>Ga0209727_1000005_pt1 | contig 499775 bp, 478 predicted proteins | sample RifGroC1_FD_183995 | JGI IMG/M metagenome (GOLD analysis project Ga0209727, IMG submission 183995) | Groundwater microbial communities from Rifle, Colorado, USA - Groundwater C1 (SPAdes) (version 2) | ecosystem: Environmental > Aquatic > Deep subsurface > Groundwater | place: Rifle, Colorado... | reverse complement strand
CCGTATTTACATTGCCAGACTCCACCTCTTTATCTACCAATTGTTTAATTTTATTTTCTAATTTCTGGTCTGTTGATTCCTCGCTGTTACCGGCATCACAAAATAAGAGTGGGCTAATAAACTTATAACCATTTAAACGAAGGGCTTTTAGATTTGAAGAATTAGTATCGTCTAACAAAATTCCCTTTATTACCCAACCACCAATAAACCCAACAATAAGAACTGCGAAAAATATTGGGAACGGAAATTTGATGGTTTGTCTTGTGCTTTTTGATGATTTCATAACGACTAATAAATTATATCATATTTAGTGGTGTAGTTCTCTCCAAAAATGTCAGGTTTTGATACCCGTCACTTTAAATTATTGCTCGACCTTGTGGAGAGCTACATTAATATACTTCTCCATTTCAGTCGAAGAATAAAAATCTGACATTTTGTTTTAACATTGCTATAGGTACAAACGACTGAAAGCAGTAAAAAGCCTTACGGTGAAACATTGGCCGCTCTTTCTACTTCCTTATAAACTTCCGAAGAAATGCTTTTAATAGTGCTCTCGATTATTGGGGTATCAGATATACTTTTTGTCATTACACAAAGAAAATAAGGCTCTCTCGGATGATAAACAATGCCGCAATCATGCAACTCGTTGTACACGGAATTTGAGCGATCAATATTGCCGCCAAGGCCGTATTTATGCGCCACCGGAACATCTTTAGGAACTCCGGCCACCAGACCTTCTTTATAATCAACTTCGCTTAAAATATTAAGAGCTCTTTCGGATAAGTCCCTTTTTAAATATGTAGCATTGTATAATACCCTAAAGAAATAGGAAAAATCGCTTGCTGAAATATAATCCGCAACTTCACTCGTAGGATAAGGAATCTTTAGGTCTTTAAATGTTTGATCTAATAGATTTTGATCTATGTTATAGGTAAGCGCATACGCAGCGTTATTATCGGAATGCTTAATCATTTTTTCAATTAGCTCTTGGACAGAATATGTTCTGCCATTTTTGGCATAATCTTTTGGCTTAATGCCCTGAACCGAGTTAGTGTCTTCCTCAAAAGACACCATTATCTTTTTGTCTAAAATTTTAGGGTCCGTTCTAGCTAGTTTAAAATAAGCAATCATTACCGGAATTTTATGCAAACTGGCCGGATAGAACTTCTCTTTAGGATTAATGTTTATTTGATTGCCCGACTTGATATCCCTAAAAAAAACAGAAGCCGTATTTACATTGCCAGACTCCACCTCTTTATCTACCAATTGTTTAATTTTATTTTCTAATTTCTGGTCTGTTGATTCCTCGCTGTTACCGGCATCACAAAATAAGAGTGGGCTAATAAACTTATACCCCCCAAGCCGAAGAGCTTTTAGGTTGGAAGAATTAGTATCAAAAATTGTCCCCTTAACCAACAATCCGATTGCAAATCCGGCAATAAGGGTAAGAAAAAGTATTAAATATGGGAAATTAGATTTAAATGATTTACTCTTTGCTGATTTCATAGCTGTTTTATTTATTATAACATGACCTGCCAGATAAATTTAATATTATGATACGACTTTCACACTTTAGTCATTGCGAGCGACTGGAAGGAGCGCGGCAATCTCATCTTAAAACCGTATGAGATTGCTTCGTCACAAAGCCTCCTCGCAATGACAGAGCGGATGAGTTTAAATGCGTAAGTCGTGTAAGGGTTAATTCAAAAAAGCCCCCTTTCGAGGGCTTTTTTGAATATAGTACTTATTTTTAGTACTTTGGAGTTGCGTTGTATACCATGTAGCCAGTATATTGGTCAGCTGGCTGATATTGGTTTACTTCTAGAACAAAAGTAATTCTAACGTCAGTTCCACCATTATCTGGAACCGCTGAAGTCATAACAAGATCTGCAGTACCGTCAACCGGAGCCCACTTGTTATCAGCGCCTGCGCCCCAGTTTGGAAGAGTGGAGTCATTTGAGTGAGCGCCAATCCATCCGGAGTCTACGTTCTTGGCAGAACCAGTTGGAGTAGTCCAAACTTCTGGAGCAGTCCAGTCATCAGCCGCCGTATCAAACGGATCAATGAGGTTGCCTGCATACTGGCCGCTCATATCGTCACGCATGGTCATAGTAACGTCGTAACCATTGTTGGCGTTAGTAATAACCTCTAAATCCTGTGCCATATAAACAGGGTCGGCAACGGCTAAGTAACCGAATGGCAAAGTGTTAAAGGTTGAAGTCTGCTCAATAGCATGAGTGTTACCGGTCTGAGCTACGTTAGAAACACCCGTTACGGTAAATCTCATGGATGGATCAACCTTTGCGGTTAAGGTAGTTTGCTCAGTAATAGTGAAGGTAATGGTTGTCTCGTCAATGTCATTAGCACTAGTCATATCAGCAACAGTGTCGGTGTTATAAGTGGTAATTCTTACATAACAAGTACCGGCTGAGCTGTTGGTTGGATTAGGAGAACACCCAGTATTATCAGCATTTATTGGCGGATTGGTGATGTTTTGAATAGTATAAATTGGGTTGTTGGTTGCCACCAAGGCATCACCCGTAGCACTGGTAATAATCACGTTTCCCGTAGCAGCCTGCGTAAGATTGATGGCCCAGTCGCCGGCATCTAATGGGGCAGCCGGAGCAGCAAGGGTAGCAGCAGCTAGGTTAATACTGGTCGGTTTAATGGTAAGGGCAGCGTCTTTTCTAAATTCCATTTTAATACCCTTAACTGTACCGTTGTTAGAAATTTTATAATTGAACTGATAGTTGGAAGCCGTTGCTCCCCTTGGGTCGGATAGCGTAACCTTTGCGTCGTACAAAAGGTTCCAACCGTCAGCAGCCATAGCCGGCATAGCCGTGCCAAGCGCCAAAAGCGTGGAAACTGCGTAGGTTGCGATCTTTTTGAAGCTTTTTAACATTTTTGCTCCTTTGCATTCTTAATGTTATTTGTTTAATAATTTTTATCTTCCACCTTTTAAATTCGGTTGAAGAATTGATTGGAAAAGAAAACACTTTTTTCTTCTCGACTCACCTCCTTTGCTAACTCTTTTAACATATTTTATTTATTTATTAATATTCTTTCAATTGATCCTTCTATTTCAATCAGGATTACCCTGAAGGACTGAAGGACATTTAAAGGCGCTTGAGAATCAAGCTATACTTATGATAATGAACCAAAAAAACCGTGTCAACACCTTTTTTCTATTTTTAAGGCTAAACTGAGCAAAATATTATTTCAAAGGGCTTTTTTACCCTCCTTAAGCTATTCTTAATTTATCACTTCTTTATTGGCTTCGGTTCATTAAAACCTATCAAGACCATCGCCTTAAACTGATTTATCTTTGCAACTCCCCCATCAATTGTAAACTCTCGAGGCTTTTCCTGGCCAACATCTATTATTAAAGTACCCTTTTCGAGCTTGGTAAATAATGGCGTATGTCCTGGAAGTACCGCAAAATTGCCGTTTGTTCCCGGAGCAATGATCGACTTTGCTTTCCCCTCATACAAAACATTATCCATGTTTACAACTACAACATCGATCTCTTCGGGAATCTTAGTTTTATCTAGAGATGGTTTTTGAGGCTTAGTAGTATCTTTAGTTGTTTCTTCCTTCTTATCCAATTCAATCCTTAATTAATGTATCTATTAATATATTTAGGATTATTTAAATACCAAATGACAAAATCCAAATGTCAAATGAATGTCAAATGACTTAATTTCAAATGCTTTAAACATTTAGTCATTAGGATTTTATTTGTAATTTGACATTTGAGCTTTGACATTAACGCGCCTTACATATTAGTTATCTTATAATTCATTATCTTTGAGCTTTTATTATTTTCCTTGTTTCATCTTTCGCCAGCTGTCTTCCACAGTGGCAATATTACCGGCCATATAGAACGGCTCATCCGAATACTCATCAAATTCCCCTTTTAGGATGCGGTCAACGCCGTCTACCGTCTCTTCCACCGTTACATAGACTCCCGGCACATTTGTAAACTTTTCTGCCGTAAAGAAAGGCTGAGATAGAAATTTAAGGATCTTCTTGGCCCTGGATACAGTCACCTTCTCTACTTCTGAAAGCTCGTCTTCACCCAGGATTGCAATAATGTTTTGCAAAGAATGATACCGCTCAAGAAGCTTTAGGGTTGCTTTTAAGGTTTTATGATGCTTGTCGCCCAAAATACTAGCATCCAAGGTAGAACTTGAGGCCAAAGCATCCATAGCGGGATAGATTTTTTGCTGAGCGATTTTTCTGGACAATACCACCACAGAATCAAGATGGGAAAAGATCGCCTGAATCGCCGGATCAGAAAAGTCATCCGCCGGCACGTAAATCGCTTGAACCGAGGTAATAGATCCGACATCAGTAGACACAATTCTCTCCTGTACCTCGCCAATTTCCGAAGCCAAGGTAGACTGATAACCCGTTTCTGATGGAATTCTCCCAAGCACAGTAGACACTTCCATTCCAGCCTGGATAAATCGGAAAATGTTATCAATGAATAGAAGAATGTCATTTTTCTTCCAATCCCTTAAATATTCAGCAATGGTAATGCCGGTTAGAGGAGTTCTAAAACGCATAGCCGGCGATTCGTTCATCTGGCCCAGCACAATAGCCACGTTTGGTAAAACATCGGTATCCCTTAAAGCTAAATAAAGCTCGTTACCCTCTCTGGTACGCTCCCCCACACCGCAAAAAACAGAGTTATTACCGTGCTTCATAGTAGTATTGTGGATAATTTCTGTAACTAGCTGAGTTTTTCCAACACCGGCACCGCCGAAGAAGCCTGTTTTGCCGCCTTTTATAAAAGGCGTTAAGAAGTCTAGAGCTTTAATTCCGGTTTCGATAATGGTGTCAGCCGTACTTACTTGAACAAAATTTGGGCTTGGCTTATAAATTGGGTGGATCTCCTCCGTGTGTATTGGGCCGCAATCATCAACAGGAGCGCCAAAAATATTAACGATCCGGCCAAGAAGCTCGGGTCCAACCGGAACATGAAGAACATCGCCCGTATCTTCCACCTCTAATCCAACCTTTAGGCCGGTAGAATGCCCCATAGCAATAGACCTTACCGTATGATTTGGCAAATGTTCGAAAACCTCTAGGATTAATCTTTGATCTTTTTCGTTTATTATCAGGGCATTATGAATTTCAGGTAGCTCGCCTGGAAAATGAACATCCACCACTGCTCCATGGATCCCGACAACCTTACCTATTCTTTTATGTTGCTCTTGAATTTTTTGTTCTGTCATGAATGTTTATATTCCCCTTATATAGCTTTATTCTAAATTAAAATCCAAATGTCAAAGCTCAAATGCCAAATGAATGTCAAATGACTAATGACCAATTGCCCAATTATTAATTTTTTGACATTTAGTCATTAGGATTTCATTTGTAATTTGACATTTAGATTTTGACATTATCGATTTCCTTATCCTTACATTTTTGACTTGCAATTTTGCCTTTTGAATTTTGAATTATGAATTTGTCTTTACCAAAGAGCGCTTCCTGCAAAAACTTCGCTGATTTTTTTATCAATCATTTTTCGTCTTTGCTTATTATACTCATGATCGAGGTCCTCTAACATGGTTTTAGCATTCTCGGAAGCTGTCTGCATTCCCACCATCTGGGCTGAAAACTGAGACAATCTTGAGTCTAAAATTTGCTGCTGAAAAGCTGCGGCCCTCAGCTTTGAGGAGACATCCATAATGAGCTCTTCTATTGACGGCTCAAACAAAAACTTCACTTTTTCTTCTTCCGGAACATTTGCCTCTTCTCCCTCTTTGCTTTCGGTTGGCGGCGTTACAAGAAGAGTCTCTACCACATCTCTCGTTATGGTATTTATATATCTAGAGTAAACCATAAGGATCTTATCGTAATGCGAAAATACGCCGGCAAGCCGCAAAAGATCGGCCGCTGAAAAATTATCGGGTATATTATATGGGTAAAATTTAAAATTATACTTCTTATTCATTAGATAATGCTCTTGGCCCTTTTTACCTACCATAAAAATATCAGCATTTTGATTTTCTCTTAAAATATGTGTCTCCAGAGCTTTAAAAATTTCACTGTTATAAGATCCGCACAAGCCCTGATTCGAAGTAATGATAATTAAAGCTTCTTTACTTTCCTTCTTCTCTTCCTTGTGTCTTTTCTTAAAAGCTCTTTTTTCCGCTCTTTCTAACTCTTCCTTGTAAAGAATCTCTCGGTAAAGTTTTAGCTCTCTTAAAATTTGAGTCGCCTCATCGACAAACCTTTTACTTTGAAGCACCTGATTTCTTAAAGACATCATTCGCATAGCGCCAATTTGCTGTAAAGCAGTTGTAAAATCACCTACTGATCTTACAACTCCAATTTGTTCTTTAACTTCATTAATTGCTGACATAATTTAACCTTGTTTCGGCGCCTCTACGGTACCAGCTTGAACTGGTTTTAGCTCTTCTTGAGGCTTGACTGCAACCTCTTTTGGCGCATTTTCCTTTTCATAAATATATTTAAAATACTTAGCGGTATCCGAATCTGTCTTGCTTAAATAACTACCGATCACAGCGTCGGCAAACGGCTTAATTTCTTCTACCGACTTTATCATGCTTAAGGAAGCACCTCTAAATTTATCGTGATTTTCGCTATCCTTTCGATAAAACTCAATCATTTCTACCTTAAGTTTAGCCACAACCTCAACATCTATTTTGTCCACTATTCCCGTTACCACCAGATATAGCAGGAGAACCTCTTCATCCGAACTTAAATTCACTCCCGAAAGCTGGGTAAATATTTCTAAGATTCTTTTGCCACGCCCAATCTCTCTTTCTGTTTCCTCCGATATTTCGGTATTCATAATTTCATAGGATTTAACTTCGTTATATCTGGCCAATTGACTAGCCGCAAGCTCTGCTAATTTCCTAAGCATTGGGGGCTGAATGCTGCCGCCGATACGAGACACAGACGCACCGGAATTTACCGCCGGTAAGGTGCCGCCGTGCATCATCTGAGTGTCCAAATAGATATGGCCGTCGGTAATTGACATAAGGTTGGTACAAATATATTCCGAGATATCGCCATTTTGCGTTTCTGACATCGGCAGAGCCGTTACCGAACCTCCGCTGTATTTAGAATGCAGTTTAGCACTCCGCTCTAAAAGCCTGGAATGTAAAAAGAAAATATCGCCCGGATAAGCATCCCGACCCGGCGAACGTTTTAAAAGAAGCGACATTTGACGATATGCCTTAGCGTGTTTTGATAAATCATCGTAAATAACCAAAGCATTTTTACCGGAGTCCATGTAGTATTCAGAAAGCGCCGCTCCGGCATAAGGCGCCAGATAGTTTAAAGATGGCGGATCATCGGAACTCCCCATCACGATAGTGGTATACTCTAAGGCCCCATACTTATTTAAATATTGGACAAAAGATTTTACCTTAGCCTTCTGGGAGCCGATAGCTACATAAATACAGTGAATATCTTTGCCTTTAAGATTACAGATGATATCAGCCATAAGCCGCGTTTTTCCGGTTTTTCTGTCTCCCACCACCAACTCTCTTTGCCCTTTTCCAACGGGGATGATGGAATCAATCACCAAAAATCCGGTTTCCAACTGATCAACAATAGGAGACCTCATATATACCCCGGGTGCCGGACGCTCTACAACCATCTGTTTTCCGCTCTTAATGGGTCCTAGGCCGTCCAAAGGCTTTCCAATGGGCGAGATTACTCTTCCTAAAACTCCATCGCCTCCGGAAATCTTTAAGGTCTTTCTGGTAGAGATCACGAGATTGCCCTTTTTTACACCGTAATAATCACCTAAAACCACTGATTCAACCAAATTCTCCGTAATTCCTAACACCAAAACCAAAACATCGCCCGCTCCTGTTTCCACTTTTAAAACGTCGTCAATCCTAGCATTGGAAAGCCCCTCTATCTTACAAACACCATCGCCAATATAGACGACTTCCCCAACTTCAACAATTTCCGGAGCCATTTCTTTATCCGGTAAAGAATCTTCTAGAAAATTAGTCAAGGTTGAATCCGCGCCCCTTTCTCCTCCTGTGTCCTTCCTTCTTCCTTCTTCCTTCTTCGGCTCTTTTTTCTCCGGCACCGACATATCTATATCATCTAAAAAATCTCCGATTCCCTTATTCATCGACGTTTCCCGATTTTACGACTGATTTTTTCCACTCTGATCCAAATTGACCGAGCTTATTCTTAAGAGAGAAATCGAGGACAAAATTATCTTTTTTTATAATTGCGCCTCCTATTATAGTTTTATCAACCGTCACATCCAGCACAACTTTTTTCTCCATTTTTTTGGAAAGATCTTCGGTTAATTTTTTGAGATCTTTTTCTTTTATTTCTAGTGCTGCAACCAGGTTAATTAAAACAACGTCTTCGGATAAATCCTTAAAAGATTTTTCAAAATCCCCAAAATGACCCGGTTCAAAGATCCACATATCATTTGCGCGAATCAAGCTCTGAAAATATTCTTTTAACGGCTTTGAGGAGATATTTTTTAGCTCAGAAGCGATTAAGAGCTTACGCTTCTCTAAATTATCGCCGCCATTTTTTATTACAGATTTATAATCAACCAGCTCTTTAAACGAGTGCAGCGAAAAGACAATTTCATTTAAGTCGTCTTTACTGTGGATAATTTCCATAACATCATTTACGTGTTTATCAACTGTCTTTTGCAACCCTTACCTCCCCTTCCATATCTTTTAGCGCTTGTTCAATAAGTTTTAAATGATCTTCATAGGTAAGAGCGCTCCCCAACATTTTCTTAGTAACCCCCATTACCAAATCAACCATCTTAGTTTGAACTTCCTTTTTCTGTTCGCTCAAATACTCCTTGGCTTCTTCCTCAGCATTTTCCTCGATAATCCGAGCTCGATTCCTAGCTTCTGTAAGAATCGCTTCTTTTTCATCATCTGAAACTGCCGAAACCTCTACTATTTGTGGTTCCTTAGATTTATTCTCTAGAATCTCTTTATGCCTTTTTTCTACCTCGACCACTATTGCTTTAAGCTTTTCTATCTCTAGTTTTTCTTTAGCTTTTCTTTCAGCAATCTGGCTCAGATATCTTTCTCGAGCTTCATCTAGTTTTTTTTGAGAAACGGACTGAAGCTCTTTTTCTCTATAAGTAAAATACAAACCTAAAGTAAATAGGCATACCGAGGTTATAAATATATTAATTAACCATTCCACTTACAAACCCTCCATTATCTCGCCTTAAACTATTTTTCTATTATCTTTCTTAAATTTATCAAACAAACTACTGCTGAATAACTCAAAGATCAAAGACCAAAACTCAAAAATACAAATTAAATATACAAAAATTTTGAAATCTTTAATCTGTGTTTTTGATCTTTGATTTTTGATCTGTTCATACCAACATCCTTAAAAAAACTATTACTTAGTTATTATAAACGCTGCAAAGATAGAAAGTCCAGCGGCTACTAGTCCTAAAACCATCCCTATATACATATTAACCTGAACTTTCGATTTTGCTAAGGGGTTTCTGCCAATTGCCTCTAACCCTCTTCCGGCCATCCAAGCCATTCCCAAACCGGAACCTAGCAGTCCTAACCCGGAAGCAATACCAGCTGCTAAATGCTTTAGCACTTCCTTACCATCTTGGCTCTTGCCAAAAACAGCTTCTTTTAAAACCTTCTGAAGCGTAGCAAGAATACTTTGATCAATAGTGCCGCTACCCGAAGCTCCGGCAATTTTTAAGGGATCCCCCGTTACCTCAAAAGTATTACTGACCCCATTCATACCCTTAGAAATAGCGTCAACCACCACATTCTTTTTTCCAACAGCAACTGTTACTTTTCCGGTCCAAATGCCGCCAGTAAACTCATTAATAGCTGTTGGAATTAAGGTGCCGGTAGAATCCCTTAAAGCCACCTGGTCCTTGTAATCCGCTAAAATATTATCGGAATTATCTCTAGCCGTTATCGTAACATCGAATGGAGTACCTGCGGCCTGAGGGCTTTTAATTTCGTTAATGAAGAAATAACCGCCGGGCGAAGGACGAGAAGCAAGAATAACTTCGGCCGTTTTTGTTATATCGCCTTGTTTTGCCGTTACTTTTACCGTACCATTCCCCGGTCTGTTTCTTAAGACCAGCTCGACATTACTACCGCCTTTTGTGGTAAGCTCTCCCAAATCTCCGCTTAAATCCCAAGTAATACTAGCATCTGAAACCGTGTAATTATATTTATCATATCCAATAGCCGTTAAAGGATGTCTCGTATTAGTTTCTGACTGAATTACATTTGGCGTAACGACAATATGATCTAATGTCCCTTGACCGTCATACTTTTGACCGTGCTGATGCAAATAAGGCTCGATATCAGGCAGATATACCGGTTCACCACCGCCTTCGCCTATACCGCCGGTTCCGGCATCCCCTTGCTCATTAATAACCGTCACCGAAGCTATAGAACCTATTCCTTCGAAAGTTGCTTCAGCTCTAACAGTATTAGAAAAATTCCCCAAAGTATCACCTGCCGTAAAAACACCATTGTTATCAATAGCACCCCCGCCTCTTGTCACCGACCACTGGATATTTGTGGGGGTAACGGGATTGCCATATGTATCCATTCCGCTAGTCTGAAATATTTGTTGCGCTCCGCGCGGCACAATAGCCAAAATCGGATTTATGTAAAGATTAAATAATGGCCCTGCTGTAGCATTTTCATAGAAAGTTAACGGTGTCGCCAAACCGCTTGTTAAGCTAGCCGTTACAATATAAGTCCCAATCTTATTTCCCAATGTAAAAGCTGTCGCAATATTACCATTTGAATCAGTCATACCGGAATTAATAGATAATGAATAGCCGGAAGAACCGGAAGGATATCCAACAACTTTAAATATTACTCCCAAACTAGACACTGGATTACTATACCTATCCATCGCCCTAACGGTTATGGGAGTGACTAGCTGAGTGGCTACTCTGGCCATCTGATTATTCCCGTTAGTGATTCCCAAAAAAACATTGCTCGTGTCCGGTAAAATCTGAAAAGGCTCACTGGAACCAGAAACAAATCCGCTTGCAATAGCTGTAATCTGATCAGCTACATTCGACCTCGTTATAGTGACACTGCCATTAAAGATGCCACTGGTAAAACAAGCCTGGTTAGGCGTAATCGAAGCTGTAGTATTTGTAATAGACACGCAGGTATTAAAAGTTGTAAGAGTGTTGCCCGTATCGATATCATAGGCCCTGATATAAAGATTAAATGGAGTGCCTGCAGTTTTAGCCTCAAGGTCTATGTATTCGTCAAACTCGAAACCGGAAGCTGCATATGCCGCAGGGATCTCAAAAACAAATAAATTAAACAGTAAGATTACAGATAGCCCCCAAGCAATATTTTTTTTGATGGTTTGCTTATTTATCATTTACTGTCTTTGCACTCCTCTACATACTAAATTCTAGCAAACTTGGAGTGCTAGCGCAAACTTAAGTTAGGAAATAGAAAGCAGTAAATAGGAAATAATTAAGATATAAAATCAATTAATCTAAGTGCTACCGCCGCTACTTCCTATTTTCTATTTACTATTACCTGTTTAGCTTTGCCAATAGAACATCATGATACTAAAATCAACCAAATTAACGTTTTTGTCCTTGTTTATATCGGCATTAACGTCACCGCTACCCCAATAAAAAAGAAGAATAGAAAAGTCGATTAAATTAACCGCATTATCGCAGTTTAAATCGCCCCTGGTAATATCACAGCCCGGGCCAGGTTCGGGCGGAGTTTCGGGCTTGATTACAAAGGTTATACTCACACTGAATAAACTTGTCGACCCAAACGGATCCTGGTTCAAGGCATTAACCGTATATATTCCAAACTCAAAATCGCTGGTATCAGCAATTGTATACGACCAATTACCATCCACATCCGGAATTGCCGTATAAGTTGTTCCGGGATCGACATAGATATTTATTTGATAGTCAGGCACTCCCATACCAGAAATGATTAGTGGCGCACCCCTTATAACTTCCGAATTATCCAAAGAGATTGATGGCGGCAAAATAAGCCCTGAAACAGTGGTGATTTCATAAGCCCTCGTAAAGACTTCGATGGTGGTTGGAGGTATAGAACGCTCCAAGGGATCCGCACCCACAATCTCTATTGTATGCTGAACCGGGTTTAATCCCGGAAAAACTTGAGAAAAAGCTCCTCCATTACCTGCCGTACAAGTACCGATAATTCCTCCATCCTCCAAAAAAGTTATAAACATCCCCGGAGAGGTAACGCCCATTATTCTCAAGGTTCCTACCTGTGCTTCGATCATAGCAGATACTACTACCGAACCGTCCGTCGTAGTAGCATAAATATGGGCTTCTTCTCTTAAATCAAAACCGTCCACATCCTTAGATATCCTAATGTACACATCAAATTGGTCGGGGCTGACCGGATTAAAAGCCGTCAAGCCATAAAACGTAAAATAAGCACCGGGATTAGCCGTAATCCCGGTTATTCTAACCTGTTTATCAATCACGCTATACTGCGGCACCCCACCAAAACCAGAAGCATAAGTAGGTTCAGTTATTTGAGTAAAATAAGGCAATTCGATAAAAATCCAATCGGAAGCAATAAGAGGCTCGGATGCCATAGATATGCCAAACTTGATCTGATGGCTAGCCCAAGCCCCAACATCGCCGTTATTTATAACGTCCCTTGGATTATATAATGGATTAATCGCTGCACTCGCTTTTTCCGGAGAAAAGGAAATAAAAGTAACAGCAAACAATATCGGGATTAATACTTTTAAAGATTTTTTAATCATAATTAATCTAGACTCTTTATAAAGAGCATATCGTAAATATTAGGCTAAAACAACAAATAGAGGGTCTTACTTAGTTAAATTATGTAAGATTTTCTTTACCTTATCTCTTTTAACCACTACCAACCCAAGAACTACGATTCCGACAGCAGTTGCGGCAGCCAATGGCTTTGGGAAAACAATGAACGACACAGAAGCTGATAACGGCTTATTCTGTTGTCCGTAAGTTGCAACTAGAGTTGCGGTATATCTGTTTGCAAGCAATCCATCATGCTTCCATTCAGTATCCATCTTTCTAATAGTATTATTTGGGAGTACGTTTAAACCGTTTAGAGGAACTTCAGCAACTTTTCTTCCGAAAATGTCTGTTATAACAATTGTTCCTTTTGGTCTTACATGATTATTACCGGCGTTTTTAACTCTGAGGCCAAAATTAACTGGAGCTTTTTCTGAATATTTTGGAGCTGTAAATGATTCGACTGTTGTTTCTTCCTTAACGTTTCCCGAAACCCTTAACAGTACAAGTGAACCAATTCTCGACGCAACGCTAGCACCACTTGTATTGAGGTTGCCATCGCCGCCCATACTGACCAAGATAGAAGCATAATGGCCACCTGGCTCAGCATCTTTCGGAACATTCACACGAAAATTTAAAGCTTTTTCCTCACCAGGACCGAGCGTAAGAGTTTTTACATCTGGCTCAATCCACTTAGCAAGAGAAAAAGTAGAATTTGATTGTTCCTTGTCAACCAATTCGACTCCCCCATCCTCACCTTGTGCCTTAAAATCCTCCACAACAATCTGAAATGTACTTTGAACAGAAGATTCATTTTTAACTCTTAGCTTCTCCGTTATTCCTTCGCCAGGATTAGCATACAATTCAAAATTCGGCGGAACCACGGTTATTCCCCGACTCTCAGGCCCTCCATCGGCAGCTTTAAGTAATTTTGGAGCACTAACCAAAGCAACTGATAAAATTACTCCAAGCATTACTGAAATAGTCTTTTTCATCATTAAAACTCCTTTAAAAAGTTGTTTATGTAATTTATTTTAAAGCCAGATGACACTAATCTATATGTATCATAGGCATAAGTTTAATAATTGTCAAATAGAAAATAATTGTTTTTCCACAATTTTCTGGCTGTTCGGCTTGTTTTTAACCATCGATACCATAAAAACCGTGGATTTTCTAATTAGCTTATCACTTTTTAAGAAAATATAAAGGACTTTTTTAAATCGAAGACTCCGGAATAAATTTACTCCAAAATCAAAAGAACCCCTATTTACGAGTGATTCTTTTTGCTTGATTATTTATTTTCGACATTAAACCATGCCTCTTGTTTCTAACAGATCCACCCCTTCTGCACTAAAATTTCGAAGGGCATTTTACGCCTTGTCAGCGAAAAATGGCAGGGGCACCAGGATTCGAACCCGGACTATTGGTTTTGGAGACCAACGTGCTACCGTTATCACTATGCCCCTTTGCTAACAATTCAAAATGCAAAAATCAAAAGTCAAAATTAAATCGAAAACTATGGATTAATAACCTTTTAATTTTTAACTGAACTTTTGACCTTTGCATTTCGACCTTTGCATTTACTTAGTTTCTTTATGAGCTGTGGTTTTTCTGCAGGTAGAACAAAACTTGCTGAGTTCTAGTCTATCGGTAGTATTCTTCTTATTCTTTGTTGTCGAATAATTTCGGTTTTTGCATTCCGCGCATGCTATTGCAATTACCGGTCTGTTTTCTTTCTTGGCCATTATTATTCTCCTTTTACAATAATTTTAATTTGGCTTGCCATTTGAAGACTCTGAATAGAGGCTCAGATCTTAACTAATCAGCCCTCCTACGCTAAAGCTGGAAGGGCGTTTTACGCGTTGTCGGCGTAAAATGGAGCCCAGAACGGGATTCGAACCCGTGACCTCATCCTTACCATGGATGCGCTCTGCCAACTGAGCTATCTGGGCAAAGGCAAGTAACAAGGAACAGCAAACAAAAAACATTTAAAGCACTTAAAAAGCCCTTGTTTTTTGTTTATTGCTTATTGTTAATTGTTAATGGCTTGCCATTTGAAGCCTCAAGATGAAGCTTCGTCGATTCTACAAACCAGCCCTCCTTCGCTAAAGCTAGGAAGGGCATTTTCCGCCTCGTCGGCGAAAAATGGTGGGCAGGGAGGGATTCGAACCCCCGAAGGCGATGCCAGCAGATTTACAGTCTGCCCCCGTTGGCCGCTTGGGTACCTGCCCGTAAGAAAGTTAAAAATTTAAAATGCAAAAATCAAAATCTCAGTAATTTGCTTTGCAAATGTTTTTTATAATAGAAGATTTCGCTAGAAACCCACCATAATTTTGATTTTTAAATTTTTAATTTACTTCTGGAGCCACCTGTCGGATTCGAACCGACAACCTACTGTTTACAAAACAGTTGCTCTGCCGTTGAGCTAAGGTGGCAAAAATATATAATTATTATAAACTATTTTTTATGTATGTGGGCCACCTGTCGGATTCGAACCGACAACCTACTGTTTACAAAACAGTTGCTCTGTCGCTCTTACTAGTTGGCAAAATAAAAAAACTTGCACAAGTTCTCAAATATTATACAAAAAATTAGCCTCAGAGTCAATCAGAAAGCAAAATAATTAAACTGCTAAAAATTTCTGTTTGCCCTGATTAAATCCTAACGGATAAAAGATCCTAAATCCTAATACCTAACCCCTGGCCAAGCAGGCTAAACGGATTCAAAACTTCGTATATAAGAATTTCTTTTATTATTTTAATCATTTGATATTATTTAGTATTTAGATATTAGTGCTTAGTAGTTTATTTGGAAATCAGGTATTATTTAGGTAAATTAGATCAATTAGGAATTAGAAATTTATTTAACTTATCTGCTTCTCGATTTCTTTCTCAATCTTTTCTTTGTCATCAATCTCGAAAGCTAAACAGCACATTAGTCGGCCGCAAATACCGGAGATTTTTGAGCCCGATTTCTGTGTAATATTTTGCTCCCTAGCCATATCCATAGTAATACTTTCTAGATCGATTAAGAAACGCTGGCAGCAAACTTCCCTGCCGCATCTGCCAAAACCGCCCATAATTCGAGCTGCATCCCGAGATCCTATTTGTAAAAGCCGAATTTGTTTCTTGTAAACTCTGGCTAACTCTCTTACCAAATCCCTAAAATCCACGCGATTTTCAGAAACGAAATAAAAAGTTAATCTCTTTTCGTCAATAGAGATATCAGCCACCACGGGCTTCATTTTTAATTCGAAAATCTTGACCTGTTTTTCAAATTCGGGCATATATTCTTTAGCTTCTTTTTTTAATTCTTCCGCTTTTAGAAGATCTTCCTCGGTTGCTTTCCTTAAAATTGGCTTGATCTCTTCCGTTGCTGTCCGCTTATTTTTATTCAAATAAACAACCCTACCAATTTCTTGGCCCTGGACTGTTTCAACCACAACTCTTTCGCCGAGCTTTAGCTCGATATCAATTTGGTTAAAATCATAGATCTTCAAACTATAAGGAAACTGTACGCCTGCTAATTTCATATATTTAAAACAAAGCTCTCTAAAATAAGTTTATTATTTAATTTACCCCCAACATATTCCTTTGTTTTTTTAAGATTGTCAAGGATATTAACAATCTCTTCTACTTTATATTTAGGAAAAAACGTCAAATCCCGACGAGACACAAGATCGTTATTCCCCGTTTTTAAAAGGAGCAAATCTCTAAAGCTCACCTCCCACTGATTGAGCACGGTCATAATATCTTCCCTCTCCGCTAGCTCTTGAACTTTTTTAAAACGTCCGGCAAATGATGTTTCTATAATTTCCTTTAAAAACAACAAGCTTTCTTCGTGAGTCTTATTCTCCACCATCTCTCTTGCCATCCTTATCTTGCCTCCAGAGAGCCGAGCGATATTTTCGACTTCTTCGGGCAAAATATCATATTCGTTTTCTAAGATCTCCTGAAGACTTTTTACATCGATAGGCGACAATTTAATCTCTTGACATCTTGATTTTATGGTAGGTAAAACATTCATCGCGCTCTCAGCGGTTAGAATGATAATAGCGCTCCCAGAAGGCTCTTCTAGGGTTTTTAAGAGGCTATTCGCTGCCTCTGTAGTAATTCTTTCGATATTTGGAATAATAACAATCTTTTTATCGTATCCGTAAGGCTTTAGCTCTAGTATTTTCTTTAAATCCCGGATTTGCTCGATTTTAATAGATCCGCCCTCTTTAATATAATGCAAATCCGGATTTGACATTTTCTGGATGCTTTGGCAAGCTTCGCAACTGCCACATGCGTGGCCAGACTCACAAATCGAAACTTTTGCAATCATAAAAGCAAAATCCAACTTACCCATCCCCTCCGATCCGGAAATCAGATAAGCATGATTTAGACCCCCTTGTTTTTTAGCATTAATTATATTTTCGAGATCCTTTTTATGCGTAATCATAGGTGGATTATAACAATTTTGGGCAAAGTATGAAAGACCAAAGATTAAGGTGAAGGTAAAGAAGCCGGTATGGTTTGGGGGTTAGGGCAAAGTCTTTTATTTCTATTTTACCCTCACCTTCTTTCCAAACTAGCATCCCAACCTTCACCTTTACCGAAATCTCATTTAAGTTTATCTAGTGTTTTCCGAAAATCCTCCGGCAACTGAGCCTCAAATTCCTGCCATTTTAGAGTTGAAGGATTTGTTATGCCAAGTCTAAAAGCATGAAGCATGTGCCTCATGACACCCATATCTTCGGCTTCTTTTTGCTTATTTCTGGAAGAATATAATTTATCGCCCACGATAGGATGACCAATAAAGGCCAGATGAACTCTAATCTGATGTGTCCTCCCGGTAATCGGAAAAGCATTTACTAATGAAGTATGTGCAAACTCCTGGCCCACCTCAAATTCAGTTACGGATTTTCTTCCGACTACCGAAACTCCCATCTTTTTTCTCTCAGATATTAATCTCTTTATTGGAACTTCTACCTTCCCTTTTTTTGAATCTAGATGACCGAAAACAATAGCCTTATAATGCTTTTTGATTTTTCGTCCCTGGATCTGGTCAGAAAGTGATTTTAAAGATTTAGGCGTCTTAGCAACCACCATAATTCCGGAAGTTTCTTTATCTAATCGATGCACAATTCCAAAACGCGACGAATCTATCTTTTTAAGATTCGGTCTCAAAAAGGCCAAGACATTAACTAAAGTATCTTCCTCGTGTCCGACTGCCGGGTGAACCACTAATCCGGCTGGCTTATTAATTACCAAGATTCCTTCGTCTTCGTAAATAATATCTAAGCTACTTTTTAGGGGCTTTATTTCTTTGCCATCCTTTTCTTCATCTAAGGATTTTACAGCAATGATATTACCTTCTTTAAGGATATGGCTTGGCTTTTTCGACTCTCCATCTACTAGAATACTGCCCCCCTCAATTAGTCTTACCACAAAAGATCTGGAATATTCCGGCAGTTTAAAAACTAAAAAGCGATCCAGCCTTTCACCGGATTCGCTTACTGACACTTTAAATTCTTTCGTTAATCCTGACATTTTATGCACGTATCGGCCTCGGGAATCACTTCGAGCCGCTCTCTTTCTATAAAACGATCGCAATTACTGCACCTTCCATATGTCCCGGAATCGATTCTTTCTAAAGCATTTTCGATATTAGTCTTAATATTTAAAAGACTTTTTAATACCGCCAATCTTTCTTCGAACTGTGCTTGTTCCCCAGCAGTTTCTGTCCATTCGTCGCCAATATTGCCACTTGCAGCATCATCACCCCAGTCAACAAATCTTGGTCGCCAATGACCATCAGCTGTTCTCTCACCAACATATTCTATCTCTTCGCCCACTTCTTTGAGCCGTGATTCTAGCTTCTTTTTTTGCTCCCCAACAAATTCTTTACTTAGCAACAAAGCTCTCCTCGGAAAAAATTGAGTTAGTTATTTCTTCTAACTGCTTTTTTGTTCCCATTATTATTAATTTATCCTTACTATAAACAACCTGGTCTCCGGATGGATTAACTACCGAGGTTCCGTCGAACCTATTTATTGCGAGCACCGTAACCCCCGTCTTCTTCCTGGAAAGATACTCTGTTAATTTATGCCCGACTAAAGGCGAATCCTCATCTACTTTCACCTCTTCCACCTGCAATTCATCATGCTTACTATCAATTATAACGTCCAAAAAGTCAACTACAGCCGGACGCATGGCCATTGTTGCCATATGATAACCGCCAATTTGATAGGGCATCGCCACCCGATCCGCCCCGGCTTTTTCCATTTTAGAAGTATTTTCATCCAAGTTGCATCTAGCCACGATGTATAATTTAGGGTTTAAAGAACGAGCAGCCAGGGTGAGTAGAAGATTATCAGTATCCTCTCCTAAGGCTGCGATTAGGCATTTTGCGCTGTATATTCCCGCCTCCCTTAAATTATCCTCAAAAGTAGGGTCCTTTGCAATGTACATTGCGCCTTTTGCAATCTTATTTTCAAAAACTTTTTCGTTTCTATCGACAACAATGAATTCCACACCCTCATTGTTTAGCTCATGCACAATTTGCTGCCCAACCCTACCGCAGCCGCAAACAATATAATGGTCTTTTAATTCTTCGATATCTTTTTTCATTCTTCTCCTCCTTATATTATCGCCCAAAGTACCCTCAAAGATATATTGAGCAAAAACTTTAAATAAGTAAGCAATCATAATAAGACTGCCAACCATTAGAATAAGTATTAAAATACGCACTGACCACGGCTCATTAACTTCATGAAAAAAATGAGTTAAAAGCACAATCAAAGTCTGATAAAAGGCCGAGGGGACATCCATGCCTCGAAAATAAACAAATCCAATTGTCCCCCCCAGAAGCAGGAAGATAAATAAAAGCAAAACTAGCTTTAAATTTCTTTTTTCTTCTTTTCTCATTGTGCTAAAGTTTCTTGTATCTCAGTTAGTTTAACGGTTATGATTTCCGGAAGAACTTTGGACACCTCAACATCGCCAGGCTTAATGACCATATCTTTACTCACTTGAATTTTGTGCTCGCCGGCAACTTGATAACTACTTAGGTCTATATTTAAGATGACATTTTCGCTTGTGATTGGTGTAAGTGAAGCTTGCGACCCGGTTAATGTAACCGCTGTCATTGTTAAAATTTCCGCCTTTAGTTTTGGATTGGCTTTCTTAAAATTGATTGAAGGAGTAACGGTTTTAGCGCTGTCTAAATCGGCGACAAAAATTTGAACACTAACTTTATCCAAGTTCTCTACCAAAGTCACTTTATCCGGCAAAGTAAGCTTTACTCTATCCATAATGTTTTTATTTGAATTTGCCAGATCAATTTCCGCCGTTTCCACAAATTCTATATTCTTAATCTTCTCGAGCTCGCCTTTTATTGCAACTATCGGAGGGTCAATTCTTACTTTATTAACCCAATATCCTTTTGCAGTCTCGCCTTTTAGCTTCACTTTTATGCCAACGGTTTTAGACTCTACTTTTGGTAGAATCGGCAGATAAACAGGAGTCTTTTCCGGATTAAATTTTAAAAATCTAATGGGATTATCCGTCTCGTCAAAAGCTATAACCGGAACTTCGCCATCTATATTTCCCTTCTCATTACCTTTAAGCTCCACGAAAGCCGCTACCTCATTTATCTGTTTTATTTTGGATGGTGCTCCCAGAACTTCTACATCCTTTGTTTTTACTTCTCCTTCACCAGATCGATAGTCGCCGCTTGGATCGCCTTTAGTCTTTAAAACAATAGGTATCTTTTTTGTTTCCTCATCCTCAAGTTTTAATAGCACATTCTGAGGCTCCGTGCCAAGAATCTGGACTGACGGATCCTTTGAAATCACCTTTATATCCACATGTTCAGCGCCACCACTTTTTATTGCCGAAGCGTCCACAAAAACATCAAAATTGTCTGAATTTAGCTTTGAATACACCGACATTGGCGCTTTTATTTTGATTTTGACGTTACCCGGATCCTCGGCAACTGCTAAGCCTGTTTGAATATTTTTAACATCAACACTGACGTCTTTAGGAAAGAAGCCAAGTCTCATGTCGACGGCCGTTACAAATATCCAAAAACAAAAGGCCAATACCAAGGACATAAACTTAGCAAAGAAATTGTTGGTTATGTACTTCATTCTTCCTCCGCCTCGGCATGCCTTCGACCATGATCGGACGCACTTCGAGTAGTGACCCCGGTGGAATCAACCTCAGAGGAAACCTTTGACGAAGACTTCTTTTTACTCATTAAGCTTAATGCTTCTCTAATCTCGGGTTGAAAAATGATCGGAATTGAAACAATTAAAACTAAAAATAATTTAGAAAATAGCCAACTGACCGCATTTAAGTCTAGTAGCTGTCCAAGCCCGGCAAAAACAGCAAAAACTAAGAATCCGGGAAGATATCTGGATGCAGTTGTCCTCTGTAAAAATAAATAAAGCCAGTAAAAAACATAGGCCACAATTATGACGTCCAAAATAAATAAAGGCTTTACTCGAAAAGTATCGGATGTAAATATCCAACCAATCTGGCCCCATAAAGAATATAAGAAATTGGCAAGCCAGGAAGCAAATTTATCGATTTGACCCATTTACCCTCCTTTTGCTTAAGTTATTGTAGCATGGTAAGGGCTATAGTGACAATATTGTTTGTAAACTTGGAATTAACTTAAAGAATATCCTAAGATCTGAATAAATTCCTAGTGAAAAACTAGGTACAATAACCCCATAAGCCCCAACCAGCTTACAATATATAAAGTAAGCCGCCACTCTCTGGGCTTTCCGGTTCGCCATTCATTAAAAGTTGCAAATGGTATTAAAAATGACACCAAAAGAGGTGCCAAAATTACCGATTGAAAAAATAAAAAATAGTTGCCAATTGAAAACAAAGTGCTTTTAAAGACACCGCAATTATCACAGTAATAAGAAGCTTTAAACAAATAAAACCAAACCGGATACAAAATAAAAGAAGCCAAGAGAACAATCGTGGTTTTACTAACAAACTTTGTAAACCGATTATTTATCATACTTTAATTATAACGCAAGATAGGCTAACAGTTAAATCATGAGTTATATAACTTAAGAAGTTTTAATCCCCTCTTCCTGGAGGGAGTCCATATGGATAAAAAAAGGGTTTGGGCGAGGGGAGGGTAGAGAAAGAAAAAAGGACATATTCCAAAGCTGATTTTCGATTTTGCTTATCCATAGCTATATTATAGCACAACATTACAATTTTAGTGCGACCGCATAATAAATGCAATATAAGCAACAAAAGGTTTGGGAGAATGTTTGGAGAGCTGAGAATTTGATTGCTTATAAATCGATTTTACTGCTAAAATATATATAAGGAGAATAAATGGAAAATCAGAAAAGTCATAAGGGAGCAATTATTACTTTATCCATCCTTCTACCCGTTCTAACCCTAAGCGGAGTTGGCGGAACTTATTTTGTGATGGATCAAAAGTCCACCAAAGCTAATGAAGACGCTTTAAAAAGAATTGAGGCGCTAGAAAAGAAAGTTAACGAAAATACTACTACAAAAAAGGAGGAAACAACACCAACTCCAACAAAGACTATAATCGCTGACAATATAATAAATCTAAAAACTTTAAAAGTTGGCGATAAAGTCGGTGCATTTAATGTTAAATCCATTGCTCCATACAGGTCAGAATATTCAGCATTATCAAATAGCAACATAAAAATTGAATTTACCGGAACAACAACTGTCACTGGCACATACGAATATACTGCACCGGATTCTAATACAATGTTTGGAGGAGATTTCTTTAAATTTGACAAACTAGATTCAGCCTCTAAGAAAAAAATACCTACTTTGAATGATGGGATTGATTGGTTTGGTTTTACTAATAATACTTCTGAGCTAAAGCAAGGATTCGAAATAAAGGGAAGTAAGGATACAACAGAAACTGTAACTATAATGATTAGCGATTTTACGTTTGTAAGATACCCATCAGAAGTCTTTAGTACAGCCACTTATTTGATACCGGAATAAAATAAATTCCTTAAACAGGATCTCCAATCAGCCCTGTTTTTATCTTCCTCTTTTTTAACATTTAAAATTAATACCAATCCCTTTTTCTTCCCAAACATCAGTTTTAGCGGCTATTTTTTTATGATCTGGATGGTTGCGATAGGCATCTAGAGCTTCCTGGGTATCTGCCAAAACCACTACAGCGTGAGTAAATCCATCATTCCATTTGTTATAATTCTCACCACATAAAATATCGCTAAGACCTTCCACCTTATCCCTTAAAGATCTTATCTCATTAAAAGCTTCTTCAATTTCTTCTTTTGTTACTTCTGGCTTCCACTTAAAGATTGCTATGTGAGTTATCATCTTTTCTCCTTTGTTTGCTTTATTATAGCAAAATTTGTTATAATCCCCTTATGAATTTACATAGTGCTGTTTTTTGTAGTAATGATCTATCAAAAGTTGTACCCTTCTACGCTGAGCGACTTGGTTTTAAACTTGAGTACCAGCAAGATGATAAATTTGTCTCGTTTATTTTCCCAAATGGCGCCAGACTGGGTATTAAAAGAAAAGTTGAAGACCGAGAGATCCCCGGCGCCCAAACCGTTTTTATAGAAGTTAAAGACATCGAAAATCTTTACGAAAGAATTAAAAAAAGCGATATAAAAATATTAAAAGAATTGGTTGTTCAGGATTGGGGCAAAAACTTTAGTATCCTCGACCCGGATAATAATAAAGTGCAATTTGTGGAACAATAGTATATGCAAAAACATCAAAAAGAACTAGATAGTTGGTTCAAAGAACATGGCTGGGAATACTGGCGGCCTTTTGAGATTCTTGCTGCTATTATGGAAGAAACTGGCGAATTAGCAAGATTGGTTAATCATATTTATGGACCTAAAAAGAAAAAGCCGGAAGAAGCTGCCCAAGAATTAGAAGGAGAGCTCGGCGACATATTATATAACCTAATCTGCTTTGCAAATTCTCATAATATTAACCTCGATGACGCCTTTAAGAAAAGCTTTAACAAATCGATTACAAGAGATAAGCACCGTTTTGATAAATAAAAGCCGGTCAATTAGTTTGTATTTGTGTTAAAATAGTAAAATAAAAACTAAGACAACGTATAATATTCCTAGCCATTTCTCTCCTAAAGAAAAAGTATCAATTGAAGAAAAGCTTGCAATTATTGAGCGTTATATAGCAGGGACTAATACACTTAAAGAACTTGCTACCGAAATTACTCAAAGACGTTTAAATTGGCTAAGAGAAAACAAACAGATCTTAAAACATCATAGTGATTTATCGATTCCGGAAATTGCTCACAGAGCCTTGTATCTAGGTCATATGAAAATAATTCCTGAACATTCCGTCGTAGAAAAAATTTCTGATAATAAAATGGGAATCAAATCCTATAATTTCTGTCCTTATTTGGAGGCTTGTCAAATACTCGGATTGGATACTCGAATAATCTGTAAAGAACTGGGCGAGCCATCTTGCCAACTTTTTGTTAAAGCAATTCACCCATCGTTAAGATTTTCCAGAACTTATTATGACAAATTAAGACCTAATTGCTCATATTGTGAAGAGTTCATTGAGCTTATAGATCCTGAAGCAGGTTCAGGATGACGAGTGAGAAAGGGATTGCTTCGTCGACTCACTCCTCAATGACATCCTCTCGTCAACGAAGTGGTATTTTTTTGTTTACTGTTCACTTAAAAACCGCCCGAAGGCGGTTTTTATTATCTTTTTGCGAACTGTGGCGCTTTTCTAGCTCTTTTAAGACCGTATTTCTTTCTTTCCTTTTCTCTCGGATCTCTGGTTAGAAAACCAGCTTTTTTAAGAGTTGGTCGAAATTCCGGATTAAATTCAAGAAGAGCTCTGGAAATTCCCAACCTTACCGCTTCGGCCTGACCGGTTTTGCCGCCGCCATCAGCCTTAATGGAAATATCGAACTTTCCTTCGGTTCCGGTAAGCTTTAGAGGTTGAATGAGTCTATCTAAAAGAATCTTTGAAAAGAAAGCATCTTCTACAGCATTCTTATCATTTATAGTGATTGTGCCTTTACCAGAATATAATCTTACTCTGGCAACTGCCTCTTTTCTTCGTCCCAATCCGTAATAATATTCTTTTTTTGCTTGTTTAATTGGTTCTTTTACCATGAAAGCTCCTTAATCTGTATGTATTCCTTTACCCTAGCCCTCTCCAAAAAGGAGAGAGAATAGAGAACATATTTTTGATTTTGAATTATTATTTTTCCGCCCTAGGCGGATCAGCCTTGGGCTGAGACTTTTGAATTTTGACTTTTGAATTAATTTCGTATTCTTCTAACTGCTGGGAATGAGGATGCTCTGTGCCAGCATAAACTTTTAATCTCTTTATCATTTGGTCTGCTAGCTTATTCTTTGGAAGCATACCCTTAACCGCCATCTTGATTGGAGCGGTTGCGTCTTTTTCTCGAAGTTGCTTGAGGGTAGTTTCCTTAAGACCTCCTGGATACCATGAATGTCGGTAATATATTTTTGCCTCTTCTTTATTGCCAGTAGTTTTAATTTTATCGGCATTAATTATAACTACGAAATCGCCGGTATCAACTGAGGGAGAAAAAGTCGGCTTATTTTTTCCTCTGAGTAAATTAGCAACTTCGGTAGCAACTCGGCCCAAGATCTTATCTTCGGCATCGATAATATACCATTTTCTAATAACTTCTGCCGGTTTTGTTACATATGTTTTACCCATCTACTTAGCCTCCTTAACGGGCTTTGCCTTAGCTTTTACAACTGGCTTTTTAGCCTCTGGTGTCTTCGTCCCCTCTATTGTCTCCCCTGTTTCTTCTGTCTTTACTGATTTTTGCTTCTTGTTCTTTTTTTCTTCAACATAGCCAACAAATTCAATAATGGCTGTTGGCGCAGCGTCACCTTCTCTAAAACCAGTCTTTAAGATTCTAGTATAACCGCCTTCTCTGTCTTTAAAATCGACGGCTATTTTTTCCATCACTTTAGCGGCAGCGTTTTCTGGAATGTATCTTAAAAGCCGTCTTCTGGCAGCTAAATCGCCTTTTTTGCCGGTGGTAATTAGTCTTTCGACGATTGGTCGGATTTCTTTAGCCTTAGCGACCGTAGTCTCTACTCTTTCGTGTAAGATAAGAGAAGTGGCTAAGTTTCTTAGCATTGCTCTTCTATGACCAGCTTCACGCCCTAATTTTCGACCAACATGTTTGTGTCTGTGCATTGTTTACTCCTCACCACCCTCAAAAGAAAATCCTAATTCATCTAATTTTTCTCTTACCTCTTGATAGGCCTTGTTACCAAAACCTTTTAGGCTTCGAAGTTCGTCATCAGTTAACTTTAGGATATCAGCGATGGTTTTGATGTCGTTATTTAAAAGCGCATTGGTAGTTCTTGGAGAAAGATTGACCTCTTCTACTAATATCTTGGAAGCAGCATCTTCGGCTGTTCTTTCCGGCTTTTGAGTTTCAGTTGGCATTCCGGCTCCAGCTACTTCCCTACCAGCAACTACTGAAAAGTGGTCTACCAAGATTTCAGCAGCCTGATTTACAGCGTCTTTTGGTGTAATCGTACCATCAGTTTCAATCTCAATAACTAGTTTATCTAAATCTGTCATTTGACCAACACGAGTGCTCTCGACATTGTATCTTACTTTCTTAATTGGAGTATAGATAGCGTCTACAGCAATCATACCAACTTGTAGCTTTTCGCCTTCTCTTTTTTCTACAGGAACGTAACCACGACCTTTTTCGATCTTGACCTCCATCTCTAGCTTAGCTTTAGCGCCATCTAGAGTGGCAAGATGAAGATCGGGATTAATGATTTCTACCTGAGAAGGAGCTTTAATATTCTTAGCGCTAACTTTACCTTGACCGGAAGCGCTTAGGTATAAATACTGCTCTTCGTCAGAAAAAGACTTAACTCTTAACTGTTTTAGGTTTAATAAAACCTCGACTACGTCCTCTTTTACATTAGGGATTGTTGTAAATTCGTGAGTTACACCATCAATCTTAACGGCAGTAACTGCAGCGCCTGGCAAAGAAGAAAGGATGACTCTTCTTAGAGAATTTCCAAGGGTCATACCATAACCTGGATATAGAGGTTCGATAGAAAAAATACCTAAGTTGCCTTCTTCTTTGATTGTTTTTACTTCTGGGAGATGAATATTTTGTATCACTTATATCCTCCTTTAAAGGATTATTTAGAGTATAACTCGACTATTAATGACTCTTGAATAGAAGAATCGACATCTTCTCTTTGTGGCTCCTCAGCAACTTCGCCGACCATTTTTTTCTTGTCGATCTTAAGCCAACCCGGAACCTCTGCTTTCTCTAACATATCTTTTGCAATATCGGTAAAGTAAGTATGTTTTGCGCTATGAGGAGAAACTTCTATAACATCACCTTTTTTAACCTGATAAGATGGAATGTCTACTTTTTTGCCATTTACAGTAAGATGGCCATGATTTACAAGCTGTCTTGCAAGTCTTCTAGACGAACCAAAACCTAATCTATAGACGACGTTATCTAATCTTTTTTCTAAGAACTGCAGAAGAATAGTACCAGTAACACCTTCTTTTCTATCTGCTGACTGATAGTAATTTCTAAACTGTCTCTCTAGAACACCATACATTCTTTTAACTTTTTGTTTTTCTTTAAGAGCTATTGCGTACGCAGAAGCTTTTCTGGATCCGGACACACCGTGTTGTCCTGGAGGGTAATTTCTTTTGATTACGGTACATTTTGCACCTAAACATTTGTCTCCTTTTAGAAAAAGCTTTTGGCCAGCTCGGCGGCATTGCCTGCATTGTGCCTCATTCATTCTTGCCATTAGACTCTCCTTGGTTTTCTTGGTCTGCAACCGTTATGTGGAATCGGGGTAATATCTTTTATAGAAACAACATCAATTCCGCTATTTTGAAGGGCTCTGATGGCTGTTTCTCGACCGCTTCCAATTCCTTTTACAAATACTGATACTTTTCTTAGACCATACGCCTTAGCCTTTTCGGCAGCTCCTGAAGCTGCTACCTGTGCCGCATAAGGAGTACTCTTTCTGGAACCTTTAAAACCAGCGGCTCCAGCTGTATCCCAAGCAAGCACGTTGCCAGACTTATCGGTAAGCGTAATCACTGTGTTATTAAAAGTCGAGGAAATATGAGCGTTACCTTCGACGACGACCTTTTTTATTTTTTTCTTTCTAGTTTGTACTTTTGCTTTTGCCATGATTCTCCTTAATTATTGGCCAAATGGGCTAATTAGGCTAAATGGGTTTTTGAATTTTCCTACTTTACCTATTCGACCTACTTAAGCCTATTCATCCCAGATTTTATGTCTTCTGGGCAGACTTTTTCTTACCTGAACCCATTGTCATTTTCCTGCCTCTTTTGGTTCGGGCATTGGTCTTAGTCTTTTGACCCCTAAGCGGTAAACCCAATTTGTGTCTTATGCCGCGGTAACTTCCTATTTCTTTCAGTCTTTTAATATTAAGACTTACTTCTCTTCTAAGATCTCCTTCAACAGAATTACCTTTCTCGATAAGCTCTCTTATTTTACTAATTTCTGATTCGGCTAAATCTTTTACTCTGGTGTTCGGATTTACCTTAGCTGCTTCTAGTATTTTTTGGCTGGTTTTAAGACCGATACCATATATATATGTAAGAGCTATTTCTACTCTTTTTTCTTTGGGAATGTCTACACCGGCAATTCTGGCCATTTTTATAAACTCCTTTATCTTTGCATTTTGATCTCTGATCCGTTTGACTTTATTTTTGATCTTTGATCTTTAATCTTTGATCTACTATTTATCCTTGTCTTTGCTTATGCTTAGGATTTTCGCAAATAACCCTTAAAACCCGCTTTCGGCGGATTACTTTACATTTTTGACAAATTGGTTTAACTGATGCTCTAACTTTCATGATTTATCCTTAGATTTGTTTTTTGCTTATTCTTTATTGTTTTTTGACTATTTACTTAAGCCTGTAAGTGATTCGGCCCTTGGTTAAGTCATAAGGTGTCATTTCTACTGTAACTTTATCTCCAGGCAAAATTTTAATATAGTGCATCCTCATTTTTCCCGAGATATGCGCTAAAATAACATGTCCGTTCTCGAGCTCCACCCTAAACATGGCGTTTGGTAGAGTTTCAAGGACGGTTCCCGTTAACTCGATTACTTCCTTTGTATCACTCATGGGTACTACTTTCTCTCCTGATCTCCAGGACCTATTAAATATACTATAAATATTGCTTTTTTGCAAGGGTTTTTAGGATGAAAATCCTAAATTTCTAATTCTTAATTGCTCTAATTTCTAATCAAATCCCAATTTCTAATGACTAATAATCAAACTTACCTCCTAAACGTTGGGCATTTATTGGGTCTCTTAGGAATTTAAGGTGCTATTATTTTTATACTTTCTCATACGTTCGCATAATTAGCTGGGCTTGGACTTTTTTCATGGTTTCTAGGACAACGGACACCACAATTAAAATTCCCGTACCACCGATAGTTAAAGCAGCATTGTTTGTAAGCGGTTGTAATATAAATGGTAAAACAGCGATCAAACCTAAGAAAATGGAGCCAGTTAACGTTAGCCTATTTAAAACATGTACTAAATAATCCGCTGTCTGACGCCCCGGCCTTATGCCAGGAATAAAACCACCTTGCTTTTGGATGTTTTCGGAAACGTCTTTCGGATTAAAATATAAGAAAGTAGAAAAATAAGTAAAAGCAACTATGAGTAAAAAGTAAGTAACAGCGTAAGGCCAATTCTGCGGACTAAATGCTGTTGTAACCCACTTAGCAAAGTTAGCAACCCAGTATGTCCTAGCATTAGATAACAGACCAATAATCTGAGGTAGATTCATAAATGCCCCCGCAAAAATGATTGGAATAACGCCGGCAGTGTTAATCTTAAGAGGAAGGTGAGTATCCATGCCGCCGTAAATTCGGTTTCCCCTAACTTTCTTAGCATAAGAAACCGGGATTTTCCTTTGTCCTTCGGTTAAAAGAACAACACCAATAATCACTAGCACCGCAAACACCAAAAAACCTACCATCTTCCAAAATTCTGCCGGATTAAAACCTTCGACAGTAAATTTGTTTATCATGTTTCCAGCCGATGATGGTACTCTCGCCACGATACCGGCAAAGATTATCATGGAAACACCGTTTCCAATACCTTTTTCTGTAATAAGCTCACCAATCCACATTACAAAGATAGTCCCCACCGTAATTGACAAAAGCATTAAGAGCCAGGTACTAACAGTTGGATCCCCAATAATGTCAGTGCCTAACTGAGCTGAAGACCTCTTAATTAAAATAAGCATGCTATATCCCTGAATCATAGCAATTGGCACGGTCAGATATCTTGAATATTGATTTATTTTATTATGGCCCTGTTCACCTTCCTTGGAAATAGCGTGAAGAGTTGGAACAACCATTGTTAAAAGCTGCATAATAATAGATGCCGTGATATATGGACCAACACCCATCAATGCAACAGAAAAATTGCTTAAACCGCCGCCGGAAAATATATCTAAGAAGCCGAGAAAAGCGTTTTGGCTAAAATAGCCGCTTAAAAACTCTCTTATCTTAATCGGATCCGGCCCCGGAATTGGAACATGAGAAATTAACCTAAAAACCAAAAACATCGCCATCACGAATAAGATTTTATTTCGAAGCTCTCGATTCTTAAGTATTTGCTTGACGTAGTCCATGATTGCAATCCTCTATTTTTATCAAGTTAATAAGGTCTGTTTATTACGGTTTATTTAGTTTACAATCTCTTGCTAAATAATTCAAAAGTTAAAATTTAAAAGGCAAAAGTCCAGGGCAAAATTAAAAAGTTAAATACATTTTGAATTTTAAATTGCAATTTTGACTTTTGACCTTTGAATTTTTACTTATCAAGATACAAATTACTTGCTTGCTTTAACTTCCTCAGATTTTTCAATCGCTTCTTTGGCGCCTTTGGAAACGGATTCAGTATCAAGTACTAATTTTTTATTTAGAGTGCCGGTTAAAACTATCTTATAAGCTTCGCCTTTCTCAATGATTCCTGCTGCAATAAGGGTTTCTGAATTGACTTTAGATCCAGGCGCTAATTTATTCAAATCATTTAGAGTAATAACCGTTGGCTTAACATTACGTGATTTAAATCCCTTTAATTTTGGGATTCTTCGAATAAGAGGGGTCTGACCGCCCTCAAAACCAGGGCGAACACCGCCGCCAGTTCGAGAATTTTGACCTTTAGTTCCCCTACCAGCAGTTTTGCCTTTTCCGGAACCAATGCCGCGCCCTACTCTTTTTGACTTTTTTCCGAGCGTTGTGGTAATTTCGTGCAATTTCATTATTCTTTTACCTCTACCTTTTTCTTACTATCTTTTTGAGGATTCTTTTCTTCTTGTTTTTCCTCAGCCTTAGCTTCGATTTCTATTTTCTCTGCTTGATCTTCTGTAATATCTGGTTTTTCAGTTTTCACTGATTTTTTTTCCTTTGTTTCTTGTCCTTTGCTTTTTATTTTTTGCTCCTTTGGCTTTTCAATTAATTCTAAAGACTTTAAGGCCTCAAAAGTAGCATATACATTATTGATTTTATTGGAAGAACCAATCATTTTACTTAAAATATCATGAATACCGGCAGCCTCCACAACGGCCCTCACAGCGCCACCAGCAATAACTCCGGTACCTTTTGAAGCAGGTTTTATAAAAACTTTAGCCCCGCCATATTTCATCATAACTTCATGAGGAATGGTCGTTCCCTTTAAATTTACCTTAATCATATTCTTCTTGGCTTTTTGAATTGCCTTTTGAATTGAAGTAACGACTTCTAATCCTTTAGCAACACCAACACCAACCTGACCGGCCTTGTCTCCCACTACAACGGTTGCTCTAAATCTAAGCCTTCTACCACCGGCAACTACTCTGGTAATTCTATCAATCTGAACAACTTTTTCTTCAAACTGTTTCTCTTCTTGTGCATACGGTTCTCTCATAATTTCCTTCCTATAAATTCAACTTCCTCTTTCTCCCTCTTCCTTAAGGGAGAGGGTTGGGGTGAGGGGGGGTTACTAAAATTTAAGTCCTGCTTCTCTAGCAGCGTCTGCTAAAGCTTCAACTCGACCATGATATAGCTTTCCGGCTCTATCAAAAACCACTTCTTCTATCTTTGCTGACTTTGCTTGTTTCGCAACTTCCGCACCAACTAATTTTGCCTTCTCAGTTTTAGTGCCTTTTGCACTTTTTATATTAAGATCAGTTGCAAAAGCAAGGGTTTTTCCTATAGTATCATCAATGACCTGAGCAACAATATGCTTGTTTGAAGCAAAAACTGATAGTCTTGGTCTCTGAGGAGTTCCGCAAACCTTGGCTCTTACCCTTCTTCTTCTTTTCTCAAAAGCTTGTTTTTTATCCATAATTACCTCGCCTTAGCTGCTTTACCAGCTTTTCTTCTTATATATTCGTTCGAATACTTAATGCCTTTGCCTTTATAAGGTTCAGGTTTTCTCACGCTTCTAATTTTGGCAGCAACTTCGCCCACTAGCTGTTTGTCAAATCCGGAAACTGTAATGGTGTTCTTTTCTACCTTAAGATTGATACCTTCCGGTGGAACTACATCAACAGGATGAGAATAGCCGACATTTAAAACTAATTTACTACCCTGCATCTGAGCCCTATAACCAATACCCACAATCTCCAACTGTTTTTCAAAACCTTTAGACACGCCTTCGATCATGTTACTTAAAAGCGTTCTAACCAAGCCCCAAAGCTCTCTTGCTTTCTGATTATCCTCAGCTAATTCAATTCGAATATCAGCATCATTTGTAGTAACTTTAATTAGAGGGGAATGTTCGTATTCTAAAGTTCCCTTGGGACCAACGACTTTTACTACCCTATCGTTTAAGTTAACGGTTACGCCTTGTGGTATGATAATTGGTAATTTTCCGATTCTGGACATATATTTCTCCTACCAAGCCTTTAGCAGGATTTCTCCGCCAAGACCTTGTTTTTTAGCGTCATCTCCGGACATTATTCCTTTAGAAGTAGAGATCACTGTAATCCCCTTGCCTTGAAGCACTCGTGGAATTTCGTCCTTTTTAGAGTAGACTCTTCGGCCCGGCTTAGAAACTCTCATAACTTCGTTAATTGCCGGTTTTCGACCATCTAAACCATATTTTAACCGAACTTCAATCTCCTTAAATTCATTGACTTTAAGTTCTTTAAAATCTTCGATGTAGCCTCTCTTTTTTAAGATAGAAAGGATTTCAAGCTTAATCCGTGAAGATGGAATAATTACGATTTCTTTTCTCACGGCTAAGGCATTTTTAATTCGTGTTAGCATATCTGCGATTGGATCTGATACTGCCATTGTGCCTCCTTACCAGGAACTTTTTGTTACGCCCGGAATTTCGCCTCGAGAAGCGTACTCTCTGAAGCAAATTCGACACATACCATATTTTCGAATGTAAGCCTTAGGTCTGCCGCAAATTTGGCATCTCGTGACTTTTCTTGTCGAAAACTTAGGTTTTCTTTGGGCTTTTACTATTAATGCTTTTCTTGCCATAACTCTCCCTATAAATTAACCTTCCTCTTTCTCCCTCTCTCTCAAGGGAGAGGGCAGGGGATGAGGGGGGGGGTGTACTTAGACACTTTCCTTTTTAAATGGAAATCCAAAATATTCTAAAAGTCTCTTGGCTTCTTCATCGTTTTGGGCTGTTGTTACGATATTTAACTGCAAACTATGAACTCCAGAAACATCCTCATACGAAACTTCCGGAAAAACGGTATGTTCTTTAATTCCTAAACTATAATTTCCTTGCCCGTCAAATGCACCAGCCTTAATGCCTCTAAAATCTCTAACTCGAGGTAAAGTAACGTTTACCAATCGGTCTAAAAATTCATACATTCTCTCACCTCTTAAGATTACAGAGACGCCTATCGGAAAACCTTCTCTCAACTTAAAACCCGCAATGGATTTTTTAGCTACTGTTCGAACTGGCTTCTGGCCTGTGATCTTAGCAACGATTCCTTCTAAGTCATCAAGAATTTTTGGATCTTGAACTGCTTGACCAGCACCAATATTTAAGATTACTTTTTCGATTTTTGGTACTTGCATAATATTCTTGTAGCTAAAATCTTTTCTGAGCTTTGAAATTATTTCTTTGTTATACAAATCTTTTAATTTACTCATGTCTTCGACTAAATCCTTTCCTTGCATCTTTTACAAACCCTGACCTTATCGTCTTTTACTAATTCGTACCCCATTCTGGCCGGTTTATTGCATCTTGGGCAAACAACCGCAACATTCGATACGCAAACCGGAGCAGTTACCTCAATAATGCCGCCAGCTGGAGTCTTAGTAGATGGCTTTACCGCTTTTTTATGAATATTGATGCCTTCAACCATGACTTTCTCAGTTTTTGATATAACTTGAACAACTTTTCCAGTTTTTCCCTGGTCTTTTCCAACTGTTATTAAAACCGTATCATTTTTTTTAACTTTCATTACAGGACCTCCGGCGCAAGAGAAATAATTTTATTATAGCCCTTTTCTCTAAGCTCTCTTGCTACTGGGCCAAAAATACGGGTTCCTTTTGGATTACCGTCTTTATTTATAACAACACACGCATTCTCATCAAATCTGATTGTGGAACCATCCGCACGCTTATGTTCTTTTACGGTTCTTACAATTACGCATCTTACAACTTCTTTTTTCTTTACTGCTCCACCAGGCATGGCGCTCTTTACAGCACCTACAATAAGTTCGCCGATATCAGCTGTTCTCTTACGGGTACCGCCAAGAACACGAATGCATTGTATCTGTTTCGCTCCGGTATTGTCGGCAACTTTTAACATTGTTCTTTCTTGTATCATCTTATTCTCCTTGGGTTGGCTCCACTGCCACCTGGTCGAAGTGAGCCCCTTTGACAACATTCGTTAAGACCCATTTCTTATCCTTAGAAATTGGCTTGGTTTCCTCAAACTCTACTAAATCTCCTGGCTTTAAAATATTTTCAGCATCGTGAATCTTAAAGTTTTTAGAAACCTTAAATCTTTTTTTATAAATCGGGTGAGTTTTAAGTCTATCAACTCTCACTACCGCAGTTTTATCCATTTTATTTGAAACGACTACACCTTTAAACTTGCGTGCCATTTTACTTCTCCTCTTCTAAAGATTTGGCGATATCTCGCTCTTTTTTTAAAGTTAGAATTCTGGCGATATCTTTTTTTACGTTTTTTATGGCTTTTACATTCTTTATTTCTCTTGCTACCATGCCAAACCTAAAATCCCTTAAATTCTTGTAAAGATCATTTAGCTCTTTATCTAACTGCTTATCATTTTTTTGAATTAACTCTTTATACTTCATATTCAAGCCTCGTCTTTTGAAATAAATTTGGTCTTAATAGGAAGCTTGTGAGCTGCAAGCCTTAGTGCCTCTTTGGCTACTTCTTTTGGAACACCATCCATCTCAAAAAGAATTCTTCCTGGTCTCACTATGGTTACAAAATGATCCTGTGCTCCTTTTCCGCCTCCCATTCTTACTTCTTGAGGTTTTTTAGTGATTGGCTTCTGAGGAAAAACTCTAATCCAAATCTTTCCGCCTCTTTTTATATATCTGGTCATAGCTCGTCTGGCAGCTTCGATTTGTCTGGAATTTAACCAAATTGGCTCTAGAGCTTTAAGACCGTATTGGCCAAAGTTAAGCTCTAAGCCCCTGGTTTCTTCACCAGAAACGGCTATTTTATGGCTCTTTCTGAATTTTGTTTTCCGTGGCATTAACATCTCTAAAGATCTCCTTTATATATCCAAACCTTTACTCCAATAATTCCGTATGTTGTTTTAGCTTTAGATAAAGCATAGTCAACATCAGCTTTAATCGTTTGTAGAGGAATTTTACCCTGAGATTTAGTATCGGATCTAGCGATATCAACCCCGCCAAGTCTTCCAGCAACTGTAACCTTAATTCCTTTTGCTCCGGCCTTCATGGTTCTGTCTATTGCCTGCTTGGTTGCTCTCTTAAAAGCAATTCTTCTTTCAAGCTGTCCGGCAATATTATCGGCTACTAGCTTTGCAAAAAGCTCTGGGCTTCTGATTTCTTCGATATTCACTTTAATAGGAGTCTTAACGATTTTGGAAACGGCTTTTTTAAGCTCTTCTATTCCAACTCCGCCTCGTCCGATAATAACGCCTGGCTTTGAGGAATGGATTGCAACAGTAATTAGGCTCGGACTTCTTTCGATATCAACTCTTGCTATACCGCCCCTAACGCCGTATTTATCCATAATAAATCCTCTGATCTTGATGTCTTCGTGCAAGAACTTAGTATAATCTTTGGTCACAAACCATCTTGATTGCCAATTCCTAGTTAGCTGTAACCTGAAACTTGTTGGATTAACTTTCTGTCCCATTTTTCTCCTTTTCCTCGGCTTCGCTGAGGTCGCTACTGGAAGCGAGCGAAGTCGATGGGTTTGCTCTGGCTATCTTTGCCTTGGCAAGATTACCTTCTGACTTTGGTTTTTCTGATTCTAGAGCGACTGTAATATGGCTGGTTCTTTTCTTAATCTCATAAGCCATACCTCTGGCCCTTGGCTGAAATCTCTTTAAAGTCGGGCCTTCGTCTGCTCTGATTTCTGATATAACTAAATCTTTTTTCCTTAAATTAAAATTGTGCTCCGCATTGGCAACAGCTGATTTTATTGCTTTTGCTATCGGCTTTGCGGCGCCTTTTGACGTAAATTTTAAGATTGCCAAAGCATCTTCAGCTTTCTTGCCTCTTACCAAATCGACGACTAAACGCATTTTTCTGGGTGATATTCTAATGTATTTTGCTGTTGCTACGACTTTCATGTTTTATCTCCCTTTGGCCTGAGTTTTAGCCATCTTTCCGCCGTGACTTCTAAATTTTCTAGTTGGCGCAAATTCACCTAACTTATGACCAACCATATTTTCTGTAACATATACCGGTAGATGTTCTTTGCCATTGTGAACAGCAATAGTGTAACCTACCATTTCCGGAGAAATAGTAGAGCTTCTTGCCCAAGTCTTAATAACTTTTTTGTCTGTTGGACCTTGGGCCGTAATCTTTTTTAATAATTTTTCGTCTACGTATGGACCTTTTTTAAGCGATCTTGCCATTTACTTACCTCTTTTTCTTCCTAGATCTAATAACCATAGGAGCAGGTTTTCTCCTGGTCTTATGTCCTAATGCAGGAGCTCCCCATGGAGTTTTTGGGTGAATGAGACCGATATCGGTTCCGCCTTCACCGCCACCATGCGGATGATCTACTGGGTTCATCGCTTTACCTCTAACGGTAGGTCGAATTCCCATCCATCGTTTTCTTCCTGCTTTACCAATTTTTATAATGTTATGTTCTGGATTAGATACGTTGCCAATCGATGCCCAAGAATTTTCGTTTATTTTTCGAATTTCGCCAGATGGAAGCCTTAGATGAACAAAGCCTTCTTCTCTACCCACAATCTGGGCTGAAGCACCGGCGGATCTTACTAACTGAGCTCCTCTGCCTGGATACATTTCGACATTAAATACTTGGGTGCCAATTGGAATTTTCTTAATGGACATTCGATTTCCGGTTCTTGGTTCTGCCTCGTCGCCGAATTCTAGTTTCTGGCCAACCTTTAAACCCTGAGGTGCAACCATATAGCCTTTACCGCCATCAAAACTGATTAGGGCAATTCTTGCTGATCGGTTTGGATCATACTCGATAGCTGTAACTTCTGCTTCTTTATATCCAAATTGCTTAAAATCAATAAGCCTATACATTCTTTTAGCGCCGCCGCCTCTGTGTCTAATTGTAATCTTTCCGAGAGATCGGCCAGCATTCTTTTTTAAAGGCATCAAAAGAGACTTTTCCGGACTCTTCTTGGTGATATCCGTAAAAGTATCAACTGTCATTCCTCTTCTTGCATTTGATGTTGGCTTTACTTTCTTTACTGGCATGACTTATCCTTTCATAATCTCGATTTTATCGCCTTCTTTTAAGGTAACAATGGCCTTTTTCCAGTCCGCCATTTTACCCATCTTGCCTTTTCGACCAAATCTTCTCGTTTTTCCTTTTACAACAATCATATTCACATCTGTAACTTTAACTTTAAATAGCTTTTCAATAGCGTCTTTTACCTCGATTTTATTGGTGCTTGTTGCGACCTTAAAAGTGTAGACTCCATTTTCGGCCTGGATAATTGATTTTTCAGAAATTACCGGTTGTTTTACAATCGTATTCTTATCCATCTTATTTAGCTAACCTTTCCATCTTATCTTCGGCGCCGTTAGCCAAGATGATCGTATCGGCTAACATGACCTCTAAAGTATTAAGATTATTCGCAACTTCGATTTTTAAATTAGGAATATTTTTTCCAGCTTTAAAAATGATCTCATTGGCTTCTGGTAAAACTAGTAAAATTTTGCCAGCTACCTTTAACTTATTTAAAACTTCGGCTAAATCTTTAGTCTTTGGCTTCTCTTGGTTTAAATCTTTTAAAACTACAATTTGACCGTCTTTTGCCTTAGCAGATAAAGCATTTAAGAGGGCTGCAGCGCCTTTTTTGGCCGGAATGTTTTTGTACCAATTTTGCTCTCCTGTTGGACCAAAGACAGTACCACCGCCACGCCAAATCGGATTTCTTATAGAGCCTGTTCTTGCCCTACCGGTGCCTTTTTGTTTCCATGGCTTTCGGCCACCGCCAGAAATCTCGCCTCTTTCTTTGGTTTTGGCAGTTCCCTGACGAAGGTTGGATTGTAACAAAATTACGACTTCCGAAAGAAGTGCCTTATTTACATCTAATCCAAAAACTTTATCGTTTAATTTCTGATCTTCTTTTTTGGTGCCTTTTGTATCGTAAACTGCTACTTTCATCTTAACCCCTTATTACAATCACACCTTTAGCCGGGCCAGGAACAGCGCCTCTTACTGCTAAAAGATTATTTTCTTTATCAACTGATACTATTTTTAAATTTTTAACGGTTACCTGATTGCTTCCCATTCTTCCCGGAAGCTTTGTTCCTTTAAACACGTGTTGTGGGAACATCGAGCCGATTGAACCCGGTTCCCTATAATGATGTGAACCGTGAGACATCGGGCCTCTCTTAAATCCGTGTCTTTTAATTACACCGGCAAAGCCTTTACCTTTGGAAATTCCTTGAACTACGATCTTATCACCGGGCTTAAAGATATCAACTGAAATTTTGTCCCCTACTTTTACTTCCTTAGGTTCAGCGCCTTCTTCAACTTCGATGCTTATCTCGGTTACTTCCCTTAAATATCTCGAGTTAGACTTAGAAGGTTTTAGATGTCCGGCTTGCGGTTTTTTCTGCTTTTTAGCTTCGCCTAGACCTAGCTGGATAGCATTGTAACCGTCTTTTTCGGCGGTTTTAATTTGCGTAACCACATTTGGAGTTGCCTGAACAACAGTAACAGGAACTACGTTCCCGTTCTCATCAAATACTCTCGTCATTCCGATTTTTCTCGCTAATATTGCTTTCATATTTTCCTTTTATCTTCCCTCGCCCGAAGTTCGAGGAATGATTTCGAACAAAGCGACATCCGTTACTTTACAAAAAAAACTATTTGGACAGTTAGGCAGTTTCCCATTCGGGACTATCCCAACTCTCCACTCGATTTTTGTATAATTCCTTTTTCCCTAAATAATCTCAGGGACAATTTTTAAATGAATGTTGACTTAAAAAGTATATATATAAACTCTAAATTTGTCAAGAAGAAAATGCCATTGGCTAATAGGCTAATTGGCTTATGGACTAACGGGTATCAAAACCTGAAATTTATACATTAAATGACATAATTCTCACGATCGTAGTCATTCCGTCATCTTGGGATACCAGTTATGTTATTGTGATTATAAAGAAATAGCATGCTTCTTAAAAACATGAGGATGGAAGCAACCGGGGCAAGAAGCCGCCATCCTCATAAAGACACTGATTCTAGATTGCTACGTACTCGATTTCCGATCGAGTTAAATCCCTTAGAAGCTTTTCGCGGTCTATCGTCTTAAACAAGACGATCATACGACTCCAACCTGGTTGTTTTCGCATCGCCTTTTCTAAAGCCTCATCTCTACGAGGGTTATTACTCTCACCATAAGCACCTTGTAGCAACCTCTTCATAACATCGGCAGTCTTATTGTCCTTGATGTAGAAATTTATAAAAGACTCTTTTCTACCGATATCAAGGTAATCCACTACAACATCATAGTTTTCAGTTGATTTGACCTTTACTTCACTCGACACTTCTTCGCCTGGTCTTACAATGATAATCTTAATCCTTTCCATAACAATTACTACCTCCGCTTCCTGATCTGGACCCCAATTTATTGTCAATCTTGCAACTGCATATTCTATGTGAACTTAGGGTAAAAGTCAATTGAAAGTTTTTAATGCGCAAAAAAGCAACCATTTGACCTAAAACAGCTCCTTATGATTTAATATAAGTATAGTTAATAATGATTGGCCAGAAGCTTGCTAGTTGATAACCAAGCATATGGCCAACTAATAAAAAGGAGAGAAAATGTCAGTAGAAATGAATAATGACGGAGCAGCTCCAGTAGCTACCGAATCAAAGCCAGAAGCGAAAGCAATGCCGGAAGAATTAAAAAAGTTTAACTGGGGCGCATTCCTCTTAACCTGGATCTGGGGTATTGGCCATAGCGTTTGGCTTGCTCTTGCCGGATTAGTTCTTATCTTTATTCCTGTAATTGGATTTTTGGGAAGTATTGCTTTTGCAGTCTATCTAGGAGTAAAAGGCAATGAACTTGCTTGGAAGACCGGAAAATATACCGACGTAGAGGCTTACCTAGCTCTAGAGAAAAAATGGATGATTGCCGGACTTGTCGTAGTTGCTCTTGGCTTTGTTCTAGCTTTCATGATGGGCGCTGCAATTGTTTCTATGATCACCGGTGGCATGCTAAACGGCAGCTAAGTAATAAATAGTTTACTAAAAAGCGGGCCCAAAGACCCGCTTTTTTATTTGTCTAAAATAATAGAGGCAAAAGGTTGAGCTTGTTTTAAATTTACTTACTCAAGATTTGCCTCCATCATCTTCTCTAGAATATCTTTTAGCTTTTTGCTATTCGCTAAATGTTCAACTGCTCTTCTGAATCTAAACCTGACATCCTTAATACCATTGGCAACAATATCTATGTTGCTAATAGATAGCGATTCTGTCTCTATTGTTTCTTTTCTTTCTGCCCTTTATCTTTCCCTTTGCAATTACTCCGATTGGATATCTTTTTCTGCTTAAATTCAGGTATACTTAATAGCCCAATAGTTGTCGTCTTCGCTCTAATAATAAGCGTTTAGACGTTTGAAATTTGATGATTGATTATCTATTTAAAATTTGAAATTCATAATTGAAAATTCAAAAACCGCCCTTTAATTAGCTCTGGGCGGTTTTTGTTATAAGTTTACATTTTAATTTCGATGTCTACACCTGCTGGCAGGTTTAGATTCATCAAGGAATCGATAGTTTTTGGAGCAGGATCTAGAATGTCGATTAGTCTTTTATGAGTTTTCATCTCAAACTGCTCGCGAGAGTTTTTGTCGATATGTGGAGAGCGGATAACTGTTACCACGCTTCTTTGAGTTGGCAATGGTACCGGACCTGCAATAATAGCGCCGGTTCGCTCTGCAGTTTCGATGATCTGCTTTGCAGATTCATCAATAATCTTATGATCATAAGCCTTAAGACGAATTCGAATTCTCTGTTTTGTCTTTTCAGTTGGTTTTGCTTGGGCTGTCAAAGTACTGCTCCTTCTTCCTATTCTTACTTAATGACCTTAATTACTACTCCAGAGCCAACGGTTCGGCCACCTTCCCTGATAGCGAATCTCATTCCGTCTTCCATAGCAATTGGGGCTATAAGTTTAACTTTCATTTTGATATTATCGCCAGGCATAACCATTTCTACGCCGTCTGGTAGTGTAACTTCACCAGTTACGTCGGTAGTTCGGATATAGAACTGTGGTTTATACCCTTTAAAGAATGGGGTGTGTCGTCCACCTTCCTCTTTGGTTAAGATATATACTTCGCCTTCAAATTCAGTATGAGGAGTAATTGAACCCGGCTTAATGGCCACCTGACCTCTTTCGATATCGTCTTTTTCGATACCTCTAAGAAGTAAACCAACATTGTCTCCAGCTACGCCTTCGTCAAGCAGTTTTCTAAACATCTCCACGCCGGTTACAACAGTCTTCCTTGTTGGGTGAATACCAACGATTTCAACTTCTTCGTTAACCTTAACTTTTCCTCTTTCAATTCTACCGGTAGCAACTGTGCCTCTTCCCTTAATAGAGAAAACGTCTTCAACTGCCATTAAGAATGGTTTGTCGATATCTCTTTTTGGTTCTGGGATGTATGAGTCAAGGGCATCCATCAGTTCATCAATAGTCTTGGTGTAATTTGCATCACCTTCTAAGGCTTTAAGGGCAGAACCTCTAATGATTGGAACGTCGTCGCCAGGAAATTCATATTTAGAAAGAAGTTCTCTGATTTCCATTTCAACAAGATCCAAGAGCTCTGGATCGTCAACCATATCAACTTTGTTCATATAAACAACGATGTATGGAACGCCAACGTTCTTTGCAAGTAGAATGTGTTCTCTAGTTTGTGGCATTGGTCCGTCAGCAGCGGATACTACTAGAATAGCGCCGTCCATCTGAGCCGCACCAGTAATCATGTTTTTAACGTAGTCGGCGTGACCAGGACAGTCGATGTGAGCATAGTGTCTTTTTTCGGTTTCATACTCCTGGTGGGAAGTAGCGATGGTAATTCCTCGCTCTCTTTCTTCCGGAGCATTGTCGATGTCTGCAAATGCTCGAGCCTGCGCCATGCCTTTTTTAGACAACACGTTAGTAATAGCAGCAGTCAAAGTGGTTTTACCGTGGTCAACGTGGCCAATGGTACCCACATTGACGTGCGGTTTTGTTCTTTCAAATTTTTCAGCCATATTTTCCTTTCCTATTTGGATTAGCCTGCCTACAGGCAGATTTTTTATTTCGCCCGATCATACGACCCGCATGGGAGGGCGATCCGCCCTGGGCGGAAAATTAAATTTAAATTAGTCTACAAAATAATCTGTGGACGAATTGCTTCTCCCACTACTTGAAAAAGTATACATAACTTGAGGGTTTTTTGCAAGTATTTTTTCTTAGCAATCAAACGAATCTATTCCCTCGCTATCCTCTAAACGTAAAGAAAGTGCATTTATCCCTTTACACAAGGGATAAGAAATGTTATAATTATTGGCTGTCAAAAGACAGGAACCTTCACATGCTGGCACCGGTTGTCAGCCCAGAGATGAAAGGAAGTGGTAGAAATGGGGATCAAGAATACATTGGAATGGGGCAGGTATAATAGACTTGCCAAAGATCTCTCGGATCACGACCAAGAACCGAGAATCAAGCGATCTTTGTACCGAGAGCTTGGCACAACTGATTCAGACATCGAAGTAACACCTGAGCTCTGCGAGCTCATTATCGAGAGTCTGAATCCTAACGACCACGAAACCGTCATTGTCGAGGCACAAAAAGCAATTGGACGGTGTTCGAAAAAGCTGTGCAAAGAGTACAAGCCATGGGAGTTATTCCCGATCATCGATTACATCCACAGCTACAGAATAGCGCGGCCGGCGCGAGAGTACTTTCCGGCAAACATGTTTTTCTACATAACAAAAGTGAATTGGCCAAAGGAATTTCTAGCGGAGCAAATCATGGGACAAAACCATGTCGTCGAAGGAGCAGCTACCATTGCCTGTAGTCTGGGCCAAGCCAAAGATATCGACACTAAAAGTCTATCTGCTAAAAATTGCAAAAGCGTCAAAAAGGGTATAGAGGATGCGTTTTGCTCTTCTTATATCTTTGGACTACCTTACGGATTAGGCAACCCTAAGTCCATCGACGAGCTCATGTACGACCATGAAGATAATGCCGTGAGAAATGCCGCATACGCCTACCGAGAGGCAGACTACAGACACAATCAGAAAATCAAGCGCAAGGTTTCATAACCTCCTTTCTGCACGTAAGTTTCGAAGGCTTCGGCCTCAGATGTCTTTTGTCTGAGGCCGATTCTATTTTTTTAAACATTTACTCGCCCAAATAAAAGGATCACATTCTTTTTAATAAACATTTAAAAAGGACAAGTTGCTTGTCCTTTTTAAAAATACCCCCCTTAATACATTTGGTAGATTGGCTATATTATCTACCTATTTAGAGCGAGAATCAGCACCTATTAATACAAATCACCAAGCGGTTGAAGAGTTAGTTTTGGAATAATGCACAAAAGGTTCAGTATCTAGTATTTTGTATCTGGTATTTAGTATAAAAAAAGACCTCTTGGTCTCTGTTTTGGTCTAAAACGAGTGAAGCCGGTGTAGTGTAGAAGATTGTTTTTTATGCGCTTTGCGCCAACCTCAGCACCGATCACCGGCCTCGAAAATATTTGGAAAGAGTCTTCCTCTTGAAGCACATCCCTGCTCATCGACCCTCAATACTGGCACTAGCGCCAAAAAGTGGGGTCGCACGAGGCGGAAAGGGCCAAAGGCATTAGTTTCCCTGGTCTTGTGCGACCATGCCAAGCGATCCGCCATCAAAGCACCTCATCATGCCACCTTCAGCACTTTGATTAAAATCAGCGCACTCTTTCCAAAAACTGTTTATTAAACAACAATTTATGTTTGAAAGTATATCATATTTTTCATTTTTGTCAATAGTTTTCTAGATAATTGATTGTTTATTTAAAAATTTTGGCTTTTTGTAGGCATTTTTCCCCAAAAAGGGTCGCACCCTCGGAAGAGAGCGACCCTTTAATACTAGATTCCCGCCTTCGCGGGAATGACGAAGAAAGAGGATGAGATTGCTTTGTCGCAAAGCCTCCTTAGAGTGACCCCTCACCCCAACCCTCTAGCCTCAAGGGAGAGAGAATAAAAAAAGCCCCATCACTGAGGCTTTTTTGTTTATTGTTCGATTGTTTATTGCTTATTAATTCTATTTAGCTGCTGTTCTCTTGCCGATAATCTCTTCGGTTACGTTTCGCGGTACTTCTTCGTAATGATCGAATTCCATGGTGTAAGCGGCACGTCCTTGGGACATTGATCTTAAGGTTGTCGCGTAGCCGAACATCTCGGCTAGAGGCACATGAGCATCAACTACCTTTACCCCCGCCCGTTCATCCATCTTCTGGATTCTGCCGCGCTTAGAATTTAAGTCGCCCATCACGTCACCCATGAATTCTTCCGGTGTGGTAACTTCTACCTTCATAATAGGCTCTAATATAATAGGATCGGCCTGTTTTACACCGGCCTGGAGGGCCATGGAACCGGCAATCTTAAAGGCCATTTCGGAAGAGTCAACTTCGTGGAAGGAACCATCGTATAGCGTCGCTTTAACGTCTACTACCGGATAGCCGGCAATAACACCGTTCCCCATAGCTTCCCTTATGCCCTGCTCTACCGGATTAATGTATTCCTTGGGAATAGTGCCGCCGACAATTTTATTAATAAATTCATAGCCTTTGCCGGACTCGTTCGGTTCGATCTCGAGCCAAACATGGCCGTACTGGCCTCTACCGCCGGACTGCCTGATGAATTTACCTTCGATCTTGGTACTTTTCTTGACGGTTTCTTTGTAAGCCACCTGGGGTTTGCCAACATTGGCCTCTACTTTAAATTCCCGCTTCATTCGGTCAACGATGATTTCTAAGTGAAGCTCGCCCATACCTTCGATAATAGTCTGTGCTGTTTCTTCGTTAGTTTTAACTCTAAAAGTTGGGTCTTCTTCTGCAAGACGAGATAATGCGATTCCCATTTTTTCCTGGTCTGCCTTGGTCTTAGGCTCGATAGCCACCGAAATAACCGGCTCCGGAAATACGATTTTTTCTAAGACAATCGGCTTGTCCACATCGCAAAGAGTGTCGCCCGTAGTTGTGCCCTTAAGCCCCACTGCCGCAGCAATCTCGCCGGCAAAAACTTGGGGCACTTCTTCCCTCTGGTTAGCGTGAAGTCTAATGATCCGGCCGATTCTTTCCTTGTCTCCGGTTGTTGCGTTTAGAATATAGGAGCCGGATTTTATATTACCCGAATAAACTCTAAAGAAAGCAAGCTTCCCGACAAACGGATCGGCCGCAATCTTAAAAGCCAATGCTGAAAACGGCTCGGAGTCAGAAGCTGTTCGCTCCATTTCTTCCCCAGTTTTCGGATGAGTTCCCTTAACTGCCGGGACATCTAACGGATTTGGCAAGTAGCTAATGATAGCGTCAAGAAGCATCTCGACAACCACACCTCGCCCATCGCCGCCGAGCACCGGAAAAAAGTCGCCCTTAAGAACTGATTTTCGAATCGCTTCGGCAAATTCTGCGCTGGTGATCTCTTCGCCGCCCAGATATTTTTCCATTAAAGCGTCATCGGCCTCAATAGCCTTTTCTAATAGTTCGTTACGATATTTTTCGGCTTTCTCCTTCATGTCCGCGGGAATATCACTCTCTTTTAATGTTTTATCCTTGTAGTCGTCGTAAACGTAGGCCTTCATGGAAACCAAGTCGATGGCGCCGTTAATTCCCTGCTCGAAACCGATTGGCAACTGAAGAGCAAAAGCGTTAGGACTTAATCTGTCTCTTATGGAATCCAGGGACTTATAAAAATCGCCGCCGGTCTGGTTGATTTTATTGATAAAACAAATTCGCGGAACGTGATATTTGTCAGCCTGTCTCCATACTGTTTCGGATTGAGGCTCAACACCCATCTTGCCGTCGAAAATAACCGCCGCACCGTCAAGAACTCTTAAAGACCGTTCTACTTCTACGGTAAAGTCTACGTGACCCGGGGTGTCGATGATATTAATTCTTTTGCCTTTCCAAAAACAGGTGGTAGCAGCCGAGGTAATAGTAATACCTCTTTCTCGTTCCTGCTCCATCCAGTCCATGGTAGCTTCGCCCTGATGAACTTCACCAATTTTGTGAGTTCTTCCGGTAATATACAAAATACCCTCAGTAACCGTCGTTTTACCGGCGTCAATGTGGGCAATAATGCCAATGTTTCTAGTATTCTCTAAACTGTATTCTCTAGCCATAAATCTCCCTAAATTCGTAAATTTAAATAATAAATTCCTAATTGATCTAATTTCTAATTTATAATAAAACCCCAATTTCTAAATGTATAATGTCTAAAATTTTTCCTTTGACATTGGTCATTTTGTCATTGGGATTTTATTAGGTCAATTAGGTTAATTAGAAATTAGACATTCTATTAATATCTAGCCAAATGCGCAAACGCCCTGTTTGCTTCAGCCATCTTGTGAGTATCTTCCTTCTTCTTGATGGTTGTGCCGACGCCGTTATAAGTATCTAGAAGTTCTCCAGCTAAAGCCTTGTCAAAAGACATGCCTTTTCTAGCCCTGGCAGCAGCTAAAATCCATCTAATTGCAAGAGATAATCTTCTTGGATTTCTAACTTCTATTGGAACTTGATATGTGGCCCCGCCGATTCTTCTGGATTTTACCTCTAAAACCGGGGAAGCATTTTTTATTGCAGCCTCAAAAACTTCTAAAGGACTTTTCTTCGTCTTTTCACCAACAATATCTAAAGCCTTGTATAAAAGATTATAAGCTAAATTCTTTTTGCCATCCCACATCATTTTTTGGGCAAATTTAGTAACTAAAATACTATTGTATTTTAGGTCTGGCAAAATTTCTCTTTTTTCTACTTTTCTTGGATCTCTTGGCATATATAACTCCTTCGTCGTTAGTGATCAATGAACAAGGAAACTTTTTGTTCTATGATCCTTGATCCCTGTTCTCTTTTAAGCTTTCTTAGCACCGTATTTAGACCGACCTTGTCCTCGCTTTGAAACACCAGCAGTGTCCAAGGCGCCTCTGACAATGTGATATCTCACACCCGGAAGATCTTTTACTCTTCCACCTCGAATTAAGACCACAGAGTGTTCCTGTAAATTGTGGCCGATTCCTGGAATATAAGCAGTCACTTCCATACCATTAGTTAGTCTCACTCTTGCGATTTTTCTTAAGGCTGAGTTTGGTTTTTTAGGAGTGGTTGTTGAAACTTTAAGCGCAACACCTCTCTTAAAGGGAGAATGCACTTCTTTTGACCTATTTTTTAGCGCATTTGTAGACTTCGCCAAAGCAGGAGTCTTTGACTTCTTTATAACCCTTTTTCTTGGTTTTCTGATTAACTGTGAAATTGTTGGCATTAAATATCTCCTCTAGAATGAAATTTTACTGAATAAGTATACCATGATTTTTGTTGACAGTCAAAGATTTTGACTATTGGATAAATTTCTAATTGCTCTAATTACTAATTTCTAATCAAATCTCAATTTCTAAATCTCTAATTTACCACCCTCGCCCCAACCCTCTCCCATTAAGGGAGAGGGAAAAATTTAGTCATTTTGTCATTGGTGCTTGGGAATTTATTAGATCAATTAGGTAGATTAGAAATTAGACATTTATTTAATATTTCCTATGTCTAAACCCTGTTCCAACCGGAATTAGTTTTCCAATGATCACGTTTTCTTTTAAGCCTCGTAGCTCGTCTATTTTACCTCTGGTAGCGGCTTCGATAAGTACCCTGGAGGTTTCCTGAAATGATGCCGCCGATAGGAATGAGTCTGTGGAAAGAGAAACCTTGGTAATAGAAAGGAGCAGTTTTTCGGCTGTTGCCGGCTTGTTGCCTTTCTTTTGAGTAGCCCCTGCGTTTTCTTTTTCGAAAGCAAACTTTGATACAATCTGACCGGAAGTAAAATCGGTATCCCCAGCATCTTCAATCTGATATCTAGAAAACATCTGTCTTACGATGATCTCAATGTGACGGTCGTTAATAGACTGGCCTTGAGAAGCATAAATCTGTTTTACTTCGGCAATAATGTATTCTTCAACAGCTCTTTCTCCAAGAAGCTTTAAGGCATTCTGAAGATTCCAGGAACCCTCAGTAAGCTGCTGGCCTTTTTCGACTTTCTCGCCGTCTTCTACTCGCATACCAGTCTGAAGAGGAATTTCGTATTCTTTAGCTTCCGGCTCCCTTTCGACAATAATTTTCTCTTGAATAACCTTAGCTTTTCCGGCATTTTTAGCCTTAACCGGCTTCTTGCCACCTTTTGTAATAAGGACTTGCCCGGCCTGAACCTGTTCGCCATTTTTGATCTCAACATCAAGACCTTTAATCTCGTATTCATCTTCTTCGGTAATATCAGAAATGATTCTGATGGTTCGTTTATGTTCGGTGTCTTTAATTTGTACTTTACCTTCGATTTCGGATAACACAGCTTCACCTTTTGGATTTCTGGCTTCGAACAATTCTTCTACTCGAGGGAGACCCTGAGTGATGTCAAGACCAGCTACGCCACCAGTGTGGAAGGTTCTCATAGTAAGCTGTGTACCGGGCTCACCAATAGACTGAGCGGCCATAATACCAACTGCCTCACCTAGCTTTACCGGTTCGCCGGTAGCCAAGTTTGTGCCGTAACACTGCTGACAAATTCCCCATCTGGTTCGGCAAGTAAGAACTGCTCTGATACCCACTGATTGAACATTAGAAGCTTCGATTTCTGCGGCTTTTTCTTCGCTCACTACTTCGCCTTCTTTTGCAATAACCTCGCCGGTTTCCGGATCAATAACTTTCTTTAAGATAACTCTTCCTCTGACTCTATCTGCAAATGATTCGCCAATTGCCTTGGCACTCTTTTTGTAAATCGTAATGCCGTCTTTGTCTTTACAATCAAGTTCGGTAATAATTACGTCCTGAGAAACATCAACTAATCTTCTGGTTAGATAACCTGAGTCCGAAGTTCTAAGAGCCACGTCGGAAAGACCTTTTCTAGCACCATGGGTAGAGATAAAGTACTCGAGCACGGTAAGACCTTCTTTGTAGTTTGATCTAACCGGAAGTTCGATAATCTCGCCAGTCGGAGAAACCACCGCACCTTTCATACCAGCCATCTGGGTTAACTGGTCGACTTTACCGCGAGCACCGGAGTTCACCATAATCGCAATGCTTGTATAAGGATCAAGATTATCTCTCATCGCACCCTGAACTTCATTTTTTACCTTTTCCCAAAGCTCAACAGTTTTTTCGTATCTTTCTTGTTCGGTAATAAGACCTCTTTGAAACTGCTTTTGAATTTCGGTTACTTTAAGTTCTGCCTCGTCTATGATTTTTTTCTTGGCTGGAGGTGTTACGACATCGGATACAGCCATCGAAAGTCCGGAAGCCATAGAATACTCAAATCCAAGGTCCTTAATTTTGTCTACAAATTTGGCTGTAACTTCTTTTCCGATTTCTTTGTAAGATTTGGCTACCAATTTACCTAGAGTTTTACTATCTAGAACATCATTTATATAGCCAAGTTCTTTTGGCACGATCTGGTTAAATATGACACGGCCAACAGTGGTGTCTATTAGCTTACCATCATTTCTTACCTTAATTTTGGCGTTTAGATCGACTACGGAAAGCTGATATGCCATCATAACTTCGTCTGCATCCATAAACACCTTGCCATCACCCTTGCCGCTTTCTCTATCCATCGTTAAGTAGTAGCAACCCATAACCATGTCTTGGGTTGGTTTTACTACCGGTTCACCAGCAGCCGGCTTTAAAAGGTTGTTAGCAGATAACATGATGTTTCTGGCTTCTTCTTGAGCAGCTCTGGATAAAGGAACGTGAACCGCCATTTGGTCACCGTCGAAGTCTGCGTTAAAAGCGGTTGTTACCAATGGATGAATTCTAATGGCCTTACCTTCGATAAGAACCGGTTGAAAAGCCTGAATACCAAGACGGTGAAGGGTTGGAGCTCGATTTAGAAGAACATATTTTTCTTTAATTACTTCTTCTAAAGCGTCCCAAACTTCATTTCGTTTTTTTTCTATCATCCTTGACGCGCTTTTTACGTTATGGGCATATCCCTCAGCAATAAGTCTGGAGATCACAAATGGTTTAAAGAGTTCCAAGGCCATCATTTTTGGAAGACCGCACTGGTGAAGCCTTAGATCCGGACCTACAACGATAACGGAACGTCCGGAATAATCAACACGCTTACCAAGTAAATTTTGTCTGAATCGGCCCTGTTTACCTTTAAGCATGTCGGCTAAAGACCTTAATTTTCTTCTAGCGCCAGTTGAAGCTACCGCTTTTTCTCTTCTAGCCGAGTTATCAATTAAGGCGTCCACTGCTTCCTGAAGCATTCTTTTTTCGTTTCGACATATGATTTCCGGCGCATCTATGTCGATTAATTTTCGAAGTCGATTATTTCTGTTAATAACTCTTCTGTATAGATCGTTAAGGTCTGATGTTGCATATCGGCCGCCATCAAGCTGAACCATTGGCCTTAGATCTGGCGGAATAACTGGTAAAACAGATAACACCATCCATTCCGGCTTAATTTCAGCACCAACCATTCCCTCTAAAAGTTTTAATCTTCTTAAAGCCTTTTTCTTTCTTTGGCCCTGGGTGGCATCAACTTCTTCTATAAGTTCATCGATAATCTTTTTAAAATTAATACCTTTAAGAAGTTCTAAAATGGCTTCGGCGCCCATTCCGGCCCTAAAAACTTCACCATACTTCATGGATAATTCTCGATACTTAATTTCGTTTAGAAGTTGGCCTGGTTCCAAAGATTCTATTTCCTCTTTGGCGGTATCTCGGATTGATTCGAGATTAGTGGCCTGAGCTCCTAATTCTTCTTCAGACTTTTCACCGGCATTTTTAGTAATTTCTTCTTTTTTCGTTTTAAATTCTTCTTCTAAAGATGCAAGAACTCTGTGTTTTGCTTCTTCATCTACTCGGATTACAACATAACTTGCAAAATAGACGATTTTTTCGATGTCTTTAACGCCCATGTCTAGCGCAGTTCCAATAGATGATGGCACTCCTCTTAAAAACCAAATATGAGTTACCGGAACCGCCAGTTTAATGTGGCCCATTCTTTCTCTTCTTACAATCGATCTGGTTACTTCCACACCACACTTATCGCAAATCACACCTTTATATCGAATTCTCTTGTACTTTCCACAATAACATTCCCAGTCCTTAGTGGGACCAAAAATTCTTTCACAGAACAAACCGTCTTTTTCCGGTTTCTGAGTTCTATAGTTTATAGTTTCCGGCTTCGTTACTTCTCCATGAGACCAATCCAAAATGTTTTCTGGAGAAGCAATCGATAGCCTAACTGCGTCGAAAATAGTTCTATCAGTCATTATTCAACCTCCTCTTCTCGTCCAGAGGACGATCCGCCTATGGCGGATACTTCATTATCATAGGAAGCTTCGGATTCCGCAGCCTCATCTAAAGCTTCGAAGTCATCAATTTCGCTTAAATTCGATGTATCAACAATCGGCAGGCCTTCGGCGGCAGCTGATTCTGATTCTGCCTCCAAAAGTTTTGGACTCTCTATCGATTTTGCCTCGTCCTCATAACCTTTTTCGATTACATCATCAGCATCCATTACCTTCGCTTTTGGTTTTTCGGTATCAAGTAATTCTACCGAAAGCCCAAGAGCTTGCAATTCTTTAACCAAAACGTTAAAAGATTCTGGAACTCTAGGCTCTTTGATTTCTTCACCTTTAATAATTGCTTCGTAAGCCTTAGACCTACCTATAACATCATCTGATTTTATAGTTAGAATTTCCTGAAGAGTATGAGCAGCACCGTAAGCCTCAAGCGCCCAAACTTCCATCTCTCCAAATCTCTGTCCGCCCATCTGAGCTTTACCACCAAGAGGCTGCTGTGTAACCATTGCGTATGGCCCGGTTGATCTAGCGTGCATTTTATCTTCAACTAAGTGGCTAAGCTTTAGCATGTATTTTTTACCAACAGTGATTTTCTCTTTGAATGGTTCACCGGTTCGGCCGTTATATAGAGTAACTTTTCCTTCTACCGGAAGACCAGCCTTTTTTAGATATTCTTGAACGATTTCTATAGTGGCACCTTCAAATACCGGCGTGGCAATTTTCTCGCCAAGCCTGGAAGCGGCCCAACCAAGATGGGTCTCTAAAATCTGACCCAAGTTCATTCTGGAAACGATGCCTAATGGCGAGAGAATGATGTCGATTGGCGTACCATCTTCTAGGTATGGCATATCGGCAACCGGAAGAACTTTAGAAATAACACCTTTGTTACCGTGTCGTCCAGCCATCTTATCGCCTACTGAAATTTTTCGCATTTGAGCAACAGAAACTTCTATTCTCTTAATAACGCCAGCGGGAAGCTCGTCTCCTTTATCTCTAGCGAATATTGTGATGCCAATAATCTTACCGTGCTCACCAGTCGGAAGCCTTAAGGACGTATCTTTTACGTCTCTAGCCTTCTCTCCAAAGATAGCTCTTAGGAGTCTCTCTTCTGCGGTTAGCTCAGTCTCGCCTTTCGGTGTAATTTTACCAACCAAGATGTCTCCGGAAGTTACTTGAGCCCCGATTCTAACAATTCCGTCTTCGTCCAAGTCTCTTAAGGCTTCCTCGCCGACATTTGGGATATCTCTTGTAATTACTTCTGGACCGAGTTTAGTGTCTCGGATATCCATCGTAAATTTTTCGATATGAACCGAAGTATAAACATCATCTTTTACAAGTCTTTCGGAAATAATGATCGCGTCTTCATAGTTGGCTCCGCCCCATGACATATAAGCCACTAGAACGTTCTGACCAAGAGCAAGCTCGCCTGCTTGAATCGAAGGACCATCTACCAAAAGATCGCCTTTTTTAACCTCATCACCATTTTCGGCGACAGCTCTCTGGTTTATAGAAGTATCTTGGTTCGAACCGACAAACTTATTTAATAGATAAGTCTTTTCTTCACCGTCATTATAAGTAACACCGATCTGAGAGGCAGAAACTGATGTAACCACACCGTCTCTTTCGGCATAGATACAGTGGCCAGAATCCTCAGCTACTTTTTGCTCTACACCAGTTCCAACAATTGGAGAATCGGGCTTAATTAAAGCGACAGCCTGACGTTGCATGTTAGCACCCATCAAAGCTCTGGCAGCATCATCATGCTCCAAAAATGGAATCAAAGATGCAGCAACAGAAACGATCTGTTTTGAGGAAACGTCCATATAGTCGATATTGTAAGCAAATTCTTCACCGGCCTGACCGTGAACCCGAGCCGAAACTCTGTCTTCAATAATATAACCTTTTTCATCAAGCTTTGTTGTTGCTTGCGCATTGATGTATCTTTCATCATCATAAGCATCAAGATAAACAACTTCTTTTTTAACTAAAGGCTTAATCTTAACAGTCTTTTTATCGAGCTTTCCAATTTTTTCGGCTGTTTCTTTAGAAACTTCTTCGCCGGCTTTGGCCATTACCTTGCCCTTAGCGTCTTCGATGTCTTCTGCGATGATTTTACCGGCAAGTTCAGCTGGATTATTTTGAACGGTGGTTAAAACCTTTCTGTAAGGAGCTACCATAAAACCGTATTCGTTAATCTTAGTATAAGAAGCGAGGGAGTTTACCAAACCAATGTTTGGACCTTCCGGAGTTTCAATCGGGCAAATTCTAGAATAGTGAGTTCGGTGAACGTCCCTGACCTCGAATCCGGCTCTTTCTCTAGAAAGTCCGCCAGGACCCATAGCCGATAATCTTCTTTTGTGTACCAATTCGGCAAGCGGGTTTGTTTGATCAGCAAACTGAGAAAGCTGAGACGAAGCAAAGAATTCTCTAAGGGATGCCATTACCGGACGATTATTAATTAGCTGAGCTGGAGTTACAGCGTTTGGATCGATAATCGACATTCTGTCTTTTATAATTCTTTCCATTCGAAGCAGACCAACTCTGAATCGTTGTTGAATAAGCTCGCCAACTGCTCGAAGTCTTCTATTCCCTAAGTGATCGATATCATCAGCTTTACCAATACCATTATTTAGTCTTATGACTTCTCTTATGATTTCTACTAAATCTTCCGGTCTTAGAACCCAATTTTCTTTATCGTTAGAAACGTCGAGTCCAAGTCTTTTATTTAGCTTGTATCTACCAACTCGGGATAGATCATATCGCTTAAAGTCTTTAAACATGGCGTCAATAAGGCTTCTGGCGTTTTCCACTGTCGCTAAATCACCCGGCCTAATTCTTTTATATACTTCTACGTAAGCTTCGGACTGATTGGCAGCCGGATCTTTATCTAAAGTAGATGTAATGTAGTCTCTGTCTTTGTTCGTATTTACATCAGCAAAAGCTTTTTTGATTTCTTCATTCGAAGAAAAACCAAAAGCTCTGAGTAATGTAGTAATAGGAATTTTTCTTTTTCGGTCGATTTTTACCGAAATGATGTTTTGCGGGCTGGTTTCTATTTCTAGCCAAGCACCGCGATTTGGAATTATTTTAGCGCCGAAGTATTCTTCGCCGCCGATGGATTCAGAATTAAAGAAAGCTCCAGCTGACCTTACCAACTGGGTTACCACGACTCTTTCGACACCATTAATAACAAAGGAACCTCGGGTAGTCATGATTGGAAAATCACCAAGATAGATTTCTTGTTCTCTAACACGTCCGGTGATTTTGTTTTTAAGTTCTGCTTTTACTTTTAAAGAAGCTTCGTAAGTTGCATTCTTTTCTTTGGCTTGTCTTTCGGTGTACTTAGGCTCTTCTAAGTAATAATCACCAAAACTAAGCTCCAACGCTTTTCCAGTAAAATCCTCGATTGGATTAATTTCGTCTAAGAGTTCTCTTAAACCCTTCTTTAGAAACCAATCATAAGAGTTTCTCTGAATCTCGATTAAATTCGGCAATGCTAAAACTTCTTGAGACTTTCCTAGATACTTCCGTTGTGAGCTCGCCCCAAGAAGAGAAAGAGAGGTCTTTTTTGACATAAAAAATGGACTCCTTCTTAAAAGGCTTAATTTATATTAAAACTAATTGTTTATTCGCTTGTTTTTCAAAGTTGATTTGGATAGAACTTTACAAAACTTAAAAAAAGAGTATCAAAAATTGATACCTTTGTCAATATTTTTTAACACTAAAAATAATTTATTTGTAACATGCACCAAAGTTAATCTTTTCTTCTAGGGCTTTAAATATAAAGCCTTTTAATTGTATGTGAGTCCTAGCACTATTTTAACAAACGAATAAGAAAAAACAACAGGAAATTTAGGAAAAAAGTAAACTAATTGGCTGATGGGTTAATAGGAAATATTGAATTTCAAAAAAGTCATTCCCGACTATACCATTAAAAAATATAATCCGTTGATCGGGAATCCAGAACTCACCCAGAATTCTTTTTTGAATTATTCCTACTTTTATGATATTCTTGCCGAGAAGAGGCAGGGGCTGGACATTATCAAAAGATCACTCGGCAGTTAGCAATACCCGCGTATGACTTTTGTCATCGGAGCTAGGTTATTATACCTAGACGCACCTTCGCCGTCCAGATCAGAAGATAGGTTAACCGGTTATTTGCAGAGTTCCTTTGTGTCGAATCAAGTTTTTGCTTGAACATCCGACCTTATTCACCACCACTCGGTTGTGAATTATATGCTGCACAAACAACTCTGTTAAAATTAAACATCCGTTTAAGGGTCCCCGCCACCGGTCAGCCATCCAGTCCCTCGCCTTCTCTTTTTGCCATGCAGGCTCATCATACACATTTCCCGCCCACCTGCATGGTTTTTCTTTTTAAACCTTTGTATTCCAATCTTAAATTACACACAAATAATACACGCAACTTGCCCCCTTCGGCTCTTGAACAACATTACGCTTTTTGTGCGACCGCACAAAAAGCGTAATGTCTAGGTTAGGGGCCAAAATTTAAAGATTAGAGCATGATGTGTGAAGGCTATCAATTACAAAATCAATGAAATTCCAGCAATAAGTATCATCACATTTACTATCTTAAAAAATACCTTTTGATTGATTCGGTTATGAAAATAATTTCCTAAATACAGCGCAACTAGGGCAAATGGCAAACTAAATAGAAAAGGCTGGAGCAGTGGCTTTAACGAATTACCAGCTATAAAAAAATAGTTTATAAGCCAAATACTATCCGTAAAAAGCCAGGCCGTAAGAAGAAGCGATCTAAAACTTTTTTTGTTAGTAACCAGAGATTTTGTGGCCGCCGCGAAAAATGGCCCTCCGGAAGATAAGGCCCCATAAGCAATCCCACCGATAAAGGAAAAAATAAGCGCCATCCTACTACTTATGACATGATTTTTTTTATCAATAAAAAATGTCTTTAAGACCCATAACAGTATTAGAGCACCAAAAACTTTTTTTAAAAGGTCAGACGAGCCATAATTGAAAATCAAAAGACCAATAGGGATTCCAGGTAAAATAGGCATCAGGATGTGTCCTAGCTCCGCCGCATCAACATGTTCTCGTTCTGAGATAAGCAACGGAATAGTAACGGTCATAGAAAGCATAATTAAAACCGGCACAATGATTTTTAGATCCCAAGAATAAGTAAGTACAGGCAAGGCCAAAAAAGTGCTTCCAAAGCCTAAGATTACATAAGCAAAGTTGGCAATACCAGTTGCAAGACCAAAGATTATAAGTCGTTCCATTAGTTTATTATAAGACAATTAACAGATAACAGTAAACAGTTAACAGCTTTTATTGTTATTGTTGAATTATCTCTAGTATCTGCGCCAAGTGTGTTAGATTACCAACTATAAAATCCGCACCCACTTTTTCTAGGTCTTCTTTAGAATAAATTCCTGTTGTCACTCCGATAGTCTTTATTCCAGATTCTTTACCCGCAGCTATATCTTGTGGCGCATCACCAATCAAATAAACATTATCGCTTTGTTTAAATCCAAAGCTTTCTTTTGCCCTTCTTATGGCATATTCTACTAAATCAATTCTATTTATGCTGTCTTCTCCGAAACCACCAATTTTGAAATATTGGTTTATCCCAACGGCTTCTAGCTTTCCTCTTGCTATTGTTTCTAAATTGCCGGTAACCAACCCAATTAAAATGTCACTTCTTTCTAATGCCTCGAGCAATTCTTTAACACCAGCTAAAAGAGCCACATGGTCTTCTGGCTTATGTTTTTCGTACAATTTTTTCATGACCGTAATAAAAAGATCCATTTTTGATAGTATTGTTGCCTCATCAATCCCTTTTCTTTTTAGAATCTCAATTATAATTTGCTGATCGGTCATTCCATGTGGGTTGATTTCAAAAATACTAGCCTCAACATCAAAAACTCTCCGAAATGCTTCCGGAAAAACAATCTCATCTTTAATTTTAGAGCTTTCAATTAAGGTTTTATCTATGTCAAATAAGACTAATTTATTCATATATTAGACTACAGTAGGTTTTAAGATTTAAAATTGTGATTTTGAGATTTGACATCAGGGTTAACTCTTATTCCGGTATAAAAGAAGTGTCCGCTTTTATGTTCTTTATGGATTCTACTAACAATTTAATACAATTTTCAATATCATCAAGAGAAATAATTTCATTTTGAGTGTGCATATATCGAAGTGGAACCGAAACCAAAGCCGTGGCCATTCCAACTTTATTTACCTGCATCAGATTAGCATCCGTTGAAGTTGAAGCTCCCTGAGCATCGTCTTGGTAAGGAATTTTTTTATCTTGGGCTGCCTTAGTAATAATCTCACGAAGTTTAGGATTGATATTCGGACCACTGGTAACGGTAGGCCCTTTTCCGAGATCAGTCTCGCCCCACTTTTGTTTGTTTACGCCCGGATAATCATTGGCAAAGTTTACCTCCACAGCAATTCCAACTTGCGGGTTTATACCATAAGCCGCCGTCTTAGTACCTCGAAGACCAACTTCCTCCTGAACCGCAGCCACGCCATAAACAGCAACTTCTAATTTTTCTTTACTTAAAGCTTTAAGGGTTTCAGCAACGATGAGCACGCCCATTTTATCATCAAAACCAGCTGAAACCACTCGGTTATTTTCGAGATGCTCAAACGACGCTTCAAAAGTGATGGGATCACCGATAGAGATCTTATCTAAAGCATCTTTTTTATCCTTAGCTCCGATATCTATCCAAATATCCTCGAGTTTTGGCACAGCTTTCTTTTCTTCCTCTTCCATCTGATGGATTGCTTTCCGACCGACAACACCCAAAACTCTACCCTTTTCGGAATGAATATACATCCTAGTTCCCGGAAGAGTAAGAATATTTAGACCACCGATAGCATTTACATATATAAGGCCTTGATCATTCACGAATCTTGCAATCATGCCGATCTGGTCTATATGGGCATCGAGCATCACTCTAACTTCCGCATCCTTGTTTAAGACCGCAATAGAGTTGCCCATAACATCAGTTTTTACTTCACTTGCAAACTCAGAAACATACTCTCTAAAAACCCGGGCTGCCGGCTGTTCGAAACCGGAAGGACTAGGGGCTTCGACTAGTTGTTTAAAAAATTCTAGAGACTCTTTTGATAACATTTTCACCTCATTTCGTTGAAATATTTAACTAAATTTCTAATTTCTAATTAGAAATTTCTATTGTTACTTTCTCTTTGTTATTACTTCATCAATTAAACCGTATTTTTTGGCTTCCTCGGCATTCATATAGAAATCGCGTTCCGTATCTTTAGAAACCTTATCTATGGATTGGCCGGTGTGTTCGGAAAGAATCCTATTCATCTGCTCTTTAACTTTTAGTATCTCTTTGGCGTGGATTTCGATATCGGTAGCCTGGCCGCCGATGCCGCCAGGGATATGAACCTGATGAATTAGCATTTTCGAATTCGGCAGCGAATATCTCTTGCCTTTGGTTCCGGCAGCTAAAAGGAAAGCCCCCATAGATGCCGCAAGACCAACGCAAATAGTATTTACGTCGCATTTAAGGTAGTTAATCGTGTCATAGATCGCCATTCCGGAGTAAACTGATCCGCCCGGACTGTTTATATAAAGAAAAATGTCCTTTTCCGGATCTTCGCTTTCTAAAAATAACAACTGGGCAATTATTAAGTTTGCCACATTGTCATCTATCGGTGTACCCAGAAAAACAATCCGGTCCTTTAAAAGCCTGGAATAAATGTCGTAAGCCCTCTCGCCGATACTAGTCTTTTCTACGACAGTAGGAACTAGGATTTGATTTCTTATTTGATCCATAAATTATACCCCCATTATTTGATATATAGAAATCGATTAACCAATCAACTATCATTAACTTAACAACCATAATGTCAAATGTCAAAGCCCAAATGTCAAACCAAATCCTAATATCAAATGCCAAAATTTATGAATTTGACCTTTACGCATTTGGCATTCATTTGTCATTTGGATTTTGTAATTTGACATTTAAAGAACTACTTTTTAGATTGAACATATCATCGCTTTAGAATTTATTACTTCATCGCATATTTAAACAATCGGTCAATCGTCTTTCTGGTAAAGAGCTGGAGTTCAATATCTCTCTTATTTTCCGGAGTCATATATTTTTCTCTAAACTCACTCGCATTTGGAAGTCCAGTAATTCTTTTATCAACTTCGGCCTCTATTTCAGCATCTGTCACCATGATACCTTCTTCTTTTGAAATCTGAGAAAGAACTAAGCCAATTTTTACTCTTTTTTCGGCTTCACCCTTTAGCTCTTTTTTAAGATCGTCTCTGGTTTTTTTAACACTTTCTAAATAATCGTCCAAAGAGGTCCCACGATAAGAAAAGTTTGATTCCATATCCTTAATCATCCCTTCTGTTTCCTGGGCCACCAAATCTTTTGGAATCTCCATTTTGGCTTTGGCAATTATCTTTTCTAAGAGTTCCTGCTCTGCTTTTCTTTTGTTTTCTTCTTTTTTAGCAGCCGACAAATTATCTTCAATGTCCTTATTAAGTTTTGCGATGGTGTCAAATGGCCCCACCTGCTTTGCAAAATCGTTATTTAATTCCGGAAGCTCTACCTCTTGAACCTGCTGCATTTTAACTATAAAATGAGCGCCTTTTCCGGCGAGCTCCTTAGCATGATACTCCTCTGGAAACTTGATATCAAACTCCTTTGTATCGCCTTTTTTAAGACCAACAAGCTCTTCTTCGAAACCCGGGATAAAAGATTTGCTTCCAATGACTAAAGGATGATTTTTAGAAGAGCCGCCTTCAAGCGGCTTGCCGCCGATAAAACCATCAAAATCAATCTCTACCCTGTCATCAATCTTTGCTTCTCTATCCACATCTCTAAGAATTGCTTTTTCTTTCCTTAGATTCTCTAAAACTTCGCTGACTTCTTCTTTTTTTAATTTAGGTTCTTCGATTTTTACTTTGAGCGACTTATAATCCGGCAAATTAACTTCCGGAAGCACCGACACCTCCGCTTCGTATTCTAAAAGTTCGCCGGGTATAAATTTTGTAACTTTTACTTCCGGCTGAGATATGGCCTGAATTTTTTCCTCTACAATAGCCTTGTAATAGCTCTGAGGAATCGCAACATCCATAACTTCGTTTTGGAATCTGGCATCTCCCACTTCTTTTTTTAAGATTGCCATAGGCGCTTTACCCGGCCTAAAACCGGCTATTTTAACTTCACCAACCAAATGCTTATAAGCATGCTTTTCGTAAGTCTCTATTTCTGGTTTTTCAACCGTAATGGTTAGCTTGACCCGACTCTCGGGCAATTTTTCGACTTTAGTTTTCAATTTATCTCACTCCTTAGTATATATTTAATAATTCTAATATCACATTCCTCTTTAGACAGAGAAATTCAAATGTCAAAGCCCAAATATCAAATCAAATCCAAAATCATAATGTCAAAAATTGAAAATTTAAGCATTTGATATTCATTTGGCATTTGTAATTTGGATTTTGACATTATGCTCACTTTTATAAAACCTTAATATGCTTTTCATGCTATTTTTAAATTGCCGATAACTTGCTCTTTAAAGATTCCTTATCCTGCAAACCCACCATCTGATCAATCGGTTTTCCGTCTTTAAAAATAATTAGAGTCGGGATGCTCATTATACCAAAGGCAGAAGCGGTTTTAGGATTATCATCAACGTTTAGCTTAACGAATTTAACTTCTTTTATTTCTTCGGCCGCTTCTTCGATAACAGGACTCATGGCCCGGCATGGCCCGCACCATGGCGCCCAGAAATCAACTATTACCGGCGTGTCGGCCTTTAAAACCTCTTTTTCAAAGTCTGCGTCAGACACTTCGACAACTTTTGACATGTAAACCTCTCTGTTAAACAATAATCCTACGTATTATTACTTAAAATCGACAAATTTTCAAGGGGCACAGTATAAGACAATTTTCTATTTCTAATTTTTAATTTCGAATAAAAACCCAATTAAACCTTAAAAAAATCAAAAAACTGCCTCTAAAGCAGTTTTTAAAGCTATTAGCCAATTGCCACTGATTTGGCTAATTGTTGTTTCGAGATAGCCAATTTAAAGAGACGACGCTTCATATAACTGATTAGAGTAAACACCGCCAAAAGCAGTGCACCATGTACGAGCGTTAGCAAAATACCATTTCCAATTATTTACACCGCATCTTTGTGGATGGTTAGTATCTTCAAGCTGAGCAGTTAAATCGTATTCATTTGGACTATAACTAGTTTTACCAACATTACCATAGGTATAAGAATAGCAATTATTATTCCATGGATCACATGATGAATTTATAGGGTCCTTAGGCAGACTTGAGATATAAGACGCTAAATCCGACGCCAAAGTATTCCATGAGCTATCACGGCTTCTCTTATATCCATTACAATCCCAACCGCACGATGACTGTGGATAATAACCGTTATCAGCCCTATATTTCTTCAATGCTACATTAATTAAAGCCAAGTCAGCTATTCTTTTAGCATCTCTTTCTATAGCAGTACTATTAGCCAGAAATTCGGAGCTTATACCGGATCCATTAGAAGGAAGAACTTTGGCTGTTAATTGATTGTTAATACTGTCAATATAGGCCATATAATAATTATCTGTTCCAGTTGGGTCGCTTGGATATACACTTCCTGTTAAATAAGCTTTCGTATAATTACCGGTTGAATCAACATTAAAAATGTTCTGATCGCAGCGTAGTGCTGTAGAAGAATCATCATCCCAAATACAGCTAATCGGTGTTGTAACACTGGTTGCTAGTCCACCGCCACTGTTTATATACATCTCAAATGCTTTGGCAATTTGGGCCATGTCTGCAGCTCTTCTTGTATTTCTGGCATCCTTGCCGCTATTTCCAACCCTGATCATAATAATCCCTGCAGTGGCCGCAATGATAACAACCACCACGATTAGCTCAATGAGAGTGAAACCTTTTTGGAATTTTCGAATATTTACTACACGAGCCACAAGCCCTCCTCTAGATATTTTAAATAACTAGAACACAGATGTCAAAAAATAGGCTTAGATATAAAAAACTGCTTATAAAGCAGTTTCTAAAGCTATTATCTAAAAGCAATAAGCCATCAGTGAAAATCTCAAGATTTTCCTTCTGGTACCCCTGATGCACTTCATATCGAACCGCTTGTTGAGTGGTTGGAAGAATTAGTGAAAGCTTATAACACTAGCTAGCGCTTAAACGCCAAATCCTAAATAACCTCGAGCTCCTCTGCTGCCATTACAAACATGGAATGACTCCAACAAAGCGGCAAAACGGAAACTTGAATATTGTTATCAAAGATTTGCTCGGGAATATACTGCTTACCATTCAAATCTGCCAGGACCTTCTGGAAATATCGCATGGACTCATCTTTCCTGTTCATTTGGGACAAAACAATCGATAACCAGAAATTTAAAAGCGGCCAGTAGCCGGCACCCTTTTTACGATGACCGGTATTTAACATCCAACCATCGTACTCATCATGTTCGTACCTATATACCCCATCGTTTTTTACAAGCCGTTCCATAATTAAGTCTACCGTTTTTCTAGCAATTTCACTAGATGACTCAATTATCTGGAAAGGCCAAATTAATCCTAAAAGACTGGCATCAATACGTTCATCATTAAGTTTGCCAAAAGATCTTGAAAAAAAGCCTAGACTTTTAGCTGATCCCAAAAGAGTTTTTTCCATTTCTACAGATGTTTCTTCAAAGATTTTGTTTGGGAAAGCCTCGTTAGCCGACCTCAATCCGGTAATACAAGAAGCCAGCGAATAGCTAAAGTTCTCTTCTATGTCCGGATAGGTCATTCTTTCCTCCCAAAGATCGTTTGTAGGAATGCTAAAAGAACTATTGCGCCAAGTTTTAGTCAGACCGAAAGCCGTATCTTCAACTAGTTTTTGGTATTTTTCTTTTAGTTCCGGATGGGTTTGTAAGTAACGACTGACAATAAAAAGAATTAAACCATTTTGATCCGGCTGAAAACGAGATAGAGCCTGAAGCCCATTTACATAATACTTTTCATAAAATAAGCCGGTCTTATCCCAGCCTTCTGCCCTGTTTGCCAACCAATCAAAAAAGGGCTGCTCGATATTATCTATTCCTAATTTTTCAGCGGCAAGACAAGTAAAAGCAGCGTCTCTAGGCCAGACATACAAATAATTTTTGGCTTCTTTAGGATAATAAGGCATAAAAGAATTGGCAGCAACAATGGCTCCATTCTCTAAAGAGCAATCCCTAATAACCTGCTTACTTGATTCTAATAGCGCAGATAGTTGATTCATAGATTCTCCCTTATCTTACCTATTCAAAATAATGTATTATGCTAATGAAGTAAAGCCACGCTGCTCTTTTTACTATCGATTTTAGGGATTCTTGGCTACAATGCGCAAACAAAAAGAGTCCCTTTGGACTTCTTTGTTTTCTTGGTACTCCTGATGCACCTTATATCGAACCGCTTGTAGCTTGGCTCGATCAAATTATTCAGGCTTATGATGCCTTTGATTAAACAAAATTCAAAGATTTTATTTTTAAAACCTTTGCAATTGTTTGTCTTATTATGCATATTATTGCATGTTTACAGCGTAAAAACTAGATAGAGCCCATCGTGCTCTTTCGATGAATAAAACTAGTGCATTTCCGTTTCTAATTCCTCAAAAAACTTTCTCAAGAAGATGTTTCTTTTCTTTGCCATTTCGCTTGCTGTTTTGGTATACATTTTATCTTCAAAACCTAATCTTGTTGCTAGGTAATCCAGAGTATAAAACCCTTCTTTACGGTTTTTGCAAAAAGGGTCGTCATCTAATTTGCAAATCGGTCTCTTCATCACTCCGGCCGAAATAAATGCCCTTGCAATAATCATGGCTCCAGTGGCTTCTAAGTCATCAGCATCACGCGCAATTTTTCCTTCCAAAGATATTGAATCGTTTCGCGATCCTGTGCACGCCATAATTGCCGACTTAACAGCTTCAATTTTTCCTTTAGAAAATTCTGGAATATTACTTAATATTTCCCCCGCTTTTTTAGCACTTTCGGTTTTAGATTTAAAATTTGACCAATTATGATCATTTTTGGGCTTATCAATAAAATTATGAAAGAGTGCTGCTGGGATAACGATGTCTAAATCACCACCTTCCTCCCTTGCAATCTTTTCTGCATTTTTCATCACTTGCAAAGCATGAATAAAATCATGTGCAGGGTCATTCTTAATGATGCCTTTTTTAGCTATCTCGATAAGCTTTGATCTTTGCTGGTGGTTCATATTTTCCAATTTCATTTACATATTTTATTTGTGCCAAAGGTCTAATTGCTTGCATAATTTGTTAGTTGTTTATCATTTTGTGACAACTAAGTTCAGAAAAACTACGATGAATTGTCTTTGAATTAGCAAAAATATTAATGGCTTTTTTAATGCCACTTTCATTTCTACTTCCGATTTTAATTTTTCACCTTTTACAAGACTGAGACCAAGATCCTGATCTATTGGATGACAAATTTTTAGCCTTCCATCGGCTGATAAAGTTAAATTACATAAACCTTGTTGGCACATGTATTCAGAACATTTCCTACATATATCCGAATAATGTGCATCGGCCTCAGTATCTTGAACTCTAATTTTTGTGCCCCCGGGCGTTGTAAAAACTTTTTTGGGTTGGCCATAACCACCGGGAGAATTAATAATTTTGGGTTTACCAAAAGTTTTTTCTAAATACTGAGCAATTTCTCCTAAAGCAACGTAATTTTTTTGCCAAAATTCCCTATCTTGAACATTTTTATTAGGGAAATTCATGATATCAAAAAGTTTTAGATCTAATCCGTTTTTGATACAGAGGTTAATGATTTCATTAATTTCCTTGATATTGTATTTTCCAATTACAGAGTGAACTCTAACCTCTGTAAATTTCTTGATCTCGCTTATTCCCCGAATCGCTTTTTCAAGATTATCCCTTAAAGGGTTACCTGAAATAAAACAATAATTTTCTATATCAAAGGTATCAATGCTTACTTTTACTTTATCAAAATCCGCTCTTCCTATCTCTTCTATATATTTTTCAATTAAAACCCCATTGGTATTTAGTCTTAAGTAACCATCATCATTGCCAAGAGATTTGATATATTTCACCAAGGGAAAAGTAATTTCTGGAACTATTAATGGTTCGCCACCTGTAATGCTAAAAAACTTTATTCCTTCTTCATAGGCAGCCTTAACTATTTTTTTAAAGTCTTCTAACCCAAGAGTCTTTCCGACCAAAGAATAACTATCGCCTGACTTTGGACAATAGAGGCATTTTAAATTACATTTTTCAGTAACGGCTATTCTAAGTGATGGTGGTTTTTGCAATGTGTTCTCCAATGAAAATTCTGCCTAATTATACTATTTTAAACCAAAAATTGAAAGGTATGGTTCGAGTCCTGTTTGCTTTATGAAGAGATTTTTTGGCTTTCATTAAATACTTCGAACCACTAAAAAATGCCTTTGTAAAGGCATTTTTAGATATTAGAAAAAGGGGTGTCCCTTTTGGTACCCCTGATGCACTTTATATCGAACCGCTTGTTGAGTGGTTGGAGAAGTTGATGAGTGTTCATGATCAAGTGGATTAGCGATTCTTAGTATCTTCATCCACAATTCTTAATCTATCAACACCATGTTCCTCGAACTCTTCTCTATATTTGGCATATATCTCATGAATTCTTTCAGGAAACCAGCTATCTCTGGCTAATTCTTTTTTCTCCTTATCTGTTATTGTTTCGTAAAAGTCCCGCTTCCCAAGCTCACGTTCCAAAAACTCCCAAAATACAAAATCATCGTAACTCTCCATAGTCTCTTCAATGCGATTACTTAATTCTTCAGAAGGAAGAGGATGTCCTTCAAAATCTTCAACCAAATCTCCACTTTCGAAATAATCAGCCTTTGTGATTAAATAGTCTTCGATTTGGTCATAATCTTTGCCTTTATAGAGCCCTTGGTCAAATAGGCTGCCTCGAATCCAGTTACCCAATAAAACAACCTCTAAAAGATCACGGTACTGTTTTTTAGTTAGCTTGATTTCCATTTTACTCTCCAATTATTTGACCTTTATCTTATAATAAGTAGCTTTGCCCTTACCATGTCGTTCTATAAGTCCTAATCCGATCAGCTTATTAAAGTCCTGATTTCTGGTAGGTTTGGCTCGAGTTGTAAGCTTGGCATAATCTTTGTCGGTTATATAGCCGTTTTCTTCAATAAACTGTAGGATTTTTTGATGGTATGGTTTAAGAGATTTTTCGGGTGACAGAATTTTGGTTTCAAGAGCCTTGCCGACTCTTAATACCTCGTCAATAATACCATCGGTAAAGTATTCAAGCCACTGGGTAAAATCAACACTATCTTCAAGCTCATAATAATTACCTCGCAAACCAACGTTTTGAAAATACCTGGTCACATTTTGGTTGTAATAATTTTCAAAGCTAAAAAGATTAAAGGTATTAAGACCCATATTGGCAAGAAGAACTTTAGTAGCCAATCTTGCAGTCCGGCCGTTACCATCAGTAAAAGGATGAATAATCACAAATTGTTTATGAAATAAACCAGCAATGATAAGGGGATCAAGTTTGCCTTCGTTTTCTTTGACATAGCCAATTAAATTTTCAAGAAATTTTGGCACATCCTGATGATCTGGCGGCAAATAAATTGGTCTCCCGGTTCTTGGATCGTTCACAAAAACAGGTTCTTGCCTTATTTTACCAGCATTGTTTTTACTAATAAGACCATTAGTGATAATCCTTTGGATTCTTAAGATTAAGGCGAGGTTAAAATTAACTGAATGATCCTCAATTTCTCTATTTAATAATCCCAAAGCCTTATTGTAATTTAGAACCTCTTTTTCACTATCCCTTAGATTTAGAGGTTTGTTTTTTATGATTCTTTTAACCTCGGTTAAAGGTAGCGGGTTTCCCTCAATACTTGTTGAGGAATAGGCTGAAATTTCCCTTGCGTCTCTTTCAAGCCCTTCTAAAGTCACTAAAGGAAAACGCCGGTTATTTAGATCAGCAACAAGGATACCAATTCTTTTGATGTTTTCTAGTAGTTTTGGGGTAATGATAAATTTTGGATTAAACATAAAATTCTCTTTAGTTTATAGACAAATAATAGACGATTCATAGACGATTGTCAACAACCCAAATCAATTCAATGAAACTATAGGATGGTTCGAGTCCTTTCTGCCTAAAGGCTTTTTCGCGAAAGAAATTTTTGGATTTTTGTAAATATTTCGAACCACTAAAAAATCCCTTATTTAGGGGATTTTTTAAATAGTATTAAATTGGGTGTCTCATCTGGTACCGGAGAGAGGACTCGAACCTCCACGCCTTGCGGCACGTGCTCCTAAGGCACGCGTGTCTGCCATTCCACCACTCCGGCACATACATTAAATAACCCTAACATTTTACCCCAAAAATCCAGAAAAATCAATACAAACAAGAACCCCCGGGCCCCCGAGATCCCAGATCGGATTCGAACGCCAGAGAAGATCATGAAATCAATAAACTACTACAATATCACCTAGAATTAGTTTCGTTACTTTCCATCTCACCAGCATTTATTATCTTTATCTCCGTTTTTTTGTTTTCTCTCATAAATAAAAGACCAACTAGAAACATCATAATTATTAATAGTGCTGCAATAATGTGGTTTAAACCCTCATCATTCTCTGGCATATTCAATGCTTTCTACTTTTTCTTTTAAAACTGGCACGGTTTTTAATTCTGGATCTTTGCCTAAAAACCATTGGGCCGCATCCCTTACCTTGGAAATTAATTTGATGTCCGTAAATTTGGCAATTTTTAAGTCTGACCAGCCGGACTGACGGGTCCCCATAAATTCCCCCGGCCCCCGGATTTCCAAATCCGATTCGGCTAATTTAAATCCATCCTGATTTGTAACTAGAGTATTGAGACGTTTTGTAGTTGTCGTATCGAAATTAGTATTGGTATTGGTAAACAAGAGACAATAGCTTTTATGCTCTCCTCTCCCAACTCGTCCCCTAAACTGATGAAGTTGGGCCAGACCAAATCGCTCCGCCCCCTCAATAACCATAATGCTGGCATTAGGCACATCTACTCCCACTTCAATAACGGAAGTAGAAACTAAGATGTCGCACTTGCCCATCTTAAAGTCGTTCATTATTTCTTCTTTTTCTTTGGATTTCATTTTGCCATGTAAGAGCCCTACCTTTAGATTCGGAAAAATATTTTCCGATAGATTCTTATGCTCATCTGTAGCCGCTTTTAGATCCATTTTTTCCGATTCTTTAACAAGCGGACAGATTACAAAGCATTGCCGGCCGTCACTTACATGTTTTTTTATAAACTCATATGCCGCTTCCCTCTTATCATGTGACACTAACTTAGTAGTAATTTCCTGCCGACCCGGCGGTAATTCATCAATAACAGAAACATCAAGATCGCCAAAAATAGTAAGCTGCAGCGATCTGGGGATCGGAGTTGCCGTCATGGAAAGAAAATGAGGAAAATTTCCATCAGAGGGTTCGACCCTCTCTTGGAGGGTCGAACCCTCCCCCAAACCACTTCTTTTTCTTAAAGCCTGGCGCTGATCCACACCAAACCGATGCTGCTCGTCTACTATTGCCAGAGCCAGACTCTTAAATTCCAACTTATCCGAAACTAAGGCGTGTGTACCAATAGCAACATCAATATCACCTTCTTTAATTAATTTTATTAGTTCTCCCCTTTTAATTTTTAAATTGCAATTTTGAATTTTGCCTTTTGAATTTTGCCTTTTTATTTGCGCTTCTTTCCCAGTAATGAGCCCGATATTTAGACCGAATGGCACTAAAACCTTACTTAGTCCGTCAAAATGCTGTTTGGCCAAAATTTCCGTCGGCGCCATTAGAACGGCTTGATATTTAGCTTTTGCGACTAGGTACATGGCAAACGCCGCCACGATAGTTTTTCCGGAGCCGACATCTCCCTGAACCAAGCGGTTCATTGGATGATCTTTTTTAAGGTCTTTTATAATCTCCCAGCAAACCCGTTTTTGAGCATTAGTTAAAGAAAACGAAAGACTATCTACAAACTCTTTGGCCTTATTTTCTTCAAATGGAACTGAAACCGCTTTTTCTTTAGCCATTCCCATTTTTTGTTTTAAACCGGAGAGTAAAATGATAAATAGCTCGTCAAAAGCCAGCCTTTTTCTAGCTTCCGCAAGCTCTAATTTGTTATTTGGAAAATGAATCGCCCTTACAGCCGATGGCAGATCGGTTAGGCCTTCTCTTTTTTTTAGAGTTTCCGGCAAAGGGTCTTTTATATTAAAGACAAGCTTTAAAAGAGGTTTTATTTGGTAACGAAGCCACTTAGACGTTAAGCCTTCAGTTTCCGGATACACCGGCACAATCCGTCCAACATGCTTTAGATCAACTGACAATTTTTCCCAAGCCGGGCTTATCATCACAATTTGGCCGTAGTTAAACTCCGGTTTACCCGCCAGCACAATTTCGTCTCCCATTTTTAAGCTTTTTGTTAGAAATGGCTGGTTGAACCAGGTAACTTTCATGGTACCGGTATCGTCAGCCACAACAGCCTCGGTAATAGTCATCCGCCGATTTCTGGACTTTTTATTGGCAATTTGCCAGATATTTCCTTTAATAGTTATACTTTCCCCGGGACGTGTTTTGGAAATTGGCACGATAGTTGAAAAATCCTCATATCTTCTTGGGTAATACAAAAGTAAATCCTCAACTGTATTAAGACCAAGTTTATGAAGTTTCTTGGCATAATTCGCCCCAACACCACTTAACGTTTCTACTGATGTATTTAAATTCATGGGTATATTGTAGCACATTGCTAACTTCGGTTTTCAAATTTGAGTTTGCTCCAAGAATAAGCACATGGTATGATTAATATATAAATAAAGGAGGGCATCATGCAAAACGAAGAAGAAGTTAATACAGAGGTTGAAGAAACCGAAGTTGAGACTCCAGAGACAGAAGAGGAAGTAGCCGAAGAAGAGGATACTACTGAAGAAGCTCCAGAAGAAGACGAAGCAACAGAATAGTCTTACTAAACTATATTAATATTAGTTTTCTAAAAAAGCGTTTGTTGCCCTTAGGCAAAAGATTGAACGCTTTTTTAGATTGATATTAGTGTAAGATTTATAAGAAAGTCGGGATTTAATGTATTTAGTATTCATATCGGCTCGGCCTCCGCAGTAATCATAGTCATCAACATCTCAATTTCCCCTCACCCTAACCCTCTCCCTAAGGGAGAGGGGATCAAAACCCATTAGCCTATTCGCCAATTAGCCGATTAAACTACCTTTAAAAACCTTCGTTTTCCCACCTGAATAATTGAAGGCGCATCCACTAAAGCTTCAGTGTCTTTCACTACAATATCATTTACTTTTACGCCGCCCTGACTTATTAATCTTCTGACTTCAGATTTAGAAGGCACAACTACTGCATCAACCAAGACATCTACGAGCTTTATCTGGCCTTCAATCTTAAATTCCGGAATATCGGTTGGCTTTCCTTTTTCTTTAAAAACCTTGTCGAATTCTTCCGCTGCATCTTGAGCCGCCTTTTCATTATGCATTTCTTTTACAACTTCAAAAGCCAATTTGGCTTTTATGTCACGCGGATTTACACCAAGTTCTAGATCAGCTTCGTATTTTTTGATGTCCGCAGACGATACATCTGTCGCCAAAACAAAATACTTAATTATAAGTTCATCTTTTAAAGACATTACCTTGCCATACATTTCAAAGGATTCTTCTTCGAGTCCAATATAATTGTTTAAGCTTTTTCCTGCCTTTCGGCCATCGTTTCCTTCCAAAAGCGGAACTGTAATAACAACGTGAGTTCTATCTTTTAATTGTCTCATGAGCTGACGACCGGCTAACATGTTAAACGTCTGATCCGTCCCACCAATCTGAACATCGGCGTCTAAGGCCACAGCATCGTAACCCTGCATTAAAGGATACAAAAATTCATGAAGATGGATTGGTTTTTCCTCGGCTATCCTCTTTTCAAACATATCCCGAACTAAAAGCTGCTGTACTGTAAAATTGGCAGCCAGTTCGATAATATCTTTAAAAGAGAGCTTGTCTAACCATTCGCTGTTGTATCTAATCTCAGCAGGGTTCTTGCCGTCAAAATTAATAAACTTAGAAGCCTGTCTCTTGTAGTTCTTAGCGTTTTCAATAACCTGTTCTCTAGTTAGCGGTTTTCGAACGGCCAGCTTATCTGTTGGGTCGCCGATCATTCCCGTAAAGTCACCAATAAGAAAAATGATTTTAGCCCCAAGGCGCTGAAAATCTCTTAATTTTCTTAAAGGTACGGAGTGTCCTAAATGCAAAATATCGCCTGATGGATCAACTCCTAAGTAAATCCTTAAGCTTTTCCCCTCTTTAAGCCAGGTTTCTAGTTCTTTTTTGGTATAGATTTCTTCGATACCTCGGATAAGCAATTCATTATTCATATTTTTTCCTTGTTTGTTCCCCCTCACCCTAACCCTCTCCCTCAGGGAGAGGGAATAAAACTTTTTACTTTTGACCTTAAATTTTAACCTTTGCCTTTTGAATTTTAACTTTATTGTTCATATTATACCCAAAATCTGCTATAATTCAACCGTAACCAAAGGAGTTATTTAAGATGTCTCCAAAGAAAAAGAAAGTTAGCAAAAAAGTTAACAAACGTAAAGTTAATAAGTTTAGAAAAAGATTTACTCTTAAAAATATCAAAAAAACGTTATTCTCAAAAGAAGCCCTTAAAGTTTACTTAGTAATTGCCGGGGCCTTTCTTACGATTATTCTAGGAATTTTTGGCTGGGTCGCCAAAGACCTGCCCTCTCCGGATAAAGTAAACGACCGTTTGGCAGCTCAATCTACCATTATTTACGCAGCAAACAACGAGCCGATTTGGGAAATTCACGGCGAAAAGAATCGAACCCTCGTCGACTTTAATGATATGCCTCAATACTTAAAGGACGCTACTGTCGCCATCGAAGATAAAGACTTTTATCATCATGGCGGTTTTAACGTAAAAAGAACCGTAAAAGCCCTGATTGTTAACACTTTAACTAAGAAGAAGGAACAAGGCGGAAGCACAATCACCCAACAGCTTATAAAAAACACGGTTTTAACCAACGAAAAAACCTATACCCGAAAGATGAAAGAGCTAATCCTTGCCATCGAAATCGAGCAGATGTATTCCAAAGATGATATCTTAAAAATGTATCTAAATGAAATTCCCTATGGCTCGAATGCTTATGGAGCCGAAGCCGGATCAAAGACCTATTTTGATAAGAAAGCAACAGAATTAAAAGAAAAGAATCCTGAAAATCTAGCCAGATGTGCTATGCTCGCTGCTCTTCCTAATGCCCCGACATACTATTCGCCTTACGGCCAGAATTATAATGATTTGTTAGAGAGAAAGAATTGGATTCTTGACCTTATGGTAGAACAAAAAAAAGTAACTCAAGAAGAAGTAAAAGCCGCCAAAAATGTTGATCTTAAAAAAATTCTTATCAACAGATCGGCCATCGATGGTTATGGCGACATTAAATTCCCTCATTTCTCTCTATATGCAAAAGAGAAATTAGTTGAAAAGTATGGTGAAAAAATGGCGACCCAAGGAGGCCTTAGGGTCTACACCACATTAGATTGGGATAAACAAAACTATGCCTTAAGCCTTTTGGATCCCAAAGAAGATAAATTTGGTTTAGTAAAAACTATAAAGAACGGTGGGGCTTCGAACGCCGGCCTCGTCTCTCTAGATCCAAAAACAGGAAATATCTTAGCTATGGTTGGCTCACTTGATTTTAGAGACGAAGCAATTGATGGCTACGTCAACATCACAACTTCCAGAAGACAACCCGGATCTTCTATAAAGCCGGTAGTTTACGCAAATGCCTGGAAGAAAAACTGGGGCCCCGGCTCTATTATTTATGATTTATCAACCGATTTTGGAGGCGGATACAAACCTAATAATTATAACGGAAATTTTAATGGTCCCGTTCCAATGCGAAAAGCTTTGGACGGATCTCTTAATATTCCGGCCGTAAAAACATTATATCTAGGCGGCATCACCGAAATGCTTGATACTGCGAACTCAATGGGCATCTCTTCTTACGATAAAAACCGAACCTTTGCAGATGCAAATGGCAAAGCCATATCAATGACAGATTATTATAGTCTTCCAATGGCATTAGGATCTGCCGAAGTGAGACCAATCGAGCTCGCTTCCGCCTACGCCACCTTTGCAAATATGGGTGAGAAACAAGACATAAATTGGTTTACAAAAGTTACCGATTCTAAAGGAAAAATCATTGATGAAAATAAACCAGTCAAAGGAAAACAAGTCCTAAACCCGGAAATTGCATACTCCATGAATGATGTTTTATCAGATAACGGCTCCAGAGCCTGGGTTTTTGGCGCCAATAATTATCTAAACATTCCAGGCAAAAAAGTCGGTGCCAAAAGTGGTACTACCGAAGCCAATCACGACGCTTGGACAGCCGGTTATTCAAGAAACATCGCAACAGTAGTTTGGGTTGGAAATAATAACAATACGGCAATGAAAAAACATGCTGATGGATCGGTGGTAGCCGGCCCTATCTGGAACGCCTTTATGAAGAAATATGCCGATAATGACGGTTGGGAAAAAGAAAAACCCAAAGGAATAAAATATGTTGAATTAGACGCCAGAACGGGTAAAAAACCGGTAGCCGGAGCCACAACTGTAAAAGATATCTTCCCTTCCTGGTACAAACTTGAAGAAGCTGGCGGCACAACTTCTACTTTTAAAATTGATAAAATTAGCCGCAAATTAGCTACCCCGAATTGTCCCGAAGAAGCTGTCGAGGAAGTAAAGATTTCTAATGTAACTGCTGAAATTCCGGCGCAAGATCCATCTTACGCTAGATGGAACGGTCCGATTGCTGCCTGGGCATCATCGCATGGATTAAGTGCTGGCGGCGCTAACTTTATCCCTACTGAGCCTTGCGATATCCATGATGGCACAAATTTGCCAGGAATCACTCTATCCAATATGTTTGACGGTAAATCCGTACCCGAAAACTTCGAGGTTAAGGCTTCTGTCGTCGCACCTCGAGGTGTAGGGACAGTAACTATTTACGTTGACGAAAAGGCATATAACACCCAAAATGTCGGCGGCGGCACTTACTCAGCCCAAATCGCTGCTACTAAAGGCGAACATCAAATAAAAGCGAAGGTTCGAGATGCCCATTACTATACCGCCACTTCCGAAACAGTCAAAATAAGCGTTACTCAAATCGAAACAACATTGGAATTAGAGTTTGTTAGCTCCTTAAATCAGCTAGTTGCCACCACTAATAGTGATAAAATAACGAAAATCGACTTTATTGGCGTAAAAGAAAATGGCGAAGAAAAATCCTTAAGCGCAACAAAAGATGTAGTAAACCGAGAAGCGAAAATTAATTTCACCAATAACGGCGCTTACGTTAAAATCTACGCCATCGGAAACCCCGGAAGCACTGATGAGATTAAGAGTAATGAGATAGAACTCTAAAATAAGTATCTGGTATTTAGTATGGGTATATACACGACTTACGCAGTTGTGTCATTGCGAGCGACCAGAGGGAACGCGGCAATCTTATCTTGGAACCGGTGAGATTGCTTCGTCGCAGAGCCTTCTCGCAATGACAAGGTGGGTAAGTTCAACTACGTAAGTCGTGTATAGGTATTAGTATTTAGTTTTATACCAGATACTATTTACGGCTTACAAACGGATTATCTTTTATATAAAACCGCCAAGGAAGATTAGCGTGATCACCGGCATATTCTACTCCAATCCTTGTAGTTTCTACAATTTCTTCCGGCTTTTCGCCTCTATCCTCTATATATAGTGTCTCGCTTAAAAGATCGACACTATTTTGATCTCTGGTAATTTTCATCCACCGAGTTAAAACCCCGGGGCCGCTTCCTAATTTTCTTAAATCTTTTAGTGTCCCCTTTTCCCCTATCAGTTCCACCGCTCTTATAAGAACAGCACCCGGAGAATCTTTCTTTTCCGTCACGATATTTAGCATGTCGTACATGCCGTAAATAATATAAACGTAAGCGTGCCCGGGTTCACCGTACATAATCTCGTTTCTTTTGGTTCTCCCAAACCTAGAATGCGCCGCCATGTCGTCTTCGCCAATATAAGCTTCTACTTCCACGATCTTACCAACGAATTTTTGATCATACACAATATGAATTAAATATTTGCCAAGCAGCTCCTTTGCTACGGTTAATGTATCTCTGGAATAAAAATTGCGTTTTAATTTCATGAAAGCATCAACTAAATCTCGAAGATTATAAGTAAAGAAATAAAAATCACTACAAGCTGAGTAAAAACTCCCAACAAAAATCCAGCATGTCGTTGTAATCTCATATGAAACGGAAAAGTCATGCTAAGAATACTATTTTTAAGCAAATCTTTACGAACTTGAAATATTCCTTCAACATCCGGAATAATTGCAAAAATAGCACCCAAAAAAACATTCAAATCTAATTTACCTTGCCGGCTCAAGAAAAAAAGAAAACCAATAGATAAAATAAGATCGATAGAACATCTTATGTAAGTTCTAGCTGTTAAGATGTAAGGCTCGGTCGTTTCTTGCCAATGTGGAATACGATCCAATAGATAATGGCTAGCCACCGCTAAAAAGATTGTAAGTATGGGACTGTGGATTTTAGAGCCTATTGCAGCTCCGAATACCACATGTGGAACAATTAACATCACCTTCTCCCTTTATAGATAAACGACTTCCCTCTCAAGCTCATATCCCATCTCTTCTTTAACCTTCTTTGCTACAATTTCTGCCAATTCTTTCACGTCCTTGGCTGCGGCATACCCTGTATTAACAATAAAATTGGCATGCTCCTCGGAAACTTTGGCACCGCCGACTTGAAGACCCTTTAAGCCCAGATCATCAATTATTTTACCAGCCGGCAAATCCTCAGAAATATTCTTAAAAAAGCTTCCGCAAGAAGAGCCTGTTGGGTTATTTGATTTTCGCCTGTTATCGTCTTCTTGAAGCACTTTTAAGATTTCTTCCGGGTTTTTGGAAAACATGGAAAAGCAGACTTCCAAAACTACCGCCTTATACCCTTGTTTCAATCGACTTGTTCTATATTCAAAATTGAAAAAGTCCCGGGGTTCGATGATAATTTCTCCCGCACCGTCAACAAATTTTATCCACTTAATTTCTTCCGAGATACTATGTTCGTTTGCACCGGCATTACCAACTACAGCTCCGCCAACCGTACCCGGAATATTTCCAAAGTATTCCAGCCCAGCCCAGCCTCTTAAAGCCATATCCCAAACTAATTTTCTAAGCGCTCCTCCCGAATCCGCCGTTACAATCTTATTTTCTTCGTCATATATGAAATTAGAAGCCCTATTTATTATGACCATGCCCTTTAGACCTTCGTCCGGCACTAAAACATTTGATCCAGTACCCAAAATGATATACGAAATATCTTTTTTGATAACATAATTTAAAACACCTTCCAAACTCTCCCTGTCGTTTGCCACAAAAAACATTTCCGCCGGTCCACCAATCTTATAGAAAGTGTAAGGAGCAAGAATAACATTTGTTTTTATATCACTGGGTTTAAACATGGACTTTTCCTTTACATTATAAATATTTAATGTCTAATTTCTGTTTACTCTAATTGATCTAAAGAATGTCTAATGGTACTAATGCCTAAATAAATATTTTAGACATTAGATATTTTTTAATTGGGATTTGATTAGTTATTAGAAAGTAGGTTAATTAGGAATTATTTTTAAATCTTTCATTTGTATTTTTGTTTTTTGTTCTTTGTTTATTGCTTCCTATCGGTATTGCAAATATCATTTTCCCGGCAATGGTCTGAAAAATCCGACTGACCTCGGCCGTTACTTCCTGGCCCACCATTTTATCGCCGCCTTCTACTACAATCATAGTGCCGTCCGGCAAATATCCGACTCCCTGACCCTTCTCCTTCCCCAACTGAACGACTTTAATTTTCATCTCTTCACCGGGAATAAAAACTGCTTTTACGGCGTTGGAAAGTTCGTTTATGTTTAAAACTTTAACACCATGAATCTTCGCCACTCTATTTAAATTATAATCAGTAGTAATGATGTCCGATCCCCTTTTTTTAGCAATTTCTACTAATTTCGAGTCCACATCTTTAGCTTTTGTGGTATCATCTTCGATAATTTCTACTTTTAATTTGAGTTTATTTTTTAAGACGTTAAGCGATTCCAAACCTCTTCGTCCCCTTTCGCGCTTCAATTTATCACCTTTATCCGCAATTAGCTGCAATTCTTGTATCACAAAATGCGGAACCAAAATCTTCCCGAAAACAAACCCCGACTTAGCAATATCAATAAACCTTCCGTCAATTAAAACCGAAGTATCCACTAATATTTCGTTATGAAGATGTTGAGAGGGTTTAACTAAAGAGAGTAAGCTGCCAAGCCCCGAGAAAGCGGAAATTATAGCTTCTTTTTGATTGAGAACGATATACACGGAAGAGGCTACGGCAACAAGAGATATAATTATCGGTAGCCAATAACCAAAGAATCCGGGAATTCTAGAAAGTGGAAGCGATAGTAACGCCCCAATGATAAGTCCAATTAAAACGCCAAACAAACCAATAAATACGCTTTTGCTCGAGGTCTTTAAGAGCTTTTTGATAAGAACAAAAGTCAACCCTCCAATAATAATTGAGACTAAACTCAAGATAAGAACATTAAGCATAGACATATATGCTCCTTTTGTCTTGTCAAAGTACTGTTAAAATTATATTTAATCCCGAAAGGCGTATCTAAACGCTTCGGTAATTGTTTTTGGAGTAAAGATTTTAAGATTGCTTTTTACTGCATTCTGGCCGGCCCCAATAATCCCTTTTTTAAAACCCAACTTCTCGGCTTCCAAAACTCGTTTTTCGATGTTATTTACACCCCTGATCTCACCCGATAAGCCGATTTCCCCAAAAGCTACTATGTCGCTTGGTATTTCCTTATTTTTAAACGCCGAAACGATGCTTAGGCAGACTGGCAGATCCAAGGCTGGCTCTTTTAAAGTCATTCCACCTATTATGTTGACATAAATGTCCTGATTTGACAAGTCCACTCCCGCCCTTTTTTGAAGCACCGTCGCCAGTAATTGTAGGCGATTTGTATCAAAGCCGGATGTTTTTCGGGCCGGATACCCAAAAGGCGTAGTAGAGGTTAAGGCCTGCACTTCTACCAAAATAGGCCTCGTTCCCTCCATCGCTGGAAAAACAATTGAGCCGGGAGAATTTGATTTTTGAGACAAAAGAGCCAAAGAAGGATTCTGAACTTCGTTAAGCCCTTTTTCGGCCATCTCAAAAATTCCGGCCTCATTCGTGGAACCAAACCGATTTTTAACCCCTCTTAAAACCCGAAAATGACCGTATCTATCCCCTTCCAGATACAAAACCACGTCTACCAAATGCTCTAAGACTCTTGGCCCCGCAATATTACCTTCTTTTGTTACATGGCCTATAATAAACGTCGCCACATTATTCTTTTTGGCAAACTCCAAAAGCTTATTGGTAATGTAGCTGATTTGAGAAACATTACCGGGTGCCGAAGAAAGTTCGGCGGCATAGACGGTTTGAATCGAATCTACAATAAGGACATCGGGCTTAAAACTAGCGGTAGACTGAATAATACTATTTATCTCGGTCTCGCCAAGAACAAAGATGTTGTTTACATCGGTTCCAAGACGGTCTGAACGGATTTTGATTTGATTAGGCGATTCCTCGCCCGAAACATACAACACTTTTTTATTTGATTTGCTTAAACTGGAAGCAATCTGTAATACCAAGGTTGACTTTCCGATTCCCGGATCGCCGCCTAAAAGAACTAAAGATCCCGGCACAATCCCCCCACCTAAAACCCGATCTGTTTCCACAGCCCCGGTTTTAATCCTCAAAAAGTTATCCTGCTTTATCTCTTTTAAGCTTAAGGGTTCATAAACAACACCTTTTGACTTTGCGAAGACAGTAACCTGAGTCTCTTCGACTAACGAATTCCATGACCCACATTCTGAACACCTGCCCTGCCACCGAGGAGACTGCGCCCCACAATTTGAACAAGAAAATATTGTTGTTTGCTTTGCCATGGACGTATTTTACCATGATGTCTTGATTTTTAAACCTATTTATTTCTCTTACATATATCTCACTGCAACGCCAAGCAAATTCAAAAATCAAAATGTAAAATACAAAATTGCAGCTTAAAGTTACTATACACGAGATTGCTTCGTCGTAAAAACCTACTCGCAATGACAAATCCTATTCGCCCAGTTCCACTATCACAAACCTATCCAGTCCGGCCCAATCTTTTTCCCAAGTTACTTTTGCATCTGGAAAAACGTTTTTTACTATTTTTACCATTTTTTCGCCCTGCCTCTCGCCTATTTCCACAAACATTTTGCCGCCTTTTTTTATCTTTTCCGGCGCCTTACCAAAAAATTCCCGATACAAATCTAAACCATCCCCCCCTCCTTCTAAAGCAATCCGAGGTTCATGATGAAGAATATCCAAAGAAAGTGAGGACATATCTTCTGATGGTACGTAAGGTAAATTTGCCACGATTAAATCTACTTTTTGGGGTAACGGTTCTAATAAATTACCTTGCAAGATTTTTACGTTTTTAACCTTATTTAACTTGGCGTTTTTCCTTGCAACTTTTAGAGCGTCCTTAGAAACATCCGTTAGATAAACTTTAGCCTTAGGTAAATTTTTGGCTAGAGAGATACCGATTGCCCCGGATCCTGTGCCAATATCGGCAATTGTTAGTCCTTTACCAGATGCTACAGATCCCCTTTTACCGTCATCCTGAACTTGTTTCAGGATCCTGTCTTGCAATTGGGGAGATCCTGAAACAAGTTCAGGATGACAGGTGTGAGACAACACTTTCTCCACCAAAATCTCCGTCTCAGGCCGCGGAATTAATACATCTTGGTTTACCTTAAAATCAAGCCCGCAAAAATGCTCATAGCCGGTGATATACCAGACCGGCAGATGCTTCGATCTTTTTTTGACCCAACGCTTAAATTTCCGCTCCTCCCCTAAACTAAGTTTAGTTTCGGGATAAGCCAAAATAAAACTCAAGTCTTTTTTAACGATTTGTTTTAATAAAAACCGAGCTGCTTCTTTTGGCTCGTCGGTTTCTTTTAGTTTATCATAAGCGTATTTTAAAGCTTCTTTATTAGTCATTGGGTTAGCCTTGATTTATAAGTGCATTATATTCATTTATTAAACCATTAAACTTTTCCACATTTCCGTTATAATTGTTAACCGCTTGGTTGTATTGACCTGCCAAAACATTAAAATCGTTATAATCATTTTTGTAATTATTATATGCCGATAAATAGCTGCTATAACTTTCTGTAGTCCTCGTGGACTTATACATTTGTTCAGATTCTTTGACAGCGCTTTCACTTTTAGCGACGATATTCTCGGCTGTATTAACTTCCGCTTTTAGCGCCTCAATATTTTTCTGTGAAGCTAAAAGCTCATCATGAGTTTTATTTAAAATAACAATTAAATCCTTTATTCTTTGATGCGTTTTTGCAAATTCAATTACCCTCTGATATTCGTTGCCATCAGAAACTTTAACAGTTTTAGAGGGGCTAGAGATGTTTCCCTCTTTAATTTCCGGGAGAAAAGAGGATCCCTCCACACCCGTCTCCAGGGTCTCAATTTCCTGACTCTGAGCAAAACCCTTTTCATCTATAATCGGTAACTGCCCTACTTTGTAACCAACGTTTGTTGTTTCGATATAACTATAGCCAGAATTAAAGGATGAATAACTTAAAGGCGTTTTTATACCTATTGCCATATGGCGATCTTTATCAAACTCAAACAAAACCGTTCCGTAGCCAAGTTCTTTTAAAACTGCTGCCGCAAGATAAGATTTATCAGTGCATATGCCCATATTGTCAAAAAGAGTTTCGTAAGGATAGCGTCCGCTTATTTCTTTACTTTCTTTAGAAGATATCAGATCGCCTGGATTATGAGACAAAACCTTTTTAGCTTTTTCCTGATCATATGGGATGGTCTGAATAAAACAAGTTGCTAGGTCAGCCGTTTGATCAGCCGTTAAGCCCAACTCAACTCCTTTGGCTTTAATATCAGCAACAATCTGCTTTAACGAATCGTCTTCGGGATATGAAAACACAAGGGAAGCATAATCATCTTTAGAATTAGCCCTTGATTTCTTTGGCTCGCTTCCATAATAGTCATCAACGCTTTGATATAGAGTTTTATTTAAAATAAGCTTTTGTCCATGATAATCGCAGTTTAAAGTAATCTGCTTCGGCTCCGTAAGGGCCGGAAATTTTCTTAAATTAAATATTTCTAAAACTGGGATCTTAGAAACAATTTGCGCCGTATCTATGCTCGGCTTTAATATATAAAAACCTAAGATAACCGATAGAATTGGCAACATTAAGACTATTAATTTTAAACCAATCCGCTTTTTTCTTGGAGGCTTATTTAAAGACTCCGGTTCGGAATTATTAAAATTTTGATAATCTTCCATGGTTTTAGTATATCTTAAAAGACAAAAGTATCTAGTAGGGGTATATAGGGGTAAAGCAAACTAAGTACTTTATACTGAATTTTTATACTAGATACGAAATACAAGATACCGGATACTGTATCTACTCCACCGTCACGCTTTTGGCCAGGTTTCGAGGCTTATCAACGTCTGTTTCTCTTGCCACCGCAACGTGATAAGAAAATAATTGCAACGGGATAACCGTGAGAAGAGGAGTTAAAAGATCATGAGTCTTGGGAACATATATCGTATCGTCAGCTATCTTTGCAATTTCTTTATCCCCTTCGGTCGCCACAGCAATCATCTTTCCGCTTCTAGCCTTTATTTCTTCCATATTACTTAAAACTTTTTCGTATAAACTATCTTTTGGAACCACGAAAACACTTGGAAAATCCGGGTCAATTAATGCAATTGGGCCGTGTTTCATTTCGGCAGAAGGATAACCCTCGGCATGAATATAAGAGATTTCCTTTAGTTTTAAAGCGCCTTCCAAGGCTACCGGATAACTTATATTGCGCCCCAGATACAAGAAATCCCGAAATTTGGCATACTTTAGAGCAATTTTTTTTATTTCTTCTGACTGTTTCAGGATAGTTTCGATCTGATCTGGGATCTTAAGAAGTGCCTCTGATATTTCGATTGTCTTAGGAATAGATAAATTCCTCATTCGACCAAAGTGCAAAGCCAGCATCAAGAGTGCTGAAACTTGAGCACTAAAGGCCTTGGTAGAAGCCACACCAATCTCCGGACCAGCGTGAATATACATACCCCCATCGACTTCTCTTGCGATTGTCGAACCAACTACATTAATTATTCCAAGTGTTTTAGCGCCCTTACCTTTTGCCTCCCTTAATGCTGCCAAAGTATCAGCCGTTTCACCGGACTGAGAAATTACAATTAACAAAGTCTTATCATTTACTACCGGATTTCTATACCTAAATTCCGAAGCATATTCCACTTCTGTTGGTATTGCAACTAAATTTTCAAATAGGAATTCTGCTAGAAGACCCGCATGCCAAGAAGTCCCGCATGCCGCAATGACAATTCTGTCTATATTTTTAAGTTCCTTGACACCAAAATTAAGTCCGCCCAAGTGTATTGTGCCTGTCTTCACATCTATTCTACCCGCCAAACCATTCCTTAAAGCTTGAGGCTGATCGTGGATTTCTTTTAACATAAAATGATCGAAGCCACCCTTCTCGATTGCCTCTAAATCCCAGTCAATTTTGGAAATTTCTTTCTTGGTTGGATTGCTTTCGATGTCACAAGTAGTAATGCCGTTTATAGTAATTTCCGCCACTTCTTTATCATCCAAATATATAACTTTATCTGTATAAGAAAGAATTGCCGCTACATCGGAGGCAATAAAATTTTCACCTTTTCCAACCCCAAGGACTAATGGACTGCCATTTCTAGCAGCCACAATTTTATCAGGGCATTCGCTCGAAACTACCGCAATACCGTACGTACCCTCAACGCTCGCCAAAGCCTTAATAACAGCTTCTTTTAAATCCCCTGTAAAATAATCCTCAATCAAATGAACTAAGACTTCCGTATCTGTCTCCGATTTAAACTGATGGCCCTTCTTTATAAGCTGGCTGCGGAGAGCGCTGTAATTTTCGATAATCCCATTGTGAACAAGGGCAATTTTTCCATCACAGCTAGTATGAGGATGGGCATTATTTTCAGTTGGCGCACCGTGAGTTGCCCATCTCGTATGAGCAATACCGGTTGAACTTTTAGATTCCCAGTTGCAACATTTTTCCTGAAGATTTTTTATTTTACCAACCGATTTTTTTATTTCTAAGTCTTTAATAACCATAGCAATGCCCGCCGAATCATAACCACGATACTCAAGCCTTTTTAATCCTTCTATTAAGATGTCTTTAGCTTCTTTCGAGCCAATATATCCGACAATACCGCACATAATTCCTCCTTAATTAAGGACTTCGTAAGTATACTATAAATCACTCAAGAAACGAAGTGGAAAATGCACTAGGCTCATGAATCACTAATTAACCTAATTTCTAATAATCAATTATCATATGGTTTCTTTAGGCATTGGACATTTTGTCATTAGTCATTTATTAGGAATTAGAGCAATTAGATCAATTAGATATTTTCTAGAATTCTTTAAATTCAAAAGTCTTGTCTCCAATCCGAATAATATCCCCTTCTTTAGCGCCCATTTTTCTAAGAGTGGTTTCAATTCCGATTCTTTTTAAAATATGCCTGAAACGATACATTGCCGGACCATTATTAAAATCCGTCCTAATGGCAAATTTCTCGACTTTGGGCCCCATAATCCGAAAACCTTTCTCTTCTTCTACAACGTCGAAGCCCGTTTTTCTTTCTTCGAGGGTGTATTCCCTGTAATCCTCCACCTTTGGCGTCTCTTTTTTAGGAATCTTTCTTAGATCATTATTCATTTCAAAAAGTAATTCCCGAAGCCCCTCATGAGTGACGCCGGAAAACATAATTGGCATCTTGTTTACCAAATTTGCATCGCTTTTTAAACTTTCTTTTTTAAATATTTTTAGTTTTTTTTCGAATTCTTCTCTGGGTACAAGATCGATCTTAGAGATAGCTACGATCATAGGTTTTTTAAAGAGATCTAAATTATAGCGCTTTAGCTCGTCATTAATTTTATTAAAATCCCTTAAGAAGTCATCGCTAGTAGCATCGATTATGTGAACTAAGAGCCTGGTTCTTTCGATGTGCCGCAAAAATTCATCTCCAAGCCCTTTTCCTTCGGCAGCTCCCTCAATTAGACCTGGGATATCAGCCACCACAAAACCGAATTCTTCCGGCCTTGATCCGTCAGGCAGCGTCTCCACCACACCCAAATTTGGAATTAAAGTTGTAAAAGGATAATTAGCGATCTTGGGTTTTGCCTTGGTAACTACAGAGAGTAAAGTAGATTTACCCACATTAGGATGACCTACCAAACCAACATCAGCTATAAGCTTAAGCTCTAACTTGATTTGTTTTTCTTCTCCCGGCTCTCCTAATTCCGCAATCTCTGGTGCTTGCCTTATCGATGAAGTAAAATGAGCATTTCCATAGCCTCCATCTCCGCCGAAAGCCACTGCAACTTCGTCTCCATCATTCGAAAGATCGGCAATTAGTCCTCCGGCTTCTATATCCCAAAGGAGAGTTCCGCTTGGGACTTTAACAACAAGATCTTCACCGCTTTTACCGCGCTTTTTATGAGAACGTCCATCTTCGCCATTTTCGGCCGCTATTTTTCGGTTTGTCGTAAAATAAACTAATGTATTTAAATTCTCATCGGCAATAAAAATGACATCGCCGCCTTTGCCGCCGTCTCCGCCAGCCGGACCACCTTTGGCAACGTATTTCTGGCGCTCCCAAGAAACAACGCCATTTCCGCCATCACCGGCCTTTACTTTAATTACAGCCTCGTCTGCAAACATTAGTTCTCCTTATAAACCCGTTTGATTATAACATAATCTAAGCCAAAACAGGCTAAAAAAAAATGAGCAATAAACAAAAGACAAATTTTAAGAGCAATTCTAGATTGTTCTTTGTTTATTGTTCTTTGACTTAGTAAATAAATCCAATAAGTGGTACACCACCCGGACTAACAGTTCTTCTGTTTACTATTCCATATCCTTGATAATTCATTTCTGAAATAGTAAAGGAATCTCCATTTACAGATTCGACATAAGCCACATGGCCAATCGGACTCTCCCAACTAACCATAATCGATCCTGGAGCCGGAACTTTTCCGGTTGAATAACCCATTCCTTGAGCATTGTAGTACCATTGCCAAGCATTACCGCTCCAAGGCACACTTCTTCTGGAAGCAACCCACCAGGTGCAATAACCCCAAGGAAAATTATTTGGACCGCCATAACTTGGCGTTATCCTCACTCTTGGAGCAGCAGGTTCATTTTGCCTGTTGCTGTTTCTGTTTGTGGTTGGCTGAGGTGCCGGTTTCGGCGTTTCTGGCATCTTTCCGTCAGGCACAATTAATCTTACTCCGGCTGATAATACCTCACTCTCCAGATCATTAAAAGCCATTATCCTACTCTCAGACGCACCATACTTGTTAGCAATTTTCGCTATCGAATCTCCAGACTTAACAGTATGCAGAACACCCGGAACCGGTAAAATCGTCAGGCTCTGGCCGGGTTTTACCAGATCCTCGTCTTCTAAGTTATTAGCCCAAATTATAGTATCAGTTGTGATATCAAACTTAACAGCAATTGACCATAGAGTATCCCCATCTTCAACAACATAACTAATTGGAATCGTGCTTTTCCTATTTTCCGGGATACTTGTGCTGGCTAAAGCGGGTTTTGCCAAAAAATTGCTGCTTCCAGAAACAGGCAAAGAGACTATCAGTTTCTGGCTCACAATTGAGGCTGCATCTTCTGATACTTTAGCGCCAAAGACCTCAGCAACCGTTGCTGCCACCTGCATATCGCTTACTTCGGAAGTTTGACGCTCTGTTTTAATTCCGAAAGGGTCAACAATAAATTCCTTGCTAATACCCGCTGCATTCGCAAAAACAGAGGTCGAAAAAACCGTAAGGATAATCAAAACTACCGTAGCATGCGCAACTTGCCGCGTTGGTTTTATTAAAATATGAGAAAATCTTTTAGTAAAACGCTTGGTTTTCCAAGCGATATATCCGATATTATTTTTTAGCTTGCGCTTGAAGCTCGAACGTAATCTGGAAAATTGTTTCAATTGGCTCACCCTAATGGGCTTGTCTCGAAGAGCCACTTGAGAGGTTTTCCTAATAAAGCCTCCAGCTATTTTTAAAATAGCAGTTTTATTGCCCGCCAATTTTTATCCTTCGACAAGCTCAGGATAAAAGAAGTTTCGACCAGCTAAACCTCCCGACAAGCAATAAGTATTAAACCCTCAATGAACTAGCAAAAAGTATATCGGAAATTAAGAGAGAAGTCAAGAAAGGACATTTTTTGCTTTTCTATTCGCAAATAAGCAAAAAATTAAAGCCACTTTAAGACATCATTAGCTAATAATTAAGATACTGGCCGACATTAACATTATGCTCTTCGGAAGTCGAAGCATAATGCATAGTCCCGTTCTTTTCGGATAAATAATACAAATAATCTGACTCAGTGGGATTGGCTACTGCTTTTAGAGATACCTCTCCCGGATTGCAAATAGCGCCCGGTGGCAGACCTTCATTTAAACGAGTATTATATGGCGAGTCAATGCTTAAATCGTCAATTGTCAGTTTTTTGTTCCAGTCATTTATCACATACCGAACTGTGGCATCAGCCTCTAATCGCATACCGGATTTTAACCTCTCTAAAAGAATTCCGGCGATCAATTTCCGATCTTCTTCCTTCTGACCCTCTAATTCAACGACAGAGGCAAGAATCACGCCTTCCTTAACAGACAATCCTTGTTTTGTAAAACCTTCTTTTACCTCCGAAGTTAAGCGGCTTTCCATGTTTTTGAGCATCATATCAATAAGATCGTAAGCTGTAGATTTGGCATTAAGCTCATATGTATCCGGAAATAGAAACCCTTCGAGATTTTCTTTGCCGTTTTTACCTCTAAGGAAAGAATAATTATATTCATAACCCAGAGCTTTGTTAAATTCACCCGTTTTAAATAACTTTTTTTCCTCCTCTAAGTACTTTGCAATTCCCTCAAGCGACCAGCCTTCTTTAACAGTAATTCGATGAGTTTTAACATCGCCTTTCGCTATTTTATCAACGATATCTTTCATCGGGTTGGACTTTGAAAACTCATAATCTCCGGCCTTAAGAGTTAAATGCTCTAACTTAATGTAAGCTATAAAAACCAAATAATCACTTATAATGCCTTGGTCTTTTAATCTTTTACCTATTTGAGTCGTTTTCTCGCCTTCAGAAATTGAGAATTTAACAAGTTCATGACTACCCGATTTTTTATTCAAACTTAAGTCATACCAGGCAAATAAAGACCCCGCTAAAAGCGCGAGCATAAAAAATAAGATGATAATACCTGCAATAATTTTTTTCTTCATAAGCTCCTTAAGTAACTTTCCAAGATAATTCTAGCAGCTACGGCGTCTATTCGTTTTTTAATCTCCACAAGAGACGCGCCCGCATTTTTTAACTCCTCTTCGGCTTTTTTCGAGGTTAAGGTTTCGTCTTCCCAGATAATTACTTTTCCAAGCAGCCTTATCTCCTTATCCACGAATTCCCCTACCCTCTCTGCCTGAGGCCCCAAATCCCCGGATAAATTTCGCGGTCTGCCGACAACAATTTTTTCGATTCCCTCATCGCTTATTATCTCTTTTATTTTAAGCCCAAAGTCCTCGACACTTAAGACGCCTAGTTCTCTTGCAATCATTTGCATTTCATCAGACACAGCAAGACCGATTCTCTTCTCCCCCACATCAATTCCAAGAGTTTTCATTTCTTAACATCCAACTTAACGTTTATATGGCTAGGAAGCAATGGCAATTTTGACATAGCAAACGGCCAGAAATTAAACTTAATTTCTTTAACGCTGTCATATTCTTTAAGCTTAGCATCAACTTCTTTTGTGTTTTTAAATATTAGAGATTGTCTAATTTTTAGCATATCTAATTTTGGTATCAAATCGACAACGGCGCCAAATTTAAAATCAGCTTCCGAGAACTCTTTGTCAAACTCCGAAATAAGAGCAATTTTACTGGAATCAATTTCCGAAGTATACACTTCTTTGCCCACCGGGACTTCTTTTTCTAAGAGCTTAGAAAGAAGACTTTTTAAGTCGCCATCCTTAAACATAACCGCCTTGTAGCTAACTTTTAGCTTTAGCTTAAACTTTTGAGCCTCCTGGCTGATTTGAGGCTCAGCAATAGCCTCTGTAGCCTCAACTTTAACGGCTTCTTTTAGAACTCGGTATTCTTTATTTTCATCTGCCACGTTTTTCTGAAAATTTTCGGTCACTTCTTTTGTAAAACTATCCTTGGCTTTGTCAAAATCTTCTTTTGAAACAACGGTCAGTTGTTTTGTAAATCCGCCGCTCATCGATCCGCTGCTTCTAGCATAAACTTGATCGGTATCAAGCTTTGGGATCGAAAAATTTGACGGACCAATATTGTAAGCCTCTCCGGGACCTTCAGCTTCAACAGCAGACGCTATAGTGCCGGCAACTTTATTTCCGCTTTTTAAGGTAGCACCAGGAATCGTAATATCGTTTTTTAGCTTAAAAACTTTGCCGTCTAAAGTATGCAACGCAGTCCCCTGAACCAATTTAAAGGGGTCGGAATCATATTCGTTATACAAAGTAACATTTCCGATTGCTTTATCTCCCACGTCTCTTTTTCCGGTAGCATCAAACTCTTTTGACTCTTCTTTGTCTTCTGTAAAGAATTTGCCCGGAATTATTTTAGTTTGCGGATCAACCTTTAGCGCCTCCCTATCAACTTTAAATTGAGTATCCATAGGCAACTTCTCTGATGATACTCCAATTGTTATCTCTGCCTTTGGAATAAAAATAAAACCAAGCACAACCAGAAGAAGCGGGATACCAAGCAGAATAAGCCAAAGCTTTTTCTTAGACATAATTTCAGATTTATTAACCTCTTCTTTTTTCCTTTTTTTGCCCTTTTGGGCTTTTAGAGCTTCGTCTTTATTTTCTTCCTCGGCTTCCTCTTCTGATTCAAGATTGATGACATGTCTCTCTAGATGAGGGATTTCTTCTGCACCATCATTCCCATCTTGCCCCGCTTCGTCAGATTCTTCCTCATTAACTGCTTCGCCAGCGTAATAAGCTTGTTTAATGGCTTCTTTGGCTTTACTGTCTCTAACCTTAGAAGAGACAAGCGGATTATCTTCGTTGTCTCTTACAATTTGCGTTTCTTCTAGAGCAGGTTCTTCTTTTTCTTCCTTGATCGTTAATTCTTCCGGCTCGCTTATTCCCTGAGGAACGCCGTTTTTATCGATAGACCCGAAAACCGAAAGTCCTACCTGAAGCGCAATTGTCTTACCAACCCTGTCGTTAGTCACTATCGAAATATCTTTTTTATGATTTTCGGCTTGCTTTTTTAAAAGCTTTAAATTGATGACGCTCTGAAGCAAAGTCGCCCCTTTTGGCATAACCAAAGCCAGGCTATCTGCTTCCGTTTTTTTTATCTTGTCGATAGCCGACGTTATCTCTTCATCAATTTCTAAATAAATTACTTTCTTCACAATTTTTTCCTATTAACATTATACCTGCATTACCTTTACCACTTTCTTTAATATCCCCGAAATACTTTCGTCTTCTTCGTAATCTAGGAGTAAATTGCCAAGTGCCATCGGAGTAATATCTTGAACCGATTTCATCATATTGGTGTTATCAAGCATATTAGCAACATCTTCCGGCTCCATAAATTTGATTTTTGGTTTTTTAGCAAACGGCAAATTCTTCCACCAATCACCTTTTTCTAACACTTCTTTTATTTCCGGCAGTTCGCTGCCGCCCCCGCACAGTAAAATCCTAGAGGGCAGCATGTCTATTTTATCAAATTCGCCCAAAGAAAGCTCGACTCCAGAAAGCCAAACCTCCGCATCATTTAAAATAGCTTCTCTTATAATTTCTTTCTTATCTTTATCTAATTCGCCGCTTGAATGCATGATCTTGGCTTCTTCAGCCTTGGCAAAAGTGGTGTTTAAAACTTGAGCAAGACGCTTAGTAAAGGTCCGGCCGCCGATTGCAAACATTTTAGTGCCTTCCACGCCGCCGTTTCTCACCACCGCGATATCCGAAGTGCCGCCGCCAATATCTATAAAAATAGCGCTAAATTCGGTGGATTCCTCTCCGCCCATGCACCTCGCCACAGCATAGGGCTCGGCAGCTACAGAGATAAGATCAAGCCCTAACTCCGACGAGATGGTCTGAAGGGCCCCTAAATGCACGAGGGGCGCAAACGCGTTGTAGATGCCGATAGAAACATCCCTCCCCTGAAAGCCGATGGGATTAGTTACGTGATAACCGTCTATGTGGACGTCAACCACTGCCGCATTAACCAGCTTAACTTCGATTTCTTTATACCCCGTCTCCCAAGCAAGCTGCTTTCTGGTCTGCTCGAAAGCTTGATACTGGACTTTGTTTAAAATATTATTTAGCTCGGTATAATCGATTTTTTCCTTAGGATTTAGTCTCTCATAGTGGATAGTGGTTGTCGTGCCTTTTACAAGCTCACCGGCAATCCCAATAACGCATTCCGTTGGCGACACTCCGGCCATCTTTTCGGCCCTAGAGATAGCCTTGTCACAGTTTTCTACCACCCCGCCAATGTCTGTTACCGCGCCTCCTTGCATATCGCCCAACTTTTGGCGCTGCTTTCCGGCACCAATAATTATCCCCTTGCCCTCTTTTTCGTCAACACGAAAAATCAGACATTTTACAAACTCGGTTCCAATGTCTAAAGACAAATAATATCTATCTTTTTTTCTCTTAGGAATAATTCCCATCTAGAAATATTTTACTTGTTTTAGGGTTATTTGTCGATAACTAATAACAAACGATATTAAGAACAAACGATTGACAAGAAGGCTCTAATTGTGTAAAATACGTTGTTCACAAAAAGGCACATTCACAATGAGGAATTTATACTATTGAAAGGAACTTTTAATGAGAAAAGGAACGCTTTATACGTATAAGATTACAAATAAGACAAGCAAGACCGAGCCAATAAGACGAATAATAGTAATAATTCTGCTACTTAGCATCCTTATGGCTGTTTGTGCAAGCATTCAAATGAGCAATAGCAGACGCGTGATAACCGTCAAAGTTGAAAGTATCACTTATACCGGCTACTCTCCAGGTATGGGCCATGGCTATCTGATAGGAACAAATCAACACCCGTATGAAAGTGGTAATAAGTATTTAATATCAAATATACCCTTTCAAATAAACGGGGAATCACTCAAGAAACAGATCAACAATGGAGACATCATCGAGATTAGTATTGTAGGCGAAGAATTAGTTTTTGTGGTATTTGGTATACAGATAATCCATACCTATCCTCATATCTTAAGAATCCATCAAGGATTTTTCCCAAATGGCAATCCAAAACCTCTTATTCCTAAAAATCCAAAACAAGAGAAACCGCTAAAGGCTATAATAACTGTAAAAACCCGGGCTACCCCAAACCCGGGTTTTTAATTTACTCTAAAACCGCTTTGATTCTTCTCACCCCAGCCGAGGAGCTCTCTTCTTTTTTTATCTTAAAAGTCCCAAGCTCGCCGGTATTTGTAACGTGAGGACCACCGCAGATTTCTTTAGAAAATTCTCCAATCGTATAAACTGTTACTTTATCCCCATACTTAGAGTCAAAGAGACCTAAAGCACCGGTTTTTTTGGCCCACTCTACGGTTGTTGTGGCGCAAAGCACCGGAATATTTTCCTTTATCTTTTCGTTTGCCAAGTTTTCCACAGTTTTTACCTCTTCTGGGGTCATTTTCTGTGGATAAGTAAAGTCGAATCTCAATCTTTCGGCAGTTATATTAGATCCGGCCTGCTTTACTTCCGGACCTAAAACTTGCCTTAAAGCCTGGTGTAAAAGATGAGTAGCAGTATGATATTTAGTCTCCATCTCTCCGGTCCCAGCGAGACCGCCTTTAAATTTATCACTCATACCTGCTTTTGAAATTTCCTGATGCTTAACTAAAGCATCTTCAAATTCAGCTTCGTTCAGTTTTATCCCCACTTTCTCTAACTCTTCTTCCACCATCTCTTTAGGAAAACCATAAGTTTGAAATAAATCGAAAGCAACTTTTCCAGAGAAAATATTGCCGTCTCTTTGTACGTGAAGTTCACGCGAAAAAACTTTTAGACCATTATCTAAAGTCTTTAGGAATTTATCTTTTTCTTCATTAAAAACCGCGTAAACCATTTGAATATTTAAATCATAAACACCCTCATACACCCCAACTACAGACCTAATAATAGAACTGAAATCATTTATATTAATTAACCGGCCATATCTAACAGCTCTTCTTATAACCCGACGCAGCACGTATCCCCGCCCCACGTTAGACGGCCTAACGCCGTCAGAAATAAGAAAGGTAGCGCTTCTTGTATGATCAGAAATTATTCTTATTATTCTATCCTTTTCCTCGTCTTCTTTGTATTTCAGACCCGATAATTTTTCAACCGCTAAAATTATCGGGTTAAATAAATCAGTATCATAGATAGACTCTTTGTTCTGAATCCTTGCTAGAGTTCTCTCAAAACCAGCTCCGGTATCTACCCCTAAAAGCTTTAGAGGGATAAGCGACTTGTCCTGAGTCATATAATATTGATTAAACACCAAGTTCCAAATTTCCACATCGTCAGCATAGATTTCCGAAGTCGGGCCGCAAGGACCCTCAAGCCCGGTTGGACCCCAGAAATTATCCTCCCGTCCGAATTCCCTAATATCAATTACACCTAATGACCGCCAAATAGCTTCGGATTCGTCGTCTCGAGGAACTTCGTCATCTCCCTCAAAAATAGAAACCCAAATCCGCTCTTTTTTAAAGCCTAATTCTTTAGTTACGAATTCGTAAGCAAACTTTATGGCGTCTTCCTTAAAATAATCGCCAAAAGAAAAATTTCCGAGCATTTCAAAAAATGTATTATGAGTTGCGTCACCCACCTCTTCAATATCCGAAGTCCGAAAACTTTTTTGGACTGTCGCCACCCGGTGATACTTTGGCTCCTCATTTCCTGCAAACCAGTTTTTAAACTGCTGCATTCCGGCCGTAGTTAAAAGAACCGAAGGGTCATCTTTTGGAATAAGCGAAGACGATGGCAGTATCTTATGCCCCTTAGACTCAAAAAAAATTATAAATTTTTCTCTTAGTTCCCTAGCATTCATAAGCCGTATTTTACCTTAAAACTTGTCACCCGTAAATAGAAAGGGGCCGATCTTCAATAATACCGAAGTCGGCCCCTTTTTCCTGCGTGAGCGCTTTTTAAACTAATCCATACTAAACGATAGCGACTGTCTCCCTCCAAATCCTAATTCAACGATTTCCTTAATCTGGTTAACCAGAATTTGATCAATCTCCTCGGCTTCGATAAAGGATAATTGGCTAGTTCGAATTTTGTCCAAACCGGGGTCGAGTTTTCCCCAACAAAAAAATGCCTTTGTACAAGCATTTTTCCATAAATTTCCATTGGCTCCCCGGCACGGTTGAGTACCCCTTTGAGGGTTTTTGACCCAAAATAAGACAAGACAAATGAGACACCATAAAAAAGAGGTGTCTCGTGTCTCATTAAAATTAATATTCATATAGAAAGGAAAAGCAGACTGTCTGGAATCAATCACATGAGATTGATTAGGCTGGTTAGGCCCGACAGTCCGCTTATTCTTATTTAACCGATGATGGTAAGCTTTAAGCTATTGTAGCTCATCCATCTGCTTCTTAGTATCGTTGATTTGCTTTTGAAGCTCTTCTTGTTGCTTCTTTAGTTCATCCATAGACTTTGTTTTTTGCTGTTGTACTTGTTGCTCATACTCGCGTTGTGGCTGGCTCTTGGTCAGGTTGAGCTCGAGATCATCGAAGCTCTTTACCGCTACGCGGTCTTCGGAAGTGTCGTCATAAGTGATTTGTACTCTATCACCTACTTGCGAACCGAGAATTTCGGTGTTTCGCGATGATACCTCGAAGAGTTTGGTTTGGTCGGAGTCGATCAGCAGATAAAAACGTGTCGAACCGTTGATGGTAGCATCAGTGATTCTGATGATCTTACCGGCAATCTTTTTTGTATCCTTGGCATCGGTTGGCACAATGCCGGTGGCTTTGATTTCGGATAAGAGGTCTTTATAGTTTTCTAAAGCCTCTTGCTTTGTCTCCCCGACCGCTACTTGTCTGGTATCGTTTGCATAAACGATGGCAACCATTTCCACAATATTGTTCTTTGATAGTACTGGAACAACCCAGCTTTCTACTCCGTAGATATTGTAAAATATGGGCTGACTAGCCCGGTAAGTCTTCTGTATAGATACCACTTTGTCAGAATCAACCGATTTGATCACTGCACTTTCGTTTCCAAGACTACCCGTTTTAGCTGGATAGTATGTCATCTTTCCATTTCTGGAATTGATGGCCATATATCCGGTTAGAGAGGTATCCTTTTTGGATGGTGACGTCATTCCTGTTACCCAAACTGGGTCATCGTTTTCTTTGTTATGAACCAGGAAAACGTCTTGAAACTCTCTGTGTTCCTCTTCGCCATCGTCTACTTCGACTGACGAGATTTCTTGGACGTCAATACCTACTATAGAGTTCCACCAGCCACTTACATACTTACCCCAATTGTTGGTATAGATCTTTGCCATTTCCTCAGGAAAAGCTCTATCTACCCATTTGGGAAGCTTGTCTACGGAATACCTTTTTACCTCTCCAGTTTCCGGATCCAAAATAGCTGCGCCAAGCAGCTTTGGCCCATTGAAACCGAGGGTCGGACGCGTCAGACTAATCACATAATAAGGCTTTCCGTTGTCATCAACCTCGAAGGTCGGCTCTGTGAGCCCTACATTTCTGTAGCCTTTTGCGAGATACATATAACGCAGGTAGTTACTGGAAAACCATGCGCCCCAGGTATACCGCATTTTCTTGCCTTCAACCAGTTTTGGTGCAGCGAACTTGTCTTCTGCATTAACCATGACATAACCGGGGGATATTCCTCCAGTACTGTTCCAGGTTAAAAAGCCCCGGAATTCAAGTGGCGCGACCCAATAGATTGTACCGTTTACCATCTGCACATCATAGTGGTCTTCGTCCAATTCATAGCGGGAGCCTATGTTGCCCTTACCAATAGCTTGTTTTCCAATTTGAGCGGCAGAAGCTTTCGGAAGTAAGCGAATATTCTTTTGGCTGACGGCATCGATGGACTTATTTGATACTGTGACATCGCCCAAATTACGGTAGGCTGAAGCGTTAACGATTGGCCAGTTAGAAGCGTCTACAAAGAACCCGACTATCAGCAGAGCTGCTATAACAGCGGCGCCGATGTATGTCGACTTCCAATCGTAGCCATACCCATTGTTCTTTATTCCTTCCCATATTGCTGAGAAGGCGCAGAACGATACAGCCGTGATTACGCCATGCCAGATAATGGCCGGCCAGTACATTGGGATGTGGAACAACCAAACCCCGAGAAAGTACTCCGAAAGCAGTGACAGTAAAGCAATTACAACGTAACTCATCTTATTTCCCCTCTTCTCTTTTAGTTTATTGCCAACACCCAAAGCATTAAGCTTAATGCAAAAAGTGTTGACAATAATAAGAGGGTTTTTTAAAGTACTCATGCTTAGAGAGCACAGGAAACTTTACCATACTTTTACAAATATGTCAACCTTTTTTCCATACTATTAGGGTACATAGAGCAAGGAATACGATCACCAAAATTAGAGACTTTATTTGAAATAGCTAAGGCTTTAAATGTAAACCCTAAAGAGATTTTTGAGTTTTAAAAGATAAGACTTGAAACACACTCTCCCAAAAGGCATCAAAAAAGAACGCACAAACGTTCTTTCTTCTTCTTATATCTGACGACTGACGGGGGTCGGTCGCCAGGAACACCACACATTGGCTCCCTGGATCGGACTATCTTCGAACTTTTGGAGCTAATGTGCTTGTGTGCATCGTAAAACTATCCGTTTGATTGTTTAACTAAGCTTTAAAGCTTTATTTTAAGAGCCCCTCAGTAATTCTTAAAAACTCCTCGGCATTTTCGAGTGCGGCTTCGGCTCCTTCTTTTGAGAAATCGGATTTATAATCTGCTGTTTCTCGAAGAAGCATGGTTGTGTCAAAATCGTCCACAATACTCTGGTCGATTATTTTTTCATCAGCATAAAGCGCCTGCATAGCTATCTTTAAGCAGTAATGGCTTTTCTCGCGGTAGCCTTTTGCAAACAGCAAAGCTCTTGCCGCATGAAACATGGAATAATAGGCTTGAATAGTTGCCCATTTGTAATCCAAATCATCCAGAAACTCGTCATAGGTTCTTCTGGCTCTTTTTAAATCCCTAATTGCCGCATTAAGTTCGTCGCCAATTAGAGCTTCGGCGTGTGGCTGTTTGACGATGCTTTTCTTTTTTAAGCATTTCTCAAAGTCTTTGTTCATCTGGTTCCTTATTAAATAAAACTATTCCTTTAGCTACTTCCTCGTAAAAAGCTTTGTCTTTTTTTCTGGATACCGCGTATTCTGATGGCGTTTGAATTACTGGTTTGATTTCACGGTCTGTTTGATAGTTACGAATAACACGAAGCACTTCATCTTTATTGTTTGTAAGAATAAAAAGATCGATATCGCTCTCGGCGGTATCTTCTCCTTTGACGGTACTTCCGAACAGAATTACTCTTTGGGAGATTGGTTTTAGAGCCTTAACAAGGTTCTCTAAATTAACAAGATTTTCATAGACCCGGTAATACTTAAAAAGTGGCTTAGTAGATAGAGTGTAAAACCACATCCGGCCCCGCTTTTCTCTCACAAGCAGACCGGCATCAAAAAACTGGCGAAGAATCATGTTGGTCATACCGCGGCTAACGCCCGTCTTCTCAGAAACTTCTTTATCATAAAAAGAAGCGTCTTGGTGTAATGTCAGGAAGCTAAGGACTTTATTTGCGGCAGTGTTTAAAAGAATATCTTTAAGCATGACAGCCTTAAATTCATTATTTTGATACATATGTTCATTATATTGAATTGTAGATGTTGGTCAATACTATTTTCAAAACCCTATTTCCAGATAGCAAAGGATTCTAATATATTGGACTTATGTCTAATATATTAGAACATAAGGCAGGGTCAAGGGTTTTTGTTTCCTCATCCAAGCCATTACCGTACTCCATAACTGTAGGCAGATATTAAAAAATGCCTGTTTAAAGTCATAATTTATGGGTTGTTTGACAATGGAAAAACAATGGCTCCCCAGATCGGACTATCTTCGAACTTTTGGAGCAGTGGTGCCAATGTGTTTCTGCCTAGAAAAAAGAGCCTTTCGGCCCTTTTAAGTATGCTCTTTTTACTAAAGACTTTCTTGCTCATAGAATGAATTGGTATGCCATACTAAATACTGATGCATATCAACAGTAAAATCTGAGTTAGACTTTCCCGAATTAACTACGGAGGTTAAATTAGCCCAATCTATTTTCACATAATCTTTGCCCGAGACACTTTCGATGGTGACTTTTCCCTTGTAAAGATGTCCTTCATTTTTATAAAGATTCTTTGGCTGACCATTTGAGTATCCATATATATACAAGTCAACGATCTTTCCTGTTCCCAAATTCACAAACCAATACACCCCTTCCTGTTTCCCGTCACCGTTAACATCCGCATAAATAGGTTTTTGCCACTCACCCATTGATTGCTGCTTATTTACAACTGTACTAATATCAAGTGCCTTAATATCTTCAGAATCTTTATTTGTAACGGTAGGTATTGGCGTCGGCGTAACTTCCACAGCCTCTTCTTTATCATCATTTAGCTTATCAACCTGCCCTTGCAGGGCTGTAATCTTGTCATCATTCTTCTTTACCTTTTGATCCATGACATACCAGGTACCACCGGTAGCAAGACCGGCAATCACAATAACTAGAACGATTGACATCCAAAGAGGCATTCCTTTTTTAATTTTGTTTTGTTCTTCCATAATGCTCCTACATTTATAATCCTATTTATCATAACAGCTAAGGTAATTATTAGGCAATAGAAAGGCATTTTGGCATTTAACCAGGGGGTTGGATTCAAACTTTTTAGATAACAAAAAATGGCTCTTTAAGGCCATTATCTTGTGGTTGGAATTATGTCTTATCCGGTTCTATGAATTATTCAAACCGTTATTTTAGCGTTTGCAGAGCCTTAATTACCATATTCTTCCATATTGGCTCCCCGGATCGGATTCGAACTTTTGAAGAACTCACAGAGTTACTAAACAAATTAAGAACACTGCCAAGGATCACAGAGAGTGACACAAAGCAGTCTTTTCGTTCATTAAACAAGATTGCCATACTTCGCTTGTAATGACGTGATTAAAAAAAGTTCTTAATTACCGTGTCGTACAACTTTTATTTTGTGACAGTGGCCACTTTAATAGTTCCATACCCTAAGAGACCTTCGATCTTAGCCTTTAAATTATCCGAAAAGTCTATTCCAAAAGGTAATTTTATTTTAGTAAGCTCGCCTTCTTTATTTAAGTAGATGATTACCGGTATCGCTCCCCTGTTCTCCATTAATACCTCTTTAGTTTTCTGAAGAATCATACCGTTTACCGAATCTGGAATTCTAATTTCTACTACCTCACCCTCAGAAGGCATAAAATCCGTTTGAAGAAGACTTTCTTCTATCTGACTGACGCCATCTGCCAATAGTTTTAGCTCGGAATCTTTAGTATTAGTCTTACCTTTTACAATGACAGCCCGATCCTCCTGCCAAGCATTGGCGGTGTTTGAAAGAATCTTTGGAAATACCAAAACCTCTACCGACCCCCCCTTGTCTTCCAGCTTTGCAAAAAGCATCGACTGACCAGATCTTGTAAGAATCCTTTGAACCGACGTTATTACCCCGGCCACTTTAACTTGCTCCCCCACTTTTTCGCCAAGTTCTTTTATCGAGGTAAAAGTGTCGTCGATATACTTTTGATATTCATCCATAGGATGATTGGATAAGTAAACCGAGAGCAGTTCTTTTTCCCAAGATAAGATTTGCTTACCCGTAATCTGGATTTTGGCCGCCGGCAATTCTAAACTGGCAGTCTCAATGCCACTGCCGCCAAACAAATCCATCTGACCGTTAGCGGCATGGTTCTGAATTTTCTGGGCAAAATTAGATATCCGTTCATAATTCTCTAAAATTTGAGCCCGATCTAAACCAAGACTGTCAAAAGCCCCTGATTTTGCTAAAGACTCAAGCATTTTTTTATTAATCTGAGAAGCATCAACTCGCTTTGCAAAGTCCTCAATCCCTTTAAATTTACCATTTTCTTTCCGCGCTTTAATAATAGCCTCGATAACACCTTCGCCAATATTTTTTACCGCTTTAAGACCAAAACGGATGTTTCCCGTCTCTTTTACAACTGCGAATTCCGAAAAAGATTCGTTTATATCCGGAGGCAAAACCTCGATCCCCATCTTTCGGCATTCCTCAATTTCTAAGGCGATTTTATCTTGATCGTCATAGTTGGAAGTCATGAGAGCCGCCATAAACGCTGCTGGAAAATGAGCCTTTAGGTAGGCCGTTTGATAAGCAATGATAGCATAGCAAGAAGCATGAGCCTTTACAAAACCGTATTGAGAAAACTTCTCGAAATCATCAAATATTTTAGAAGCAATTTTTTTACTGACCCCGTTGCTCACGCAACCTTCTATAAAGTCCTTTCGCATCTTTTTCATGAGCTCGGCAATTTTTTTACCCATTGCTTTTCTTAGAGTATCTGCTTGGCCGCCCGTAAATTTAGCCATATCTTTGGAAATCTGCATCACTTGCTCTTGATAGACGATAACGCCGTAAGTGTTTTTAAGAGCATTTTCCATTAACGGATGGTCAAAAATAATTTCCTTTTTACCATGTTTACGATCGATAAAATCATCAATAAACTGCATCGGTCCCGGACGATAAAGCGCTACCATCGCAATCACATCCTCAAAAACGTCGGGTTTTAATTTCTTGATGTACCGTTTCATACCGCCTGATTCTAGCTGGAATACTCCGGTAGTTTCGCCCCTAGATAAAAGCCCAAAGGTCCTTTTGTCATCTAAGGGAATCTTGCAAAGCTCAATTTCTTTGTTATAAACTTTTCCTATAATCCTTAAGGTGTTTTTAAGGATCGTCAAATTAGAAAGTCCCAGAAAGTCCATCTTTAGAAGGCCAAGATCCTCTATCGCGTGCATCTCAAACTGAGTATTAACCGAGATATCACCCTTTGTCGCCTTTTGAAGCGGACAATATTTAGTTAGCGGGTCTTTTGAGATCACGACTCCGGCGGCATGAGTCGAAGAGTGACGACAAACTCCTTCTAAGTTAGAGGCTAGATCAATAAGCTTTTTTACTTGGACGTCTGAATTGTATAACTCCCGAAGCTCCGGCACAACCTCAACTGATTTTTTGAGTGGTATGCCCGGCTCGATTAGCTTAGCGATTTTGTCAACTTCGCCGTATGGGACACCTAAAACCCGACCCGTGTCCCGAACCGCATTCCGGGCGGCCATCGTCCCAAACGTGGCAATTTGAGCCACCTTATCCTTGCCGTACTTGTCGGTAACGTACTTAATGACCTCACTCCGGCGGTCGTCAGCAAAGTCCATATCGATATCAGGCATGGAGATTCGATCCGGATTTAAAAACCTTTCAAAAAGAAGACCATACTTTAACGGATCAAGTTCCGTAATTCCTAAAGCATAAGCCACAATGCTTCCGGCTGCCGAACCTCTTCCCGGCCCAACCACTATCCCCTCACGCTTGGCCCAGTTAACATAATCCGATACAATCAGAAAGTAATCGTCGTAACCCATTTTTTTAATCACATCCATTTCGTAATCTAGACGTTCTTTTATTTCGGGCGTTATCTCGCTATATATTCCCTTAAGTCCATCATTAACGAGCTCCCAAAGATAACTATTGCTGCTATGCTCTTTTGGGACCTTAAAATGAGGCAATATCATCCCGCCAAGCTCAATCTCCACGTTGCACATATCGGCAATCTTTAAAGTGTTCTCCAAAGCCTCGGGAACATCTTTAAAAGCTTTTTTAAATTCCTCGGCTGGCCGCATAGAGACGTCAAATTCAGCCATCGACATCCTGTCGGTATCCGATATAAATTTGCCTGTTTGAACACAAAGCAAAGCCTCGTGAGCTTCTTTTTGCTCCGGACGAATATAGTGAGCATCATTTGTTGCGACAAGACCCAAGCCCAATTCCTTGGCAAGTTTCTTTAAACCCTCATTTGCAATAGCCTGCTCCTTAAAAGTCGGGTGATCCTGAAGTTCTAGAAAAAAATTTTCCTTGCCAAAAAACTCCGTGTATTCTTTAGCAGCTTTTTTTGCTTTATCGTATTCGCCGTTTATGATGTTTCGCGGCACTTCGCCCGCAATGCAAGCGCTTAGGGCTATTAACCCATTAGAATGCTTTTTAAGTAAATTCTTGTCAATCCTTGGCTTATAGTAGTAACCTTCCAGATGACCCTGAGTCACCAGCTCAATTAAGTTTAAATAACCTTCCGTGTTTTTAGCTAGAAGAACTAAGTGGTAAGGACTGCTATCGATCTTTGGTGTCTTATCGGCCATCGTTCTCGGTGCCACATAAACTTCGCAACCTAAAATCGGCTTGATACCAGCCTTTTTGGCCGCTTTATAAAATTCAATAATACCATACATAACGCCGTGATCGGTAAGAGCCACGGATTTCATACCCAACTCTTCGGCTCTGATGAGTATATCAGGAACTTTCCCCAATCCATCTAAAAGCGAATAATGACTATGAACATGTAGATGCACGAAGTCTGACACAAAATTTCCTTTTAATATCTTAACGTTAATTAATCTTAGACTAGATCTTATTCTAATGCAAAAGTTAAAATTCAAAATTACAGGTCAAAATTAAAAAGTAATACATTTTGAATTTTCAATTGCAATTTTGACTTTTTACCTTTGGATTTTGAATTATCCCTTGTTTTTGTGTTCCATGAATATGAAGCTTACAAAAACCAATCCCAAGACAACGGCTGCGGCAATTAAGACAACAATCACTTTATAATAAAAAAAGCGAGCGATCCCAAGAATAAATTTGACGATCTCTCCCCCTATCCAGGTATCTTCAGTAAACAAAACCAATCCCAAAAAAGCCATTATGCCAAAGGCAATATTTCTTAGCTTCTTTAGCTTTTTGGGGATATAGTATTCGAGATATAGCTTAATTCTTTCTTTTAAAGGAATAGACTTACCGCCCGATTCGATATCGACAATGGCTTTTTGATAAGACGCCAAGGCATCATTTACCTCTACCGAAGTAAGATTGTAGCTCAGGTGTTCAAGTATTTTCTCTTTAATATCAAAAGCTTCCATAAGCTTTCTAATATCAGAAAAATGCTCTTTTATTTTAAGAGCCCTGTCTTTGGTGCTTGTTCCCGGCACTCCTTTTAGAGTCATTAAATTATCTAGAGTTTTATCGGCTTCGATAACCGCCATTTTGTAAGCCGAAGCTTTTTCGTTTTTTAAAGCCTCTTCTACAATATCCCATAATTCTTCTTTGATCTTAATCTTTGTCATTAAAGACTATCCATTCATTTTTTTCGACCAGAGAATTTGGAATGACATGGACATTCCCCTCATCATCAACAATTCTGACTTTTCGCATATCGGTGGACTTTAAAATCCCGATCGTATCCTTATCCCCTGCCTTTAACCTGGAGCTAAGCTTAAAATCGTTATCTGCCGCCAAAGACAACCCGGCAATAATATCAGCAATAAACTGAGAAGCACCTGCTGATAAGACAAAAACCAAAATTGCTGTTGATCCCGTTATAACGCTTGCAAGACGCGAAAAACCAAGCGAATTGAGAAAAAATAAGATTAGAGCTGATCTCAAGACAAACTTAAAAATTGAGAGTAAAAAATCCTTAAAAGGTCGCAATTTTTTTCGGCTAAGAACTTTGTCTAAAATTTTGACGAGGATCTCGACCGCAATTATACCAACGCCCAAAGTAAGGAGTGCCTCAGGCAAATTCTTAAAAACATTTAAAATCGGATTAACAAATTTTTCGGAAAAAGTGAATAGGTCCATAGGGTTATTGTATAAGTTTATGCTAAAAAATCAATATCAGTTACTATTTATTCAATACCCCTAGCTCTAAAATTTCTAATTAACCTAATTACTAATCGATCTAACAAAAATCCAAGTCAAGGGAATTTCTACTTTTCGTTTTTTTTAATTTTCATTGAATTTTCAAGTTTCTAATTTTCAAACATCTTACTGGTTATAATGACTTAGAAATTGAATCATTGTAAATTGATTGAAAATTGAGAATTGGCAATTGAAAATTTATTGAGATATCAATTTCTCTAGGATGATTAGAGCAATTAGTAAATAGAACTTTTTTAGGAAAGCTTCTTTCTCAATATTTCATTCACGATTTTCGGATTAGCCTGGCCTTTGGTTTCTTTCATCACCTGACCAATTAAGAATCCAAAAGCTTGTGCTTTTCCGGCTTTAAAATCTTCTACCGATTTTGGATTATTATCTAAAACTGCATCTACTGTTTCTTCTAAGGCCTTGGTATCAGTTATCTGGACCAAGCCCTTATCTTTAATAATCTCTTCCGGATTTTTGCCGGTTTCAAACATCTCGTCAAAAACGGTTTTGGCGATTTTGCCGCTAATCGTACCTTCATCAATTAAAGCGATAAGATCCGCTAGCTGCCTTGATTTGATGGGAGAATTCTTGACTGAGATTCCTTTGGCATTAAGGCGACCCAAAAGCTCAGTTAAGGTCCAGTTTGCAAGTTTTTTAGCGCTTTCTTTCGGAATAAAATCTTTGCTTTCTTTTTTCATAATCTCTTCTACGCCTTGCTCAAAGAATCTTGCAAGTTCCACATCGGACGTTAAAACCATCGCATCATAAGCCGTCAAGCCATATTCTCCCTCAAAACGCTCTCTTTTCTCGCTTGGCAGTTCGGGCATCTCTGCTTTTAACCTGTCGATAACTTCTTTTTTAGGCTTAAATGGCGGCAAATCCGGCTCGGGAAAATATCTGTAATCATGAGCTTCTTCCTTACTTCGCTGAGACATTGTTTTGCCTTTATTTTCGTCCCAACCTCTCGTTTCCTGAAAAAGGGTGCCGCCCTCGCTTAGGGTTTCGGTTTGTCTTTTTACTTCATACTCTAAAGCTCTCTCTATCGATTTGAAGGAATTCATGTTCTTAATTTCCACCTTTTTACCAAACTCTTTTTGACCTACAGGACGCAAGGAAATATTAGCATCTGCCCTTAAGTTACCTTCTTCCATATTTCCCGAAGAGATACCTAGATATCTAACAATACTTCTTAAGTTTTCGGCAAACACTCTAGCCTCTTCGGGCGTCCTAAAATCGGCTTCGGTTACTAGCTCCATAAGGGGCGTACTAGCCCGATTTAAATCTACTAGAGAATAATTGCCGTTAGAGGCATGTACTAGCTTACCCGCATCTTCTTCTAGATGGATGTGGTTAATACGAATCTTTGACTCCCCTTTTGATGTCACGATATCCAAATAGCCCCCAACTACCGGCGGATTAGTAGAACTTGTAATCTGATAGGCTTTCGGGAGATCCGGATAAAAATAGTTTTTTCTTTCAAAATTAAAACTATCGGCTACCTTACCGTTAAGCGCCAATCCCAAAAGCATTGTCCATTCGATAGCTTTTTCGTTGGCAACAGGCAGCGTTCCCGGAAAACCCATACACGTAGGACAAGTATTGGTGTTTGGTTTTGCCTCCGCCGAATAATTGTCGCACCGACAAAACATCTTGGACTTGGTATTTAATTGAATGTGAAATTCCATACCGATAACGGTTTCGAATTTGATCATGATGTGCTCCTTACTGTCCGAATATTTATCACATTATTAAGGCTTTTTCTGCTTAAATTATGATTTACATTTTCCTTAATATCTCTTTCTTCTTCTTTAAAAACTCTTCTTCGGTAATTATACCCTTTTCTTTTAATTCCGCCAGACCAGTAAGTTGTTCCTTAAACATTTTTTCTCGTCCTATCAACCCTTCAGTTATATCGGGCTGTCTGTGTTTTTGGATATGTTTTTCAGCCCTGTGAACAAAACCCAAAACCTCATCCCTCCTTGAAGAAAAGATCGGCATTTCAAAGGCTGACTCTCCTTTAAAATTAATTTTTAGAGTATCAAGAACCGGTCCGGCATCTAATTCCAAAACGGGATCATCATCGTAATAGAACGAATCAACGTCGAGACGCCATGGCCTCTTTCTAACCCGAACTAGCCTTATATCAGTATAAAACAAGATGTCTGTACCTCGATAAATTGACCAAACCGAGGATATTGCATCAAATACCTTCTCATCATCATCCAAATAGTCATTTAAGACCTTGCGAACAATCGGCGATAATTTAATTCCTATTTCTTTCATACTTCAAGAATAGTATTTTTTTTGAAAAAGTTCACCTTACAATTTACCTAATTTCCGAAGACCCTCCCCAAAACAATCCAAGGACTCCTTAACTTGCGAGGAATTGACGACTACATTTACATCGTGCGCGTAATAATTCCTTAATTTATGGGCTTCCCAAAGCTCTGAATACAATTTTTGATCAAAACGATGTCGAGCATTTTTGAGCCTATCGCCCATCGTCTGTCCTGGCACCCTAGCATCTTTTAAAGCTTGGTCAAAAAGTTTATCGGCATCTATTAAAGCTTTGGAAAGATTGCTAGTCTTACCAAGCCGGAATTGCTCTTCTATTTCTTTCCACTTTAGCCTGGCCGACTGAGGCGAAACGTATCCTGGAGCGTTAAAACCTTTCTGTCCCCCGGTCCGAGAAATAAGAAGCAAGACTACGCCTCCGAGTATGGCAAGTAAAATTACTGGTAATATTTCCAAATTTGGCATTATTTTTCCTCAATATTAATGCTCTTTACAGTAACCGGCTCGATCGGCCTATCGTTTTCGCCAATCTGAACCCCCTCAATTCCCGTTACAACATCCATGCCTTCAATGACTCTTCCGAACGGCGTATGTTTTCCATCCAACCAATCCGTTTTGTCTTTTGTAATAATAAAGAATTGGGAGCCGTTAGTGTTAGCGCCGGAGTTAGCCATCGCCAGAACGCCTTTTTCGAGTTTTATTGTCTCTAAACTATCATTATATTTGTAACCGGACCCCTCATTCATCTTTATCTTGTCTTCGGAAAGGCCAATGGCCTTGGCATTGATTTCGTCTTCAAACTTGTAGCCGGGATCTCCGGTACCATCACCCTTCGGGCAACCACCCTGAATCATAAAATCTTTTATAACCCGATGGAAAGTAAGACCATCGTAATATTTGTCTTTTGCTAATGAAACGAAATTATTAACCGTTTTTGGAGCGTTCATGACTAAAAGCTCGATCTTAAAATTTCCCTTATTTGTTTCGAAATTAGCATAATACTTTTTGCTTGCATCTATTGTCATATCTGCCTCCTTTGAATATTTTTTATCCCCAGTTTTATAAACTCCCGCAACTTTAGTTTCTTTTTTTAAAGTTTTTGGCCAATATTTTGCCGGATACCATATATTATATGACATAACTAGCGCCGTTGTTAAAAAAGTGGACAAAACAACCGTGCCTCCATACCTAATTAACCGATCATTTCTTTTTTTTCTTCTGGCTTCGGCTTCAGTTCTTTCTTTTTTTCGTTGTTCTTTGTACTTTTTTGCTTTTCCCATTAGCTTACCTCCTTATTCTGCTCATATACATACGCCATATTCAGTATCTTCTCTTCTTCCCACTGCGGGCCAATGATTTGCATTCCCACGGGAAGATCCATTACCTCGTTGGCCGGAACAGAAATAGCCGGAATGCCTGCAATATTTACCGGCACAGTATAAACGTCTGCTAAATACATTTGAAGCGGATCGGTCATTTTTTCGCCAATTTTAAACGGCAAAACGGGGCTTGTTGGCGTCACTAAAACATCAACTTTTTTAAAGACCTCTTCATAATCCTGCTTTACTAAGGCTCTAACCTTTTGAGCTTTTAAGTAATAAGCCTCGTAATAACCAGAAGACAAGGCGTAAGCCCCAATCATTATTCGCCTTTTGGGTTCCGGGCCAAAACCCTTGGCCCTGCTTTTAAGATAGGTTTCCATAAGATTTTCGGCGTCTTTTGCAGAGTAACCATATTTAATTCCGTCATATTTAGCCAAATTAGCGCTAACCTCAGATGGCATAATGATATAATAAACCGCCAAAGCATATTTTGTGTAAGGAAGAGAGACATCAACCACTTGGGCACCTTCGGACGCCAACCTTTCGACAGCCTTATGGATGTTTTCGGCAATTCGAGAATCCAAGCCTTCAAAATATTCTTGAGGCAAACCAATTCGCATGCCCTTAATAGATTTACCTAAATTTTTGGAATACTCCGGAACCTCCATATCAACAGAAGTAGAGTCTAATTTGTCTTTTCCTGCAATTACTTCCAAAGCAATTGCTGCATCTTTTACAGTTTTGGTGATGGGACCAACCTGATCTAAGGAACTCCCCATTGCAAAAACTCCTCTCCTGGAAACCCGGCCGTAGGTCGGCTTTAAGCCCACTACGCCGCAAAAAGAAGCCGGTTGCCTTATCGAACCGCCGGTATCAGTGCCCAAAGCAAAGATGGTTTCATCCGCTGCCACAGCCGCTGCCGAACCGCCGGAAGACCCACCCGGAACCCTGGTTAAATCTCGCGGGTTTTTAGTCGGACCGTAGTAAGAAGTTTCGGTACTAGATCCCATTGCAAACTCATCCATATTGGTTTTACCTACAATGACCGTATCGGCCTCTTTTAACTTTTTTGTAACTGTTGCATCAAAAGGCGGTATGTAATTTGACAAAATCTTCGAACCGGCTGTTGTCAGTAAATCCTTGGTCGAAATAATATCTTTTATGGCCACCGGCACCCCCGCTAATTTCCCCACTTTTTCGCCCTTAGCTCTTTTAGTGTCGATCAACTTAGCTTTATTTAAAGCATTTTCAGCATCTACTGTAATATAGGCATTTAGATCTTTTTCTTTATTTTCGATGGAACTTAAAACCGATCTCGTTAGATCTTCGGAAGAGATTTCTTTGCTATCTAGCTTTATAATTGCTTCTTCGAGGGTTAGTTTAGAAAGCATCAAATAGACTCCCTCTCTTCGAAAACCGGCTTTACTTTTATAAAGCCATCTAAAGTTTCCGGGGTATTCCTTAAAAGATCTTCTCTGGAAACTTCCGGCTCTAAAATTTCATCATTCGAAGAGACGTTTTCGAGTCCGGTAATCTGAGTTACGGGTTCAGCACTAATTACACCTAACTCATTTAACTGTTCCACGTAAGTTAGAATGCTCGAGAGCTCCGTAGAAAATTTCTCAATTTCTATTTCTGTTAGTCCAAGCCTAGAAAGCTTAGCAATTGATTTTACTTGTTCTTTAGATAGCTTGCTCATAAGTGAGATTATAACAAGAATATTAGCGTTTTTGAAGAAAAAAATTATATCTAACTATAAACCTAAAACTGATCCGGATAATCGCTGGCATCAATAAATTCATCGATATGGCTAAAAGGAGACATAAGACCGAATCCCGGAACATCAGCCTGGGCCTTAAAACCAAAAGTTTTTTCGAAAGCCACCGTGTGAGTAAAGGTATTTGCAAATTGTTCGGTTAAATGCCACCGTTCGTCATCCGAAAACTTCTTTAAATATTTTTTGGCATAAGCATCGAAGTAAAAACACAAGAGCTCAAAAACCACCGAACTAATAAATTCTTCATCCTTTTTGCCGATCCACACCTGAAAACTTTTGTTATCCAAAAAATTGTTTCCAGAATCAAAAATCGAAAGATAAACGGTTACTTTTCCCAAAGGAAAAGGCTTATTGGAAATCTTGGAGATAAATTTCTCAAACCTTTTTTCGTATCTTACCCAAACCTTATAAAGCTCTTCTTTTTTTTCTTCCAGCTCCTCATTAAAAGTAGCGTAGAAATCATCCACTTCTTTAGAAATGAGCCTGGTTCTTTTGGGCTGTGTCATAACAAGAGCCACTTCTAGCTTCGGCAGCACATAAGTAATACAGTTGCCAATATTCAGGTTTCCAAAAGAAAATCCCAAAAAATGCTCGGCCGTTTTTTTATCAAGTTCTTTATTGAGGCGAATGTCGAGAATGGAAGATTTAGCGTTACTCATGTATTAATGATAACCTTTAACAGCGCAAACTTCAATCTCTTACTCAGCCGGCATACGGTATGGAAATATGAAATTTGGTATTTAGACATTCAATATTTTATATTCATACCATTTTTAATGCTAGATACTAAATGCGAGATACCAGCTGCTTTTTATTCCCATCTTAGTACTTCGATCGGATTTTTATTGGCAGCTTTGATGTTAATTTACTTTTTCATTTATCTTTCTCGTTTTTTTTGTTTTTTTATCTTATAAATCTCTTTCTTATAATAAAAACAAACGGTAGCCGTCTCAAGAAGCAAAAGAGCCAATATAAAAACAAGTACTTTTATAGATTCGTTAAATAAATTCTCCGAAAAATACGGGATTATTATTAGTAAGGAAACAAAAAGGATAGCAATAATCCCTAGAAATATACGACGCCGAGGAAGTTTCTTCTCATTTTCTGCCTGGACTTCATCCATATAATCCCCTTCCCACGGGAAACGCGGGATAATAAAACCCCTTCTCTTGTAGTCTTTAATAAGAGACGGGGCATTTAGAACCGATAAAATTACTGCTATAATAATGCCTGCAAAAATGGCCAGAAACTTAGGCTTAGAGGCAATAAATAGTCCGCTCCAAAACAAACTAAGCCCCAAGAGAGAGTAAAAATCTTTTCTATACCGATAAATATCTGTTATATTTTTTTTCATTTATTCATAAACATTAACATAAAAAGGGAAGCAAGGCTTCCCTTTTTAAATTTATTCTCAAGTATTTCTTATCCTCTTGGTTGTTGAGGTCTAGCTTCGTTTACAACGAGCTTTCTACCGTCCATGTCTTTACCATTAAGATCCTTGACTGCCTGATCGCCCTCGGCATCATTGGCATACTCTACAAAACCGAATCCTCGGCTTCGACCAGAGAATTTATCAGTAACAACGTTTGCTTGTGTTACTTCTCCGGCTTCACTGAAGAACTCAGCTAAGCTTTGATCATTTGCGCTGTAGGGTAGATTACCTACATACAATTTAGTGGCCATTTGGCTCCTTTCTTTGTCCGAATAACATCGGACTGCCGGCTTACCCTTTTTTAGGATTTACGGCTTTATTAATACAAGGCCACTCGAGAAAACATACTATTATTTGGTTTTTCGAGAGACCTAACAACTATAACACAATAATAAAATAAAGCAAGAGCAAAAGATAAAATTTAATGCTCTTGCTACGAAATTTTTTAATATTAAGAGATAAAGTATGCAATTGCAGGCAAAACAATGACAAAAGCAAATACCACACATCCGCCGCTAGGCTGTCTTCTACCACCTTTATAGCCACCCTTGTAGTTACTGCTTTTTTTGTAAGAACCGCTCTTTTTGGGCCTATAATTCGAACTTCTCTTAGGCTTATAAGAAGACTTGCTTTTTGGCCTGTAAGGCCTATTTTGAGCCATTATTACTCCCTCCTAAATCTAGTATAAAGGTTATAACAAATAAGTGCAAATTAATCGTCGTACAAAATACTAATTAACAAACAAACTCGTTTAGAGCATAATTATTGAATTTTGGGGAGCTTGTTTGTGATTTGGGTTTTGTAATTTGTAACTTGAAATTTAAGCGTATCGCCCTACATTCGTTCCGGCGCCTCGACTCCAATAACCATTAATGTTTCGGCAAGAACAATCGAAGCCGCCTTAACAAGATAAAGACGCGCTTTTGTAAGTTCCGCGTCCTCGCTTAAAACCCGATGCTTATCATAAAAAGAATGTAATTTATTAGCTAGCTCTATAGCATAATAAGGTAGTTTTTGCACTTGAAAATTAAATGATATTTCCTCAATTATTTCCGGGAAAAGCATTAGATCTGTTATGACTGCAATTTCTTCCGGCTCTTTAAGCTTAGAAAGGTCAGCATCTTTAAAATTGATGTTCATTTGATTATCAGATACTGATTCGGCTTGCCTTAAAATTCCATGCAGTCTTGCCAAGGCATACTGAACATAATAAAGAGGATTCTGGGCTGTCGTGTTCTTGGCAAGCTCTAAGTCGAAATCCAAATGAGAGTCCGGGGCCCTCAAAAGGAAGAAAAACTTTAAGACGTCAGACGGCACTTCCGAAACAACTTGGTCGGCAGTTACAAAAGTCCCCTCGCGCTTAGCCATCCGCAGCACTTCGGCGCCTTGCTTTAACCGGACGAATTGGTAAAGGACAAATTGCAGCTTTTCGGGATCAACCCCGATCGCCTTCATAGCCGCTTTCATCCTTGCGATATGGCCGTGGTGGTTTGAGCCCTGAACATCGATGATAAGATCAAATTTTTTATTTATAAAGCGGTTCCAATGATAAGCGATATCATCCATAAAATAGGTATAGGTCCCGTCGCTCTTTTTAAGAACCGATTCTTTTTCAGCCAAATCCTCAAAATCGGGCGAGGTAAACCAGACGGCACCTTCGCTCTCTTTTGTATAACCATTTTGCTCCAAAACCTTAAAGACCTTTTCGGTAAAGCTCTTCTGAACATCTTCCTCGCTCACCCAGCGGTCAAAATCAACCTTTAAATTGCACACAGTTTCCTTTATTAAAGCCACGGAAAGCTCCATTCCTACTCTTCTGAAGGTTCCCTCAATTTCTTCCGGTTTTTGCGCCAATAATTTGTCTTTTCCAAGAAGCTGAACAACTTTATTACTCAATTCTCTGTAAAATTCTCCCGGATAACCGCCTTCCGGAAATTCTACCGTCTCCCCCAACTCTGTCTTAAACCAATACACTAAGGTTCTGGCAAATTTGTTAGCCTGACCCCCAATGTCATTTACATAGAACTCTTTTTCAACTTCATATCCGGCCTTAGTAAGAACATTGGCAATCGTATAGCCGATTATTCCCCTTGCGTTTCCAATATGAACCGGGCCCGTGGGATTGGCAGAGAGATAATCGATATTCACTTTCTTTCCCTTACCAAGGTCTAAATTCCCATAATCCGAGCCTTTTTCCATTATCTCTATTAGGGCTTCGGATCTGGCATTTACGGAGAGATAAAAGTTGATGAATCCGGGCGGCAACGCTTCTATCTTTTCGAATCTTGGATCTTCGGGTAGGTTTTTAATTATTAGGCTGGCAAGCTCCAGGGGCTGACCGTAATCCTTAGCCATTCGCATGGCGATATTGGTCGAAAAATCACCAAAACGGGAATCTTTGGCATGACCAACAACAATGAGTTCCGGATGAATTACCGAAATTAAATTCTCATCGGCAAGCCTTCTAAGGCTTTTTTCGACTAATAAAAAAATATCGTCTTTAATCATTTTCCCCATTTTAGCAGATTTTAAGTGAAAAATGTAGTGTAAAAAGAGAAGGAGACCGTCTTAGAATATAAAACAGGTCTCCCTAATCTTTTGCCTATCGCGCCTTATTTTTTCTTCGTCTCATCCGCTGGTCCATTTTTATATAGAGGTTTTGAACAAGATGAGGAAACTTATCTTTCGGCCCGGCGTAGAAAATCGTTAATTTCTGATAGTTAAGTTCATAAACTGTCCTTAGTAGGCTGCCTATAGTCCGAAACTCGTAGAGACCATGTGCCTCATATTTTTGACGCTGAATCCTGCGGGCAGTTAATGAGCTCCTAAACACAAGGCAATGCTTTTTTTCCTTGATGTTAATAACATAAATTAAATCTCGTGATGCCTTATATGGTATCTCGTCCTTTAACTCAATTTGTTCAAAAATCACTGATACTCCCCCTCTAATACGTTGATTACTACTAATATTGCTGTGGCCCGACATCTATTTTAAAACAGATAAAAACTTTCCTATCCAATTGTAAAAGAACTGATTAGTAGAAAATTATACAACAAATTATCTATTTCTTCAAAAAAGGGTTGGCCCGGCAACCATAATTATCCTAATTTCAATGCCTTACTGCTTAGCCAATCAAAACTCTTTGCTAATCTTTTTTGAGCTTTCCCAAACCGCGTCCATTATTACCTTGCCTTCTTTCTTGTCTAAGATTCGCGGTTTATGAAAGTCCTCGATTAAAACTGGCGCCAAACTAACATTTAAAAGCTTGTCTTTGTAAAAAATGGTGTCCATTATTAGGCCTTGCTTGGTTTCTTTAGACCAATCCTGATCAAAAACGAAGTTGCCCAAGGAATAAGCAATGAACTTATCCTTGTAGACTTCTATCCCTTGTGTCCAATGAGGGTGGGTACCAACAATTAGATCCGCCCCGTTATCAATAAGTTGATGGGCTAGATTTTTCATTTCGTTGTTTGGATCATGCGTGTATTCTTTGCTCCAATGCACCATCACCACCGCAAAATCTGCTTCCTTTTTGGCTTCTCTAAGCTTCTCTAGTAATTCATCCACTTGTTTTTGATCTATCTTGCCCCAAGGCTCGAGATTAATATGCCAAACTCCGGCCGAATCGCCCTTAGCCGCTAAATCGCCCACAATACTATTTGTATTCAAGAAGGCAAACTTTTTACCCTTAACATTTATCGTTTTATAGCTCTTGGCATCTACCTCACTTCTCCCCCCTCCAACATATTCAATCTTGTTCTCTTCAAGTAAATCCAAAGTATCCTTAAAGGTTTTCTCGCCAAAATTAGTGCTATGATTGTTTGCTAGGGCCAAGACATCAAATCCGGAAGCAAGAATGCCTTCAATAGCTTTTTTTGGTACGAGGAATGACATCCCTTCGGTTGGAGGTTTAATTGCATCCGAAAGTGGCGTTTCTAAATTCCCAAAAGTAAGGTCCGCGTCAGCCAATCTATTAGCCACGTTTTCAAATGGGCTTAAAAAGCCTTTATCAACCATCTTTTTATATACGGTTCTTCCCAGAATAACGTCCCCCACCGAAGTCATTTTTATCAACTTAGATTTATCAAAGCTTTGTTCCTGGCCTTTCTTAGTAACTTCCGCCACCAAAGAATATCCATCATCTTCCCAAACCGATTTTTTATCAACGGTTAACACTTTAAAAGCCGGGTTTAAGGATTCTAACCTCAAAATTGCCAGCTGATCTTTGGTAAGCTTAATTTGAGAAACCGAAGGTGAAGTAGTTTGAAATTCGCTTTTTAAAATTCTCGCCACATCCTCTTTATCGTTATCCGTTGCAATAAGCTTTCCATCTTTTGCTAGGGCCGAAAGTTCTTCTTTGGTGATATCATCCTTCTCGTTTGCAAGATATGCTGCCACCACATAAGCCCTCTTTATCTTAATTTCCGGTTTTGGAGTGGGCGCAATATTGGTATCGACGCCTCTATTTAGACTCACATTTTTAAACTGACCGGCTGTTTTAAGACCGATAACAGCAAAAAAACCGATAAATACTGCTGCAATTATTGGTATAATTATTTTCTTTAGCTTAGATTTTTTCTGAACCATGATAGTTTTTCTCTTAAATCACGTCTACCTTTATTGTAGATTATACTGAAAAAAAATCAAAAATATCACTCTTTGTTCTGAAACACCCTCACTTTCAAAATTAAAAAGAGATGAACTCCAGTTGTCATTCCCGCGGAGACGGGAATCTAGAGACTATACTATTTCTGAAACTTCCTGGATTCCCACCTGCGCGGGAATGACGAAGGAAGGTGAGAGTGGCTACGAACGACAATATTGTATTTATAGGCAAAATGTTGTATAATTACCAAATCATGGTTGGTATAAAAGTAATCACCCAAAATAGAAGAGGCCTGTTTGACTATGAAATTACCGAAAAATTCGAGGCGGGACTGAGTTTAACCGGGCCGGAAGTAAAATCAATCCGGGCTGGTCATATTAACTTAAAAGATAGTTATGCCGTGGTAAAAGACGGCGAAATCTGGCTTCTAAACACCTACATTTCTCCTTACCGATTTGCACCAGGAGAAGGCTACGACCCCGAGAGAAGCAGAAAGTTGCTTTTACACAAAAAAGAAATAAAAGGTCTAATCGGAAAATTAGAAATGAAAGGTTTAAGCTTAATTCCGTTAAAAGTCTACTTGAAACATGGACTCGTTAAGGTAGAATTAGGATTAGGCCGAGGCCGAAAAAAATATGATAAACGCGAGTTAATTAAAAGACGCGAAACCGAACGAGAAATACAGAAAGAAATAAAACAAAGAACTAGATAAGTTCTTTAAAATGTCAAAGTTCAAATATCAAATGTCAAATCAATAACAAATGACTTAATGACTAAATAATTCTTTTTTGACATTTGGATTTTAGATTTTATTTGTCATTTGGATTTTGTCATTTGAAATTTCGCCGCTTTGCGGCGGCTCATGGGGCTGCTACGGCATCGACAGAAGTACTTTAAAATCTAAAGGCTAGTAAGCCGAAGAGCAAACTTCGTTAACAAAGCAACACAATAACTGCAAAATTCGCAGAAAAAGTTAAGACCGCTTTTGCTGGTCTTAGCTTTCAACCAGCTGTAGCCTAAATCAGGCTACCCGTCTTTAGTAGCCGGCCCGGCGACGGCTAAAGACGAAATAATCCGGGATGCAGGGGCCGTATGTCTGTGACGGCGCTCAAGACTTATCAGGCTAGACTGGAAAGAATTTGTCTAATTTATCTTCTAGTTTAAAACTCAAATTAGACTAAGCTTGCTAAAAGTTTTTAGGTTTTTACTTTTGGACGCGGGTTCGACTCCCGCCAGCTCCACCAATGACGAAAAGTCGCTTATCAACCAGTTCCTTAAAAGGCGAATTAAGTTCAAAATCAACAACTTCTGACTTCGAGACGGTAAAGTTCGAAAAGATTTTTTTGATAATAAAGTCTAAATCCTTCATACTTTGTGGTTTTTTCACTATTGAAGCCAAATTTTCAAACAGTTCGACAAATTTGTCATAATCCAAGACTGCACTTTTACTATTTCTTAGCATTTCTTCTATTTTGGATAATTGTTCTTCCGCTTCTGTAAGCAGCTTTTGATATAACTTTAAATCATCCTTATACATACTTTGGAGATCAACATCTGGTTTCACTTCCGCCATTTCATTATGCAACAATGTTTTAGTATTATTGATCTTAGTTGCTAAACCACTTTTCTTTTGCCTTAGAATTCTCTTCTTCTCAGTTAAATCTGCCTGATTTTTAGCGATTGCCTTTTCCATATCGCTCACATAACGCTTATAAGCAGTCTTCGTAATAAATTTATGATTTTCTAAAAACTCGGCTACAAAATCGACAACAACACGTGCCCTAACTGATTTATTGTGAAATTCGCAGTCCTCCGTTCTACATCGATAAAAGAAATAGCTCTTTCCATCATTCTTCCTAGTAATACCTGTTGAAAGTAACTGCTTACAATGACTGCAGTAAACCATTCCCCTCAATAAATCCGATCTTATTGCTTTTTTAAGGCCGGATTTTAATCGCCCTATATTTTTATCATTTTTATTTATTTCCAAAAATTCATTAACCGCGACCATTGGCTTAAAATCATACTTTTGCGTTAGGTCAACAAAACTTTTACCATGTTTTAAAACGCCTGCATAGACAGAATCCATCAAAACCTCCGAAACTTTCCGGAAATCAACGTTAACCGAGATTCTTTTTTCCGTTCCGAAACCAACTGTCTGTGTCAGTCCATTCTCATTTAGATAATCAGCTATTTCTTGCTGTGTTTTGCCTTCAAGCCTCATCTTCCATCCTGCTTTAACAAGATCATAATTTTCACCATCAGGCCTTAGATATTGTTGACTATCTCGAAAATAACCTAACTTTGGCTTAAAGCATTTACCGACTTCTTCTGTGCCCCTCTTATTACCCCTTTTAATATTTTCGCTTAATTGGTCGGAATACTGTTTGGACATTACAAAAGCAATTCCCAAAAGCATTTTACCGGAGGAAGAATTATCAAAGTGGAAACTTCTAAATTTCAAATCCTTTATTTTCCCATTGTCGATTAGATCAATTATTTCCCCAGCTTCTCTCATATTCCTTGCTAAACGATCTGGATGCCAAGCTATAATACCGTCATATCTACCCTTTTCAATGTCAGTTATCATTTGCCTAAACTTTAATCTTTTATTTGGCTCTTTTGCACTCTTAGCTTCCATTATTGGCTCTGAAATAACTTTTAAACCCTGTTCTTTCGCTAAATCCTTGCATTCGGCCACCTGATCAGGCAGAGAACGTGCCTGTTTTTCATCTCCATCGGTAGATTTACGAGCATAAATAACATATCTAAGAGGCTTTTTTTGTTCTTGCTCATCATTGCCCTGCAATTGCACAAACATTTTAAGTAGATCTTGTGGTGTTTTCTGTATCATTTTTTATCTTTACTACTTAGCACCACTACGTCAATAGGTGTGCCAATTATCTGTGTATTATTTAGTTTTTTATAAATATAAGTAATTATCTCAAACTTTGTCTTAACGTATTCTTTGTATTCATCCTTAGTCTTTGGTTTCTTGAAATCTTTAAACTGGAATAGCGTATTAAATACCCTGTCTAAAGGCTCAGAAGCAACAGCGTGCCCTCTAAAATCTCCATTTCTATAAACCCATATCACCTTTTCAGTTACAGAAGATAAGTCTTTCCCATCCCAACCAAAATTCTTTGCATCTCTTCCCAACCAATCAGATGAAGGTTCGGCATATCTCGGTTTTGTCTCTACATAATTAAAGCCATCCAGTCCGCCAATATTACTTAAATACCAAAACTCAGGAATATTCTGATTGTTATAGCCACAAATATGAAACCCTGAGGCATATCGTGACAGCGTCTCTTGTGGTATGACATTATGTAGCTCTTCTCTTAGATTCCCAGAAAACTCTTCCAAAGTTTTGACATGATTTTGTGATCTGATAAATGAAGGAAGCCAATCAGACAACAATTGATTCTTCCCATTTGGAAAAACCTCCGCTAGGCCAAAATAAGAAACTGTTCCCCTTAGGTAAGGAATTTCAAATAACTTTTGCCTAGTATCGGCATATCTACCATTAATTGATAGCCTTCTATCTGCTGCAGCAACTATCATCGTTTCATTAAAACCGTCTATTAAATGAATTTCGTTCAAAATTAAAGTCATAAATCCTCTTTTTTAATTTCATCTAGCTCCCGCATCAACTCTTCCTCTGAAATTTCATAATCGTCTTCTTTCCTAATATTATGCTCTTTAATTATCTCCTCTAGTTCTTTCATTCTTTTATCAATTTCAATAACCTTTTTTGCTTCTAGCATTTTTCCCGCCAAAATTGCCAAGCAGTTAGCTATTTTAACATCCATACATCCGTTTTCATCAACCTGCCTTACCCTATTTATAGTGTCTGTAAGCAATGTAAAAACCAATTCGGGGCTTGAGAGATCTAACGGGTCTAAAAGCACCGTGTTGCCCTTATAAGACACACTCCCGCCTTTTCTAGTAGCTTTTAAGTGTTCACCCTTAACTCTGGGGTTATGTGAAAAACAAAATTGTTCACCAATCATTGCTTTGGCCTTACACCTTGAACCATTTTTAATTATTTGTTTGCATTCCATAGTTATGATTTTATCATAACTTAACTAATGGGGGTCTACTTAAGGCTTAATTAGAAACAGGCTAATAGCTAATCTACTTCAGGAAATTCCGATTCATGAAAACTTATGCTTTGGAGATTGCTAAACCAACCCAATTTCTTTGCATCTTCCATTATTGCTTCTTCAGTTTGCGTATCAAAAGGAGTGAGATTTTCATCTAATGCAAATTTAAACTGTTTCATCTTGTTAGTCGTCGCAATCACTATCATTTTTTCTATTTTATATCCGTTATAAACGTAAAAACTGTCCATTGCTAACTCAATAAGAGTATTTACATTTTCCTCGTCCATCTCTGATGGATAAAAGAAAAACGTAACCCCCACTCCATCAACATCACCACTAAACCTTCGTGCAACCATGTTCCCGTAACAATTTTGGTATTTGTCAAAAAAATCAAAGAATGACTTGGCGAGACTTCTTCTTGCAAGTCGATTAAATGATAGAAGCTCTTGCGCAATCTTATCGCCCATCTTATTATCGATATTTGTAAGAACCTCTCTTGCAACTAGTTCATCAATAAAATAACTAACCTTGTTTTCATTTTTCTTTAGCAATACCTGTTTATGAGTAGTAAATTCATTCCACGCACCATCTAACTGAAGAGAAAGCGCATCATATTCATCTGATGATAATAAATCAGGAAATTGATGCTCATTTCTTAGATAGGTAGCTAATAAATCACACTCCGAACCAGAAATGAGAATTTGTTTTTTCTCATTATTACGATTAGACGTATAATCGAAAAATTGTTTTGCTGTCGCCTCATCAAAATCATATTCGTCTTTCGGTAATATCAAAACATCGGAATTATTAAAAACTAGACTCTTTTTCTCTAGATACTCTATGAAATCAGGAATCGTGTCAAGCTCAGAAACGATTGTAGAAAATGTTTCCTTATCAAAAACATGAATAAATTTACCTTCCTTTGAAATTCCAGAAAATGGATAGAACTGAACTGCTTCTGCCAAATGAACGACAACTCGAAAGACTCTTTTGATTTTACTCTTATTAATCTTTTCAGTTGGCCTATCCGGATGCTTTATATAAATTTCGGTTTTATTTGTCAGCTTGCGCTCTGCACCATTGATTTGGTTAATATCCTTTTCAATAGTTTTCCTAAAATACCTTTTGTAGTCGTCTTTAAAATCACAATTTTTAACACAAAAAATTATTATGGTATCTTTGAAGATAATGAGCAAATCACAAATCTCTTTTTTATCACCGTTTTCATCTTTAGGATTAGGATAACACCAATATTTAAGAAATGATTTATAGGCTATCTCATTGGCAAATTTTTCGCCAATTTTACCTTTTTCTGTCTGTTCTTTCATTTCCCCTTTCTCATCATCTCATCTCGATTAGAATTAACGTAATAAGTCTTTTATTTCTAAAGTATCCGCTCTTTTTTAAAAAATTTTCAATCAAGCCAATTGCTTTAGCTCACTTAACTCCCCTTTAAAATTCTCAATATTCATCATTATTTTCTTTCTGGCTTCGGCTTTACCTAAAGGCAATTTATTAAAGAAAAGATTAGCGAACCTATTATTATTTGGCAGATCAGCGGCGGCTATCAGCTGATCGAGAAAAGCATCGAAATTTAAAATCTCTTTCTTTTGCTGACTGTTGTGCCGCTTAATACTCAGAATCAGTTGAACTCCCTCTTCTCTGATTGACCTATCATGGGCTCCAACCGACAAAACAAACGTTTCCATAAAACCGCTCCTCTCATACTCGAGCAATCGTTTATTTCCTAAAGAATGATCTATTTCATCCAATAGTAGGTTATGAGTGACAATAGTAATGAACTTCAGTCTTTCTCCTTTTAATTTACCATCCTGAACCATTTGAGCTAGCATAAAGCTAATTCTAATTATGCTTTCATTTATCCTATTTGTAATTAATTTTACTTCTTCCTTAATGGCAACATGAGATACGTCTTCTAGAAAAAATAAAAGGTCACAAAGCAGATATTCAACAAATGGTTCTTTGTCTTCATCTTTGACATCTTTATGCGATAATATTCGCCCCACAATTGCATTTGAGTTGAAACCATAATAGTCTTTATCGCCAGAAACCTTTTTGGTTAACGATATTACAGAAGGATGAGCAGTATAAAGCAGCCCCCTTTTTCCGATTATTGGAGTCACCACAACATTTACAAGAGTTGCCAAACACTCATCAAATAAATTATGATCCCTATTCTTTATTGCTTTCTGCAAAACCGAATGAAATTCCCGAATCATTTTGATATATGTCCATGACCCAATTACATTGGATTTTTGATACTCCCTAATCATTTTTCGATAACCAAATAAACCAAATTTACTAGCATATAAACTGATTATTCGAGAGGTATTCAAATGAGTTACCACAAAAGAAATAAACAAAACGCTATATCCCACAGATAATACTGCGGATTTTAAAGAAAGTAATAGATTTCCTTGCAATAGGCCATAAACTGAAACAACAAGCATAGCGATAGCGGCTACCCAATATAAATATTTCCAGGCAAAATATCTAACAAAATTTAAAGAGGTGTATTCTACTCCTTCAACAAGCAAGAGAAATGAAAGTGGTATTAGCAATGACGTCAGGACAAAAGATGCATTAATAATTATGCTTCCAGTAGTTAACATTTGACCGTTATCAAAGAAATTTCCAAACTCGATAAAAGGCGCATTAACAAATAGTAATAAGATAGCAATGAATGGTAGCAGTTGCCATGTGTTGCTTACAAGCCAAAGAAAATAGCTTATAATCTCTTCGATATTAAATGGTTTTTCTTCAACCTTCTCCCTTCCCTTTGTCTCCATTACCATAGATAACCCTTTCCCATCAAATAGAACTGTGACTTAACAGTCTTATGATATAAGATTCGTCACTTTGTTTTTTAATGAGGACTTTAGACTGAAATTTCTTACCTTGTATGTTCTCATAATTTAATATAATCCTAGCCTCATTGTTTGGCTCCATCTCAAGGACTAAAGGAAAAGTATAAACATCACAGCCCGATGAAATTGTTTGTGTGGCTGTCAAAGATCCGACATAAGGAACAAGAATATTGGTGAAATCAGCACTACTTACAATTGTAGCTCCTCTTGCAGACCAATTTATCTTCTTGGCGGTGTCGCGCCCAATATTACGAATCCTAATATATGGAGAATCATGTTCAAGAGTTAAAACTGGTGTCTGTCTATCATCTAAAGCCTTTTTCGCAGTTCGAGCCGATTTGATTGCATATATTGCTGAAATTACGGCAGCAAATGTTGCGATAGAAGTAATAATCAGAGCAGTGTCATCCATCAAAGACCTCCTTAGTAGCATCATTAATGATTAATTTATCGCATTATAAGCCAGAATTAGGTATTTCTCAAGATATTGCTATTCATATTTAATTATCATCTTATGCAAAACGTTTCAGATCAAAGAGGAAAATAAACCCTCGAGTAGCAAGTAATATTTTGATTAATTAATCATGAAAGTATTTGATCTTAATATAGTGCTTCCCTCATTTGCACAAAGAACTGCTAAGTCCTGAATTTTTGTCTGATAGACGTTAAAGCGTGTGCCATCGCCTGTTGCGAATTCAATAAACGGAACGATAACACTATCCTTTTTAGGTATCCCATTAGTTCTATATTCGTATTTGTTGTTCATACGAAAAATGCAATTAACCCAATTTTTGTCCTCATTGTTATCGATTTTAAATGCCACAGTGTTATAAGTAACTTTAGTATCTAAATCCTTGGTTTCTTCTGCTATTTTTGCTTTTTCCTCTTGATCCTTTTGAGATTTAACCTTGGCTTCTTCTTCTCTTTTCTTCTTATTTTCCTTTTCTTGTGCTTCCCTAACAATTCTTTCAGCCTCATTTTTCTGTTTAGCAACTTTATAGTTATTATTTAGCCTGATAAACCAAAAAGAAGAAGCAATTAAAGCCAGGACTACTAATGAGGTAATAAGTATAACTTTATTTTTCTTAACGGGAACTTTTTTATTAACAAACCATATAGTTAAAATGCAGAGGAGAACTGGCCATAAATAGTAAGCGATTACCGAGTATATCGAAACAACTAAAAGGAGTGGAATTGGTCTTTGGGGAAGTTTAAGTTTTCTTAGTAATTCATTTTGTTTTTTAGAGGTTAATGAAACATTATTTTCTTTTGATTCTTCAGACATAGTCCTCCTTTAATTAAAGGTATTGTGTTTTCCTTAACGATAGCACAAAAAAGGCCTCAAAACAACAAGCTGTTTATGGTATTTTCTGCGCATTTCCCTACATACTGTTAGGATATGAGGACAAAAGAACCGAAATTTCTAAGAGATTTTGGAGCAAGAATAGCCGAAATAAGAAAGCAAAAAGGTTATACTCAAGAAAAACTAGCTTATGCTATTGGCGTTTCTCCAACTTATATCGGATTTATTGAACAAGGAAAAAGAAATCCCACCATTTTGAATATCCAAAAGATTACTAAAGCTCTGGATATAAGTTTAAAAGAATTGTTTTCTCCGTTTGGTAAATAGATACTAATCCACTATTTAAATTTCATTCAAAAAAAGAGGCCTTTTGACCTCAATGACAATATCTTGTTTAATTACAGTTAAACCTAAAACTGTTGATTAAACAGACTACCCCTTCCTTCCTTGAACGAAATATGATGTCTGCCCTCATTCAGATTGACCACCTTTCCATCTGTGTCTAATACTTGTCCGTCCTTTAAGTTCACAAGCCTCACATCATTTCGATCTTGATTATCTCTAACAGTTTGCAAATGGTTTGCTAAATCTGCCAAATTGTTTTGTTCGTTACCTCTAATACTCATGACTAGAGAATAGCAAATAATTTAATTATTTAAAAGACTAATGATAGTTCGAAAAAAATTAGCTTATTAAATATAATTGATTCACAATCTGACACTAGCCAAATTATTATCCTTTATCCCCTTTCGATCTTCGAGAAAGTCTGGCACTGAAAAGTTAAATTGTTTTACCGCCTCTATATTTTTTAATATAGATGAGTATAGTTCGAAAATATTTACCTTAGCTCCACCAATTTTCGCCGTGAGGCGAAAAATGTCCTTCCGAAGCTTTATGCGAAGGAGGACTGCCCGATTTAAAAATAAAGTTTAGCAAATGGCTTCAAATGGCAAGCCAAAATAGAGTGATTTTTATTTTCGCTAAAGCTATCCACCCTCCGTTCCGACAAGTCGGAACTTCGGAGGACAAGCAAATGGCAAGCCAAAACTTTGGCGCAGGATGGTGAATAAAAACATGTGTACAGGCACATGTTTTTATTTTTGCCAAAAAAGAATAAAATAAGTTTATGTATTATGTATATCTTCTTAAACTTTCAAATGATGACTTCTATGCGGGATCAACGAAAGATTTAAAATCTAGATTTGAAAAGCATAAAAGTGGCGAGGTTCCTCACACGGCAAAGTTTAGACCTCATAGATTGGTTTGGTATGCAGCATTTGAAACAAAGGAAAAAGCTGCACAATTTGAAGATTATCTCAAAACCGGATCAGGCAAAGCACTTAGGAATAAAAGATTGGTTTAACAGCTTTTTAGGGCTGTTTTCTAGTTTTCGTCAAAATCAGCTTCATTTCGAGAACCGGTCCCTAAGCCCCTGTAAAGAGAGAAGGCCTGGCTGCGAGTATACACACATTTGTTAGAGTTAAGCATTTGCATGCATGTGTGTATACTCGCCCCAGGCTTTCTTTAAAACTTTTTGCCTAACGGCTCATTGTGTAAGCGTTAGGCTGCTGCGCCTTATCCGGTGACTAGAGATGTCTTGTGGACGTTGGCTCCGCCGCTTATGTTCGATGCCCTCGATTTATGACCGACTGATGAGTTGACGAAAGCCGCAAAGTCTTGCGTGCTTTGTGTACGCAACATGTCTGGAATAGGTTTCATGTGAGTCCCTTCGTGTGTCATGAAGATTTAAAGGCCGTCAATTTGAACTGTCAAGAATTGTATATTCTCATTATTGACGTGGCGAAGTGCAGCCTAACGCAAAGGCGTTATGCTGCCGGTTGCAGATACGGTCCAGAGCTAATCACAAATGATAATGCAAAGAAAGTCTTAAGCCTTTCTTTTTCACCCTCATAGCTCCTGCAAGCTTATATCAGCTTCGCTCTCAACTGATACTACTTGAAACTGAGATCCAACCCCAGTCTTCCCATGATCTGCTTAAATCGGGGCGATGATTCGGTTTCTCGGTTCGTGCTGGGCGCCCTGTGAAACTAGTGAAGCTTGGTGAATCTGGTTCAAGTTTAGGTTCGTGGAAACCTCGGCCGGTAAAACTATGCCATAGAGACATCCGGCTATCACATCGTGGTTTGGATGTGGTTGATCTCCGAACCCATGTCCATCCGTTAAAAAAATGACCTTCACCCCCTTTGTCCGTAATATGTTTATATGTGTTTCAATGTATTGCCGCGTTTATTTGTTAATCATGCAAGGATAGCATCCGTCTAGTAGTAACTAATGATAAATAATACTAGCGCTTGTTTGGCTCTAAGTCAACATTTTTGTTAAGCATTTGTGCTAAATATGGGGACGGTTCTCTTTTAAATACACAATTACACTTTTTATAACCTCCATGCTATTATCTATATATGCCTAGACCACCAAGACTTCTTTTATCTCAAAGCTACTATCACATCATGACTCGCGGCAATAACCGCAATACTGTTTTTGAATGCGATGAAGACTTTGAGTATTATCTGGAACTCATTGAAAGATTTAAAAAAGATCATCCTTTTGACCTCTATCACTACTGTCTTATGTCTAACCATGTTCATTTTCTAATTAAAACCAATAAAGCAACGGACTTTTCTAATTTTATGAAGCGGTTGAATCTTGCTTACTTTCATCACTACCGCAAAACTTACGGCTGGGTAGGCCATTTCTGGCAGGATAGATTTAAAAGCCAACCTGTTGGCAAGGACGAATACTTTATTCAGTGCGGCAAATACATTGAGTTAAACCCCGTAAGAGCCGGAATAGTTAAAAATCCGGAAGACTACCGATATTCCAGTTATTCTTATTACGCAATGGGTAAAAATAATCCATTACTCACAAAAGACATGTTCTATGATAACTTAGGCAGAACCCGAATAGAAAAAATGAAAAGCTACAGCAACTTAAGTTTTGACGATATTATTACAAGTAGTTATTCCGAAAATATTTGGGGCTCAAATAAGCAAAGATACAGAGAGCAAGACAAGATCAACCGAAAACAAAAAGTGTAAAACCCCGATTGATTGAGAACCGTCCCCCAATCCTCTTCGTTGGATCGTACCGAAAGCCCTTTTTTTCCAAATAATTTTTGATGTCATAGTATGTATGATTATTTACCATGATTGGATTATAACCAAACATTAGTGGTATTTAAATGGCGCATTTCTTACTGCTTGAGTCCTTATAAAAGTTCCAAACCTGTTCCACTATGCTCCACCAATTAAAAAATGGCTTAATGAAGCCATTTTTTAGTTAGAACACCCAACTTTTTACTGATAAAAACTATTGACAAATTTGCATAACTTGTGTACAATTTACTGTTGCTGTATTGATCTGCAATTTGAAAATTGATAGCCTAGCGCTAAAACATATAAATATAGAAATGGTAATCACAAACGAAATTAAAGGAGACTGAGTTTATGGGACTGCTAGAAAACATGCGTCTTAAGAACGAAAATGACCTTGGAAATGCGGTGGCAATCCTGACGAGTGGAATCCCAGGGTCAATCATAGCTTTACAACAAGTCCTTCGAGTAGACCCCGAAATGGCTCTACAACTAGACCAGAGAGGTGTTTACGATGGTGAGATCCACGAGATCTTCATCAAATGCGAAGGTAACGCGGAAGAGTTCATCTGCTAAGTTCATGTATTAGGACTTCACGATTCGATAACTGTCATCTGAAATTGGAAGGAATTAAAATGAGTACATTCAAGTGGACAGTTTTACTATCAAAAGACACGGCAATCCCCACAGAACTTTTCCCCGTTGGAGGTGATAATGGGCCAGTTATCTGGTGCCAGAACCCTCAACTCTCGGGAAACGTAGCCAATGCAATGAACGCCCAAGAAGCAAATGATGACCTGCAGCTCTTACTAACCGCAGCAGAGGTCGCCATGACTTCTGATGGCGAAAACCGAGATAAGGCCATTAAAGTCTACGAGACGCTCAAGGAACGCTATAACTCCAAGACTTTCACTGGTCGATAACTATGCCCATCAACCTGCTCAGATGAAAACGGTCCCCTATTTCCTAACCAAAAATACACAGTCTAAAGGAATGCCGAAATGAAATCGCAGGTAGCTAAAGGAAAACTTCTTAAAACAAGCCTCAGACCTAGTCAAGAATAGTAAACATGAACCACATCACCGAGCCGATGAAACTTGATTTATCAAGGATTAATCGGTTCTTTTCTTTTATAAGAATATAAACAGGGACTAAGGGAATTGATCCTTATAAAAGTTCCAAACCTGTTCAACCATGCTCCACCAATGCCTATATTTTGGCTTTATTAAGCCATTTTCAATATTTTGTTTAAAGCGTATACTATAATTTCTTTTGGAATTGATTCTAAGGAATCCCCATTTATATTTAATTGTCCGACAATTTGTATCTTCTCCTGAAAGACAACTGCATGAACCACAGTGATTATCAGAAGCCTCAGTTCCGAGGATGTCTTCAATCATTTCACCGTTAATTATTATGGAATTTGATTGTGCCATATCTTTGGCTTCAAGTTTGGTCTCCATATATTCAACTTTAACATTTTTTGGTAATTCCTTAATCGCTAATTGAATATTCTCACCTGTGTTATTACACCTTGTGCAGGTTTCGCCCTCTTTATCGTAATGTTTCCATTCAATTAGTATTTTCTTCATATTGGATTATAACACGCGGTATAGTCCAACTTGCCTCACTAGACTTTATTAAATGGCTTAATAAGCCGTTTTTTATATATCATTATTAATATTTGGTTTATAATTTAAAACATAATAGGAGAAAAAATGAAAACAAAATTAAACTTAAATTCAGGTGTCGCACTATTCACCTCGGTTTTAACATTACTCACTTTAATTCTTGCCTACAACACTCCTCCGCTATCAGGACCTTTTTGCCGAGCAGCAAGTTGCTTTCAATATCCATATCTTGATATTGCTTCAAGATTTCCTAGAGATTATTACTGGATGGCTCCAGCGATGGGCATCGTCGTTGCCTATTTGATTTTAATGCTAATTTTAAGTAATCGAACTGAAGCAAAAAAGAAATTATTCGGACAGCTTACTGTCATTTTTGCTTCAATGTCCACGGCTATTTTTCTATTAACTTTCTTTACTCAATTATCGGTTATTCAACCAAGCCTTTTAAAGGGTGAAGCAGATGGAATTTCTCTCTTAACGCAATTTAATCCTCACGGCCTATTTATCGCCCTAGAAGAATTGGGATTCTTGCTTATGGTAGCTTCTTTTCTTTTTGTTGGTTTAGCAATGACGGTTAAAACAAGATTGGAAAAATGGATTAAAGGAATATTCATCGGAGGTTTTGCCTTAACGATACTTTCATTAGTTATAATTCTTGCAACTATGGGACTAAACAGAGAGTATTTCTTTGAGGTTGCTGCATATAGCCTTACTTGGCCTACACTAATCATTAACGGCTTCCTTTTATTCAAGTTATTTAAGAAAGACCAGGCATAAATTTGGTCTAAATCAAATCGGATTTAAACTATAGAAGTTCCAAACCTGTTCCACTATGCTCCACCAAGATAAGAAAAATGGCTATGTTAAGCCATTTTTTAGTTAAGACTAAGGGGCCTTAATAAATTAAATAAGCCACTGAAAAACCATCGACTGCTTCTTTATCATCTTGAAACTACTTTTTTAACGGAATATTAACCTCTCTTGAATCGTTTCCAAATGTCTGGAGATTGATTTTTCCTGGCTCAAAAGTTAAAATAGACCAGCTAAGCGCCGGGGTATTATCACCAATATTTTCTACCAAAGACTGTAGGGTGATATAGGGAATATTATTATGATAATTCAGTTTATACCAATGGTTATGAGCGCTAATTACTGCCACTACTTTGCCAGAATCCTCTAGAACCTTTCGGACTTCGGCTCTATTTTCTGTCAAACCAAGTTCTGGCCGTTCTTCGAACCAAGGATTCCCTTCAAATGACTGGTCGTCAACGGGATAATGAGCGAAAATAATGACCGGCTTTTTAGATTCTTTCAGTTCTTTCTTTAGCCAGTCTAGCTGAGCGATACCAACCCGAGCCAAAAAATTATGCATTCGCCGTTCAGAAAAAAGAACGACACATTTGTAGCCATCACAATCAAAAGAATAAAAAAGATGATCAAGTCCAAGCCAAAACCGAAGATCTTCGTCACCTAAAAAAACCTGATCATGGTTCCCGATAACATGGTAAGTTGACTGAGGTAATTTCTTAAATTCATTTAAAGCATCTTGGTAATTCTTCGCATCCGTTTTGTAATCCTGTTCTTGAATAAGATCGCCAAGCTCAACAACAGCATCAATGTCAGTCATCTCGCTAACTTTATTGATAAACCTTTTTAGCTCAGACTCCGAGTGACGTGAGAGCTTTAAGATTTTTCCCTTAAACTCTTTTTCCGGCCCGATATGAACATCTGCTATAACTGCAACCTTCATAAAAATAATTTTAGCATATTAGGCAAATCATGTAAGTGCTATTTCCTCATGGGATATAAATAATTATCTAATTTATACCGTTCATACTCAGAACTTAGGATTGTTCTCCATCCTCACACCTCCTCCAAGATTGAGTGCAAATTATTTCTGAGGAGCTCCACCATTTTACGCAACAGGCAGAAAATGCCCTCCCGTCCTGTCCGTCGTAACTTTAGTGAAGCTGGAAGCTTTGGCGTAGAAGGGCTAGTTTGTAGAATCAACGAAGCTCAATCTTGAGGCTTCAACTGGCAGGTCAAAAGATTTACTGCTAGAATATACACATGTTTTATGTGTATATTTTGTTATTATCGAATAGCAAGCATTACATAGGCCAGACCGAGGACTTAAAGAAAAGGAGAGAATATAATGAAGAATAAAACAGATATAGCGATTGAAGCATATGATAATGTAGTAGATGAATATATCGAATACTTTAAATCAAAAGATTTGAAAGGTAATGTTCAGTTTCAAAAAGAAATTGATTATGTTGTTTCTAAATTACAAGATAAAGCCTCCATATTAGATATGGGGACTGCTATAGGAGATTACCCTAAATTTTTAACGGAAAAATGTAACAAAGATTTTTATGTAGTTGGCATTGACTCATCCCCAAATATGTTAGAAAAAGCCAAAACAAATACACCAAAAGCAAATTTTGAGTTGATGGATATTAGAAAGTTAGGCTTTAAAGAGAAAAGTTTTGATGCAATTATTTGCTTTGCTATCTTGACATATGTAGATGATGGAGATTGTCTAATTGTATTAGATAAAGTTGATAAAATATTAAAGGATGGCGGAATGATAGCTATCAATGCATTAGAATTCAAAGATGGCGACCAAAAAGAAATGATAATTCCTGAACCATTTAATCCCAAATACAACAACTACTATAATCGCTATACAAAACAGTTTTTTATAAATTATTTTAATAAGAAGAATTATGAAATTTTAAATTTTTATGATAATCCAATATTTAGTTCTGAAAAGGCAGGAATTTTTAGTACAGAAAATCAATTTTCAATAATAGTTAGGAAGCAGTTCGCCTCAAAAGGTTAGGCCAGCTTAAAAAAATAGAAAAATTCTCTTTTCGCCCCTTCGAAACGGCATTTAACTTATAAAAATTCCGAACCTGTTCAACTATGATCCACCACGTCCTTATTAAATCGCTCTATTAAGCCATTTTTTATATTGATATTTCTTAACTTATTGGTAAAATGAAATTATGAATTTTAAAGAAACGGCCCTAGAAGCAGCTATAGCTGGCGGTAACATCTTAAAGAAACAGTTTGGAAATATTGAAAGTATTCAAGCCAAGGCAGCGCATGATATTGTTTCGAGCGCTGATTATGCGTCGGAAAAAGAGATTCGAAGAATAATTGAATCGGCATATCCCGAACATAATGTTGTAGGCGAAGAGACGGGAGATAACAATAAAGTCTCTGAATATTCATGGATTATTGACCCACTTGATGGAACATCGAATTTCGTTACAGGTAATCCATACTTTTCTGTTTCTATCGCATTAGCTTTTAAAAACGATGTTATTCTAGGTATTGTCTATAATCCAATTTTAGATGAAGTATATTTTGCCGAAAAAGGTAAGGGATCATTCCTAAATGACAAGAGAATATTCGTTTCAGATGAAAGAGATCTTAAGAATGCTCTCCTGGGCTCTGCATACTCTCCTTTAGAAGAAAAAATCAAAAGTGGTCTAAAGGATGTCGAAAAACTGTCCCTAAAATCTCGAAAGGTAGTCATAAATTTTTCGCCTGCGCTAGACCTCTGCAATATAGCAAGAGGTAGAATACATGGATTATTTGATAACGGCACAAGACCTGAAGACCATGCAGCAGGAAGCTTGATATTAACTGAAGCAGGCGGTAGAGTTCAAAATTACAATTCAGATTCTTGGGACATCAAAAAGATTGGGATAATAGCTTCGAATGGTAAATTACAAAGTTCGATTATAAATGTATTAAAGTCAGACGATTAAACAATAATACCCAGCAGAGTAATAGTTCCAAACTTCTTTCACTAAGCTCCACCAAAAACTCATCACGAAAGTGGTAGTTTTTTGATTAATGAATCGCACATTTAACAAGCAAAAGTGTTATAATGCCTTATGTTAAAAGGGGTTTATTATGAATAAAGAATTACTGCTTAAAACTTTCCGAAATACATCCGGCGCTGCCGTCTATATGTTTCTAGTTTCTCAAGTTATGCAAAACGGATCGAAATTGTTCGGAGAAAAAGATAGTATGTTTACTCCCCTTGTTGTTTTGCTGCTATTTTCACTTTCTGCTGCTGTTGTTGGCGGGCTTGTATTCGGACAATCGATTATACTATTTCTTAACAAAAAGAACAGTGAAGGCATTAAAGCAGCTATTTACAGCATCGGTTGGCTTGGAATCTATACAGTGCTCGGATTACTGCTATTACTCATTGTATGAGAATTTCACACACCCGGTGTGTACCAAATAGACACATCAGGATAACAGAATAGAAAGCGGACAGTTCTCTTTTTGAATATAAAATTAGTTATTTTGTATTTTATGATGCTTCAGAGAAGTGCCCTGCATTGTCCATAAAGTGAAAATGACTAAAACCGTGCTCAAAAGAATATCCGTACCCTATCTATCCCATTAGCTTAAGCAAAAGAAAAAGCTCGGGTTCATGGGTATACCCGAGCTTAAAAACTCAAAAAGCTTGTCAAATGTTACGGTTCTGCTCTACCTTCTAAGATATCTAATTTATTTTGAAGCATAGCTGTTAAAACTGAATCTTGTTGGACTACCGGATTTTAAAGTTACTTTTTTGTCTGTTCTTTAATCTCTAGCATCTCGGAAGTTTGCTTAGACATTCCAAAGAGCATATTACTTAAAAAAACAAACCACAATCCAGAAAAAAAATTGCCATTAAATGCAATTATTAAACCGAATATACCGAGACCCAGGGCTATAAACAAACTCACCCTAACAGCCATCCTGGTACTTTTATCAATATTATCGGTATATAGCCAAAATATAGATCTTAATATTCGGCCACCATCCAAGGGGAACCCGGGAAGAAGGTTAAAAGCAGCAAGGACCAAATTTATTACCGTCAGGTAAACAAACATTTCCTTTGGTAACAACAGGGTATCTGGAATAAATATCGCAATTGCCATAAAAACAAATGCCATAAAAATACTAGCTAGCGGCCCCGCAGTAGCCATTTTAAATTCAGCTTGAGGTGTTTTTAGCTCTTCCTTAATAATAGCAGCAGCACCAACAAACATTAGAACTACGCCCACAATTTCTATCCCATTTTTTCTTGCTACTATGGCATGTGCAAGCTCATGCGTAAGCAAGGAGATATACAGCAAGACTGTGGTAAGTAATCCTAAGAAAATGTACATATTTCTTGATAGACCTGGCAACATCTCAGGATATAAAGCATTTATTGCTAAATACATTACTATGAGCAATAATATTAGAGCTCCTGATTTTGCTCTAATATCAATTCCAAAAATCCTTCCGATTCTAAACGTCGACTCCATTCTTAATCGCCTCCTTAAGGCCCATAACTACATATGCATATTTTTATCTGGGACATCCAGGTTATTTTTCAAAGAACCTAAAACAAAGCATATTCTAACACAATAATAGGCATCTGTGAAGGGTTTAGTCTTAACCTTTATCTGACATAATGTTTCCTAGATATTAATATCCGGTCCTCGCTAGCTATAAGCTTAAATGACTTCTTTCTAAGTCAAACATACATGATACCAACAAGAGAGTAGGGGGATGGTTCTCAATCAATCCGGATTTTACACTTTCTGCCTTTAATTAACGTTTTGACAATCTAGGCTTTGTAAATAATGGCCCAAATATAACGCAAAAAAGTGTAATTAGGTGTTTAATAGAGAACCGTCCCCTATTCTTGTCCTGTTGTACTCAAAATGTTTGATTCAATATTTGTATTAGAAAAGCCGTCAATGATTGTAATTAACATTGACGGCTTACCCCTATTTTGCTTACTTGTAGTTCCGTAATAATAGGCCTCTCACTCCTGCTTGCTCTTGCTTTTTCTCTCTGGTCTTTCAGGCAGGAATGGCATTTTTTCTTGCGATATGCCTTTGGATTAACTCCGCAGCGGGTGCACAGACCATTAATAAGGTAGTATTCGTAAGTAAAAGCATCGTACTCTCTAGTTTTTTTTAGGCAGACAGCACAACTCTTCTTATCCTTCTTGGCCTTGCGGCAACCGCAAATTGGGCAAATGCCATCTTCTTTGTTCTTTTTTCGTTTATTTTGTTTAGCTTCAACATCGTTATTCTTACATTCGCTGCAATAAGTGCTAAACTCTAAACGAGGTCTTTTGCGGCATTTTGTACACAGCCCTTCTTTATTGGCTTTTTCTATTGCCTTTTTGTTCCTCTCTGCCGCTCGATCTTTGCGTTTATTGACGCATTTACCTTCAGATATAGTGCAGTTGTCGCACCATGACTTACCGTTTTCGGGACGCATCCTAGGTTCGCTATAGTCGATCCAATTTGTGTCCCTTATTCTTGCCAAACCAATCCCTCCTTTTAATGACCAATCCGAAAATGACACGTAATTATACCATAAAGTAGTCTTTGGGTAAAGGTAATTAGATAATTTGGCCGTAGCGGGTATAATGCATCTTGAGGGACCGGTTCTCAAAATGAAGCTAAATTTCCGAAAAGACTTATCCGCTAATTAGTTTTCGCTAAAATGAAGCTAAAAAAAGAACCGGTCCCTCTGGTTCTCCCTAAATAAAAGGTATTCGCTCTTTTACCCATCAACCGCTTCTCCCTATCTTACCTTTCTGCCCTTGAAGAAAGCTTAGGTTCTATCTATAATAATCCTGTAATCAAACGCTTTCTCGTTTTGATAAGATTGGATACCATAATGCAGCTCAACACACTAAGAAATTCTAGAGAAAAACAGCACGAGCGAGAACTCGTGAATACTTTAAAGAAAATGAATAAGCTGGGGGAGACCGAAGTCCCTCCCTTTTCTTATGGAATAAACAATTTAGGTATCTCCGGTGAAAACGAGCGAAAAGAATTTGAAAAATTTGTTGACAACTGGTTTAGGAATCCCGCATCGTTTCTTAATTTCGAAAAATATTCTCCCCCCCCCTTACCAAGCATTAGTAATAAGAAAGAACTGGGGGAATCCTGTTTTACTTTTAAGAGCTTCGTCGACAAGGGCGACACGGCAAAGTTTTTTGCGTCCCCGCAACCATTTTACGGTCGTGGGGAAAGAATCGCATTTATTATCATTCCCCACTGGAGCAGCCATTTTGGCAAATATAAATTGGGGACTTCAGTCATCCGTAATTTTTTTATTCCCACGGCGTCATACCGCTACTTTCCAACATATAAGACAGAAAAATTCTACAAAGATCGCCCCAGATACGACATTGTCGGCCCCGATCTTGGTTTAATAATAAAACGCGTCTGGCAAGATACTTTAAATATTCAATATTTTGCAAAATATCTAAAAGAAGATCTGGGCTACGAAAAAGTCGGGTTATGGGCCACCAGCATTGGAAGCCTTCGCGGATACCTAGCTTCTATGTTCTCTGAAAATCTGATTGATTTTCTGATAATGCACTCTTTGGCAGATAGTTTTCCGAAAGCGCTTCTTGGAGGAATTTCAACTCAACCCATTGCCAAAGCGATACTGGAAAATACCGATGAGGAGGAAACGGAATTTCTTTTGTCGCCTCTTAGCCCTGGCCACTACGGAAAATATCTAACATATTTACCCAAAAATACAAGATTAGTCCAAGGCAAGTACGATCTTGTTTTTGGAGAAGAAAATAATCGACGCATGGTCGAGAAATTAAGAAGAAACGCACCTTTTGTTGAGATCGAATACGGCAAATTTGGCCATACAACTTACGGAGAAGTAGATAAAGTCATCCCGATGGTCTTTCGAAACAGCAAGTTTGTTTTTCGAAATTCAAAGTTACGGTTTTTGATTTAAAAATAACTAAAAGCTATCGGAATCCGACGATCTTTTTGTCTCTCAAGATAGCTAAAACATGCATAAAAAAAATCATGAGTACAAGAAACACCGTCTTTAAAAACGGCAAGCGCTCTATAAGATCTCCTAAAAATTTTTGATTATGATAAAATGACCACATTAGGTCTAGACTGATTAACCTCGGAGCCAAAATGCCCAAGCAAGTAATAATCTTCGACTTCGACGGAACTATCGCCGATTCCTTAGAATCGTTTATTAAAGTAACGAACGATTTTGCGGACAAATTCGGCTTCGAAAAGTTTACCAAGGAAAGCATCGAAAACTTTAGAGACAATACCCTTTGGGAGAACGTAAAGCGTATCAAGATTTCGAAATTAAAGTCTTACCGGCTACTAGGCAAGATTTTAGACAACCTTGGCAAAACCATCCCAAACACAAAACCTTTTCCAGGTATTAAAGCTTCACTCAAAGAACTAAAGAAAAACGGTCACACGCTAGGGATATTGACTACTAACCGCGTTCAAAATGTGGAGCAATTCTTAAAAAAACACGAACTCGAATTTTTTGATTTTATCCATTCCTGCAGCTTGTTTGGGAAATCCAAAGTCATAAATAAAATAATGGACGAACTTAAAATAGAAGCAAAGGATGTTATTTATGTCGGAGACGAAGTAAGAGATATCGAAGCCGCTAGAAAAGCCAAAATCCCTATTATCGCCGTCGGTTGGGGTTATAATTCCAAAAAGCTTCTTCAGAAATACAATCCCGATTATTTGATAGATAAGCCGAGGGAGCTTGTTGAAGTGCTAAATGAGATTTAAGAATCTTGATCACACCGTCATTGCGAGAAGGCTTTGCGACGTGGCAATCCCAACTGATACATAATAAAGCTATGAAGAACAAACAATATTGCGTTTATATACTTGCCAACCGACCTAACGGAGTTTTATATACCGGCATAACAAACGATTTAAAGAAAAGGATTTACCAACATAAAGAAAAGTTAGCCAAAGGGTTTACCTCAAAATATAATGTCGATAAATTAGTTTATTATGAAATATTTGATGAACCTGAAAATGCATTTTTTAAGGGAAAAACAAATTAAAGCGGGATCAAGGAAAAAGAAGTTAGACCTAATTAATAATTTTAATCATAATTGGAAAGATTTATTTTATGATCTATGAGATTGCCACAGCCATAAGAATGGCTTCGCAATGACTTGCATGAGGTTCATAAACTAATCCAAGACCTCAACCAATTTAAATCTTGGCACTTTTTTGCCATCAACTCCCACATCTTCTAAAAACATGCTCTTAGGACGCACCCATAAAGCAGTTAGGCCATATTCAGGACTCTCAAAGAGCCCACGATAAATAACAAGTTCCTCAAAGGTTTCGCTATTTCTGGCGACCCCAATAACTTCGTATTCCTTGCCTTTGTAATGCAGATATCTTCCTAGTTTCATTTCTTTCCAATACCTCTCATTAAAAAGACATTAATTACTTTAGCAATAATATATGCGATAAACGGAAAGGTTAAATACAAGGCATTGGCGAACCCAAGATCCCCAATGAGATTAAAATTATTTTCCGAAGAAAGCCCATACAAAAGCCAAATCACAAGCACCACATCCATAAATCTCCAAGCAAACGCATCTGCACGCACCATAACCGCCATTTCCCTTTCATCGGCTTTTCTTAAAGTTCCTCTGAATATACCAACCCCAAGATAAATCATAGTCATGGCAATGGCAGCAAGAGTTGTAGCTATTGTAAAAGGCAGTGCCTGACTTATGTCTCTATTTAAATAGGCAATCAAAAAAGAAAGAAAAAAAAGAATAATACCCAATCCAATGAAGGATTTAATTGCCTTCTTATCCATCCTTTGCAATATTTCAATAAATTGATTCCTCATTTCTTCTCCTTATTTTTTGAAGCTATATCTTTCTTATAGACCGCCTTCCAACGAAGTTGCAATAAAGTCCTAGTAAATAAGCCTGTCATAGCAATCCAAACAACTGTGGATTGAATAAGATACGACACTGTGTCATTTGAATTCATCAAAGCCTTATATCCGTAATAAAAAATAAATATTCCCGCAACTAACGTCATTGCAAACACAGCCGCTTGGCTTGCTAGCCCATCATAATAAATAGCTCTTTCATCTCGATTTTTAACAAAGAATTTTTCTAATTTATCCATTTTTCTCCTCTTTTTCTATTATATAAAATACTTTTTCAAACAGTAAACCAAAAAAGACAGCGATCTTTAAGGCAAGAAGGGCCGAGGGAGTATATTCGCCTTTTTCTATCGAAATAATAGTCTGGCGAGTAACGCCAACCTTATCCGCCAGCTCTTCCTGGGTCATTTTATGCCTGGCTCTTAATTCTCTTAGATTATTCCTGAGTTCCATAAGACAATTGTAAAGCATGTTTTACAATTTGTCAAACCCTTTTTACAAAAAAGCTGCGTGCTCAAGGTTTGGCCTCGAGCACGCAGCTCTAGATTCGATTGGATGTGCTATGAAGGGTTTATTTCTTAACTTGTTTTTCGGCGATGTCGCCAACTACTGGAAGCTTAAACATTTCGCCCTGAAAAGCCTTAACCATGAGAAGAATCCAAAGAACAAGGCCGAGAAGCCCAACTAATGGCGAAAGCATCCAGCCAATAATCGGAATCATGGTAAATATGCTTAGGGCTCCAAAGGTTATGATTGACTGAATTGCATGGAATTTAATAAAATCATTCTTTGGTTCCAAAAGTAAAAAAATAATTCCGGTAATCCAACCCACCGAATAGCAAAGTAGCCCTTCAACATTTTCATCAAGACCCAAAGCAGTCTTTTTTTCTTTAGTACTTTTTTCTTCGCTCATTTTTAAAAACCTCGCTTTTTAAGCATTATATATTCAATCGTACTACAACAATTGTCATTTAAGCAAGAGATTTAAGAGCTATCGCTTAGCACTATCCCAAACTCTTTTGCTGTTTTCAACCTCTTTTTCCCTAAAGGCAGTAAATAAATCTATGTTAAGCTTGTTTGCCAAGTCTAAAAGATACGACAAAATATCCGCCATCTCATGTTCTATTTTCGAAAAGTTGTTTTTACTACTATCTATTTTGATGCCAGATTGCTTCCGTGAAGCTTTTGCCAACTCCCCTATTTCTTCAACCATCAAAAGCATTTTCTCCTGAGGCGTTTCATCAGAAAATCCTCTTTTGATATTAACTTCCTTAACATATTTTTGAAGCTCAGAAATTGATGATTTCTCATTTATTTCACTTACTGATTTAGACATTTTACCCCTTGTTTGAGTTCCTCAAAATCTTTTTTAACCCCGCCAATTAACTCGTATTTATCCAGCTCATCCAAGGAAATCCAAGCATAATCAGTAAAATCCTCTTTTGGCACTTTTACTTCCCCCGCTTTTACTTTGGCCTTAAATCTAACAATAATTACGTGGTAATCGTCTGGTCTTGTAAATTCGCTATTGCCCACATACTCGATATTGCCCTCGACTTCTAATCCAGTTTCTTCTTTAACTTCCCTTTCAATTGACGCCGTTAGACTTTCACCCCTCTCGACTTTTCCGCCAGGCAAAGTCCACATGCCTGGCTTAACGATCTCGTCCTCACTTCTTTTTAAAATCAAATACTTTCCATCTCTCTCAATAAAAGCAGTGACGGCAATAATATGAAGTTTGTCCTGGCTTACCATAAGACCTCCTTTAGCTTTCTATCTTTTGACGGGTTGCTTCTAGTGCTTGAGGATTGATTTTATCTAGGGGATACTTTTGGGCTTCTTTAAAAGCTTCTAAAGCTCTAACCTTGTCCTTGTTATTCAAATGAATGCGGCTTAAAGTCAGATAAGCATTAGCCTTATTTTTATCAGTCGTGTATTCTATAGATTTTTTAATGTATTCCTCCGCTTTCTCCATATCCCACGTAAACCAATAACTTGATGCGATTTGCGTATAAAGATTTGCGTTTTCAGGTTCTAATCTGCTAGCCTCCCTAAAAGCTTTTTCGGCTTCTTTTTTGTAATCCTCATCAAAAGCTTGAAGCCCTAGGCAAATAGCACCTAAATTTAACGAGTTAAGAGAAGCTTTTGGATTCATTTCCACCGCTCTTTTAGCAAGCTTTAGTGTCTGTTCGGCGTCTTTTGATTTGGCTTTGCGGTAAGCTGATTCCTTTAAATTTCCCTCTTTAAGAATCTTCTGATATTCAAAGTAGCTATAATCCATTTGATATAAGTCATTTGAGGGAGAAAGGCTAATTGCCTTTTTGTAGTATTCGCCATTTTGAGTCTTAGAAGCTTTCGCATAATAATAGTCACCCAGCCATAGCTTGGCCGGAAAAGTCATCAAAAATAATGATGCAGCAATCGCAGCAAAAGAGATTCCTCTTTTTAACCATAAGTTAGATTCCTCAGCATCCCCTTTTAAATGTCTCACTTTTCCAGCTAAGATAAGAATAAGTGCTGCTCCCATCCAAGGTAAAAAAACCGTGCTAACAGATGGGGAAGCAAATATTCGATAACCAAAGTATAAGAAAGTAGAAGCAAGAAAGGTGCCAATGAGCGGCCAATTTTCCTGTCTTCTAATAACCATCAAGATAGCTACGTAGAAAATGTATCCCCAAACCAAAAGATATGATATAAGACCAAGAATACCAGCGGAAGAGAAATAATATAAGGGTTCATTATATGTAGAATTAAAATTTGCCACAGTAACCAGATATTCGACTGGCCCACTATATCTGTCTCCAAGCGGCAAACCATCATAATCTAAAAAATGATGTTTTTCGATAAGACTCGGCAAATTATATGTAATAGTCGCTGGCCCCGAACCAAACCAAATATTATTTTTACCATTTTCCATGGCCACTTCCCGACTCCAATATCTTAAGGGATTTAGAGAATCCTTAAGGTTTTTGCCAACCAAACTTCTTGACTCAAAAATACCAAGACCAAGAGCCACCAACAGAATAAGAGCATATATTTTCATTTTCTTAGGATTATTAAAAAGGGTTTTTATCTTTTTAAATTTATCAATATACGGATAAATCAATCCCATTAGAAGGATCATCAAAAAAAATGCATCTATAAAAAGAGAGTGAAACGCTCTAAAAAGATTTCGAATTTCGTAATCAGAAAGAAGATAGGCAGCATAAGCCATAAAAGAAAAAGTGACTAATGAAATTAAACGCCAATAATTTTTCTCACCTTTCTTAAGGTAAAAATAAATACTAAAAGGCAAGACAAACATTATATAAGAAAATGTAGCTTGGTTATTTTGAAAAAGGCCCTGAATCTCAGATGATGAAGCTGAAGGATTACCCAACACTCCTAATGATTCTAAAACCGCATGAATCCCAATAAGACCACCAAAAATTAGAAGCACTCTTAAAAATCTTATAATGTCTATTGGCTCTGGCCGACTAAGAAGAATTAAATAAAAGAATAACGCCCCCACAAGAACCATTAAGGAGCTAGAACCATAATTTACATAATTACCAGTTAAACTATCGATAGGACTAATCGACAGATAAGTAGCCAAAACCATAATAACTAAAAAAGGGATGATAAACTTAAACCAATGCGTATAAGTCCAGTCAATTTTTTGTCTTAAAAAACCAACTGCCGCAAAGATAATTACAACAAGAATTGCAATCATACTAAAATAGAATTTTGGTGCTTCCAAACCAAAACCCATAGTGCCTCTAAACAGAGGCAGCATAAAAATTATGCTCACAAGACTGTATCTCAGCCATCGCTTAAAAAAGTCTTCCTTCCTCACTGCCATCTCTTTTCGACGCCTGTGAGATAACTTTTTTACTTTTGCCATAATTTTCTAAACCCATTAAGTATAAAAAGGATACCAAATAGATCGCCCTTAAGCAATCGGATTTGAATAAACTTTTAGTACCCCTATCTTGGACCCCTCCAAAATATTAAGAGTTTTGCCTTGCCCAAAGACCCAAACTGCTGCTATAATTCTAAAGTGAAAAAGATATTTAAACGAATAAAAAAATTACCCACAAAGTATAAAATTCCTGCCTACACCGCGATTGCAATCGGGGTTTTATATTTTGGTAGTTTCGGTATCTACTTTAAATATTACGGTACCCTTCCCGACGCCCTCTCAAATCTACTCACTGAAATCCCAACAGCTAGTAAGGACGAGAGAATTCTAATTTTTAGCCCCCATCCGGATGATGAAACTATCGGCGCCGCCGGGTATACGAAGAAAGCGATAGAAAATGGCGCCGTGGTTAAAATAGTCTGCGTAACAGATGGTAATAAGCATAACTTAAAAGAACTAAGATATCAGGAGATCCAGAAAGCAACAAAAGTCCTAGGAGTAAGCGAAAAGAACCTTATTTTTTATGACTTCCCGGATACTAAGCTAAAAGATAATGCTCAAAGGTTTAAAGAGCTGGCAAAAAAAGACATTTACGATTTTAAACCTACTATAATTATTTCTACTATTACCGCAGACATAAATAAAGACCATAAGGAAACAGGTGAAATAATAGATGATTTAATCAGAGAAAATAAGGATCTTAAGATAACACAGCTTGGATTTCTAGTTCACTACCCAAAATGGCCGCGACCAGAAGGCCTTTATCCTCATAGGAACTTACTGCCTCCGGTTAAACTTATGAGACCAGAATATAACTGGGTCAAATTTCCGCTAGATGAAGCCACTATAGACACTAAAGAGGAAGCTGTTTTGCAATACAAGTCCCAATTAAAACTCATCTTGCCCCGCATTCTGCTTCAAAGTTCGGTAAAGAAAAACGAACTGTTTGTGGTAAAATGAGACAATGATTGACTACTACGCCCTATTTCAACATCAGATAAATATCATTGAGCACTATGGTTTACCGGCTATTTTTCTATCCACGACCATTGAGAATCTTGGTATACCCTTTCCAACCGAAGCCGCATTCTTAGTCGCCATTGGTCTAATTACTTCGTCAAAGTTATCGTTTTTAGAAGCTTGGATCATCATTAACGGCGGGATGCTTACCGGAAGCATTATCTCTTACTTTTTGGGATTTTATGGCGAAAACTTTTACGCCGAACGCCTCAAAAAAAGCAAGAGAGTTCACAAAACTCGTGAAGTTTTGCATAAGTGGTTCGAAAAATATGGCGCCTTAGCGATCCTTGGCTCGAAACTAATCGGCTATGTCAGACCCTGGTCATCTTTTGTGATTGGCATTGCCGGAGTACCGTTCGGAAAATTTTTATTCTGGACTTGTATCGGCACCAGCATTATTACTTATATCGATCTTTTAATATCAAAACAAGTTATTAATATCTGGCTAATGTACCCAGAATATCGCCAGATTTTCTCCGTGATATTATTCGCCATTGTTTTTGGCTTTTTCATTTATCTTATTGCCTCAGTAGTCGTTTCTAGAATTAGAAAATACCACAAAAGAAAATCCAAATAAAAATAGGTCTCAAACCAAAAAAGCCCCATAAAGAGGCTTTTTTGAGTAGCTAAAAGACTACTTTGGAAGATTCTTTCTAAATCTGCTCAGAATTTCTTTTGCAAAATCCTGACCGCCAAAACCAAAAGCGATAGCAAAAGTTGCCGCAAGTCCAAAAGCAATAGCTTTAATTATATCCTCTGATGATTCGATACCTAGCTGCTGAGCGCCTGCTAATACGGCGAGAATAATAATAGTCCATCTCGCAACATCAGCGAGTAACTTAGCGGATTTGGCACCAATCGTTGCGACTGTTCCTTCTATTGCCCTAGAAACTAAATCGGCAATAATGAAAACAACCATGATGATTGCAATAGCCGCAACCACGTTTGGAATATAGCCAACTATTTTAGTAACTAGTTCGTTAGTCTGCTGCGCGTTTAATGCATCTAGCGCTGGAATCAAGAAAATAATAATAACAATCCACTTTGCAACATCCCCTAAAAATTCAACTAGGTCAAATTTAGCTGGATAAACTTTTGCTAAGCCCAATTTATCGATATATGGCTTTAGCTTAATTGACTCTAAAACTCTTACGATAAGAGTCTTAAAAGCCCATCCCACTAGGATACCAATTAAAATAATAACCAGGGCGCCTATTACGTTTGGTATATAGGATATGACCCCGGCCAATCTATCGGTGATTCTAGTGGCTACTTCATTCCATGAAATGGCCTGCATCTTACTCACCTCCTTTCTTTTTTTGATTAGGGGGAGATAATTTTCCCTCTACCCTAAAAATAAGGCGACAATCGATTGATGTCAATAGCAATATTGGTTAATAGGTTTATGAGTTTATGAGTTTCAATTTCCCCATTGGCCTATTCACCCATTAACCCATCTACCCATAGAAACTCTGCCTTGCCGTTTGTTACCCAACCTATATGTAAAAATATATATTTTTTGCCAGAGATAAGCCAAGACTTATCATTAAACAAAGTTAAATTTTTTTCGTGGCCGTTAACTCGCACAAGGCAGAATTTTTAAACTACATCTTTTTAGTTACTAGGAACAATCCATCCAATCTTCGGCTTCGTCTTCCGTTTCGGTAGCCGTCAACACTTTTTCAAAAAACTCTTTATCAAAATCGTCGTATATGTCTAAAATATCTTTTTCCATAGTTGATTCCTTGGTTAATAATCTTTAGTTATGTTAGATATTATATAAGAACTGGTTTTGAGTCTCATCATCCAAATAACCAAAAAGTCCCCCTAAAGTTAGAAAAAAAATTTACTTTAGAGACGAGAGCATAAAACCGAGTTTAATCTGGAGAGCGCCGTTAAACGAACGCGGATTAAGACCAATAAGCTGCTTAACTTTATCAAGACGATAAATAAGGGTATTTCGGTGAACATGAAGGTCTTTGGCTGCTTTGGTCAAGTTCATACCGCTCGTTAGAAAAATTTCGACGGTTTTTTTTAGCTCCCCATTCTCTAGAAGAGGATGCAGCAGTTGGTTGGATAGTTCAGCTTTTCGCTGGTGAGATATAGAAGCCAGGCTCACAAAAATACCAACATCTAGAATATGGTAATCCTTACCGAGTCCCCAAATTTTAGCACCAATTTCTAAAGCTAATTTTGCATCATTAAACGATTTCTTAAGACCTTCGAAGCCCGGATAGAACTGCCCAATTCCGATGGTTACCTCGCCTTCGGTAATATTCTTTATTACTTCGTGCAAATATTTACCCTTTTTTAAGAAAAATTTTACGGAATTTTCTGTTGTTACCTTCCCGCCCCTAATACCTTTTAAGATAAGGAAAATATTATGGCCAAAGTACACTACAACATTTTGATCGTTTCCGTCAAAAGCTTCCTCTATTTTTCTTAACATGGAAGAAATATATTCTTCGAATTTTATTACCTTTTCTTCCGGAGAAAAGTTGTTTAAAGAAGCTAGATAATTTTCCTGAAAACCTGATACATGAGCTAAAATTATGGCCTGATTCGCCCGCAAATTGAGTCGTAAAATATCCGCCTGTTCACCAGCTTGATCTTCGGATTTAATACTGCCGCCCATTAGTATCTCTCTAATGAATCCGGCTCTTGCCCTATCTAAGGAATACAACTTTTCTAAAAGCATTCCCTGATAGATTAAAACTTGAGACAATCCCTGAACTAAATCTATCGTTTCCTGAGTTACTTCCGACAAGCTACCTGATATCGAGAAAGAGCCAACAGCCTGACCTTCGTAATACAAGGGCGACCAGGTTACAACCTTTTCCCCTTTTTCTTCGGTAATTCTTCTTTGATTAATTGCTTGGTAAGAATATAAGTCAAAATCTCCCGGACGCCCCCCGGCAAGCACAATCCCACGATCATCCGTAATAGCAAGATGCATGTTTAAGATATCTCTAGTTTTATCAAATATTTGCTGTGCAATTTCTTTATTTATTTTCATCTGACCACCGCCTCGCTATCTTTAGAAAATTGATTAAATAATAAGGCAAGCTTTATCTGAACCGCTTCTTCAAAAATTCTTGGATCAAGCCCCAAAGTTTCGGTGATTTTATCCAAACGGTATACTAAAGTATTTCGATGGATTTTTAAGATTTTTGAGGTTCTAGTAAGGGACATGCTAGACTCAAAGAAGACATCGATTGTCCTTCCGATTTCGTCTTCGTTCGATATTTTCTTAAGCATTTTCTGTGAAAATTCCAAGTTTTTTTCATTTATTCCGGATAAAAGCGGCGCCACAACACCGAAGTCATCGATATTAAAGACCTCATTAGTTCCCCAGAGTTCTTCGCCAAGCTGTGAAGCAAGATACGCTTCTTTGTACGAATCTCTAAGCCCCGTTACCCCTTGATGATAAGAGCCAACCCCGATCGTAATATCCGTTCTTAACTCATCCTTTACTATCTTATGGATTATTTTTAAAGTTGCTTTAAAATGATCCAAGTTTTTCGACACTTCCCCTTCTTCGCCTAAGTCTTTTAAGATGACAAAGATATTTTTTCCAAAATATGCAATCACGTTCTCGTTCAGACGAGTATAAAAGGAATCCAATCCCCGAATCACTCCTCTCTTAAATCTCGATATTATTATTTCCTTGTCATTAAGCGAAAGTTCATCGGAAGACAGATTCTTTCCAGCTTCTCCATTTACAAGAAGCGTAAGCACTATCCTTGACCTTTTTAGGTTAAGATCAAACACTTTTGACTCAGCTAACGAGAGTTCCGTATCGATCTCCTCACTATTTAAAAGATCGTAAATAAACTTGTCTTGCCTCTGATCTTTAGAAATGATGTTTTCCGAAATATTTACCTGGTGAATAAGAAGCTCTACCATCGATTTTACGAGATTTGCAAGCGGCCTGATTGTTTCTGATGGCTCGTCGATGTAGGCATAGCCAACGGGCACACCTCCATAAAACAAAGGAACTGCTTTTACATCCTTCTCTATCTCTAGAATTTTATTTCTAGAAATAGTATGGGTAGACGATAAGCAGTTCCCTCTTATATCGGTTAGAATTACTTTTTTCGGAAGAAGATTAGATAGCTTCCCCGTTACTATTGTACTTGTACCTGAATTTAGCATGATGGGCCCCCGCCTTTGTAAGTTTGTACATACTCCCCCCAAAGTTGGGTTGCTTTTACCCAAGTAACCGAAATGCCATTTTTTGTTTTTAGCATTTTTGTTCCCCCTTTTTGTTTTAGTCTTTGTTAATTTGCACAAATTGTACCACCCCATTTTTTTGAATGCAAGCATAAGCTCGTTTCTTTAGTTTGACTTTTTATAAAAAAGTTTGTAAGATTATACGGTGAAAAGATAGTAAATAGAAATCAGTAAATAAAAAGTCATTTAGAGAAATTCTTGATTATTTATTATTTCCTACTTCCTGTCATGGGCGGTTAGCTCAGCTGGTTAGAGCGCTACGTTGACATCGTAGAGGTCGGTGGTTCGAGTCCACTATCGCCCACCATAATGAATTTCGCTCCTTCTTAAGCTTCAATTGGCAGGCCATTTTTTGGCAACTTATTCATCTTGAGAGATGGTTCAAAATAGATTTAAGAAATTTGTCCCGCGAAGCTTTAGCGAAGCAGGACAGCCGCAGAAAAAAAATTTTCCGATTTTACCAATGTAGAATAAAAAAGAATGATAGTGATCAAATAATGAATAGCCTTTGGGGCTATTTTTATTTGTAAAAGAAAATCTTCATTTTCGCAAATAGGGATTTCTCCCAAGCATCCAGCATAAACCTGTCACTTGGAATAAGGATAATGGATTATCCTTATAACGTGTCGCCCAGCGCAGTATTATACAACTGATGAGAGCTAACTAGCCAAAATACCAAAAATTAAAAATTAGTTGTTTCCTTTTTATATACCTTTGATAAAATAACCCTAATGGAAGCTAAATATTTACAACGTTACAATAATCATAAAAGATTCGGGCTGCTTGCAAACATTTTTGTTCCCCTTGGAGTAATGCTTGCTTTCGGATTATTTTACCTTAGTTTCGCCGCTATCTTACTCATCGTTGTGCCAATTATAAGCGCTATTCTTCTTGTACAATTTTTCTTGTTTAAAAGAAAAATAAAGAAGATGTTTGCTACCAATACTAAGCGATAACTTGGCAAATTACCTTTTTTTGTGTTAAAATGCAAATAATTAAATATAAGCGTTTAAGGGAGCCTCACCAACTCCTTAAGCTTCGCAAGGAACCAGCGTTAAAGGTCCGAAAGAGAGGCCGATTCGGCAGTTGCCGAACCGAGCAAATTGGGTGGAACCGCTCCGACGCTATGGCCGGAGTCCCAATGCGTAAAGCATTGGGTATTTTTATTTGGGTGTATAGGTTAATGGGTAAATCGGTTAATAGGAAAAACTCAAAAACCCATGAACCTATCGACCAATTAACCCATCAGCCAATCAAAGGAGGGATAAATTATGAAAAAAATTTCAAACAAACAGGCGCAAAAGAACATTAACGACTTTAAGGCAAAAATAAAAAAAGCGACTATACCGCACCTCGCAGTTGCCGCTATTAGCGCCCACTTTCTAACCCTAAAAGACATCCAGACCGATTTTAAAATTTTAAGTGAAGGCGGGTCAACCAATGCAAGTTTAAATTCAGTGATAGCATCCCTAACAGGCGGTAATTCTTCTGTAACTTACTTAACCCTAACCATTTCATTATTCTTGCTACTCATGGTTCTCTACACAGGGATTTTACAGTTTAAGCAAAGTAAATAAATTAGTCATTGCGAGGAGAGTACGACGAAGCAATCTAGCACAATTTAGAAAAGATTGCCACGCTCCCTCTGGTCGCTCGCAATAACAATAAATAAAAGAAGGAAAAATATGTCTAAAGAAATTAAAGAATCAAAAGAAATAGAAATTCGACGACATTCCCTCGCACATATTTTGGCTTATGCTGTTCTAGAAATGTTTCCAGACACTAAATTCGGCATTGGTCCGGCAATAGAAAACGGCTTTTATTACGATTTTGACCTCACTCGCTCTCTTACTCCGGAAGATCTAAAAACAATTACCAAACGAATGCAGGAAATAATCAAAAAAGACCTGCCATTTGAGGAGTTTCACCGGAAAATATCCGATGCCGTCGCCCTCGAAAATAAAAACGATCAGCCTTATAAGAAAGAATTGATCGAAGACTTAGAAAAGAAAGGCGAAAAGGAAGTTTGTTTTTACAAGATTGGCAACTTTGAGGATTTATGCGCCGGCCCTCATGTGGAATCCACCGGAAAAGTCGGCGCCTTTAAGCTAATGTCCGTGGCTGGCGCTTATTGGAAAGGCAGCGAAAAGAACCCCATGCTTCAGCGCGTTTATGCTGTTGCTTTTCCAACAAAAGAAGAACTAGAAAATCACCTAAAAATGCTAGAAGAAGCCAAGAAAAGAGACCATCGAAAATTAGGAAAAGAATTAGAATTATTTGTCTTTTCAGAATTAGTAGGGCCGGGGCTTCCTTTGTATACGCCAAGAGGAACAACAGTAATCAAGGAAATGCAAAAATTCTCTATGGAAGTCCGAGTTAAAAGCGGCTTCCAGGAAGTTCATACACAAGTGATGAATAAAGCTGAACTATTTAAGACCTCAGGTCATTATGATAAATATGAAGAAGATATGTTTAAGGTTCACTCCCACTATACCAAAGAGGAATATTTCTTAAAACCCATGAACTGTCCGCAGCATACTCAAATCTATGCCTCTCAAATCCGAAGCTATAAGGACCTTCCTTACCGAGTTGCCGATCATTCCATGATTTACCGTGATGAAAAGTTGGGCGAAGTCGCTGGCTTAACCAGAGTTAGGGGCTTTATTATGGATGATGGCCATTCTTTCTGCCGTGAAGATCAAATAGAAATAGAATTTAAAACTACTCTTCAAGGTATTCGAGAAGTTTTAGATATCTACGGTATGGACTTTTACGTAAGGTTCTCGACCAGAGACCCTGAAAATAAAGCTGGGTATCTAGGCGACGACAAAATTTGGGAAAGGGCTGAGAGTACCTTAGAGAAGATCCTAAAAGATCTAGATATTTCTTACGTGATCGGAATTGGAGATGCTGCTTTTTATGGGCCGAAAATGGATATTATAGCTAAAGATGCCCTGGAAAGAGAACATCAGATATCAACTATCCAGTTAGACTTTAATATGCCGAACCGATTTGGCCTAACCTACGTTGGTGAGGACGGTAAGGAATATCCCCCGATTATGATTCACAGTGCCCTTATTGGTTCAGTGGAAAGATTCTTAGGAGTTCTTATTGAACATTACGCCGGAGCTTTTCCCACTTGGCTCGCTCCGGTTCAAGTAAAAATTCTAACAATCGCCGACAGACACAATGACTATGCTCAAATAGTTGCCGCCAAATTCGCGGAAAATAGCGTTCGAGTCGAAATTGATAACAGAACAGAAACAATCGGCAAGAAAATCCGCGAAGCCGAGATGCAAAAAAATCCTTATATGCTGATTGTTGGCGATAAAGAAATCGAAGAAAATAAAGTCGCAGTCAGAAGATATGGCAAGGGAGACCTCGGTTCAAAATCGGTTGAGGAACTTATAAAAGAGATTAGGGAAGAGATAAGAGAGAGAAGAAGATAGGGCAGCATTGTAACAGAATTAAGAATTAGGAATAAAGAATATAGGATCAATTAGAATGTTATGTCTGTCTTTATTCCATATTCGTGATTCCCCTTCTTAATTCAAAATTCTTTATTCATTATTCTTGCTCTTCAATTAACTGGGTTTTATTTGTTATTTGGATTTAGGATTTCATTTGACATATATCATTCTGCAATTATCTTCATCTTCTCTTAATCTGCCCTTGTTCAAATCCTTAGATCTGTTAACATATTAGACATGAATGCCAAAGAACTTCATAAAAAAAATCCGGGTAAACTAGAAGTTATTCCGACCGTTCCCCTAGAAACCAGGGAAGATTTAAGCTTAGCTTATACGCCGGGCGTGGCTGAAGTCTGTTTAGAAATTGCAGCCAAGAAGGCGCACGTTTTTGATTATACGATAAAGCAAAATACGATTGCTATTGTTACCGATGGCTCCGCGGTTCTGGGTCTTGGCAATATCGGCCCCGAAGCTGCCCTACCGGTTATGGAGGGCAAAGCGGCTCTCTTTAAAAAATTTGCCAATGTCGATGCCTTCCCTATTTGCCTTAACACACAAGACACCGAAGAAATCATAAAAACTATTAGAAATATCGCGCCGGTTTTTGGCGGCATCAACCTGGAAGATATTTCCGCCCCAAGATGCTTTGAGATCGAAAAAAGACTGATAGAAGACTTGGACATCCCGGTCTTTCACGATGACCAGCATGGCACCGCCATTGTAGTCTTGGCCGCCCTCATAAATGCTCTTAAAGTTGTAAAAAAAGATAAGAACGCAAAAATCATAGTCTCCGGAGCTGGCGCTGCCGGTACCGCCATCGCTAATATTTTAAGAAACTACGGCTTTTACAATACCTCTGTTTGCGATAGCCAAGGTCTAATTTGCACCCTAAGAACCGATGTCAATGAAGCTAAAGCAAATCTTAATAAAATTTCCAATCCAAAGGATATTTGCGGCCCTTGCACCAACGCTATTAAAGGCGCTGATGTTTTTATTGGCACTTCTGCACCCGACGTTCTTACTAAAAAAGATGTCCGGGGTATGGCCGAAGGTGCTATTATTTTTGCATTAGCCAACCCGATTCCGGAGATAAATCCCGGAATAGCCAAAAAAGCCGGCGCCAAAGTTATTGCCACCGGCAGATCAGATTATCCAAACCAGATAAATAATGTCCTGGCTTTTCCCGGCATTTTTAGAGGCGCGCTTGATGCTAAAATTAAAATAATAACAGAGGAGATGAAACTTGAAGCTGCCTTAGCTTTAGCAAACATGGTTAAAAACCCGGACGTCGAAAATATAATACCAAGCGTTTTCGATAATGGAGTGTCTAAAAATGTGGCAAATGCCGTCAGGAAAATTGCCCGGAAGGAGCGTAAATGAGCCAAGATAGAGTTTTAATTGTAGAAGATTATTCCCGAATAGCAGATATGTATGAGCAAAAGCTTAAACTGGAAGGTTTTAGTGTCGAAGTAGCAAGTAACGGAGAATTAGCCTTAGAAAAAATTGGCACGTTTAAACCTCAGCTTGTGCTTTTAGATATCATGATGTCCGGTATGGACGGCTTGCAAGTACTTCAAAAAATTCGAAGCAACATCGAAACCAAGAGCATCAAAGTAATTATCCTTTCCAATCTTGATTCCAAGGAAATAATTGATAAAGCCGAGGCTTTGGGAATAGACGATTATATTACAAAATCAGATCTGACTCCAAAAGAAGTGGTAGATAAGATAAAAATTGTACTCAACAACCTTGACACCGAAGCCAAAAAAACATAGGCTAGTAGTAAAGGAAATAAGAAAATGAATGAAAATCCTCAGAAAATACTCATTGTCGAAGACGATCTTCAGCTTGTCGATATGTACAAGAAAAAATTTGATTTAGAGGGATTTGTCACCGAAATGGCGGGCGACGGCGAAAAAGCATTAGAGAAAATCCAAGAATTTAAACCAGACATAATTCTTCTGGATATTATGATGCCAAAAATCGACGGCCTAGAAGTTTTAAAGCAGATTAGGGCCGACAAAGAGACTAAAGACACCTTGGTTATTATGCTTACCAACTTAAGTTCCGAGAGCGTAGCCGCACAGATTCACAAATTAGGGGCTACGGACTATATCGTAAAAGCGGACTTTACGCCGCTTGAGGTTGCCAATAGAGTAAAACAGATATTTAAGGACAGTTTATCTAAAGATTAATGACTTCCTAAAAATCTAACCAGCAAAAATATAATCAGAAATCCGGCAATTGTTGCCACTAAAGCACTGTAAGTGCTTTTTTCTTTATGAGCCTCCGGCAGTAGATCGCTACCTCCAATGTATAAAAATAAACCGGCAAAGAAAGCAAGCATGAGACCTAATGCTCTATCTGTTAGGCTAAAGAAAGGAGCTAATATAAAACCGGCAATTGGCGCTATAGCTTGAATGCCTAGCCAATTAACGCACTCTTTGCGGCTTTTCTTGTCTTTTAAGAGAATGACAACTGTGTTTAATCCATCAACAAAACTATGGATAATAATTGGTAGAGCAATAATAAAACCGATGCCTTGGCTAATAGAAAAACCTACCCCAATTGCAAGTCCATCCAAAAAACCATGAATAGACATTCCAAGAGCACCAAAACGACCAATATGACTATGAACATGGGCCTCGCACTCACTCTCGCGGCAAGCGTGCAAAACCATTGCTCTTTCTAGGATATGGAAGATTAAAAAACCGGCAGCAACCATTAGCATCACTGTTTGGTGCCCAAAATCATCCGCAATTTCAAGGCTCTCAGGAATTAAATCAAATATCGAGACACCAACTAACATTCCGGCCGATAAAGCCATAAGCAAGCTTAGGTGGTTTTTCTTTTTAAGTGTAAATATTCCCCCAAAAAAAGTAAAAATAATCTTAAGAGCGATAAATAAAATCCCAAACATAGGGGTATTATAGCACAGGAACAAGGAACAAGGAACAAGGAACAAGGAACAAGGAACAAGGAACAAGGAACAAGGAACAAGGAACAACTAGATTGTCGAACCTTCAGGGAATTATTATCAAATTTTAGAATATGGTGCTTAGTTTTAAAGGAAATAAGAAAATCGCTATTTGCTTACTGTTTTTAGAATGCCTTTGTTTATTGTTTATTATTTGTTGTTTTGTTACACTCAAAACATGGAAGAAAAAGCTAAAAAAATTATTGATGACATAGAGAATGCCCCGAAATCAATCGGTAATGAAATCGTTAGAGATAGTAAGGTAGTTACTGACGAGATTATTAAGGACACCAGGATAGTAGCCGGAGGCATTGCTACCGGCACCAAGGCAGTGGCCGGAGAGATTGCCAAAGATACTAAGATGGTGGTAGAGGGCATCGAAAAAGCGCCTCAAGTTATTGTAGAGACCCTAAAGCGGCCGGCTCATTTCAGCTTAAAAATATTTTTAAAAAAATTAGGGCCAGGACTAATAACGGGTGCTTCAGATGATGATCCATCCGGGGTCGCCACTTATTCCTATGTCGGCGCCCGTTTTGGTTACCAGCAATTATGGCTTTCTCTTTATTTGCTCCCCTTAATGACTGCAGTTCAAGAAATTTGTGCAAGAATCGGTTTAGTTACCGACGAGGGATTGGCCGGAACAGTTAAAAAGCATTACGGCAAAAAATTGGTTATCTTTGTCTCGACCCTGCTTTTATTTGCCAACATAGTGAACATCGGGGCAAATCTTGGCGCCATGACATCCTCAACCAGGCTTTTAATACCCAACGTTAACTTTACGCTTATTTTAATCGCCTATACTGTTATTGTGTTGCTTTTAGTACTTTTTGTCCGATATCATACCTATTCAAAAATCCTTAAATTTCTGGTTATTTCGTTAGGCGCATATATTGCTACCGGAATAATTACCCGGCCAGACTGGAGCATGGTTTTAAAAAGCGCCCTTATCCCTCAAATACAATTTAATAAAGATTTTTTGATGGCCATGGTAGCCGTCATGGGTACAACCATCACTCCCTATCTTTTCTTTTGGCAAACTTCCGAAGAGGTTGAAGAGCATATTGAAAAACATTTAGATGTAAAGAGATCTAAAAAAGTAGAATTAGCAGAACTGGCTGATATGCGGGAAGATGTTTTTGCCGGCATGGGGCTTGCCAACCTGGTTTTCTTTTTTATCATCGTTACCACCGCATCTGTCTTATTTACAAATGGCATCACGAACATAGAAACTGCCCAAGATGCAGCTATGGCCCTCCGTCCTCTTGCCGGCGACCATGCCTACCTCTTATTTGCTACCGGCATTATTGCCACCGGTTTTCTATCTATTCCGGTTCTGGCCGGCTCTGTAGCCTACGCCGTTTCCGAAACCTTTGACTGGAACGAAGGCTTATACCACAAATTTAAGGAAGCTAAGGGGTTTTACGGCATTATTATTCTAGCAACCATTGTAGGACTTATTATCAACTATATTGGAATTAGTCCTTTTAAAGCCCTTATTTATGCTGCCGTTGTTAACGGCATTATTGCTCCTATTCTTTTGTTTACCATCATGGTCATTTCTAACGATAAAAAAATTATGGGCGATTTTGTAAATAGCCGAACTTCAAACTTCTTTGGCTGGCTCGCCACTATTCTAATGGGTGCCGCCGCCGCCACCCTTATTTTAAGTATGGTGTTTTAGACTCAAGGCCTATAAAAACACTTGCCCTAAGGTAACTAACCCAAAGAAAATAAAAGCACTAGCCGAGATGTATTGAATTTTTTTATGAGGCAATCTCTTGCCTAAATATAAACCCGCTAAAATAGCCAAGACATCTGCCGCCAAAAGACCCAAAACCGAACCAGCCCAAACTTGCCAAAAGGAGTTATATTTAGCAGCTAAAGAGAATGTAGCAAGCTGGGTTTTATCCCCCAGCTCAGCCACAAAGAATAAGAGAGCAATGGTTAAGATAATTTTAAAAGAACTTCTTTCTTTTATATCCTTTGCCTTTTCTACATCCTCGTCTTTCCTTAATGACCAAATTCCAAAACCAATAAACAATATTCCCACTCCCAACTGTAAATAATTTTGAGGAATTACATTGCCAATTTTCTCACCCAACATTGCCGCTAAAAACTGTAAAACCAAAATTGCCAAACCAATACCCAAAATTACCCTTGCCTGTTTATATTTTGTGGCAAAAGAAAGCGCTAGAAGCTGGGTTTTATCCCCCAGTTCTGCCAGCGCTATTAGCCCAAATGTTGCAAAAAATCCTAACATACTTAAATTATTATAGCACTAATCTTAACAAATCCTCGGTAAAATCTCCCCATCCGGAATATCGATGATTCTTTTGCCACCAAGCTGGTTTTTTAAAACAACCTTTTCATGCTCTCCTGTCACTCTTCCGATAACTATCATTTCTTTTGGTAATTTATCATCCGGAGAAATAATGGCCACTAATTTGCCCTCGTTAGCCAAATAAAGCGGATCAAAACCTAAAAGATTGCAAACAGAAGCCACCTCTTTTTTGATGGGCACTCTTTGCTCTTCAATTTCAATCCCTACGCCGTAATGGCTGGAAACTTCGTTAAGAATTGTCGCCAATCCTCCGCGGGTGATGTCGCGCATGAATTTAAGGGAAGGACAATTTTTAGCAAGACTTTCACAAAGAGGGCTTAAGTTTTGGCAGTCTGATTTAACATCTGTTTTAAAATCAAAATCTCTTCTGGCAGCAATTAAGGCTACAGCGTGGTCGCCAATGGAGCCGTTTATGGCAATTAAATCGCCTTTTTTAACTTCTTTTGGAAAATCGCCCTTAAAATTTTTAACGCCAATTCCGGTAGCGCTTATATACAAACCGTCTGCATTCCCCTTTTCTACCACCTTAGTATCTCCGGCCACCACCAAAACGCCTGCTTTATTGGCTTCTTTTGCCGCGCTTTTTACAATTTTTTCAAGATCTTTAACTAAAAAACCTTCTTCTATAATAAAACTTAAGGTTAAGTATTTTGGCTTAGCCCTCATCACCGCCAAATCATTTAAAGTGCCGCAAACGGCCAGCTTGCCAATGTCTCCTCCGGGGAAAAATAAAGGCTTAACCACAAAACCATCGGTAGTAGTTACTACTTCCCCATCAAGCTTACCCAAATTAGCCCCATCAGTCTCGGCCGCTAAAAAATCATTGCCCAGGTGTTTATAAAAGATGTTCTTAATTAAATCGGCTGTTAACTTTCCACCACTACCGTGACCAAGTAAAATGCGATCCATTAATACCTTCTTCCCATTTCTGTCATTCCTTACTATACCTTTTTAATATAATCAGTTGCCTGCCCGCCTCTGGAGGGATCCGGAATCCATCTTTCCTGGATTCCCGCCTGCGCGGGAATGACAAGGTAAGGCAAGTTAATTGAATAACAAGAAATACTTTTAAATTTTGAATTTTGAATTATCATCATACTTATACCATGCCGCGCATGTACCCTCGGAACTGACCATGCAAGGACCAATGGCTTTGGTTGGTGTGCACGCTTTACCAAAAATCGGACAATCGGTTGGCGTTTTCTTACCCTGAATAATCTCCCCGCACATACAACCCTTTGGCGCCGGCTTGGTTTCGAACCCTAAATCAAACTCTTTTTTAGCGTCATACTTTGCAAATTTAGGTCTTATTTCAAGCCCGCTGGCAGGCAGTTTACCAAACCCCCTCCACATAGTGTCTTTTATCTCAAAAACCTCTTCCATGGCTTCCTGAGCCCTTATATTACCATCTATAGTAACTATCCCGTAAACATTATCTATTTTGGGTCTACCTTCTAGAAGTTGATCCAGTATCTTGTTTATCCCTTTAAGAATATTTTCCGGTTCAAAACCGGCCACCACTCCCGGCTTACCGTAGTCTTTTGCCATAAATTTATAAGCCTTGAGACCAATAATAGTGCTTACATGTCCTGGCAGCAAAAAGGCATCAACCTGGCTTTCCTTATCTTCTAAAAGAACTTTTAAGGCCGGCGGCACTATTTTATGAGATGAATAAATTGCAACATTGCCTATCTTTTCTTCGATCAATTTTTGCAAAAGTACTGCTGTTAATGGCGCCGTGGTCTCAAAACCGATAGCGTTATAAACAACGGTTTTGGCCGGATTCTTTTTTACCAAGTCAACCACCTCAAGCGGCGAATAGATAATTTTAATATCCGCTCCTTTGGCCCTAGCGTCAAATAAACTACCCTTGGAACTTGGCACCTTAAGCATATCGCCGAAGGTAGCTAAAATGACGTCATCAAGTAAAGACAAATAAATAATCTTTTCAATATCGCTTTGATCGGTAACACAGACCGGACATCCGGGCCCAGAAATTAGCTGGATATTTTCCGGCAATAAGCTTTTAAGCCCATTTTTGGCAATCGCCATAGTGTGGGTACCGCAAACCTCCATGATTTTAATTGGCTGCTTAAGTTGTTTGGCTTTTTGATTGATTGGTTGTAATAATTCCATAATTATATTCTTACCTCATAAAACAAATGTCTAATTCCTAATTGTTCTAATTAACCTAAAGAATGACCAATGACAGAATGACTACAAGAATCACCCTCACCCCTACCCTCTCCCATCAAGGGAAAGGGAATAAAAAGGATTATTTTAGACATTAGACATTTTTTAATTGGGGTTTGATTAGTCATTAGAAATTAGGTTAATTAGAAATTATTTTTATACTTCCCCTTTGCTTTGATTTTAATCTTTTATACTTCTCCTTTAAACGCCCTAAACACATCCTGAACCTGGACTTCAGTCATCTTATGGATTGCCATACCGGCATGAGAAATAACCCAATCACCCACCTTTGGCTTATCAATCAAATGTAAACCAACCTTAGTCTCAACACCACTAAAATCAACTATGGCCATATCTTTATTTATTTCAATTATTTTTCCCGGCACCGCTAGACACATTGTTTTCTCCCTTTAGAGGGTTAGACCCTCGGGTATGAGGGTCTAACCCTCTAAAGGGAGCTCTGCCGCGACAAAGCTACCTGACCCAAAGCTAAACCGCCGTCATTAATTGGAACCTCTTTATTATAATAGACTTTAAGACCTTTTGCCCTTAATTTTTTAACCGACTCGCTTAAGATAAAACTATTCTGGAATACCCCGCCCGATAATGCAACCGTATTTATTTGATACTTAGCAGCAATCTTAACAGCTTGACTTAAAATAATCATAATAATGGTATTTTGAAACTTTGCAGCAATAATTTCTTTTTTAACCCCTAATTCTAAGTCAATAACAATTTGAACAAACATTTTGTCTAAATTGATTGTTCGGTCTTTAAACACATAGGGATAAAAATTCTGACTCCTCAGAGGGTCTAACCCTCGGGTACGAGGGTTAGACCCTCTTGCAAGAAAATCAACAAACATCGCTGCTTCACCTTCAAAAGTTACCGGCCCCTCAAAGCCTAAAATAGCAGCAACCGCGTCAAAGATTCTACCCACGCTAGAGGTTAGCGGCGAATTAATTTTTAGTTCGATTAACTTTTTTATACTGCCAAAATCTTTGTACGAAAACAAAACCTTAATTTTTTGTTCAGAAACACCAGCTTTAATTAAAAGTGAGACGGCTACCCGCCATGGCTCTTTTGCAGCCAAATCGCCGCCCGGCAATGCAAAACAATCAAAATGCCCCACTCTTTCAAAGCCATTCAAGTCACCAGCGAAGAATTCGCCCCCCCACAATTTACCGTCCTCGCCATATCCTAAACCGTCAAACACAATACCAATCACCTCTCCTTCTATTTGATGCTCGGCAATAACGCTGGCAATATGACTCTCATGATGCCCAACTGCAATAGTTTTTACCCCCTGCTTTGTAGCCCATTTAGTTGAAAAATAGCCGGGGTGCAAATCATGAATAACATATTTAGGTTTAATTTTGAACAGATTTTGATATAGGCATACCGTTTCCTCAAACCTTTTTAAATTATCAAAACCTTGAAGATCCCCAAGATACTGACTCATATAAACCTCGCTGCCGCAAGCTAAAGCAAAGCTATTTTTCAAATCCCCGCCGATAGCCAACATTGGCGGCAAATCTGAGCTAAATGTTATTTTCTTAGGCGCATATCCCCTACCCATCCTTATTAACTGCACCTCTTCATTTACTACCTTCGCAACCGAATCATCGTAACCGGAATAGATGCCCCTGTTATTTACCAAAAAATAATCCGCTACTTTTGCCAACTTCTCCAAGGCCTCTTTATTATCCGTAATAATTGGCTGGCCGCTTAAGTTACCGGAAGTCATAACTAAAGGAATTTCTAGTTTTTCAAAAATGAGTTTATGAAGCGGAGTATATGGCAACATTACCCCTAGGTCTTGTTGATTCGGCGCAACAAGATCCGAAATTTCGCTCTTCCTTTTCGATAAAAGAACAATTGGCGCCTCTTTTCCCAAAAGGGTTCGACCCTCTAAAGAGAGGGTCGAACCCTTTTTGAGCTTCATGTATTTTGAGGCTACTTTCAAGTCCCTTACCATCAACGCCAACGGTTTAGTCGGCCGATTCTTTCTGTCCCTCAAGGTTTTGATAGCTTTAGAATTTATAGCATCACAGGTTAGTTGAAAACCGCCCAGGCCCTTAATGGCCACAATCTTGCCCGACAAAATATGTTGCACAGTTTTTGCGATAGGATCTCCGGCCACAACTCTGCCATTGCTATCGACAAGTTCTAATTTCGGTCCGCAATTAGCGCAAGCAATGGGCTCGGCATGAAAACGGCGATTAGAAAAGTCTTTATATTCCGCCTCACACTTCGGACACATCTCAAAATCAATCATGGTTGTGTTTTTTCGATCATATGGCATTGCTTTGATAATGGTAAAACGCGGCCCGCAGTTATAGCAGTTTATAAATGGATATCGGAAACGCCGATCTTTTGGATCAAAAAGCTCCCTTTCACAGTCCGGACAAATACTCAAATCTGGAGAGATGTTTTGCCTACTTCCTGTTTCTTCACTCTCCTTTATCAGAAATTCCTTGTCGTCCGCAAACCCTATCTCTTCAACTTTAAAGCTCTCGATCTTAGAAACATCTGGTGGGTTATTTTTTAGCTCTCCTATAAACTCCTCGACATACCGACCTTCCACCTCCATTTCTACACCCGCTGAATTATTTAAAACAAAGCCGGAGAGGTTATACTTTTTGGCCAAATTAAAAACTTTTGGTCTAAAACCTACGCCCTGAACAATACCGGTAATTTTGATTAAAACCCGCTTCATATTAAAGATTATAACAGGGATATCAAAACCCCCAAAAAGTAAACTGCCATCGACCGTAAGGGTCGGTGGTAGCTTACTGCACTTAGACATACCCCCGCCTCCTTTAGAAATAACAGGTTTTCTGTGTGTAAAATCATTACTGATCGACTGCCAATTTTACAAAAAAGAAAGTTTTAAAAATCCTCGAATTCAAAAAGTGCTTCGCTTGGTCTACCGGTTGGAGCCTTACACAAAACATTATTTACAAACTGGGCAGTGTCCTTCTTGCCTACTCCGCCGTAGTGGCTACGAAGGCCCGGGCGCTAAAGCTACGGAAGGACATTTTTCGCTATTTCCTAAACATAAATTTAAACATAAAAATAAGCCACTTGTTAAATGGCTTGCCATTTGTAGCTCCGAAGGAGCGAAAACTGGAGGGCCAGGTGAATTTTGTATCGAACTTTTGCTTGAATGGGTTGATAGATTTATGAGGATATTTAAATAAACTAACCAATATGGCAGATCCCACCATACTATTTGTTTATATAATAACCAGATAATTTCATTAACTGGCTTTTGGTCTTATCTGCGATATTGAGAAGAGTTAGAGTTGTGCTAACGTTTAGAGAGCTTTCAACTAATAAGGTTTCTGCATCGTAAAAACCGTCCGCAAAAATAAGACCAGCATATCCTTTTTCACTAGATTCAGATAGGATTTCATATTTTCCGGTTTTAATATCTTGTTTTATTATTTTGCTTTCTTCAGCTTCGGGATTATTTTTAGCAACCGAGTAATATATATAGGTTCCATCGCTGGTTATATGGCCTTGTCCTTGGTTCTCCCAGAATTTGGGGGCTTTAATACTAAATTTAACCGCACCATTGTCATCTCTGCAGACAACTTCATCTGTTTTATTATTCACAAAAAAGAATTCATTATCGTTTTGTCCAAATCTGTCAAAACCCTCCTCACTGACACTTGTCAACGCGGTTATCTTTTTCGAATCTATATCAATTTTCTTAAGAGGTTCAGTGTAAACATTTCCAAATAAAATATATCCTCCCTTACCCCATAATTCTTCTTTATAATACACGTATTTACTATTCTCAGAGACACCATAAACCTTAAAAGCACCATCTTGTTTCGTTTGCTTAGTTAAAACACTTATTTCTTTACCGGACATATCGTATATGCCTAAACTTGAATTTATAGGACCACCATTAGCCCCGATATTTAAATTGACCCAAGCAATTTTTGTTTCATCCGGAAAGACCTTGAAATTTGAGCTAACCTCGACATTTGGTAAAGTTATTTTTGTTACTTTGCCGTCAGATGTATATTTTAATACAGACTTCTCAGAGTAACTAAAGGCATATAAGTTATCATTTACTGGCTGAGTATTATCAAGGCTCTCTACTGGTTCATATTCTTTAAGCTTATTTCCCTTCTTGTCGTATAAATTAATGTGAACATTACCCACCCCGTATTCCAAGGCCCAATAATGATTATTGCTTTTAATATATTCTATTGTGTCCGCAGGCTTAGGAGTTACTGATGGTGTCGTAGATGGCTTTGGTGTTACCTTTGATAAATCATCTGTCTTTGCAACTTCTTTATTGTCTTTTTTGCCAGCCACCAAATAATATGTTGCACCACTGGCAATGCCAGCAGTCAGAAGAACCCCTAAAATAATATAAATAATAATTTTCTTTGACTTTTTTGGCTCGGTTTGGGCGATTTCTCCTGAATTATTTTCATTTTCCATTAGCAAGAGCTCCTTATATAATTGCTTATATTATGACTCAAGGATCGTATATATGTCAAACAAATAACCTTTTCAATTCTCCAAAAAAGTCATTGCCCATATTGATTTTATGCAAGCTGGTTCTAATTGATGATCAATTAGGAACCTATACACAGGAACCAAACACTTTATTGACAAATAAAAGGTTCGAATCCCGCTTGAATGACGATTAATTTACGAATAAATTTTCACGTTTTACAAAAAAATTTCGAACGTCAAAAAATCCCTTATCAAAGGGATTTTTAATATGGAAAATTATTTGCGTCTCACTTGGAGGGCCAGGTGGGATTCGAACCCACGACCAATTGCTTAAGAGGCAACTGCTCTGCCGCTGAGCTACTGGCCCGAAATAGTGAACAAAGATCAGATATCAGGGAACAAATTGGCTAAAAATAGACAGAATGCAGGAATGTTTGATCACTGTTCTCTGCTCACCGATCCCTGTTTTTCAACTTCAAAATTATAGCAGAAAGATGAGCGGATGTAAATATTACGCGATAGTAAAATTAATTACTAAAAGTCGGAATGGTCGAGCCTGTCTGACCGCCAACATCAGATCCCTGGAAACAAGCGAGTTCCGGCCCCATATTTTTAATACATAATTTATAATCGTTCCCATCCTCAAGCTGTTCATAAGTAAAATCGAATGGATTGAAGTTATTTTTATTAGATATCCCGGACTCAACACTTAATAGCTCTTCTAATGATACAGGGTATGATTTATGTTCATTATAATATGACTCCAGATTATTTTTTACCGCATTTGCTTCAGAAATCGATTTTAAGATATTCGATCCTCCTCCGGTAGACATATACTTAGCTACTCCAAAGATTAGCACTGCCGGGATTATAATTATCGCAACGAGGCCCCAGCATCCAGCAGCAAAGAATCCTCTTCTCTGCCTACTTGTCGGAACAAATTCCTGAGCCTCTTCTTTTTTGATCTGGCGCAAATGACTGTAAATAAGGAAAGAATAAATGCTGGCAATCGGTGCCATTGTCGCCATCGAAATTGAATTCACCAGAATGTTTAAAATACTCATAGCAGGGCTGGGCTCAGAGACTGCTCCGCTAAACATACCCGGATTTGAAGTGAAAGAAAAAGCAGCAAAAGCAATCATAATCGGGATAAAAATCGCTAGAGCAATAAGGAATAAAAATGTTATTCTCCAGCCAACTGCCCCAAACTGACCCCTCATATACATCTTGCTCCTTAATAGAGCATCCATTCCCCTAATATCTTCGGAAATTAGGACAAAAATCGCGAAGCTAAACCACAACGAGAAAATAAATCCCGGGATTATAAATAAAAGGAATCCGCCAAACACAATCATAACTAAAAGAATTACTATCCAGAGATAAGAGAAAAATCTGGATAAGCTATTTTTGTAAGCCTGGCTTGGTGTTATACCTTCGTCTCTTTTGCTAAGACCATAAAGAAAAGCAATCTGACTAATAATATTAACAATAAAAGAGACAAGACTTAAAAGACCAATTAAGCCAACCAAACCCATCATCAGTCCAGAAGAAAAATCTTTTGTTATAAATGATGATAAAACCCCAGTAATTAGTGATAATCCAATAGGAATTGATAAAATTTTTATAAATAGAGCAAAGTTAGTTTTGTATATACTTATCGCTTCTTTGAGTAGCGCCATGCCACCAGGAAGCCGTTCCGCAGTACCACGAGAATTACTTGAAACAAAATTTTCCGGATCTTGAGGATTATTAGACGGATCGGCACCGGGCATTAGATTAACACCGGATAGCTCACTACTAGGCTGATCGTAAGTATTAAAGCCTTCGGCTACCTTAACCGAATCTAGAGGCGGCGTACTTGAAGCTGCCAAAGCTTTACTCTCATTATCTATGGCCTCAAAAGCCTCGCCTATAGCCTCTTCTTTCCAGCCGACCGAGATAAGGGAGTTTTTAACCTGAGTCTTATTGTTGCCCCTTGCAAGCTGATTTTTTATATAATCCACTATCTGCTGATTTACCATTTTTTTCTCCTAAGCCCTTAAGCGCTAAACAAACCTCATCAATATCATAACTTATGAATTTTGTTTGTTAAATGGTTTTTTGACCTGGAAAAAAATCGGCTTTTAAGCTAAAATGTCTAGGTTATGAAATACCATATCTGGTCCCTTGGCTGTCAGATGAACATGTCTGACGCCGAACGGATTGCCACAACCTTAGAATCGATAAATTATACGCCGGCAAGCACCGAAAAAGAAGCGGATCTTATAGTGGTGGTCTCCTGTTCTGTTCGGCAATCTGCTATAGACCGGATCCATGGCAAAATCAGAAATTGGAACTTAAGAAAAACAAAAGAACCGCTGGTCACTGTCTTAACCGGTTGCGTCTTAGACGAAGACCGGCTTGCCTTCAAAAAGGTATTTGATTTAGTTTTTGATATTGAAAATTTGGCGCAGCTACCGGCCATGCTGGCCGATAAAACAGCTGAGGCTGAAAAAGAAATCGAAAACTATTTTAAAATAATTCCCAGATATACGTCCGCTTTTCAGGCTTTTGTGCCGATTATGACCGGCTGCAACAATTTCTGTTCTTATTGCGCCGTCCCCTACGTTAGAGGACGCGAATACTCGAGACCTCACACCGAAATCATTGCCGAAGTAAGAACCCTTTTAAAAAATGGCTATAAAGAAATTACTTTGCTTGGTCAAAATGTAAATTCTTATGGAAATGACAATCCTAAAGAGATTACCTTTCCGGAGCTTGTTCAACTGGTAAATGATGAATCGGATGATTTCTGGCTTCGCTATATCACCAGTCATCCCAAGGATATGTCGGATGAATTGATCAAAAAATTTATTCAGGCCTCGAAGTTAACCGATTATTTGCACCTTCCTTTACAATCCGGCAGCAATGAAATTTTAAAAAAGATGAATCGCCATTATATTTACGAGCACTATAAGAAATTGATCGAAAAAGTAAGAGCCGAGAAACCAGACATTGCCATTTCCACGGATATCATAGTGGGCTTTCCGGGCGAGACAAATGAACAATTTATGCATACAGTAAGAGCCTTCGAGGAAATAAAATACGATATGGCTTACATTTCCCAGTATTCTCCCCGCTCCGGGACGGCGGCGGCCAAATTAGAAGATGATGTTCCTAAGCCCGAGAAAAAACACCGGGAAAAGGTTCTGACCGATATTCTAGCTAAAACCGCGTTAAAGCATAATAAGAAATACCTAGACAAAGAAGTGACAATCTTAGCCGATAGGTACCAAAAAGGCGTTCTCTTTGGCCGGAGCGGATCATTTAAATTAGTTGCCGTTAAGACTGAGCCCAGGGACCTCATTGGCAAGTTTGTAAAAGTTAAAATTACTGATGCAAATGCCTGGGCTTTGACAGGAGAAATGGCATAAAATCAAAAATTAAAGATCAAAACTCAAAGATGCAAACCAAAAACAAAAAATATTTTTTAAATCTTTAACCTGCATATTTGATCTTTGATCTATAATTCTCTTTTCTGCCTATTATATTTCGCCCAATAAAGGATTAAAATAAAATCATGAAGAACCCTTTAATCGTAATCCTCGGCCCTACAGCCACGGGAAAAACAGCATTATCAATTGATCTAGCTAAAAAATACAATGGCGAGATCGTAAATGCCGATTCTCAAACTATTTACCGCGAAATGGATATCGGCACGGCTAAACCTGGCCTTGGAGAACAGCAGGAAATCCCCCATCACTTGATCGACATAATTGAACCGGATCAAGAATTTAACGTTGCCCAGTATAAGGAGCTGGCAGACAAAACAATTAAAGAAATTTGGAATAAAGACAAAGCCCCTTTTTTAGTTGGCGGTACGGGGCTTTACATAGATGCCGTCGTTTATAATTACAAAATTCCGAAAATAAAACCTGATTTTAAATTTCGTCTTGAGATTGCTTCTAAAACAGCCGAAGAATTATTAGGCCGACTCGAAGAGCTAGATCCGGAAGCGGCTAGCACCATTGACCCCAACAACAAAAGACGGCTAATAAGGGCCATAGAGATTGTTCAAAAATCGGGTGAGCCACTTTCTACTATGAAATCGAAAGATAAAAAACCGGACAATGTGCTCATCATTGGCCTGGATTTCTACTCGAGAGAAGACTTATATAAACGGATTGATAAAAGAGTTAATAAGATGATGAACGAAGGATTCTTGGAAGAAATGAAGGAGCTGGCCGATAATTACCCTTGGGAAATTCCGGGCTTTAATGCTTTAGGATACCGTCAACTTGGCTTTTATCTAAAAGGCGAGATCGATTTAAACACCGCTATCGAAGCCATAAAACAAGAAACCAGAAAGTTTGCCAAACGCCAGATGACGTGGTTTAAGAGGAATAAAGATATTAAGTGGGTGAAAAACAAGGAAGAAGCAGAAAAGATAGTAAAGGAATTCTTAGAAATTTCTAATTCCTAATTGCTCTAATTGACCTAAATAATTCCCAATATCTAATGACTAACACCTAAGAAAAATATTTAGACATTGGTCATTTAATAATTGGGATTTGATTAGAAATTAGGTTAATTAGAAATTCGTCATTCCCAAGTCTCTATTCACCCTTTGCCCATTCTATATTACAATACACTCATGCGTAAATTCTTTGCCATTCTAATCGGTAAGCTGATCATCACCATAACTAGAATCACAAGGCGAGGTGGCGGCTCCGCCCTACCCGGTCTTGTGGCCTTAAAAATTGACCCAAAACTAGTCTCTAAGATTACTGAGCGCCTATCCAACGGGCCAGTTATTATTACCGGAACTAACGGCAAAACCACCACTGCCAAGTATCTTTCAGAAATTCTTAAGGCTTCCGGCCTAAAAGTTATTGCCAATGGAAGTGGCTCCAATATGCTTCGCGGCATTGCCTCTACCTTAATAGAAAGGTCGTCTCTTTTTGGGCGGCCCAAGGGCGATATAGGACTTTTTGAAATTGACGAAGCCACCATGCCCGAGGCTACCGCAAACATTAATCCGAAATACATCCTCGTCACTAATCTATTTAGAGACCAGCTTGACAGGTACGGCGAATTAGATAAAACTGCCACCATAATCGCTAGCTCTTTAAAAGGTTTAAAGGGCATAAACGTCATTTTAAACGCCGATGACCCCTTAGTGGCTTCTCTTTCTAACCAAGTTGATCGAGCTTCCAAAGTCACCTATTTTGGCCTGGACGAGAATCGATATTTAACCAGCTCCAAGGCTTCCTTCGATAGTAAAGACTGCATTCTTTGTGGCCGAGAATTAAACTTTTCCAAACGTTATTATGCTCATTTGGGCGAATATTCCTGCTCAAATTGTGATTTTAAAAGGCCTTATCCTGATTACATCGCTTCCGGCATAAGCTTAAACGGCATCAAGGAAGCTAGGGTTAATTTTTCTAACCAAAAAAATGTTATCTCAGCTACCCTTAAGCTTTCGGGGCTTTACAACATTTATAATGCACTGGGAGCTTATAGTCTCTCCGAAACAATAGGCATTGCGGATGCGCTGACTCAAGGCGTCCTCGAAAATGTCTCGGCGGCTTTTGGCCGGATGGAAAAAATTGAATTCAAAGGAAAGGAGATCTACCTGCTCCTTATAAAAAATCCTATTGGTTTTACTCAGGTCATAGAAACTTTATCAACTGACGGTAACGCCAAGAATTTTTTAATCTGTCTTAATGACAACTTTGCTGACGGCACCGATGTTTCTTGGATTTGGGACGCAGACCTCGAGACCTTAAATAATGATTTCAACTCCATTATCTGTTCCGGAACAAGATCTCACGATATGACTCTAAGACTTAAATATGCCGATCTGGATACCTCAAAAATCGAAACCATCGAAGACTCAGTTACTGCCCTATCTAAAGCACTTGATAAACTGGGTGCAAAAGAAACACTTTATATTTTACCAACTTACACTGCGATGCTTGAAATAAGAAAATATCTAACTAAAGAAGGAGCTGTGGCCGGATTTTGGGAGGAGCAGAAATGAAAATAAAAATCTACCACCTTTACCCTGATGCCATGAACTTGTATGGAGACTGGGGCAATATTTTAGCTATCCAAAAAAGATGCGAGTGGCGCCAGATTCAAACCGAAATTATTGAGGTTAAAGTTGGCGAAAATTATAACTTTGATGATGCCGATATCTTTTTTTTAGGCGGCGGCCAAGACCGCGGTCAAATTCTAATTTCAAAAGACCTTGGGCTCAAAGGAAAGCAGATAAAAGAAGCAATCGAAAAAGATACGGTAGCCTTAACAATTTGCGGCGGCTACCAATTGTTTGGAAAACATTTTAAAACCGCAAATGGCACCGAGATTCCCGGCATCAGTGTTTTCGATGCTTGGACAGAGGCTTCGACAGAAAGGATGATTGGTAATGTCCTGGTGGATTGCCGCGCTACGACCTCAAATTGGGAAAATATGCATCGCTTTGGTTTGGTGGAAAAAATGCACGCCACGCTAGTAGGATTCGAGAACCATAGCGGCAAAACCCATCTTGGTAATAACGCCAAACCATTAGGGCATATTATTAGAGGCTACGGCAATGATGGCACCGGCAATTTTGAAGGCTGCCAATACCGAAATGCTTTTGGCACTTATCTTCACGGATCACTTTTGCCCAAAAATCCGTGGTTTACAGATCACATAATTCTACTCGCCCTAAGGCATCGTTATGGCTCCGACTCGGAACTGCCCCAGCTTGATGACGCTATAGAAATTGCCGCCCATAATGAGGCTAAAGAGAGAGTTTATACGGCAAAAACAGTACATATTTAACAAGTTCAAATATCTCAAATGTCTAATTTCTAATTACCCTAATCGGCCTAATAAAAACCCAATGACCAACATTGAAATGACTAAATAAAATTTTAGAGATTAGGCATTTTGTTGTTGGGATTTGATTAGTTAATAGAAATTAGGTAGATTAGAAATTAAACAACATTATCCCCTTGCCCTAGCCTAAATATCCCCCTATAATCTCTTTATGGCTCTATCAAAGATAAAATCAGCGACAATCTGGGGGCTTAGGGTTCTTGCTATGGAGATCGAGGTCGATCTTTCTAACGGGCTGCCCGGTTTTGTAATTGTGGGACTTCCGGACAAAGCCGTGGAAGAAGCTAAGGAAAGAGTAAAATCGGCTATTAAAAATTCGGGCTTTAATTTTCCACAAAGAAGGATTATTGTAAACCTTGCTCCGGCTGATATTCCCAAGGAAGGTCCAGCCTATGATTTACCAATTGCACTTGGCATTTTAGCCGCTTCAGGTCAAGTTAAAGCAGAGTTTGACAAAATTCTGGCGCTTGGCGAACTCTCTCTTAATGGAAATCTTCGTTATACCAACGGCATTCTGCCTATAATTTTAGAATCAAAAAAGCTAGATGTAGACACCCTATTTCTACCTGCCCAAAACTCTAAGGAAATACCAAACCTAGGGAATTTGAATATTTACCCCACTAAATCTTTTAAAGATTTAATTTTCCATTTGAACAATGAGAAAAAACTCTCCCCCCTTTTGCAATCTGAGTTCTCTTTTGAAGTAGAAGACTATTTAATTGATATGGCTGATGTTAAAGGCCAGGAACACGGAAAAAGAGCGCTAGAACTTGCTGCAAGCGGTGCCCATAATGTTTTGATGTATGGTCCTCCCGGCTCTGGAAAAACCTTGCTTTCTAAGGCTTTCGCCGGCATTCTACCACCTTTAACCTTAAATGAAGCAATCGAAATCACCAAAATATATTCGGTTTCCAATCTCTTGGAAGAAAAACAGGGACTTATTAAAAAACGTCCATTCAGGTCTGTGCACCACACTTCGTCTGATATCGCTATTGTGGGAGGAGGCAAGAACCCTAAACCTGGTGAAATTTCTTTGGCACATCGAGGAGTGCTTTTCATGGATGAACTTCCCGAATTCCCCCGGTCAGTCCTGGAGGTTTTACGGCAACCTTTAGAAGAAGGTGAAATTTCCATTTCCAGAGCTCAGGGTTCGGTGAAATACCCAGCCAAGTTTATTTTAATCTCCGCTATGAATCCCTGCCCTTGTGGACATTTGGGAGACACTAAAAAGGAATGTACTTGCTCTATGCAACAAATCACCAAATATCAAACTAAAGTTTCCGGCCCCTTAATGGATAGAATTGATATTCACTTAGAGATTCCCAAGATAAACTTCGAAAAACTTTCAAGCACCGAAAGAGGAGAAATATCTGCAAGTATAAGAGAAAGAGTGGTCAAAGCCAGAGAAATTCAAAGAGAAAGATTCAAGAGCTCTAAAACTCTCACCAATTCCGAAATGACCAATGAAGAACTAAAACGATACTGCCAAGTTGGCGCTAAAGAATTGGAGCTTTTAAAATCTGCCGTTGAAAAATTGGGACTTTCGGCCAGAGCCTATAACAGAATCCTTAAAATTTCTCGAACCATAGCTGACTTGGAGGACTCGGAGAACATAAAGACCAATCATGTAGCCGAAGCCTTACAGTATCGACCTAAAAAATAAGCCTTCCATAAGAAAGGTTAATTATCTATAATTACATGAGGAGGGGTATAGTCTTAGAACATGGCTAAAACACCGGTTATTAAAATATCTAATCTTTCAAAGAAGTTTATGCTTGGCGACATAGAAGTCCAAGCTCTTGAGAGTGTTAGCCTAGAAATTTATTCGGGTGAATTTATTTGTTTTTTTGGTCCTTCCGGTTGTGGTAAGTCAACCCTCATGAGTATGATCGCGGGACTTCAACCTCCATCTACCGGCAGCATCATGATTCGTGGCGAAGACCTGGCTAAAATGAGCACGAACCAGCTTGCTGAGCATAGACGAACCAAAATCGGCATGGTTTTTCAAGCCTTTAATCTAATCCAAACCATGAATGTCTTAGAAAACATTGCCCTGCCACTTACTTTTGCAAGAATCAGTAAGATGCGAAGAATGAAACGTGCCGAAAACCTTCTCGAGATCGTGGGCATGGGTAAATATAAAGACAGAACTCCCAACCAGCTATCCGGAGGCCAACAACAACGTATCGCCATTGCAAGATCTCTGGTGGCTAATCCTTGGATAATCCTAGCAGACGAGCCGACCGGTAATTTGGATTCCAAATCAGCAAACGATGTCATGAAACTTTTAATCTCCTTAAATAGAAAATCCAAAAGAACGGTGATTTTAATTACTCACAATCCCGAATATATCCAATACGCCGACAGAATCTTCTGGATGCAAGACGGAAAAATGATAAAAGTAGAAGCCAATTCTCACGTACATACCGCATATGCAGGCGACAAGACATCAAAGCATAAGAAAGGCGAAGAGTCCCAGGAGGACGAAGTCCCAGACGCAGCTGAAGTCAAAGAAGACAACTTCTCGGTAGAGGAGGCTAACAAATGAAAATGATTGATGTTTTAAGAATTGCGTTAGGAAATTTAAGACGAAATAAACTAAGAACCACTTTAACCGTTGCCGGCGTTGTTGTGGGCATTGCTACCATAGTCTTTTTGGTAACCCTCGGTTTTGGACTTCAAAAATTAGTTGTGTCAAATACGACCAATCTAGAAGCTCTAAAAGTAGTAACCATTACTAAAAGTAAAGACGAAAACAAACTCTTAAATGACGCTTTAATTGATAATTTGAAGAAAAATCCGGAAGTCGATCTCGCCACTCCGATACTCTCCTACTCCGGAACCGTAAAGGAAAAAGAAGGTATCGCTCCGGTAATTAACGGTGTCGAACCAAAAAACTTTGCGGTTTACGACTTAAAAACCAATTTGAATAAAAAGTTTTCATCCGATAATGCCGGCGAGATAATGATCAACAAGAACGTCGTAACTGCACTTAATGAGACGGAAGATCAGATTATCGGCAAAGATTTTACCTTCGATATAACTGGCCTCGATCCCACTAATACTGCCAAAACCATTAGCGTTAAGCTAAAAGTGATTGATATCATAAAAGATGATTCAAAAGGAAAATTCGGATACACCCCGATTGCTAATCTAAAAGAACTAAATCATCACTTTTTTAATATCAAAGTCAAGGTTAAACAAAAAGAGAAATTGCAGGAAGTTAAAAAAGAAATTGAGTCCCAAGGGTTTGAAACCAGTGTTGTAGCCAGCCAGGTAGATGCCATCAATCTTGCTTTCGGCGTTATAAACGGCGTCCTTGGCGCTTTTGGTATGATTGCCTTGTTTGTTGCTGCCATTGGCATTTTTAACACTATGACCATCTCATTACTCGAAAGGACGCATGAAATCGGTATTATGAAAGCCATCGGCGGCCGAGACAAAGACTGCTCAAGAATATTTACAGCAGAGGCTGCCATTATTGGTTTCATGGGCGGCTTTTTTGGAGTTTTTTCTGGCTGGGGCGGCGGCAAAGCCATAGAGCTTCTAATCAACTTCCTCGCTAATAAAGCTGGCGGCAGCGCTCCAGGTCACTTGTTTTACACCCCGCCCACGTTTGCTATCGGCGTAGTTCTATTTGCCTTTTTTGTCTCCACTTTCGCCGGCATCTGGCCGGCCAGAAGAGCCTCTAAGCTAAATCCGTTAGAGGCGCTAAGATACGAATAATAATAAATGCAAAAGTTAAAATTCAAAAATCAAAATTGTGGTAATTAGCTGATCTCTAATTTTTTTATAAATAATAGGTTTTCCACACGAAAACTACCATAATTTTGCATTTTGAACTTTGAATTTTGAGTTGGCTTAATTTAAAGTAATATTTAAGATATACGACTATGCCAACTTGAAGAGTTTTAGTACTGGATTTAAAACATGAGTATAATTTACTGCATAATATAACGCTAGAATGAAAGCAAAAAATCCCATACCAATCAAACCGACTTTTTTTAAATCTCTATAAAAGTAAACTGTCTCGGCTACAACTTTTTTAACAGTTTTTTGGTCATCTTTTTTGCTCGCCACTAGAACTTCCTTATCCGAAATTTTTTTCTTTAAATGATCTAAATGGTATTTCTTATCTGCTGTCTTTTTCTTGGCCATCTTGTGCCTCCTTTACTTCCAGCATACTAGCATAGATGTAAGCTTCTTTACACTATTTTTTTGCAAGTTTATAATAAAGATATGTTTAATCTAAATCCGAGCGCCTTGATTTTAATAATTGTAGTTGTTATACTCCTTTCTTGGATTATCTATTTGCAAATTTTAACCCGGTCGATTATCCAAAAAAATGAAAGGTTATTCGCCGAAGTAAAAAGCGGCGACGTTGTCCAAATACTAAATGCTACTCTAAAAGAGCTAGATTCTGTTAATAAAAAGTTAATAGTGCTGGATAAAGAGCAAAAAAGCACCGACAAACTCGCAAAGGACGGCCTCCATAAGCTCGGCATCATCAGATTTAATCCGTTTAATGATACCGGTGGCGACCAATCTTTTTCGCTCGGTCTCTTAAACCACAAAAATGATGGTTTTGTCGTAACGAGTATTCATGGAAGAGATGGTGATAGAATCTATGCCAAACCGGTGGCGAAGGGAGATTCATCATATAATTTAGCTGACGAAGAAAAGGAAGTGATAAAAATAGCAATTAACGTGAAAAGTGAGGGATAAATAATGGCAAAAAAGGACGATTTTTTTCAAATGGGGGCATCAGAGACAGTTATTGGTCACAGCGTTAAGCTTAAAGGCTCTTTAAAGAGTAAGGAAGATATAATTGTTGATGGCGAAGTGAGCGGCGACATAACCACCGAAAGCACGCTCAAAGTTGGTCATGGTGCCATAGTTAACGCCAACCTTAAAGGTAAGAACATCATAATTTCCGGCAATGTTAGCGGCAATTTAGAGGCCGGAGATATGGTTCAGATTACCGAAACAGGAAAAGTGGTCGGAGACATTAAGGCATCGAACTTAAGCATTTTTTCCGGCGCTTTCTTTTCCGGTAAAAGCGAAATGATCCATGCTAAAGAGCCGGAATTTAAGACTGTTACCGAAGTTAAGCCTAAGGAAGTTGAAATTAAACCCTTCTTTGAATAATGTACTACTACATCATAAATCCCGCAGCCGGAAACGGCAAAATAAACAAGATTCAAGATAAACTTAAAGGCATTTTAAGTGAGTTTGGTATCGCTGGAGAATTTGTAAAAAGTACCGGGCCGGGAGACATTCCAAAACTCACTGAAATAGGAGTCAAAAAAGGCTACAACACCATTGTTGCCATTGGCGGTGATGGTACAGTTAATGAAGTTTTAAATAATTTAAATAGCGAATCGATTGCTTTTGGAATTGTGCCCGTTGGCAAAAATAATCTTTTGGCCGATTCTCTAGGAATCGCTGGCTGGGAAAATGCTTGTCAAATTCTCGCCGCTAGAAAAACCATTAAAATTAATATCGGAAAAGTCGTAACAAGCGAAACTACCAGATATTTTATTAATAACGTAAGCCTTGGTCTAGAAGCAAGCATCAGAAAAGATTTTCCCGTTTCACCCAAAAAAGCTACCGAGAAGATAAAAAACAGAGCTTTTATTTTAAAACAAATTTCTTCATATAAGTCACGTCCGATAAAATTTTCTATAGATAACAATCTATCCGGAGAAGCACAGGCTTTAAACATCAAAATCGCCAATGCTTCCCTATTTGGTAAATCCCCAAGTTTTAGAATCTCTTTTGGGGAAAATATTGCAAGAAAAGAAAAAGTTGATTTCTTAAAAACCGCTGACATCAAATCACTAGTTCGAAACAAGGAAAACACCATTCTTTATGGCGACAACCTAATTATAAAGACCAGCGGATTACCGGTATCAGCCGATGATCAGTTTATCGGAACATCTCCAATTGAGGTAAAAATTGCCGATAGAAAAGCCAGAATAATAGTCGGAACCGTAAAGGCTCCGTAAAAAAAGCCGAAATTGTTTACATGTAAGGGTTTTTTTGATATAATTTTCTAGATCATCATAAAAAAAGGGAGAGAAAGATAAAAAGAGTTAGAATAAATCACCAGATCATAAGTCCAGAAGTGCGGCTCATAGATGAAACCGGAACACAGATTGGCGTTGTCCAAACAAGAGAAGCTTTAAAAATAGCTGAAGAACGAGAATATGATTTAGTGGAAGTATCTCCCACCGCAAAACCACCGGTCGCAAAGCTTGTCGACTGGGACAAATACCGATACGAACTTAAAAAACAAGAAGAGAAACAAAAGAAAAAGCAAAAAACAACTGAGGTTAAAACCATCAGACTGAGGCTTAAAATCGGAGAACACGATCTTGTTACAAAAGCTAACCATGCTTATAAATTCTTAGAAAAAGGAAACAAGGTTAAAGTAAGCCTTATGTTTAGAGGCCGAGAAGTTGTTCATAAAGAATTAGGAAAAAATGTTGTCGATAAATTTTTTGACAAAGTTAAAGAAGTTGGCGATAAAGAGTCGGAGCCAACATTTGCCGGTCGAGAACTCATAATGATCTTGACACCGAAAAAATAATTTGTCATAATAGTTAAGCTAAAAAACATTGACCAGAGATCAGTGAACAGAGAACAGTTAAAGAGATAATTCTTATTGTTACCTGATCCTTGATCACTGTTCAGTGCTTGCTGAAATAAGGAGTAAAAGGTGCCTAAATTAAAAGTAAGAAGTGCTGCCAAGAAAAGATTTAAAATAACTGGAAGCAATAAACTAAAAAAAAGACACGCTATGAGAAGCCATCTATTGGAGAAGAAGGCTACTACCAGAAAAAGAAGATTAGCTTCGTCATCTTTGGTTTCTAAAGACAATGAAAAAAGCGTTAAAAAGATGTTAGGAGTATAGATGAGAGTAAAACGCGGAACTGTAACCAAGAGAAAACATAAGAAGATCCTGAAAGCCACCAAAGGCATGCAGGGCCTCAGAAGAAAAAGCGTTAAAAAGGCTAAGGAGGCTCTACTAAAAGCTTGGTCATACCAATATCGGGATCGAAAGAATCGAAAAAGAGACTTTAGAAGGCTTTGGATTGTAAGAATCAATGCCGCTCTAGAAAATAGGGGTTTAAGCTATAGCCAATTTATGGGTGATTTAAAAAAGTCAAACATAAGCCTTGATAGAAAAACGTTATCCGAGCTTGCCATCAGAAAACCCCATGCTTTCGAAGCAGTAGTAAACGAGGTAAAAAAATAATGCCAATATACGAATATCATTGCGAGGAATGCAATGCTGATTTTGAACATCTGAAAGCCAGTTCAGACAAAAAAGACGAAGCCAATTGCCCGGCCTGCAAAAGCAAGAAGACTACCAAAAAAGGTGTCAGCAATTTTTCATCTACCGGCAACGGCGGATGCGGTAGCGGTTGCGGCGGATGCCACGGAAGCTGCGGCTAAGACAAGAATCAAAGAACAATAAGCAAAAAAATATTAAAAAATCACCTGCAAAGGTGATTTTTTAATACTCAGTCTGCCTATAAGCCGAGTTCAGTTTTAATGATCATCTATCTAGACCAAATGTTGCCATTTGGCTCAAGCAGCCGGGCCGTATTAGCCTTATCGAGCAGATAATTAGCTAACTTGGTCCACCGGCCTTGCACCGGATGGGGTTTACCACTCCTTCATGTCACCATGAGGAGAGAGGAGTCTTAATTCCTCACTTTTCACCCTTACCCACGTGCACCTCGCGTTAGCTCGGCTTACAGAATCAATAATTTAGAATTATGAATTAAGAAGAATTAACCCTTAATACTTTATTCTTACTTCTTTATTCTTCGTCGAACCAACGTGAGACGCACATTGGCGGTATAGTCTCTGTGGCACTTTCCCTAGGCTTCTTGACAGCGCTACACGCTGGAATTTCTAATACTCAACTTCTAATTTCTAAACCATTTTTCAAATCCCAATGTTTAAAACCTTTGGATTTTGAGATCTGCTTAGGGTTTAGAGCTTTGAATTTAGGAGTTCCAGTGCATAGCACTGTCAGTTATACCCGGTTTCCGTTAGAAACCATCCTGCTCTCTGGTGCTCGGACTTTCCTCCCCAAGTGCGCCTCGCATTAGCTCGGCCGCACAGAATAATGAATTAAGAGTTATTAATAAATCAGAATTAGATACTGAGTACTTTATTCTTAATTATTTACTCTGCGTCGAACCAATGTGAGACGCATTAAGGCGACCATCCAGCAAACTGAGCTTATATACAATACTATATAAATTCCGATTTGTCAATTGACAAAATTTAAAGAATATGTTATATTAGTCAGTTCCAGCGAATCTGGAATTATACCTTGACAAGAGAGAAAGAAAAAATCCCTTTTTCCTTATTGGCACTGCCAATTGGTTGTTACCAATTAACAACCAGCTTGCAATGCCAATAACGTAGAAATGGAGGAAACAATGGATGCATCATACTCAGAACACCTATTACAGCAAGCAATGACGAGGTGCCGAGAGTCTCAGCAAAGCTGCAGCCTTGGCTGTCCACTTCCGGCATGGGGCGCCAAGGAATACGTCAGTGCGGCCACGCGCTGCGATGAGGCCATTAACAATAGCCGGTGTCCCTACTCACGGTAACTAGCCACAATTATAATCGATAAAGGATAGCAGTTATTCAAATGAGAAAAACGATCATGTATCGAAAATCCATTTGCTCTGCTGCTACCCTTGCCCGGCGAGGTCGCAAAAAATTCTTTCTCTCTTGTCATTCATTTTAAGAATATAAATGACAGACCAAAAGGTCTTTTTTTGTTTCAAAGATCAGGGCTTTAAGGATAATTAGGAATGAGATTCCTATTTCCTATTTCCTATTTCCTATTTCCTATTTCCTATTTCCTATTTCCTATTTCCTATTTCCTATTTCCTATTTCCTATTTCCTATTTCCTATTTAATAGTGTACTACCACCGGAGTTCCAACCGGCGCCCAGTCGTAAATAAATTTGGCCACATCAATTGGCGAATTAACGCACCCGTGAGACCCATTCCAGGTATAATCCATGCCGCCAAAACTGGTTCGCCAATAGGCTTCGTGGATAGAGTACCCGCCGCCCTTAAACCAACTCACCCAATGAACATTCGGTAGGTCATAATAATCAATTCCGGGCGTTCCCCCCGTCATCCTTGTAACCGCCGTTTTTCCATGAATGAGCCATGTTCCAACCGGTGTGGGGGTATAGCTTGCTCCGGTGGTTACTTTCCACTGGCCGACAATTTTGCCGCCCTGCTCATAAGCCGTCATTGTCTGAGTAGAAATATTAATCTCAATATATTTAGCCCAATCTGCCACCAACACGTTTTCGTATTCAGTTTTATATTTTATGGCATAAGTCGGAATAGCTATATTGATGGCCTCACTTTTTGGTAATGCATCAGCGATTTGTCTGCCAAGCAAGCCTTCGTCTAATGCGATACCGTCCTTCCCTTCCTGAGTTACAGTCTGGGCACCCCCGTTTTCGACTTTTACTTTCTTATGTACCGGAGCCGCATAAATCTTAGATGACAAAAATGAGAAATAATTTTTCATCTTAGCGGGATCAACTACTAATTTATAGTTCTCGGAGCTTTCTTCTTTTACAAACACGACCCAAGAAGTAATGGTTTCTTTGTCGGGCTTATAAGTCTCAGCAAGATAAGTAAGAGCAACCGGGCGGTTAGTTATTTCCTGAGCCTCACTTACTACCTTATCAGCAGCCGTATCAACAATTTTAGGTTTAACCGATATTGTTTTTATCTCGATCATTTTAGACTGAAGTCTCTTAACAGCACCCTTTAAATCCTTGCTCAAATCTTCTGTCTCTACCTGGCGTCCGTATACGGCCGGGACAATCTCTATGCTTCCCCCATTTACCTTAACTTCCGAATCTTTTTCCTTAATAGTCAGGTTCTCGGAAATCTTTGCAATATAATTATCCAGTTTCGTTTCATAAAAAGTAAAGCTCGGCGAAATCTCAAGTTCTTTAGCCCGAAAGAAGTTTTTTGCCGGATTCCATTCGATGTTCATGCCTAAAAGCCTCGTTCTGGTAACAATATTATTTGTGAACGATCCCGTCCTTCCCTTAGAATAAGCGCTTAGAGCCATAGTTTCGATGTTAAACACAAGTCCAAGTTCGTCGGCCGTTGGCTCATAAGTTTGATCTGGGCTAGCTAAAGTAACCTTATAATTTTTAACCTTGTCTGTTATTAGCTGCTGGACTTCATTTACGGTTTTACCGCCAACCGGCTCACCCCAAACAACAACTCCCGGATAAACCTTATTCTCATAAATTGATTGATGAGCATAAATAGCGCCGGCCACAATAATAAGAAGCGAAAAGACCACAATTAAAATAACCATCCAAGCGGCAATTTTTTTATGATGCGGCTTTATCCTAGACGGTTTTTTTACCTTACCCTCAGATTCCTTTACGATGTCTTTCAGGGTAACGTCAACTTTCTCAATTGTATTTGTTTTGTTTTCCATTTTTCAAAAATAAACAATGGTAGCATTGTATTAAAAAAACGCTCCTATAAATATAATCTCATTTTTTCTATTTATCTGACAAGTGTTTTGTTTGTCTATGAGTTATTGGCTAGTAGTTTTATTATTGAGATACCCATCTATGGCTTGATTTACGAGCCTATCTGCTTCCTGATTTTTCTCACGAGGAATATAGGCAAACTTGACGTTTTCAAAAAATAGCATATCCTTAATTTGCTGATACAATGGCCTTAATTCGGCGTTCTTTACCTTATAAGTGCCGTTCACCTGACAAACTACTAATTGGCTATCTAAATAAAAATTTACGGCTTCATGAGGAAAATTTTTTAAATGCTTTATGGCTAAAAGAACCGCCTGATATTCGGCCTGATTGTTGGTGGTAATACCAATATATTCTTTAAAATTGGCAACCACTTCGCCATTTACTTTAAAAACTACCCCTATCCCGGAATGGCCTGGATTTCCCCTGGCTCCACCATCAGTGTAAATGTCTAAAATGCCTGCCATATGATTTCCTTTTAATTAAATCTATTTTTTACAAGACTAATTGCCGCTGCACAACCGATACATTCGATTTTACCATCATTTAGATAATCAAATATCTCTTCTAATGGTACCTGCAGTAATTTTATATCATCTCTATCATCCGTGTGAGGATCGCTTACCTTTTTGACATTCTCGGCAAAGTAAATATAGTGAAAATTTCTTGATCGGGCGGGATTTTTTGAAAATTTTCCTAGAAACTCGACATTCTGAGCTTCGTAACCAGTTTCTTCTAAAAGCTCGCGCTTAATAGCTTCTGAGGCATCTTCACCATCATCAATCCGTCCTCCCGGCAGATCTAAGCTTACTTTTCCCAGACCAGCTCGATACTGCTCTTCAATTAAGACCTTATCATCCTCGGTTATACAAAAAATTACCGCCGAATCAGCATCAGCCTCCACATAATACTCAGGTATCTCACGTCCGGCAGGAGTTTTGTAGCTATTTTTCTCTACTTTCAGCCATTTGCAATCTAAAACACTTTCCGAGTTTAGAAGTTGCCATTTTTTTTCAAGCATTTCTAATTCCTGTTAACTGATTACTGTTTCCTGTCCCCGGCCTGCCACTTGAAGCCATAAACCAAACATAATTCTTAATTTGGACCATTTCCCGCTTCAGTGGCGTAAAATGGTCGGAGCGGCGGGATTCGAACCCACGACCTCTGGACCCCCAGCCCAGCGCGCTACCAACTACGCCACGCTCCGATTACTAATACGGGGGACCCCCGTACGGGCGATCTCTGGACCCCCACAGTCCAGCGCATTAGGCCAACTATGCTACTATTACCGCAAGACCTCTAGATTGAATATATCCCGACTATACTCATCACCATTGTCACAACCGGCCACATAATGCTATGAAGCGCTCCTGTAAAAAGAAGAAATAAGAGAATAAAAGGCCCGGCAGCTTCAAGCTGATAAATATCAACATTTTTAGGTAAAAACGCATACAGTATTTTAGAGCCGTCGAGAGGAGGTATTGGCATTAGATTAAATACAGCTAAGATGATGTTTATCCAAATAAAGTTTTCGAGCAAACTGGCAATAGCAAAATTGCCCGACACTTTAGCGGCCAAGCTAAAAAATAAAACTAACACAAGGTTAGCTAACGGTCCGGCAAAAGAAACCAAGGCCCATCCTACTTTAGGGTTACTAAAACGGTTCGGATTTACAGGAACCGGCTTACCCCATCCGAAAACATAAGGCGCCTGAAGCAAAAGCCCTATAAGAATCATGGATGAGCCTATTGGATCAAAATGAACAATGGGATTTAAAGATATCCGACCATGATGTTTTGCTGTGTCATCTCCCAGATAATTTGCTGTCCAGGCATGAGCAAATTCGTGAATCGTAATAGCCACAAAAAAAGCAACAGCCATTATCAGAAATTTAAAGAGAAATGATGCGAATGTAGTTTCCATAATAATTGACTTTTTAACTTAATTATGATATCATTTTTCTCGTATTAATACAATTATATTCAAGGAGAAATAAATGGCAAATGTTTGCACAATCTGTGGCAAAGGAGCAATTTCCGGCTTTTCCGTCAGCCACTCTCACCGAAAAACTAAAAGACGTTGGCTCCCAAATATTCAGCAAACCACCGTGGTTGTTGATAACAAGACTTTAAGAGTTAAAGCCTGCGCCAAATGCATTAAAACGCAATCAAAAAACGCAGCAAAAGCTGCTTAAACTTAATTCGTAAAAAAACTTGATAAAACTCCCGGAAGGGGGTTTTTGAATTTCTAATTTTTGTAGATTCTTGATTTTTCTACTTGGTCCTTTAGCTATTTTCTAACTAGCTTCCATAATTTTTCTGACTCAAGACAATTTTCGATTGATTTGTCAGCCCAATGCAATGCAATATCATATATGTCATCACTTTCCCAATTATTTAGGAGTTAGAATACTTTTTAAATCATTCATTTTTATTCATAGCCTCAAAAATTTCTACCACTCTCTCCCCGACCATTCTCGATACAACAAGGTTATCTTCGTTCTTTGCAGCGTCGCCAATTTGAGAAGCAATAATTTGAGCCCCCATGCCAGGATGAGTAAAAATTGGTACAGATAACATGCCTTGAGCGCAAAAGAAATGGTTGATTGTTTCCATAACGTTTGTATGCCCCCAGCGATTTCCAACAACAATAATTCCGCCAATTTTATTCTTTAATTGGTCACCATTAAGCTTTAATGGACGAAAACGATCTAAGAGACATTTAAGACCGCCCGTAATGCCGCCATAATAAACCGGGCTCCCGATAATAATAGCGTCAGCGCTCGTTATTTTAGGAATAAGTTTCTTCATATTATCTTTTTGAATACATTCGCCGTCTTTGCAGGCCCCGCAACCTCGACATGGATTTATCTGATAGTCTTTTAACAAAATGATGTCGGTTTCTGCTCCCTTTTCTTTGGCACGCTCTAAGGCTTCTCTTACCGTAATCTCGGTATTACCTCCGCTTCTAAAAGATCCGACTATCCCTAAAACTTTCATATTTAGCTCCTAATTTTACTTTGCTCTTTCTTCTTGACTCTTAACTCTAAAATGAGGAGGTCCTGGATGACGCCAAGATGAAGCCCTTTACCTAGTAACTTGCAAACCTATTAGCCATCCACCCATTAGCCTATTAACCTATCTATTGTATTTCCAAGATTACTAATTTCGGCTCTTCGGGCAAATCTTTCTTTACGATTTTTAGCTTGGCTGTTTTCTCCGGCTCCATACCGATCTCTTTTACAAAATTATCAACTGGCAGCAATTCTGGATGATTCGGCCCATAATGCATTGGAATAATAATTTTGGGTTCAATCTGGTTCACCACTCCAACTGCCTCTTCGTCATCTAGTGTATATGTTCCCCCAACTGGCACCAGCAATACGTCCACTCCGTTTAGTTTTTCCAATTGGGTAGATGATAACGATTCGCCCAGATCACCCAAATGTGCCACCGTCATGTCATCAATTTTAATCACAAACATAGTATTTGGAAGATCAACATCCGCGCCGTGTCTGGATTCTATACCCTTAAAGGTAATTCCTTTTACTTCGTAATCTCCAGGCATATCAAAAACCACAGGATCACCGGATATGGCCGCTACATTGTTATGATCCCAATGATCATGAGTAATAATAACCACATCGGCCGCGGTTTTGATTGGTTTCCATTTGTATTTTTCTGGTTCAGAATAAGGATCCATAAAAATCGTTATATTTTTTCCCGTCAGTTTAAAGGCACTTTGTCCATACCAAATAATTTCCAAGTATCCTCCTTAAAATATCTTTTACGTAGTGTTAATGTCGTGTTTGAGTTTTGCTATTTGCCCCATAAAGTTCTTCTAGAATAACATGGAGAGAAGCAATAATGGGTACGGCTAGCAAGATTCCAATTATTCCTAAAACTTTAGCGCCGATCAGAATTCCGACAAGAATAACGAGCGGACTTAATCCCACCGCTTTTCTCATTACTTGAGGCACTAAAATGTGGTTTTCTATCTGCTGAATTATTAGATAGGCAATCATGACTGCTATAGCTGTCGCCGGAGAAATTGTGAGCGCCAGAAGAGCCGCCGGAATTAGCGCGATAAAAGGACCGATTACAGGGATAAGCTCCATAAGAGCCGCAAATAGACTTAAAGCCAAAGCCATATCTCTAAGGCCGACTACCATGAGCACAATATAAGTAATAACACCGATAAAACCAGACAAAACAAACTGCCCTTTAAGCCAATTACTTAGCTTCTTTGTTATCTTATCAAAAATGTGAATAGCCCTATTTTTTTCATTAACAGGGATATATTTAAAGATTGGTCTTCCTGCACCCACTTTCTCTAAAAGCATATAAAAAGTAAGGGCTAGGACCGCAATTACGCTTACAAAAAAGCCAAAAACACCTGCCGCCGTAGAAAAAAAGCCGCTCACCAAACCAGAAGGCACCGAAGCCCTAAAATTTTTAGCATATTCTATTGCCTGATTGGATAAATCAGACGCCAATTGAGGATTGTTTGCAAAAAGCTGATTTCCTAATTGCTGAACAATAGTTGGCAAATTACCGGCTAGAACACTTATTTGTTCAGACAGCTTAGGAATAATAGAAGCAAAAGCTAAATAGACGATGCTAATAATTACGGCAAACGACCCTGCAATGGCGAGTCCCCTCGGAACTTTTCTCCTCTGGAGTCTATCGATAGTTGGCTCTAAGGTCGTTGTCAAAATAAAAGCAATAAAAACCAGTATAATTATTTCTCTTAGATAGTAAACTAGCGCTACTAAAATAAGAGCTAATATTACTTTTAATACAGACCAAACACTTATATCAACCGTTACTCTTTCTTTATTCATTTGCCGCTCCAACATTTTCCAGCTTATTAATTAAAGTGATTTTGGGATGAGCCATGACATCTATAATAAAACGATCGTACAAGGTACTTCGATACTCATACTCGTCTTTGGTCATCACACAAAAATTAAGTTCCTTACCAGCGTCTTTTTCGAGCTCGCTTACCACGTTTCTTAATTTTTTCTTATCCAATTTGCCAACTATAAACAAGTCTAAGGGGCTCTCGCTATCCTGAACAAAATATCCCATCATTAAAACGATATCGACACTTCCCGTTCGCTTAAATCGAACAACTAATTTTTCCTCGTTATCCTCTTTCTGAGGTACGTCCGCCGCCTTAAAAATAGATTTAAATTCTTTGGCAAATTCATATTTATTGTTAAGACCATAGTAGAGCTTGCCGTTCTTGGCAAGAGACGCAACAATCCCGTGATCTTGCAAGTTAGCCAGTTCTCTTCTTACAGAGTTAATCTGTTCATCTACTTTACGAGTAATCTCCCTCACGTAAAACGAACGATGGGGATTGTTAAAGAAGAGACTTAAGAGTTTTACTCTAGTTTTTGAGCCAAATAATTGTTCGAGCATCTTTAGACTCCTTATTTAAGCGCATTATAACAAAGTTTAAGGAAAAGCTAAACTTCTTCCCTTAGACATCATACAACAAAAAACAAAAAAGAACAAAATTTTTGTTCTTTTTGAGGGAAAAATAATTAGTTATCGAGGATTAAAGTAGGTAAAAATAATTAAGGAAAGCAGATAAGCCAGCAAAACTGCCTTATGAACAGAATCGGAATAAGGGTTTTCCGACCAACGCCTGTATGTTCCTCCTTTTGAGAAAAGATGGTCATGGACGCTCCTGATCCTTAAATGTCCTTTGTAGGCAAAGACGAGAAAAAACACCCTTAAACTAACTATTTTGTTTTTTACAAATTCTTTATCCATCTTCTCTTAGCCTGCCTTAACCGAACCAAACTGAGTTATAACCTCAAACCATGTTTGGCCCCGATTAAACTTAATTTCGTTTCCGGCTGCATCATAAAACCTGGTTGGCGATTTCCTATCTGCCTTTTTCCATATTGCTTTGACCGCCTGACCATCTAAAAAGATAGTGGCATTACCCGATCCGACGGTCTTTTTCGAATGCTGTTCTGCTGTGCTTGATGGAAACTGCAGCACCTCCTGAACAACAATGTTTTTTGCCATTATTTGCTTGTCCGTCACCCTGTCTAAATGAGGCGTGCCAGCAATTAATCTATTGTACAAGTTTCGCTCCTTATTGTACTGCCAGGAAACATTATATGAAGCGCTGGAAAAACTAACATTGATGGTTTGAGCCTCGAGCCTTTCTTCTTTTTTAAGGTCATCCTTAAAGCTATATCCCGCTACGTTATAATCGAGATCAAATCCTTTTTTTAAAGCCACATTTTTAATCTTACTATAATTAGTATAGTCATTATGGGGCGCATATCTTGAATTGTCCCGCCAAAAAGCCTTATCGCCTTTTAAGTCATCAATCTCCTTAATCCCTAACGAGCGGATGAGGTTTAAAGCCGCTTCACTTCCTCCGGCATGCACAAAAACTGCATCGTAAGGCATCACCCAGTCTAGAAAATATGTTCTAGCAGACCTTACAGGGCCAATTTCATTGGGCTCGTTCTGCTGATAAAAAGCCAGGAATCTTGTAATACCGCCTTCAGCTACCGTTTCGTACACTATATCAGCCATATTAAGGCTTGATTGAGGCCTTGCTTCGGGAGAGTTCTCAATAGAGACCGCAAAAGGACGGCGCTTGGTTAGATTCTCGTTTGTAACCTTGACTCCGGAAAGCGGCATCTCATATTTTGGCTCTTCTTGTTTTGTAACTTTTTTTGGCTTGCCTTCCTTTGGAATACCCAAATCAATTTCGCCTTTGGGCCAATAAGCCGCCACAATGATGCCCAATGCCAAAAACAAACTACTGACAACAGCAATAATCGAAATCTTATGCTTTTTTACAAACCTTGTAAACCGGTTTCCTTTAATATCTTTTGGCTTTTCTTCCCTATTATTTTTAGGATGTTTTCTTGGCTTTTCTTTCATGATTTTAGTATAACAAAAAACGGGCAATAATGCCCGTTTTTTTAATATTGTCTTAATGTCTATTCAGTTTCTTTAGTCTCTTCCTCTGCAGCTTTCTCAGCTACTTCTCCTTCTTCTTCACTCGGCAATGCTTCTTCAATCGGCTCTTCAAGTTCAGCCATTTCTTCTTCGGACCTTGGCGGTTCAACAAAAGCAATGGTTTCTTCTGGGTCGCCCAGAATCTTAACCCCTTCCGGTGCTTCTAAGTCTTCGATATGAATCACATCGTCAAAAGCAGCAAGCTTAGTAATATCGACGTCAATGTGCTGCGGTAAATCTCCCGGCAACGCCTCAACCTCAACCTCATCCTTTTGTCTTACCATGGTGCCGTCAAGAGTCTCAACTGCTTCAGATTCGCCAACGAAGTTTAACGGAACCAAGGTTACAATCTTTTCCGTCATTTTTACAGCATAAAAATCAACATGCTGCACATGACCCTTTACAGCATCGTTTTCTAGACGATGAATAAGAACATTTTTTGCCTTATCATCGTCAATTTTAAGATGAACAAGCATCGTATGACCAGCTTCTCGATATAATTTGACAAATTCGAGCTTATCAAATGCTATCGGGATATTCTTGGTTCCTTTACCATAAATAACACCCGGAATTAAACCAGCTCTTCTTAGGGCTTTTGCTTTTATCCCGTCTTCTCTACTTTTCGCCTTTAATGTAGGCTTTTCCATTTCTTTGCTCCAATAAACATATGAAGTTTACAACAAAAGAAAGAAAATTTCAAGTGTTAGTAAGAAGCCCTGGGGTTCCGTTGTTAATTGCTGGTAGCCGCAAACCATCTCTGCTTGAGTTTAACTTTAAAAAATTCTATAATTAAATCTAATTCGGGGAAACAATGTACAACAACCTTAAAACACTAGCCTCTAAACTAGAAGAAACAAAAGAAGATTTTTTTTTATATTGGAAAGACAGCGTTAAAGAATCGAAGCTTAATTATCCTGATATTGAAGAAGACATTACGGAGTATGGATCCAGGATTTTTGAAGCGACTCTTGTAAATCTTCGAACCGAGGCCAGACTCCACGAGCAAAGAATTGTCGAAATTGGAACCGAGATTGGCTTCAAAAGAGCCCCCGAAGGAAAAAATTTAGAAACCGTATTAGATGTTTTCGTCTTATTTAGAGACAGGCTTTGGAGACACTTACGAGTCCTTGCCAAAAATGTCGAGCTAACAGCCGATGAGGTCTTTGAAATAGAAAAAAGGGTGGACTTATACATCGACCACGTTCTATTATCAATTGCATTTGCATTTATTTCTACCAAAGAACAAGCCGTAATCGATCTGATTGAAAAGACAATAAAATAAGCAAGTTGCTTATGGCTGATTGAAAATTGATGTAAAATATTAGAAACAAAGCTTAACAATTTAAAGAACTAAAAGTCTTTTCTAACTTTTTAGTTGTTTATTATTAATTGTTTCCTAACTCTGCGAGTGTGGTTCAATGGCAGAACGCGACCTTCCCAAGGTTGAAACGGGGGTTCGATTCCCCTCACTCGCTCCAATTAAGAAGAATTAAGTATAAAGAATAAAGTATTAAGTATGATTACATTTAAAGAAACTAACGATCTAAATAAAGACCAACTATATAATCTCTTTAACTTAGTAGGCTGGATCAAATCTCCGGATAACAAACCTGCAACTATGGAAATAGTTGATAGCATTGCCAACGACACTCTATTTATTGACGCAGAAGATAAGGACGACGTTCTTTATGATTCTTTTAAGAATTCGACATATGTTTTATCAGCGTGGGATAATAACAAGCTAATTGGTATAGCTAGAGTTCTGACTGATAAAACCACAAGATCAGTCATTTATGATTTAGCCGTGTTGCCAACATACCAAAGACAAGGAATAGGAAAAAAATTAGTTGAGAAATGTTTGGAGAAATTTCCTAAAACTCAATTTACTCTAGGAACCAGCTCTAAAAACTTCCCCTTTTATGAAAAATTTGGATTCGAAAAAAGCGCTAATTATCTAGAAAAGAAAAGTCTTTTCTTTTAATGTCTAAAATTTTAAACTTTGCATTGAAATTTTGCCTTTTGATTTTTGAATTTTGAATTTCTTCAAATATATGTTAAAATAATCATGTTTAAGAGGTGAAATGCCTTGTTTTTTATTGTCAATTTAACTTAAGTTAAGGGGATGGATTAACCTCTCCACATACCTTACGTTGCATGCCGCCGATGTAGCTTAATGGTAAAGCAGCGCTTTCGTAAAGCGAAGAGTGGCGGTTCGATCCCGCCCATCGGCTCCAAATCATTAATCAAAAAAATATGCGTAAAATTAGCCAAGAAATCGAATTATTAAAACATAATTTCAAACTAATCATCCGAAATAAAATTATTATTACTTCGTGGATAGTTAGTATTATTATCTTGCTGTCAACGCTTAGTTACTTGATTCTAAATATTAAGCCAACCGAATTTGAGATTCCTATTCGTTATAGTTCTTACTCTAAGACTATCGGACATTGGTATAAGCTATATTATATGCCCTTGTTGGGGACTATTATTTTCTTTATCAATAGCATAATCGCCACAAAATATTATAATTCTGAGCAGTTTATTTCCTACACCTTAGCTGTTCTTAGCGCCCTTATATCGCTGCTACTTTTAATTCAAACATCTTTATTTGTATATTTAGTCTAGGAGAAAAATGATATCCCAAAATTTTAGAACTCGATTAACCGAAAACCATAAATTCATAAGACTATTAGAAATTATTCCCGGAGCCACAACCTGGACGGTTCTCGTCTTTCCGATTGTGTTTTCTATCATAAATCCGGTTGTAGTAATGTATTACATCATTGCTTACGACCTGTATTGGTTCTTTAGGGCCTTAAACGTCTCCAAGAGTATTCTGGTTGCCTATAAAAACTTTCAGGTAAGCTTATCTTTCGATTGGCTCAAAAGATGCAAAGAAACCGAAAATGTTGACGCCGCATATAAGAAAACCCAAAAAGAGCTTGGATCTTTAAAGAAACGAATGGAAAAATTAAGCTTTAGAAAAGCCAAAAAACTAAGAGCAGAATACAACCTCCTGCTCCACAAAATTAGGGACTTAAGCCATCTTCATGGAAATCAGGATTCGATTGCCGATTGGCAAGAAGTTTATCAAGTAATTATTTTTCCCACCCATAAAGAAGAGATAGAGGCTTTAGAGCCGGCCGCTGAGGCGCTCCTGAAAAGTAATTATCCCTTGAACAAGGTAATTTACTGCTTAGTAGGCGAGGAGAGAGACAAAGAAAGATTTAGGGAAAACGCCCAAATTCTACGTAAAAAATACAATCACGGCAAATTTTTCGAATTCTTAACCCTAGAACACCCGGATGGCCTGCCAGACGAAGGAAAGGTTAAGGGAGCAGCCGTATCCTGGGCCGCAAAAGAGATAAGAAAAATGCTTCATGAAAAAGGCATCAAATCGGAGCAAGTTATTGTTTCTTCCTTAGACTGCGATACCAAGGTTCATCCGGATTACTTGGCCGCCCTTGCCTATAAGTTCGTTACCACGCCGGATCGACATAATAAGAGTTTTCAGTCTATCCCCCTATTCCATAATAATCTTTGGGATACACCGGCTCCAAATAGAGTAATGGCCGTTAATTCATCTTTTTGGCAGATGATAGAATCCATTAGGCTTAGAAGGCTCAGAAACTTTGCCGGCCACGCCATGAGCCTTAAAGCTTTAGAAATTGTTGATTATTGGGATAGATTTAGCATCGTTGAAGATGGAAAACAATATTGGCGCTCTTTCTTCTCTTTCGATGGAGAATATTCCGTGATTCCTATCTTTGTCCCTGTTTACTGCGACGCCGTATTGTCTAATTCCTATTTAAGAACTTTAAAAGCCCAGTATCTTCAAAGACGGCGCTGGTATTATGGCGTCTCCGATTTCCCCTACATTGTTATTAACGCTATCAATAATACTAACATCCCGCTTTGGTATCGCCTGCTTCAGGTTTGGCGCCATTACGAAGGCACGGTACAACTTGCCACCGGATCTCTGATTGTCGCCTTTGTCGCCTGGCTTCCCCTCTTTTTAAATCCCGAATTTGGAGATACCAGCGCCATCGCCCATAATCTACCTATTGTGGCTAGCCGAATTCTAACTGTTACAGCCATTGGTCTCGTAATTTCCATGTGGATTAGCATCATCCTGCTTCCCAAGAGACCCAAGAAATACTCTAAATTAAAAATGGTTTCTATGATTTCACAATGGCTGTTTTTACCTCCGATAGTTATTTGTCTTAGTACTTTTCCGGCCCTAGAATCCCAAACTAGAGTGATGTTTGGACAATACATCGGCTGGTACGTAACGCCAAAATGCGTGAAAAAAGATGAAAACAAAGTAGAGGTGTGATAGAATACCGGCATGAGCGAAAAAGAATTTAACAAAATCCTAGAAAAACTAAAAAGCACGCTTAAATGCCCTCTTTGCGGTAAGGCATACGACAAAAACGAAATCAAGTATTTGGGGACTTTTAATTTTTCTTATTTATTGGAAATGAACTGCCAGCATTGCGACTTGGCGGTAATGGCCACCGTCATTATGAACCCTCAAAAAAATAAATTAGATCTTATACGAGGCGAATTAAAGAAATTTGAGGAAGCCGAAGAGATTTCCGCCGACGAACTAATCGAACTCCATGAATTTTTAGATAAATTTGACGGCAATTTTAAAAAAGCCTTGAGAGCAAAAAAATAACACCCCCGCAGGACATATCCTGAACTACTCTCACTTTTTGTCATCCCCGTGAAAACTTAGGATCCAGAAGGCTTGGAAATGTAATGAGTTTCCTAGATTCCCGCCTACGCGGGAATGACAACTAGAGTTATTTTTCTTGTTTTTGAAAAAGTGAGGGTGGTTCAGGGACATATTCTTTACATTCCCCCCTTTTTTTGGTATATTATGAAGGTTCAAAACAGGAAAAAGTAATAAGGAAGAATTTTTGCTTCTTAATTATTCCTTCTTCCTAATTAAGGCCCGGTAGTTCAGTTGGTTAGAACGCCTGCCTGTCACGCAGGAGGTCGCCAGTTCGAGTCTGGTCCGGGTCGCCATTTTACGCCGCAAGGCGGAAAATGCCCTGTCTTCGACTCCGAGGTCGCTCAGACTCGAGGAGAGCTTGTCGAAGGGCAAATAATAATAAATAACAGACCGATTAACCACCGGTCGACCTACTAAGCAATTAGCATGCCGATCGGTATGCTAATTTTTGTGAAATATGGCAAAGAATAATACAATTTTCTCTAAAGAACCATACATTGACTTAACCACGAAAGTTGACGGACTGTATGCTTATAAAGAAAAAAGAATGTGGTCCTTTGGAAATGGAATAAAAAAGAACGGCTTTCTAAGCTTTCCAGATTTATCCCTCGAATTGAACATTCAAGGGAAAAATTTAGAAGATTTTCCTAAAAAATTTAATTATGCGGCAGCTAAAAGTGATTTTTCTCGCATAAAATTATTCGATCTCAATGGCTACAAAAGAATTCCCTTCTACAGTAAAAGTGATCTTTACTTTACTTCGATGCTAGCCGTTGTACAGAATTGGAGTAACAAGGAAATACCAGTGAAAATCAAGAATATTGAGTGCGAAATACCTGGCATTCACACTTTCTTTAACGATAACTTGCTAGACTTTGATGGTGATTCAAGAAGTTTTAAGAACAAAAAAAACTATTATTTTGATGTAGAACTGCCGCCATATGGTACTTTGAAAATGAGTACGAATTTTCAAGTTGATTTTCAATATGATAGATCATTTAGGGCAGTTCATAATGATTTAATTAGAATTGAGTTCTCTAATGAGCAGACTTATTGGTCAGCCGTCATAATGTTAAAAGTTGTTGAGGAATTTTTTAACTTTTTATTTAAAGAGCAAACTAATCAAATTATTTTTTCTTCAGATCTTAAAGGACCTCGCAAAAAAATTAGCCCAACTTTAAGCATAATATCCTTGAGTTCTCCAGCCACATTTCAATTGCCAGAGAGAGAAAGTGCTTATTCGTTGTTATTTGAATTTGAGGACATCAGAGATGAAATCAAGAAAAATATGATTAAATATTGGTTTAATAATTATGAAGAAATAAGAGAAATATGGGAATCAATCAAAACATGTCGGAGTGGTAATGCTTCCGACATTACAAAATTTTTATCTCTGATATCTTCGGTTGAATCTTTCCATAAAAGATTTCTCAATCCAGTAACTGACAAGCGGAAGAAAGAGCATAAAGAATGGTTGAAAAAAGTAACGGCGCCGCTATCTGAAGACGACGCAGAAAAATTAAAAAGCATGGCAGCTTTTGGTTTTGAATTTTCTTTAAGGGGAAAAATGAAGGATATTGAGGCGTTTTGCATAGATGCTGGAGCTATTGGATTGGATGATGAAATTATTAAAAAGATTGTAAACACTAGGAATAATTACGTGCATGCATTAAAAATGAGCTCAAATAAGTTGCTTACGTCAGTCGAATTGTTTAGAGTAAATATCGTTCTAGAGATATATATGAAAATATCACTGCTAAGTGTGTTGGGTATCGATAGCGCAAAGTTGAAGGAAATCATTGCCAAAAGAGGTGAATTTAAAACTTATTTTACAACTATTTAGTCTAATTTAGTTCCTGCGCTACTCGGATCGCCATATTTTCACAACCACCTTTGGTGGTGGTTAAAATAGGAAAGCCTTAGGGGCCGGTTGTCCTAAGATCCTGAATAAGCTGACTTTGGTCAGCTTATTTCTGTTAATGACGCAAAATAGCCTTTCTGCAAAGCACTTTTTTTGCTAATATCTAGACATGAAATACAAACCACAAGATACAGTAATATTATTTTCGCATGGCTTTGGGGTTATGAAAGATGCCCGAGGACTATTTTCCTTTTTAGCGTCTATGCTAGAATCACGGGGATTTGTAACAAAACAATTTAATTACAATAAGTTTGATGGGGATTCTAAGGAGCTTTTTGCTGTACCTTTTTCTGACCAGGCGTCCATCCTTCAGAAACACATCAATGAGCTAGTCAGGGACGAGAGATACAAAAGTATTATTATCATCGGGCATTCACAGGGAAGCCTAATACCAACTCTCTGTCAAAACTCGGACAAGGTAGAAAAAGTGATCGGAGTATCACCATTTTTTCAAACTAAAATCGAAGATTTACAGAAACGTTATACGGCTCTTGCCGATAATCAATTAGATTTCTACAACATTACCCGAAGACGTAGAAGCGATGGTTCTGTGACTGTCATCCCTCCAGAATACTGGGCTGAAAGATTTACAACAGATGTAGTTTCACTTTACAACAATCTAGCGAAGAAAACCGAACTTACCCTTATTTATGCAATCAATGACGAGGTTATGGATTTCAACAATCTTAGGCTCATAAAGAATAGCCGAATTATCAATCTTGACGGAAATCATGACTTTTTAAACCAATATCGTGACGAACTATTCAAGACAATCCTTTGGGATTTGGATATAAGTTAGGAATTTTGAGCAGGTTCCAACGCTACTAACCTCGCCGAATAGAACGCATACTAAAATAAGCTAATTTTGTGGTATAGTTATAGCAAATGGAGCTGGATAACAATCAAGAGAAAAATGAGCCTTCAAGCAAAAAACCTTTCTTAAAAAAATATTGGTGGATGGGGCTTATTTTAATTATTATTGTAATTGTACTTGCTTTGGCTGGTCTTGGAATAGTGAATAAGGCTGGAAAAAAACAGAGCAAAAAATCGATACCAAGCACTATGTCTTCGCCAACTTCTATCCCAACTGTACCCACAACAAGCGTATCCGCGATTACTTCACCCCCATCCAACATGGAAGGTATTAATACTCATACGGAAATGTATGGTGGTACAGGGGCTGACTCAGATATTGTTACTCTCGGCCCCAAAGTTGGTTCTCATTCAAAGACGACGCCATATTCTGGTAAGCGTGGCATGGAATTCGAACTTAAGAGCAAGGCACCATTACTTGCGCCAATAGATATGACATTGGTTGGTTTCAAGAATCAAAGCAGCGAATCTGGGATTGGAGCAGACGGGAAAAAATACACACCGATGAATGATATCGAGCTGACTTTTGAATCTGCTAGTCCTGACTGGCCAGGAATGACTATTATTCTTTATCATTTATATACTTCGCCTTTAATGCAAGGGCACTACCAAAATTCAGATTGTGATGATGTTGAATGGGGCGCTAAAAATAACCAGGCCGAAGGGCATCTTTTCTATCCAGTTGATGATTATGTAGTTCCCTCGAAAGGTAACGCCAAAGCCTGCAAAGCGCTCATTGGTCGGACGGTAAAACGAGGGGAGCTGGTCGGATATGCCGGGAACGTGGGCGAGCACTCCTTTGCTTCATTTTGTTTCAAGGTGCCAGACAAATCAAAAAATCTGACCGTAAAACAGGGCAACCAAAATCTGCATTGGGTTCAGCCAACCTCGTTCTTCTATTGGAAGAGCTACAGCCCCGACGCGACTTTCCCCGGCGGGGTGCTTGCATATCCCTTTGAAATTGACGGTTTTCAGCTCCCTACCAAACAACGTGATGTGAACTTCAAATACACTTCAAAGGAATGAAGTAAGTATTGAATAGTTCCAGTAAGACTTTTAGGGGACGGTTCTCTTTTGAGCACGGTATTTGCGTTTTTATAATCTCTGAACTATAAACTAGTTGACGATAACTTTTGCAGACATGCCTGATTGGTAGGGTGTACTGCTGTAGCCATTATAGATCTGGCCGCTCGGAGATTGAAAGGTATCTTCAACATTTGGGATTGTTCGGATTATCTCTTCTCGACTGTCGTAGAAGGTGATCGTGTACTGACAATTAAGCTCCTTTTCGGCCGTATAGCCGAATCGTAACCACGCCCCCGAATCTCCTGCCGGATCTTTCTCCACTGAGACGGCACCAAACTTGACTAACCCACTGCACGACCCCGTACTACTGCTAGGAGTGCCTTCTTTCGTATTATTATTTTGAATTACCTTTTTGAAATACAAAGTAGCTGGTGCCTGCAATACCGATAATAACGATCAAAGACAATACTATGCTTTGCGCTTGATGCAAAAGTACAGTATCTTTAATTTTCTCCCACATATAACCCCATTATTAATCTAATTTGATCATACATATTATGGAAACTAGATACTAGTACGAACGTCTGAAATTAACACGGTTAAACGAAGTAGTTCAAGCACATCTCGGCTCGCCAAATGGAACGCATACTTAATAAGCTATTTCTCGGTAGCTTATTTTATTAATGATGCAAATAATCTAATCTGCTAAGTACTTATTTGTCGCAATTAGTACTTCTTGGCCCCAAGGTCTAGCAAATGCTGAAATTGCCAATCCCTCTCTTTTTGAACAGCGTCTAACGAGTTTGTAGCTTTAAAAACAGCTTGTTGAGCATATACGGCAGGTCCATAAGAATGCGTTGATACATGAGCAGTCGCAACGGCTTGTCCAGCTGCATGTGCTGCGGATGCAGCCGGACTATCATTGCCAATCTCTTTGGCTGCGGCGTGTGAGGCTAACGATGCTTGACGGATAATCCTCATACTGAATTTACTCGTTTTAATCCATTCCTGAAGAGTGTTGATAGCTTCGCGAGGCCGAGGATCATCGGTGTATTCTGTTTCAAAATAGTGCATAACTCTTTCCGCACAATCAATACTCCAAAGAGCCAGTGTCTTGTGGTCGGTTTTGCTAATAAGGCCTCTCATTTCATCGTCTTCATGAGTAATTGAGAAGTAAAACCCATAAATAATTCGGGACCGATTCTTAAAATGAAGCATTTACTTAATAAAACATTAAGTAGTATTAGCTTCAAATTAAGAACCGGTCCCTTTTGTCACCTCGCCTATACAGTTTAGTTAATATAGCCCTTCTGTCTTAAGAACTCCTGTCCTTTTTCGGTTATCTCGCCGCTACCGCCACTTTCCTCGCTGACGTACCCGTCATTTCGTGCAGTCTTAAGCATGACTTTTTTTACAAAACCATATTTGTCTTTGCAAGTAGTTTCAAGATCCGTTTTGTAACAAAAGCCACCGTTCTCTTGCACAACATTACTCAAGAACTCAGCAAGCCAGTCATCTTGCTTCATAGTTTTAACCATGGGCGTTAAAATCTCGACCGCCTTTTGGGAAGACCGCAAGAATCGTTCCTGATCGTACTTCCCTGGATCCGATTCGATTATATTCTTTCCAATCGATTCGAGATACCTGCTGGCAATATCGGTAAGGCGATGTTGTCTATGTTTAACCTTGCGAATGTAGAAGGACTCTCTGAACCTGTGAAGATAGTTGTATCCTCCCTTGATGCCTAAGTCTCTAAAGATCTCAGTCAGGGAACCGACTATCCACCCATCTGGGAATCGTTCATGAAGCTTCTCTACCGTGACTCTCAAACGAACATCCCAGTCTGCATCAGTAAGCTTCCGCCTTCCGCCTCTTCTTGATCCTGAAGTCGAGATATCATCGGTTTCCAGCGAGTCGTCCTCTTCTGGCTCGATAATGGTTAGCCCAATCGATTCCAGATAGGCAATTGCCTCATCAGAGAAACAATGTTTCCATCCATTGACCTTTAGAAGGAAACCAGATACGTCTCTGAACCTCTGAAGATAACTCTGTCCTCCGACAATGCCCAGATCCTTAAAGACCGTACTCAGTCCACCAATGACCCATCCATCGGGGAATTGGTCGTAGAGTTTTTTTAGCGTCTCTTTATGACGAGCACTCCAATGGTCAGAAGAGAGCTTTTGTCTTCCGGGTTTTCCGGATGTGGCAGTTATGTTTTTGGACTCTTCGGGCACATCCTCCGGTTCCGTCTTGATTAGGATCTTGCCTATAGATTCCAGATAAGCTTCTGCCTTCTCAGAAAAACTATGCCTTAGGCGACTAGTCTCCTCCAGAAAACCGGAGTCTTCTTTGAATCTCTTAAGATAATTGAAACCTCCTCTCATATTCAGTTCGATAAAGATCGTCCCCAGTCCGCCAACGACACATCCGTCTGGGAAACGCTCATAAAGTTTCGCGAGCGTCTCTTTGTGGCGCTCCTCCCAATCAGAATCAGTGAGTTTTCGCGCCCCTCGTTTCCCTGGTTCGCTATCTTTAATCCTAGCTTTCCTCGAAGAAAAAACAGCTTTATCCTGCCTGGACTCTGACTCAGGATCTGGCATCCTGATGTATTTCTTCTTCTGCACCAGCACAGAGCCGTCACTTTGCATTATCGCAAAGCCCTTGCGCCTAAGCTTTAGAAGTACTTCATCAGTAACCTTATGCTTTTCTTTGAGTCGCACCAATCCATCTTTGCTCTTCTTCAATAAATCGAGCATAATCTTATAGGCCCTGATGTCTGAATCAAACAAAAAAACAGCTTTAGTATCCTGAGGGGTGCTGCTGTCATCGGATACTCCTTCGACTTCAATATCCTCCGCCTCCAACAACGTTTCCTCTGATGCTACATTTTTGTCGTAGACATCTTCACGTTTAGATATTCTTCTTTTCTGGCGAATGTGCGGAGGAGGAGTCAGGTCCGGCTGACCAAAGGATACTATCCGAACAGATTGACGAGAAGAGATGCCTTGACGGCTAATCCTGCTCGCCAGGTCCCTAAGAATATCCAATGCAGGTTCTTCATCCTTCAGCTTGCTGATTAGCTTACTGTGAATTTGGCTTACTCGACTTTCGGTACAACCGAATTCATCTCCTAGCTCCCTAAACGAAGGAGCTTTTGAGTCGCTATCGAAATTATACCGTTTTTCCATTAACGACAATGCTCTTTCCTTCACCTCGGGCGACGAACCATAGTTAAGACTAACCTCTTTGATGACATCACGAAGCTCTTCAAGAGCCTGCTGGTAAGTCGCATCGTCTTCAGTATCGCTATCATCAGAAATGAGGTTATGATAAGAAGTCTCAGCCTGTACCCTGCCCCCTTGGCCGCCATACAACACAATTTGATCCAGCGACAGCGGAAAAGCGACCCTGTTATTAGATTGCGCCATTGCCATTACGTGAGCCTCGGAAAATATTTCATATATCTCCGAGCTTGTTACTACACGGCCATCTTGGCTTTGGCTTGCAACATAGCTCTGAACTTCCTTTATGGCCTTTAGAGCTGATCTGGAGATAAGCGAGCGGCTTCTTATGAAATCCCACATGCTTCCGACAACCCGAATGTAATAGAATCCTCGCAAGCTTTTTCCTCTTGTCTCATCGTATCTTTTACACGCATCCTCCATACCGCCGAAAGCCGCATCTTCCAGGCTACAAAAGTCTATACCCAGCATTCCCAATAGTATGGAATTCTGTTTATAGAACCTCCAAGCCGTGCCCGAAACGAATTGAAGATCATCTTCGGTTATCCGCGTCATGTTTTCAAGCCATAGTTTTTTATTCACTGTGTCTTTCTTTTCTTCTGCCATTATTACGAATTCCGCATCATCCACTGCTATCCCTCGCATGTTTTCAATCATTCTTTTTTCTTCATCCCCTGCGCCTTGCTCTACTACTATCTCTTTCACGAAATCCACTCCTTTTCCTAATCCTAAATCTCCTATGTTCACTGATAAATATTCAGTTTTCAAGTAACTGTACCGCAACTATTAGTCTGAAATTATATCATTTATCTAACTATTGGTCAAAGATTTTTCCTTCAATGTTCCTTCAATGTTAGGCGGAAAATCAAAAGCACAGCTCAAAAAAGTACAGTGATTTTTAAGCTTATTCTTATTTTATTAATTCGTGAGTACATTATTGATACTAAGGATTGGTAATTCGAATGTAGCTTGTTGGAGGATGTTCGGAATTCTAGCGTTTTGGATTATTTACAAATTAAATGCTTGTCATTCCCGCGGAGTCTGGAATCCAGACCTTTTCTAGATACGCTCTTCCCGAATCCCCGCTTCCACAGGGATGACTAGATTAAAGCAATTATCTTCTTTTCCACTGCAGTTTTGATGTTAAATTCAGGAGCGACTCGAAATTCCTTCGAAATTATGTACAAAAACGTCTTTTTGTGATATCCTGTAACATCGGCAAATTGCCATGCAATCTTAGCAATTGAATATAAACCTCCGAGTGGAAGGAATAAGATTATGATTGATGATCCCTTGTGTCAGACATTAGAAGAAGTAATTGGCAAAGTCACTGTTGAACTTGACGAGAACAGAAAGGGGAAGACAATACTCTTGGCACAAGATGCGCTCGATTTGTACGATATCTTTAAGGCAATGCTCTTTGCCACGGCGGTTACTGGCCTGAGAAATCCATACGAACGGTTAATGGAAGACACGATAAAAACAATACGACACCAAGACACCCGGGAACTGCTTGATGAGTTTGTTTTTAGCAACAAGCTTGCAACTAAGCTCGCAGAAAGTGCAGAAGATCTTCTCCTATTTCTTTCCAAAGATTTTCCTGTGCACTGGATTCTATTCTATTTCATTGCCGATGCAATCGAAGAACACGAATACCAGCGCGAAGACGAAATCTATGAAGATGAGATTGCTGAACTTGCGCGCCGTGCTTCAAGGGATCAGCCATGGGGAGGTTGGTTTACAAGGGATACAGCAGAGAAGCTTGCAAACGATCTTAAGCCTGAAGATGTCGAGCCTTGTCCAAGTGAGAGCTGGATGCAACTTACCATGGAATTTGAAAGAATAAAAATTCTTCTCAAAGTGTACGGTCACCTGTTAACTGACAGGCAGATAGCCTATATCAATGATTATTACGATAAAATAGCGCATGTGGGTTCTCTGGATAATATCGTACCTAACCGCAATGTTTCAGGGCTTTCCCTAACACATCTTAGTTTAGACGAGAGGCGGAAACTTAGGGAGAAGAGAAAAAAACTGTGGCAAACCATCAGTCAAGCAGAAATCTTTCTGCGTTCATTTCAGGTTGAGTAAGCTTAGCATATTCCGTAATCCAAATAAAAAAACCGTCGGGTTCACGCAACCGGCGGTTTTATTATTAAGCACTATTTTTTTTAAAAAATATTTTTCAGCTTCTTTATCTTTCAAATTCTTTAACACTCAACTATTAATTGCTATAATTTAATTTAGTAGTAGGGAAACAAACTTAGAATGAACGAAAAACTGATTACAAAAAAAGCGGTAAATCAAGTCATTAAGGATTACTGGGGCCAACTGCGTGCCAACCCATGGCAATCGATTATTGCCATGATTGTGCCCGGCATCGGCAGCATTCTTGTTGTTTACGTTCCTCCGCTGATTGTAGCCCACCTAGTCGACACGTTTGTAGGCCAAGGACAAATTTCTCTTTCTTTATCGGCAACCTATATTTTCCTATTTGCCTTTGGATGGATGCTTGGCGAGGTCCTTTGGCGAATAGGGATACACTTTTTGATAAAAGTGGAAACAAAGGGCATCAATACCCTGGCTAAAAAATCTTTCAAGTTACTAGCCGAGAAAGATTACGATTTTTTTTCCAATAATTTTGTCGGTACATTAACAAAAAAATCTATTGCCTATCCATTGAACTTTGAAAAGGTAATTGACGTTTTTAGCTTTAATATATTTTCAGAAATTATCCCTATGCTGTTTGCTTTTTTTATATTATGGCGGTATTCTCCGTGGATTCCCACTATTTTGATTGTTTGCATCTTTATAATGATTGCGATAGCCATACCGATAATCAAAAAAAGAGTCAAGCTTGTTGCCCAAAGACACGATGCCGGAAGTAAATTGGCCGGCCGTAGATCTGACTCTTTGACTAATATTCTGGCGATCAAATCTTTTGCGAAAGAAGATTATGAATACAAGGTCTTTGGGGAACACGTCGACCTTTACACTAAAAAGTTCAAAGAAGCAGCCGATTTTCACAACTTACGTTACGATACTGTCGTTTCACCAATTTACGTCTTTACGAATGTTGCCGGCTTAGCAGCTGCCATATTTTTTGCCCAAACCCTCGGCTTAAATGCCGGTGCGATCGTTGTTGTTTTCTCATATTACGCTCAAGTAACAAGAGTATTTTGGCATATCAATAAGATTTATCGCAATTTAGAATCCTCCGTAAGCGAAGCGGCGGAATTTACCCAACTTTTTACTGAACCGCCAGCCATTAGAGACGCCGAAAATGCCAAGGAGCTAAAGGTAGAAAGAGGAGACATCTCTTTTGCAAACGTCAATTTTAGTTATTTTGACGATCACAACGAAGATGATGATAGCTTTTTAAAGAGCTTTGTTTTGGATATCAAAACCAAAGAGAAGGTTGGCCTGGTTGGACCAAGCGGAGGCGGCAAAACGACAATCACAAAATTACTTTTAAGGTTTATCGATCCTGAGTCCGGAGATATCCTTATTGACGGCCAACCGATAAGAGCTGTTACTCAAAGTTCGCTTCGCCAAGCAATTTCTTATGTCCCCCAAGAACCCCTACTTTTTCATCGATCCTTATTTGAAAATATTGCTTACGGAAATGAAAAAGCCACTAAAGAAGAAGTTATTAAGGCAGCAAAAATTGCTCATTCAGATGAATTTATCAAGCAACTTCCCCAAGGATACGAAACTTTGGTTGGAGAACGCGGCATCAAACTCTCAGGCGGTCAAAGGCAAAGAGTGGCCATTGCCAGAGCCCTTTTAAAGAAAGCTCCCATACTTGTTTTGGATGAGGCAACGAGTTCTCTTGATTCGGAATCGGAGAAATACATACAGGAAGGTCTGTGGGAGCTGATGAAAGACAAAACGGCGATCGTTATTGCTCACCGACTATCAACTATTAAGCACCTGGATCGGATACTGGTGCTCAGCGAAGGCCAAATTGTTGAAGACGGGACGCATGACAAGTTAATAAAACAAAATGGTCTCTATGCAAAACTTTGGGGCCATCAAGCTGGCGAGCCGGATGAGCTTATCAAATATGTTCTCGATTAGTTCGGTCTCGCTTTGGCTTTCCAGTAAAATTTGCCTTTAGATAATTTATCCATAAATAAAGATGTCATCAGATAAAACGGCAAACACTTAATTGCTATGGCTATTCCAATTCATTTTAAAAATTAATTTTGTTTCTGGCCCAAAGCTACTCTTACCAGCCTGATCTGCTCGTAAGAAAATTTGCCGCCAAGCGTATCTTTGATGGGACGAAGCATTCCGGGACCCACCTCCGCCATAGCTTTTTCGATTATTTTCTGATCCTTAAGAGAAACAAAACGATTAATATCTATTTCTTCCCCTGATAAAATAATTTTTTCTAAATGAGAGACGATGGTGCCAACAACCACCGATTTTTTAGCCGCCATTTCTGCCAAGGTCAGACCTTGGCGATAAAAGGCTAGGGTTTCTCTGATGGTACCAGAATTAGCTTCCGAAGGCCTTATTGTTCTTTTAGCCGAAAATTGATGCTTTATTATTGACGCTTTCGTCTCAATGCCTTTATTATCACAATACTCGGTTATGCTTTTTAAAAATAATTCCCCATATCTTTGAAGCTTAGCCTCTCCAACACCACTAATGCTTTTTAGCCCTTCTAGGCTCCCGGGATAATATACTGCCATTTCATTTAGAGTTGTGTCAGGAAAAATAATGTATGGCGGCAAACCTTCTTTGTCGGCTAAGGTTTTTCTTAAAGCTCGTAAAATTTCAAAAAGTTCATAATCAATATCTTTAGAATCAATCTTAACTTGCCTTTGCGTTTTAGTTTTTCCGAGCTCTATCTTTGGCTTAACGATCGTTACTTCTTCTTTTCCAGCAAGCACCAGCTTGCTTTTAGTATTTAACCTTAAAACCGGATACTCATCTCCCTCCAAATCAAGATATCCGGCCCGAATTAGCTCCCTAACTATAAGCTGCCATTTCGATTTAGAGTGATCTCTGCCAATACCATAAGTTGATAATTTATCGTGATTTCTCCCAATGATCTTCTGGCTCTTGGAACCAATCAAAATATCTATAATATGATTCATACCAAATCGTTCCTTAGCCCGATGAACGCAAGAGATTACTTTTTGAGCCTCAATGGTGGCGTCAAAGGTTTCTCTGGGCTCTAAACAGATATCGCACGCCCCGCAGTTCGTCTCAGTAAAATCCTCGCCAAAATATTGAAGCAAGACTTTGTGTCGGCAATTATTGTTGATGCAATAGTTGACCATCTCCTTAAGTTTAAGATTAGCAATCTCCCTTTCCCTTAGATCTTCTTTTTGCCTGATAAAATGCTCGATTTTTGCCTTATCGCCATAGTTAAAAAAGAGAAGGCAATCACTTTTAAGACTGTCTCGTCCGGCCCTTCCTATCTCCTGATAATAGCCTTCGACATTTTTTGGCAAGTCATAGTGGACGACGAAACGCACATTCGGTTTATCGATACCCATGCCAAAAGCAATGGTAGCGACAATTATTTCCACATCATCTTTTATAAACCGCTCTTGGTTGCTACTCCTTTCTTTGGCAGTTAGGCCGGCGTGATACGGAAGTGCTCTAAATCCCGATGCACTAAGATCAAAGGTCAAACTATCAACTTGCTTTCGGCTTTGGCAGTAAATAATGCCGGAATCTTTTCGATGCTCTTCTAGGTAACCCAGGAGCTGCTCGTAAACATTTGCTTTGGACTTAATTTTAATTTGAAGATTTTTTCTTAAAAAACTGGCTTTGTAACGTTTGGAGTCGGGAATATTGAGCTCACTGGCAATGTCACTTTGCACTTTGCTTGTCGCCGTTGCCGTAAGGGCAATAATAGGAATGTTTGGAAAATTCTCCTTAAGGCTCTTAAGCTGACGATATTCCGGCCGAAAATCATGCCCCCATTCGGAAATGCAATGGGCTTCATCTACGGCAAAAAGACTCACTTTAAGCCCTTTTAAAAATTGAAGGAATACCGGCATCATCAACCTTTCCGGAGCCACATAAAGAATTTTAAACTCGCCCTTTTGAAGTTGTGCTTTTATTGTATCGATCTGGGAAAAATCGAGAGAGCTGTTTATTAAAGCCGCCGGAACACCGTTTAAGACTAAAGCATCCACCTGATCCTTCATGAGGGCAATAAGAGGCGATACCACAATCGTTATACCATTAAGGATTAAAGCCGGAAGCTGATAGCAAAGCGACTTTCCCCCACCAGTCGGCATCAAAACCAAGACATCTTGTCCTTTAAGAACATCCTTTATGACGTCTTCCTGAAGCGGCAAAAAGTTATTATATCCAAAGTATTTGTTTAGAGTGCCCCGCATATATCCTCCGAAAGATTATAAAACCCCTAATGTTTCTTAGCACGGTATCCCAAACCAATTTCCTTGTCAAGCCAATGGCAACAAGCATTATCTACTCAACTGTTTTGGCTTTGTAAAAAGAATTGTATAATAGGTTTATTATTGTAGAAAAGGGTAAGGCTTGTGATATAATGGCTTACATGGATAAAAACATTGATTCAATTTATGACTTTATTAAGCTTTGCACCGAACTTAAAAAAATAGAAAGGGCGGTTGACGCCACCCCCCAAAGGCGCGAAAATTCAGCCGAGCATTCCTGGTCCGTAGCCCTTAATTGCTGGCTCTTAAGGAATGAGCTTGAACAAGAATTTGATACCCAATTAGACCTCGAAAAGATCTTTAAAATGGCCTTGATGCATGACCTTGTCGAGATTAAATCCGGCGATATCTCGGCCTGGGATCATGCGGGACGGCTCAACAAAAAAGAGCTTGAGGATAAAGCGGCTCAAGAGATATTCTCTGATCTCCCAACAATGCTTCGAAAAGAGTTAAGCTTGTTATGGGAAGAGTACGAGAAACATGAATCACTGGAATCAAAAATTACTCAAGGTTTAGATAGGCTAAGCGGTACTCTTCAGAGGCTAGTTTCTAACCAAGGATGGAGCGATGTTAAGGCTAATATAGAATCGTTAGACGAAATGCAATTACCCCGAATCGGCTTCTCTAAAACCCTAACGAAGCTCTACGCAAAACTAAAAAAAGAAGCTCTGGATAAAGAGCTTATTAACTAATAACTAGATAAAAACTTAATCATATTTTCCCTTTCTGAAAGGGATTTTTTGGCGGATTCCTCTAATGGAACTAAGAAATTATTAAGACGTTGAGGATTTTTAATAATCTTTATTTTGGCGATAGATTTTTTTGCAGCCTCCGCGTGAATCAATATTTCCTGAGCCATGCCCTCGATCACCTCGTACCAAAATATCTTTTGAAGTTCTAGTAAATCCTTCCTTATGTTGATTTTCTCTTTTTTAGTCTTTAATTGCCAATTCTTTATCAGAGCGGCGACTACTTCGGTAATCCGGCCGGCCTTTAAATCTTCTTCCCAATCATGAAGATCATCATTTAACTGGCGCGTAACAAGATAGTTAATGAGCCAATCTAAAAATCCTTTAAACTCTAAACTCTCATTACCATAACCCAGGAAGCAAAGAATAGCCATGGGGCCAAGTCCATGGCCTAATGATTTTTGGGCCAAACCCGAAAGGTCGCCGTACTCTGGTAATGCTCTGGGAATTGATATGATGTCCTTTTTAACCTCAAAATAACCGTTCTTTGTTTCCTTATAATTAGCCTCGTCAATTCTATCCATTATTTTAACAAATATCGGTATAAAATCTTTATTTTGACGTAAAACACCTTTATATAGTAGCGCTAACTCTCTTAAGCAAAGGTTAGCTAGAGAGAGACTCTTAGGATCACCCTCCCCATCAAAAAAATTATCGTAAATAGTATAAGCTGTCCAACCATTTAAGTTAGCTAATCCCAAACTAATAATCATCTTATTGCTTACTTTTTTGCCCACAGGGCCTAATGACTCTCTAAATTCGTAAGGAAATAAGGCAATGAGATCGCCCGTGTTTCCACCCACAATCCGATCAATATAGCCCACTGCAAACTTTTTAAACTCGGGATCGGTAGATTTAAAACGGTCTTTTGACTTTTTTAAGATTTCATTTTTAATACTCATAGGCTCACTCATTTTCAAGACGCTCTTATCTTTAAGTCCGTTGTCCGCTTCTAAAATTTTCCGGTATTTTTCGATAGCCTCTAAGGACATAGCAATAGTTATTGCCGGAGAGCCACTTAAAATCATCTTTCTGTTTTTTACGGATTCCACCACAAACGGGTAAGATTTCCGGCTTTCTTTTTTGAGGCTTTTTAAAAGATAATTAATCCCGTTTTCCAATTCTTTCGACTTGCAACCTAAATTGATAAGAGAATTAAGAGCCAATGCAGTATCAAAAGGATTATTCCAAATCCCATTTGTATCTCTTTTTAAAAGATAGTTGATTATGTTTTCTTTTAATTTTCCATTATAAGTTCTAGAAATGAAATAAATTTGAGAAAAGGGCGATGCATAATAAGGCGAGGAAAAATCTTCTTTGAATATATGGTCTTCCATTAACTTTTCGATATTTGGCAGAGAAATCTCGAAAAGAGATAACAAAAAACCAACATTGGAGTTAACCGCAAGATCAATATCCTTCCAATTTTTAGAATTCTTACCCTCTTTAAACCACGTATAATACGGTCCTCCTTCCTCGGCCTCTAAAGACGTTAAAATTTTTATAAGATGCGCCATTACTTTGCCGTCAATTAATCTTTTATCATATTTTAAAAGAGCCGCTAGGGCGCAGCTAGTATCATCGAGATCATCCGGATATGGCATCGTTTTTTGCTCGTTAGAACCTTTAGTCCAATAGTTAAAAGACCAACGATTGCTTTTTTGGGCCAAAAGAAAATTTGCCGCTCTCTTCTTTAAAGCTTTTAGATCCTCGGACTCCGTAAGCTCGGACAAACTTAAAAGAACAATCGCAGCAGAAAAAATGGTATGCCTCTCCCATTTGGATCCACCCCCATGAGCTTCCCAGGCATAATCTAAAAAACTACCATCTGCTCTTTGCTCGGCCAGTAAAAAAGAAGTGGCTAAATTAATTGCATCTTTAAGATTACTTTTAATCATCCTTTTTAGGCTCTATTATAGGTAAATCGATTGTAAAAACCGTACCTTTGCCTACTGTACTGTTTACACTAATAGTCCCGCCAAAATCCTTTTCTACAGCCTCCTTGGCAATCGAGAGTCCAATGCCGGTACCATTCTCGACATCCTTGGTAGTAAAAAAGGGGGTAAAAATCTTTTCTTTATTCTGAGACGCAATTCCCTTGCCCCAATCCTGAATGGTAATTCTAAATTTTTTACCCTTCCTTACACAATCAACCGAAACAATACGGTTATGTGCCGATCCAAATTCATAATAGGCATCGATAGCATTAGAAATAATGTTAGAGACCACCTGATAGAATTTTAAGGAATTGCCATAGAGAAAAACATCATTTTTGCCTTTAAGCTTTATTGAAACATCGGCTTTTTGAGCTTTGAAAGATAGAATCTGGGCCACTTGCCTTATTTCTTCGCATACATTAAACTTCTCTAGCGACCCCTGCTGGCTAAGCTGTCTTTTAATTGCCAAAATAAAGCTTTCCATCCTCCGGCTGGCATCCGTTGCTCTTTTAATACTTGAATTTACATTGTTTAACTCCTTATGACTAGAATCTTTGATGTTCTCTAAGTTTAGAGACACGATAGTAAGAGGATTAATTAGGTCATGAAAAACGCCCGAAGCCAGACGACCGAATTCTGCAAACCTTGATAATTGAGTCATTTTCTCGGCCTGAGATTCTTTTAAAGCCCTTGTCCTTTCCTCAACCTTAACTTCTAAAAGATCCCTTTCCTTTTTTAACGCCGCTTCGGAACGTCTCGCCCTTTTTAAGGATTTTTCAATCTCTCTATTCGAAAGCCAAGCCACTATCATAATGTTTATAAAGGAAAAAACAAAAACAAAAGCATCATCGACTCCGGCTGTTTCTTTCTTCCAATATAGATTCGGCTTTATCGTTCCCTGGATTTGTAAATAGGCAAATCCCAGAGTGAGCGTGGTAATAGCCAAGGTCACTATCCAGGAAAAACGAGTACTGATTAAAATACCTGACATAATTATAACGACTGAATAAGTTAAAAGAACCTGGGGCGTCTCAAATCCATAATAAAGAGCCGTGTAAGCAGAAGGAATGAGGAAAAAAGAGATAAGTATGTAGGAAGATGTCCGATAATATCCGAGCCTTGATAACTTATATAAACCCAGAAAAATTAGAAATAATATTAAGATAAATAATACGGGAACCCCCCGGTATTCTCCCACAGCTATTGATGCAAAAAAGGCCGATAAAAAAGCCATAAATGCCAAAACAAGAACACCAGCCAGCAAAATATTTAAGATAAACTCTTGCCGCTTAGTGTCCTCATCTTTAGACCTTGGTTTAACCAAGTTGTAGAAAAACTGGTTCATTTTCAAGATTATTGTACCATAAAAACCATAAAACGAAAAAACCGGGTCTGTTTTAAAAAAGATTTACGGAACGGCGACATCGCTCCAAGGCATACTGGTAGTTTCGGACACTGCAACTTTTGTAAGTTCGGCTGTGGATCTAGAATTTTTGTCGACAAGGGCCTTTAAAAGAACTTCTTTCATTTCCCCTCCTCCTTATTAATTTAATAATTCTCGACCTAAGCCCACATTACTAGATAATCCTTAAAAAGATATTAAGAAAATATTAATTATTTTTTGAGCTCCAGTTTATACCCCCTGCCAGGCACAGTATGGATTAGTTTTTTCATGCCGGCAAGATCAATCTTTTTTCTCAAGTTTGAAATATGAACTTCTATAGCATTCGAAAAAAGATCAGCATTCATATCCCATACATGCTCCAAGATCATACTTCGGGTAAGTACAGATTCGGCATTTTTTATCAGATACTCAAGCAAAATGTATTCTTTTATCGTAAGATCGATATTGCTGCCTTTTCTCTTAACAATGTGCTTTTTCGTGTCAACAATAAGATCCCCGACTTCCAAAACCTCGCCTTTAATCTCCTGGGGTCGCCTTAGAAGGGCCCTAATTCTTGCCAAAAGCTCTTTTTGGGAAAATGGTTTTGTCAGATAGTCGTCAGCTCCAGTATCGAGCAAATCTACTTTGGTGCCAATTTCTGATATTACAGATAGCATGAGTATTGGCACAATCTTGCCATCCTCTCTGATCTCAGTGCAAACTTGCTTCCCGTCTTTTTTTGGAAGGTTAATGTCTAAAATGATGAGATCATAATCGTTTGTCCGCGCCAAAAAAGATGCCTTTTCACCATCACCTGCCAAGTCAACCTCATAGCACTCAGATTCTAAGGCAGCCTTAATAGATTTGGCTAAATCCTTATTATCTTCTGTTAGTAATATTCTCATATTCCTAATCATTTAATCATATTAGGTTTACTCATTCAACTTATAAATAATATCCGGGTAAACATAGAAATGTTTAATATCTATTTGTTGGATAATTTAAAATATCTGCAGTTTCAGCTGAACGCAACTACTTCACAAAGAACCCTTTATTGCATTATCTGGCATTATCTTTAACGATTAATTAAAAAATGCTTAAGTTTTTATTAAATTGTTCATAAATAAGAAAAAATCGAATATAATCAGATGATGAAATATCGCTTTAATAAAATAAAGAGAGAGCATAGTATAATTGATGGCGGACTAAGAGTCCTGCAAGAATTTGCTAAGGCCGAAGATATTGTGAGCGTAATCCCGGGACCCATTAAGCCAAGCAGATCGTTTACCAAAACCGAACTAACATTTCAATATAAAACCGAGACTGGAGAAAAATATCTCCTAAAAGGCCATGGCGCCGTGCAAGAGGTTTTTGTGGTGAGGAAGGAAACTTAGAATATAGAATTTGGAATCTAGCATCTAGAAAAGGAATAAAGAATTTTAGAATTATTTGTCCCTATATTCTGCATTCCCATTCTAAATTCTAAATACAATATTCTGGATTCAATTATATAAATTAGCCTTCGTCATATAGTTAAAATGCCACTCAGATGATAATCATCTCTTTACTCGATCTTGTCAGATTTCGATATCCATCTTTAGTTACAGTAACGACATCCTCAATCCGAACGCCGCCCCAGTTTTCAAAATATAGCCCGGGCTCTACTGAAAAGACCATACCTTCTCTAATTTTTGAGTCTCCTCTCGGACTTAAAGATGGTGCTTCGTGAATATTAAGGCCAACTCCATGACCGGTGCCGTGAAGAAAATTTTCAGCCAAATTTTCTGTACCAAAAAAGCGAAGCACAGTTTCATGAGGTTTTGAGGCCCTAATGCCAGGCCTTATAGTTTTTAACGCTTCTTGTTGAGCTTTTAAAACGAGATTATAAACCTCTTTTTGCCTTTCAGTGGGTTTACCAAGAAAAATCGTCCGAGTCATATCTCCCAAGTAACCTTTATAAGCACCGCCAAAATCAAGAAGAAGCATGTCGCCTTTCTTAATCTTTTTATCTGTCGGCCTGTAATGCGGAATAGCCGACCCAACCCCGGAAGCTACTATCGGCCCGAAAGCAACACCGTCGCCTTCTTTAAATAAAAAAGCTTGAATTTCCCTAGAAATCTCTTTTTCGGTCATACCTAAATTTATTTTTTTTACAATATGTTGAAAAGCCAGATCTGTAACCTCGGCTGCTTTTGTCAAATACTCTATTTCCTGAGGATCTTTTGTTGTTCTTAAATTTTTAATAATCTCCGATGCATCAATAAAATTATATTTCTTGCCCCCTAAAAGATCTTTGGCCTCACCGTAAATTAAGCTATCGGCCTCAAAACCAACATTTTTAACGCCACCAAGTTCACTTAAAATTTTATCCAGGGCCTTATGACTAAAAGGATAAGGGAATTCAAGAAATCGTGTTTCTTTAACATTTTTAACTGATCCGGCACTTCTTTTATCAGCCATAATAATTAATTCTTTTTTGGTGACCATAAGGACTGCTTCTGGATCCCTAAAACTTTGAATTGAATCACCGGCAAGCGCGAAATAGCCGGTTAGATAATAAATATTCTTCAGGTTAGTAACAATAAGCGCATCTAGATCATTCCGCTTAAGCTGATCTACTAAATTGTTCAATCTGTTCGTAAAAGACATATCTTATATTCCTCTTAAGCTTTAATGGGTGAACAAATATTGTTTTTAATTAAACTCTAATTTGACGAGCCATTAAAATGTCAAAGCTCAAATTTCAAATGCCAAATGAATGTTTAATGACTTAATAACAAATGAAATTAAAGAATTTGACATTAGGATTTGATTTGTAATTTGGATTTTGACATTTGACATTTATTTAAGTCTTTTCCTAACCATAGCGTACTTCGGATATTCCCTCGATAGTTTAACATACGCTATGTGTTCTTTGGCACCGGGATTGGCAACCTCTACTACTTGTTTGTTCCGGTCTAGAATTGCCCCTACTTTCTCTTTAAAGATCTTGTTGGGAGTGATAATCTCTATCTCGTCACTAATTTTAAATTGGTTCCTAATCGGAATTTTGGCAAACCCGTTATCATATTCTTCGATAACGCCTAAGAAATTATGGGTTCGAATCTGCACTCGATCCGGATACACTTCACCTTTTTTAGCTTCACCAAATAAAAATCCGGTTGTGTAATCCCGATAATTTATAGTTTCGGTTTCAGCCCTTAATTCCTCTAAACAATCTAAAAATTTGCCTGCCTTAAAGGCCTCCAACGCTTTTTTATAAGCCCTGGCAATCACTGCAACATAATACTCGCTCTTGTTCCTTCCTTCCACCTTAAAACCAGTAACACCGGCTTTAATAAGCTCCGGCAGATGTTCGATTAGCCTTAAATCTTTAGAATTAAAGATATAAGTGCCGTTTTCGTCTTCTCTAACCGGAAAAAAATCCCCGGGACGCATCTTCTCTTCTATTTGGCCTTTATAAAGCCAGCGGCATGGCTGGGCGCAATCGCCCTGATTCGCTTCCCGACCCGTCATGACTGCAGAAAGAAGACATCTACCAGAATACGAGATACACATGGCGCCATGGACGAAAACCTCAAGTTCGACGTCCGGCACTTTGTTGTGAATTTCCTGAATCTCCTTTAAAGCTAGTTCTCTTGCGAGTACAATTCGCTTTATTCCTAAGTCCTGCCAAAATTTAACGGACTGCCAATTTGTTGTGTTGGCCTGAGTACTCAGATGAACTGGAATGTCGCTGTTTTCTCTTACAAATTGAATAATACCCGGATCTGAAGCAATAATGGCATCCGGTTTAAACTCTGCCACTTTTTTGATATCCTCTTCGATTTTTTCGAGATTATAATTGTGGGCAAAAATATTAAACGTGACAAAAAATTTTTTGCCGAATGAATGGGCATAGCGAATCGCTTCTTTTAAGGTATCAAAATCGAAATCCACTTCGGCTTTCCGAAGCGAATATTTCGCTAAGCCGCCATAACATGCATCCGCACCATACAGAAAAGCAATTTTGGCTTTATATAAGTCTCCTGCGGGTAAGATTAACTCTGTCTTCATATCCGAATAATTATATTCCATTTACGCTAAAAATTCAATCAGGCAAAAATGACAAATGCCAAAATCCAAATTACAAATGAATGTCAAATGAATTAATGCTTAAATTTTTGACATTTGGAATTAGGATTTGAGTTGACATTTGAGCTTTGACATTTGGAATTAAAAAGCCACAGAAACTCTCCTGTGGCTGGCTTTTTGCATTTGATTTTCAAGAAACTACTTCAAGTAGCTCTTAACTTTAGCAGCCTTTATCTGTTCGTTTAGCCAATCCTGAAAGCTTTTACCTTTAATTAGAATATGGCTTGCCTTAACTTCATCCTTTTTTACATCCGTTACTTTGATGATGTGGTACCCGTAAACAGTTTTTACAACTCCCGAAACTTCATCTTTCTTTAGAGCAAAAGCGGCATCTTCAAATTCCTTAACCATTTTCCCTTTTCCAAAGAAACCTAAATCACCACCCTCGGCGGCCGAAGTATCCTGGCTATATTTTTTAGCCAGCTCGGCAAAATCACCGCCGTTTTTTACTTCCGCAAGAACTTGTTCGGCCTTGGTTTTTGCTTCCTTGTTTAAAACATCATCCCCTGTCACTTTTTCAGCAACCTTTTGTCTTAACATCTTGGCTTTTAACTGGCCCTTAAATTCATCGGTACTCCAGCCATAATACTTTAAAAGAACAGTTTTTAAATTTTCTTCGCCACCGTTTGCATCAACCAATCTTGTATATTCGGCGTCTACTTCCCAATCACCCACACTCATCTTATTTTTTAAAGCGTAGTCAGAAATAATCAAATCTTCCTTAATTTGATCGGTAATTTGACTTTTGATATCAGCTAAAACTTTTTTACCATCCTCGGAATTAAAATCAACTTTTTTGTATTCTTTTTGATAATTTTTTAAAGCATCGAGACGATTTTGATAGTCAGCAACCGTAACCGAGTCGCCATTTACAATAATTGCCGGGTAAGGCACAATCCTTGTCGCCACTTTGGCAGCAGCATTGTTCCAGCCATATTTATAAATCCCGATCCCGAAAATAATAATTAAAGCGACAACTAAAGCTAAAAAGCCGCTAAGCGAATACAAAAAAACTTTCTTTTTTACAAAATTTATAACCTTAGAAAGGTTTGATATTTTACCCATTTTAGTCAGTTCCTCCTTACAAATATATAATAACCCAATTATTACAAAAAAACAATTTTACGGTTTGTTAGTTTTTAAGAGATTAACAACATCTTTTGTTGTAAGTTTGCTTCCCTTGGGCCTGGCGTCCAAGATCATATCCCTTACTTTGGCTGGATGCTTGACGTCATAGATATCTAGCGTCAGCCCAATTCCAATGATATGTAGATCGCCATAATGAGCCATGTTGGCCGCCATCCCATGCTGGTCATAAGTGATATCTAAAATCCTATCGAGGCTAAGCTCCTTTACCTCTTTTTTAAATATTCCAAGTTGATCGATTACAATAAATCTCTGGTTGGTAAGAATATAATTTGTAAAGTACCACAAGAGCCAGCGGTAAAGGCCCCAACTCCAAAGAATCACCAAAAAGACAAAAGACAAAAGAACCACATAAGATCTCGAATTAAAAACACCTATGATGCCAAAAAGGGTAAAAAATGGCAAACCGTAAATAGACCACGATCTCTCAGCGTAAAGACTGCACTCGATATTTTGGATCTCCTCTTCGCCCGGTTTTAACTCGACTGATAACTGCATAAATATATTATAACTCAAAATGCAAAAGGGAAAAGGCAAAATTTCAGTTTGTTAAGCGTCGAATTTAGAATATAATATTTAAAAATAAGATAGGAGCTTTATTTGGATAAAATCAAACAGGATGTTAGCGAAATATTGGAATTATATGGAAGCCATCATGACGAAAAAGGAAAATTTTACCATGTCTTAGAAGAGATCGGCAAGCATTTAATCAAGCTAACCAGGTTAAAAGAGAATGAGGATAGACCAGGTCATTTTAAGGAAGAAGTAGCCGATATCTACTTGCTTACTCTTTCCCTTTTAGAGCTAGAAGGCATTGATAATAAAGTTCTCCTTAAAGCGTCTGATCATTTCTTAGAGAAAGTTAAAGAAATTTATGGATCATCGAATTAGTTTAAATTTGAAATATTAGGTAATGCCTAACTTTTCGCTAGATTTAGATTCTCTCTCCAAAGCTTTAAGTCCCACGTGTTAATATCATAATCCTCAACACATCAACCGTCGATATTAAGATTGTCCGAATGTTTGATCTTTGAGCTTTGAGATTTTATTTTTTAAATGGTGCCCCCGAGAGGAATCGAACCTCTGGCCTAGGCGTTAGGAGTGCCTCGCTCTATCCGACTGAGCTACGGGGGCATCGAAAGCTCAAAGATTAAAGATAAAGGATCAAAAATGAATTCCTAAAATCTTATCTGCATCCTTGATCTTTGATCTTTGAGCTTTGATTTTTGATCTATTTCTTGACTTTTCCCCAATCCTTGCCGGTAACAAGACGGCCGGTAATCATATCATAATCGATTAATTCTTCCGGCTTAAACCAAAGTTTGATTTCGTCTTCCGCTTCTTCTGTCGATCCGGAAGCATGCACCAATGTCTGGACGACTCTTCCTAAGCCATCGGCTAACTCATAAGAATCAACGGAAAAATCGCCTCTGATGGTTCCGGGAGCTGCTTCTAAAGGATTGGTAACTCCAACAGTTTTTCGGCCTAACTGGACAGCGTGAGGCCCTTCCCAAACCATGGTAATAAGCGGCCGGTCAACAAAGTAATCCATGAGTTGCTCTCTGATTTTAACTCCTAATTCTTTTGGAGTTTCTTTTATTTCAACGCCTCTTTTTTTGTAACCTTCCCAAGCCTTGGTTCCGGTTGGAATATACCAATCGTCACTATCCGGATAGTGTTTGCCAACAATATCTTTGGTAGCCACAATCATCTTCATACCAACCAGTTTTAAACCACGACGCTCGAATCTGGAAATTACTTCTCCGATTAAGTGTCTCTGAATAGCTTCTGCCTTAATGGCAATAAAAGTTCTCTCTTGAATCATTCCTTATTTATCCTTTCGTTAAATTAAATTGTAAAAATTGCCATTGTCGAAGCTGGCAATGCCTCTTCCTTAACCCTCATTTCTAAACGAACTCAATAATTTTGAGTTTTGAGTTTTGAACTATATCTCAAGTATTTTATCAAATTTTTCCCGATTTTCATAGGGTCCAATTACGGCTAAATTGAGTTTTTCTTTTTTAAAGATATCTTTAGACACTCTTTTTACGTCCCCGAGCTTCACTTCTTCTATCTTTTCAAGTATTTCTTCGATAGAAAGCGCGTCGCCCTGATAAAAGATTTGGGACGCCAAAAACGTGGCAATCCGACTGGTGTCTTCCAGGCTAATCACAAACGAACCCTTATAATAATCTTTGGCTCTCTGAAGTTCTTCCTCGGTTGCATCATCACCGATTCTTTGGTACTCCTCGAGAATGAGTTTTAATGCATCATATATTTTAGATCGTTCTACGCCGGCCAAAGTCGTTACATGTCCGGTGTCGCTTAGGCCTTCTGTGGTCGTATGGATGGAATAAGCAAGACCTCTCTTTTCCCTGACCTCGGAAAAAAGCCTCGAGCTCATATTTCCTCCCAAGATGATAGACATTAAACGCAGCGAGAACTTATCCGGATGAGTAAAGCTGTATCCCGGTACTCCAAGATGAAACTGCCCCTGCTGAACATCTCGCCTTTCTAAAATTAAACGCGGTTTTTCCTGTAGCGGCACCGGATTATTTTCCCTAGTGCCCGTACCGGCCCTAAACTTATTTAAAAATTCTTTTGCCTTCCCCTTTTCGTTTTCTAAGTTTCCGACCAGTATGAGAATGATGTTCTCGGCACCATAGTTTGCCCCGTAAAAATCCAGGAATGTTTGGCGATTAAAAGAAGTTACTGTATTCTCCTCTCCGGCTATCGGAAGTCCTAAAGTCGAATTTTGATAAATAAGGCTTTCGTAGATGTCTCCAATATGCCAAGATGGATTATCCTTATACATTCGAATCTCTTCCACGATGACTCCTTTTTCTTTCTCAATTTCAGACCCGTCAAACGTAGAGCTTAAGACCATATCCGATAAAACGTCTAAGGCTTTTCCCAGATGCTCCCCGGCTGTTTTTACATAATAGGCCGTGTTTTCTCTATCTGTAAAAGCGTTAAAATAAGCGCCGATGCTATCGATCTCCTGAGAAATATCTAGGGCCGTCGGTCTTTTTGTAGTTCCCTTAAACATCATGTGCTCGATAAAATGAGCGATGCCGTTATTTTTCTCGTTTTCTTTTCTGGAACCTGATTTAATAAAATAAAATATCGAAGTCGATTTAACTCCTTCGACGGGAGCCAGAACTAAAGTCGCACCATTATTTAGAATTTCTTTCGAAATCTTCATCGACTGCCTTTCTTCTTAAATTAATCCAAACTAGTATAACTAGAACAACAATTAAAATCACCCCGACATCTCCCAAATATTGATGCAGCACTTTATAATTTTGGCCGAAATAATACCCAAGAATGGGAATAGTAATCGACCAAACGAACGCCCCTAAAACATCCCAAAAAGTAAACTTAAGATAAGGCATTTTTAAAGTTCCGGCCACAAATGGCGCAATGGCTCTAAGGAATGCTGTAAAACGAGCAAAAAAAATCGTTTTATTGCCGTGCATTTTCATAAACTTTTTAACGGCTTTGTACTTTTCGTTAATATTTAGATGGTCTTTATATTTGTAAAGCAGCCTTTTCTCGCCCTCACGACCCAAAAGATATCCAAGCTGCCCGCCCAAAATTCCACCCAGAAGTGCGAGGAAGATGACAAGCGTTAAGCTTAATCTTCCTTGAGCGGCATAAAAACCGGCTAAAATGACAAAAGTTTCACCGGGAATAACAAGGCCCAAGAAAATTGAATTCTCTAAAAGCGCTAACAAAAAAACAGCGAGGTAACCATAAGTTTCGATATACCCCCCGATAATTTGGATAAAATAGTCTAAATTCATTTCATTTTCTCCGCCCGACTTACGCTTTGCGAGACAGGTTCTTATAGATAAGGTAGCCTGCCCCCCCAATTATAGCCCCAAACACAATAGCATCAGCACCGTGGAAATACACTTTAAGCGAATTCCAATTATCCCCCAGATAAACGCCCAGGTAGCCAAGAAAAATCGTCCAAGGAATAATACCTAAAACCGAATATAGGACGAACTTCGAAAAAGACATTTCAGAAAGTCCGGCGGGTAACGAAATAAAAGTTCTAATTACCGGTACCATCCGTCCAAAAAACACCACTCTTGGCCCAAACTTATCAAACCATTTATCAGCATGCTCAATATGGCTCTTTTTTATAAGCACGTACTTACCATATTTTTCTAAGAGAATCCGACCCTCAGTAGCTCCTATCCAATAGGTAACTATTGATCCGAATGTTTGACCAACCGTACCCCAGAAAACAATCTGCCAAAACCCAAAACTACCCTTAGAAACCAGAAATCCGGCATATGGCATAATAAGCTCCGAGGGCACCGGAATGCAGGCGCTTTCTAAGGCCATAAGAAAGGCCACACCAAAATAACCCATATGCTCAATGGCTCCGGTAACTATATTGGTTATGTAAGAAAGAAGATGCTCCATGATGAGTTAAATTTCTAATTGCTCTGATTACTAATTTCTAATCAAATCCCAATTCATAAATGTCTAAAATATTTCTTTGTATATTGGTCATTAGTCATTGGGATTTTTATTACGTCAATTAGGTAAATTAGAAATTAGACATTCTAAATCTTTTGATTTATTAAGATTTCTAATTCACTTGATTACTCTAAAGTAAGACCAATAGCACCAATATTGCTAATCCGATTCTGTAATAAACAAAAACATTATAATTGCTTTTTTGAACATATGTAAGTAGATATTTGATGGCTAAAAAGCCAAATATCAAAGCGCTTAAAATGCCAAACAAAAAAATAGGGCCCATATGATCAATTTTTCTAAGCTCAAATAACGACGCCCCAAAGGTAATGGGCGCCGACAGTAGAAAAGAAAATCTAGCAGCTCCTTCCCGACTCAAGCCCAGAATCCTGCCAAAGCTAATAGTCACTCCGGAGCGAGAAAACCCCGGCACAAGTGCGATCGCCTGACTTGCGCCAATTATAAGACTGTCTCTAAAAGTAATCTTTTCGAGCTTTTTTTCGAGCTTTACGTGATGATCAGCGTACCACAAAAAAGCCGCTCCCAGAACGAGAGTGCTAGCCGTTATAATTGGCGCCCTAAAAGCTTTTTCGGCCAAATCTTCTAAGATTAGCCCGAAAAAAGCTGCCGGGACACTGCTTAAGATCAAATACCAAGCCAATTTCTCGTCAACACTTTGAGCTTTTTTATTTTTTAGGCTTTTTAAAAAGCCTTTTATATATCTAGAAAGATCTTGTCTAAAATAAATTGCAATAGCCAGAAAAGTTCCAAGATGAAGCGCCGCCCCAAACTCCAAACCCAAATCTGGCCAGCCAAAAAAATTAGGTATTAAAAGTAAATGAGCCGAAGATGAGATCGGCAGTAATTCGGTAATACCTTGGATGGCTCCTAATATTATTGCATGAAAGATGGTCATATTTTCGTTAATCCTAGATTAATTTTTGATTATACTATTAAATCCAAATGTCAAAGCCCAAATATCAAATGAATAACAAATGACTTAATGTCAAAATTTATGCATTTGGCATTAGGCCTTCGGCTCTGGGGCCGCTCGGACTCGAAGATATTTTATTTGACATTTGTAATGTGGATTTTGACATCTTGTCCAGCATACTCACTAATATTGCTTTAAGATTATATTACATAAATTGCTTTAAAGGAAGTTAGTTCATCGCTTTACTTTTATTATTTCCACTTTCTTATTCTTATAAACCGTCTCTCCCAGCTTATTTATGGGTGAGTTCGGGTTTATGGCCAAATCTTTTCTTTCCAGTTCGCCCATATAAATATAATCAATTTTGTATCGATCGATGATTTCCCAAGCTTCTTTTTCGTCATTCGTTTGATACAATTTGGCCACATCATCTCTTCTTGGAACAAGTCCGTCCGCAGAGCCGTGCCAGCCCCATTCGTGACCCAGCCATCCCAAAGGAGTAGCGAGGCCGGTATAGCTTGATATCCTAGAATCATCGGTATAACTATTGCCAGGCTTTTCCGCAATAATCTTGCTGCCTTTTACACTTTTATTAAGCCATTCTATCGCCATATAATCATAAGGGTATTTATTTTCGATGTATTTAGTGCCATCAAGTCCTAATTTTTTTTGAAATCCATCCGCCGAAACCTTAACGCTATTAGGAAGATAATAGATCGAAGCTAATAATAAAATAAAAGCCACGGGGAAAAACACATAATTTATCTTTTCCTTTTTCTCCCATAGATAGTAAGCTACCCAAACCACGCTAAGGGACAGATAAATCCAAAGCTCATAATAGAGCTTGAAGATGGTGTTAGCTCGCTGAAAATCAATCCCGTAAATGTCCTTCAGATAAAAAACCTCGCAAAATAAAATTATAAAAAAGGACATCCCAATTAAAACATAATTAAATTTGGCCTCCTCATTAATCTTTTTGTCTTCTAAGATGAGGATAGAAAGAAGAAAACTCAAGATAAATAAAAATGGCAGAATCTGGGCCGACTTAAAAATAAAAGCCCCGACACCGAGAATAATAAGAAATGGCAGAATGAAATCTTTCTTCCCCTTCACTTTTTTATAAAACCTTAACCCTAGGAAAATGGCGACTACAAACATCTGGAGTGAAAAAAGAATTAAGAAATGTTCTATTTCGGTCCTTGGCGCCGTCACTATCTTTATGCCCTGGGAACCAGGTGCAAAATTTAAATAAAACGGCAGCAGGCCAATTAGGCTTACTCCCCCGACTATCGATCCAAATTTTAATGACTCTAAAATCCCTTCTTTTTTGAAGCCATTTCTGTATAGAAGAACTAGGATTAGAAAAACGGCGTAAATTAAATAATCCCAACTGTTTGTTATAAAAAGAATACTAAAGAGGATTCCTAAAAATACCTTGAAAATAAGATCAGTTTCTTCTTTTAGGATTAGAAATAAAGCGAGAATAGCGGTTAGTACAAACGGCAAATCCAGATAATGAGCGTGGAGATCACCTAAAAGAAAGCTATACAAAGGAAACTCGTTTATGGTGCCGGGGATGATACGAGTCGCCTCCGCCCACCAAACCGAAGTTTGTTCCTGAAAAAGAACTTTTATAATATTTGTAGCCTTAAATTCAGCTTTCGATAAAACGCCGATAATAAAACTGATATTACCCATAAAAGCCGCTATAACAATAGCAAGAAATGACCAAAAATATTTCTTGGTAAGATTATAAGCTAAGGAAAAAATACCGGTAACGTAAAAAACATAATTTGTAGCCACCATCAAGTTAAAGGTAACTCCGGATTTTATGAGGGTTAGCTTGGTAAGAACCGCCGCCCCCAGATGTCCAAAATAATAGTAATTGATGGGCTCGCCAGCAAACCACGGATCTTGAGGCGGAAAATAGCTAGTGCGAAGCAGGGCGTTTAGGAAAGCAAAATCCATAAACTTTTCGATGTCTTTGATTTCGGAGTGATACAGCTTATAAGCAATAAACAAAAAACAAAAAACAATAAACATAATTTCGTATAAAAGAGCTTTCCTAAAGAAATCCTTCGTTACGTGAATTTTCTTAAAATGAACAATTAAGAAAGATGATAATGCTAAAAAGAATATACTCACTAGAATACTCAAGTTAGAAAATGGCAGAATTCTAAGACTACCTAAAATCCAGGCAATATAGGTAATAAACCCAAGTCCAATTATCCGGTAAAATGGGTAGCCGTAATCTTTAAGTCGCCCGAAAAGAAAATAACCTAAAGGCGCTGCCAAGGCGCCAATTAAAAAAATGGCTAAATACCAACTTATGACTTCAAACATAGGGTAATTATATAAGTTCAAAGGTCAAAACTCAAATGTCAAAGCCACAGCTTAAAACTAAACGGCAACAAAATCCTCATCCTCTGCAATTGTCGCAGCGCGGCTTAAAAGTGTTGCAATCCAAGCAATATTTTCAATCTTTGGCTCAAATTCATCAAGGGAGTTTAAAGGAACCCAACGATAATCATCATATTCTTCGCTTAAATTGATTTCACCCGATTGATGCACGGCATAATAATGAGGAAGAATCATGCGACTGCCATCCTTCTTTACGAAAAAAGTATCAATGCTGTAATGAGGCAGAACTTTTATCCGAAACAATTCGCCGACCTCTTCGGTCTTCTCCCTACTCAGTGCATCGATAATTGACAAATCCTTGTGCTCCATCTTGCCACCAATGAATGAGAACACGCCATCGTAGTCCGCCTCCCCTTTTCGACGACACAAAAGAACGCTTGATCCATCCTGACTAAATACAGCAATTTTTGGACAATATTGAAAAAATAAAGAGTCCATTCTGATATTATAACTATAGTTTCTAACCAAAACAATCTTAACTAAAAATATCACAAATAATATGACAATTAGGTTAGTATTACTTTTCTATTCTATTAACAAAATAGGAATTTTTTGCTATAATAAAGCCAATCTAAAATCCCGATACGAAAGGAGGTAACTTAACAATGACTGCAGCTAGAGTTGTTCTTAGTAAAATGCAAGATCGCTTAAGCGTCCATTCTTCTAACCTGATGCTGATGCTTATCATGTGCGTCTATTGTGGATCGCTGGCTCTGCCGATCCAATCAAATGAAACCGTAAAGGTTTCACTGTTGCTAGCAACAGTTGCCACACCATTAGTAATAGAGCATCATCACATCAAGGATAAGAGCGTAAGCATTCCATGGCCCGCAAAGATTTTATACGCAGTCTTGCTTACCCTGGAAACTCTCGGCATGGCTCTATATTTTCTGACACATCCTTAAATAAAGGCTATGCGATTATGTGGAACGGGATTCGGACCGTTCAGGGTCCGAATCCCAATAAGGCTAAAGATTAGATTTTAGTTAAGTGATTAAACGCTTACCTAAACTTTTCTCCGAGGCCTTATTTTAATTAGATTCGACTCTTAACTAAGCAATCAATTATATTGCTTCTTCACCGACAGCTGTCGATCTCAAACAAAAAAACCCTTTTTAGAAAATCTTTCAATTTTAACCTTTAAACTGTAATTTTGCCTTTTGAGTTTTGCATTTTGAATTAGTCATGAACCAATTAGCCTACTTCTTAAGCATCGCCCAAAAGGCTTCTTGAGGAATGTCTACCCGGCCGATTTTTTTCATCTTCTTTTTACCGGCTTTTTGCTTTTCTAAAAGTTTTCGTTTCCTTGAATAGTCGCCGCCGTAAAGCTTGGCGATTACGTCTTTTCGGAGTGCCGAGATGGTTTCTCTGGCTATCACCTTGGAACCAATTGCTGCTTGCAAAGAAACTTCAAACATCTGTTTCGGTATGACATTTCTCAAGTTTTCTAGGATCGGCCGGCCAATGTACTGAGCTTTTTCTCTAGGTACAATAAGAGATAATGGATCCACTTTTTCGCCCGCCACCAAAATATCAAGTTTTACCAAATCGCCCGGAATATCCCCGATAAATTCGTAATTATAAGAAGCGTAACCGGAAGTCACCCTCTTAAGATCATCATAAAAATTCGTAATGATTTCGGCAAGCGGAATCTCGTAGGCTAAGATCGCGGTTGTTTCCTCCAGATAAGACATATCGCGATAAACGCCTCTGGCGTCATTCGCAAGCTCCATCACCGTCCCCACATAATTCGAGGGGGTAATGATTTCCAATTTTACATAAGGCTCGGCAATTTCTTCGATGGTTGCCGGGTCAGGAAGCTCAGAAGGACTGTGGATCCGAAGTTTATTGCCGCCTTGCTGGGTGACTTCATAAGACACACTCGGCGTTGTAACCAGTAAATTTAAGTTATATTCACGTTCTAATCTTTCTTTTACTATGTCTAAATGCAAAAGGCCGAGAAAACCGCATCTAAACCCAAGCCCCAAGGCGGGGGAATTTTCCGGATCAAAAGTAAGAGAAGCATCATTTAGCTGCAATTTTTCTAAAGCATCCCGAAGATCGGCTGGCTCGCCGTCTATCATAAAAATTGACGCAAAAACAAATGGCTTGATCTCCTTAAACCCCGCCAGCTCTCTGATCTCAAGGCCAGACCTTGAATTCACAGCTTTTGTTATTGTGTCTCCTACCTTGGCGTCTCGCACCGATTTTAATCCTGTTACAATATAGCCAATTTCGCCTTCCTCGATAGTATCGGTTGGCGAAAGCTGAGGTTTAAAACAACCGACTTCTATAGCTTCTGCTTCTTTTCCGGTTGCCATAAATTTTAGCTTATCTCCTTTTTTAATCCTACCCTCAACTAGCCTTACGTATGTAATAACTCCTTTATACGAATTGAAAACAGAGTCAAAAATTAAAGCTTTGACATCGCTATGTACCGACTGAGACATAGTTGGTGCTGGAATGCGCTCTACAATAGCATCTAAAAGCTCTTTAACACCGGAGCCATCCTTGCCGGATGCCAGGATAATTTCTTCTTCGGACACCCCGATAACATTAACCATTTCCTCTACCACTTTATCTATTTCGGCAGAGGGAAGATCGATTTTATTTATCACCGGGATAATTTTTAGGTTTTGCTCCTGAGCTAATCGAAGGTTAGTTAAGGTCTGAGCCTGAATGCCTTGAGTGGCGTCCACCAAAAGAACGGCCCCCTCAACCGCCGCCAGGGACCTAGAAACCTCGTAAGTAAAATCAACGTGACCCGGAGTATCAATTAGATTCAGCTCGTAAGTTTCGCCGCCGTAATTATAATTCATCCGTACCGGCTGAAGCTTAATAGTAATGCCTCGTTCCCGCTCCAAATCCATCTGGTCTAAGAGCTGCTCTTTCATTTCTCTCTTAGACACAGTGTCCGTAAATTCCAAAAGTCGATCGGCTAACGTCGATTTGCCGTGGTCTATGTGGGCGATGATACAGAAGTCTCGAATATTCATCGGTATATTATATAGTAATTCGTGTCTTTTTTGAAGCAAAAATATTCGCTTTTTTATAATCATTCACAAAATTCAAAATTTTTCCGCGCACAAATGAGTTGCTACTTAGTGCTTAATTTTTAATTTTGAACTGAAACTTTGAATTTTGAGTTTTGAACTTTGAAATCATATTTCAGCTTTTCGCCAATACTTTCTGAATTTTCCTTAATATTTCCCGGGACTCCCCGATTTTCATAACTAAGGTCAAACTAAAATAAGAAATAACGGCCAAAATAATCGATAAAATTGTTTGCGGAAGTAGTCCCTTAGCGATCTTACCGCCCGAGTTTTGAACTAACGGATCAAAAAGGTATAAAGCGTAATGAGCGACAATACCCATTATTATTGATGCTAGCAAAATTTTAACAAAATCTTTAATAATATCTGCGTCATGTAAATTGCCAAGTCGTTTATGAAGAACTATATAAGACATAAACATTGTTACAAAGCCAGCCGCTATAAACGCCAAAGCAATACCACCGACCCCCAATGTAAATTGGTACCATAACACATAAAATCCGATTGATGGATTGTAAATAATTTGCGGCAGTGTTAAAGAAAGTCCGGGCAAGAATATTGTCCCAAGAGCGTTTATTACCATTCCAATAATAGCAATCTTAAGAGGAGTCTTTGTGTCTTGAAGAACGTAAAAAGTGCGTGTTAAAAGAGGAAGAAGTCCTTGGGCTACCAGACCGAAGCCAAAAATACCCAAAACATAAGCCGTAGGCTCCGTGCTAGACCAATCAAAATTTCCGATTCCAAAAATCAGTCTTACAATCTGCGCTCTTAGAACAATGATACCCACCGAGGCCGGAATCATAAAATACAAAATCCTTTTAAAGCTCCAGGAAAAAGCTTTTCTAAAATCTTCTTGTCTCTTAGAAGATAGCGCCTCCGAAAGATATGGAAAAGCCGCCGTTGCAATGGCAATTCCAAAAACCACCGTCGGCAAAGTCTGAATATTATTAGCGTAGTTTAGAATCGCAATGCCCCCAACAAGATAAGACGCTTTTATGGTATCAACTAGTAAATTAATTTGCGTAACCCCAATAGTGAAGGTTCTGGGCCCCATAAGCCTCACGATTTTTCGAAGACCATTATCTTTTAAATCTAGAATGAAACGGTATTTAAAACCCGCATCTATTACAGCCGGAATTTGAATAGCAGCATGGAAAAAAGCACCGATTATTACACCAACTGCTAGCCCATAAACCGGAACTTGGTGTCCCTCTGCCAGAAAAATAGCGGCTATAATAATTGATAAATTATAGATTAATGGTGCGATCGAATAAGCTACAAACCTCTTAAAAGAGTTTAAGATGCCCGAAAATACCCCCGAAATACACATAAAGATTGGGGACAATAAAAGAAGTCTCGTGGTGTTCACGGTAATTTGCATCATGTCCACTCCAACCTGTTTATGTTTAAAACCAGGCACAAGTAAGGGCACGATGTATGGCGCTAAAATGGCGATTAAGATTGCCCCAACAACCGCAACAATAAGAAGCAAATTTAAAAAGGAATTTGCAAGCCGCCAAGCCGACTCTTTATCCTCGTCCTCCACTAATCTTTCTATAAAAATCGGGATAAAAGCGGCCGATAAGGCCCCTAAGATAAGAATATTAAAGATGAGATCCGGCAGTCTAAAACTGGCGCCGTAAATCTCGGCAAAATAGTTGGTACCAAACATGGAAGCTATAATTCGCTCTCGGTACAAACCTAAAATATTAGAAGCCAGCGAAGTAAAGCTCAAAATAATAGCCGCTGATCCAACGGTAAGCTTCTTTCTCGAGATCTCGTAGAGGTATTTTCTCACCTCGCTATTTTAGCACTTTGCGCTTATCTTTTGAAGAGCGAAATAGAGATCTCGAAACAGCAAAGAATAAATGAAAAAACTTTAGAATTACCCGGACTAGAATAATTATCCTAAGATTCTCCGTTTATCGACACAAATCATGAATCTAAATCGCATCGACAAAATAACTTAATCAAGCTAAAATTTCTTTATGAATACAGCGCTTGGTATTTTATTTGGACTAATGTCTATGCTTAGCTATGGTCTTTCAAATGCGATTTCAAAAGTGCCTGCTAAGAAAGATGGAAGTCAGAAACTGTTATTTTATCGCAATGTCTTTATTAGCATATTACTACTTCTGGTTTTTCTGCTCAGCAATCATGAAAATATTTTCTTAGATCCTCAAACAATAATCACTACTATTTTGGTGTCAAGCCTCGGAGCAATCCCGCTCATTGCTTTATATCAATCACTTAAGCTTGGGAAAGTAGGCGTGGTAACACCAATCACGGGATCATCTGCAATCTTTACTATTATCCTCGCCTTGATCTTCTTTAAAGAAACCTTAAACACAATACAAGTAATAGCAGTTTTTTTAATTGTTTTAGGAAATATTCTGATATCGATTAATTTTAAGGAGATTAAGAAATCCCACCTTTTTTCTTACTCAAGCGGAGTACCGCTGGCAGTAGCTGGCAGCTTAGGGCTTGGGGCTTACTTTTTTCTAATTAAGATCCCCATTAATACCTTCGGACCAATTTTAGCTGCGCTATTAGTTGAAACTGGTGTTGCAATTGGTGCAGCAGTTTATATTTTAGCTACCAACCGGAGCTTTTCTTTAAGTGATAAAAGCAGTATGAAATATATTTTCTTTGTTGCCATTCTTGCCGGTTTTGGCGGTCTTGTTTACAACTACGGCGTAAGAGTAGCCCCGGTAAGTCTCGTTACAGCCGTGGGATCGGCAAGACCAATGGTTTCCATTATTTACGGAAAGCTTGTTTATAAAGAAAAACTTCAGACAAAACAATATTTAGCAGGACTTATAATAGTAAGTGGCCTTATTATTATTTCTCTATAAAGCGAAGCAAGATTGCCACGTCGCCGGACTCCTCGCAATGACTAAACACAAAACGGGGCCGTTAAGCCCCGTTTTTTATTAGCCTAATTTCCTATCTACCCGTTAACCCCATGACCAATTAACCCATCCACCTAAATTATGCTGCTACTTTCTTTGGCCCGCCCATGATCTTTTCGAATTCGGCAGCGTTTAGGATCTCTTTTTCTAAGAGTTCCTTGGAGATGGTTTTTAGTTTTTCTGTGTGGTCTTTAATGATCTTTTCAGCTTTACGAATACCTTCACCGATGATTCGGGTTACTTCATCATCAATTTTGTTAGCTGTGGCTTCAGAATAATCCTTGGTGTGTTCACCAAGTTCTCGGCCTAAAAAGACCATTTCTTCTTTGTGGCCAAATACTCTGGCACCCATTTTTTCTGACATGCCATACTCAACCACCATTTTTCGGGCGAGTTTTGTCGCTTGCCGAAGATCGTTCTCGGCTCCGGTCGTCACATTGTCAGCACCGTAAATTACCTTTTCGGCAATTCGTCCGCCAAGCATCATCGCAATTTGATCTTCGAAATCCACCTTCGAGTGCATGTATTTATCTTCGTCCGGAATACTCCAGGTATAGCCGCCAGCTTGTCCTCTAGACACTACCGACACCTTGTGAACTTTATCGCAATGCGGTAATAGATGACCGACAATAGCGTGGCCAGCCTCATGATAAGCCGTAATCTCTTTTTCTTTTGGAGACAATATATGAGATTTTCGCTCGGGACCTAAAAGAACTTTTTCTACTGCTTCGGTAAGCTCAGATTGACTCACCTTTTTTAAGTTTCTTCTGCCGGCTAAAATTGCCGCTTCGTTTACCAAGTTAGCCAGATCCGCCCCGGAAAATCCCGGGGTATGCTTGGCAATTTCTTCTAGATCGACATCTTTTTCGAGAGGTTTTCCCTTAGCATGAACTTCCAAAATAGAAACGCGGCTCTTAAGATCGGGGGCGTCTAAAACAACCCTTCTGTCAAATCGGCCGGGTCTAAGTAGCGCCGGATCAAGAACGTCCGGCCGGTTGGTAGCTGCCATCACAATAACATTCGTATCCTGCTCAAAACCATCCATCTCTACTAGGATTTGGTTTAAGGTCTGTTCTCTTTCATCGTGAGATCCACCAAGACCGGCACCTCGCTGCCTGCCGACAGCATCAATTTCATCGATAAAGATAATACACGGAGCGTTCTTTTTGGCTCTTTGGAATAAATCTCTTACTCTAGAGGCACCAACGCCCACGAACATTTCCACAAACTCAGAACCTGAAATGGAGAAAAACGGCACGCCAGCTTCGCCGGCTACAGCTCTAGAAAGCAAGGTTTTACCCGTTCCGGGCAAACCAACCATCAAAACACCTTTTGGAATTTTGGCGCCAAGATCGGTAAACTTTTTGGGATTTTTAAGAAAGTCTACAATCTCGTTCAGTTCTTGTTTTGCTTCCTCGACCCCAGCCACATCGGCAAAAGTTACTTTCTTTTTATCCGGTCCAAAAAGTCTGGCTTTCGACTTGCCAAACATCATGGCCTGATTATTAGAACCTTGCGCCTGCTTCATCATGAAGTATAGAAAGAAACCAATTACCGCAAACGGCAGAATCGAAAGAATAATATTGACCCACATGCTCGCATCAGTACTCTCTACTACGTCTAAAGTTTCAACTTTGGCCGGATCGACGCCGTAATCTTTTAGAAGCGTGGTAACAGACTGGCCGGAGCCTATCTGCGTCTTTTGTTTTTTACCATCTCTAAGTTCAACCGTCAAGTTACCCTTATCGTCCTGTATTTTTTTAACTTGATCTTGCTTCACCTCTTGAACAACCTGAGAGATTGGAACTCTCTCGATATTAGACTTATCACCGTCGTTAAGACTGTAAATTCCGAATAATAATGCAAGCCCAATAAGAAAATATATAAAGCCCTTGGAAGCCTTACTTTCACTCGCTTTTTTGGGTATTTTTGGAACTTTGGGAATATTTGCCATTAACTTTCTTCTCCTTTTACAAATTTCAGTATGTTAGTTTAACATATACATTATAACGAATCAACAAACAAAATAAAAAGATAATTTTAGAATTCTTCTGCTTAAAAATTGTAACTCATTTTGTAATAAATTGATAGTGAATAAATTTTTTACTCAAGAGTCGATTGAACAAAAATCACCTTCCGGTGATTATTAACTTGCTCTTGTATTTAATTTTTACAAATTTGAGTAAAATGGTTATGCTAGGGTACTATGTGCCAAATGTAGTCTATGACTAATCATTAGCTATCGGTCATTAGCAACCAGTGAAAATCTTTGATCTTCGGATGGCCCGCCATTTTTCTCTCCATCGGCGAAAAATGGTAGCAGGGGCGAGGATCGAACTCGCGACCTTGGGGTTATGATTCCCACGCTCTAACCGACTGAGCTACCCTGCCACGTCAGGGAACAAAAAACAATGAGCAATGAACAAAAATATCGAATTAGCCTCTTTCTCTGATCCTTGATCACTGACTCTTTTCTGACTTGAATATTCTAGCATGAAAAATAGAGTTTTTCAATAAGAATCTCCCTAGCCGTAAGCCTAATTTTTGTATATACTTAAACCATGAAAAAGAAAGTTTTTGACAAGAAAGGCAGAATTGTAGAAGCCGGAGGCATAGTTTTTCGGGAAGAAAACGGCCAAAAGTACGTGCTTTTACTGTACCGCAAATTTCACAATGACTGGGCTTTCCCCAAGGGGCATGTTGACGAAGGCGAAGACTTTGAATTTGCCGCCATTAGGGAAATTAAAGAAGAAACCGGCATTGATACAGAAATGATTAAATCTCTACCGCCCGACGAATATTACAACGACTTTGAAGACAAAAACGTTGTTGTCCACATGTTTTTGCTGCGACCTTTAAACACCGAGACCAACATAGAATACGAAGGCGACCAAGTAGACTGGGTGCCGATTCATGAAGTTGAAGACAAACTTACCTATCCAAATTTAAGAAAATATTTTAGAAAGCTATTACAGAAACTATAAAAAAGAAAGACCCATCGCCGCAGTTTCTGTTAAAGAATCTACAATGATGGGTATTTCAAGACATGAGAGTATGAATCACTTTGGCACATTACCTTACTTCCGCCTTCTCCCAAGGAAGAGAATACTTATCTCCAGTAACAACAATGTACTTTGTCTTGGTCAGTTTTTTGCCGAGATGGTAACGGCCTTTGGCCAAAACCACGTACATCTTTTTACTTCTTTTTGATTCAGGCGGAGGGGTATAGTAAATTACACGGTGTGTCGCTTCCAAACAAGTCGGCACAAGCCCCACACTTTTTGTAATTATCGCTGTTCTGCCTTTAAACTGGATGTTCCAGCCTTCGGCTCCCTCGTAGCTACCTTCCTCAATAAAAGGCTTTTTTACGTAGTCATATTTGACTTTTACCGTTTGGGTTTCTGGCTCAGGTATAGTTTTACCCTTAACAAGGACATAAGCCACCGCTAAACCTTCCTCGCAGATCTCAAGTAGCCATTCGCCTTCCGATGTGTCAGCTACCTTGGGATTTAAGCGATACAAACGCCCGCCAACCTCTGGACCAGTGTAGCTTTCAAGGTCTGGATAAGCAACCACCCTAACTTTACGAGGAACTCGCCATTCTAAGTCCTCTGCATCAGGTGGCACACCATCAGCTAACCCCTGATCATTAAGCTCGATAACTGCAAAGTTATCGTACTTTTGCTTTGATGCCATAAGCGCGTAAAAATCATAAACATCAAGGTGTTTGGTGATACCGTACAACACGAAGTAGTTACAGACCCCCGGACCAGGCATACCTTCTTTCTCCCAATCCTTAATCTCACCGTTCGGGCCAGGATCGGAGCAATGCACGGTTGTTTGCGTTACCTCTTTGGGTGTTGAAGCTACGACCTTCTTTTCCTTAACGGTGTTTTTATTTGTTTGCAAAGCACCAAAGCTTATTAAGGCCACAACCAAAGCAGCAACTACAAAAGCAGCTATCTTTGTCTTTCGAGAATGTACAACAAAAACAAAGCAAAAAAACCTCGATAATTTCAACGGCTTCCCACCCTTTCAATAGAATTTACAACCCATGTCTTGAAGAACTATATTTTACCACACAAACCTCCCCCCGTAAATCCTAAGCTTTTGCCAAATGAAGAAGGGATAGTCTACTTTTCGTAAATAGACTATCCCTGCCCCCCTTATTTATTTCGAATGTATCACCTCCGCATTTGCTGAACCTAAGAAATATCTTATGTTTTCTTCTTTGTCTACGGAAAAACCATAGACCTTTATCTCTTGAGCTCCATTCTTTAGATATTTTCTTGCCCTCTCGTTTTCAAACCATAGCCTAAGAGTTTGATTATTACCTCCCGGCATAACTTTGCATTGCGGAATTCCAAAATTAAGCCTAATCGAGAGATCATCAACCTCCGCTCTACTAATTGAGGATGGCAAGCCAAGATCAACTTCAAAAGAATTCTCAAAGCTAGTCAAGTCAATCAGTTTTGACGGCAACCTAACCTCGACATTCTCACAAGCAAGGTTCTTACGATTTTCTATCTCTTTAGCTACCCTTTTTGCTACTAATTCGGGCGTATAATCGGATGTTTCGTTAAGAAGCGATGCAAAACCGCCCGTAAGCCTCGAGTAACGCGAAAATTCATCAACCACACCAAACTGGTTACTTGTTGCTACTCCGAAAATAATCGTTCTATTTGAGACACCTCTTCTAAAGGCTTCGCGTACAACATCACTTCGATAATAGCCGGTAACCGGTTCTTTTCCATCATTAGAATCCGGCTTACTCTCTATATGACCGCCTGCATTACCATAAATAATTACATTTTGCTCCGAGCCAATAGGCCAGCTGCCAAGCTCATTACCCGAAACTCCCCTTTTTAAAGCTGAGCAAACTGACTCTGCCTCCTTGTTACCACCGCTTCCCGCTGGTCCAATAGCGATGGAATTAATGGTTGATTCAGCCAGCCTTAAGTCCTGAGTAAAACATAACCTTGGTTTAAAAGGATAATCACCTTCTATACCGTACAGAGAATTTTGCTTGCCTTCTTCAACAACGTCGCGATAATCAGCCGCAGCGACATAAGGCTTGAAGAATGCTAGCTCCTTCACTACGGAAATAGCGTTTCTTTTAGCAGCCTCAATTTCCTTTTCATTAACGCTGTGAGTGGTATCAAAGAGGAAGGTAATTGCGATATTCTTCTTCTCATGAATAGTAACTACGGCATTATTTTGAACTGCCCAAGATCTTTTAAACTGTGAGATAGGATACTTATTATCGATGCCTTTTGTTAGGCCTGGATCATTAACATACACATAATCATCATCTATTCCTGTTAAGACCATAAAATGTCCACCAGAAGACGAATTCATACGTATATGTACCGCTACTATCACGGGACAACCGTTAATAAGCTCGGTTTTTAGTTTATCAATATTCCAATTATTTTCTGCCCTGGCTTCTTTAAAACCTCCGTACTCCTTGGCCAATACGGCAAGTTGATCAGTATCCGTATACCAGCTATTATGATCAGAATATTTCGGATCGTTATACTTTTGAGCTAACCAGTTGTCTATTTCAGCGATCTTGTCAGAAACAGGCAGTTCAACCTTATAATAAGACATTACCATCAATGCCGAAGTCTGCCCGCAATTATACGTGCCATGATCGATGTTACTTTTGTAACCCCAATGGCCAGGCGGCACTTGGGGAATAAAAGGAACCTTTAAATGAACACTTTCCGCATTAGCATAATCGGGATTTATCGGTAATAATACCGAAACCAAGACGCACAGCAAAATAATGAATCTTAAATACCATTTCAAGCATATCACTCCTCAAATCAAGATTATTTAATTTAGATTTAAGCTCTTTATGACTTCCTCAAAGACTCTTAGGCCTTCCGAATCCGATTCTCCTCCGCTCGATTCGAAGCGAATGATGTAAACTGAAAAACCGTTAGATACATAAATAAAAGGCATATCGGCAGATATTTCTTCTGAATATACGAAACGGAAACCGTCTAAACCATCAATGTGCTCTGGGACTGGATAGCCATTCTTAATGACATGATTTTCATTCTCATCCCTAAGCCATTCGTTAAAAGGTTTACCATCCAGTTCTTTTTTCACCACGGAAATAATGCGTCCTGTATAAGTGATATCTTGCACGTTTTTTGGCGCTATCCCACCTCCCAACCACACAGTCCCAGGCCTGTCTTGGATTGATACGTCCTCTCCCTTTTCTTTTACATACCAGCCTGTAGGATAATAATTAAATGAAGCAATTGAGTTAGGAAACGTGCTTTCATCTACTTGATTGACTTCTTTTTTTATCTTGCTTTCATCTTTAGAAGTTTCCTTTTGGGTTTTGGTCTTATGATCCTGATAATAGCTATAATAATATGCACTTATACCAGAAATTAGACCGATTGCCACAATCACAGCAGCAGCAATAAATATTTTTCGTTTTAGATCTGCCATTTCATTTCACCAATCCTCTCATTAACCTAAAATCTTAGTATATTTTAACTCTCCCATTGGAAAAGGAGAAGATTATTATAACCACCTGAAAATTGGTCAAGATATCATTAACCAAAATCCAACCCTATTTCACGTTTCTTAAGTCTTAAGATTTCCTTTTCGATGAAGAACTCTTTCGTCTATTAAATTCCCAACCCTAAAACCATCACCAGCAAAACGGTAACGTTAAGTTTTTACCATATAAAGCTTAAGAATATATTAAGAAAGCAAAAAGACGACTCCCGTAATTCAAATGGGAGCCGTCTAGCTCTGTAAAATCTTTTGTCGGTTAATCCGCAATCTCGACATACTCCTTCGTTGAAGATAGCTGCTCTCCATCATCAATGGCAACTATACGCTCAATGGCGATCATTGCATCCGCTTTAGATTGCTTTTAAAAACTGACGTCTAGCACATATCAAATATTTAGGTATCAAAAAATACCTCTTTTGAAGGCATTAAATTGTTACTTGTTTATTGACTTTGGTAGCGGGGGCAGGACTCGAACCTGCGACCTTTGGGTTATGAGCCCAACGAGCTGCCACTGCTCCACCCCGCGTCATTTATTATTCTTTCGATTGCCTTACGACTTTTCCATTTTTATCGGACCGGCACATATCATTATTTTATTCCCGATGATTCGGGATACTTCCTACTTCCTGACCAATTATATCAGAAATTTTTTATTTTTCAAGTCTTCCTGATAGGTATTCCCACCATTTTACGTAATTCGGATCTTCTTCTTTCTTGATATTGGCTTTAGGTGCCTCTTTTCCGTCCGGAGTAATTACAATTACGGTTTCACCCGGTTTTTGTTTGTTTAATTTCTCCCGCGCTTCACGCTCCCTATATTCATCCGTCTTAAAATATTCGATATCTTCTTTCATTTTATTGATCTTTATTTCTGACGCATTGATCTCATCCTGAAGCGCGCTAAGCTGCTTGTTGAATTTATAATTCTCATAGACTGTTTTACCTACCAAGAAAAAAAGATACACAATAACTAAAAAAATTAAAAACATCTTTAGTCTTAACTTGCCCTTACTTGGTATTGGAGATCGTTTCATAACAAATATTATAACAGTAAATCAAATCTAATAGAAAACTTTAATTTTAAATAACTTGGTCGGGGATGCGGGATTCGAACTCACGACCTCCGTGTCCCGAACGCGGCGCGCTTTCAAGTTGCGCTAATCCCAGTTTAATATAAAGCATTCTTAATAAATTTCTCGATTAGGGGTTTTGCGGAAATAAAAATTGGTTCCGGCAATTCTTCTAAAGCAAAAAATGAGAGCTCGCTACATTTATTTGGCTCTTTTATTTGAGGATCTCCATCCCATTTCGTAACCAATACACCAATTTGAAGATGATAATTGTTTTCCAAATTTGCATCGCTAACGGAGATAACCTGGCTAGAAATCGCCTTTACTCCTGTCTCTTCTTCTAGCTCCCGGGCCGCTGCCTCAAGAATGGTCTCCCCTTTTTCTAAATGACCGCCGGGAAGTCCCCAATGGCCATCACCAAAAACATTTTTTCTTTTGCCGAGTAGTATCTTGTTGTCTTTCACTAGAAGACACTGAGCCCCTACCCGTGTCACTAAGATTTCGTCTTTATATTCTTGGTTTTTAGTTGACATATATTCCCTTTTAGCTATTTGCTGTCAGGAAAATCTCTAATTTTCCTATGGTAGGCCCAGCGGGATTTGAACCCGCGACCCCCGCTTTATAAGAACGGTGCTCTAACCCCTGAGCTATGGGCCTATAAAACAGAAAACAATAAACAGACAAAACTTTTTTGACTTCATGATTATACCCGAAAAAGTCACTTTTTTCAATTTGAATTTCGCCCTCACCCCGGCGCTTATCTTTGGTAAGAATACCTTTTAATTTTGAACTGCAATTTTGCCTTTTGAATTTTGAGTTTTGACTTTCTAACAAAACATCTCTCTAGCCGACTTTGAAAATAAAGTTTATAATAAACCTTAGATAACAAGGAACAAAAATAGTGTGTTTAGCAACTCCCGTTCAAGTAAAAACATTAGACGGCCAATTTGCCGAAGTCGATCACGACGGCCAATTATTTAAAGTGAATATTGTGCTTATACAAGACCTTAAGGTCGGTGACTGGATCATGGCTCACGGAGATTTGGGCGTCAATAAAATGCCGGAAGCCGACGCTCTCGAAATATTAGAACTCTCCAAAAGCCACGACCATTGCCACTGCCCAGAATAAAGAATAAAGAATTATGATCTAACAAGACTTACTTTATTCTTAATTCCTGATTCTTTATTCTTCTTAGTGTACCGAGCACGTAATGCATGGATCGTAGGCTCTAACTAGCATCTCTAGCTCATGCTCCCTTTTCGCTTGCGAGATACCGCCGTTAGTTTTAAGAACCGCTTCCGCATCATCCTCGATACTCGTTAGGTTTAGAGCAGTTGGAGTTATGATGTCGCACTTAGTGATAATGCCTTTTGAATTAAGCTCATAATAATGAAATAGGAGCCCTCTTGGTGCTTCGATACAGCCAGCCCCGACTCCAGCTTTTACCTCAAATTGATCCCGGGCATGACTTAAATCAGCGTCCTTTAGAGAGCCAATGAGCTCGATGATCTCTTCCATATAATGGACCAATTCTATAGCCTGGGCTAAGTTGTTCTTAAATGGATTATGGGTTGGGAATTCACCCTCAGCCAAACCAAAAGCCTCTTTATTTAAAAGCGGATATTTTAGATTAAGCCTGGAAATTGCACCGACCATAAAGCCTTTGCCATCCTTGGTAGAAAACTTGGCAGTCGAATAACTTTTAACAGTTTCGGTAACAACTTTTTGATAATCTTTGACCTCAAAACCCTTACCAAGAGAGGAAACAACGACCTCTCCTGTAAGCGGATAGTTTGATCCCAAGAGTGCCAGATACTCTTTTTCGTTTTCTACTTCCGGATATTTGACCGTCTTAAAAATTTTGGCAGCCTCTATGGCATGAATCAAGCTCTTTTCGATTTTCTTTTTATACTCATCTAAGTCCTTATATTCCGGTAACTTCGTAAAGCCGCCAACTACGGCAGTAATCGGATGAATCGGCCGCCCGCCAATAAGTTCGATGCCTTCATCGGCCAACCTCTTTAAGGATAAAACCGTGTTAAAAACTTCCGGATTAGCAGTAGCAAGCTCTAAGGAATTGTCAATTCCTAAATAATCGGGGATCGCCAAAAAGAATAAGTGCAGCACATGACTTTGAAAAATCTGCAAAGAAAGCATGACTTTTCTTAAAGTGGCGATGTGATCCGACACCTTAATATCCAAAGCATTTTCTAAAGCTGTTATCGAAGCAAAAGTATGAGCCGTGGGGCAAACACCGCAGATCCTAGCTGTTATTATCGGTCCATCCTCAAAATATCTCCCCAGAATAAGTCCCTCAAAGAGCCGTTCGCCTTCTTCTACATGAAGCTCCACTTTTTCGTTATTAAAATTTACTTTTAAATTTCCGTGTCCTTCGATCTTAGTAATATAGTTATTCATTAAACTTTTCATTTTTCCTCCATCATCGGGTTATTTACAAAAATCTCGAGCTGGCGTATTGCTTCGTCCTTGCCCACCGTCTCGGATAAACGGTTTGTTATGGCATCAGTATTGTTTTCTCTGACCGGACCCAAACAGCCATAGCAACGGTGACCATGAGACGGACAAAGTGCCCCACAACCACCTTTCGTAACAGCTCCCAGACAGGCTTTATTTTCTAAAAATAAGCAAGGATTACCATTTGCCTTACATTCTAAGCATACCGGATAAGTCTTTGGCACGACTTTTTTGCCGGAAATTAGGCTTGATACTAGCTCTTCCAGTTCTTTCTCGGTAACTGGACAACCTCGAAGTTCATAATCGACATCAATATAATGGCTGAGGGGGCGGACTTCCCTAACTCTTAGTTTGTAATTTGGGCCATAGATCTTTTTAGCAAGCCGTTCTCTTTCCTCACCATTAATGAGACCCGGAATTCCGGCCAATGAAGCACAATTTCCAAGTGCCACAACCGCTTTGGAATGCTTCTTAATCTCTTTTATTAGTTCGATGTCTTCTTCGGTTAAGGGGCTTCCTTCGATAAAAGCGACGTCAAAAGGGCCTTCGACATTCTTCTGTTTTGCCAGACGCCAGTTTGTAATTTCTAATTGATCGTCCATTTCCAAAACTTTCTCGACGAAAGCTAAGAACTGAAGCTCGCAGCCTTCGCAGTCTGTTAAGTCAAAAATTGCAATTTTTACTTTATGTTTCATAATAACACCTCTGGGTTTTCTTTTATCTCACTAAATGCAAACACCGGTCCATCCAAACATACATATTTATCGCCGCAAGTGCAATGCTGACATTTTCCGATGCCGCATTTCATTCTCCGTTCTAACGACAAATAGATATTACTGTCTTTAAGTCCCAAGGCCTTAAGCTCGACAAGAACAAACTTAAACATGGCCGGAGAGCCGCAAGTAACAGCCACTGCCGCTTTGTCTACCCTAATACTCCCAAAAAGAGTAGTAATAAGGCCGACATTTTCTTTCCAACTAGAATCCGGCTCATCTACAGTAAGATAAACGCCGCATTGCTTTCGCCAAGCCTGAATGTCTTTTTTAAACAGCATGTCCTTAGGAGTTCTAGCCCCATACAAGAAGTATATCTTATTAAACTTCTTTCTTTCAATAAGGACCCCTTTCATCAAGGATCTAAGAGGAGCGACACCGCATCCTCCGGCAACTACTACCAAATCTTTTCCATAAAGTTTCCGGATATCAAAGCCATTGCCAAAAGGGCCTCTTATACCAACTTCTGCCCCAACATTTAAGCCAAAAAGGGCACCCGTAACCGCCCCTACATTTCTAATAAGAAGCTCTAAACAATCTTTTTCATTTGGATGAGAGCTAATGGAAACCGGAAATTCACCGTGACCCAAGAGCGACAAGAAAACAAATTGACCCGGTACAAAATTAAAACTTTGATGGATATTTTTATCCGAAAATCTAATCCCGAAAAGTCTCATTCCTGGCGCTTGCTCTTCAATAAAAATTATTTTAGCTTTATTTGGATAATATAAATTTTTTGGCATGTTTCTTCTCGTATTCCTTTAAGACATCACTTAAGACTTCGCGGATATTAATCCGAGCCGGACAGAAGCTAACGCATCTGGAACAACCAACGCAGCCTACCCTTTTTAGCTCTTTCGGCATTCTAACAAATTTATGATAATACCAGTTATAAATCCGATTCCTTAGCTCCGGCCGAAAATCATATCCTCCAGCAATAGTAGCAAAATTAGAAAGCATGCAGGAATCCCAACACCTTTCTCTTTTGGCGTTTCCTTTAAGATCAAAGGTATCTTTTATGTCAAAGCAGTAGCAAACAGGGCAAACGTAACTGCAGGTGCCGCAGCCAAAACATCTTTTGGATAAATCATCCCAAATTTTGCTGTCCTTGCTTTCCCTGATGGCCGCCGCCAATCTTGAATCTTTAACCACATCCTCAGTTTGACAGGAATCTTTTTTAGGATGAGCCTTAGCTTCCTCAAAAAATTTAAGTTTTGCGAGGCGCGCTCCTACACCGGAACCGGCAGTAACCGCATATTCATCTTCTAAAATTTGCAAATAAAGATCGTGACCCTCTTTTGGCGCCGGGGTGTAATCCATCCCAATTATGATTACCTTCTCTTTTAAAGTAAAAAATTCCTGATCGGTAATAGGAAATTTAAAAGCTTTATCTAAAAGAGAAATAGCTTCGATATCAAAGTAATGGACACCAAAAATAACTTTCTTTTTACTAGAAGTTCCCAGAGCCTTAAACATCTCGTGGCTTGCCGGCAAAAAGAAATGTTTGGGAGTAACCTCAGAAATTCCTATCGTATATGAATAATCCCTGGCGGTAACTTTTTCGTAATGATATTCATGCTCTCCCCCACTTTTTGCTAAGGCATAAACATCATACCTGACCTCCAAGTATTCTAAAAATTCTGTTAATTTTTCTTTTCTTAAAATCTTTTGCATTTATGCATTTAGGATGTCGGCGACTCTTCCAATAACCTCAGCCATTGTAGATTGAGATTTGACAATATAATCTGAGGCACCAAATTCTCTCGCCTTATTCTTTGTCTCTTCGTCAGACAGTGCCGATAAAACAATAACCTTCAAATCTTTTGTTTCGGGAGTTGCCTTTAAGATATCTAAGACATTTAAACCATGAATCATAGGCATCATTATATCAAGCAGGATAAGATCCGGTTTAATCTCCAAGGCTCTGCTTAGACCTTCCTCTCCCTGATTTGCCGTAAAAACCTCGTAACCTTCTTGTTCCATGGTTAATTTATAAAGCTGACACAGCCCTTTATCGTCATCAACAACAAGTATTTTTTCTTTTTTAGCCATATTTTCTCCTACCTTTATTCTATTATATCGTTATTTTAGAAAGTTCCAATAAAATTTTTTAGCTCTTCCTCGGAAGCCTTTTTTAAGTCATCGCTGTTCTTGTATTCCTTCGGTAGGGTTAAGGTAAAAGTTGAACCGATGTCCCTGGCGCTCTCTACAGCGATTTCTCCGCTCAATCTTTCAACTAAGTTTTTTACGATGTAAAGCCCTAGGCCCGTACCTTGAGTCTTTCTGGTTTCCCAATTTTCCGGCCTGTAAAAGCGCTCGAAAACATGTTTTAAAGCAGAGTGGTCGATCCCATATCCCGTATCCGAAACCTTTATAATAAAACTTTTATTATCTTCTTTAAGAACAATTTCTACAGATCCTCTTTCGGTAAATTTAATTGCGTTTTGAACCAAATTTGATAAAATCTGAGTTAATTTACTTTCATCGGTAATTATTTTGGATTCATTTTTACATTGATTTTTATAATGAATTTTAAGATTCTTTTTTGCCACATCTTTTTCATAATTGCTGATGACGCCGCCAATAATATCACTTAATTTGACCTGTTTTAAGACGACTTCCATTTTATTACTATCCAGTTTAAAGACTGTTAAGATATCGTTTGTAAGATTAATAAGGTTAATTGCCGAATTATGAGCCATTTCGATATTGTTTTTAGTTTCCGGACTAATATCTCTTACTTCTTCTAGCTGCTTCATGGCGAGAAAAAGAAAACCTTCTATCTGAGCCAATGGGGTCCGCATTTCGTGCGATGCTACGGCCACAAACTCCGTGTTTTGCTCATCCATCTGTTTTTCTTTAGTAATGTCCCTAAAAAGGATAATAAGACCGATCAGCGCACCATCAGCAAAAAGCGGGTTTAAATGAACATAAAACCTAAGCCATTGTCGACCTTTTTTATAATAAAGATCTGTCCTGATTAGCGGCGAACTATCGGTAATGCCCTTAAGAATGTCTACCGGAAGCTTATCCCTGCTGTACAGATTAAAAACTTCATTCAGGTTTTTTCCTTCCAAATTTTTTATTCCCAGGAGATCAACTGAACTTTTATTATGAAGATAAATTTTTCCATCACCGTTAATAGATAAAATGCCGTCACCAATAGAATCCAATAGGTCAAGCGATTCTCTTTTGTCTCTTAAGATTTGTTTATTTAATTTTTCCAAGGCTTCCTTTTGTTCCCTTACTTTAAGGGAATAACCGGCAAAGAGCCTGCTCACGATAGCAAGACCAATAAGGCTAAAGCTCTGAATCAGAATTATAAAGGCAAGGCCCGGATTTGTTTTCCAAATAAAAATACTGCCAACATTAATAAGAATAAGACTGGCAATAACAACGACTACGTATTCCTTTAAAGAAAAAATATAAGCATCTATCGTAATAATTAAGAAAAGAAAAATTAAAAAGAACGGCCCATAATGGCCAGAAGATAAGACCGAAAAAGCGCCCGCTGTAAGAAAAGCGATATCCGGCAGAAAACGGAACTTCGGGTTTAAGTAAAGCTTCGGGCTATTGTAATAGATACCGGAAAACATTGCTACAAGAGCAATCACAATTAAAATTTGAGTTCTTAAAACCTCCTCAGCTGGAATTAAGTAGACTCCAATAATTGTGATAAGAAGCGAAGCCCCAGTAACTAATCCTGATAACTTTTGCGCCCTATCAAATTCTAAAAAGATGTCTTTTGTGTTACTTTCCTTCATTGACAATTGATCTAACTTTTTTAATTATCTCACCAACAGAATTTTCACTTTTTACGAGATAATCACAAGCTCCTAAAATCGAAGCATGTTTCATAGCCGAAGAATTCTTTAAATCGGAAACAATAACTACCGGGATACCGTCTTTTGCCTTCTTTAGCTCCTCAAAAATATTGAGGTCATCAAAGTCTGAGGTCATAATATCAAGAAGCACAAGATCGAACTTATGATTTTTAAGGATTGCGATTGCCTCTTCCAGGCTTTCTGCTTCTTCTACTTCGATCTTCTGAAAAGAAACCGCCACTTTATATAAATATCTAGTTCCTTCATCGCTCTCAACAATTAATATTTTTGGCATTATAAAACCTCCTTTTAATTGCTTACTTTCCAGTATGACATAGCTTAAAAAGAGATGCAATTCTTTGAAGAAATTAAAAATTTCTAATTACTCTAATTCCTAATTTCTAATCAAATCCCAATTATTTTAATTTTCAATTTTTAAGTAGTCAATCTTCAAACTATTTTTTCGTTGTTATATGTTTGAAAATTGCGTCATTGTAAATTCAATAAAGATTAAAAAATGGTACAATTGAAAATTTATTTCGTAATTGGAACTTTATTAGATTAATTAGAATAATTAGGAATTAGAAATTTACTTATGTAATATCTCTAAACTCCACACTATAATATGCATCCAGAGTTTGGTATCTGGAGACAACCTGGACGCCGTAAAAACCGCCGTCCTTTAGGATTTTTGTGGCCATTTCTTTTACGATCGCCACATCCGAGAGAGCCTCGGCCCCGCTACAACCGCAATTTTTATAACCGCCACACTGATTGCCATGATTTAGAATCAGAAACAGCTTCGCTCCAGATAATTTAAAAGCTCTAATTATTTGATCTTTAATGCTTTTTTTCATATCAGGATTCACCCTATCCTTTAAGATAGCAACAGCACCGGCACTACTAATAACAAGCGGTATCATGCCTTTTTCGAGAATCAAATTAGACACATTTTCTAGAAAGAATCGATAATCTACACACTGATAAATAACAATATCAAACTTTGAATAATCTATCTCCATATTTTCCACTTTGGCCGACACTTTAATTGCCCTTTTCCCGATCGCTTTTTCTATCATTTCTTTTAGAGCTAAAGCGTCTTCGGAAGCTTCTCTTTTCTTATAACCATAGCCGTGTTTTGGCAAAACAATATCAATATATTTGATGGTTTCGGCATGAAGCGCAATTTTAAGCTGGGTTGGACCATAGCTTTTAACGCCATCTTCTTTTTCCCTTAAAAAACCTTCGCTTATTGTAAAATTAGAAACTACATAAGGATGACGGCCATCTTTCTCGAATGCCTCTAAGGCAAGTTTTGCACTTAGCTCGGGAGTTGTAAGGATTATTCTTACCGGACTTATCTCCCGGTTTTTTTTGATTTCTTCTCTAAGCTCTAATGGGCTTATCTTTACCTTAACGGCCATACTTACTCCTTTTATTTTAATTTAATTACAGTTTAAAATAATAGCATAAAAGTTTTATTTTGCCTACAAAAACGAAAAGGTTTGCCGTTAGCATATGAGCCGTATTGGCAAACCCTTATATTCCCGCTTCTAAGGCGAATTTAATCTATCGACAGAGCTAAAGCAGATTCTTTTCCACCGGATCCGAGAAGCCGTCTTCATCCTGAACCAGGATAATCACTTTCACTTCCTTGCCAGAGGCCGCGCACTGTGACTCGATATACCGCTTAAAAGAGAAGAGATCAGCAATCCCATTTTCATCAGTGCAATCGATGAAATCGTAAGCGGCACATGTCCGTCGGTGAGCAATGGCGCAAAGAGTGTCAATAGAGGACTTGGCAACAAACTCTACCAAGTGGTCAATCAAACCAAACTGTATTTCCTGCCCTATACGCCCAGCAAAAACAAGCGTGCTGCCAGGTTTGGCAACGATGCAGATTTCAGAATCTTTATTATCAGATCCTTTGTTCTTCTGTCGCTCTATGCATTTGACATGATTCATTGCTTCTTCGATGAATCTATCATCGATGCAGCATACGAGCATCATGCGATGGTTCGCCTCGCTGATTTCAAAAACTCTCACTTCCACTGCAACTATTCGAGGCGAGATTCGGAGACGCCTCACAATAAGATCTCTTAATGATCTTGCCTCGACTTCGCTATCAGCCGTGGTTGCAATAACAATGCGCTCAACCTTTTCTTTGCTTGCAACAACATGAGTGATCATATCTAGCAGAAACCCTTGTTCGCCCCCCGATTTACCCAGAAAAGAGCTATGATTGTCTACCAACTCGCCAAAAAAATCCGCGAAGTCAGGATCGATAGCCGCAAACACATAAGGCCATGTTCCATCTTCCTGGGCAATCCCTGGAGCTACCCTATCGGCCATAAAAGCCGATGTGATCAATACCGATCTTGCGCCCTCTAGTTTGTTGCTCTTGTTACTGTTTACTCCTAGTTCATTAATTACTGCTACTGCCATACTTTCTTTTCCTCCCCTTCCATCTCTTAAACCAACACTTAACTAACAAAAATCCGGGCGGGTTTTCTTTCTCACAATGTTAAACTACTGTTTCACAATCAAAAATTATACACCTCTTATGCTTAAATTACAAGGTTTTTTAAAATTTAGTTCCCAAAATTGTACAGCTGATTTTATCGCTACTCCCTTCCCGCCATTCCGTGATATATTATTCGAGCGAAGTGAAACGGAGTGGAGAATTACATTAATGTACTTCTCCACAAGGTCGAAGAATATTATATCGTGTCTTAGTGGGAAGGGAGTAGAATAAACCCGGGCAAATAATCCGCGGTCGTGTATTATCTGTTAAGAGAGATTAACCTTACCTATATTAGCCATGAAGTTTTAGAACAAAACCAGCCGGCTTCTCTTTAGGGATTTGATTGATGATTTAATCCTTACATCCAAATCCCTAAAGCCATTTAATTTTTGGGGAGAGATGATGTCTTCTAAAATTTCCGTGGAAGTTGGCGACACTGATTCGAATTTAAGAATACCAATGTCCTCAGTGGCTTTCTTTACGTTGTCCTGATTTTTTTCTTTAATCGCCCTTATAAGATCATCAAGCTTTACAGAAATGTTTTCTAAGTCTTTTAAAAGCGCCTCATTTGTCTTTTTAAAGGATGGCTTAGGATCTGCTTTATTAACAACCTGAAGATCCTCTCCTATCATCACTCTCCATTTTTCTAAGTCTCCTAAGGGGTCTGTCCCGGAAGCGCCAGCTGTTTCCATATCTTTATTTACCTTTTGAACCTTTTGCACATAATCGGAAATTGCCAAAGAATTGGCCGAAATTTCATCGGAAATCTCGAAATATTCCTTAAGCTCTTTTTGTAAAGCAAGTCCTCTCTTTGGCGGTTTAAATGATTCCATTGTTTTTAGAGAGTCCTTAGAGACGGAATTCATTTTTTTAAAAAACTCGTCGTCTTTTGCAAGATCGATGCTTCCCCCATTTACCAAATCAGTCGCCTTCCAATATTTTTCACTCTCCATAAAAATAGATTCTGCTTCGCTTGCAAATTTTAAATTTCCAAGCCCCAAAATATAGCCGTTAACTAGGTACGCAATGATTAGAACGCTCGCAAAAATAATATAAGCATTCTTAGCTTTAGGTGAAATTTTGATTTTTCTTCTAGGCATGTAAGTATCCCTTCTTTAAGATGAAAATTTGTCTTCCCACAATCTGATCCGGCCTCTTGTATTTTAAATCCTTTTTTATGAGTCTAAGGGTATCAGGAATCTTAACTTCCAAGAAAATCTCTCTATTTTGAAGCCAGAAGAAAGGAATAGCCATCACCATAACCCCATCCATTTTTAAAACCTTGGCGATCTGTATAAAAGCCTTTTCGTAAAAGAGCTGAAGCTCCCTAACATTTCTCTGGATTTCATCCACACCAACCCCGGTTTTTAATGGTGGTCCCAGATAACCTTCCGAAACAATAACATCAAAACTTTTCCCAAGTTCGGCAATTTTTAGAACATCTTTTTTGTACAGCTCAGATTTAAAATGAATGTCCGGTAACTTATTTTTAAACCAGGAAAGATTAGTTTTTGAGTCTTCAATGGCCTTTTCGGAAATATCCGAACCTGTAAGATCATTAAAACCCAAAAAAGCCGCTTGCTGCAAAACTGTGCCGCTACCCACAAAAGGATCGAGAAGATTTTTACCCTTAGGATGGATACCGGTTAGGTTCACCATAATCTGAGCTAACTTAGGCGGCAGCATCCCGGAAACCGCATCTATTTTAGGCCTTCCGTAATCGAGCTTTGCAAACATCTCGAAATCTTGTACCTTTAAGGTAAGCCCCAGATAAACTTTTTGTCTGGACGCAAAAATAATTACCTCGCCGCCCTTAGAAAGCATCTTATTTTTATCAACCGAAACCGAAGATAGGTCGTCTTCTTTCGGGATAATAAGCCGAGAATTTTTACCCCGCGCCCTCAAACTCTCTTTTACCTTTTTACCTAAATTTATTACTAGCTTCTTTTCATTTTTAGCGCTATAGGCGCTTATTCCAAACACAATCTTACCTTCTTTTTCGATCCAGTCCGCAACCTCTTCCTCTAAACCTAAAACCTTAGGTCGCCAATCATTTAGACTCAGGACTTTTTTTACTTCAAATAGTTTAATGCTCCCTGCCAAACGATGAAAGACGTCGCTTTCGCTTTCTAATACAAAAACTTCCCTTGAATCATCCTTTGGCTCAAACTCTAATCTTTGACTTATATAAACGCTTTTTATCTCTTCTATCGAAAGTTTTGGCTGATGCCCCAAAACGTAACCAAAAATTTTTTTCATCACACCCCAAGAAGTTTGTTATTTTGATTAAAGTATAACTTTTAAGTGGTATTTATACTAGCATTACGTAAAAACACCTAAAGGAGGAAGATGAACAACGATCAAAGGTATTATTTATACTTTTATGGCCCTTATTTTTCTCGCCTTACCCAGCCGGATATTTTAGATGACGAGGAGGTTGATACTTTAGTAAGAGATATCTTGTTCTGGGATTCGTGGGTTGATTCTGGCAAGGTTGATATTATTGTAAAAGAAGGCATTGTAACTTTAAAAGGCACGGTCCAAAATCAACTGGAAAAAAGAGCGGCCGGCGACGATGCCTGGGACACTCCGGGAGTCAGAGATGTCATGAATGAGATAGAGATAGAGGGGATATGATTTGTTAAATCCAAATGTCAAAATCTAAATCTCAAATGAATAATTAATGACTAAATGCCTAAATTTTTAACATTTAGATTTTTTAAAATTGATTTGACATTTGAGCTTTGTCATTTGACATTTCCTAGTCATTCTTGAACACTTAAGTTGTTCACGATGCGTTTAATTATAGTAAATTTATTAACTAAGCTTAAATATTTTCAACCAACTGCTGTCTAAATTTTTTCAACAACGCGAAGCTTGGCGCTGGAAGAAGCAGGATTGGATTTTACTTCATCGGCTGTTGGTAAAATTGGTTTTCTGGTGACAATTTTTGCTATCGCCTTCTTTTGCGTAACGCCAAACCCCGGCTGCGGTTTTATCTCTTCTGCCCAATTCTTAAAGGTCTGCTTAACAATTCGATCTTCCAAGGAATGGAAAGTGATGATGGCAAGCCGACCGCCAGTATTTAACCGATTAAGCGCTACATCTAAAACTTCCCTAACTACTTCTAGCTCTTCATTTACTTCCATTCTTACGGCCCTAAATACGTTGCCCGCCCAAGCTGCCGTAGGCTTACCGAATCGGTATTTAGGCGGCGTACCGGCCTTAATAGCCTCTAAGAGGGCGTTTACAGACTTTAGGGGACGCTTTAAGACAATCATCTTGGCAATTGACCTTGCGAAACGTTCTTCGCCTAGCTTCCTCAATAATTCCTCAAGTTCAGCCTCGCCATACTCATTTAGAATATTTTCTGCGGTAATGGGATTATCCCGATTCATCCGCATGTCGAGCGGTGCGTTCAAGTTCTCCTCAAATCCTGCAAAACTAAAGCCTCTTAGAGACGACATAATCTGATGCATCGACACCCCAAGATCTAAAAGAATCCCATTAACCTTTTCTATCCCTAAGCTGTCTAAAATTTGATTTAAGTTGCGAAAATTATCATGCACAAAAACCGTGTTTTCCTTAAAATCCTCCAGATTTTCTTTTGCAGCCTTTAGAGCTTCGGCGTCCTGATCAATACCGATAAGCCGGCCGTTAGGCAAAATCTTCTCTAAAATAAGTTTGGCGTGCCCGCCGCCGCCAAGCGTCCCGTCGACAATTGTTAAACCGGACTTTAGGTTTAAGGCTTCGATGGTTTCGGTGAGGAGGACGGGGATGTGATAGAAGTTGTTGGACATTTTCTCTTTATTAATCCTTTTGCTGATTTTAACATATAACCAAGCATTAGACACTGAGAAATGTCTAATTTACCTAATTTCTAATTATTCTAAATAAATCCCAATTTCCAAACAAGAACTTTAGACATTTTGTCATTGGGATTTTATTAGGTCAATTAGAGTAATTAGGAATTAGATATTTATTTACTGTTCATATTTTAAACTTTGATCTGACCAAAGAAATCTTGTATCATGGGCATATGACCACCGCCGACTTAATTTCCGATTTTTTAGAATACTGTGAATTAGAAAAAAATCACTCGGAGCTTACTATTTTAAACTACGAGCACTATCTGAGACGCTTCTTAGAATTTGCCGAAAGTAAAGAGGGCGACGATTTTGGTCCTCAAAAAATCGATATGGACTTAGTGCGTTCTTATAGATTGCATTTAAACCGGATGACAGACCAAAAAGGCAATACTTTAAAAAAAATTACTCAAAACTATCATGTCATCGCCCTTAGAGCTTTCCTTAAATATTTGGCCAAAAGAGATGTGAGGAGTTTATCCGCCGAAAAGATCGAGCTTGGAGACGCCAAAAGAAAGCAAGTTGAGTTTTTAGAATTTGAGGAAGTGGTAAGGCTTATGGACGCTCCTTTAAAGCAGAAACAAACAGAGACAAATAAGATTATTTCCGTAAGAGATAAAGCAATATTAGAGCTATTGTTCTCCACCGGCCTCAGGGTTTCGGAGCTTGTTGGTCTAAATAGAACCCAAGTAAACCTAGATCGAGGCGAATTTATGGTAAGAGGAAAAGGCTCTAAAGACCGGGTCGTTTTTATGTCTGACGGAGCCAAGCACTGGATAAATGAGTATCTAAAGCTAAGAGCGGATAATTTTAAGCCGCTATTTATTAGATATAGCGGCTCCAAGGATGAGATCGAAGACGGCGAATATTTGCGCCTAACGTCAAGAAGCGTGCAGCGAATCGTCAATGCCTATGCCAGAGCCGCCGGAATCGTAAAAAAAGTGACGCCTCATACGCTACGCCATAGTTTTGCAACCGATTTGCTTATAAATGGCGCCGACATTAGATCGGTCCAATCGATGCTGGGGCATAGCTCTATTACGACAACGCAAATTTACACTCATCTTACCAATAAGCAGCTAAAAGAAGTCCACCAAGCTTTCCACGGCCGACGCCGCAGCTAATTCTGGATCGATTCTCTGCCGATTCCAACAATATTGTCTATCTGACCATTAATTACTAAGAGATAGTGGTTATTCTGATCGCCGGCAACAGTACCATTAGGGTTAATGCTAATCGAGGCGAGTTCATTTTGATTTTTCGTCCAGAAATCAGTATTCTTATCCTCTTCGAAAAATGATTCTTCGGCCCCACATTTCCAGCGCCTCTCGCATTTTGTACCAGGGTTAAGGTTAACGTCACATACTGTGCCAGGATTAAGATCAATATCAATATCACTTGCTTCTTCTAAAGTGGCCAGCACTCCGGCGCCACCGACATAATTAAAGCGCCAACGGTAGTTCTTATCAGACTGAAGCACCGCCCCGTTATACTTATCAGCATTAATTACCATCTCGATCGGAATGCCGCCTTTTTTATTAAAAGTCAGCTTAAATTCCGGCTTATCGCCTCTATCTTCCAACGGTATTGCAGGCGGATTTACTGAGGGCGGATTATAGATATCAACAGTTACAATAGCATTCAAACGATCCTTTAACTCGGTGTTAAGCGTGTTAATGTCGGCATTACCATTTTCAAACGTTACCGCCTGAATTGTCCTTTTATAATCGTGGATCACCTGGAGTCTTCTTTTGGCGGTTTTTTCGCCGGCAGTAACCGTCGCCACGCTATCAACCGTGATTTTTGGCTTACAATCAGGACACGGATTACTTAGATCTAATTCTTTTGTCCAGGTTACTTCCACCTTGGTTTCCTGCTCATCTTCATCGATAATAGGAGTACCATTCCAGAAAGTGTAGACAAGTGGAGCTACCGAACTGTCAAAATTCTGAATACCGCTTTCTGCGATCTCCTCCCTTATTTTAAACAAGCCGTAATCAATCCCGGATTGGGCTGCCGCATAAGCCTTATACGAAAGATCGGAATTGCTTGTTAGGCGGGATTCGTTATAAGTCATAACGGCTAAGTTAGCGATAACAATAGATAAGGCGCCGATAAATATAATGGCCCAGAGCAAGGCAGCACCTTTATTTTTTTGGCTCATCACTCTATTCTCCACGCTGACCTCCTATCGCCACACTCGACCTGATATAAGTTTCGTTAGATTCAAAAGCATAGCGGTCCTCGGCTTCACCGGTGCCTTTAAGATGAATTTCAAAATCCAGAACCGGCGGCACGCTTTTTTTGAGCATCGCTTTAAATTCGCTGATCTGGTAGCTGGTGTTAACCATCGGTTGTGTAACCGGAACATTATTTATTAGTCTGGTTAGCTTTAGGGTATTTTCACCCCCTGTTACAACATGCTCTAAGATATAGTCCGGAAGTATATCATCCCTAGATTGCGGATCGTATTTTGTCCAAAAACTGATCTTGCCCACTTCTACCGGATTCACCCCGTCGCTATAGGGGGTGGGAGAGTCGATTTCCGCATAAACCGAGTTGCTAGCCACTCTCGAAATAGCATCCGAAATATTCCTGATTTCGCTTTGCATTGTTCTGGTCTCGTTAGCTAAGATTAGATTTCGGCTAACCGTAACGTAAATATTAACCGCAAATAATATTAGAAGTGCCAGTAGAACAGTCGCCACAATATATTCAATCAAAGTAAAACCTTTATTGTTTCTCATAAGCTTTGCCAATCCGCCATAATGGCTTGAACCGAATAAAACTGTTCCGGCATGCCTTTACTCTGCCATCTTACCTTTACCGTAACTAATAATTTTTGAGGATCATAATCTAATCTCTCGATAACGATTTTGCGCCAAACTTCTTCGATACCTCGAAAATCAGTAGCATCCAGCCTCTTGTAACCGTCATCAATAGAATAATTAACCAATTCCCCGTCGCTATTGATATCCTTGCTTCCCGCAATGTTATAAAAATCACACTTATTCTTCTCTTTGTAAGTATAAATGTTTTCCATGGTCTGTTGGGCCAGCTTCGTTGCCTCTTCTCTGGATTTGGCTACGTATCCCAAATTCCCCATTTGAATAATAATAGAAATCGTACCGGCCATAATAAGACCCAAGATTCCCATTGCCACAACAACCTCTAGGATTGTTTCGCCTCTTTTGCCGATCCTCATTTTAAGTCCGCTCCTTTATCTATATAGATATCTCCGGAAGAAAAATTTAAGCTTAAGTCGATTTTAAACTCATCGTCTCCTAGCGTCAAAGTAACGTCTTCGTGTTCCGCCAGGTCGGCATAATTAAACGGAGCCGGCGTATAAACCCACTTGGAAGCCAAGCTGCCTTCGCTGCCAATATAGTCGGAGGCAAATCCCGTCGGCACGGAGAAGCAGGCGAATAGAGTGTCGCCAGAACCCTTATCTATAGCGCCTGCCCTCAAGTTATCGATCTTAAGATCCTTAAAGGTCAGGGCTTTATGAACGGGAGATGATGGATCGGCATCCCTGTCATAGCCAACTATTTCTAATTTCAAAACATCGTCTTCATTATAAAGCTTAGCGTAAACTGCTTTAGGGGAAAAATTAGAGCCGCCGGTATTTTCCCAAATGACACCTCTGGCCAAGCTTTGGGCATACTTAATTTCCCCTAAGACCTCGTGCGCCCGAGTCTCGAATTCTAATTGACTTCGGCGATTGGTAAGTGCCGGCAGCAACGCAAAAAGCGTTGTTACTGCAATTAAAGCCATCACTACCACAATTTCTATTAACGTATAGCCTCTTTTATTTAAAACCTGTTTCATAGCAAAATAAGCTTATCCAGGTACCAAGTAAGAACCACATTGCCCCAAAGAATAGCAAGCACCGTTCCGGCAGCTAAAAACGGCCCGAAAGGAATAGCATCGGCAAATTTTTTTTGCCTTAAAACAATGATTGCGATTCCGAATATTGATCCTAAGATAAAAGCCAGAAGAAGAGCAATGAAAATAAGCGGCCAGCCGAGAGCAAATCCCATAAAAGCCGCTAATTTTACGTCTCCGCCCCCCATCCACTTACCCTTAGAAACAACAATCATAGAGTAAAAGAAGCCGCTGCCAACTATTCCGGCGATTAGCTGCATCCCAAGCCGAGACACAAGATATCCTGACTCTAAACCTCCTAAGGTTGATGCTATTAAACCGTAAATAAAAGCCACTACTATCGCCGGTAAGACGACCTCATCCGGAATAATCATCTCTTTTAAGTCCGAGATCACCACCAGAATTAGAACAGAAGCAAAGTAAAACCAGGCTAAAGTCCCTAGTGATTTTAAAAGTATGTCTTGGCTAGAAAAATCGATCGGGTTTAGAAGGTTTGATGGGAAAAAATGCCAGTAGATTAGACCGAACAAAGCGGCGGCCACCATCTCCACAATCGGATACTGGGTGGAAATCGGCTTTTTACAATACCGGCATCTTCCCTGAAGCAAAAGATAACTTAAAACGGGAAATAAATCCATTGCTCCAAGTTTATGCTTACATTTGGGGCAAAAGGACCTCCCGTGCCAGACGTTTTTAGTCTTGGTGCGTTTACGATATTCGTAGGCATTAAGGAAAGAACCGGTTATTAAGCCAAAGGTTATTGCAAATATTATCATTTCTTAATTATCCAGGTAGCGCTTTAGTGAGTTTTAATATTGAGAGAAGTCTTCGTAATCAGGAAGGTCATTTGCTGCAGTAAGTGGTCTATCCGTTCCCCATAATTCGGGACAATTTTCTGTAGCATCCATAGGTTCAGGCAACATCACAAGAGAATATTTAGCACCTATATTCGATTCATAACAGATCCTTGTCTCTTCTCCTGATGGATCCTGAAGCTGGGCAATTGGGGCATCTTTAACATAACCCTTTAAATACGCAGCAGCTCCTCCGTCAGGATCAATTAAACTAAAGCCAGTAACAGAGTCATCAGCAGTATCCGGATAAGCCTTCTTGGAGCTATAATAAGACTCCAAGGAAGTCTTAATAGTTTGGACAACATTTCTTCTTTGGGTATTTCGCTGCTGCATCCTGGCGTTATTAATCGCCCAGATCATAAGCGTTACTAAGATAGCGATAATGGCCATAACCACCAATAGCTCGATTAAGGTAAAACCTCTAGCACCACCCCCTCTAATTTTCTTAAATTTCTTCATTATTCCCTCCTAGATATTATTAAATCCAAATGCCAAATTACAAATATCAAATGAATGACAAATGACTTAATGACCAATTTAAAGCATTTAACATTAGAACTTGATTTGAAATTTGAGCTTTGACATTTGACATTAAACTCCTTTTTTCACCTGCACTGGATTCTCGTACGAGTCGTAGGACCCGCCTTCGCGAGAATGACTAGTGCCAGCAGAAATGACGTATCTTATTCGCCTATCAACTCATTAGCCTACTTTTTAAACATCACTTGTGACAAACTGTATATCGGCAGCATAATGGCTACTAATATGCCACCAACTACTACTCCTAATACCACAATTATAATCGGCTCTAGAAGCGATGACAAGCCCTTAATTATATTATCAACTTCTTCCTCGTAATAGTTGGCAAGACCCTCTAGCATCTCGTCCATTTCCCCCGTTTGTTCCCCAACGTTTATCATTTGTCCCACAACAGCCGGAAAATGAGGGTTTTTCTTTAACGGATCGGACAACGCCGCACCGCCTTTTACCGCTTCCGCCGCCTTTCTAACTTCTATCTCATAGATTACATTGCCGCAAGACTTGGAGGCAATCATTAGAGAGTCCAAAACCGGTACTCCTGCTCCCATTAAGGTGCCAAGCGTTCTTGTAAATCTTGCTAAAATTATCTTTTCTACCAGGGCGCCGATACCCGGAATAGCAAGCTTGGTTTGATCCCACATATAGCGACCGTTTGGGGTATTAATAAAAGCTCTGCCGGATACTGCAAGAAGTACAAGTCCAATAATAATCATCCACCAGCTATGAATTAGGAAATTACTTAAATCAAGCATCAGCTGAGTAATAGCCGGGAGCTTCCCTTTGTAGCCGGCATACAGGCTGGATAATTTCGGCATTACGTACATCAGCATAATGGCAATTACCCCAATAACAACCACTACCACGAAAGAAGGATAAATCATGGCGCTTTTTATTTTTGAATGCAAAGCCTGCTCTTTTTCCAGCTGCTTTGCCATTCTTTTTAGAACGACATCCAAGGTACCGGAAGCCTCTCCCGATTTAATAAGACTAATATCTGTCGTTAAAAAAACTTTTGGAAAGCGGGAAAAAGCCTCGGATAAACTACTGCCATTTTCGATGTCTTTTAAAATCTTTATGAAGATCTTTTGAAGATGAGGTTTGTCAATTTGCTTTATTAACACCTGGAGGGCTTGGGCAACGGGCAAACCAGCAATTATTAAGGTAGAAAATTGCCTTATAATCAGCGCCTTGTCTTTGGTGGAAACTCCTTCAAAAAAACTCAAATTTAAGATATTGGAGCTCTTTTTAGCTTCTATCCTCATCGGATAGAGCTGACGCTCATTTAGCATCCGAGCAACAGTATTTGCATCCGGCGCATTGATCTCGCCGGTAACAAGCTGCCCCTCTATAGTCTTAGCAGTGTAAACAAATGAAATCATTTTAGCCTCTTATGTACCTTTCCAATTGAGGAATATCGATAGCATAACTTTTTGCTTCATCCAGTGTAATTTTCCCGGCCTTTACGTAGCTGGCAAGAGCCGCATCCATGGTAATCATACCAAACTCAGTTCCTGTTTGGATGACGCCTTCTAGCTGATGAGTTTTTCCTTCCCTAATAATATTTCGAACCGCCGGCGTCGCAACAAGAATTTCGGCCACCGCAACCCTGCCGCCTCCAATAGCCGGAATTAACCTCTGAGAAACAATTCCCTGCAAGATGCCGGCCAGCTGGACTCTAATCTGCTGCTGCTGATGCGGTGGAAAAACGTCGACAATTCTATCTACAGATTGGGCCGCATTATTGGTATGCAAAGTTGCAAGCACCAAGTGTCCGGTCTCAGCAATAGTAATAGCCGAAGAAATCGTCTCTAAGTCCCGCATCTCACCGATTAAAACAACATCCGGATCTTCACGAAGGGCCGACCTTAAAGCAGCTGCAAAGGATCGAGTATCATAATGAACTTCTCTTTGCTCAACAATGGCTTTCTTATTAACGTGATTATATTCAATCGGATCTTCAATAGTGATAATGTGGCACGCACGGTCTTTGTTTATGGTGTCAATCATTGCAGCAAGAGTAGTGGATTTACCGGAGCCGGTAGGTCCGGTAACTAGAACTAAGCCTCTGGGGTACTGCGTAAAAGCAGTACAGGTTTTTGGTAAGTTTAGTTCTTCCAGGCCTCTTATTTTTACCGGAATAAGCCTTAAAGCAATTCCAACGTTCCCTCTTTGATGATATGCATTTGCCCTAAACCTTGCTACATCGCCAAAGGCAAAAGAAAAGTCCACTTCCTTATCTCGAATCAAAATTTCTTTTTGATTATCATCAACTATCTGAAAAACAAGACTTTCGGCAAGTTCCGGCGTTAGCGGAGGATATTCCGACAAAGGCGTAAGCCTTCCATCTACTCTTAAAGTTGGCGGAACTCCGACTGATAAATGAAGGTCGGAGGCATCCTGCCTTAAGACTTCTTCTAGTAATGTCTCTATTTTAACTGTTTGAACCATATTCCCTCCCGAAGTTAAAAATATCAAATGTCAAAATCAAAATACCAAATGAATTTTAAATGACTTAATATCAAATAATTTGACATTTGAACTTAGGATTTGATTTGGCATTTGAGCTTTGTAATTTGACATTTTCTCCTCTAATAATCTTGTGCTACTCTTGCCACTTCTTTTAAAGATGTGATACCGCTTAGGGCTTTTAGATAACCGTCTTGTTTCATGGTTACCATCCCTTCCTTTACTGCCTCATTCTGGATTTCGCTGCTGGTTACCTCCTGAAGCAATAGTTTTTCGAGGTCTTGAGTAATTGAAAAAACCTCGTATACGCCAACCCTGCCCTGATAACCCGTTCCATGGCAATTATCACAACCTTTTCCCTTATAAAGATTATAATCTCCGGAATCAATAAATGGAAGATTATCATATCCCACGTCCTCTAATTTTTCGCTCGCCCTTGGGTCGTCTTTTTTAGGCAAGACGTTTTTTAAACATTCTTTAATCGAAGCAAGTTCTGTCTCGCTCGGCTTGTATTGCTCTTTACATTTATCGCAAATCTTTCGTACTAAACGTTGACCGATAACCGTATTAACGGTAGAAGCTATAAGAAACGGCTCCACCTGCATATCTTTAAGACGAGGCAAAACACCAGAAGCGGAATTGGTATGCAAAGTCGAAAGCACTATGTGCCCCGTAAGGGCCGATTGGACGGCCAGATCAGCGGTTTCCGTATCTCTAATCTCACCGACCATAATGACATCGGGATCTTGCCTTAAAATAGAGCGGAGACCGGAAGCAAAAGTAAGCCCGATTTGGGAATTAACTTGAATCTGATTTATACCCTCAACGTTATATTCAACAGGATCCTCTAGCGTTACGATGTTTACTTCGACGGAATTTATACGCTGCAAAATTGCATAGAGAGTAGTTGATTTACCAGAACCGGTTGGCCCGGTCGATAAAATCATACCATGAGGTTTTCCGGAAGCTTCTTTAATCAACCTGAAAGCCCGCCCTTTGAGCCCTAGTTTTTCTAGGGTAATAACTCCGGACGATTTATCTAAGATTCTAATTACCACCTTCTCTCCAAAAGAAATCGGAGAAATGGAAACCCGAAGATCAACATCCTTATCTTCTAATTTGATGGCGAAACGACCGTCCTGAGGAAGGCGATGTTCGTCTATTTTTAAATTTGATAATATTTTGATACGCGAAACAATCGCGGCATGAATATGTTTGGGTAGGGTCATGGTGTCGTTTAGAATACCATCGATTCGGTATCTTACCTTGACCGTTTTTTCTCGCGGTTCAATATGAATATCGGAAGCCTTAGCCTTTATAGCATATTCCAAGATAGTATTAACCGCTCTTGTTACCGGAGCGTCTTGAGAAATAACGGATGGCTCCGTATTGGCTGATTCTTTTTCTTTAGCCGCCCCAATATCTTCCGGTCCGGTACTCATTCCTTTTAGGGCTTCCGAAACTTCGGAGGAATAATCTGAGAACTGAGAAATGACATGTTTAATGCTAGCCGCGGATGCAACATAAGACACTACCCCCTGACCCGACTTCTTCTCGATAAAATCAATTACCTGAACGTTGTACGGGTCGAGCATAGCTAGATTTAACTTACCGTTAGCCATGCCAAATACTACTACCTGATAGCGCTCACAATAGTCTTTTTCTAGAATTTTTAAAATTTTTTCATCAATTTTCTGGTTGGTCAAGTTAACATAAGGCGTCTCTGAGACAATGGCTTTTGCCTTAACAATATCTTCGGCACTCATAGCGCCGGATTCTAAAAGAACCTCATCTAAAGACTTACCCAGCTTTACGCTTTCGATTTTAGCAGTGTCTAATTGATCAGGACTTACGACTTTTAACTCTACGATTACTTGTTCAAACTTTTTTTGATCTTTTATAAGCATTAGTTCTTTTTTTCTTCTCCTACACCCTCACAGATTGCTTTCTCTTCGGCACTAAAGTCCCTTTTTTTGCCCGTAAAAATGTTGCGACAGATGCTTTGAGCCGGATCTGGCGGCACAACTGCGTAAAATGGCCTTTCTTCGTTTTCCTTAATCATTAGAAACTTATTAAATCCTTCCACGTCATACTTACCGGTAAACGGCAAGGGTTTGGCCTTAACTCCGCTTGTCTTTTTACCTTTGTTTAAGCTGTAAAAAAAGAAGGCGCTGCCACCAATTACAATAATAAGGATCGCCGCTAAAATAGTTTGTTTGCTATCGCCTTTAGTCTTCAAGCTTCACCTCGTCCTTATAATAAGTACTAATATTAAAACTATAATCAATTCGGTCGCCCTTTTTGGGAGATAAGCTAATTTTCTTGACGTTAAATATTCTTAGAGAAGTCTCCAATTTTTCCAAAGTTTTGTGAAGATCATCATAGGTTCCTCCGGAAGCGACATTTAAGACAATCTCGTGGACAGAGGCGTTTTTGGCCTTACTGGCGCTTGATTGTTTGACGGACCTAGTATCGACATTAAGACCTTTGGAAATACCTTCGATCTGCGCAAAGATAGCGGTTGGATCACTGCTTTGGGGTAAAGCCTCGAGGATTTTTATTTTCAAGGCATTTAGCTCGGTTTCTTTTTTGGCAGCATCTACCAGAATATCTCTTTTTTGGGTATACCGTTTAAGCTCCGCAAGCTTCTGATCTCTCTCTTTGGTTAGTTTAGCGTTAGAAGCTAAAAGCGGCCGAATTCCTAAAACAGAAACGAGTATGGCAAAAATGATGGCAATTACGATTACTAAAGCACTGTAGCCGCTTCTTCCTTGATTTTCTAATTCCATAAGATACCTCCCTCTACCTGAAACGAAACGTCAAAATCAATTTGATTATCGCTTATTTTTGTATAGCCGGTACATTTAACGTCTTTAAATAAAGCTTGTGGGCTTATGCTATCATCACCCGCTTTAGCAACTTTATGATTCATTAAGGACTCTAATAGTTTGTTCATGGTCTCAACCGATATGGCAGTTGCTCGCATACTTATCTTTCCTTCGTTATTTTCGTAGCTTTTTATCACTACATCATCAGGAAGCGTTTTTTCGATTTCCATCAAAACCCGATTCCATTTAAACGAAGAATCATTCAGCTTCTTTATATCCTCAATTCCGCTTTCGACTGTAATTAGAGTTTTTTCGACTTCGGCGTAATCTTTTAGTTCCTTTTTTATTCGATCGATACTTCTCTTATCATCATCTATCTGCTTAGATTTAAGCTTGTTGACACTAAGAAGAAGAACCGTCAAGCCAATTACGGTAGCTGCAATCACAATCGCAATTGCCGTAGCCGTAAAGTTGGATCTTTGTTCTTTAATTTCGGTCGATTTCTCTTCCGGTATTAAGTTTATTTTCATTTTGCCTCCCTCATGGCAAGACCGATTACCGTGGCGTAATCCGGCGCATTGTTTAAGATATCTTCTTGAACGCTAACCGGAAAAGAAATTCTTTTCCAGGGATTAGCTATCTGAACATCAATGTTCAATGTTTTTGCAAAAAAGGTGGCCATCTCCGGCATTTTAGCCGAACCGCCGCTTATAAGGACTAAGTCTACTCTGGAACCAAATTGTTCCTCGAAATACTGCATTGACCTTGCAACCTCGTCTACTATATTGCTAAGGATCGGTTTGACGGCTTTAAAGACTCGTCCTTCTAATTTGTCTAATGTTAAACCAAATTTCTTTTTAAACTGCTCTGCCTGAGTAAGGTCAAGACCCAGAGTATGCGAAATTGCCCTGGTAAAAGCTTCACCGCCGACAGTTACGCTTCTGGAATGAAGCATTATATGATTCTCTACGATAGCGATTTCGGTCGTCATGGCGCCAATATCTAGAATCATTATCTTAGAGCCAGGCAAATTGGCAAGCGCTCTCGCTATCGCAATATTAGCCGTCTCCAGCGCTAATAAGTTAAGACCGGCCTCGTCAATTAACTTGGCAATCCTTTTTACTCGTTCTATCGGCGCCGCAATAATCATGACTGTAAAAGGAATGTTGCCATCCTTAGGCGCATTAATAACCTGCCAATCCAGCTTTACATCATCAATTTTTATTGGCAGATTTTGATCGGCCTGCCACTTAACCGCTTTTGCAAGCTCCAAAGGAGGCATTTGGGGTATCTTTGTTACCAGAGTAAAAACCTGGTTCTCCGGCAATGATGTAACCACATTTTTGGTGGTTACCCGAGTGCCTTTAGCAAGCTGCTTTACAACTTCGGCAAGCCTCCGAATATCAATCTCGCTGTCGCTTTGCGAAAGCCCGAGAGGAATATTCGCCGTCCCATAGGTAACAAGGGAGGGCTTATCCGAAGTATTTCTAAGCTGAACCAGCTTAATGGCCATAGACCCGATATCTAGTCCGAAAAAATCTTCACTTTTGCTAAATAGGCCCAATTAAACTACCCTCCTTTTGTCATTTATAGGATATCAATAACAAGTTTATCTTTCAAGCAATATTTAAAGGTGCCCTTTTCTATGGTGTTGATTGAGGAGCCACTTCTACGGTCGATGACTCATTAGATCCCATCACAACAACTTCAACTCCGTATTCACAGGTTTCGGTTTGGCTGTAAGTGTGTGGCTCGTCTTCGGTTGGATCCGGTTCACATCCACAGCTTGAATCTTCTTCGACTTTCTTTCGATGCCATGAAGCCGTTATATCGAGGGTTGTCTTAATGGTAAACCTGCCGCTCTCGGTGTATAAATGCTGGTACTTTGTATTAGCGGCAAGCATTTCGTTTAACTGGTAAACATTGACGTTTGAGAAGGTCAACTTTGTCTTTTTGGCTTCGCCATCTCCCCAATCGATAGTAAAAGTAGCGTTCGATATCATAGGCTCAAAACGCCCGTTGTTTTTATCGTATTTCCACCAATCTCTCCAGGTGCAAGGATTACAACCATGACAAGTGCCTGTAGGTTCCCCTTCTGAATCATAGTCAGCACAACAACTCTCATTACACGTACCGGTATTGCCGGTATATACTCTACCCGTTCCTATAGACGGGCTATCGTCAATGCCTGTTGGCGCCTCATACTCTACTCTCGGCTTACATTGCAGAGTAACAGCAGTGCCGGTATTAGTGGTAATTGGTAAAGCTTGCATGTCATCGCATTCCGGATTCAAGCTGCCCCACTTAGCATCAGAGACGGGATCGGCCAAATCATCCGGAGCATTTGGATTATCACCAGAACCGCTTGTACCTTTCTTCTTCCAATAAAAAGTTACTTTTACGGGTTCTTGGCCACCGTTTGTAGTAAGACTATCTAAATTAACAATTGCTGTTTCGCTAGCAACAAAGATTTCCTGCTTGCCGGCATATTTATACCCAATTTTTACAAATTCATATCCGCTACTTAAGATCGTCCTTGTATTGGAATCCGTTACGTAAGTAGCAGTGCATCCGGCACTGTACGCCATAGTGTAAGGATTTGCAGTTTCGTTGGCCTTTATAACAATAGCATTGGCGCTAATTCTATAGCTGGGCGTAATCTGAGGCGCTGCTACAATGACCCCTCCGGTACAATCGTTACTACTATTTGACGATACAACCCTCTGGACACCATATCCATCTTGAAAATCAGGAACCACGGCCATTACCTGAATCGGATATTGGTTTGGGGCCTCATTTGCCCAAATTAGATCTACCATTATTGTTTCGCCGTTATGTCCGGCGGTGTCGAATTTGAAAGTTGACTTCCCGTTATCACTTATTAATCCATAATCAGTGCCGTACATCCTAGACGTAATCCATTTTCCGCCCGTGCTGCCGGTATAGTTCATGTTAATGATATAGTACTGTTCGTCGTTAGCACTCGCGCCGCAATAACAGCTAAAGGCATGATTATCATCACCGCCGCAACCTTTATATCCAAACTTAACCGTGGCATCACTTCCGGCGCTTACGGATCCGGTAGTTCCGGACATTGTATGCATTTCATTAGCATTTGGCACAGTAGTGTCATTGGGAAGAACATAAACACCGCTTGTTTCACATGGTTCGTTCCAAGGATTAGATTGACTGCTGTTAGGATTAAAATTTACCGAAACATCGGCCGTAGTCAAGGCAACAGGATCTCCACCTAAGCTTGGAATGTATTTAAAAGTAACTTTAAGAGCTGTTGGGTAGCTACTTCCCGAAGGCGTAAGGCCGCCGCTACAACCGGCAAAAGCGGGAATCGAAGCAAATAACTTTTTAGCACCTAAGGCTAGTTTTGAGTAGATTGCTTTTGTAATGCTTTGGTCGTCAAGCAAGGAATATTTTTTGACGCCATATTCTCTCTGTTTATCCTTTAGCCAATCTGCATATGAATAATATTTATCTTTTTCGTAACTGTTGCTGCAGGTTACAAAAACCGCCACTAACATCCCGCCATCTTCTTTGTCGTTGGCACCGGTAAGCTTAACCTCAAAAACCTCGCTAATTTTATCCTTTTCGATGCCTTTGGTACCTTCTCTAAAAGCCTCGTTTGAATATAAATCTCCCGTCTGCCATTTATCCTTATTAAAACTATGGCTCATAACCGGCGAATTTGGCTTGTAGGCCTCTAGGCCTACTACCGAATCAGCCTCCAAGCTCTTTATGGCGTCATCAACAGTCACTGCTCCCGATGCCACCTTACCTCTTAAATCCTTTAAAACTGTCTCTGCGTGTTGCTTATCGCTGTCTTTATTGGCGTCTTTTAAAAAAGTGTATCTATCGTATCTGGCAATAAGAGTCTTGCCTTCTTTCCAGCTGACCGCCTTCTCCTCAATTTTCTTTTTTAAGACGACTGCCCTTGTATTTTCTTTTATTTTGGCCTGCAGGTAGCTTGGCATAAATGCATACTGGCTTACATCAGCCTTTGCTCTATCTTCGATTTCTTTGTCTGTAGCTGTAATTTTTAATTTATCAGCTTCTTTCTTTATAATCTCTTCTTCGATTAAGGAATCGAGCAAGTAGCCTTGTGCTACTTTATCAACCTTGGAAGGTTCGGCAGGCGTCCCCTTCAGGTCCGTTTCCCAAATTTTTGCTTTTAAATCCGGGGATGTGATTTTCATGTCGCCGACGGTAGCCAAGGGCTGCTTGTCTTTGTAATTATTCCAGCCTAAATAAAAAATTCCCGCCAAAGCAAAAAGCGAGAAAAACGAAATTACACTAACCTTTTTGAATCTTGAAGATCTAAACATCATATCTCCTCTACTTAACTTAACTAAAAGAGGAATAACCCTCCTAGCTATTATTTTGCTTTTTTACAGGTCAAGTGTCAACCGTTTTTATCTGAACCACCCTTTTAAAACCTATTATAAAGAGTAATTCTTGCCTGGCAAAGAAAAGTGAGGGTGTTTCTCAGCTCATTTTTCTTGTTTTTTACGTTCAAAAATGAGATAATAAACGGGTTATGAAATTATCAATAGGCATAGTAGGTTTGCCAAACGTAGGCAAATCGACATTGTTTAACTCCTTAACTAAAAATCAGGTAGAAGCCAGGAACTACCCGTTCTGCACCATAGATCCGAACGTGGGCGTGGTTAACGTGCCCGATAATCGCTTAGAACCTTTGGCCAAAGCCGTCAAGACAGAAAAAATTATTCCGGCAGTTGTCGAATTTATCGATATTGCCGGAATCGTAAAGGACGCGCATAAGGGAGAGGGGTTGGGCAATCAGTTCTTAGCTAACATCAGGGAGTGCGACGCTATTGCCGAGGTGGTTAGGATTTTTGAAAACCCGGACGTTTTGCATGTCGAGGGCGCCGTTAACCCAACCTCGGACATGGATACAATTTCTATGGAGCTAATATTTGCCGATCTTCAGACCGTGGACAAAGCAATTAGCCGCACCGAAAAATTAAGCAAAACCAATCCCAAACAAGCGGAAAAAGAATTGGTTGTTTTAAAAAAAGTTAAACAATGGTTAGAAGATGGGAAACCGGCACGGACTCTCTTGTCTCAAAAAGGGTTCGACCCTTTTGAAAATGAAGAAAAAGGGTTGAACCCTTTAGGGGAACTAAATCTTCTTACTGCCAAACCTCATATCTATATCTTTAACGTCAATGAAAATGAAGCGGCAAACCCTAAACTCCCGAAAACCAATGAAGACTATGTCGTTATATCCGCCAAACTAGAACAAGACCTACAAGATTTAGATGAAGCCGAGCAAAAAGAATACTTAGAGGAGTTAGGACTTAAAGATACGGGTCTTGATCGTTTAATTAGGGAAGCTTACGAAATTTTAGGCCTCATCACTTACTTTACCGCCGGCGAGATGGAAGTTCGCGCCTGGACCATCAAGAAAGGCTGGACGGCCCCCAAGGCCGCCGGCGAAATCCATACCGATTTCGAAAAAGGCTTTATCTCCGCCGACGTCGTAAATTGGAAAGATCTAGCCGAACTTGGCTGGACCGGCGCAAAGGAAAAAGGCAAAGTCCGCGCCGAGGGTAAAGATTACATCACAAAAGACGGCGATGTGATGGTCTTTAAGTTTAATGTGAGTAAATAGATATGGACATTAATCGTGAAAGACTAATTCAAACCTTTCTAACCCTGGTTCAAATCGACAGTGAATCCGGCGAGGAACAAGAAATCATCGCTTATCTTAAGAAAGAAATGGATGATTTGGGATTTAAAACCGATATTGATAAAATTGGAAACCTAATTTGTTCCAATGACCCAAATCCCAAACTCATGCTTGCTGCCCACACAGATACCGTAAAACCCGGCAAAGGCATTAAACCAATCATCGAAGGCAATATCATCAAAACCGATGGCACTACAATTTTAGGTGCAGATAATAAAAGCGGTGTTTCAGCCATTCTAGAAATTTTAACCTCAATAAAAGAAAATGGTCTTAAGGTTGAATTGGAAGTTGTTTTCACGGTGAAAGAAGAGATTGGACCTATCGGCTCCTCAAATCTTGATTTTACTAAGCTTAAAGCCAAACAGTCCATAAACTTAGATAGCAAACCCGGCGATATCGTATCTAACGAGCCATCTCTTATGCATTTTGATATCGAGATAACGGGGAAAGCCGCACATTCGGGGACTCGCCCCGAAAACGGTATTAATGCCATACAAATTGCCGCCAAAGCTATATCTAAACTCAAACTCGGACGCATTGATTTTGAAACGACTTCCAACGTGGGCCTTATAAACGGTGGTATGGCCAGAAACATTATACCAGAAAAAGTGACTCTTGAAGCGGAAGTCAGAAGCAGAAATGATAAAAAATTTGAATTTTATACAAAAAAGTTAATCGAAACTTTTAAAGAAACGGCTTTAAAATATGGCGGAACAATTGATATTCAAGCTAACTTGCGCGGCAAAGCCTACAAACATCAAGAAACAGACCCAATGGTTAAACTACTTGTAGAATGCGGGCGGCAAAACGGCATTAAATATAACTTTACTTCAACCGGGGGCTTAACTGATGCTAATATCTTTAACCGACATGGCATTAAGTGTATCACAACGGGGGCATCGGGGAACGATTATCACACCACTAGAGAATACTTAGAAATCGATAAGTTCGTAATCGGAACAAAAATTATACTGGATGCCATCATTGAACTGACAAAATGAGGTTCCTAATCTTTTTGAGAAAGCTTTAATTTCCTGTTTCCTATTTAAAGTAGATCAGATATTCCCTATTCCCCTTTGCCCCCTCAATTGGGGACTCGGTGGTGCCTAAAACTTTAAAACCCTGGCTTAGTGTAAAATCTACAATATCTTTTAGTACTTTTGATCTAATATTTTGATCAACGATAACCCCCTTATAACGATCTGCCACCTCCTTGCCGACTTCGAATTGCGGCTTTACTAAGGCAATAACGTCCGATGTTTCACCCTGGTTTTGAACAATTTTTTTAATGTGAGGGATGATTTTTTTAAGAGAAATAAAGGAAACATCCGCCACAAAAATATCGATTTTTTCGGGCAATATTTCGACATCTAGAAAATGCGTCCGCTCCATGTTAATAACCCGGGTGTCTTGACGAAGTTTATGGGCAAGCTGCCCGTAACCCACGTCAATAGCATAAGACTTTTTAGCACCGTGCTGCAATGAAAAGTCCGTAAAACCGCCGGTGGAAGCACCAATATCGGCAATGACTTTATCCTTAAAATCAATCTTAAATTCCCGGAAAGCTTTTTCTAGCTTTAAGGCTCCCCGTGAAACATAAGGAAATTGCTCTTTAACATAGACATCCGCAGTTTCTTCTACCATTTGCGCTGGTTTATCTATTCTCTGTTCTCCAATATAAACTTGGCCCGCCATTACCAGCCTTTTGGCTTTTTCGCGAGAATCCGCCAAGCCTTTTTCCACTAAAAATTCATCAATGCGCTTTTTCATGAATATAACTTACGTTATGCAGACTCAAATGTCAAAACTCAAAAGGGAAAAGTAAAAAGGGTCGAACGCTCTAATGAGTGTTCGACCCTTTTTACTTTTTAAATTTACTTAACCCTCTCCACATAACTCCCGGTCCTAGTATCGATACGGATTTTATCGCCTTGTTTTACAAATAAAGGCACAGTAACAGTAAGTCCGGTTTCAATGGTTACCGGCATCGTGGCTCCTGTAGCGCTGTCTCCCTTTAAGCCTTTTTCGGCTCGAATAACCATAAAATCCATCTTAATTGGAAGTTGAATATTTAAAGGCTTATCTTTGTAATACTGAACGTCTACCGCCTCACCCTCTTTTAAATAATTCACGTTCGCACCTAAGTCTTTGGTGGATAAGCTAAATTGTTCATAAGACGTATTGTCCATAAAAAAATAGCTGCCCTCGTCCTCATACATAAACTGAGCGCTTCTTCTCTCTAAAGTGGCCGGAACAATTTTTTCGCCGCCCTTAAAACTAGTCTCAAATGAAGAACCGGTCACTAGATTCCTTAACTTTGCCTTTAGAACGGCGCCGCCGCGACCCATCTTTATGTGTTGATATTCGAGTACAATATGAGGGGCGCCATCAATATCTATTGTAGTTCCGGTTTTTAAGTCTGTGATGCCGTACATAATAACCTTACCTAGTAGTAAATGGGAGTAGTGCCATCATTCGAGCTCTTTTTAGAGCCTTAGAAACTACTCTTTGATGTCTAAGACAATTACCGGATGCCTTCCTTGCATCGATCTTTCCGTATCCTGACAGATATTTTTGCAAAAGTTTTACATCCTTATAATCTACATAATCATTTTTTTCGCCGCAAAAACGGCATGTTTTCTTTGGTACATAATTTGCCATTATTTTCTCCTTTGGTTAGGAACTAGGAAATAGTAACTAGTAACAAAAGGCTCTTTCTTAGTTATCTCCTATTTCCTACTTTCTGTTTCCTGTTTTAAAACGGGATGTCGTCGATATTGATTTCTCCTTCGGTTTGAGCCTCGGCCATCTTGCCTTCGGCTTCTTTAGCCTGAAAACCTTCTTTCGGCCTATCGACAAAGTTAATATCAGTAGCTACAATTTCTGTTTTTTGTCTTTTGGAGCCGTCTTGACCTTCCCATGTCCTAGTTTGTAATCTTCCCACAACTAAAACCTTTCGGCCTTTGGTTAGGTATTGTGATGTTAGTTCTGCCATCTTGCCCCAAACTACAATGTCATGATATTCAACGGCATCTTTCTTCTCACCAGCTGCATCAACCCAAGATCTGTTGGTAGCAACAGAAAGCGATGCTACAGGCTGACCGCTAGGTGTATATCTTAGCTCTGGGTCTCTAGTTAAGTTGCCAAGTACGATTGCTTGCTGAAAATCTCTCATTTTTGTCTCCTTTCTTACTTTTCTTCGTCCCCTAAAATTTGTTTTAATTTCTTGTCTAATTCCGACATTCGCTCTTCTTCGGAAGGCTCACCTTCTTCAGCCTTAACGGCCTTGGCTTTTTTCTTAGTTTCCTCCGCTTTGGATGCTTCTTCTGGCTTTTTTTCTTTTTTAACAGTTTCTTTACTGACCTTCTTTGCTTCCACTTCTTCTGCTGCCGTTTCTTCTTTAGCTACTTCAGCTTCCTTGGTTTTCTTAGCCACTTTTTCCGATGCCACCTTAGATGCGACACCAGAAACTGAAACACCCTCTTTTTCGTAAGAGAGAATCATAAATCTTAAAATTTCTTCTGTTCTTCTAAGCAACTTCTCGAGCTCAGAAACAGCGCTTGGCTCAAGATCCATGTTTAAAATGACATACAACCCATAATTTTGTTTTCTTATAGAATAAGCTAATTTTCGCTTTCCCCAGATATCTTCCATTATAACCTTACCATGAGAATTTACAAATTTATTTACCCTATCAGTTACCTTATCAAGGGTGTTCTCAAGATCAGGGTGGATAATGTAAGCAAGTTCGTATCTTTGCATTAAAAAACTCCTTCCTACGGACCCGGCATCGTTCGTGCCGAGGGCCCCCCGATCGACAGCGGAGAGCAAAAAGGTTGTTACCTTCGCTAAGGGGCAATTGCCCTTTTGACGAAATTATTATTAATTTCAAAATTATAGCTTAACTTTTGGAAAAAGTCAATTATAATAGACTTATGATACTTTTTTCAAACATTCATAATTTGCCCATCTTCTCCATTAGAGAAGGTGTTAGCATTGGTCAAATCGAAGAAATTATCATAAATCCGGACAATGGCCGAGTGTTAGGCTTTAAGCTTATTAAAACTCATGTGAGAGAAAGAAACATTCTTACAGTCGGAGACATAAGAGAAATTAATCCGGATGTGATGATAATTGACGATTCGCAGAACTTGGCTACCGAAAACGAGGTCATAAAGATTGCGGAGATTCTTAAAGAAAAAATCAAATGGATTGGCCTTAAGGTTGAAACCGACTTGGGACGAAAATTAGGCCGAGTTGAGGATTTGGCATTAGACACCAAAACCATGAATCTTACCAGAATCTACACTTCGGGAGGCATCATAAAAGAGACTTTTTCATTAGAAAAGATCATAATCCCCGCTCATAAGATAATTAGCATTTCTCCTAAAGTCGTTATTGTAGAAGATGACTATATTAAAACAAAAGCTGCTAAACAGGTTTCGGCTACTGAAACAGCGTAAGAAAAAGTATCTAGTATCTGGTATTAGAACAATTATTCATTTACAGATTCTTCTTTCAGAATCTCTTTTATAACATCCCACCCAAATCCTCGTCTTAACAGATAATCGGTGATTTTCTTTTTACGCACTTCCGGAGCCAAATCTTCAAACTTTCTTTTTGAGGCGAGTTTTTGGGCAAGTTCGAATTCATCCTCTTTATCGATACGAGAGAGCACATTTATAATTATGCTTTCAGAAATACCCTTTTGTTTTAGTTCGAGCTCAAGCATTTTCTTCCCGGTTGGTTTTAGATTAGTACGATCCCTAACCCAAGAATCGGCAAATTGAGAATCATTTATAAATTTATTTTTCTTAAGTCTCTCTATTACCTCATCGATCACGAAATCCTGATATTCCTTTTCCTTTAATTTATCTCTGACTTCCTTTTCGCTCCGCATCCGATAACCAAGAAAACGAAGTGCTCTATCGTATGCTTTACCCAGCTCGTCTTCCCGAATTATTTGATTAATTCTATCCTCGCCGATGTCTTGACCTTTGACTAAGCCATGCCGAACCAAAATATCAAGATAGATAGCAAAGGCAAATTCACCGTCTATGTAAACATTAGCCCGATCTTGCCTTTTTTTGCCCTGTTCAATCTTAGTTATCTGCATTTTATGCTCTCTTATTTAATTGACCTCTAACCTTCGCTATCACCGTTTAGATTCTTAGCGATAACGTAAAGCCTAATAAGTAGCACGATCGAGAAAACCGCGAGAGCAAAGCTTAGCCATACAGGGATACCCAAATATGCAGCAATCTGCCTAGTGACTTGTTGAAGAAGAGAACTGACCGAAACCATGGCGCCGGCGAAAATAATAGCTCCAACAAGCGTACCGACGACAAATTCCCTTATATTCATTTTGAGGGCGCCGGCCGGTAAAGAGATAAAAGTCCTGGTTGGTCCAAAAAGCTGAGCGAATACAATCGAGATCCGGCCGTATTTCTTGATAAAGTCTTGCACCTTTTTTTCGTGCCTGACCAGCCGGTCTTTTTTATTATAACGCCTAATTACATTACCCATATGATAACCAACGTAATAACTAACAATAGACCCTAGGGTCGAGCCGGCAGCCGAAACAAAAACAAGCGTGATATAGCTAGCCTTGCCCTCATTCAAGAGATAACCGGAGCCAAAAATTAAGGGTATGCTTCCAAATGGAATGCCCATACTCTCAAGAAACATACCGATTCCAATTCCCAAGAGACCCATGTCTCTCGAAAGATCTATTACATACTGAATGGTTCCGTCAAACAATTTTATCCTTTAATTTTTTTCTCCAAAACAGCAACAACCTTTGGATTGTCTTTTAGATATTGTTTTGCCGCCTCTCGACCCTGGCCGATTTTCTGGCCATCGTATTCGTACCAGGCTCCGCTTTTTCCTACCAAATCCTGCTTTACTGCTATGTCCAATAGGTCTCCCACTTTTGATATACCCTCGTTATACATAATGTCAAATTCTGCAGTTTTAAATGGTGGGGCAACCTTGTTCTTTACAATCTTTACTTTAGTTCGGTTACCCATTACCTTATCCCCGTCTTTAATTTGTTCTGATCTTCTGATTTCAATTCTTACTGATGAGTAGTATTTAAGCGCCTGTCCACCGGTTGTGGTTTCCGGATTACCAAACATCACCCCGATTTTCATTCGAAGCTGGTTAATAAAGATGACAGTAGTTTTGGATTTGCTGACAACACCGGTAAGCTTTCTTAAAGCCTGAGACATTAGTCTCGCCTGAAGACCCATATGGGAGTCCCCCATCTCGCCTTCGATTTCAGCTCGTGGCACTAAAGCCGCAACAGAGTCTACAACGACGACATCAACGGCGCTAGACCTTACTAAGGTCTCCACTATTTCTAAGGCCTGTTCACCAGTATCCGGCTGAGAAATCAACAGTTTCTCTAGATCAACTCCAATATTTCTTGCATATTCCGGATCGAGAGCGTGTTCAGCATCCACGAAAGCTGCCAAACCGCCTTTTTTCTGCGCTTCGGCCACAATATGATAAGCTAAGGTTGTCTTACCTGAGCTTTCCGGACCGTAAACTTCAATAATTCGGCCCCTTGGCACTCCACCGACACCAAGCGCCATATCAAGTGAAATTGAGCCTGTCGGAATAACATCAACGTCTACTTTTGTTGCTTCCGACATTTTCATAATAGAACCTTTGCCAAACTGCTTTTCAATTTGTGCAACGGCCAATTCTAATGCTTTCATCTTCTCTGTTTGTTCAGCCATTATTCATACCCCTTCTTTTAATAAAATCTGGTAACAGTATAGCAAAACGGTTATTAAATAACAACAATATGAAATAAGAATTATGAATTAAGAATAAAGAATAAAGAATAAAGAATTTAGAATATATGGTTTATTAAGAATTTCTAATTGAGATTTATTCAGAATTCTTTTTCTTCTCTTCAGTCTCGGTATCGTTATCTATATTTTCTTCATCTTCTTCCGGCCCTTCATCCTCTTCTCCATCACTAGCGCTTTCACTATCTTTTTCAGGTTCTGCTTCTCCATTTTCCACAGTTTCCGCATTTTCTACCGTTCCATCAGGCTCTAAATCGTTCTCACCATCAGATATGTCCTTGCCCTCCTTATCCTCCTCTTCTTGAAGCTCTCCGTCATTTTCATACCCTGTTTTTTGTTTATTGATTGTTTTTTTCTTCTTGGGTAGCCAATGTTTTTTGTAAAGATAGAAGCCAGTACCAGTAGCCACTCCCAAAAAGGATAATAATAAAATCCAGAAAGCAATATTGGTGCCGTATTTTCGCTCAGCGGCTGATTTTTGCTGAGCCGTCTCCCCCTCAACCTTAAACGATAAACTAGTTCTTTTACTTACATTGCCGTCAGTATCAGAGATCTTGGCCTCCACCTTGTGGTCGCCCGGATCCATTTTTTCCTCAAAAGTAAATTCCCAGTTGCCATCACCGTCTACCTTAACTTTGCCCATTTTCTGTTCGGGATATAAAAAAATGGAGAGTTTGGCATCTTTAAGAGCAGTTCCGGAAAATGTAAGTTTTGCTTCTGGTTTTAGAGTCAGTTCTTGGAAATCGGAAATTTCATAATTTTGATCATCTACCTTGACCTTCGTAAACTTGGGATTTTCCAAGGACTCAACTTCCTTAACCTCCGGGGTTATGGTTGGCTTTTTGGTAGGAACTGCTGATGGTTCCGGAGCTGGCGTAGGCGTTACAGTCGGTGTTGGAGTAGGAGTCGGCTCGTCACTTGTAAATTTCACTTGCACTGTCTGGGTATTAAAAATTTCGCCATTTTTAAAGACGATATACGCGCCGACATTGTAAGTTCCCGCTTTTGTCGAGGTTAGCTTAAACTTCTTCTCAAACTCGCCACATTCATCTCCATTCAATACAGTTCCGGCTGCAGTGTTAGTTATAGTATCGGGCGTGATGGTAACGGTTGCCTCTTCGTCTGCCTTACCGTTCGAGAGACAAGGAGACACTGCCACCGTTACAAAATCCTGACCATCGGCATCGGCTTCCGACTTGTTATTTAAGACCTCAATTGTTGAGGTCGAAGTTACAGCAAAAACTGGGGTCACAAGAAGACTAAAGAGAAAAAAACTTAAAAATAACTTTTTCATAAATATAATCCTTAACAAACTTATTATACTCTAAGATACGAAAAGTCAAAAATATTACCACTTCGACTTAAACTCCAGGCTCCAGATAAAAAATATGAATTATAAAAACGGAGAGGCAGCCGATAAATATCAGCTGCCTCCGTAGCAGTATTGCTTTTTTCTTGTCCTCTCCAAACTATGCCTTTCAGTAAAAAGCTTTACTACCCTGCAATTAACCGGATCCACCAGGTAGAGCGCCGACTCAACGTTATCGAAACTCATCCCCGAAATATATGGAATTTCTTTTATGATGTCAGCCTCATCATCCCAGCCATCAATAATTTGATGGGATTTCAAATCGTAAGCCTTTAGGCCTATTTCTGTTCCATACAAAAACATAATACCGTATCTTCGAGCAATGGTCATGCTTTCGATAAGCCCAAGGTCGTCATCCGAGACAAAAATTATTTTTTGCTCGAGCAACGCTCCTGTTGAGCTAAGCTTAAGCAGCTTGTCGCCCAGTTCAATCGCATACATGTTACCGATAAGATCACAGGCAATACCAACCGTAGGAAGACTCAACTTGGCAAAAGTCAGCCACTTGTTGTTTCTCTTGTCATACGCTTGTATTCTGGCGTTGCCGTTATCAGCAATGTATCTATTGCCTGCATGGCCCGTAATAAATAAAGGATCATTAAATTTTCCGTCCTCGCTACCATAACCGCCCCAGCTATCAATGTGATCGCCTTTTAGATTGAATCGGCTAACGACTTGGTTCGCCATACTCGTAACCCAGACCAGGCCGTGGACACAAAGATGTATTCCGGATGGTCTATACAGACCATACGATTCATTCATTGTGCCATCGATTACAGTGCGGGAATTACCTCTGCGATCGTACAGTCTCACAAAACCGTCGGAGTCGGTAATACCTATGGTGCCGCTCGAATTGGTATCTATGTCTCTAATTTCACCGATAACTGCCTTTGAATCGAATAAAACATTTTTGTCCCAGATCTCTTCTTTCCCTAAAACCTTAAGCATCTTCCCTCCTCACCCGAACATAAGTTTACCAAATTGTAAAATTGCACCTCATACGCATGCTTACATACCAGGAGAATGATTGTACCAAGAATTATCACTTTTGTCCATTACCAATCAGACCCTCTAGTCATCGGGGAATCGAACAGTTATTATCTGTTTACTATTCGCCTACCGATAATTCCCAAACTGCAATGGGAAATCGAAATCGGCTTCCTTTAGAAGCGTCATCACCCCCTGAAGTTCATCTTTTTTAGTCGAAGAAACCCGGATTTCTTCTCCCTGGATCGTAGCCTTAACCTTGGGGTAATTCTCGCGAATTTTCTTCGTTATCGCCTTCGCATCCTCTTGCTTTAAACCCCGCTTTAAAGGAATGTTTTTCCTCAAGGTGCCACCGGCCGCATTCTCGGCTTGTTTCGACAGATCGAGGATCTTTAGAGAAAGATTCCTCTTAATCATCTTGGATTGCAGGATGTCAATTACAGCCCCTAATTTATAATCGTCCTCGACATTAACGATGAGAGTATCTTTACCTTCTTCTTTAATATCAGCATCCGAACCTTTAAAATCGTACCTGGTACCAATCTCCCGCTGTGCCTGATCTATCGCATTTACAAGCTCCTGATGATCAAAATCAGAAGTAATATCGAAACTAAAGTCTTTAGCCATGTTTTTCTCCTTTATTAAACTATAACACGATTTCATTATTGAGTTTTCTTTACGCCAGAATAAAGAACTAGGTATAAAGTATTTAGTATAAGAATCGCGAATGGCGAATAGAATACTTTTTTTAACTTCCTTTAAACACTTAATCTTTTATTCTCAAAACATTATTCAAAATTCTATCTTACCGTACTTCCAAGTCTTTCTTAAACTCAATGGACTTGGGTTCGGGTTTGGGGACCGGCGCATTACCCTCCACCTTCTTATCCGGCGTCATCAGAAATCCTAAGTCTTTATTAATCATCTTCTCATTGCTAATTACAATCTTTGTGCTTTTAGCATTAGAAGTGGTAAAGCTCATTTTATCTACGGCCTTAAAAGTTTGAGTGGTGCCCGGCATTAAAAATTGATGAACCTTTTCCTTATCATCAACCACAAGATCTAGGGTAATCGGAAACTCGCCTGCCGTTGCCTTAACTTCCAAACCATTAAAAGCAATGGGGATTGGAGTAATTTCCAACTTGGGAAGCTTGGCTACAACCGTAATTAGTTTCTCGCTTTTTTTGTTAAGTTGATTGATCGCCATAACCCGAATAACATTTGGGCCATCCTGGAGGCTGATTTTCTCCTTAAAATCGCCATCAGCATTTTGAATTTGAATATCATTCACATAAAGGGTAGCGCCTTTTGTGGTTTTTCCGGAAAGAACTAAGGCCTCGCTTGTAACTTCGGAATTATTCGCCGGAGATTCGATTATTAGCTCCGGCGGAGCCGCAAAAAGTGAAAATTGCCACATGATAAAACTAGCCACTGCAAAAAAACCGGTAATAATCCCGGCAACCAAAAGTGTCCTTGGCGTTAAAACTATCCTCGGCTTATAAGTTTTCTGTTTCTTAATTACTTTAATGCTAATCTTTTTTACTTTGAGATCGATGCTTTTTTCTCGATTATAAAGCGCGAGAACATCCTGATATTCTAAACCCAAAAAATCAGAGTAATTTTTTAGAAAACCCTTAATATAGACATCATCGGGCAGCTTTTCGAAATCATCCGCTTCGAAAGCCAAGATATATTTAGATCTAATTCTGGTATTTAACTCGACTTCCTTAACGGAATAACCCAAAGACTCTCGCTTTGATCTTAAAAGCTCGCCCAACCCTCCTTTTTGGGTAATTTGAGTTTTGGTAAACTCGGGGGACACAACACTCCTTTATATTCATAAGTATTCAGATAGTATTTTAGGTATTAATCCATCCTACATTAAATAGGGATGGATTTAATTTCTAATGGCTCTAATTACTAATTTCTAATCAAACCTCAATTTCTAAAATCCTAATGTCTAAAAATATTTTTGATAATTTGTCGTTGGTTATTAGAAATTTTTATATTTTATTCTCCTGTATCCATCATCTCCGATACATCCGATACCAGCACTTCTCTTGGTCTGGCGCCATCGGCCGGGCCAACGATTCCTTGATCTTCCAAAATATCAATGAGCCTCGCAGCTCTTGCATATCCTATACGAAGCCGCCTCTGAAGTAAAGAGGCAGATGCTTTGCCGCTTTGAATAACGCATTTCGCCGCTTCTTCAAATAGATCGTCATCGGCACTTTCAAAATCCATCACGCCCCCGCTAGACCGTGTGCTTTGAGTTAAAACGGCTTCATTATACTCCGGCTGGCCTTCTTGTTTTAAGAAATCAGTGACTAGTTTTACTTCCTTTTCGCTTACAAACACACCCTGAATTCGTTTTGGCTTAGCAAGCTGAGGCGAATAAAACAACATATCGCCCGAGCCAAGAAGTTTTTCGGCACCAGCCTGATCTATGATAGTTCTGGAATCCACCTGAGAAGCTACCGCAAAGGCTATTCTCGTTGGCACATTAGCCTTAATAAGACCGGTAATAACGTCGACTGATGGCCTTTGAGTGGCAATCACCAGATGCATTCCCACGGCTCTTGCCATCTGAGAAAGCCTAACAATAAGGGCTTCTACTTCCGCGGCCGAAACAGCCATCAAATCGGCTAATTCATCAATCACGATCACAATATAGGGCATTGGCTGATCTTTCATGGCCTGGTTATACTCATCGATATTTCGCTTGCCATACTGTTGTAAGATTTTATAACGGTTCTCCATCTCGCCCACGGCCCATTTTAAGGCCGAAATTGTCTTATCCGGTTCCACAATCACCGGCGCTAAGAGATGCGGGATATTGTTGTAAGGCGAAAGCTCCACCCTTTTGGGATCAACCAAGATCATGCGAAGCGATTTCGGCGAATTTTGATACAAAAGACTTAAAAGCAAGGTATTAATGCAAACGGATTTACCGGAACCCGTAGCGCCAGCTATTAGCAAATGAGGCATTTTAGTTATATCGGCAATCTGCGGTTCGCCGGCCACATCCAAACCCAAAACTACCGAAAGTCGGGATCCTGTTTCCTTAAAATATTCACTGTCCACAATATTCCGCATCCGAACTATTGCGCTCCTTTTGTTTGGCACTTCGACACCGACTAAAGACTTCCCCGGAATTGGAGCTTCTAACCTAATAGGATGCGCCGCTAGAGACAAAGCTAAGTCCTTATCTAAGGTGGTAATTTTATTTAGCTTAATTCCCTCTTGAGGTTTAAATGTATACTGAGTTACCGTCGGGCCGACGTTAACATCAGACATCTCTACGTTTATGTTAAAGCTGCCCAAGGTTTTTTGGATCAATGAGGCATTTTGCTTGATGTTTCCGGAATCAGCCTTGGTGGACATAGATTCTAAGAGGCTAAGCGGCGGAAACTTCCAATCCTTATCATCGTAAGCCACCACTCTAATCTCTTCCCTTGTCTCTCTCTTTGGAGCTAGATCTTTCTTGCCGTCATCCTTTAGATGAGCGCTGGTTGGCTCGTTTACCTTTAGTTCAGCTGGCTTAGCTTCCGCCCGATTCTCTTTAAAGGCCTTAATGGTCGCTGAAATTGATTTATTTACGATTAAGAGAACAGCTACTAAAGCTAAAGCCATAAGAAGAACAAAAGAGGCCCAGACATTAAAAACATGCAAGATTAGCATCTGGATTACAAAACCCATCCAACCGCCGCCGTTACCGGCATCTGCTATGGCGTATCCTTGCCTAGTTTCGATAAAAAGATGAAGTAATCCGGAAAGTGAGAGAACAAAAAGAACGATTCCCGGAATAATACTTTTAGAGATCGGGAATTTTTCCGGAAAAAACATGGCGGCCCCCGAACCAAAGACAACTAAAATAAGGGCTATCGCGGAGTAACCAACAGCCTTTCTCATAAAAGTATAAACGTTTTCAGCAAAAGTCCCAGCCGCCCCGAAAACAGCTAGAAGCAAAATCAAAGAAACAGCTACCAAGACAATAGCCACTATTTCTCTTACCGTATCTTCATTTAAAGACGGCAAAAAACTTCTTGATTCTTTTTTCTTCGATTTCGAGCCCTTTGGCCGGCCCCGCTTTTTTTTGCGTCCCATGATTTGGTTTATCCTGAACAGATTATAGCGCAAATGCAAAGCTATTTAAATAGGTTTTTATAGGGGTTAGAAATTAGGTCAATTAGAAATTCTGTTTAGGATCTCTAGGATCTCCTCCGGCTTATAAACGAGAAAATCCGGCTTTAAGTTTTCGAGTTCTTCGGCTGTATAGTAGTTGCCCCACGCTACCGCTACGGAAACAACGCCGGCATTTTTAGCACATTCGACATCGTGAACACCATCTCCGACATAAATCGCTTCTTCCGGCTTTACGTTAAATCTCTCACAGATTTCAAGCAAAGGTTCGGGACTCGGTTTGTGGTGTTGTCTCATTTCGTGAGTCGAGATATAGTCGAAGTCTACTTTTAAGATATCCTTTATCATAACATTCGCCGAAGAACCGATTTTTGCAGTCATGATGGCTTTTGGAATTGTAATTGACTTTAGCATGGCGTCAACACCGGGGTATTCTACGACCGCCTTTCCAATAAGCGTCTTATGCGCCTCTTTATACAGTCTCAAGTATTCGTCTTTTCTAACTACCAGTTCGGGATTTGCACGCCTTAATTGCTCCTCATAGGGAAGCCCCGATGACTTCCGATGTGTTTCCCAATATAGTTCCGGGTCATAACCCATTTTACGAAGAACTTCAAAATAGGTCATCTTCGAAAGCTGTGTACTATCCACTAAAGTGCCGTCTAAATCAAAAATGATAAGTTTGAACATGGATATATTTTAGCAGGAAATAGGAAATAGGAAACAAACTTAATGGGAAAAAAATCCTGGATTCCCGATCGGGTCGGGAATGACGACAAGATGGCAGAAGTGATAAATGGAGAAGATCCTGTATCAAGTTCAGAGCCTGCCCTCGAGCCGATTGGGGGATAACGGTAAATCAAAAGAGGCCCAGTGAGTTGAGCCTCTTAACTTTTGAATTTTGCCTCGCATTCGCAAGGTTTTGCTTAAAAAGATTGTCTCTCTGTTCTTATAAACATTATCTGTATCTGATACACCCTTGGCATTTAGGGCTGCATTTTGAACTTTGAATTGTTTAGCCCCCTCACCCTAACCCTCTCGACTCAAGGGAGAGGGAATCTAAAAACCTATTCGCCCGTTAGCCTATTAACCAATTAACCTACCCTACACTTCTATAATAACCGGAATCACCATCGGCTGTCTCTTGGTGTTGTTGTAGAGGAATTGGCCGATTTCGTCTCGGACCTTGTTTTTCATATTGATCCAGTTTGCCGGCGGCTCACCTTCTTTTTTGGATAAGATTCTTCGGACTTCTTGACGCGCTTTATTTACCAACTGTTCAGATTCTCTCATGTAGATAAAGCCTCTGGAGATAATATCGGGGCTAGTAAGAAGCCGTCCGGAAACCTTATCTACCGTCGCGATAACCACAAAAATGCCGTCAGTTGACATAATATTTCGGTCTCTTAGCACAATGTTTTGAACGTCGCCAACGCCAAGCCCGTCAACTAAGACCTCGCCATGCGGCACTTTTCCGTTTAGTCTGGCGCCGTTTGCATCAAACTCTATAACCTGGCCGTTATCAACCACGAATATATTTTTTTCGGGGATATTCATTTCTATCGCTATATCGCGGTGGTGAATTAAATGATGATATTCACCATGATAAGGAATAAAATATTTTGGCTTTACAAGTGAAAGCATTAGTTTCAGCTCTTCCTGTTTGGGGTGTCCGGAAACGTGGGTTTTAATATCGTCCTTTTCATCGTATACAACTTCTGCACCCTGTCTAAACAAGTCATCGATAACCTTTCGTATCTTGTCTTCGTTACCCGGGACAGGGGAAGAAGAGAAAACAACGGTATCTCCTCTTTTAATCTTGATTTGTTTGTGATCGCCGGATGCCATTCTTGCAAGAGCCGACATAGATTCGCCTTGTGATCCGGTAGAAACTATAGTTACTTGATTGTCGGGGTAACGATTAATATCCTGAACTTTAATGATCATACCGGAAGGTATTTTTAAGTAACCAAGCCTTACAGCCACTTCCACGTTATTAAGCAAACTTCTTCCGGAAAAAGCCAGTTTTCGGCCGGAATACGCGGTGGCATTAATAAATTGTTGAATTCTGTTTATCTGTGAAGCAAATGAAGCAACTACAATACGTCCGCTTGCAGAAGTCCAAATGTTGTCGAAATTTTTTTGTAGTGCGCTTTCTGTTACCGAAAAACCTGGCGATTCGGCGCCGGTAGAGTCAGAAAGCAGTGCCAAAACACCTTCTTTGGAAAGCTCTACTAAGCGGTGAATATTTGGAACCTTCTTGTCTACCGGAGTAAAATCAAACCTAAAATCGCCAGTTGCAATAACAGTTCCAACGGGGGTGTGAATTACAATAGCTACAGCGTCCGGAATAGAATGAACCATTCTAATAAACTCAACCTGAAGCGCTCCAAATTGAAGCTTTTCATCTTTGTCCGGATCAACGGTTCTAATGCCAAGCTGACCCATGATCTTAAATTCTTTTAATTTGTTCTGAATTAATGCTGCCGTAAGCTTGGGGGCATAAATTGGAGCCGGAACCTTTGGCAGAACGTATGGTAAAGCGCCAACATGGTCTTCGTGAGCGTGTGTAATAAGGTATCCTTTTACTTTATGCTTGTTTTCTTCTAAATATTTAACGTCAGGAATAACATAGTCCACTCCTGGCATATCAGCCTCAGGAAACATAAACCCGGCATCAATAACCAAAATATCGTTTCCATATTCCAGAACATACATGTTTTTACCAATTTCACCCATTCCGCCAAGGGGAATGATTCTTAAATTTTGGCCATCATTTGGTCTTTGCTGTCTTGGCTGTGTTCTTTTACCAGGGTTTCCTGGTCTTTGTGGCACCGCCGATCTTTGCGGTATAGATTGTGGCTCTCTACCTTGTTCTTTACTTAATTGCTCTTCCATTTTTTCTTTTTAATCCTTTCTTTGACCCGCCTAAAAGAGTTCGGGCTGGTCTTTTTTTGATTTAGAGTCATTATTATCATTATTAATTTTTTCGATAAGTTTTGGCAGTTTCGCGAAATCTGCTTTAAGCGTCTCTTTCATACTGCCTCTATATAAAGCGGCAGCCGGATGAAAAAGGGCCATGAATACTTGTTTTCGCCCAAGCCAAGGGATCTCTTTTCTAAAAGCCTTACCATGAACTTCAGAAATCTTTAGGTCTGGGAAAAAGCGGTTTAGAGAGTGGCGGCCTAAAAACACAATAAGTTTTGGATTTATAAGCTGAAGCTGCCTTTTTAAATATGGGAAACAGGCTTCCACCTCATTTGGCAGCGGATCTCTATTATTTGGCGGGCGGTGTTTTACGACATTTGCGATAAATACATCTTCCCTTTTATATCCATTTTCCTCTAACATTTCTTTAAGCAATTTACCGGCAGCGCCCACAAATGGCTTACCGATCTCATCTTCCTTTTTACCCGGCCCCTCACCAATAAAAACAATTTCTGCCTCTGGGTTGCCATCGCCCGGCACTGGATTTATGGCATCCTTAAAGAGATCGCACCGAGTGCATTTTGCTACAAGCTCATTTAGTTCCTCCAATGAGGAACAAGATTCAATTTGAGATTCTGGAATCATAAATAAATTAAGTTAATTGGGAGTCCGTTTAAAAGTTGACTATATCTTATCAAATTATTTTGTTTTCGTCAATCCCGTTTTACCATGCAAAAAAGGGATAATTTGATTTTCATATTATCGATATCATACCAAATATTCTTAATTATGATAAGAAAAGCCTCTGTATTGCTAACCTTTTTACATTTTTCATCTGTCATTTTGACTTTTGATTTTTGAATTTTGAATTATTTTTCGTATACTCCCACTTGAAATCCTGTGGAAAACATGGTAAAATGAGTTCAAAGTAATAACAAGAGGAAGTTATGGCACTAAGAAAACAAGACAAAGAAAAGATCGTCGAAAAGTTTGGGACTTCAACCAATGATACCGGATCCCCAGAAGTTCAAATTGCGATTTTCTCAGAACAAATAAAAAAGCTGACTGACCACCTAAGAACTCACAAGAAGGACGAACACTCAAGACGTGGTTTACTTAAGATGGTTGGTAAGAGACGAAGACTCTTAGATTATCTGTCTAAGAAAAACCGAGACAAATACGATAACGTAATTAAAGATCTTGGCTTAAGAAGATAAAACAAAGAACAATAAACAATGAACAAAAATCAGGAAATTATAGATTCGTCATGCATAAATAGACTTAGTTTATGTTAGAAATGTAATTAAAACTGTTTTTTGTTTTTTGCTTATTGTTTATTAATAATTTGGCTAGGGGTCAGAACCTGGAAGAATAACTGATTTTAGAATCAACCGGAATTAATGTCATTCCGGACTTGATCCGGAATCTTCTCCATATAACGCGAGGGATCCTGAATCAAGTTCAGGATGACAGCATATATTCTGTCAGTTTCACTTCTTGTTTTGAGTCCTAGCCCCTAATGGCCATATGGTCGAATAGTCTAAATAGCCTATATAGAGAAAACCAGGCCATACGCTATTAGACCATCAGCCTACATGAAAGGAGAGGACTTTATGGACTCTATTGTAAAAGGCGATAAGGTATTCGAAACCGAACTTGCCGGAAAAAAATTAATTATTGAAACCGGAAACTTTGCTATGCAAGCATCCGGTGCCGTCATGCTAACCTACGGCGACACCGTACTGATGGCCACAGCCGTAGTCTCTGACCTAACCAGAGAAGGCATGGATTATTTCCCCCTAATGGTGGAATTTCTAGACAAAACTTACGCGGCCGGAAAAATCTCCGGAAGCCGTTTTATTAAAAGAGAAGGGCGACCTTCCGAAGAAGCCGTTCTAACTTCCCGCCTTATCGACAGACCAATTAGGCCGCTATTTCCCAAAGGCTACCGAAATGATGTTCAGGTAATTGTTACCCCGCTTTCTTTTGATAAGGAGAATGATCCTGACTTTTTAGGTATTATTGCCGCCTCCGCCGCTTTATCTATTTCTGGCGCCCCTTTCGAAGGTCCAATTGCTGCTTCCAGAATCGGTATAATAGACGGCAAGTTAGCCCTTAACCCTACTATTTCCGAAATGGAAAACTCAACTCTTGATTTGGTAGTCGCCGGAACCAAAGACGGCATCATCATGGTTGAATCTGCCGCTAAGGAGATTCCGGAAGACCAAATGGTTGAGGCTATGGCAATGGCTCTTAAAGGCATGCAGCCGGCCATCGAACTTCAACAAAAAATGGCCAAGGAACTTGGTAAGAAACCAAAGGAATTTGAGCTGTTTACAGTAAGCAAAGATGCTGTTTCGGCAGTCGAAAAATTCTTACACGGCAAGCTAGGCAAAGATATTATTCATGCTGACGAAATTCAAAGAGAAGGCGCTTTGGCCGATCTTGAGTCTCAAGTTTTTGAAGACCTAAAAGACAGTTATGAAGAAGCGGAAATCTCCGAAGCCTTTAATAAGGCCATCGACATGGAGCTTCGACAAGCAATCATTGAGAGAGGCGAACGACCGGACGGCCGAAAGCCAAATGAAATCAGAAAAATTACCTCGCAAGTTGGTTTGCTGCCTCGAACTCACGGTTCGGCTTTATTTACGAGAGGATTAACCCAGGCTCTATCAATATGTACTCTAGCCGGTCCGGGCATGGCTCAGATTATTGACACCATGTTTGAATCGGGCGAAAAGCGATTTATGCATCATTACAACTTCCCACCATATTCTGTCGGCGAATCCAAACCCTTAAGAGGCGTGGGAAGACGAGAGATCGGCCACGGAAACATTGCCGAAAGATCTTTAGAGGCTGTTTTGCCAGACCAAGAAGATTTCCCCTACACCATTAGGGTGGTTTCGGAGATTTTATCTTCTAATGGCTCCACCTCCATGGCCGGAACCTGCGGCACCACTCTCGCTCTTATGGACGCTGGTGTGCCGATTAAATCCCCGGTTGCTGGTATTGCCATGGGACTAATGACTAAGCAGAAAGATGGTAAAATTGAAAAATATGTTGTTTTATCGGATATTAGAGACGTAGAGGACTTTGCAGGCGATATGGACTTTAAAGTTACCGGTACCGAGAGCGGTATTACCGGACTCCAGATGGATATGAAAATTAATGGAGTCTCTGCAGACATTCTAAAAGAAGCATTGAATCAAGCAAAAGAAGGCCGCCTCTTTATTCTTGGTAAGATGACCGAGGCTATACTTAAGCCTCGTGAAGAAATCTCCAAGTATGCCCCGCGAGTTTATACTATCCAAATTAAGCCAGAGAAGATTAAGGACGTTATTGGTAAAGGCGGCGAAACCATCAATAAAATTATTGCTCAAACCGGTGTAGAGATAGATATTCAGGATACCGGCCAAATCAATATCTCCGCCGTCGAAGCCGAAGCCGCTAAAGAAGCCATCAAGATTATCGAAGGCATTGTAAAAGAGCCGGAGATCGGTACCGTCTATCAAGGAACCGTAAAAAGAGTAGAAGCCTTTGGCGCATTTGTAGAAATTCTACCGGGGAAAGAAGGCTTGGTTCACGTTTCTCAAATCTCCCCCGAAAGAGTAGAAAAAGTCTCCGACGTTCTAAAAGTTGGCGATGTTATTCCGGTAAAACTCACCGAAATCGACCATCAGGGACGACTAAACTTATCCCGAAAAGCCGCCCTTAAGAAGGATGAAAAGTAAGTAGTCGGATGGCCTAATGAGCTAATAGGTTTTATTGTTCGAGTGAAACGAAGTGAAATCGAGAACTACCTCTCACTAGAATTAAGAATAAAGTATAAAGAGCCCCTTAAGACGGGGCTTTTTATATATTTTGTTTATAAGGTCACTCTTGGGTGACAATTCCAGAAAGTCTTGAGAGATAATGAAGCATCGTGCCTCCCCGTCTGCACGGGGATGACGGAAAAGTGAGTTTGGTCCCTAATAAAAGTATTTCTTTATGATCGTTTTTATTATATAATAAATTGTTCTTTTGGCTTAAGAACAATATTGGGTACCTTAAGGAAAGAAGGTGAAAAACGGTGAAGTCTAATAACAGTATGGATATCCCAAACATCATAATGGAAACGAGGAAAATGAAGGGTTATTCGGGATTAGGCCTTGGTCCTGTCGAAGAGACAGAGTTCTATCTTCAAGGGTCTCTCATGGAACCAATTGACGCCCTCTATAGTTATCGAAAATGGCTTGGCGAAGAGATCGATGCTGACGGCACTTTAGGTGTTGGTGATCTTAATGCAGAGATCCTAAATGCCATATACGAAATAGAGTCTATATTCGAGATTGATTTCTGTGATTGCTCTATCACCATTCATATGGAGGGTGATTATGGGCAAGACGAGTTAACCAACGATATTCGCCGGCAGATTCACGACAAGGTCATCGATATCCTCATCGAAAAAGCATATCGGACTGAAGATGAGGTTAGTGTTGAGACAAGTCTAGGCGCCTTAAGGCCAACCACAGCCTGGTATGTTAAAAACATTTTTGAAAACATGACCAGGACGGCACAAACAGCACGACCATCATTACCAAAGGATCGAAAATGGTCCGAAGAGGACATCCAAACTGTAGTTCGTCTCTTTGGCGGAGCGCTTCGTGCAGAGCTATCTGGTGATTCCATCTGGAATAGATCTGATTTACAACAGGTAGCGAAGAAATACGTTAATGAGGTCTTTCTCCCCAAGCCAGAATAAGCCGAAAGACAATGATCGCCGTAGCAACGGTACCCCTACGGCGATCGATTCACTTTATAAATGATTTCAAGTTCCATACAAATGGATTTTTTTATTACCAAAAATTCAAAAAAGGGAAAGAGCCAAAAAACCATTGACAAATAAGGGTATTTATGATATAGTGTCTTCGATTCAGTTAGACCCGGATAAATTTACAGCAAGACAAGTATCACCCAAAAGACAGAAATCGAACCAGGAGATGATCACATGACGACACTATCATTGACAACCGGCAATATCAAAAAACAACAAGCAAAGAAACCACACATTCGCTCAAAGCAAACGGTGGATTACTATCCACCCGAACTCCGTGATCGCAGCTCACATCCAGCTGTTTACCTCACCGTAAGAAGAGGCAGATAAGCTGAGAACAAATGAAAAGGTTGCCGTGTAGCTTTACCCCATCCGGGTCTGCAAAGGCAACCTTTTTTCTTTTGTTAAATAAAGACATGTCTACTAAAGATCATGCATAAAAGCTTCAAACGGGCTTTTAATATTGCCGAAATTAGCTATACTTATACTCATGAAAATCGCCGTGATCTCGGATATCCATGACAGAATGGACAAACTAAATAAAACTCTAGAAGAAATTAGTAAGTGTAAAATTGACACTATCATCTGCTGCGGGGACATTGCGACTAAGAAAACTGTCATGCGTCTGGCACAAACAAATTTGCACGTCTTTTCTTGCCTCGGAAATGCGGAAAGAGAGCCGGATGAGATATTTTACGCTCAAAATGAATACAAAAATTTAACAGTTTTTAGGGATCTGGGCGAAATTAAGCTTGCCGGCAAGACCATCGGATTCACCCATTATCCCCAAAGAGCAAAAGACATGGCTCAATCGGGCGCCTATGATTTTGTATTTTACGGGCACACCCATACCCCCTGGATAAAGATGATATGTCATGAGCAAATGCGTCTATCATCCCAATCAATTCGTCATTTAGAACAAGATTTAGAATCTCCCCATTTTCAAGATAGAATCCTGAATCAATTTCAGAGCCCGCCCTCGACCCGATCGGGGGATGATGATAATAATAGGCAATGCAGCCTACTTTTAAACCCCGGCGAAATTGCCTCCCACTTTGGCCGTCAATCTACCTTCGCCATAGTTGACTTAGAAACAGGCAAAACCGAACTTAAAATAATCGTTTAAAAATTACACTGTCGTTAGCCAAATCAACATTGACAATGTCTTTTGTCTTTCTTTGAAGAAAGTTACTATGAAGAAGTGGTAGAAAAGGGTTTTTATAGATGATGCTCTACTCAGTAGACTCAGTTGGCACTTCGTAACCCGTATCGTAATTAGGTTCTACGGTTCCTTGATCTACTGGTGGCGTTATGGCATTATTCATTTGATTTTGTATCTCTTGCTCTAGCTGTTGGGTATCAACTTGCGGGACAGTACCGATATTAAACATGTCCATGTCAGATTTGGCTTCTTTGGTTGGTGATGGTTCTTTGATGCTTATTTTGTCGTAAGAGTAAGTTTGCTCAGCTATACTGCCGTCTTTAGATTCGCTTCGGGACTTTCGAAGTAAGTATTCTTTGTCATCAAACCAAATATATTCAGTAGTATCTGTATTCGCAGGATCTAATACTTGATATTTAAAACACTGGAGTTTGCCAAAGGATTCTTTACCAATTTTTTTATAGGTAGTTTTATCTTCTTCGGGCTTTAAATCCTCAAAATTTTCTTCATAATCCGGCTTAATAGTGCCTAAAAGCTGATCTTTTTCCTTCTTATCGGTCTTCTTCCACCACTGATTGTCAGTGTAATCTTTGGAATAATTGGTATCGCCAATGGCAATCATGTTCATTGTCTCTTTGCCATTATCTCTTACGACAAAGTGCGATCTATCCTCGCCCTGCATTTCCCAAGTAGATTCAAATTTATTGCCGTCTTTATCGGTTGAGGTAGAGGTTCCGGACATATCCTTAGAGACTTTAAGATTATTTAGATGCTTACAAAGGTCTTTATCATCGTATTTACAGTTTGCGTTGAGAGCCTTTTCGATGGCGCCGGTTCCAACTGACGTGGCTACTTCTTTACCTTTTTTTAGAATAAAAAATCCGCCAACCCCGGCTCCAACCACTACCAAAACAATAATGCCGATAATAATATACAGGCTTGAAGATCTTTTTGGCCGCTCCGAAGCTATTGGCTGTTCGTTTGTTTCCATTTATTCCTCACTTTTAAAGTTAGTATTACTATCTAATAATAGCCTACTTGAGATCGTTTGCAAACCTAACGTGTTCTTTTTTAATTGGAAAGAAAATAAGTGAAAAAATAAAGATAGCCGCTATAACACCAAAAGCCAAACTAACACTATAATCTGTAAGGTTGCCTATAACGGGCCTAATAAGGACCGCATATACCCCTGAGATAATGTAGATTGTAGATAATACCGTCGCCCGATTATAGCTCTTAATATGTTGATTCTTGTAATCTGTAATTATGGGATCCCTTAAGTTGCCAAAAGCATCTGTCAAGACGTATAGAACTACTGCCAGGATTGGATTAAATACTACCGACATCAAAGCATACGTAATGGCTGGCAAAATGGTGACTATGATCATTCCTTTATCTACCCCAAACCAGCTCTCAATCCGATAGGCATTAGTTTTAGCGAAAAAAGTTAGCACGGATCCCGCAAATATCGCAACTCCCCACCATGAGTTAGGCACCCCAACTAGCTCATAATACGGCTGAATAATTGAAGCCAAAATAAAAGAAAAAGGCGCGACTAACATCGAAAATATCGTGATTCTTTTAAGGCTTGGACTATTTCTAATAAGTTTCAAGCCATCTTTAAATAAATTCAAGACTCTTTCAGGCTTATGTTTGATGTTCTCGCCTTCGTTAGATCTTTTTGGTTCGCGAACGGTGAATAAAAGCAAGAAGCCAACTATTTGGGCAATAAAAGTTGCCAGATAAGAAAGCCAGAAGGACTCTAGTGTATGACTTACGGACATAAAACCGCCGATAAGTCCCGCTACTCCCAAGGATAAAACTCCCGCCCCTCGATAATAGCCATAGTATTTTTGAGCCAGTTCTTTTTTGCCCCTAGCCTTTAAATCATCATAAATTAAAGCGTCATCAGAACCCGATGTAAATGCCAGCATAATGCCGTAAATAAAAAAAGAGGCCAGAGCGAAAGGATAAAAATTGACTTGATACATGTACCAGCCCATAAACCAGGGAATCCAAGAAATCAAATTCACGGCTTCGCCAATAATCAGACTATTTCTTCGCCCAAACCTATCACCCAAAATTCCCGTTGGGATCTCGAATAGTAACATCGCAAAAAGCATTGCCGCCTGACAGAGCATAATCTCGTTAAAACTGAGTCCCAACTTAAACAAAAAAATGGTCTGAATAGGGATCGCAAAATAAAGCCCCGAAAAAGTTTTGGCGATCATGAATCTTGAAAAATTAGTCATGAAAAACCTTGGAAAATAAAATAATACCTAGATAGGTATTATACTTGGTTTTGTGCTTGATTAATAGGCTTGGTAATTCCGGAGGCTCCAAATTGGCAAGATTTGAAGCCCCCCCTCATTTTTTAATAACTAACGAGGCATGGCACGTTTAATTCGTATTAATTTATCAACTTCACCATCATACCGTTCGTTATGCGGAGTCCCTGCAATCTGAACAGATGCTGTTGTTTGCCAAAGATAATTTTGTAGTTCACTAAGACAATCGTCTACTTCAGTTTCTTTCGCACCGTTTATCATGAGTCCGTAAAGTGGATCAATAAGATCCTCTCTTAAATTTGTTTCTTTTACATAACTTGTATCTTTTGAGCGTTTCCAGTATTTGCTTATCTTACTGCGAAAGGTTTTTTTGAAGCCTTCTGTCTTACTACGATCATATTCCGGCTTTGCAGTTGCTACCATTAATTCTAAGAGTAAAAAGTCAGCTTTCTGCTTAAGTTCACTTTCGGGCAGTAAATGAAGCTAAAGATATATTCCCTCATATCGATAAGCTACGCCCTGAATAATATCGCTCTTCTTATCGGATCGACTTCGCCATAAATTGGTCTTCCCGAAGAAGCGAGTTGTCGGCTCTCAAATCAGCGATTTGTTTGCCTAGGAACTCATTTGATTTCATTAGCCTATCGCAGCGTCTCTCGGAATCTTTCATCTTTATGTAAAAAACGATGTTGTTAGAATCAAAACGATGATTATACCCGCCACAATCTTAATCATTAAACGATTGTCTTTCTTTTCTACCGGTTGGGAAAGAACTTTCATAATAGTGCAACCTCAACTTCAAAACAGATGTCCAATTTATAAATTTTTTAAATCCAATTTCTTCAATTTTATCTAATCTGCTTAATTGATTTTGCGTTAAGTTCCTTAAAGTATTTATAAGAAAGGGAGGGGGGTGAAAATAAATGGCCATAGAAATGAATATGGATATAAACGACGTCAAAGAAATGCTTGATGACGAATCCGAAAACATCCGAGATTCGATAGAAGATATGCAGGACTTGGTGGGAAGCCTTGGCGGCGAAGTAGAGGATAACATAAAAAGCACGATTCATCATCTACACGAAGCTTTAACTGAAATCGACAATGCCAGGAAAAAGTTATAGAAATACAAACACTAAGAGTTGATAAATTAAAAAGGTGCTTATATTATAGTAAGTAGGAGGAAAATATGTCTTACAAAATAAGCGCCAAATTTCGTACTTTAGAAGTAATTACAATTTCGGTATTTGTGACCCTTGGTTCTTTGTTTGCGTATACTCAAGTTCTAGGATCAACAACGGGAACCATAACAACTGGTACTTCAAATGCCTGTATTATGCCAAAAGTTAATTCCCCTATCTCAAATCAAGAAGCTTCTGATTATTTTGATCTTAATATAACGAATATTAACGTTTATAAATCAACCGATACGTATAATCAAGCGTCAGCTAATCCGTATCCATCAAATGTCATTTATGGCCTCTATGATAGTGCAGGTATCAGCAAACTATACGGAAATATTCAAGTTTACGATGACAACTTAGACGGAATCGGCAGCATCAATGCTCGGATCAATACTATCGAATTGCCTAACGGAATCTATAACCTGAGATATCACGTCCGTTATTTTTGCCTGAATACTACTTCTATGATCACATATTTTGATTGGCCATCGACCGATGTACTAGTACCTATAAAAGTTAATCACTGGACTGCCACCCAGACTCCAACAACAACGACAAATCAAACACCAACTTCCAGTTCGGGCGACGGCGCTTCTGGATCAACAGCAAGTTCTAGTACATCCACAAGCTCATCTACGAATTTCGCTACCACTCCGACCGCTTCCGGAACCACTAAGGACAATTATTATATGGTACCAATTTCAAATACGGTTGAATATGCCACGGGTACCAAAGCTACAAATAGCACTGGAAGTCAGTCCGAAAATCCGGTCCAAATTATTTCCTCCGACTCTCCAACAGAACTTAATCTGCCGGAAGATCTAAAAATGGCTCCGGTAAGCGATAAGATGGAAACTAAAAATGTGGAGATAAACAAAGATAATGGCACCTTAACCCTCTCCGGTGTCGCCGACCCGAATACAACCATCTATCTTTATATTTTTTCCGAACCAACGGTAGTGTCCGTCAAAACAGATTCCAATGGTAACTGGACCTATAACCTTGACAAGAAACTCGCTTCCGGAAAACATGAAGTTTATGTGGCCGTTAAAGACGATGCTGGAAACATTAAAACTAAGAGTAACCCGATCGTTTTTATCCTTGGCGGAAAGGCTTACGCTGCCGATACCGAGGGAGCACCAAAACAGGACACCAAAAAGAATCAGCCGCTACTTTACTACATTGTTTTTGCAATCTCTATTGTGTCCATTATTGTTTCGGCCTTATTTTATATTCTTGCAAAAAAACACATAAAAAAACATGCCAATACAACCAGCTAAACAACTTTCCTTTTTAAGAAACAACAAGCAGGTGATTTACAGTCTACTTGTCGTTATTCTAATTCCGGTTCTTATTGTTCTTAACACCTACATTATCATTACAAAAATGCAGGTTAATCTTGATGAAGAGCTACGATACAAAGCTCAGCTTGCCGCTCATAGTTTAAATGTAGCTCTTTTAAACTATGTCGACGAGCCCAATGAAGTAGAAGAAGTCATCACCAATTACGCTAAATTTACTAAAGATGTCAAAAACATTCAGATCATAAAAAAGATAAATGATGACTTTAAGATTGTGGCAAGCTTAAACCCCGAAGACAAAGGGAGGCTAGTGGAGGGCCAAGACAAAACTATGCTCGCCATCACCTGGTACGACAAAAACGAGATCTCAACCGAAATGAGAGCCGATAAAAGGATGGAGATCGCCGGTCAGGAGATTAGTTTCGACGAAAGGCTCTGGGCTGTTCGTACCCCAATTGTAAACAAAGATGGCAACGAGGTTTATCTCGCCAATATCTGGGTCTCCACCAAGAATGCGGACATTAATATCGCCAACACGGTTACGGTTGCCGGAATTGTTCTGGTCCTAACAATAATCGCTGTTATTTTACTGATACTCGGCAATTCGCGTCTTTTTCAATATGCAGTTTTGTTTGAAAAACTAAAAGAAGTCGATCAAATGAAAGATGACTTTATTTCCACCGCTTCTCACGAGTTAAGAACGCCCCTAACCATTATCCGAGGCAATGCCTCGATCTTAGTTGAAGATTTTTCGAGGCTTAAAAAAGAGGAGATTACCAATATGCACGAGCAAATTGTGGATAGCACCAACCGCTTAAATTATTTGGTTAACGATCTCCTTGATGTTTCCCGAATTGAGCAAAATCGAATAAAGCTTGAGCTTAGTGAGGTAAATGTTTTAGAGATTGGCCGAAAAATTACGGGAGAATTTAAGAACCAGGCTAAAGAAAAGGGGCTTCATATTAAGGAAAATTTTGCCGATAAACCACTATTTTCCAATTTGGACAAAGCAAAATTTGAGCAAATCTTAATAAACATTATTGGTAACGCCGTAAAATATACCAAGGAAGGCGAAGTAGAAGTAGGTATTACAAGTAACGAAAAAGGGAATAGCATTTTGGTAAGAGACACCGGGATTGGAATGGATGAAGATGAGAGAAAGCAGCTATTTAGCAAGTTTTATCGCATTAGAAACGAAAACACCGAAAATATCCCCGGCACCGGCCTTGGGCTCTGGATCACAAAACAGCTGATAGAGATGATGCAAGGCAAGATTATGGTAGAAAGCATAAAAGGCGTTGGTTCTCAATTTACAATTACTTTTCCGAAGAATGAAGGCAAGCTGACTTCTCAAAATAAGCAAAAATAAAAAGGCTCTTCAGCCTAAACTTCTGGGTAGTCCGGAGAAAAAATGTCTCCGGACTACCCAGAAGTTTAGGCTTAATTAATAATTATTACAATTTTTCTTTCTCTAAAGATTCAGATTTTGTAACTCTAAATGAGGTAAAGCCATTTATGGCTTGTTAATGTACGGTTAAAGCAAAAATAAAAATAAAAAAAAGGGGGAATTGTGAGACATCTTACGTCTCTTATCTACGAATTTCAGCCGCCTCAGTACATCTACCGAAATCAAAGAAAAAGGAGAAGCACAACATTTAGTTTACTAATTCTCACTTTAGTTATCCTTTTTATAATTATCGTCTAGCCTGCGCTAACGCACCGGGTGCGTAAGTTTAGTTGGCTAGTAAATATTTAAATACCCGAAGCTCATCTCGAATCAGGCGCGGCAGCAAAAAACGATCACGAGCGATTTTGCGGCCTCTTTTTCCCATTTCTAACCTAAGATCTGGGTTAGAAACAAGTTCAACGATCTTTATGGCGCATTCTTTAATGCTTCCTACCAGATAACCATCCTCGCCTTCAATGATTTGCTTTCTAATGCCACCTACATTTCCGCCAATAACAGGTGTTTCCTTATATAATGCTTCTGAAACTGTAAGTCCAAAGCCCTCTTTAATCGATTTTTGAATGATGACGTCTGACGCTCTCTGAAAAGCATTAACCTGGGAATCAGTAAGATTGCCAAAGATTTTTATATCCTTATCACGCTTAGAAAGCCGAACCAACTCTTCGAATATAATAAAACTTTCAGGATCATCATTAGCCTGGGAGCCAACAAGAACAAGCTGAAGTTCGGGAATCTCTCTTTTCGCTTGTCTGTAAGCCTTAATAACTCCCAAGGGGTCTTTCCACGGATCAAAGCGCGAAATCTGCGTGACGAGCGGTCTCTTTACATCAATACCAAGCTTTCTTATTATTCTTCTAGCCCTCAATTGCGGCATCGTTCGGTTTTTAAATGATAATGGGTCAATTGCTGGAGGAATAACAAATTTTTTCTTTACCTTCACGTCAACCTTTGTATAATCATCCATTGAAAAAACGGCAGCCCTATATTTTTTAAACAGAGGATTTAGATAATCCCAGATCTGTTCGTTCTCTAAGCTGGTCTCTATATGACACCGCCAAAGCGCATTTATCCCTTTGCCATTAAGATAAAGAGGGATTGCCAAAGGCTGTGGATCATGAATGTATAAAATGTCCCAGTCACTGGCGCTTAGAATCCTTGCATTAATCGCATTTGTAATTTCATAAATATCTTTCGAGGACTCCAAAAGGTTGATGTCTTTATTTCCCTGAAGAGCGTTATGTATTGCCTTGGTAACATCAAAAAAACCGGGATCAGCCGCCATCACTTTCCAGACCGCATCAATACCCAAATCTCTAAGGAGAGGGATTTGGGTTCTTAAAATCTCGGCCACGCCGCCGCCATAAGACGTAGAATTAACATAAATTATGCGAGTATCTTGCAGTGAACTCGCTAATTCTAAAATCTCTTCATAAAATTCCGGAAGTATAACTTTTCTATATCTTTTAAAAGATTTAGGAGGAGGATTAACCGTTCTCATATCGAGATTGTAACGATTCCCTCATAAAATGCTTCTGGCAATCTTATGAAATATTTGCCTTCAAACTGTCGATCTTGCTTTTAAAAGAGTGGCTGTTTTTGTAACCTAAAGGCATAAATAAACAATCTATTAATTTACTTAAAGACTCAATAGTTTTACAGGTCTTGTATCAGCTTTTTGACGCATTCCATATATTCCTTACCAACGCTTGTTTTTGTAAACTCTTGAATTCCCATCCATTTCCAGTTTGAAAATTTGTCCGGTTCCATGTTTCTCGGCTCCTCACGAGTTCGGCAATAAAACATATAAACCCAAACATCCGTAAAGCCGCCCTCAAATTTTCCTAGATAGTCTCTTATTTCAAAATCCCTTATTCCTATTTCCTCAAACACTTCTCTTCTTAAGGTCGATTCAAGAGTTTCGTCTCCCGAACACCGGCCGCCTGGATCCGTCCAGACAGAGCCACTCGGATAATTTCGAAAACCTTTTAGAATCTCTTTATTGTCGTTTACAAAAATAGCGAATACACCTTCATCGATGCTGCCAATTTTTCTTAAAATTTCATCCATGTCTAGTCTTACCTAAAAATTCGGTAATTAATAAAGATATTATTTTTATAACGAGTTGAGGGCTCAGAGATAAGTTTAACGCCGCTAAGAGATTTTTCTCGGATCACTCCCTCAGCAATTTCTCTCGGATTCTGATGGTTCTCAAGCAATACCCTCGTTTTTCGATTGATATCTTTTATAACAACATAAACCTTAAACATCGAATCGGGAAATCCGGCCTCACCACCTTTTAAATAAGAGTAACTTCCAAAAGGCACTGTTTGCCTAATGGAATGCATGTATCCGTCTGGCAGATTAAGACTATCCAGCTCTTTATTTATAAACCAGCCGAGCTCCTCATTTTGAAGCGACTTCTTCTTTCTCGAGGACATAATTTCTGTAATATAAGGCAAAATAAGAATGCGTCTATCACCAATTTTATAAACCCAAGGCTCTAAATGCCCGTCAACTTTTACTCTTAGTCCTGCCTCTTCCCTAAATTCCGTCTTTAAACGGCTTTTTATGGATTTATCTCCCGTTTCTAATTTACCGCCAATAAGTTCCCATTCGTCCCGCTCGTTTTTTCGAAGAAGGTATTTATGGTTAACTTTTAAAACTCCTTTTACCGAAACTCTAAACAGGTTATCCATCTTAGAACTTTTCTCCGCTGAAGAATTTCTTAATGTCGCTAACAGTCGACATGAATTGGTTTGGAAAAATAATGGTCGAGTTTTTCTCGACTGCTATTTCGGAAAGAACTTGCAAATTCCTTAGCTGAAGTGCCACCGGGTGAGCGGCCATAATATCAGCGGCTTTACCGAGCTTATCGGCTGATAGAAGTTCGCCTTCGGATGCAATGATTTTAGCCCTCTTTTCTCTTTCGGCTTCCGCTTGTTTGGCCATAGCTCTTTGCATAGAATCGGGGAGTTGAATATCTTTAATTTCAACGGTCGTCACCATCACCCCCCAAGCTTCTGTGTGAGTATCAATAATTTCCTTGATCTTTTGATTAATAATTACTGTGCCGGAAAGAACTTCGTCAAGCACAAATTGGCCTACAATATTTCTCACCGTCGTTTGAGCAATCTGATTTACAGCAGAATCCACGTTTTGAATGGCAACCAAAGCTTTTATTGGATCAACCACGTGATAATAAGCTACTGCTGCCACATCAATCGAAACATTATCCTTTGTAATAATTTTCTGAGAAGGAACGGGCATAGTTACAATCTGCATGGTCACTTTTACCATCCTATCAATAATCGGAATGAGAAATCTTAAACCGGGCTCTTTAGCTTCTCTTACTTTCCCCAGACGAAATATAACACCTCTTTCGTATTGCTGGACAATCCTAATTGCAGCAGCAACAAGGATGAATCCGATAAAAATTAATAAAACGAATGTTCCTTCCATCTTTTTCTCCTTTAAATAAATTGCTTAAATTATAGCACACTGAGGAGTAACTTACAGGACAATTTTTTTATCAGTTTAGGCTTGAGGTAAGAAAACTCAAAAAGAATTTGATAAACTTATTTATTCAAGATAATTTTTTTCAATCTTTAAAAATGCCTTTAGTTATTGTAAATTTTACACTAACTAGGTGACCACATATCTCATTGGATATCATGGTTTGCCCTCTTCTCATTTACAAGACTTAAGGGAAATATTAGAGCGAGTTACTTGATATCATCTGGGCTTATTGCCTCTTCGATCTTGAACTCCCCAATGGAAGTCCGTCTTAGCTCAGTTAGGTAGCCGCCACAATAAAGCGCCTTACCAATATCCTCGGCTAGAACACGGATATAAGTGCCAGAAGATACTTTTGTCTTTATTCTTAAAAATGGGAAATTATAGGATATAAAGTCTAGCTTGTAAATTATAATCTTTTTTGGTTCGATTTCCGGCTGTTTTCCTTCCCGAGCCAGTTTATAGGCTCGCTCTCCTTTTATCTTAACCGCCGAAAACATATGCGGCTTTTGAAGCTGTTCTCCCTCAAACTGCTTTAGGACGTTTACAATTTCCTCTTGGCTTGGAGGTTGGCAACTAACTTTTACGATCTCGCCTTCCGGATCCCCGGTAGTACTTGTGCTTGATAAATCAATTGTGGCTTCGTATGTTTTATTCTTACCTAAAAACGCGGCGGCTTTTTTGGTATTTTCTTTTCCTACTAAGATAATTAAAAGTCCGGTAGCAAAAGGATCCAAAGTGCCAGCATGACCGACTTTTTTAATATCAAGCTTGCGTCTAACCTCAGCCACAATACTAAAAGATGATCGACCGGAAGGTTTATCGATGAACAGAATGCCTTTATTATGTTTATTAAGTGGGTTCATCTGATTACTAGTATAAGGTATAAGGTATTAAGTATTAAGCTGTTTTAGAAAATTGTTTTGGAAGATACGATATACTTTATTCCTAATACTTAATGCTGATCTATGGTCTCCAGACTCCAATGTCAGGAGAGTCGCTTTTAGCTAGAGGGGGGATTTCGACGAGGCCGCTATTCTCATTCTCTTCATCTTCTTCCTCATCATCGGCAAAGATATTTTTTGATTTCACTTTAGATTTTTTACTTGCATCCACTTCTTTTACTTTTTCTGTCTTCTCCTTATCCACCTTTTCTTCTTTCTTAACTTTCGCCACCATTTCTGTCTTTTGATCTTCAATTATTACTTCATCATTTTCCAATATCTCGTTTTTTGGAGCTGCATTAGTTTCGGCAATCTTACGGTTCTTTATGCGATCAAAAAACTTACTCGCGATATCCTCGGGATTTCCCATGAGCTGTAAGACGGCCTCCGTTTTGCTACCCATCACCCCAAACACTTTGGACATCTCAGAAGCATTGCCATCCTTCTTGCTCCTTATGATGATTCGAGTCTCGCCGGCAACCTCCTCTACAAAAATAATAACCGTATTAGCTTCCGGAACGGTAGCTAAGAGTTCGTTTATAACACCATAAATGTCTTCGATATTGGCCGAAACTTGCATAAACTCTTTGTTATTTAAAGTGGCCCAAATACAATTTTCATTTAGCTTTAGACCATCTAGGACTTTACCCCAAAGCTTTAAGGTATTTAAAGATCTTGACTTAAAAAGATTATCGACGATCTCCTGCTGCCTTGCTCCTGCAGCCAAAAGCTGCGCCGATACCGTAAAAGATTTAGGAGTCGTATTTACATTTTTATAACTGGCGGTGTCATCGATAATCCCGGTGAGCAAGCAAGTCGCAATTTCTGAGTCTAAAAGGTTGCTTCCTAAGCCATCAATTAGAGCAGTTAGGATCTCTGCCGTGGAAGTAGCCGTCAGGTCAACCAGATTCACGACGCCGAAGTTTTCGTTGCCGGCATGATGGTCGATGTTTATAACAGGGACCTTAAAAAATAGATCAGTATTACGGTCATAAATTCGATCTACTTTATCAATATCGGAAGTATCCAAAATCACGATGAGATCAAAATTGGCTGCTTCCTTAAAAGAGACGTTTTGGGGCTGAAGCTTGCCACCCTTTGGAGTAAGAATAATATTTAATAAATCACCCTCCTTATTGTAGCTAAGCTTCTCGATACCTTTATCTTTAACATTTACCGAAATCACAAAATCACCCGAAAAGTTTGCGGAGTTAGAAATGATATCTTTAAAGGGCAAGAAATTTAGATTTTCGGGATAGGGATCGGAAACGATTGCTGTTGCCTCTTTTCCTAGTTTTTTTAGGACACTTGCTAGGGCAAGAATGGATCCAATAGAATCACCCGTTGGTCCGGAGCAACCGACGACAAGAATATTCTGGCTTTTTTTAAGAAGTTCTGTGATTTGCTGTTTCGGTGATTGTTCCAACTTTGGCTTTTCCTTTCCTTCCCGTCCAATTAAAAGAACAGGGCGATTAATTAATGACAGCTTATTATATTTAAAAATTTGAACTGAGTCAAGAAGAAAATAGACGAGAAATAAACAAATTTATTTACAAATCTATCGGCTCATGCTATAATTCTACTGTTATTTAAAGGGAAGCTATAGATGCCAATCACGAAATCAGCAATCAAAAAAGCAAGACAAGACGAAGTCCGAAGACTAAGAAATAAAACTATTAAAGTTTCTTTCCGGTCTAAGATTAAAGCAGCAAGAGAGGCTGTTCAGGCGGGAGATTTAAAAAGCGCCGAGAACGAGATGCAAGCAGCCTATTCGGCTCTAGATAAAGCAGCTAAAAAAGGTGTTATTCATCAAAATGCAGCATCAAGAAAGAAATCCAGACTCGCACAACTAATTGCTCTGGGAGCGCCGGTTAAGGAAAAGAAAGTTACTAAGAAGCCAAAAGCTAAAACTACTAAAAAAGCGGCCTAATCGGCCGTTTTTTGATATTGATATTATCTTATCGCCTCACCTCTACAGCCAACATGTCTAGAACAAATTGAGGAGAGCTGCCTGTTTTGATCTTCATTTCTGAATCCAGCAGTTTGCCATAGATTTCTTTAAGATCGGAGAAAGAAAAAGATGAGGCCTGGCTTAGAGTCTTTTTTACAACGAAAGGATGAAGTTTTAACTCTTTAGCAATCTCGGCTTCCTTTAGGCCCCTACTTGCCAAGTCCTTTACCATAATGAGGTTTCTAAACTGCCTGACAATCATACTCAATAGATAAAGTTCATTCTCGCCGGAATCGATTAGGTTATGCATTTCCTTTAAAGCTTTGTTGGTATTCCTACTGCCAAAAGCATCTACCATCATAAAAACATTCGAAAATAGATTGGCCTTAACCAGCTTTTTTATATTGTCGACAGTTACTTCCTTATCAAAACTTACAAGCTTAGAGATCTCATTTTCTAACTGAAAAAGTTGATCTCCCACTTCCCCAACCAAAAACTGAGCTGCTTGATTCGCGATATTTCCCCCCCGCACTTTTACTTCATTTTGAATCCATTTAATAAGGTTGTCTCCGGCTAGCGCCCCAAATTCTTCAGCCTTACAGTTTGCAGACTTAGTTAATTCGTTAAAATTCTTACCAGTCGGTACTTTCTTCTCCCAGAGAGCAACCACAGTTGTTTCCGGACATTCCTTTAAGAAATTAACTAGGATTTCCTGTTCTTTAGCTTTTTGCATCTCAAAGAAGTTTTTTACAACAATTAACCTCTTAGGCGCCAAAAAAGGCAGCGCCCTAGCTTCCTGAATCACCGTTGCAGGCGAAACATCGCCATCATAAATAACAAGGTTGTATTCCCCTAGTTTTTTCTGATACTCGCTTGAAAGCTGGTTTAACTTATTTAAGCTTAGGTATCGTTCTTCGCCATAAAAAATAAGCACATTTTTCATAATTTTACTTCTGACAATTGGGACAAAAATGAGTTCCTCTTCCGCCCAGAGTTATTCTTTCGACTTTGCCTCCGCATTCTGAGGGGCACGGTTCCCCGGTTCTTCTGTAAACTTTTCGCACCGGGCCATAACCGCCTTTTTCGCCCCTTATGTCTCTATAATCCGAAACGCTGGTGCCTCTTAGGTCTACTGCCTTCTTAAGCACTGATTTTATGTTTTCATAAATTGCCTCTATTTCTTTTTTGGATAGGGTCGACACGAGCCTGGTGGGATTTACCCTAGCCTCGTAAAGAATTTCATCGGCATAAATGTTGCCGACTCCCGAAACCACAGTTTGGTCTAAAAGTACTTTTTTTATGGGTTGTTTTTTCTTAGCAATGTTCTCATAAAACTTTTCGAAGGTAAAATCTAAGCCTAACGGTTCCGGGCCGTAGTCCCCTAAGCAATCCGTAAGCTCATCCTCGCTTTTTAAGAGCACATTGGCAAATTTTCTAAGGTCCGATAAAGCCATTTTTTTATTTCCGGATAAGTGCCAGACAACATGAATAAACTGATTTTGAGGGTCAGCTAAGGGACTCTTGGGGTCTACAAGCCATTTCCCATTTTTTACCTGAATATCGTCGCTGGTTACCAAGATATGTCCTGTCATCTTAAGATGGATAAGGAGCGTTTTGCCGCCAGATAAAGAAATTAGAATATTTTTTGCTCTTCTGGAAACTTTAACTATAGTTTCGCCTTTAATCTTATCCTCAAAGATCTCTAAATTCGGTCCCTTAAAAAGATTAGGCGTATCCGTTTCTACACCTAAGATCTGATGACCTACTATCTCTTTGTCAAGCCCTCTTACAATCGTTTCGACTTCCGGTAATTCCGGCATCTAAAACCTCTTCCTCTGCTGCCTTAAAGATGATCTTATTTCATGACCTTTTCTTTGCCAATCTATTGCTTTTAGAATTTCTTCGGCAAATTCTTTGGCCGCTCCAGGACCATTAGCTGTTACAATTTGACCGTCTACCTCCACAGTTCGTCCAGTATAATAAGCGCCACCCGCTTCCACGCTATCTTTATCATCGGCAAAAACTGTAACCTTTCGATCGGCAACAAGTCCGGCATTTGCAAGGACAACGGGAGCCGAGCAAATTGCGGCAACTACTTTGCGCTGCAGCATAAAATCTTGGAGAATCCTAAAAAGTCCGCCGTCATTATAAAACACGGCTACACCCGGCCCTCCTACCAATACAATAGCCAAATAATCGTGGGGATGAAGATGTGAAGCAATAGTGTCAACTTGGACGACGGCACCGTATTTTCCCACTGCTTCGCCATGATCATTGGAAGCCGCTATCACCCTGAGGCCAACACTTTCAAAAATCCCCTTAGGTATAAGAAATTCTTCATCTCCGAAACCACTATGAGCCACCACCATGGCTATTTTTCTAGAATCATGGGACATAAGTAGTCCTCTCGTTATTTACAGACATCTTACAAGAAAAAAGAACAGCTTACAACTTATATTCGATGTCTGAGACATTCTTACACTTACTTATTAAATATCGGGGAACCGACATCTGATTTTATTGAGCTGATTTAGCGGACTTTTTCCCTACTTCGTCAAGTGCCATTTTAGCGGCGCCGATGAGGCTGGCTCTAGGGCCCAGAGCTGAAGGTTGGACTAAGATATTGAGATGTTTGATTTTTTCTTTTAATTCATCTTCCATTAGGGGCCAAATTTTAATTCCCCTGCTTCCACCAATAATTATCACTGTTGGGTCAACAACAGCCGCAATCGACTGGATCCCTTGGGATAGCTGCTCACAAACAAAACTTAAAGTACTCTTGTCGGACTCCGAAAATTCACCGGGAAAATTATGTCCCGAGATACAATCCAGACTCTTATTTGAAGTAATCACTTCGCTTATTTCTCCGGAAGAATAGTGACTGCCTCGATACAAATGCCCCTCCAAAAAAATGCCCGAATCGATGCTCTCACCAAGGACAATGAAAATAAAATTGCTCACATCTTGGGTCTCGCCCACCCAAGCCTCAGCTAAGGCTGCTAAATTAGCGTCATTATCAATAGCAATCGGGATGTCTTCATCCCAATCGACCTCGTATTTTTGAGAACGCTCGTCAAAGATTATTTCCCCGCTATCCGGATTTACAATCCCCGGGAAACCGATACCAACTGCTTCCACCTTTGGTTTATAAGATTTGATTAGAAATTTGACTTGTCTTACAACTTCCGACGCTTCTCCGTTTTCTAGCCGCAATACATCTTCTTCTAAAACCTTGCCATCTGGCGAGACGATACCGTAAACAATGTTCATACCGTCAATATCAATTGCTAAAACGTTAGCTGACATATATTACCCTCGCTTGTTACTTTAATAATATATTATCATTTTTAATCTATTTTTTAAACCGATATAGCTGGGCGGGACGATGCTGAACCCCCGATTCCATTCTATCTGCCGACACCACTAGCTCGAAGCCCAGAACTTTCTTCCTGAAGTTTCTTTTATCAAGTTCTCTGGCCGAGATGATTTCGTATGTATTTTGAAGTTGTGATAAAGTAAACTCGCGAGGTAAAAGACGCCAAGCGATATTTGAATACTTAAGACGCTGCCTCAATTGGATATATGCCCCCTGAATAATCTGCGCATGATCAAAAATAAGTGGAGGTAGATTATTAAAAGGGTACCATTCCAATCGAGTCTTCTCGCCCACATCCGGTAAATTATAATCCTTCGCTGCCACCACTGCCATAAAGGATACCGAAATAACTCTTGTGCGAGGATCACGGCCGGGGTCGCTAATCACATTACATTGTTCTAGGTAAATATTTCTGATCCCTGTTTGCTCGGCAAGTTCTCTTTTGGCTGTCTCTTCTAAGGTTTCCTTGGGGCCAGCAAATCCTCCCGGCAAACACCAATTTCCATTAAACGGCCAGAAATCTCGCTGGATAAGAAGAACTCTCAGGTCATTATCTAAAATCGAAAAAATAACCACATCTACGGCAACTGCTGATTTCGGATTGATTTCCGGATCGTAACTTTCTTCCTCTATAAAAGCCATAATCCCTCCTTAGTGTACTATATACACTATTATAGGCAGACGGAAATTATAATCAAGGGATTAAAATACCAAGAGCCTGTTTTCCCTAATTATAACAGTGAGATTTGAACAAGCTCTAAGCTTTATTGGGACTAGGAGATTCGGTTTGGTTATTCGTGTTAGATAACATTACAGTTTTTTTCTTCCTGGCCCTGTTTAAAAAATTACCAATTATGACAAGCGCAACCGATAGAAGGATGAGGGGAATAAAGACAAAGAAAAAATAAAAATCCAGGCCATTCATCGCATATTTGGCCATCGGCCATAGACTTACAGTTAGTACAACGAATAAGAAAGATCCGAAGATGATATAAAATTTACCCATAGCTATATGACAAACCGCGAACTCATCATTCGGTCCAACGCAATATGGTCCTTTTCTATCTCCGCTAAGGCTTCAAACACTTCTTTCACTCTTGGCTCTTCTGATTGAGAAGCAAATAAGGTGTATCGGTCCACCGCATTAGTTTCCCTAAGGAGGGATTCTTCAAGATTTTTCTCGTCGTCACCGTTGCAGGCGTCGGAACGGTAAACATCCCCATGAGAATCCATCTTTAAAAGCTTGGCGTGTATAGACGCGTGCTCCGCTTCTATCTTGGAAAGCGCCTTAAACATTCCGGCAAGCTCCACATCTTTAGACTGGGCAGCCGCACATTTATAAAATTCGGCGTTGGAAACCTCGATTTTTAATGCTTCCTCCAGATTCCTTTGAGAAATGGTAGACAAGACCACATCATTTTCATCTTCCCACTGGGAACCAGGCACAAGATAACGTAAATTCGCACCGCAAAAAGGGCAATTTGTGGGCTTCTTGTGGCCCAGATATGTGTCGCCGCAAATCCGGCATCTAAATATTTTCATAAGGCTTCTCCTCTAAATTCTTAAGTGATTCGATCTTAACATAGAGGGTAATCATTAAGCAATAGGTCTATTATCTGATCGTAATGAAAATGCCGGATACGAGATACTAGATACCAGATACTTGCTGCATTTCCCCCCAATTCTTCCCAAAAGAAACATTGACCTCTAGGGGGACGCTAATTTTTACCACGCTTTCCATTACTGTTTTTAAGAGCGCGCCGGCGTGAGCGACCTTATTTTCCGGCACTTCGCAAACTAATTCGTCGTGCACCTGAAGCAAAATCTTGAAATCCGGATTGTCTTTAACTGCCTCATAAAGCTGAGTCATGGCAATTTTCATGATATCAGCCGCCGTGCCTTGTGCCGGAAAGTTAATGGCCATACGCTCTGCTCCAGAGCGAACCATAAAATTAGAAGAATTGATCTCCGGCAAAAAGCGTTTGCGGCCAAAAATAGTGTCCACGTGTCCAAGCTCATTAGCTAAAGCCACCGTATTCGTCATATATTCTTTAACTGCCGGATGATTTTCAAAATACCGGTTTAAATAACTTTTGGCCTCTTCATTAGGAATACCTAAAGATTCGGTAAGGCCGTGGGCCGAAATACCATAAATCACTCCAAAGTTGATGGCTTTTGCGGCCCGGCGCTGCTCATAAGAAACATCTCTAATATCAATTCCCGCAATTTCCGCCGCCGTTTTAGTATGAATATCCGCACCTTCGTTAAAAGCCTTGATCATCCTTTCGTCTTGAGCCAGCTCCGCAATAAGCCGCAATTCAATCTGAGAATAATCGGCAGATACTAAAACATTACCCTTGCCCGCCACAAAAGCCTTTCTTATTTCTCGGCCAATTTCCGTTCTAATGGGGATGTTTTGCAGGTTAGGTTCGTATGATGACAACCGTCCGGTAGCCGTTCCGGTTTGATTGTAGCTGGTGTGAATTCGACCGTCTTCCCCTAAAAGCTCCGGCAAGGTATCAATATAAGTATTTTTAAGTTTAGTAAGTTCCCGGTACTTAGATATTTTGCCGATAATCGGATGGGCATTTTTAAGTTTGGTAAGTTCCGATGCCGCCGTGGAATATCCGCCGGTTTTAACCTTTTTGGGACCATGCCACTTGTCATTACTTACGTTTTTTTGGACCTCTAAATCCTCAAAAAGAATCTTCTTAAGTTGTGCCGGGGAATTTATGTTAAATTCTTGTCCGGCCTGGGCGTGAATTTCTTTTTCAAGCTCTTTAATCTTTACATCAAAGTCCTTAGACATTTCGTTTAAAATTTTACTGTCAACCAAAACCCCGTTTGTTTCCATTCTGGCAAGCACCGGCACTAGCGGCATTTCTATCCCTTCAAAAATGTTAGAAAGGGTTTCTTTTTTCAGCGATTCCTTATACTTTTCGTAGAGTTTATAGGTCATAATTACGTCTTCACAGGCATAAGTAAGAATTTTCTCTTCCGGAACCTCGGACACCTTAATCTGATCTCTACCCTTGCCTATAAGATCAAGGAGATGGATTTTTTCGTAACCAAATTCCATGAAGGAAAGGTCATCAAGGTTATAACGGCGGTCGCCCGGAGCCAGGATATATGCCGCCAGCATGGTGTCGAAATACAAGGGAGCAAGCTCAATGCCGTTACCCCTAAAAACAAAATAATCGTAACGGATATTATGACCCACTTTTTTGATGTCTGGGTTTTTAAGATAAGGTTTTATTTTAGCCAAAACGTCTTTTATGGGGAAATCCTTATTAAAACGGGCAAACCAGGCCTCTTTTGCATCAAATGCCACACTAAATCCCACAATTTCCGGTTTAAAACGGTCCAAGGATTCGGTTTCCGTATCTATTATCCAAACCGGTTCTTTTTCGGCCCTTTTTATAAACTCATCCAAGGCCTTAAAATCTTTAATATGATGGCAATTAAAAAACGCTGATTCCTTGGTTCGCTCCTTTGTTTCTTCCATAAAGCTTTGCGGGATTTTAGAGAGTAAAGTCCGAAACTCAAATTTTTGGAACATTTGCACCACTTCGTTTCGATCAAAATTACCTAAAACGGAATCGTTAATGGCCAGCGTTAGGGGAACGTGCGTGTTAATTTGAGCTAATTTTTGGCTCAAGTAGGCTTGTTCCCTATATTCACTTAGTGTATTTTTTACACGATCTTTTATCTCAAGGCTGTTGCCTTCAACTGCTTTATAAATGCCGTCCAGACTGCCAAACTTTACAATCAAATCCGTAGCTGTTTTCTCACCTATTCCGGGAACTCCGGGGATATTATCAGAAGCATCGCCCCGAAGAGCTTTGTAATCCACAATCTGGCTTGGCATCATCTGGAAACGATTTTTTACTTCTTCAATATGATAAATAACCGTGTCCGTAAAACCTTTGCGCATGGTGTAAACCTCGGTATTTTCGGTAACCAGCTGAACTTCGTCCAAATCGCCCGTAACAATAATGGTTTCTAAGCCCTGATCTTCTGCCTGACGAGCCAGAGTACCCACAATATCATCCGCTTCAAAACCGGGAATTTCAAATATTGGCAAATTAAGAGTACCGATGATGTCTTTTATTACCGGAAACTGCTCGTAAAGCTCGTCAGGCGCTTTCTGACGCGTAGCCTTGTAATCCGTATAGATTTCGTGCCTAAAAGTCGGCGACGGCGTGTCAAAAGCCATTACTACGTATTTGGGTTTAAGATCCCCAACGGCTTTCAAAAAGATCTGAAAAAATCCGTAAATAGCCCCCACAGGCTGACCATCCTTGGTAGTAAGACTTGGTAGAGCATGATATGCCCGATGAACCAGAGCATTGGCGTCTATAAGAAGGATTCGGTCTTTCATGCTTGTTATTGTAGCAGATAACAAAGGTTAAGACCAAGGGAAGTGACAAATAAGCTTAAATATGATAAGATGTTCAAAAGTTTAATACTTAGTAGTTTAAGAATTAAAACATAATACATCATTGTAAACATTGGCAACCGATACTGGGGAGGGACGAATGCAAACGATTTTGATTTATACAAATAGTAATAGAGTGCAAAGAAATGTAGTAGTGGATTATCTTGAAAGGATCGGCCTTAATATCAGACTTTCACCATCGCCTGTAAGCGCACAAGTACTTGCAATTGACGAGCAGTATTTCTATGATTGTCCCCCAGATACAATGCCAAGTTTTTCAACCATACTTAGAGAAGCAAGTTTTCTCAAAGAATATCTGGAAGGTTTCGAGGCAATTGTTATCATTACCGAGAATGAGGTGCTCGGAAAGGTTGCGAGTGAAATCGATTAGTTCGAGCTAATCGAAGTGTTTAAAAAGGAGCTGAGTGCTCACAAATGTGGCCTTAGCTCCTTTAACTTCACCAGCAAAAGACCAAGAGGTCTTTTTTGTTTATATTAGACTTCATCCTAAATTTACTTGTCCGTCCGACCTGTCCATCGAAACTTTAGTGAAGTTGGAAGTTTTAACGAAGGAGGATTTCAGGATCCCATTCGGATACAAGAAAAGATCCTGAAACCCTACTACGCTTCGCTTCGGAAGGGCAGGCAAGTTCAGGATGACGTGGTAACAACAAGGCTGAAGGTAAGCAAAGACCCATATTTTTAAAAAAGAAAACCTTCCTTTGAAAAGAAAACTGACAAGGAGAATGATACCTTCTCTGCCAATGCTTCTGTTCTCTATCCCCCGTGGTAGCAAGATAGACCTAATTTCTTTAAAAAATTTGATAAATTAATGGAGGGTATGAGCAGTTGCCAAATGGTTGTCTTGACACTTCATTCAAGAGATGGCAATCTTATATTGTGACGTGATAACACGTTTACATCAAAACAACCTATAGGCTCCAAGGAGGAGATACAATCATGAGTAGATCGGTAAAAGCAATGATCGTTATGGCCGGCATTGCTGCTGCAGCAGCATTTATCGGCTGGGAGCTCCAGTCCTTCCAGGAGGTGCTGAGCGGTCACGGAACGACTGCAGGATACGTAACAGTGTCAGTGACACTGTTTTGCATATGCTGTGGTTTAGAAGAAATGATAGCTAAGTAAGTAGGATCGAGATCGATAGCAAAAAGTCGGAAAAACCGACGTCTCTATCGATTCTCAAGATGTAAAAGTGACAATCGTCACAAAAAAGAAACCCACGATCTCTTAAGGAGGAGAACGCACATGAGGAATCTAGTAACTGCATTGTTCGTTGGGCTCGCGCTCGTAGTAGCATATCTACTAGGTACGCAAGCATCAGAGGGTTGCATTTCGGTATGGACGGCCGTAGTTGGCTCGGGAGGCACACTCCTTATCGCCGGCTATGTAGTCTACCATACTTTGCACGATGCTGGCTGCTAAGCAGCAAACCAGCGTTGCGCAGCTGAGAGATAGATATTTTGTTCGTGCCAAAAGCACCCACAAACCCTATCTATCATCTCAGCAGCTCGTTCACCACTTACGTGACAGTACATGGTACTGAAGAGTCCCAAAGAGGACGAAACGGGCAAAAGCTAAAAACGGCTCCAAAAGGGCCGTTTTTAGTATTGATTTGTATTTCCCATTCGTCTATCGGCCTATTAACCGATTATCCTATCTTAAATAATCACTTAATTTCTTAGATTCTCTATGTTTTTTAAGTTTCATTAGGGCTTTAGCCTCGATCTGGCGGATTCTTTCTCGGGTTACTCCAAATTCCTGGCCCACTTCTTCTAAGGTGTAACTTCGGCCGTCTTCTAAACCAAAGCGCATTTTAAGGATTTTTTGCTCCCTTGGAGTTAAAAACTGCAAAACTTCCTGAACATGTTCCTTTAGAAGCTGGTAAACTGCCGCATCCTGAGGCGACAACGAATCCTCGTCGGGTAGAAAATCAGCCAGTTGGCTATCATCTTCCTCGCCAACCGGCGCGTCAATTGACACGATGTCTTGATTAATCTTTAGAATATGATTAACTTTCTCGATTTCCATATCCATCTCGGCCGCAATTTCTTCCGGTAACGGTTCGCGGCCTAATTCCTGAACCAAACGTCTCTGGGTTCTTATTAGCTTATTAATGGTTTCTACCATATGAACCGGAATCCGGATGGTTCGAGCCTGATCGGCAATAGCTCTGGTGATGGCTTGCCTAATCCACCATGTTGCGTAAGTTGAGAATTTATAGCCTCTTGTATAATCAAATTTTTCGACAGCCCGAATAAGACCGGTGTTACCCTCTTCTATAAGATCTAAGAGATCCATTCCTCTACCAATATATTTCTTTGCAATCGAAACTACTAATCTTAAATTGGCCTCGATCAGTAGCTTTTTGCCTATTTTGTCGCCCTCAGCTACTCTTTTAGCAATGGCCACTTCTTCTTCAGGATTCAAAAGTGGAATTCTACCAATTTCTCTTAGATACATTCTGACGGAATCTTCGGCAAGCTCCGATAAATCCTCCGGCGCTACCGGCTCATCCTCGTCTTCAGAATCAGAGGGTCCACCCCAAACTAGCTTTTCTTTGTTGTCTAAAATTTCGATGCCAGCATCCATCAGTTGAGCATAAAGTTCATCCAATTTCTCGATATTGTCTTCGATATCCGGAATAGTAGCCAGGATTTCTTCCTGTGTTATAAAGCCTTGTTCCCGGCCTTTACCTACCAGCTGTTCGGTCTTATCGACTTCCTTCTTTGTTGTCATGCGCCTCCTTAATGATCTCTCTTTAATAGTAAGCTATTATACTCTAAAAGTAACGTTTTTTGAAGATCTTTATTATTTTCTTTTTCCGCTGACCTAATTTTTTTAAGCAAATCGCCAAGCAATTCCGTAAGGGAAAGCTCCTTTATTCTTCTTGAGGTAAACAAGATCTCATCTCCGGCCGCCTCGTCATCCAATTCGCCATACTCATATTCCGCCTGCAAACTTAACAATTTTGCTTTCTCCTCGAGTTCGGGAAATTCTTTAAAATATAATTTTAAACTAAATTTTTTCTTTTTAAAGGCCGAGAGTGATGAGAACAAGTCGCGATTTTCCTCTGATATTTCGTCTTTCTTAAGATTATTAACCACAAAACTGATGTATTTTGAATGAAGCATAGAAAGCCCCAAAAGATTATTTTCCATTTCACTCCTTAAATCCTTCTGTGCCGGCTTGCTTTCAGCGTTTTTATCCGCAAACTCATTTTTTCTAAAAACAATGTTAAGCTCTTTTTCGGTGACATCTAAAATCCTCGTGATTTCTTTTATCCAATGATTCCGCTCCACAGCATTGGAAAGTAAGTTAATTTTTTTTACAATGTAGACAGAAAAGTCCTTCTTGCCTTTTGCAGTCTCGATATCGTTATTCTTAAGACCCTCATTAATAAAATATTGCAGCGCAGGCACGCTTTCTTCAATCGCCTTCCTGAATTTTTCCGGTTCTTCTTTTAAGGTATCGGCCGGATCCTTGCCGGAAGGCACCGCAATCACCTCGACATTAAAATCATTTTTTAAAGCCAGCTCGATTCCTCTTTCGGTAGCCTGAACGCCGGCAGCATCCATATCAAAACAAAATTTAAGATTCAAGCTAAATCTTTTGATGAGATTTAGTTGGCCTTCGGTAAGCGCCGTGCCGGATGAAGCCACCGCATTCTCGATTCCATTTTCAAAACAAGCAAGAACATCCATCTGGCCCTCGACCAAGAGAGCAGAGTCTCGCTCCCTAATTGATTTCTTAGCTTCAGCTAAGCCATACAATGCCTGGCTTTTGTTATAAATCGGTGAATCCGAAGAATTTATATACTTTGGCAAGGAAGAATCTAAGACTCTTGCCGAAAAACCAATAATTCTACCGGAAATATCGGTAATGGGAAACATAAGCCTCTTTATAAATCTATCAGTAACGCCGTTCCCTTTTTTAACTGCGATCCCCGCATCAATTAAGATATTCTCCGGATAGCCTTTTTCTTTTAAAATCTTAGAAACAAAATTGGGATTTTTAGGAGAAACGCCGAGCCGAAAACGCTTAATCGTCTTATCGGTGAGGCCTCTCTTTAGATAATACTTCATGGAATCTTCGCCCCAAGGCGTTTCGTACAAAATCTTTTGATATATCTGACAGGCTAAGTCTTCCACTTTGTAAAGGTTTGTTTTCTTCTCTTTTTTTTGCGGATTTTTGTATTCTTTTGGCAAAACGATATTGGCTCTGGCGGCTAATTGCTCGATGGCCTCTGGGAAATTTAGACCTTCCGTTTTCATAAAAAAACCAATGACGTCGCCGCCTTCGTTGCAGCCAAAACAATGCCAGATCTGCTTTTCGGGACTTACCATAAAAGACGGCGACTTCTCATTATGAAATGGACAGCAGGCACTAAAATTTCGGCCGGCTCTCTTTAGTGTGATGTAGCCCGAGATAAAATCAACAATATCGATTCGGTTTTTTATTTCTTCGGTTATTTCCATAGATCCTTAAAAAACCTGGGTTTTGCGTTTAACATTATGTAATTACTAATACTTTGTTTTTGATTTGTAAAGAGTTTTAAATCAAATAAGAAATCATAAAAGATGATTTTCGCCTTTACCTTACTCATTAGTTAAAAAGCCGATAAGATTTTATTTTTTATCTTTGTTACCCCATGAAAGTTCTTGTCTTGCGTCATCGGGAAAACTTACTTCATCGAAAAGCACAAAAAGCGTGGGAGTTATTTTGTAAAATCTAACCTTAGTTAAATTTTTTAGAATGTCTTTGTCGGTAATATGATGAATAGCTTGAGGCCACCTTTTTCTGTAAATATTAAAAGCTTCTTTTGAGGCCATCATCCCCACTTCTTCGGCAATTCCTTCAAAAGCCACTGCCCTAGCCTTTTGCCCTAATCCCTCAAAAGGCGGCAAGGCAATATTTCCGGCTACTTTTGACTGTTTTCTTAATTCCTGGCTATGCCGGCGGGAGTTGCGAGAAATAAAGTAAAAGTTTAAGTTTTCATCAAAACTGTACCAAACATTAGCAACCCAGGGCTGGTTGTTCTGACAGGTTATTACCTGCATAAGTTTGCCTTCATTTATAAAACTTTTTACAATTTCTTCAATTTTTTGAGGGGTTGGTTTGTTAGACATAAAGATCTCCTTCTATTCGATAGCTCCACCAGTCAACTTAATTAATTCGCCATTTATATAATTTGAAGAATCCGAACAAAGAAATGCTGTTGCTTCTGCCACTTCTCCTGGATATAACAATCTGCCCGCTGGTATTTTTGACGTTTTTATTTTCAGAAATTCATCAACAGAGATTCCTTTTTCTTTAGCGGTCCTCTCAAACGCACGTTCAGCATTCTCACCATATGCGCTGCCTGGACATAAAGCGTTTATATGAATAATATTTGGTGAAGCTCCCTCCTCCTTGCTTACTGTTTGTACCAAAGCCGTAAGTCCGTGCTTTGCAGCCCCATACGAACCCCGATTTAACGGCGTTTCTATGCCAAAAATTGAAGAAATCACCACAATTTTGCCTCCACCTGCCTTTTTTAGAAGTGGTGATGCGTGCTTTATCAAGAGAAAAGGTCCTGTCAAATTAACATTTATAGCGTAATTCCAGTCTTCTAGTGAGGTATCTTTAATTTCGGTAGCAACTGGAGTACTACCAGAACTAATGACAAGACCATCAAGCTTATCATTCCAAGCTTTTACAACTTCAGAATACATATTTTCAACTTGTTGCTCTTTAGTTATATCCGCCAAGACCGTGCCATCGACATTTTTTAAGCTAGACTGAAGTTTGTTTAACTTTTCCGATTCCTTATTCCCATGCAAGAAAAGTCTGGCGCCATACTCGTCGAGCGTTTTAGAAATAACGCTTCCGAAACCGCCAGTAGCTCCAATAACAAGTATTTTCTTGCCGGTAATGTTTTTCACAAAAAACCTTAATTTAACCGCTAACCGTTAATATAAAAAAGCAGCAATAACCAAAATGATAAAATCAATTGCCGAAATTACGCACCAAGTGCAAAAAGCTCTTAAAACAAATGCCTGAATGGCCGTAAAATACATAGAAAATAGAAAACCAATAGCTATCGGGATCTGGACCCACCAAAAAGGAACAACTCCATTTAGATAAAAAAGAGTTAAGAAAAGAATCGTCATATACATAAATAGGCCGGCAAAGGAGTTTGGAATACCCAGTGTTTTACTATACTTACTATGCTGCACTTTGCGGCACCATTCTTTAGGGAAAAATAAGCATGCCACATCCGTTCTTTTAATCGTGTGATATGAAAGATACAGGGTATTAACTATTCCAACCACTGCTAAAGAAAGGATAAGATAATGTGTCATGATTTTTTGCCTTTTGTTACTTGGCTATATTTTAACATTTCGCCTTAGAATAAGCAATTTAGAGGATTGTTGAAAATGCTGTTACTAAAGATTAGAACGCGTTGCTTTGCATTTTTTCTGCATTTTTTATAACTTGGATCAAATCGATTGAACTATAGAATTTAATTTTTCCGATATCTCCTAGATCCATCCACTCGGCTGTTTCCAGATAGCTTTTTTCATCCTCGTCAAAGTATTCGGTAGTGATTTCGCCGCCCGAAACATCACACAAATAATAGATATGAATTGAATGCAGATATTTATTGCTAATTGCGGTCTTAAAAAAAGAATCTTTGCAATCAACTAAACTATTAACTTTAACTTCGATGCCGGTTTCTTCCTTTACTTCCCTAATTAACGCTTCTTTTATGGTCTCGCCGAGTTCTACACCGCCACCCGGCAGATCATATCCATCCCATTGTTTAGACAGTAAAATTCTTTCATCTCGAATAATGATGCCATAAACTGCCGGTCTCATTACCAACTTGGAAGCTAGCACTTCATGAGTGTTGCCATCATGATCAAGACAAATTATTTTTTCACTTTTCATTAATATTTATTCTCTTACCTTTTGAAGATGGCCAATATATTTCCGTTATGCCATCTTTATCCCAAAAGAATTTAACTTTTTCGCCGGGATTTGCAAAATTATCTTTGGTTGTCACTAAAAATTCATTTTCACTCACGGGATTTAGAACGCTTATCCCGCCTGTTGGATCGGAAGAACTTGGATTGATTGCTAAGAAAGAATTACCTGCCCTTACTATTATATCGTATCCCCGCCCATAACTAAACAAACCGTTATAATAATTAGAATCGCTAATCCCTCTTTCCTCATTTTCTTTGTATTCTCCCTTCTTATCAAGCAAATAATACATCATTTTAAAGATCCCTGCGTTAACATCAACCGCCGGGAAGCTTTCGCCATTTGCTAAAACAAATACCCCTATTTCATTTTCAATATCTAGATTAATTCTATTTTTATAGCCATAAAAAACACCACCGTGACCCATTACTTTCCTGCCCTCAATTAATGACAGTCTGCTTGCAAAACCGTAATACTCGTTTTTTTTTCCGGTTGGCCACCCTCCATCTGTCATTTCTTTTTTGGATTCCTTTGATAGGAGTACTCCTTCATTATTCGGGTTTAAATCATTAAGGAATCTATTGAGATCAATTGTATTAGAGATAAATCCGGTAGCAGAACCGTAAGCCCTAGTTCTCACGCTTCCCAAATCCAATATTTTATCCTCCAAGATATCAAAAAAATATCCCTTTGCGTAATTGTTAAATCCTTCTTTGTAATCGGTAGTAGTATTTTTTAGCCCCAGAGCTTCAATGATGTTTTCTTTTATAAACTCTTCGTAACTTAAACCACTAACCGATTCGACAACAAGTCCCAACAAAACAAAGTTAAAATTAGAATATTTAAACATGGTTCCATGTTTATTAATGATAAATTGATTGCCAAATTTTAATTTCAATTCATCAGTATTTGGAAAATCCTTTTCGGACCAATGCATTGTGGTCCCGGCGCCATCCCTAGCTAAACCAGAGGAATGATTGAGTAGCTCGCGAATAGTAATCTCATCGGTATCACCAACCTCATTTTTGACCCTAAACCAAGGCAAGTGCTTAATGACGTTATCGTCCAAGCTAAGTTTTTTTCTATCCTTAAGCTGTAAAATAGCTACCGCCGTAAACATTTTAGAAATCGATGCTATATGATAAGCGGTAGAAGCATCGGCCTTAAAGCCTTTCTCGACGTCACGAAGCCCAAAACCTTTCTTATACAAAAGCTGGCCTTTGTAGGAAATGCCGACTGACACTCCCGGAGTTCCGGCAAATTTAATTTTTAGCGGCATCCAGAGATCAATGATCTCGCCGGTTATCTTTATTGCATTTAGAATTTCTTTTTCCATAATTTTACCAACTGGCGGAGAGGGTGGGATTCGAACCCACGGTACCCTTGCGAGCACACACGCTTTCCAAGCGTGCTCCTTAAGCCTCTCGGACACCTCTCCAAATTTAAATAACAAATGACACGTACCAAATCACCAACCCCTCACACTAACCCTCTCCCAAAAGAAGGGGGGAAATATTTTGGTCATTTGAATTTTCATGACTTACGCACTTAAGTTCATTTACTCTGTCATTACGAGAAGTCTTCGACGAAGCAATCTCATTCGTTTCAAGTAGGGATTGCCACGCTCCTTCTGGTCGCTCGCAATGACGAAGTGCGTAAATCGTGTTTTGTGATTTATTTGTAATTTGCTATTTGTAATTTCTAGAGACTTATTTTACCCCAAAATCCCTTTTTTCTCAACTAATTTTTATAGTCGAGGTGATTTCTAAAGCGTCTTTAAACGAATACTTTTCGGGATTTACGAGATAATCGTACATCGCATGATCATTTATAAGAGATTTATAAAGCGGCAAATCGACATCAAGATACTTAAAACTTAAATTTGGTTTTGCCTTCTTAAAGTTTTCTATCTCATACCTTGGATTGGCTTTCCAACCTTCCTTGGTCCTATACATTGCCGCTCCTCTTAGCTTCTTAAAGTCGCCGTACTCCGAACTAAAGTTATCGGCCGTAACATTGGCCATAATAAGCGGCGTATTGCCAACGTTAATCGTCACATGACCGTAATCGGGTGGGATTATAACCTTGTCCCCGGCCTGGCCTTGAACCACTATAAAGTCCTCAACCTTACCATCCTCGGCTTTTTGTAAAATAAAATTGGCATGGCCCTCTATAACCTCATAAATTTCCGGATAGCTGACCGCTGCGCCTTCCTTTAGAGGATGATAATGGCCGATAGTTTTTACATATTCATCGCCAATAAGCCCGGGCGCGATAATCGTGATGTCGTATCTTAAATTATTTTTTCGAAGCATTTCTAGGTCAGACTGAAGATAAACGTCTCGAAACATCCGATAAAGCTCTTCGATTTTGCACAAAGCTTTTGACTTGGCCAGATAAGGTCTTGCATCCTCTAGGCTCCTCGTTGCATATTCTAATTTTTTATTACCCAGGTAGAGGTCGCTACCCTGAATCTTAATTGGCAATCCGGAATCTTTTGCAAGATCCCTTCCTAAGTGTATTTTCTTTTCTTTATTCATAATAACGTCCGTAATGTGGCTTCCTTTCTCTATGATTTGGCCCGTAATTTTAGCATTATTAATATAGGCGCCTTCGTCTATTATACAATTTTTTATAACACTATCCTCAATTTTGCAATCGGAAAATATTATACAGTTCTCGATAGTGGAGTCTTTTATAGCGGCACCCTGATCAAAAAATACATTACCCTTAATAACATTCCCTTCGCCCCAAAAATCGACGCCGTAAAATTTGGAAACCTCATCGTGATTCCTCTCTTTGGGCGCTCTTTTATGAGCTTCCATATAGCCATCAAAAGATCCGATATCAAACCAATCTTCAGCCGTAACATAAGCCTCGACATCAGTTTCTTTAACCAGATGCTCGATAAAACTGCCCTGATTGTCAGTGTGGATTTTGACGAAATCAAAAAGTAGCGGGTAGATATTTGTCGGGAAAACGCAACACAAGGTGTTAACCAGAGTAGACTTTGGGTTTTTGGGCTTTTCCTGAAACTCGATAACTTTATTATCTTTTACAGATAGCACGCCGAATTTTTTAGCTTCCTTCAAGTCGCCGATGTCATAAGCGCCAATTAGAGTTTTGCCGTTGTAGTTTGATAAAAAGTCTTGGACATCAAACTTAAAATAATTATCGCCGCCAATAACCAAGAGCTCTTCCGTTAGGTTATTTTCCTTAACAAAACTAGCGATAGCGCCGATTGCCCCAAGTTTATTGGTGTCGCTAGATGTCTCCTCAAAAACAAGGTTTATAGGCCTTTTTATGGTCTTTTTCCATTTTAGAAAATCTTTTTTAAAAGTGATGTTGGTCGCAACATAGATCTCGATATCCGCCGGAATTTTATCAATAACGTGAGTAACAAGGGGCTTGCCGTTAACTAAAAGCAACGGCTTTGCCTTTTCTTTTGTTAAGGGCCAAAGCCTAGTCGCATAACCGCCCGCCAGGATGAGTGCTTTCATTATTTCTCCTTCAAGTTTGTTTGACGAGAATATTATAACAAATCAAATATTAAGTATCTAGTATCTGGTATCTTGTATTTAGTATGGGTATAAAGAAATTAGTATTTGGTAAAACTTAAATACTTCACACTAACTTCTTATACTAGATACCAGATACTAGATACAAGATACTGTTTTTATTCAACAGTCTTAACCTCAACTATATTTGTTCCGCCGGGAACACCGGGGAATTTACCGGAAGCCACGATGATACGATCACCGCTTTTCACGTAATTTGTGGATTTTGCTAGCTCCATGCCACTATCAAGCATTTCTGCCACGGTGTCAAAATCTACTTTATAGGCATCAACTCCCCATAAAATAGCCATATATCTTTTGGCCTTGTCGTTATGAGTTGTGGCGAGAACCGGCACAAACGGTCTACGGTTAGAGATAACAGTAGACGTTTTTCCGGTAGAAGTAGCCGTCATAATAAGCTTTGCCCCGGTATTTTTTGCAAGTCGAACGACAGTATTCGCAATAGCATCGATTACTTGCTCCGGTTCCCTCAAAGTCGATCTACCGATTACGATCTCATTTCTTGTTACCCAATCTTCAACGTCTTTTGCAATTTCCGTAATAGTCCTTATGGCCTCAAGCGGATATTCGCCGGTAGCAGTTTCGGCCGAAAGCATCACGGCATCCGCCCCATCCAAAATGGCATTAGCGACATCCGTCGCCTCTGCCCTCGTGGGACGCGGATTTTTGATCATAGATTCTAGCATCTGGGTCGCTACAATTACCGGTTTGTTTTGTCTTAAGCATTCCTTGATCATCTTTTTCTGGATTACCGGTACTTTTTCGGTCTTAAGCTCCACTCCAAGATCGCCCCTTGCTACCATAACAACATCAGTAGCCGCTACAATTTCTTCCATGTTCTTTACGGCTTCATGACGTTCTAACTTTGCCACAATTTTAGCCGTGCCACCATGTTTTTTGATAAGCGCTCTTAATTCTTCGATGTCTTCGGCCGATTTTACGAAAGATAAAGCCACAAAATCAACATTAAGCTTAAGTCCAAATTCAAGATCTTTTCTATCTTTCTGGGTAATAGATTGAGCGGAGATAGTTGAAGTAGGCAGATTAATGCCTTTGTTTGACTTTAGGATTCCGCCGACAATTACTCTCGCCAAGATCTTGTCGTCTGTTTTGGATAAAACCTTGAGTTCGAGATTAGCGTCATCCAAAAGGATTAAATCGCCTGGATTCGCGTCTTTTACCAAGTCTTTATACTGAAGCGGAATTTCCCCATTTTCTGGCTCGACAGCAGTTAAAGTAACCTTTGAGCCTTTTTTCAGATTCATATTGTCATCCGGAATTAACCCGACCCTGATCTTTGGGCCTTGGAGATCCTGCAAAATGGCCACGTTGACATCAAGTTTTTCGGCCGCCTCGCGAATTAGACCAGCGAGCCTGGCATGACTCTCGTAAGTACCATGAGAAAAATTAAGCCGAAAGACGTTTACTCCTTCTCTAATCATCTCCGTCACCATTTCCAGATCATCTGTAGCCGGACCGATAGTGGCGATAAGTTTTGTCTTTTTTTGCAGGCTCATACTTTTCTCCTTTCAAAATAATAGAGGTTTCGGCTAGACTAGCCTCACCTCTTCTCCTCACTTAATTTACCACAAAACTTTGTTTATGGCAATGGTTAGGCAATACAAATATCGCGTAATCAAAAACATAATTATGGAAAATAAAAAACTGGGGGTCTAGCGGACTTATGTAGTGAACCATAAATTTATGTCCGCTAAACACCCAGAATCTTGGCCTTGTTAGGCCGCTTGCATAGCTTCGATGCCAAGATGTATAAGATCTTTTAGCGATTCATCATTCTCCGCCTGCAAGTATTCAACGATATGAATAAGGGCTTCGGTTGCCATAATGGCTGACGATGCTTGAAGAGTCTTTAGATCTCCCAAAAGCATAAGTAACTTTGCTATGGCATCTGTTGCGATTGGATAACCAATCGGCGTACTCACATGATGCTTGTTTACAAAGACCGAATCCATTATTTCTTTCGGCATTTCATATCCAACTTGCTCTATGATCTGAACCATCCTATCCGAGATCACCTTTAAAGATCCGATTGGATCTTTTGACCACGGCAGATCTTTTGTAACCCGAACTGATTCTTTATCCACCTTTTTCACCTCCTCGCCAACTGTATAGTTTATTTTTTGATCCTTTTCTTTACTAGCTGCGCCTTTTTCTTTTTGGCAAGACGGTCACCCAGAAACTACTTGATCCAAATTTCGGATCATAGCAGACAGTTTCGCGCCGAAATGAGGTCGAGCTGCGCAATCGAAAAACTTTTTTTGGTATTCGCATTCATATCACCTCCATTCATCAATGAATCAGGTCATTTAAGCTTCTCATCCTCCCGTACCTTGCCATCCCTATAATGCCCTTACGATAATCCCGCAGCTACAACCAACAAGACTTATGAATCTAAATTAAGCAAGATCGATTCCGCATTCTTCGCCGAAATCTTTAAGCTGGCGCGCGAATACCAGATAGGCTTCATCCTTCGGAAATTCAGACACCCTTTCCCTTGTTAGCGCCCAGATAAGAACATCTTCCAAGTTATCGGCGTTAAGACCGAAATGGCTTAGAAATTCGTTACATTTATTCCTTAATTCTCTAGTATCGCTCCCGGCAGGTAAGTTTTTCCAGTCACGACTAACATATGTGACCATAACTTCGAGTTTTTTCTCGAACGCTTCATTTATGATTGTAATCAACTCTGAACCCCCTCTCCAAGTTTTTATCATCTACCCTCATAATTCTATCAACATGCATCCGCCTCCTAGCACATAACCACGAGGCTTTCTTTCTGAAAATTCGTACTAATCGTGTTTGCTAGTATCTGCGCAATCATAAGCTTATTGTAACCTCCCGATCTTAATGTCAGATTCGAAACATAATAGATAATCATGAGTAGACTATATCGAGAGCATCTTTGTTTATGATCCCCCAATTGGTCAGATCTTGCGTCTCTTAGTAGTGACCCGATTTGCATCTCTATAAAGAGAGTGATTTCTTCCCCTGTTTCCCTATATGCATTCTCTCTTATTGCCTGCATAACTATGCAAGGTATTTGAGTGCCATAGGTCTCTTCTAGAATTCGAGCCGCCTCTTCGCCGATATCTAAAGCAAGATCTAGCCTTGCTTCGTCGGAAATGAGCGGATCTACAACGTCTGCATACTCTTCAGGAAACATGTTTTACCTCCGTTTGGTATTTTTCTCGGCAGTTTTCATTTCGACTACTCTTTTCAGACCCGTCTGAACACTTTTGATAGCCCTTTCCTTAATTAATGATTCAGGATGGCCGATAAGCACCAGCACGTTTGCTATTAACCCTGTTGATATAAGGGCTAATGCGTTCTGGTTTCCCAACCTGCCTTCCTTCGAACCGTTAATCTCAACTCCTAACCCGAACAAGTGATGCGTTAAAAGAGCAAGGATGCTGCGATTGGGAACTTCGAGTTCTGAATTATCCCTAAACGCTTCTACTGCCCTTGACGGCGCATCGGCGTGGTTAAAGTCTTTCGCAAAGTCGCCGTTTGCGTCGTACAACTCCTTGGCGAAGTCCAATATTTCCGCACAAAACTCAATTCTCCTCTCCGTATTCATTCCTTTAAGCTCCGCTGCTTCACGTAGCAATTCTGTGGCACTCTTCATTCTTTTTTACCTCTTTCTAATTTTATTTTGTTGTTAACAAGCTTACCGGCCAAAAAAACTTTACTTTCTAGCGGTAGAAGGATGCCGTTTGCAGAGTGCAAATAGAATCTTTCCACCAATAGAAGTGATGTAAGGAGCCGAATGAATAGTTTGAACTAATTCGTTCAGCTCCTTACTTGCCAAGTTGCGCGTTGCGACACTTACTTCTTTTTCCGGAATTCCAAGCGAGATGCTTTCCCATGTCTCTTTAGTCTTTGACTCTCAAGCGCTCTATATCGCCTTGAAGATGCATTATTGCTTTTTGAAAATCGCTTTTCTTCTCCTGTAAGATAAGGCGATAAACCGATAGTATGGCTTCGATCGCGAGGTCAATTTTTGGCTTGTCCCGATAACCGGTTCTCTTGCTTACCGCCTTGAGATGGTAAGATAGCGCCGCATATCCAACTTTTACACGAAGCTCTTTTTCGAGGCTTAAATGATCGGAATGTTTAGCGAGTGCTGCCTCGAATCGCTTAAGAGTATCGCTGTTTGAATACGGTGCCAAAACTCCTACGAACGCCGAAACCAGTCTTGCTAACGCCGCTATTTCCTCGGCAACCAGCATTATTTCTCTACTTTTGCTTTTACTGCCCAATCCAATAAACATGTAATTCACCTCCCATATACAGAATTCTCGACATCTTGTTTCCCTCGCCTAAAAAAATGAAATTATTCCGGATAAGAAATATTTCACTAGAAGACTATTTTAAGACATGCGGCATCTTCTTTTGCTTGAAATTCCTTAAGGTACAAAAAGGCTTATCAGCCCATGCTCTTGCCCAATGGCAAAACCGAATTACTTTGTATAAAATACACCGGTTTCGCAACTGGCGGTAAGCAGTAAGGATGCGTCATATTAAACAGCCTTTTTGTTGATTAATTTCTTAATGCCATGAGCAACAAAAAAGACCAGCGAAAGCTGATCCGGTAATACAAAACGATCCATGTATTTTCATAGTTTACTCAAAAAAATAAAAATAACGACCGGTTTCACCACTAGCTCCCCATGACCTCAAAGGTGACCACATATTCAGTCACGGGTAATAACGCTTTCGCTTAAATACAATTTAAATTGTTAACGCTTGATATTATAGCAACTTAAATAAAACCTGTCAATAGTTTTCTGGAGAGAGACCGCTGAAAAACGTTTTTCGAGCCGTCATTGCGAGAAACGAAGCAATCCCCTCAAACTCGAAACAAGATTGTCTTCGACCATGAGCTCAAGACCGAATGGCCACGCTCCTACCAGTTGCTCTTGAGTGACAGTCATAGATAGTTTTTTATGGAGGTTCTAAAGCCTAACGGCAGTTTTAGAGGCTAGATTCGGGAAATGAAGGCGGTTCAAAGTTTTTGGGAGAATTAAAAAACAGGTTCATTATCCACGAGGGTTGTGAGTTTACCATAAACTCTACTCACAACCCCGTAGCAACAAACCTGTCTAAGTAACTTCGCCTTGCCTGAATCTTTTGTCAACATCATGCTCTTCGTCTAGCTTTACCATGAAGATATTAGCAGCATCTTGCAGCGCATGATTACGTTCTTCAGAAGAAGAAGTAGCACTGTACGAAAGAAGAACCTTCTCGAAAAGCCGAAGTATCGAAACAGCAATCTTGGCGCGCAGATAGTTTTCCTTGTTCTTGAAGTTTTCCAGATCGTGCTGGTACTGACGCCTATCTTTCTCGAGTTCAGAATACTTCTCCAGAAACATTTTCAATACTGGCCCTAACTTTTCATTGGCCTTGACCGTTGATGATACTTGACCGGGAAGCATGTTATTAAAATACTGCACGGCCTCTCCAAAGGGCAGTTTCTCATCCCATTGCCTATTTCGATCATAAATGTTTTGTGATTCGACAGCCAGTAATATGATGGCTTCTTTTGCTTCCTGTAAGCCGCTAAAGCCTCCTCTCAAACCTCCTTGAGCCAGCTTCACGATCGGCATGATTGGACTTTCAAGCTTCACCTTCTCCATCTCCTTCCAAATCTATGCAAATTGCATATCATCTATTTTCTTTTCTCCCACTGATCCCGAACGATCTCGATCCTCCTGATTCGCTCTTCAAGATCATGCTTGCTGTCTAGCCTCGTCAATTTTTAAGATGCGTTTGCAAGAGTTGGCCGCCTGATTAAGTGCCCGCGCTTTCTTATCCTCATTCGGGGTGCTAAACATCACGGCAAAGCTCCTCAAAACTCGCATGGCTTCATCCTGCTGTTCGGCCATACATATGAGCTCAGAATTATGGGTTATTGGATTGAGTTTCAACCACGTCATGTATTCGGTCGCATAATTGTAGAGTCGATTCGATTCACGACAAAAGGACTTCATCTCGTCCACGAAGAAAAGGTCAACGTGACCAGAACTAAAATCCTGTGCCGCTGCTACTATCTCTGCCATTTCCACCTCAACAAAAGCTATGGATCCAAATATCCTGATGAATACATTTGAAACTAACGCAACCGCCTCATTAACAAACTGTATAAGTTGTAGGTTATTAAGTTTTCCTTCCTTAAGAACACTTTGCAATAATTCGCGATTCATCCGATTATCCCTCCTTCCTCTATTTGACTAAAAAACAGCGATCAATTCCGGTATTACTGCCAAGGATTTTAGCATTTAATTTGTGATTTTTCAAGCGTTTTTGCCTTAATTAAGGTCTTTATTTTTTGGCTAAGAATAACTATTTTGAACATTTGGTATGCAATAGTTTTAAGGAGTTAGTGTCGTTTTTACACCAACTATTATCAGTGGACATTACTTATCTCGGCGGCAAGGCTGATCTCTTGTCACTTCTCTTTGATTGAACGGATAATAAAATGTTTGCTACTTGTCGGCCTCTTTCCCCATCATCACGAGTTACGCACCTGAACTCAAATAATCAATTTTATTCTTCGACCTCATGAAGAAGTACCTTAAAGTATTTTATAGATAGATTAGTTTTGTTCTCCACCCACTCCGCGGAGTCGAACAATAATGAAGTGCGTAAGTCGTTTTGAGGGTCGCACCCTGATCCATTCTTCGTTAAAACTACGAAGGACAAGAGGGAACGACCCTCATTAATACCAAAAAGGCCCCGTTTCCGAGGCCTTTTATTCCCTATTCCCTATTTACTAGTTCCTAGTTACTATTTCCTATCCCTAGTATCCCATATCCATGCCCATACCGCCGCCGCCCGGCATCATGGGAGCTTCTTTTTCAGGAAGTTCCACGATTATGGCTTCGGTCGTGATCATGGTTGCAGCTACAGAAACCGCGTTTTCTACGGCTAGTCTCGTAACTTTAACAGGATCAATAATGCCCTTTTGGGTCATGTCGGCCGGCTTATCGGAATCATTGACGTCGATGCCCATACCGTCTTTTCCGGCGGCGTTAATCTGAGCAATTTTTTCTTCCGGATTTAGATTGGCATTTGCCATCAACTGCTTAAACGGTTGTTGAAGCGCTTGTTTTACAATCATCCAGCCGATTACTTCCTCATCGCCCGCCTTGGCATCTTTTAGATCCTTGGTTTTTTCCATCGCCTGAGCAATGTTTACGAGCACCACGCCGCCGCCGGACACGATACCTTCTTCTAAAGCAGCCTTGGTAGCCGCAACAGCGTCATCTACTCTAAATTTCTTTTCTTCCACTTCCACTTCGGTAGCGCCGCCAACTTTAATTACGGCTACGCCGCCGGCAAGCTTGGCCAATCTTTCTTGGAGTTTCTCGCGGTCAAATTCAGAATCGGTTTTTTTGAGCTGCGCTCGAATCTGCTCGATTCTTTCTTTAATGTCTTTTGCATCCCCTTTGCCTTCGATAATAGTGGTGTTATCCTTGTCAGCCGTTACTCTTCTTGCTTCTCCCAAATCATCAATTTCAGCGGCTTCCAGGCTTAGCCCTATTTCTTCGGTAATTACCCGACCGCCGGTAAGGGTCGCTATATCCTGAAGCATTTCTTTTCTTCTGTCGCCGTAACCCGGAGCCTTTACTGCCAACGTATTAAAGGTGCCTCTGAGCTTGTTTACAATTAAGGTAGCTAGAGCCTCGCCCTCGATGTCCTCGGCAATAATAACCAGATCCTTGCGGCCGCTCGCTGCCAGCTTTTCTAGAAGCGGCAGGATGTCCGCGATAGCCGTAATCTTTTTGTCCGTAATTAAGATCGTAGCGTTTTCAAAGGAAGCTTCCATCCGGGCAGTATCGGTAATCATGTACGGAGAAATATATCCCCTATCAAACTGCATGCCCTCAACCACTTCTTTGGAGATACCCATGGTTTGGGCTTTCTCAACGGTAATAACACCGTCTTTTCCAACCGCGTCGACAGCATCGGAGATAAGCTGGCCGATGGCGGCGTCACCCGCGGAGATTGTTGCTACCTCGGCCACTTTTTGTTTATCCTTGATGTCAACTTTTCTCTTTTTTAGTTCCTCGACCACAAAATCCCGGGCTTTTTCCATACCCCGCTTCATAGCCATCGGGTTGTTGCCGGCCGTTACGTTTCTAAAACCTTCCTTAATCATGGAATAAGCAAGCACGGTCGCGGTAGTCGTACCATCTCCCACAACATCGTTAGTCTTGGAAGATGCTTCCTTAACCATCTGAGCGCCCATATTGATGCCTAAAGTCTCGGGCAACTTTGGATCTTCGGTGAGTTCCACCTCTTTAGCTACAGTTACGCCGTCATGAGTAACCGTTGGGGCGCCCCACTTCTTAGAAATAGTCACGTTTCTACCCTTTGGTCCAAGAGTAGTGGCAACTGCCTTGGTTAGCTCTTCGGCGCCTGCTGCCAATCTTTTTCTGGCATCATCGCCGTAAAATATTTTCTTAGCCATACAATATCTCCTTTCGTCAATTTAGGCTTATGGGTTAATTGGCCGCTAGGCTAATAGGATTTAATACCCATCGACCCATTGACCCGTTAGCCCATTCGCCTATTTTATAATCGCTAGTACGTCTTCTTCTTTAACGATTAAAAACTCGTTATTTTCGACCTTAACTTCGGTAGGAGCATATTTAGAGAATAGAACCTTATCGCCCCTTTTTATTTCTTTTACTTCCTTGCCTACCGCAACTACTTCGCCTTGCTCCGGTTTTTCCTTGGCACTGTCCGGCAATACGATACCGGATTTGGTTTTTTCCTCTGCTGCAACTCTCTTTAAGACAACTCTGTCTCCTAGTGGTTGGATCGCCATATTTCCTCCTTCTTAATTATATTGGTATTAGCACTCTTAACCCCCGAGTGCTAATTAATAATACAAAAGGGAACAGATGCTTGTCAAGTCCGTTTTACTTAATACGTGACTTTACCCAAACTATTATGTATCAATAGAATTATTAAATCCAAATGTCAAAATCCAAACTTCAAATGAATGTCAAATGCTTAAATTATAAATTTTTGACATTAGGGTTTTGGATTTGATTTGTCATTTGAGCTTTGTCCTTTGACATTATCTAGTGGTCTGCCCTTACCCCGCCATTTGCCTTAATAACTCCCTTGATCTCCTTAAGCCTATTGGTGAGTTCTTCCTGACCTCTGGCTTCTAAATTTAGCCTAATAAGAGGTTCGGTATTAGATGTTCTTAGATTCGCCCTAAACCCCTCGGCTTCGATCGTAATTCCGTCTAAGAAATGGATATCGGAGCTCTTATAAATTTCCTCTAACTCCTTAAATACCGGTTTGTAATCGGCGATTCTAAAGTTCGTTTCCGGAATCATGAAATACTTTTTGTTTAGATCATCAATTATTTCTGATAGCTTCTTGCCTTTAGCTTTTAGGGCTTTAATGAAATAAACTGAAGTTACGATCGCATCTTCGGCATAGTTCGTTTCTTCGTAAAAGTAGTGGCCGCTGGTTTCTCCGCCGAAAATGGCTTTTTCTTCCCTCATCTTTTCTTTAACATAAGGATTTCCGGCGATGGTATCAAAGTATTTAGCTTTTTTATGAGCGGCGAGGTCGCGGATCATGTTGCTCGAACGGAGGTCAAACACTATGGCTCGGCCAGGATTTGCCTCTAAAAGGTATTCGATAATAAGATAGGCCACAAAATTAGCCGACACGTAACGCGCCTTATCGTCAAAGACAATGAGACGGTCTGCATCCCCATCGTACATGAGTCCGGCTTCAAAACCTTTCTCCCTGATTGCCTTCTTAATTTTCTCCTGATTAGCTTCAATAAGCGGATTTGGGCTCTGATAATCCGGCACTTGGCCATCAACTTCGAAGGAAATATATTCAGCTTCTACATCGGATTTGTCAAAAGCTTCCTTTAGAACCAGTCCGTTTGCGCCGTGCATGGTATCAAATACAAACTTGCCATGAAGATCCTCAATGTGTTTGCCGAGGTAACTTAGATAATCGTCCGCAGTATTCCTCTCGGTAACGCTTCCGACCGCCCCTGATGGCTCCCCGCCCTTCTTAAGCAAGTTTGTCAAACCGTTTTCTTTGTATATCTGACCGTTTTCAACATCCACGAGTTTAATGCCGTTATAGTTTAGCGGGCTGTGAGAAGCCGTCACCATAACGCCGTGAGAAGCCTTAAGATGCCAAGCTCCCCAGTTAAGCATCGGTGTAGAAACAAGGCCTATATCAATGACATCAATGCCGTAGTCAACAAGTCCGTTTATAAAGCCTTGCTTTATCTCCTCGGAGGTTTCCCGCATGTCATTGCCAATGACTACTAACTCAGGCTTAAAATGATAAGCAAACCGTTTACCTAGCTCAAAAGCGACGTCGGGGTTTAGTTCCTCCGGAATTTCTCCCCGTATGTCATAGGCTTTAATGATCTTTTTTAAAGTCTCTTCCAACATATGCTCCTTAATATTACAGGTTATGGATATAGAATAGCATAGGCATAAACAAATTCAAAAGTCAAAATGCAAAAGGCTCAGCCTGCGGCTGATCACCCGAAGGGTGGAAAAGTGCAATTCAAAATTCAAAAGCGAAAGAGAAACACGTCATCCTGAACTTGATTCAGGCTCCTGCCATGTAACTGGAGGGATTCTGAAACAACCTTCGGCTCTGAGCTCAGGTCGAAGAGTTTAGAATGACGAAATGAAACAAAAAAAGAACCTAAAATGTCCCTTAAAAAAGAAAAGCGACTCGTACTTTGACTATTGTCATTGTACGAGCCACATGTGCTCTTTACCGGACACGGAAAAGAATTCCGTAAAAGATTCCTATAAAGAACCCCCCCGCTGCCGCAAATGGCACTAAATACAGCGCCAAATCGACCGAAAGGTTCATGATGGCCGCGATGACCATCATACTGGCGCCCAATATGGCGCCAAAGATCGCTGATTTAGCGATCAACTTCCTCACCTCCCACATACATATTCAACCCTGTCAATTTGTTACCCGTGTTGCGGGTAACAAGCAGTGCTAAAAGCACCGCTGCCGCAAGAACTCCAATCATTGTTTCCATTAGAATCACATCCCTTTTCTATAGCCATTTCGTCATTCGGTTTTCAATGCATATACTATATCACTCTTTCCCCTTTTTGTCAATAGTTTTGCGCATATTTGTTCACAACTCAGATTATCGTGAGTTTAAAAAAGGACTCCTCGGGGGTGGGCTTTGACTCCCCCGAGGTGTCCTTACAAGGGATTTAGAACTGTTACTTTTGTGCTGAACCACCCGCCCTATCTTTCGTCATTCCCGCGACCTGTCCGGCGTAGCTTTCCTGACCTTCGAAGCTTTAGCGTAGTAGGTAGCGAAGATGGAAGGCGGGAATCTAAGGAGGGCTGTTGAGAAATCGGAGTATCTGGATTCCCTCCTCCCCGAGTCTGGCTCCACTGAGGTCGCCGCCGAAGTGAGCGACTTCGCCATTCGGTCTTGAGCTCATGGTCGAAAGAGAGTCGATGACGGGAATGGACGCAGAGAGTGACTAGAAATTGAATTCGGAATGAGGGGGTTGCGAGCAGCTATCTTTACGAGGAAAAATAAAGACCACGCATTTCGCACTTTAATATTTTTCGACTCCTTTAAAGAGGATGGAGAACTTTTTGCTAGTAACTTAAGGAAGCTTCTCCACAAGGTCGAAGAATAAATATTAAACATTTGGGGCGATAGGTGCATAAGTCGTGTTACCATAAATTCTATAGTAACGAATAACCTCTGACTAAGATTGTTGCACAGCTTGAAGCTAAATGTTGTCGTAATTCGAGAACTTAGTTAGATTCGAGGAACTTATGATTTACAAATTATTTGTTATCTTCAAAATGATAGCCGACTTAACTTAGTGTCGATTTTACACTAACGATTCTTTGACATTTAGTCATTTGACATTGATTCCTTCGACTTGAGCTCAGGACGAAAGTTGGCATTTGAAATTTGAGCTTTGGAATTTTTAGAGTTTTTTCTTAAAATCTCTCTCACCACTTCTCTATCATCCCAAGCCTCGGCCTTTTTACCAGTATATCTAACGGTTGATGGCCCTAGGCCGGCAATAATGACGCTATCGCCTGCTTTAGCATTTTGAATCGCCTTATTTATCGCTTCCTTCCTGTCTCTAATAACCTCAAAATTTTGTAGATTAATACCTTTTTTAATGTCATCGATGATTTTTTCCGGATCGTCGGTTGCCGGCTCGTCGTCCGTAATTATCACAACGTCAGACAATTTTGTTACGATATTACCCATAAGCGGCCTTTTTTGCACGTCGCGGTTGCCGGGAGCGCCAAAAACTGTAATAATTTTGCCCTTGGTTATTTCTCTTACCGATCCCAAAACCATCCTAAAAGCGTTTGGAGTAAACGCATAGTCGACGTAAACGTTAAAGCCTTGCCCCATATCTATCCTTTGCATGCGGCCGTCAATCCCCTCGGCTTTCATAAGAGCGCTTTTAATGGCTTTGGCGGAAATGTTTAGAGCGTCACCTACCGCAATCGCCATCAAAGCATTAGAAACATTAAAGCTTCCCGGCAGACCCAAATGAAAACTTTGCTTCTCGCCCCCGACCTCAACGCTAAAATCGGTTCCAAAAACAGTGGGATTAAGATCGATTGCCTTTATGACGATACTCCCCTTTAGCCCTTCGGCGCCTAGACTGACAGAATATCTCCGAGCCGCCTTAAAATCCATATAGAATTTGCCGTACTTATCATCGGCATTCACAATGATCGTTTTTTGGACCCCCTTAAAATACGACTTCCCGAGACCTTTAAAAAGCTTGGCTTTGGCGTCGCGATAAGCCTCCATAGTACCGTGAAGCTCCATGTGCTCGTGCGTCAGATTGGTAAAAATAGCGACATCGAACGGGATACCAAGAACACGATGCTGCTCTAAGCCTTGAGACGTGACTTCTAAAACCACCCACTCAGCCCCCTTAGACACCATTTTACGAAGTAGCTTTTGAAGTTTGAATCTACCTAAAGTCGTTGATCCTAAAGCTGAATCCTTAATTATGCTTTCACCTGCTACCTCAATTAGATTAGAAGTAACCAATCCAACCTTAAAACCCGCTTCTTTTAACATATTTGCCGTAAGGATTGCGGTAGTTGTTTTGCCATTTGTACCGGTAACCCCAATCACTTTTAGCTTTCTACCCGGAAACCTATAAATTAGGTTTCCAAGAACAGCGAGAAGAAAGTGATAATGGGGCTGCAAAAATTTGAAGAATCGCTCTGGAATAAACTTCTTTATGATATTTAAAATTGTGTCGATCATCTAACAATTTTCCCTACGATCCTCTCCCTTTTTCCCCCTCCCTTTGGGAGAGAGCAGGGTGAGGGTCATTATTATCTGCCTAATTTTTTAAACCAGTTTGCTAATTTAAAGAATCCATACCAGATACGCTGGAAAGGCTTATCAAAAGCGCCGATTGTGGAAATTGGCTCGCCGCCAAACCTTAGTTTAAAATCCGTGATGCCTTTCCACTCATGATTTGTTGCCCCCTCCGGCGCAATGCCCCAGAAATCATAAATATGAATGTCTCTTTTTTTAGCGTCTTTTATTGCCGCCCATTGCGTCAGATAAGGCGCCATCACTTCCCTGTTCTGGCTTGAGGACGCCCCATGAAGGTAGGTAGCCACCTTACCGTAGTAGGACACTATAATAGCATTGATCGGACGATCTTCAAAGTAGGCGATAAACAACTTGCCGACGCCTTCCTTAACCAAAGTTTGAAACATCTTTTCGTAATGCCTTGGGTTGTGGCCGGAATATTGGCCGCGGCCCTCAAGCTCCGAAAGCAAACCCAAAAATATCTCGATATCTTTTGGATTGGTGGATTCCTTTACCTCAACCCCATGCTTCTCAGCCACCCGAATGTTGTACCGGCCTTTTTGCTTCATCCGGCTTAAGATTTTCTCTTCGCTTAAAGTCAGATCTAAGAGCAAGGTGTGTTCGGGCGAAATCTGCCGGCTTAAAGGCGATCTTGAGGTTGCCTTAGAAAAGCCGGATTTTTTTATAAGTTTTGCTACTTTCGGAACAGTTGAAGGTGGTTCAATACGCACAAAAACGATATTTTCTTTCTTGGCAATCTCCTTTAGCTCTTTTGAGAGAACTTTAAAAGCCTCGGGACCTAAGGGCAAGTGAACAATGGGTCCGCGTGGCACATAAAGATAGGACTTCCCAAAGATCAGGTGGTTTTTTACAGCTAAAAACGTAAATTCCTTAGTCTGAAGCCGCCACACCTTCTTGCCTAGCGATTTCTGAAATTCCAGCCAGGTTTTAGACTGGAAGATATTCGGTTCCCCGTAGTATTCATTTAATTCATGTTTATCCATTGCCATAATTTTAAATCTTTAATCGCTTCCCGTAAAGTTGTATAATTCTCAAATAATAATAAAAAATACAAAAAGCTGCATGTTCGAGGCCAGACCTTGAAAACGCAGCTAGGTAAATAATATGAAGATATTGAGCATTGAAACAAGTTGTGATGAAACTGCCGCTGCCATTGTAGAGGACGGTCGAGTGGTATTGGCTTCCGTGGTAGCCTCTCAAATTGATATTCACGCTCAGTTTGGCGGAGTGGTGCCGGAAGTAGCAGCAAGAAGCCACATAGAAGCTATGATTCCGGTCCTAAAGGAGTGCTTGGATGCAGCGAAGCTAAGCTTTAAGGAAATCGATGCTTTAGCTGTAACCGAAGGTCCCGGCCTTATCGGATCTCTCGTAATTGGTGTTGAAACCGCTAAAATATTAGCTTGGTCCTTAAATAAACCCTTAATTCCCGTAAATCATCTGATCGGCCACATTTATGCTAACTGGATAGATAGGGAAGAAGTGGAATTTCCGACGCTTTGCCTAGTGGTTTCCGGCGGCCACACCATCTTAATTCGAATAAATAGCCACGAAGAAATGGCGAGTATTGGACAGACCAGAGATGATGCCGCTGGTGAAGCCTTCGATAAAGTAGCCAAACTTTTGGGACTTGGTTATCCTGGCGGGCCGATGATTTCTAAGGTAGCGACGGAAGGGGACTCAACTAAATTTGCTTTGCCGCGAGCCATGACGAGCGCCATAGACAAGAAGCAGGGAAATTATAATTTTAGTTTTTCAGGCCTTAAAACGGCAGTACTAAGAGTGACTAAAGAACAAAGCTTGGATAACCAAGGTGTGAGGGATTTAGCCGCCAGCTTCGAAGAAGCGGCAGTAGATAGTTTGATCGCTAAGATAGAATGGTACCTAGAGGCAAATCCGGAAATAAAAACAGTGATGCTAGCTGGGGGAGTCTCGGCTAATATTAGACTTAAAGAAGAATTAAAGAGGCGGATGATAAATCTTGGGTTTAGGGGCGAAATAATTTGGCCTGAACCACAGTATTCCACGGATAATGCCGCCATGATCGGATCGGCTGCTTTTTATCACCCCAAGAGCATTGATCTCTCCAGCATTTCCGCCTTCCCATCAGGCGCTTATAGATTGATTATCTAGGAGAAGTCGGGGGATAGGTTGCCGGTATGGTTTAGGGGTACGGTAAGGTCCTTTGCTTTTCCTTTACCAACTTACTAAACTGTCTTCCCAACCCTTACCTTGCCCTTTTTCATATCATCAAAATTTGACAAATTCACCCTAAAACCTTATAATATAGCAAGAAAATTCAATACAAAAGCGCTTTTATTTGGGATTCATGTCACCCAAAAAGCTGCCGGAAGAACAGTGGAAGCTGTCAATCCGGACTTTGATCCGGAATCTCATCAATATACGAGGGAGATTCTGAAACAAGTTCAGAATGACAATTTGACTTAGTAGAACCGGTCGGGAAAGCCCGTCATAGCTTAAAATTAAGAGCAGTGACTTAAATAGTTATTGCGAGCCTAAGGCGTGGCGATCTAGATTGCTTCATCGGCAGCTCCTCGCAATGACGAAGTCCTGAATTAAGGTGGTACCGCCCAAAACGGGGCATTAACCGTTACTAGGGTCCTTAAACAAACGTTTGAGGATTTTATTTATTTAAAATGGATGGATGAGTAATGCAAAATCAAAATTACAACTCAAAATTAGATATTTATTCCATAACTAAAATATTCCATAGGAGGATTATATGGCCGAGTTAGAAAAGCGTTTTGACCGAGCAGAAGAACAAAAAATTTACGAAAAGTGGGAAAAGAGTGGCTACTTTAAGCCCGAAACAAATAAGGGTAAAGACAAGGGCGAATTCTCGATTATCATGCCGCCGCTTAACGCAAACGGCAATGCTCACCTTGGCCATGCTCTAATGGTTACAATTGAGGATATTTTAATTAGGTACAACCGGATGATTGGCAAAGAAACCCTCTGGCTACCGGGTACAGACCATGCTGGTTTTGAAACTCAAGTCGTCTACGAAAAAGTGCTCGAAAAAGAAGGCAAAACTCGTTTCGATTACGAGCGAGACACTCTATACCAAATGATTTGGGACTTTACGGAGTCTAATAAATCCAATATAAAAAACCAACTTCGCGCTCTTGGTTCGTCCTGCGACTGGGATCGGGAGAAATTTACGCTGGATAAAGACATCATTGAGACGGTCTACAAGGTCTTTAAAAAGATGTACGATGAAGGGCTGATTTATCGCGGTAACCGAATTATAAATTGGGACCCATACCATCAAACCGGCTTTTCCGAGCTAGAGGTTGCCCACAAAGAGCGAAAAACTAATTTAACATACATCAAGTACCAGATTAAGGGCTCCAACAGCTATATTACCGTCGCAACTACCAGGCCGGAGACAATGCTTGGCGACACCGCCATCGCCGTTAATCCGGAAGATAAACGATATCAGAGTCTTATTGGAGAGATCGTTATCTTACCAATAATAAATAGGGAGATTCCGATTATTGCTGATGGGGCAGTGGAGATGGAGTTTGGTACCGGCGCCGTTAAAGTAACGCCGGCTCACGATCCGCTCGATTTCGAGATAGGTGAAAGGCATAACCTTCCGGCTATCCAGGTAATCGATAAAAATGCAAAAATGACTGCAGAAGCTGGTAAAGACTACGAAGGCCTACACGTAAAAAAGGCGAGGGCCAAAGTTGTTGAAACCCTGGAAAGCCTAGGCCTAGTCGAAAAAGTCGAAGAAATAACTCATAACGCTGCAGTTTGCTATAAATGCGGGCGAGATATCGAACCTCTACTCTCCGAACAATGGTTTATTAAAACCAAAGACTTAGCTAAAAGAGCTATCAAAGCGGTAGAGGATGGGGAAATTAAGTTTGTTTCCAAACGTTTCGAGAAAATCTACTTTAATTGGATGGAGAATTTAAAAGATTGGAATATTTCCCGCCAGATTGTTTGGGGAATTAGGATTCCGGCATGGTTCTGCGAGTGCGGTGAGATAATTGTCTCCGAAGGCGATGAGCCAAAAGAGTGTCCGAAATGCAAATCCCCTAAGCTAACCCGGGACCAAGACACTTTTGATACCTGGTTTTCCTCTGCCCAATGGCCTTACGCTGCCCTAGATTGGCCAAATGGAAAAGATTACAAAAAGTTCTATCCGACAGACGTCATGGAAACTGCCTGGGACATCTTAATCTTTTGGGTGGCTCGAATGATCATGATGGGGATTTATATCACGGATAATGTGCCATTTAAAACCGTATATATCCACGGACTGATTCGCGATTCTAAGGGTCAAAAAATGAGCAAATCCAAAGGGAATGTTATTAACCCCATGGATATTATTGCGGGTTATGGCACCGATGCCTTAAGATTTAGCCTGGTTATCGGGAATGCGCCCGGAAACGACCTGAATTTTGATGAAAACAAGATTAAGGGAAACCGAAATTTTGTCACTAAGCTTTGGAACATCGCTAGATTTATTCAAATGAATGCTCCCCAAGCTAAAGAAGTTTCACGTGAAACATTTACGATTGCGGATCAGTGGATCCTCTCAGAACTGGAAACATTAAAAGAGACAATGACAAAGCACATCGAGAAATATGAGCTGCACTTGGCAGCCGAAGCTTTATACGATTTTGTTTGGTATAAATTTGCCGACTGGTATGTCGAGAGCTCCAAATACTACCTTAACGATCACCAAACTACTGGCAACACTCAAGGCGTACTAAGATATGTTCTTAGCGAAACCCTCAAGTTAAGCCATCCCTTTATGCCATTTGTAACGGAAGCAATCTGGCAAGGCCTAGAGTTATCAGATAAGATGCTTATTATCGAGGAATGGCCACAGAAAGAATACAAAAGAGATAAGGCGGCTAGCGATGAGTTCGAAATAATCCAAGGCCTAGTTGCCAAAATTAGAAACTTGGGCCTAACTAAAGATGATTCCCACACAATTCAGAAAAAAGAATTGGAAAATATATCTCCTAGTCATATCGAACTCATCGCAAATCTTGCGAGAATAAAGAAAATTAACCTTAGTTAGTGTATTTTTCGCACTAAGTATCTTAAGATGCATACTTCGTTTTTTTTACACTATCTAGCCTTATTCAAGGGACTTAGAGCGTTTCTTAGACTAAGTATTGATTTGTTTCACGTGAAACAGCGTCCGACGTTCTAAACAATTTTAATTGTGTATCATTACTGGTAGAATAGACGCATGATAAAGCGTATAATAATTGTTTCAGCTATCCCTCTTGGTCTGATAATTTTTTTAATTCTTATTGTTTTTGCTAAACAGCAATCTTTGTCGCCTTTAAAAAAGGCTCAGGGTGCATATCTTAGCAAGGCGACTACACTAATAGACGCCGGCGAATTTGAGAAAGCCGAGATTGAGCTTAATAAGGCAGAATTTCTTGGCAGAAATGAAAAAACGAATCAAATTGAGGGTCGATATTATTTTCGACAAAAGGATTATACTAAAGCCCTTACTTACTTAGAAAGATCTGCCGTAACACCAGAATCAAAAGAATTTCTTGGAATTACCTATATAAAGTTAAGTAAATATGACGAAGCTCGAAATGTGTTCAAGTCCTTAATTGCTAAAGAAGACACCGAAAAGAGAAGAGAGTATTATCTTCAAAGCATTCTGTCTAATGGGGAAAGCGAACTTGGCCTAGAAGAATCAAATATAGCCCTCGAGATCTATCCGTTAAACGCTTTATTTAAGAAATATGCAGAGCTCTTAAATGATATTGAAGGAAAGTCGAGCGAAACTGCCTACGACTACCTTCTAAATGCTAATTGGTTTTTAGAGAACAATTATCCTAAAACCGCGCTAAATTTAATCCAAAAATCAAAAATCGCTTTACCTGCATATCGAGATGCATACTTGGTCGAGGCAGAATGTTACAATAATCTAGGTGATGCGGACGCTTCGATCGGCTCTCTTAAGACGGCGGCCGAGATCGACAATTACTATTACTTAACCCATGTTAAGCTCTCTGAAGCATACCAAAAGATAGGGGATATGAAACGAAAAGAAGAGTCCTTAACAAGAGCCAAGCTTTTAGGTTATACGCCTTAGCCTGTATTAATGATAAGACTTTCGCACATGGATTAGTCCCAATATTACAAAATATGGACGATCCTCCATATTTTGTAATATTGGGACTAAAAAATAACTACATCATCCCAAAAAGAGAATCTTATAAAGCTCGTCTCTATATTTTGATTCGTATCTTGCTCTCAGCAAAGTATTTTTGAGTTCCTTCTCGGAAAAAGATACATCATCCGAGAGATTTAGAAATTCATTAAAGCCTATGAGTCTTGTTTCGATTTTTTCTCCAGCATCAAGTTTTGGAGGCTTCACGTAGTAACAATTCTTGGCAATAAAAGTGTAAACAGTCCAGACAATCTTTCCTACCGGATCTAATTCTTTCCATAAAATCCATTCGTCTGAAGCATAACCCGTTTCTTCTAAGAGTTCCCTTTTTGCTGCAACAAGCGGATCTTCGTCGTCATCACACCTGCCACCCGGAACCGAAGTAAAAGGTTTTGGCTCGTTTGGTTGAGATTGGATTAAGGTAAGAATTTTGTCATCTACGGTGGGTATTACAATAGCCGTATCAGGCCTCTTTAACATCTCGAAAGTCTCCGTAGAGCCATCATACATTATCTGCGGCCACTGCCAGACCTCGAAAATGACCCCTTTAAAGACTCTTTTGGCGCTTTCAGGTAATTTATTATCTTTTTTCATCTATTTCCTCTCGCCTATATATTTATTCAACCACCATTCTTTTACGAATGGTAAAGACTGGGTAGAGAGAAAATATCCGATAGCAGGGATAAGCCCCGATAATAAGTAATTTGCATTACCAATAATGTTTAAGACAATAGAAGCAACAATGTAAGTTGTGAAAGTAAGTGCAAACACTCGCGTTTTGCTTCTTTCCCACGCTTTATCAGCTTCAACCCGAGCGTTTCTAGCCTTTATCGCCATTAATTCCTTTTTGATGTTTTCTAACTCATTGATCATTTATTTGCCCCACTTATACCATATAGCAACATATGAGGGTAACCGACATAATCTCTCTTAATGTCTTTGCAACCAATTTCTTTAAGGAAACTCATCATTTCATCAGTTATCTTTTTAGAATCAGTTTTTTCATGATTACCAGTATATTCGATTTCAACAAAATCACCCAGGTTTACAACCGAATCAATCCCAATCTCATAGTCATTATAATCCCAAATTTCCCGCATTTTATCAACTATTACAATTGGTTTAGCATCAAGTACGCCTAATATCTTTCTCATCTGACCCATGTTTTCGATTTTGGCTTCGTATTCGTCACAGTAAGAGCTTCTGTCATCTGGCTCAAAATGCCAATTCTTGTAGTCTAAAGAATAAATACCGTCATTATCCCTAAGCCTTAGCCACTCTTTTACGGGGTTTGCCTCCAGAAAATTACGATGTGCCGGCGTATAATACTCATCAATTTGATGGTTTGTAGATCTAAACTTCGCATTCTTGGATAAAAAGCTCAGTAAAGGCGCCTTATCCTTTATCCGTACCTTAATTTCAATTTCGATGTCATTTGACATTACTTGCCTCCAAATATTTTTACAATCATGTTAATACATGGCCCTTAATCTGCTTTAACTTAAATTTTCTCTTAAGAATCATCAACCGGATCATGATATAAGGCAGAATTGGCAAACCTTTTGGTAGCGGCTTATAAAAATTCTTTTCAATGCTGTTTATTTTACATTTTATCCAATTTTTAGCTTCTTCGCTATCTAAACTAGCTGGATTAAGCTTAAATTCTTCAATTTCTTCTTCAGGAATATTTATAAAACCAAGCCGTATATCACTCCTTAAATCATATATATAATCTATCACGAATGCAGCATACGAAATCTGATAAAAACTCTCCTTAAACCTCCTCGGTAGATCAAATATCGAAAGAGAGATTGCAATATACGAACTCACGTTGCTATTTATATATGATTCGAGTTCCTGAGCCGAAATCACTCTACCTCTCCTATCAAAATCGAACTCAAGCGTTTTAACCAATTCCACAATATGAGTCTTCAGCCTTCGCTTTTCCAACTGATCGAACCTAACAAAATGAGCTAAAAATAGTTCCTCGGTAGCAATTTCTTCGGGAAAGCCCTTTAGGTAAAGTTCATTTAAGAAATCTTTTTGCCTTTTTATAATATATCCGACATCCTCTTTCCCGAGCTTAATTGAGTCTACTATATCGTCAAACCATCTGAAGTAGGCATAAGACAAGGCATAAATGTCCTTATTGGGAAATATAATCTTTGGAACCTTAGTCAAGAACCTAAAACCCACATACCTTTCCTTACATTTTTTCTTGGCTGTTGATATCGGATAACTGTAAGGAAATTTTCCATAGTCGATTTGCATAATGTATTTCTCCTATCGTCGGGGGGGCGAGGATTCCCCGCCCAAGGCGGGTCGGTCTTGGGCCGAGAACTCTAACATACTATCAATATCTTCGCCTAACTAATTATTGATTGTTTTTTGGCGGAGAGGGTGGGATTCGAACCCACGAGGAGCTTTTGGCCCCCACCGCTTTTCGAGAGCGGCACCTTCAACCACTCGGACACCTCTCCATGGACCTGCGGTCACTTATAGCCCATAACTTTTCGCTACTACCTTCAGATTGTTTCACGTGGAACAATTTGATAATAAATTCATTACTTCTACAGTTTTGCTTTGTAACTTTGCAATTTGAACTTTAAATTTTTAGCTGTCCCTGGTACCCCTGGCCCGACTCGAACGGGCGACCTTCAGCTCCGCAAGCTGGCGCTCTATCCACTGAGCTACAGGGGCATACACATCAACCGTAAGTACTTAGTGACAAAAATACACTAACTACTTGCTTTATTTTAATTAAATCTTTAGATTTAAGATGAATTAACACACTTAGTGTTAAAAAAAAACTATCTATTTGTGCTTAAATTGACCTCTAGTTAGTGTAAAAAAAACACGAAGTCCTAAATCTTTAAGAACTTTGACACCTTATCTATTAAATCTTCCTCATAAGGCTGCTCTGGAATATGTCTTACTAGAAGCTCCCTAACATCTAAAGGATTAACATCATTACTTAGAGGGATTTTAATAGCATACATATAGCGATAGTTGGTTAGTAGCTGTAGAAATTTGGTAGCGTCATTGTAAGCAATAGAAAAAGAGTGCAAATCCCCATAGCTATAAAACCGATTATTAAATCTCACTCCGGCATCCAGAATCTCACAAGACACGTACTCCGGCTCGGATTTAATAAATCTAAATAACACTATTGCCAAAGCAATAAAAACAAATACCGATGTCCACTGTCTAAAAAAGGCAAAATAACCGATTAGGATGACAAAAAACGTCCCTATGCCTATATACCAAACTTTACCCCGATCAAAATGCGAAAACTCATGCGTCTCCCACGCTAAAATTGGTCGATTAGTCTCGTCGGTTTCGGTTTGCTCATTTGAAGATATTTCTTCTGCCATAATCTAATATTAGCACTAATCCTCAAAATTCGGCAACTGTAGTTTTTTAAAGTACTCTATTTTATGCATCAGCCAAACTTGTCATCCTACCCCCCCCTCACCCCAACCCTCTTCCTCAAGGGAGAGGGAATAAAGAAAGAATAGGAGTTTTTACATAAAAATTCCGCCTCCGCGGAAATCTTTAGTATTTTATTCAATAAGCAAAATTATTATGATTTGCTGGCTTGCCATTTGAAGCTATTTTTTAAAACTTTGTTGCAAAAATTGGACAGAGCCCTACTTGCCTACTCCGCCGAAGTGGCTACGAAGGCCGGGCGTATAGAGCTGCGAAGGGCATTTTCCGCCCCATCGGCGTAAAATGGCGGAGAGGGAGGGATTCGAACCCTCGCGGCAACGTGAGTCACCCTACAGGTTTAGCAAACCCGCCCCTTCAGCCTCTTGGGTACCTCTCCGAATATTTCAAAAGTTAAAAATCAAAGGTCAAAATTATGGTAATTAACTTCTTTAATCTTTTCACTATATTATCAAATTTTCTGCTAAAAACCATCTTAATTATAATATACAAATGGCGGAAGGGGTGGGATTCGAACCCACGGAACCCTTGCGAGTTCAACAGTTTTCAAGACTGCCGCATTCGTCCGCTCTGCCACCCTTCCAAAAATCCAGTATCTTCACGCATTTCGCACTTTGTCATTGCGAGCGACCAGAGGGAACGCGGCAATCCTTTTCTGCACGCAAATGAGATTGCTTCATAACAGAGCTTCCTCGCAATGACTGTGTTGGCAGTTAAAACGCGAAATGCATGATCTTTTAAAATTACTCAATGATTATAACCCGAAAAATAACAATTTTCAATCAGAATATAAGACTTTTCGACTTACTATTTCCTACTTCCTATTTCCTGCTATAATTATCTTGGAGGGTTAATGGCTTATTCGTCAACTGAGCTTAAAGATAAAGCTTTTAGAGATTCAGAAGAGCAAGATACATTGCAGCGCGCCGAGTCAATGGGGCTAAAGTATGCTGATCTAAGACAAATCGTCCCCTCCGACGATGATATGCAACTAATACCGGCCAATGATGCGCGTCAATACAAAACCATTCCGATTGCCGTAAGGAATGGCTTATTTTACCTGGGTATCGTCAGTCCTCAAATTAGCGGACTTGCCGAATTTGTAGAAAGCCTTAAAGGCGAACACGACGTTGTCTTAGTTTTAATCTCTCAGTCAAGTTTTGTCGATAATATTGTTAGGTATGATGATTTTGTCATAAACAAAAAAATTGAGCTCGAACCGGGGACTATTATTTTGGAATCCGGTGAAAAGACTGATCTGTCTTCGCTCGGCAGCAAGCTCCAGACAGACGGTATTCAGTTTCTTCTCGCTGATATTTTAGCGGCGGCAATTCAAACCAAAAGTTCGGATATTCATATCGAACCAAGAAGCGATGGCGCCAATATCCGCTTTAGAATTGATGGTGTACTTCATCCGATAGCACAATTACCAAAGGACCGGCATAACTATCTTCTCTCGGAAGTCTTTATTAACAGCAGTCTTCAGATGGATGCGGGCAAACCTCAGAATGGACGGCTTCATACCCAATCCGAAAATGTAAACATTAGCGGCGTGGACATCAGAGTGGAGACCATTCCCGTTCTTCATGGCCAGGAAGTTGTGATGAGGTTGTTTCATAACGAAGCCCAGGAACTAAGGCTTACCGATCTTGGAATCACTAAGGAGGCTTATCCTAATATCAAAGAGATACTTTTAAGACCCCATGGCATGGTAATCGTAGTCGGACCAACCGGTTCGGGAAAAACATCCACCTTATATGCCCTCCTGGGGGAACTTAACTCGCCGGAAAGGAAAATAGTAACCCTCGAAGATCCGGTGGAATATGAGCTTCCCGGGATTTCCCAATCGCAAGTTAACCAAGGAGAAATATTCTTAGATCGCTTAAAAGCCGTTTTAAGAGAAGATCCGGACATTATTATGATCGGTGAGATTAGGGACAACGACACTGCCAAAACAGCCCTCCAATCAGCCTTAACCGGCCACCTTCTTCTTACTACTTTTCACGCCAATAATGCGGCTATTGCCATAGCCCGACTTTCGGACATGGTCGGAGATGTTTCCCTTATTTCTTCTTCAATAAACCTGATCGTTGCTCAAAGATTGGTAAGAAAAATCTGCCCTTATTGCCGATCGGAAGAGGGTCTAGGCACAGATAAACTGGCTGTCGCCAAGCATATTTTCGAGACCTTGCCGGAGAAATACCGCACTCACTATAAAAACCTTCAATTCTTTAAGGGAAAAGGGTGCGACCGCTGCTTTAACATTGGATATAAAGGACGAATTGGAATTTACGAGATGCTAAAAGTAACCACAGACATGCAGCAACTTATTATGACGCGCGCCTTGCCAAGCGTCATCCAAGCAGCAGCCATCAAAAACGGCATGCTCACCATGGAACAAGACGGACTTCTTAAGGCTCTTGCCGGAATAACAACGGTAGATGAGATTTTAAAGACGGTGAAGGAGTGACCGTTTAATGTCAAAGCTCAAATGTCAAATATCAAATCAAATTCTAATTTCCAAATCTTAAGTAATACAAAAATATGAATGGTCAAAACATGAAACTCTTTTTAGATTTATTTAAAAGAATAAGGAGATTGTAATTATTTGACATTAATTCATTTAATATTCATTTGAAATTTGGATTTTGTCATTTGACATTAACCTTTAGTCTCTCGCAAACACTGCCACCGCTACTTCTCTGGCTCCATTTTCCTTTAAAACCCGCGTACATTCTTTAACTGTCGCGCCGGTTGTTAGAACATCATCCACCAGTAATACTTTTTTTGGTGGTTTAGAAATACCATAAAAAGCACCCTTTAGATTTTGTTGGCGCTCTTTTCTATTTAAGCCCATTTGCGGCGCCCTAAGACGTTTGCCAAGAATTTTCCGAACTTCTAGGCCAAGGCTTCTTCCCAGCTCGCGAGCCAAAAGCTCGCTCTGATTAAATCCCCGCTCATTTTTTCTTCTTTTGTCCAAAGGAACCGGAACCAAAACATAGTCCTTAAAAGGGTTCGACCCTCTGAAGGGTCGAACCCTCCATGACTGCAGCATTTTTTCTGCCACCATCGTTCCCATCAATCCCGCGATCTCTTTTTTACCCTTAAACTTTAAATTTACTATCAAATCTCTTGCCGGACCTTCCCTATAATAAACCGATACGTAGGCATTTTTTACGCGAAACTCTTTCTTGCAAGAATCACAAATCTGGCCATCAATCATCTTTTTGCAAAATAGGCATTTATGGCTAGAAACAGACAGCATCATAGATGCACACTTATCGCATAGGAAGGTATCGATTTTACCGCAGCTAACACACCTTCTAGGAAATAATAAATCCTTTAGAAAAGGGGCAATTTGGCGCATAATTAGATATTTTGGTTTCATATAAGTATTATAGGCCTAAAATGATATTACTTCTACACAGTACATATAAATGTCAAAGCTCAAATTCCAAATGCCAAATTAAGCCTCTTCGAGCCTGAGCCGATTCGGTCTGAGCCTCACGGTCGAAGACCTCAGATCCGAAGGCCTAATTCTCAATGCTTAAAAATTTAAAATTTAGTCATTGGTCATTCATTTGGAATTTGAACTTTGGCATTTGGATTTTAATTCTTCTGTTGCTATAAAAAACCTTGCAATTTGGCTTATATCTCGTAAAATAATATTAGATTTCAAATTATGAACTAAGGAGGGTACATAATGACTAATAACTCACCAATTTCGAAGCTTAAAGAGCAAGCTGAGGCTTTAATTACCGAGGAAGACTTTTTTCAATCTGTAAACGATGCTGCCGGAAGCGAAGATTGGCTCTCCGAAACAGAAGGCCAGCTCGCAGTCGATGTTTATCAAAATAAGGATGAGCTAGTTATTAAAGCTCCGATCGCCGGCGTTAAGCCCGATGATATCGATATCGCCATTACAGACGATGTGGTTACCATAAAGGGCCACAGACAAGATACTAAAGAAGTAGAAAGCGAGCATTATTTTGCCCAGGAATGTTATTGGGGCGCTTTTTCCAGATCAGTAATCCTTCCGGTTGCTACTGTTTCCGATAAAGCCCAAGCTTCTTTTAAAAACGGGATTCTAAGCATAAGGCTGCCCAAGGCCGATCAAGCCAAAGTCAGAAAAATTAAAGTATCTGCGGAGTAAGATCAATAAACGGTTAACAAAAAGTAATAAACCTTTAAGCAGCCTTAAAATGGCTGCTTAATTTATGTGCTTTTATTTTAACATCTAATATTAAAGACTCGTTCTTACTTAATTTAAACATTTACCAAATCCTTTAAACCTAGTTCTTTAGATAAATTTATTTTTTATGAAAATTTAGACTTAAAGATTCGAATATCTACTTTAATTATCAAAGGATATCGGATCCTTGATAAATAGGCTTTTTATTGATAAATAAAAGACCGGTATGATAATATGGGAACATGAGTATCGTCGCCAAACTAATTAAAACTCTAATAACGTCCTTACTTATTGCAACTATCGCATTATTCTCCCCCCTTTTTTTGTCATCTGCTCAAGCCTCCGATAACTACCAACTAAGCGATGACTACGAAACAATAACCGGACCCTTGGGAACATTTCTCTTTGATGAGCTCGGAAACAGTTTGACCGTCAATAATGATATCGGGGGCATGAAAGGACCGAACGTAGCTTCTGGCGGTTTGAGCGCTAACGCTTATTACCGATATGAATATTGGGAAAAAAGGCTTAGTTTCGATGTGATGCATGTTTATTATATCGAATTTCAATCGTCTAATCTTCCCTCCGCTATGAATTTAACCACAAATGCTAGTGCTAGAATATATCACTATACTTTTAGCAGTATTGGCGGATGGTCAGATCAAGCAATTCAGACCATAACATTATTAGCACCAAAGAATGATGTTAAGAAGTCTTGCTACAATAGTGGCGATACTTTTTCATGGGATTTGGCTCTGAATCCTTCGGATATCCAAATTACAAGCGATAACGGCGAAGTTTTTAAAATGAAAGAGGGTTTAAGAGAAGCAACAACTGCAGAAACAAACGCCGAGATAAAAGATAATATGAATGCCAGACAAAACGGAAAACCAATATTATTCGTTACCAGAGACTGGAGCTTTAATTCGGCCAAAGGAGACACCATAGATATTCAGAGCCCCTGGTCAGCGGGAACCGACCAAACTTCCTACAATTTCAAGAATGCTTCTCTCCTTTGTAATAGTAATGGGTCAACAAATGTTATTCCGATACGGGAATCCGATAATCTAAAGGCCGTATTAAATGCTTACTACAAGCTAGATAGGGCCAATCAAGCCGAACAAGACTCACTTGGCAGACTTAATGAATCGAGGCAGAATGAGTGTGCCACAAGGGGTTATTCCGATATTTGCGATTGCATATACAAAGAAGGTGCTCCAAAAAGCGAAAGCGAATGGAAGGAAAGAGCAACCGAGTGCAAAAATAACGCGGCCAAGGATAATAAGAAGCCCGGGTGTGATGGCGTTGAGACCTTATTCGGCTGTTTTAGCGGCAAAAACGCTATTACTGATTATACCAATAAAGTTTTCAACTGGGGTCTTTTTGCCGGCTTCCTCTTAACTATTCTTATTACCACTTTTGGCGGCTTTTTATACATGACTAGCGGCGGCAACCCGGACTCTATCTCGAATGCCAAATCCTGGATACTCGGCGCCATTACCAGTATGGCCGTTCTTCTGCTCGCTAAAGTAATATTTAATACGGTGGGCTTAAATTGGTTCGGAGGGTAAAATGTCACAGAGCAGCAGCGTCTCAAAATCAAAAAAAGTAGCTACAAGCATGAATAAACTTCTACCATTAATCTTACTCACCTTATCCTTTCTAATATTAACACCAGGTATACTGTTTGCCTCTCCTAGCGTAGAAGATTATAGTTCTATGTTAGGAAATACTAAAACTAAATTGAGCTTTTCAGAGGGAAAAGCATCAGATAAAAGCGGATCAGGAATTGCTGGAATTACATTTACTACGGTCGACGATAAAAACTATGAGATAAAATTTGCTTATTTGGGCGAAAATGGGACTGAAAAAGGCAACTACAGCAATACCGCTGAAGACGGAATTTTTATCGACTGGTATATAGATAGTAATGACACGCATGGCTATTTATACAAAATGTACGCTCCTACCAAAGAAAACTTCTATCTCTTTATAAAAAATGACGGTAGTTTAGCGGTTACTCTTAGCAGGAATGGTAGTAAAAATAATATACCCGTCTATAACTACAAAAACCAAAATCTCCCTGATGACATTGAAAAGAAGATAGACGGAGGAACTACTATCACAGGCTTAACATCTAAAACGCCTCCCTATAAAATAAAAGGATGGGCGGCACCGAAAACAAAACAATCCATATATGACCAATATACTCAATGCACAGGCTACTATTTAGACGAAATCAAAAAGCAAACTAGCCAACTAGACGCCTTAATAAAGGGCGGTACCTTAGATTTTACTGAGTTTACAATTGAAGAAGCGAATAAAGCGATTACGGGATTCCAAAATAACTGCAGCTTATTTTATGATAAAGAAAAGATAGATAAGGAAACTATAGGCCTAAAAAATAAATTAGACGAGGCTCAGAAAATCATAAGCAACCCTGCACTTACCGATGAACAAAAAGTAGAGCAATTACAAGGCACGAGTAACGTTATTAGTGAATGGGGGAATCTGTTCTCAAAAGACGCTACCTTCAATCATGAGATATCTAAGCCACTGACCGAAAAGCCTGAGTTCGAATGCTCGCTCGACCAGAATAAAAAGAGCATAATTGGCTTTTTGGGATGCGACGAGGTACCGACCTTAAACAAGGTAACAGTGCTTATTATTACCTTGACCCAGTTTCTTTTAAGCATTGCGGCTATTGTGGCTATTATTTTTATACTGCTTGGCGGCATCAGAATGGTAACGTCTGCCGGCAATATGGACTCAATTATGGCGGCTAAAAGTGGGTTGACAGCGGCCGTAGTGGGTCTCATAATAATATTAGTTGCTAAAGCCGCTATCCTATTTTTGGCTAATTTCTTTAACTACAACTTACCGGGATTATAAAATAAAATAACAAATCCAAAACCATTCCAAAGGAGGTGAAAATGAAAAAGTATTATTATCGATTTATTGCAGGAGCATTAATGTTTTTGCCAAGTATTGCCTTCGCAGACCCACAAAACATTCCGGAAGGAGTTGGATTCGCTTCCAAAAAAGAGTGGAATACAATCTATGATATCTTGAATTACGTAGTAACGCTGCTCCTAAGCGTTTCTGCCATTATTGCCGTCATCTTTCTTATCATCGGCGGTTTAAGATATGTTATTTCAGCCGGTAATGCCGACTCCGTGGAATCAGCCAAAAATACTATTTTATATTCAGTAATCGGCCTAATCATTATTCTTCTTGCATATGTGATTGTTAAGATTGTCATTAATCTTGTCGGTGGACAGCCGGAACAATTTATAGATACACCGGTACCTGTTAATCCACAGTAATAGCTGAGAATAAAATCACAAAAAACCTTCAGTGAATCTGGAGGTTTTTTTATTTGGTTTAAGTATTTATGATATCGGAATAAATCTCTGAAGCACTCACTTTTTAGATAAACCCGTAATGGTCATTGCGAGCGAAGCGTGGCGATCCTGCCATGAGACGAATGAGATTGCTTCATTTCATTCGCAATGACGCCTCAAAAACGTTTTTAGAAAAAGCGCACGTGGGTCAGCACAAAACCCTTGACATATTAGATATAATATGCTATTGTTGTCATACTAATCCCACGAGAGATGCTCGTTGACATAAAAAGGAAAACAGTAAGGCTAAAGCCTTTAAATATCTCATTATTCATTGGAAATCGGAAAAAGGAGTGTAGAGGACATGAAGAAAACAAAAGGAGCATGGTTATTCTTCGCAGCAATATTTATAACACTCGCGGTCATTGGAATCTTTCAAGGGATTACTTTGCTCCCCACCCACCCGGAGGCAGGCGCCAGCCTGTTCATAGACGCGATAATCATATTTGTCGTGTCCGCCGCCACTTATCTCGGCATTAAGAAATTGTCTTCTATGAAGGCAGAAATCGAGAAGGAGTAAGAAAAAGCAGAGGATTTGTAGTTGATGGTCATGAGACCCGCTTACCAAAGCGCCAACTACTGCCTCTGCTTCTTTTATTTATGAATAGTTTTTCTTTATTTTTAACTTATTTATATTATACTTTAATATATGAGAGGGAAAAATCTACTAACTATAAGTTTATTAGCACTTTTTATAAGCGTCCCTCTTTTGTTATCGAGAGTAGGCACCGCAACCGCCACTGAAGATAATACAGCTACTAACCAAGAAAGTCCGAAACCATACGGCGAAGATATTCTTAATTCCATCGGGGAAGAACAGGAGAATACCAGTAGCATGTTTGGCAAAGACATCTTGCCACCGAAACAAAAAGAAGTTAGCGATTGCGATCTTCTGGCATACGTAAAGGGCGATGCGGCAGAATGCGCCTTTATTAATATATTTACTGTCGCTTCTAGGTTTTTTTCTAACTTTGCATCCTATGGCATTTCTCTTACCAAATCTTTTATAAATGCCTCTGTTATTACAAACACCAATGATACCGCCCTTAAAGGCATCTGGATGATGGTCAGAAACTTTACCAACGCCTTATTCGGTGCCGCCCTCATCATCATCGCCTTTGCCAATATGCTAAGAATAAACATGCGGGATTATGATATCAAGATATTACTCCCAAGATTCTTTATAACCATTATTATGGTTAATTTTAGCTGGGTTATCGCTAACTTCGTGGTTGATTTTGCTAACGTGGTTACCGAATCTCTCATCAATATCAATAAAGACATTGGAACTCACAATATCGAAGGTGCCTTCAGTCTTTCTGAAGGACTTAATGATCTCACGGGTACTGTCTTAAACTTATTGCTGGTGTTTATTCTCTTTATCGCCGGCTTTATTGTCAGCCTTTATGTAACAATACTTATGGCAATAAGAGTCGTGGTACTTTGGATTCTAATTGCGGCCTCACCCATTGCTTTTGGTATGGGACTTCTCCCTTTTACCAAAAAACTAGAAAGCCAATGGTGGAGCACATTTACAAGCTGGGTTTTTATGGGGGCAGTCGTGGAATTTGTCTTAAGCGTCGGGGAGAGGCTCATGTATTCTTACTCGGAGACACATGGTCCCTTCTGGGTCAAGCCGGTACTAGCCATCGCTCTACTTGTAGCTGCCGCTACCGCACCCCAAAGCCTGGGTGGCAAACTCATGTCATCCTTTACCAAGCCAATGAATAAGGCTCTTGGCAAAGGCCGTGAAATGGCCTTTAATAAGGCGTGGACTGGAAAAGGTGACGGCAAAGGAACCTTTGGGTTAAGAAATAAGCTTGGATTCTGGAGGAGAGGTTTAAGACAGCAATATATAGATGACATGCATGAAGCCAACGTATCGAGCCAGGAGAAGCAGAAAGTTTGGGCAGCTGCTAATGCCGGTACTCTAAATAGTAGGGAAGATAGATTAAACCAATGGAGGCCTGATAAAAGAGAATTGAGCAAAAAGGAGATGTACAAAGAAATAGGTGGTGAAGCAAACGTAGATCGCGATTCAGTTTGGCGTCGCGATCAAGCCGGATGGACAGTTTCTGAAGTAGATGAACTAGTTCTTCAGGAAAAACTATCAGATGGCACATCTGTCGATGAATTTCTATACAAGTCTTTTAATGAGCAAAAAGCTAAAGGTCAACCATTCAATCGTAAAAGTTGGCCTAGCTATCTTTCCAAGTTGTATGCAGATAAAAAGATTACCGACGAGGATATGAAGAAGCTCGAAAAGGGCAGAATTGGTCTTGCAACCTTAACCAACAAAATGGAAAGGCGACCGCCCACTATTCACTATGAACGTGAGGATAGCACAGAAATAGTAGATAAAAATACCAAAGTTAAGAAATGGGTCGAAGGATGGGGCGCGTATAAACTAGATGAACAAGGCAGGAGAATCGTACACCACATAGATGGTGAAAATGCTCCAGCTGTTAGGGTGCTGGGCAAATATTATAAAGCCGGTCTTAATACTGATTTAGAGCAAAGCCCCAAAAGAGCAATAAGAGGACATGAAAACTTTCCTTCGCAGGATCAAATAAAATTGATGTTGGATGCCAATAGCAGTGCGAGTACTCTAACTTCCAACGAAGAAGGATCTAAAGGTGAGTGGTCGCCTCCAGGTTCATGATTTAGGAGATAACAAATCTGTGTATCTTAAATATTTAAGATATTAATTAATAAACTATGTCCCTACAATATAGAGTCCCCGAAAACATCGATATAGAAGATAAAGTAATAGGGCCGCTTACCCTGCGGCAGTTCATGTTTTTATTTGCCGCTTTTGCCGTAACGGCCATCCTCTACAAGATTATTAATCCCGAGAACCTCTTTATCTTTGCCTTCATCATAAGCCCCGTTTGGCTTATTGCCGGCATGCTGGGATTTTTTAAACCAAACGACCGGCCCATGGACGTCATGTTCGCATCAGCCATTAGCTTCTTTGTAAAACCCCGCCAAAGAATCTGGAGCAGGGAAGTACAAGAAGCAGGAAATAGGAAGCAGGAAATAGGAAATAAGGATAAAAGCAAAGAAATAGTGGCGAAAGAGCCGCCGGCTAGAAGCCAATTGGAAAATTTAGCTAGGATTGTGGACAATCAAGGCTGGGGCAAAGAGGGTATTGATAACAATGCCAAAAGGGTTATTTCTCCCGGCACCGAAACCAAGGAAGACACTACGCTAATTGACCCCCTAGAGGACAAAGTAAGAGGTAAAAAAGGCATGGTTTTAGAATACCTAGAGAAAATTGCCGAACACCACAAGCCAAAGATGGCTACCGAGCCTTCCGTCTCCGACCTCGCCACCGTCGACCCTAAAAAAGACTTTAAATACTACTCCGATCAGATGCAGCTAGCAGATGACGACATCATCCAAATGGCGAAAAACTATACGGGGAATAAGGAAGCAAAAAAATAATCGTATCTTTTAATTTTCAATTACCAATTTAACAATATTAATGTCAAAACCCAAATTACAAATGTCAAATCAAATCCAAAGCACTAATGTTAAAAAAATTAAGCACTTAAGCATTTGACATTCATTTGAAATTTGAGCTTTGACATTTGGATTTAGAGAGATACTGTTTTGGATTTTAAAGCCCTTTGCATCTCATCAGCCGTTCTGTTAGAATTTAACCATGGCTAATACTAGCAAGACAAAAAGACCCAGCACCCAGCAATATTTGGATATTGCGGAGATTCATGACGGAGTGGTGGTTTTAAAAGACGGGTCGCTAAGAGCCGTTCTGATGGTATCGTCCGTCAATTTTGCCTTAAAATCCGAAAAGGAAAAAGACGCCATCATCTTTAATTTTCAAAATTTCTTAAATTACCTCACTTTTGATATTCAAGTGCTTATAAGGTCAAGGCGCTTGGACTTAAGAGATTACATGAAAAACATGAACGAGGTGGCCAAAAAACAGAAAAACCCGCAGCTCAGAGACCAAACAAACGCCTACATATCCTTTATCGAATCTCTTTTGGAGGTAGCCAACATTATGGACAAGAAATTTTTTGTAGTCGTGCCCTTTTACCCCAACGTAGTTCAGGCAACTAGCGGATTTGCGAGTAAAATAAAAGACGCCATTAAGCCAGCCGGAAACGGCCCGGTACATATGGGAAACTTTGAGGAAAACCGAATTCAGCTTATGCAAAGGGTGGATGTAGTAGTCGGCCAGCTAAGCGGCATGGAGCTTAGGTGCGCCTCTTTAGACACACAGGAATTAATTGATTTATTCTATGCGAGCTACAACCCCGACACTGCTCAAAATCAAAAACTTGTAGCTGTGGATCAGATAACGAATAACATAATAACGGCCGCCGAAGATAAGCCCGAAGGAACGGAGTTGATGGAAATATAGGCTAAAAAAATTTAATGTCAAAATCCAAATTACAAATGTCAAATCAAATCCAAAGCACTAATGCCAAATATGATCTAGAAGAAAGAACAGCCTTATTCGGAGAAGATATAATTAGATTTGCTCGTTTAATGTCAAAAGACCCAATATCACTGCCTTTAATCTCTCAGGTAGTTAGATCAGCAACTAGCATTGGGGCCAATTACTGTGAAGCCGATGGGGCAGAGTCTAAAAAAGAGTTTAAACACAAGATAAGTATTTGCAAAAAAGAAGCTAAAGAGACCAAACATTGGTTAAGAATGATTCAGGTAGCCAATCCTAATCTAAAAGAACAATCTCGGAATTTATGGAAAGAAGCACAAGAATTAATTTTAATATTTTCAAGCATTATAAGGAACAGCTAGTTTTAATATTTAAGCATTTGACATTCATTTGAAATTTGAGCTTTGACATTTGGATTTAGAGAGATACTGTTTTGACATTTGCGTTTTGAGTTTTGAGATAGCGAGTTATAATAGAGATATAAAATCATAGTGAAAGCGACTGATGTTTAGAAAAAAACAACAAGACAATCATTTTGCCGAGATCGAGGAGGCTCAGAGGGTTTACCGCGAGGGGATAACTACCTTACGGGATATTATTGCCCCCGAAGCTTTTGAGATTAATTTTAATTATCTTCGCCTTGGCAATTACCACGTAAGGTCATTCTTTGTTTTAACTTACCCCAGATACTTATACACGGAGTGGCTAAGCCCGATCATCAACTTTGATATCACAATGGATACTTCGCTTTTTATCTACCCCATCGATACGGCGATGATCATGAAAACCTTAAAAAATAAGGTGGGACAGATTGAGTCTCGGGCTACCATGGAGGCGCAAAAAGGTTTGCCTCGGGATCCGCAATTAGAAACAGCTTATCAAGATATAGAAGCTCTAAGAGATTTATTGTCCCGCGGCGAATCCAAGCTATTCCATTTTGCCCTATATTTTACAATCTATGCCAAAGAAAAAGAAGAACTGGATGAAGCCACCAAGCAATTGGAAAGCGCTTTAAACTCCCAGCTTGTTTACGTAAAACAAGCTAACCTCCAACAAGAGCAAGGATTTGATTCATGTCTGCCGCTATGTAAAGACAAGCTTAAAATTCTGCACAACATGGACACATCCGCCCTCTCCACCTGTTTTCCTTTTGTGAGTTCCGAGCTTTCTTCTAATACCGGCATTCTATACGGAATTAATAGGCACAATAACGGCTTGGTTCTTTTCGATCGGTTTGATCTCGAAAACGCCAATTCCGTAGTCCTGGCCAAAGCGGGCGCCGGTAAATCTTATTCCGTTAAATTAGAGATATTAAGAAGCCTGATGCTTGGCACGGAAGTTATAATAATCGACCCCGAAAATGAGTACAAAAAGCTTTGCGATGCCGTCGGCGGGAGTTATCTAAACTTATCCTTAAACTCACCAAAGCGCATCAATCCTTTTGACCTGCCGAAATTGGCAAACAAGGAGGATAGCCGAGATGCTCTCCGATCGAATGTCATTACTCTTCACGGATTAATGAAACTTATTTTTGGTAAACTTGATGCCAAACAGGACGACATCCTAGATAAGGCGCTTATCGAAACTTATGCCTCAAAAGGCATCACCAGCGACCCCTCGACCCATCACCTTAAACCACCAACCATGGAAGATTTGCAACGAGTGCTTTTAAGCATTACCGGCGGTAATGAACTAGCCCTTATGCTTCGAAAGTTTACTTCCGGGTCTTTCGCCGGCCTATTTAACGAACAAACTAATATAAATCTCGACAACCCGTTTGTCGTGTTTAGCATTAGGGACTTGGAAGACGAGTTAAGGCCGATTGCCATGTATATCGTTCTTAATTATATCTGGAACAAAGTAAAATCCGAGATGACCCGCCGAATATTGGTGGTAGACGAGGCCTGGTACTTATTAAAACATGAGGATTCCGCCCAGTTCTTGTTCAGCATTGCCAAAAGAGCCAGAAAATATTATTTGGGGCTTACTACCATCAGCCAAGACGTGGAAGACTTTTTGGGTTCTCCTTATGGCAAAGCGATTGTTACCAACTCTTCCTTATCGCTTCTTTTAAAACAGCATCCGGCCGCCGTAGACATGGTTGTTAAGACTTTTAACCTCACCGAAGCCGAAAAATATTTTCTTTTGAACGCCGAGGTTGGAGAAGGTTTATTCTTTGCCGGCCTTAACCACGTGGCAATCCAGATGATGGCCTCGTACTTGGAAGATCAAATTGTAACCACAAATCCAAAGCAAGTTTTGGAGATGGAGGGAAAGTAAGTGAAGCACCTGTATGGGATAAGCGCTCTCGGATGCGTGTTTATCCTTGTAATATCGCTCGTGTTTATAGGAATGTTTAGTCAGGGCGGCGGAAGCTTACTTCACAACGCGGACGCTACGGAGCTTAATATCGATCCTAGCACCTTTACTGATAACACAAATTTTTCCACCGTCGTACCGACAAATTTTGCGACCCTTTTTAAAGATGCTGGCAGCAAAACAAAGGTTCCGGCATCCTTAATTGCTGCAATCTATCTAACTGAGCATCACACGGATACTTTTGGTAAAGATATTCCTTCCCTTAATGCACGCGATGATGACTGCGAAACAAGTTTCGCCGGTGCAGTGGGGCCAATGCAAATTACGAATAGCACGTGGTCTAGTCCGGCTAGGGCGTTAGAGTCTCAATTCGGGATTACAGCACCTGATAGATGCCGTTACTACGACGCTTTCCTCGCCGCTGGACTTGTAATAAAAGGCAAAACTACCTGGCATCCGGCCATAAAAAAAGCCTGCACTTTTGATGCGTCTGGCAATGTGGCCGACTGGAATGACGATGATTGCATAGAGGCAATTGGGATGTCTTACTGTGGCGCTTGCACCGGAAAAGCCTGTGGCACCAACGGCTTTAATTACTGCGAACAAACCCTAAGACATTATAAGATGGTTCAAATTAGCACTTAAGGACAAGCTTTATGGATAGAAAAAAATTAATTATCGCTATCTCCGTAGGGACCCTCATCATCCTAGGCCTTTTGTTTGCTTTGTCTTATTCAAACAAGCAACGTAAGTTAAAACTTGAGCAAGCAAAAGAGGGAATAAGACAAGACGTGAATAATTCGGTAGGCGGTGTGTTAAAAGAAGACGGCTTTAAAATCGGCTATTTAAAGGATGGGAAGGTAACAATAACTATTACTAAAAATCCTTTTGCCGAATATAAGCAACTTGCGTTTGCTTATCTAAAGAAAAAGGGTATTGATACCTCAAAAGAGAATGTCATCATCTTTGCGGCAAAGGACGTAGATGTTGATGAAGAAGATTTATATAAATAACTTGGGTAAAAGATGAATCGGATGGAACACACAAGAGATAAGGTTTTAGAAAACCTTAAAAGGATATCTAACGCTCCTTATGGGCTTTTATTGGCTTATGCCGATGGAAGCGCTGCTCCGCAGCTTGATGGACAGCCACCGTCTTCTAGACCAGAGTTAACAGTAATACCCGGGGGCGATGATTCTCCTCAATACGACGATGGCGAGGAAGATATTCCGGACAACGTTGTAGACCTTAACGACTGGAAGAGTAAGAAGGAAGCAGAGAAAAACGATCCCGCTAATCCGGACGGGATAAGCGACGCCATGGGAAGAAAGCTTGGCCGAGAACCTCTTTTTGGCATGGGGAATAGGGATTACGAGGAAGACGAATCGGAAGATGATGACGATGATAGTATAGAAGGTCCTGGGAACGATATGGAAGAAAGAGGACCGGAAGTCGCAGAAGAAGAAACGGCGGCAGAATCTGCGGCCGCGGAAGGCGCTGAAACTGCAGCAGAACTAGCCGAAATTGGCGAAGAGGCCGCCGTAGCAGTAGAGGCGACAGCAGCCGCTCCTATAGTGGGAGTCGTGTTGGCTATAATTGCCGGTTTTGCTTTTTTTGTTTTATTGGGATCCATGGCGATTGGCCTATCAAGCGGCGGCCTTGATAATATAGAAAGTGAATCAAGTGATGGTTTTTCGGTCGACTCTGATGAAGGATCTACAAATGGTAATTATACCGATACTACAGGCGAATGCTCAATAAAAAAACAGTTCTACTCGGCAGGAGATATGGCAAAGCTATTTGGTACTAACTCTGATTCTCCAGTGTGGAAAACTGAAAACCTAATCAATGTTAATTTCCTAACGCGTAACTATACTGTCAATAAGAAGATAGCCGCTTGCTTGCTACAAGCACAGCAAGAAATGAAAAACCGCGGAATCAATTATACAATAAGTTCTGGTGGTGGTTATCAATATCGGCATGCCAAGCCTAAACCAGGTGTAGTTTCCTCCAGTTTAAGCCGCCATTCGTGGGGGATTGCGATTGACATTAACCCAAGCGTTACCGGATATTATAATAAAGACGCATATCCGGCGGGATTTGTTGATGTTATGAAAAGCAAGGGATTTATCTGGGGAGGAGATTGGAGGAACCCAGACGCCATGCACTTTGAGTGGCATGGCCTAGAGCCCTGATTCTTTAGAGTTATAAAGTCAAATTATGTTAGCCTTAAAGAATAGTTCTCACGTTTTTTATCGAAGGTAATTTATCCTTTATTTTTTCCGCTTGTAAGAATATTTCTTGAGCCCAAAGACTGCCAGATGTCTTTATTTTAAGAACACCCCTATCAAACGAAATAACTGCGGCTTCCTGGCTGACATCTTTACCAAAAAGATCATTTATAAACTTTTGAGCTTCTTCGCAAACCATTGCTGCTTCCACTTGTTTCGCGATCCCAAGCTTCTTTAATCTTTTTTGAAATGTTTTTTCTAAATTATCCATTTTCTACCTCATTTACCTCGCCCCATCCCTCTCCTAAAGAGGAGAGGGAGAAAATTTGATGTAACTGCTCACAACCCCATTAGTCATTGCAGGAACGAAGCAATCCCTTTATGTTCGAAACAAGATTGCCACGCTCCTTTGGGTCGCTCGCAATGACCGATAGTGAGCAGTTACAATTTGATTTCCTATTTCCTATTTCCTATTTCCTATTTCCTGATTAATTATCTCGTAATTCTCTATTTTAAATATTGCTGCTTTTTTTAGAAGCTCCTCACTTAAATGATCTAAGTCCGTGCTTGTAATAATGGTCTGGTAATCTCCTATCAGATTATACAACGCATCCCTCCTAGATTCATCCAGCTCCGAGAAAACATCATCCAGGAGAAATATTGCTTTTTTGCCGGTCTTTTTTTCGAGATACTTAATCTCTGCTAGCTTTAGGGCTAAAACGGCACTTCTGAACTCTCCTCTGGATCCAATGCTTTCTATCTCCTTATCTTCCAGATAAAATACAAAATCGTCTCTGTGAGGCCCCAGAGAGGTTTTAGCGCTAACAATGTCTGTCGCCTCCGCCTTTTTAAGCGCTGCTTCAAAACCTTCTTTGGAATTTGGAGTGCTGCTTACAAACTTTAGCCACAAATCTTGCTCCCCAAAATTTCTATAAGCTTTTTTTAAATCCTCTTCGAAATCTATAAAAAATTCATGGCGTTTTTGTATAAGTGGCAAGCCTCTTTCAACTAGTTTTTCCGACCACACCTCTAGTTCCTTTGTGCCGCCGCTTCCTTCTCTAATTCTTAGAAGAAGCGAATTCCTCTGTTTTAATATTTTTTTATAGCTAATCAGATCCACTAAGTATAGCTTATCAACCTGAGATATTATCATATCTAAATAACGCCTTTTCTTCTCCGGTGGCGCTGCTATTAGATTAATGTCTTCCGGACTAAAAAGAACGGCCAAATTGTGGCCGAATAATTCGGACTGTTTCTTCGCCTGATTATCAATCCTAACCATCTTTTTTTGAGGATTCAAACTATAAAAAACTTCGATTTTCTTATTTTCGGAAGTTGTGGCTTCAATCCTAAAGAAATCCTCGCCCCATTTTATAAGATCCCGATCCGAAGAACGAAAAGATTTGCCAAAGGTAAGATACGAAATAGCTTCTAAAAAATTGGTTTTCCCCTGAGTATTGGCGCCAATTAGAACATTAATGCCGCTAAGTTCGGCAGAAGCTTTGGCATAGGTTCTATAATTTTGTAAGGCTATTGCTTTTAGAGACACGATTTTAAATTCCTAATTTCTAATTCTCTAATTGACCTAAAGAATGATTAAATAGCAAAATGACTAAATTTTTTTTTGGACGTTGGTCATTTATTGATTGGGATTTTATTAGATAATAGAAATTAGATCAATTAGAACTTTTTTTCTAGCTTCGTAGTGGCATTATTATATACGTATAATCCTTAATTTCTTTAGCTCTTACAATGCCAGGCGTTAATTTGCTGCTGATTTCCAAAGTTACGTCTTTGGAGCTGATGTTTTGCAACGCATCGGCAAGAAATCGGCCGTTAAACGAAATTTCGCCGCCTTTTCCTTCGACATCCGCTTCCACAAAAGAATCGCTGCTTCCGATCTGGTTAGCTTCCACCTGAAGTTCAATTTTGCCTTTCGGATTAATCTGAACATTTATCGTATTAGCGTTCTCTTTGGCAAAAAGAATAGTTACCTTTAGCGCATTTACAAACTCAGCGCTATTTACGGTAGCTTTGGTTTCCGAAGAATCGGGAATAATTTGTTTATAATTTGGAAACTGACCTTCGATAAGCCGCGACATAAGTTCGACGCCATCAATCTCAAAAAGAATTTGATTATCGCTTAGATAGACTTCAACCTCTCCCTCCAAATCACTTATTATCTTAAACAATTCTTGAATCGTCTTGACCGGAATAATAATAGAAAAGTCTGTTTTAGAATCTTTAGTAAGGGTTACGGCTTTCTCGGCCAGCCGATAACTATCGGTTGCAACCAAAGTAAGCCTTTTTCCTTCTTTGCTAAAATAAACTCCGGAAAGCACCGGACGAGCATCGTCTACAGCCGCAGCAAATGAAACCAATCTAATGGCTTCTTTTAGAGTCTTAGAATCAATGCTTAAAACCTTATTTTCCTTTACGTTAGGAATTAAAGGAAATTCATCGGAGGAGAGTCCCTTGATTTCAGAGTTATAATTAGAACATTTAGCTTTTAAAGTAAGCTCTTTTAAGGTTAAGTCTATCTTTTCATTAGGAAGAGAATTTACAAAATCAGTAAAAAGCCGAGAGGGGACCGTAATGCTGCCATTTTTTTCAACCTTACCACCTATCTTATAAGTAATACCTAATTCTAGATTTGTGCTGGATAATTTAAGCCTTCCATCCTCCGTATTAATTAAGACATGGGATAAAACAGGCAATGATCCTTTTGTACTGACAATTCTCCCTACCGTGTTAAGTGCTTTACTTAAATTTTCTTTTAGTACACTGACTTGCATTTTTCTCTCCTTATTTCTTTTACACAGGTTTCTCTTATTATAAATCTTTTAAATATTTAATAATAGTATTGATAGTAAGGGATGTGGATACTGGGTATAAGTTTTATTAATACCCTTGCTGAGCGCTTCTTGGGTTTAATGGATGTTGACAGTTTCGGGATAAACTATGCATAAGTTTTTATTATTTAGGGATAAGTTGAGGATAAGTTTATTTTTTTGGCGTTCTCTAGGACGAAGCGATAACAAGCGCTTGATTACGAAAGTTTTACCCAGATTGTCCACTCTTTTCCCCAAAAAAACAAGGGTTATCCACAGATTTATCCAATATTTCCTCATCTTTGGCAAGTTTATTTTAAAGACCCGCCTCCTCTTTTTCACTAGAGTTCATATTGACGGAAGTGAGGGTGATTCAGATTATTTGAAGGTGTTTGTAACTAGCCTTTGGATTTAGCTGTTGCGTTGTTCGTCAATCATTTCTTAAAACCCGGTTATCCATCGACCTATTAGCCAATTCACCTAGCTACGGCATATAAAGACGTTCTTTAATAAGATTGATCTCTTGTCTTAAGCGCTCGTTAATATCAATCTCTTTTTCTATTTTCGAACAACCGTGCATTATCGTCGTATGATCTCTTCCTCCCAAGGCTTGGGCAATCTTTGGAAAAGAGAGGTTTAGCTCATCCCGCATCAGATACATACCGATCTGGCGAGGCACAACAATGTTTTTATCTCTTCTAGGCCCGGTTATATCGTCTGTCTGGAGATCATAAAAAGCGGCTATCTGCTCTATCACTTGTTTTGGTGTTAGGGCTCTTCTTTTGGGATTGGAAATGATGTTGCCTAGCAGTGACTGGGCGATGGTAACTGAGGGCCTTGAACCGTTAAGCTCGCAAAAAGCAATAATCCTTGTTAGAGCGCCTTCCAATTCCCTAATATTATGCTGAACATTCTTTGCAATGTAATCGATTATCTCTAAGGGGATGTCAAAGCCTTTGGTCTGTGCTTTTCGCTGTAAAATGGCGATCCGGGTCTCCAGGTCCGGCGGCTGGATATCGGCAATCATGCCCCATTCGAATCTCGAGCGGAGCCTATCTTCTATAGTTGGAATAGCTTTTGGAGGCCTGTCCGAAGTGAGGACAATCTGTTTATTTGTTTGATGGAGAGCGTTAAATGTATGAAAAAACTCTTCCTGAGTTTGTTCTTTCCCAGCCAAAAATTGCATGTCGTCGATTAATAAGACATCGATTGCTCGATATTTATCTTTAAACTCATTTGTTTTTCTGGAGCCGATCGAACTGATGAATTCGTTAGTAAAGCGTTCGGAAGTGATATATTCGATCTTCTTTTTTGGATTTTTCCTTAGAATCTCATTGCCTATGGCTTGCATGAGGTGGGTTTTGCCAAGGCCAACGCCGCCATATAAGAAAAGAGGATTGTAGGTATGTCCGGGATTGTTGGAGACGGATTGACAGGCGGCATAGGCAAGCCGGTTTGAAGTACCGACAACAAAAGTATCGAATGTAAGTTTAGAATTTAAGGTCGTGGGCTCTGTGGATATCGGCGTTTCTTCTATTTGAACAAGAGCCTCTTCGGCAACCATTGTGGGCTGGCTCTGGGTTCTTTTGTGGACAAGTGATTTGCCGGAACCTACCTTATACTCAATAGCCTCTAAGTGTCCATTTAAAATATCTCTTAGGGCATTAAAAATATCGTGGTGATACTTTTTTTCGAGCCACTCTTTGGTAAACACGTTTGGAACCGAAATAACAACCTTTTGGTCTTGTTGTTCGAGTACAGAGGTATTCTTAAACCAAGTCGCAAAATTAGCTTTGGATAGAGTAACCTCAAGCTGGCCGAGTACGGCTTGCCAAAGACTCGTATTGTCCATTAAAAAACCCCTTTAAATTAATACTTTTCCACAAGTGCTTATTATGTTAGACAATTATCCACAAAAAAGCAAGCCCCATGTTGAAAACAATTCAAATTGACTTTTAAGGCAAATCGTTATAAAATACATAGGTCTTAAGAAGGAATACGAGAGGAAATAATGAAAAGAACTTATCAACCGAAAAAAAGAAGACGCTTTAGGGTACACGGCTTTTTAGAAAGAATGAGCACTAAAGATGGCCGAAACGTACTTAAAAGAAGACGAGCTAAGGGCAGAACTAAATTAACCGTTTAATGCTTAGAAAAGAATTTCGCATAACTAAGGAAAACGAATTTAAAAGAATTTACCAAAAAGGTAAATTCTTTGGTAATGGCGAATATACCGTTCGGTCTCTTCCAAATAGATCGTCTTTTTCTCGAGTTGCAGTTGTTATCTTAAAAAAACATACTAAAAAAGCAACAAAGCGAAACTTGGCGAGGAGGCGTTTGCAGGAAATCGTAAGGCTGAACTTTGCAAAGTTGCGGCCGGGTTTTGATCTCATTATTACTTCCAAAAGAGATTTGGCGGAGGTAGAATATCAAAACTTAGAGAAATCATTACTCGCTTTATTAAATAGAGGAAATTTACTAAAATATGAAAAAGATCGCAGTCAGTCTTATTAAAATTTATCAGAAAACAATATCACCGGATCACGGCTTAGTTAAAGGGGTGTTCCCTCATGGAGTTTGCCGCTTCACCCCTACTTGCTCGGCTTACACCTTGGAAGCGATTGAAAAATATGGTTTTATAAAAGGGTCAGCGATGGGAAGCCGGAGGATTCTTAGATGTAATCCTTGGTCCAAGGGCGGGGATGATCCGGTTAAGTAGGCTAATGGGCGAATGGGTTAATAGGTAAATATAGAAGATAAAAAAATAAAGGAGATATATGTATTACTTATACCAATTTATCTATAACATCTTAGTCGGAATCTGGGGCGTTCTCCCTGTTCACGACTTGGGTCTTGCTATTATTCTAGCCACTATTGTTGTTAGACTTGCTATGTGGCCGGTAGATAAAAAGGGTCTTCGTGGTCGGCAGGCCTTACAGTCCTTGCAGCCCGAAATTGTCAAAATAAAGGAAAAAGCAAAGGGAGACAAGCAGGCAGAATCTAAGATGATCATGGAACTCTATAAGGAAAAGGAAGTCAATCCTGTTTCTTCCTCCTGTTTGCCCCTATTGGTTCAATTCCCTTTTCTAATTGGTCTGTTCCAGGTTTTTATGTACTGGTTAAAGCCCGAATTTTTGGCAGATAGAACTTACGCTTTTGTAAGAAGCCTCCCTTATGTAAAGCAAGCAATTGCGGATCCAGCACTCTTTAACGCTACTCTCTTTGGAATTGATTTGTCAGCTCTCGGAAAGGCTGGTCTTGTATTTGCGCTCTTTCCTATTGCCGCCGCCGCCCTTCAGTATTATCAGGTAAAAATGCTTTCCCCACAGCAGAACTTAGACGATCAACAGAAGATGATGGCAAAACTTAATTTCTTAGGCCCGGTCATGATCCTTTTCTTCGGCTTCACTTTCCCGATTGCTATGAGCCTATATTGGGCAGCCATGAGCTTGGTTGCGATTCTTCAACAGCACCTTATAATGAAGAAAGATGTTGAAGTATTAGAAGAAACTTCTGTTAATCAAAAAGTAGAGAAGAAAAAAGACAAAAAGAAGAAAAAAAGAAAGAAGTAGACGTATGAGAGTTAGAAAAGCTGTATTCGTAGTAGCAGGATTTGGGACTCGGTTTCTCCCCGTTACTAAAACCGTGCCCAAAGAAATGCTGCCGATAGTAGACAAACCGATTATTCACTATGCTATCGAAGAAGCGTTAGATTCAGGGATAACGGATCTTATTTTTGTGGTTTCCAGAAATAAGAAAGCAATTGAGGACTATCTTGATGTTCATCCCGAGCTAGAAGAACTTCTTAAAAAAACGGGAAAAGAAAGCTTGCTTCCGCTTGTTTCACGATTTGCAAATTCGGCCAATATCTTTTTTGTACGTCAGCCGGGCCCGTTTGGTACGGGTGATGCCGTTTTAAGAGCGGAATCAATTATCGGAGATGAGCCTTTCATGGTTATATATCCTGATGATGTATTTTTAAGCGAGATTCCTTTTACAAAGCAAATGATGGAAATCCACGACCAAACAGGGTCTTCCGTTTTAGGCCTAGAGGAAGTGCCGCAGGATAAAGTTTCGGCTTACGGTGTAATACGTCCTGGCGAAAAGGATAACGACAAAGTTGAAATCACTGAGTTTGTGGAAAAGCCAAAGGCTGAAGAAGCACCGTCAAACTTGGCTTCAGTAGGCAGATATCTTTTAACTCCTAATGTTTTTAAATATCTAAAGGCAGTCGAGCCTGCGCCTAACGGCGAATATTATATTACAAACGGCATAAATGAGCTCTTAAAAACCGAGAAAGTTTACGGAAAAGTTTTTAAAGGCCGCCATTTTGATACAGGAAACAAGATTGGGTATCTTAAAGCAAATCTTTACGAAGCCTATCAGGATCCAAGCCTAAGAGGCGAAATGATGCAATTCATAGGCGAACTTAGTGAAGATAGCCAGGTGAAGACAAAGCTATGAATCTTCGATATATCTTATTTGCGTCACTGGCCTTTGCCATTACTTACATAATCACCCCCTTTATAATGAGGGTGGCTTTAGAGATTGGCGCTTTCGACCATCCGGAAGAAAGGCGGGTTAATAAGACATCGGTGCCAAACATCGGTGGCTTGGCGATTTTCGTGGGATTTATTACGGCCTTTGTTTTTTCGGAGGAGCTTTCGCGGGAAATGCTTGGCATTATTTTAGGTGGCACCTTAATGCTTATTATGGGTTTTGTCGATTCTATTGTTGGTCTTAAGGCTCTTCCGAAGCTCATTTCTCAGGTTATCGGAGCTTTGGTTCTTATTAGTTTTGGGGTTAAGATAGATATCCTTTCTAACCCGATAGACGGCGTCTATGCGCTGGGCGACCTTTCGGTCCCTCTTACCATCATTTGGGTGGTGGGTATGACGAATGTTATTAATTTTATCGACGGTCTTGACGGCCTTGCGGCCGGGATTGTTTCTATCTCGTCGGGAGTTCTTGCCGTAATCGCTTTTCTTACCGGCAGACCGGAAATTTTGCCAATGGCGATGTATCTTGGCGCCTCTAGTCTCGCTTTTCTCAGATATAATTATCATCCGGCTCAGATCTTTATGGGCGACGCCGGTTCTCAGTTCTTGGGGTTTGTGCTGGCTGGGATGGCAATTCTTGGCACCTTAAAGTCAGCCGCTTTTATTTCTCTTCTAATCCCGATACTTGCCGTTGGCGTTCCAATAATTGATACGGCTTTGGTTGTTTTAAAGCGCGCCAAGAATAAGCAGAAGGTTTACCTGGCCGATAGAGAGCATCTGCATCATTTATTTTTAGGCCAGGGATATGACCAGAAAAAAGCGGTTCTTATGATGTATGCCTTAAATTTAATTTTAGGGGTCGTTGCCATCATTTCGACCCAGGTCACTAAAACACAGTCTATATTTTTGTTTGTGCTGGCCGTTTTGTTTATGATCTCAATAAGAAACGTCACATTTAAAACAAAAAAGGAGATAAAAAAATGAAGTACGTTTTAGGACATAAAAATCCGGATACCGATTCGATTATCTCGGCAATTGCTATGGCTGACTTTTTGGGTGATGGTTATATGCCGGCAAGAAGCGGAGACCTTAACAAAGAGTCCTTGTTTGTTTTAAATGAGTTTGGCATAGAATCTCCTGAATTACCAGAGCTTAATGAAGTCGAAGGCTTTGTTTTAGTTGATCATAATCAAGAAGCTCAAATGTTCGATGGATTAGATAAATCAAAGATAGAAATGATTGTGGATCATCATAATCTAGGAGGTTTAGCGCTTTTATCCCCGATCTTTATACGTATCGAGCCTACGGGATGTACCGCAACAATTATTTATAAGCTTTATAAAGAAGCAGCAAGAGAAATTCCAGAAAATATAAAAAAACTGCTTCTTGCTTCCATTCTTTCAGACACTTTAAATTTCAGTTCGCCTACAGGAACGGAAGCGGATAAAATGGTGGCTAATGAAATTGCCAGAGAAACAAGCATCAAAATCGATGAATTTGCAGCTAAAATGTTTAAAGCCAAAAGTGATTTAACGGGCATGCCGATTTCTAGGGTTGTTTCAGCTGACTATAAAGAATTTGAAATGGGTAAATTCAATGTTGGCATCGGCGTTTTTGAAACCGTAGATCCTGCCCCTGCCCTGGAAAGAAAAGGTGAAATTGTCGAGGCAGTAAGAGAGCTTCAGCAGGAAGCCGGCGTCGACTATATATTTTTTGCAGTAGTTGACATTGTAGTCGATATGGCGTATCTTATAATGCCCACCGATAAGGAAAAAGAAGTGGCAACGGCTATATTTAAAGGAGATTTGGAAGATGACGTCTTAAAGATTCCCGGCGTTGTGTCTAGAAAAAAACAAATGGTGCCGTCACTTCAGAAATATTTGGAAAATGTTTAAAGAATTCGAAGCTGAAATCAAGAAAATAGGCAAGAAAGAAGTTACTTTAGATATTGGCGGAAATCTGGTAAGCTTTCCTAAAGAGTTATTACCTTTAGAAAGCCAAAATTCCGGTAAAGTCTACTTCTCGCTATCTAGCGAGAAATATTCCCAGGTAGTTAATTTATTAAACGAGTTGTTAATTGGCAGCGAAGAAGAAAAAAAAAGCTAAAGAGAAAATTAAAAAAAGAGACTTGGATCTTTTGCTTGCTTTGCTTGGCTTTTTTGCTTTTATCTCTATCGTTTTTTTAGCAAGTACTTTTTATAGTTCTAACCGTATTTATTCCGGTATCTATATTGCCGGAATCGACGTTTCCGGAAAAACCAAAGAAGAAGCAAAAAGTCTTCTTGATGACAAAATCATAAATTATGAGGGTGCAAAGTTCGGCAACCGTAAAGTTAAGGCGACAGATATCGGCATCACTTTTAACGTAGACAAAACTGTAGACACGGCTTATTTTTTTGGTCGGAGCAGCAACATTATCAAAGGCTTTAAAGAAAGATTTAAAGCTGGTTTAAAAAGACAAAATATTGGGCTCGAGCTCGAAACAAACGAAAAACTTAGCGCATTTATTTTGGATGAAACAGACAAATACAATACCAAAGTTGGCTCTTCTAAAATTGCTTGGAAAGAAGGGATAGAGTATACGGAGGGTGAAAACGGAAAGCGTATTTTAATTACCGAAACAAAATTGGCACTCCTAAATAACGTCAAGAACTTAAATGATAACGAATCCTTAAGAGAAGAAGTAGTAAAGCCGGACATCATTCTTAATAAAAAAGATATTGCTATGATCGAGGATAAAGTAAAAAAACCGATTGTTATAGATGAAAACGGCAAGTCTCGGCAGATTAATCCCGGGGACATGATTGGGTGGTTTATTTTACATAATGAGAAGGATGATTATGCTTTAACGGCTTATCTATGGCCAAAACATCAAAGTACCAAGGTAACTGCTACAGTAAATTCTGAGGAAGTGAGTCGGTATGTCGAGAAACTATCTAAGGGAATTGATGTTTCTGCCAAAAACGCTGTGTTAAAAGTCGAAAATGGCAAGATAGTGGTAGACCAAGATTCTAAAGATGGTTTGGAGCTGGACAAGGCTGATGCTACAAGCCATATAATAAGTGCCGTAAATGGCAGCGATAAGACCGTGAGGTTAAAGGTGGCAACCAAAAAAGCGGAGGTCAGAGAAGACAATTTGGCAGAATTAGGAATAAAGGAGCTGGTTTCGGTAGGAACGTCTAATTTCTCTGGAAGCCCTTCTAATCGAATCCATAATTTTAAAACCGGGGCTTCTAAGTTTAATGGCGTCATTATAAAACCGGGTGAAGCGTTTTCTTTTAACAAAATATTAGGTCCGGTGGATGCTTCTACCGGTTATTTGCCGGAACTTGTTATTAAAGAAAACAAAACGGTGCCGGAATACGGCGGCGGGCTTTGCCAGGTTTCTTCCACCTCGTTTAGAGCAGCCCTAAATGCCGGTTTTCCGATCTTGGAGCGAGTGAATCACGCTTATCCGGTGGTTTACTATTACCCTCTTGGCACGGATGCGACGATTTATCTGCCGAGTCCCGACTTTAAGTTTAAAAACGATTCGACGAGCTACATCTTAATTCAGACTAGCGTCTCGGGAAACACGCTAAAATTTGAGTTTTACGGCACTAAAAAACCGGTTGTTTCTAAGTTTGCGAGCAATCCGGAAGGCCAGGACGCAGTCCTCAAAGTAGAAGATATTAAGCCTCTTCTTTACGACCAGGAATGGGCCGGCAAAGGATCCGTTAGGTCTATCTGGTATCGTTTGCTCTATGAGGGCGATAAATTAATTAAGACGGATACTTTTAGATCCAGCTATGAATCGCCGGACAAATATCCGCATTAGGCTGAGATAAAAAAAGCTTATGAGAAACAAAAAAAGGATGAAATTAGAAGGGATATTGCTTTTAAAGAAATATGGGTTGCCTCATCTCCCATTCTTTGTTTTGAAGCCTCAAAAAGTTGAAGAGCAAATTAAATTTTTTATGAATGAGCAGAATCTTTCCCTTATTTTGATTAGAACCATTGAAAAAAATAACGAAATGTTTGCGCCAAGCATTGTTGATGCTAATTTAGATAAAAATCTTCCAGACATAAAAAGATTCCTTAACAAAGGATATAAAGTAATTATTAGCCATCCAGGAAATACTCTTTTTAACACGCATAACATAAATATTGTAAGGTTGGGTAGTGAAATTACAATTGAGGCGGTTGGGCCGGGATTTATAGCCCCTGACTTAAATAGAAACGGCTATATTCATGAAAGGTTGTTAGTTAAACTTAAACCCACTTTCGAAATTGAAAGACAATTTTTGGTTAGTGACGAGAATTATCAAAAAGATTGTTTTAAAAAGTTAAAACAAAAAGACGAAGAGCTGGTAAGAGCTAAGAAAGGATATTTGCTTAAGTTCAAACACTACCCTCCCCTGAGCCAAACAGAGATTAGTTATTGTCTTAAGTGTTTATCTATTCTTGATAAGATTAGTAATGATCTTGGGTACTCCAATTATGTAGTCTCGATGGGTTTTGTAAACATGGATGGCAAAGGAGAAGAACCATATTTTTGGGACATTTACGGAATTAGCTAAATTTGGTTATTGACGTTTACTCATAAGGCTGCTAAAATTATATCTAATGAAGAACATGCCTGACCGAAAATTTAATTACTTTTATTTTTGGTTTAGAGAGCCCCAAGCTTTGTAAGCGGTTTTTCGTTATTCTTATCAGATTGTCCGGCTTGCAAGGCGCGGGCTTTTTTGATTGTACATGAAAAACTAAATATGGTCTTTTGATATGTCATGAAAAGGCACTATAGGAAGGAGAAACTATGGCGGTTGTTAATGTACAAATTGAGGAAGTTAAATGGATGCTTTCTGAGGCTGTTAATCAAGTTCTTAAGGCCAAGGAACAAAAGGACATTGTTGCACTTCAAGAGACATCAGAGGCCCTGATGGACATTATCCAAGAGAACGATATCTCGAGGAGACAAGGAATAAAAATGCTTATCCATCATGCAGTGGGATTCTTTGATGAAACAGGAGCCCCGCTTGGCTATAATGGTCGAATGCCTGAAGGTATGACTCAAAGAATAGTCAATCAGAGGATAACAGTTTTTGTGAAAGTATTGGATAAGGTACAGATAATCACTATATGAAAGCAGGTAAAACATGACGCACAATTCTTTGATACAAGATGACATAACAGGTAGAAAAAGCGATAGTGTAAGAATGATTGCAAATTTTGTTGAAAAGTGCTTTAGCGCCAAAGGAATGTCTCAAGGCGCCCTTGGATCGCTTCTGGGTGCGGCTCTATCATTTAATAAGATTCGGGCAAATGGGAGTGTAAGTCCTGGTCTTTCCTATGCGATCGGAAGAACTGTACACAAGGTTTTGGGAGGAGAGAATGCCTCTAGGCTAACTGATGGTTATACAGACGAGGATGTGGTGATTGCCACTACGGGTATTTTTTTCGAAAAAGTACGCAGCGAAAGCGGTATTGGCATTGCCTTTGCGGGTTTATCTGATGGAAGTTTGCCAGTTGATGAGAATACAATCATTATTCTCGGCGAAAAAATCCTCAGCATTTATGCTAGTCAAAAAATAAAGGCTAGCGATCTTGTTGCGGCGATGTAAGAACTCATATCAAAGACCTTTCAAAAATCTGGTAGTCCGGAGGCTAAATTTATCAGTCTCCGGACTCCCAACACACTAAGCAAAAATTATTATCGAACTATTGATTTTACAGGTATTTTCTGTTATCATTTATCAGTATTTTGAAAGAGTTTTTGCTTTTTTTGTTCCTGTATTTGGAATAAACCGCAAAACATATAATATGATCCCGGGTAGCTCAGTGGTAGAGCAGTTGGCTGTTAACCAATTGGTCGTCGGTTCGAATCCGACCCCGGGAGCCAGTTAGAACTATCATGTATCAAAAGCATCGTATCAAACGGTGTTTTTGCTTTATATAAGAGTTTTTTGTCCTTCAATTCTAGGTTCTGAAGTATGTAATTTAATAATTGCCTTTTTTCTGCCGGTTCAGAACTTTCAAATATTTCACGAGCTCGTTTGGCAAGGTTTAAGATACTATTTGCAGTAATATGATGCTCTTGATTAGCCTTATGATGTTTGTTTATACTTTCCATCATTTTAGATTGTTTTTCAGTATATTCCTTAAACTTTTTGTTGTAGAAATCCTCAGTAATACTACCGTCATATTTTTCATCCGTGAGCTTACTAATACGATTTTCAAATCTATTGTATTCTTTCCATAATTCTTGAACGCTGTTCTTAAAGAAACGGTTCTCAGCTTTGTTCGTTTGCTTTAAGTCCTCGGTTAACTCTTTTATTTGCTCGTCTGTTAATTGAATATTATCCAAAATTTCATAGATTTGTTTTAAAAGGTCTTCTTCTTTGACGTAAATCCTTTTTGGATGAATCCTGTGATAGTTGGTGCAACTGTAATATGCATGCCCCTTAGAGGTCTCAGGGGTGATTGTGCAACCGCAATCAGCACACTTTATCATGCCTCGAAGAACAAAGGGCTTAGCGGCATATTTAAAGGGTTTTTTATGCCATCCGGCACTAACCGCTTGGGCCTTATCAAATAAATGCTTAGTAATTAGCGGAGGGTATTTATGAGGATATAATTCGCCTTTAATCCTCATTATTCCGTAATAGAACGGGTTGTTTAGAGTATGTTTTACCATACTTATGGTTAAGGGTTTTGGGTCTTTTGATTTGCTTTTTAGTCCTACCTTGTCCAATTGTTCTTTAATTTGCCTCATTGAATAGTTACCTGAAGCATATAGCTCAAACATTTTTATAATAAAGGGGCTTCTTATCTCATCAACTTCTATATCTTTATTACCCTTTTCGTCTTCTGTATTGATGTAGCCAATTGGAGCCCAGCCAGCCCATTCGCCATTTTTAATTTTAGTTTCGTTGGCTCTTTTGACATTATCGCTTGTAGTATCGGAATAGTATTTGGCAAGGCTTACGCCCATCGTAAATCTAAATAAATCGGTGGCAGGTGAATCTCTATGCAAAACGATATTATCAGAAGGAAAATGTAGTTCAATTTTGCCAGTTCTTCTTAAATCCTCTAGAGTAACTAATTCTTTACTAAAGCTTCTTGTTAAACGATCAATCTTATCACAACACAAAACCATCTTTTCCTTTGATTTTTGAAGCATTTCAACAATTTCCTCAAACTGCTGCCTTTCGGTTTTCCAAGCCGATTCGTCAAAACTAAATTCCTTAACTACATCCAGTTTTTTCTCTTGGCAGTATTTCTGCAATCTTATTAATTGGGCTGGCAATGAGTGATTTGCTTCCTTTTGTTCTTCAGTTGAAACTCTGGCCAAGATTATTGCTTTCATAAGAGCTCTTCAAATCTCTTCCAATTTTTATCTTGCTCAATATTACCGTCTCGGAAATCATAACTTGAAGTGTCGTTGTAATACCAGATTCCGGAAACTTTAACTACAATACCGCCAACATAGCCAGATCCAAAATCATTTAACTTTTGTGCTAATGCGCCTGCTTTATCTTTAGTCTCCTGAGATTTGGCAGTTTCTCCCTCTTTGGTATCAAAAATCCCAATTCGTCCATCTTTGAATAAAATTATCCAATCAGGATAAAAGAGAGCTTCCTTATTGTCGGTTGAATTAAAATATTTAATTGCATAATAAGATTTGCCATAATCTCCATTTTTAAACCACCAATCAATTGAATCATCTAGGTTATCTATATAATCCTTAAAGTCTAATTCGTTCTTTTTTCCTTTAAAATCTTTTTTAGGTAGATAAAATTTGCCGAGAGCGCAAATCTTCTGGGATATTTCTTCGTAATCTTCAGTGAAAGAATATTGACCTTGAATAGAAAAAATAGGTGCTTCCTTTTGCTCGTGAGCAACTTTTCTTTCGTTGATTATTTGTTCACATAATGGCTTAAAGTCAATCAAGGCTTGTGTTATTGCTGGTCTAAATTTGCTTGAAGCACCTTTATTTATGTCCTTAACAAAAATTCTATAAAAATGGTCGCTATTCTCGCTAACTGTATGGTTTAGCCAGACTCTTATCGCCGATTTAATAGTGCTCCAAGATCTTGCAATATTCGTGTATTTTGCTTTTTCGTTGTCTTGCTCCTGCAAAAGTTGATAGCAGATATAATTAAAAGTTTTCTCAACATCATTAGTGGACATTTCAATTTCAAGATCCTTACCTTGTTTACTAAATTCATAATTCAAATGATCAAAATCTTCAAATTTTGCGTTTACAATAATCTGGTTCGTTAGCTTTCCATCTAAATCAATTCCCTTATTCTCTAATTTCCTTTGAGCTTTTCCCAAAATATCATCCTGCGTTATACCAAAATATCTATTCATCGAATCAATAAAGCCTTTTTGAAATTTATAAGATCTTGGGATGTCTCCATAATCAACTCGAGAAATATACTCTGACTGTAACGAAATATTTTTTACGCCTTCTTTAATATTCGAAAAGTTGACAAAAGGTTTGTTCCTTGCTGATTGGTCTGGTATTTCAACCTCATTACGCTTGTAATTGGTATATAAATGACCAGTTCTCAAGTTTTCGTTATTCTTATAATCCTCTTTTAATTCAGGTTCAGGCATTCTTAATATTCGGCCAACTGTTTGGGTATAAAATGTATTTGATTTTATCTCCCTAAACATTATGAGGACGGAGGCTCTGGGACAGTCCCAACCAGTCCCAGCCGCTTGTTTAAATAACATAACTTCAACGTCACTATCATTTTCAGTTATTAAATCCATATTTTCCTGTCTACCATCAAACCATTTAGCAATTTTTGTTTCAGGGATTCCAACTTCTTTTAAGTAATCACAAACAACAGACTCTTTAGTTTCCTTAGCCATCTCGATCAATTTATTGTCATCATTAGGTAATTGTATAAGCATCAAAGGGTTAATATCTTTACCTAGAGACTTTAACTCTTCTTTTAGTTCGTTTCTTTTCTGGATTCCAAGATCAAGCAGGACTTTATCAAAATCTTGCCCTTGATGCCTCTCAAGATCTTCTTCCGTTTGAATGACAATCTTTTCTTTAATCAATCCTTCTTCGACAACCTCTTTCCTATCAACATTTATCATCGATCCAAGCTCATATGCTTCCAATGCATCTTCTTTACTGGGGGTGGCAGTGACGTGCAGAATTATCTTAGGATTTATGTAGTCAATTACCTCTTTAGCCAATGTTGTGCCTTTGTTTTTATGGGCTTCATCAATAATAAGAATAATCTCCCTCTCATCGGCCTGAGTTCCATCAATAAAATCTTCCCAATACGCCCCTTTCTCTTTTCGCATAATCTCCTCGTCAGGCCTTCTTAATACTCTAGTTTCGGCACTCTTAGAAACTATCTTTTGCCAATTAAGGAATATAATGTCATTATTAGATAACTTTCCCTTGTTGATTTCATTTACAGTTAACAAATTGTTTTCAAGGTTATTCTCAAAATACTCTTCAAATTTCTTTTTACTTTGCATAGAGAGATCGTCACTAAACGTGATCCAAATAAATGATTTTTCTTCTTGCCATTGTGGAAGGTGGTTTAAGCTGCGAATTAAATTTGCAGCCATAAAAGTCTTCCCGCTACCAGTAGGCGATTTTAAAACAATAGGCAGTGCTCTTCCGTCTTCTTTCCATAACTTAACAAAAATATCTGATAACTTATCGATTGTTTCTCTCTGAAATTGTAATGGATTAAATTGTTTCATATTACCTATATCAAGTTATAAATTTGTTTATAAATTTCTACTATTGGCTGAGGAATGGTTTTTATTCGAACATTTTTCAAGTCCTCAAGCTCATAAATAGACTCGTCTGATTCCCAGCTAAAGACATAAACAGAGATTTCTTTACCCCGAATGCCCCGAACTTCTTCAATAAACTCGTCATATTCATCCATTTCTTCTCTGAAGTAAATGGCAGTAAAACGATCTTTATCTTTAAAAATTTGATAGTATTGGTTTTTCTTTTGTTCATAGAGGGTATTCTCTGCAATGGCTAATAATTCCCCAGCATTATAGGCTAACTCTAACTTATCTTTGTCAGTGGAGTGCATTATGTTATTTTCACCTACGAAATCTGCCCTATAGAACTTAACGGAGTTGCCAAGACCACCCTTCTTATCTTCAATGTTCTTCTCTCCGACCATCTTTAGTAAGCCGTCATTAATAGACTTAGAAATCTTGTCCCACCTCTTTGACTCTTCGTTTTCTTTGGTAATACCGTCAATTTCTTCCAATATAGCATCGGCTTTCTTTAGGTCGGTAAGTGTAAGTGTCTTTTCAAATAGGACTTGTTTCTCTTTTCCAGAAAAATCATATCCATTTATCACATTTCTTATCCGTGGGTAGCAAACTTCTGACATTATGTTGTTCTCATTATCCGTGACTAATATAAATTGTCTTTTGCCGTCATCTTCTCTGTTAAGGTCTAATAGCGCGTGTCCTGAAGTTCCAGAACCAGCGAAAAAGTCGAGCATAATCGCATCTTGCTTGTTTATTGATCTCAGTATTTCTTTTATAAGTTCTATGGGTTTGGGATAAGGAAAAACATTGTCTTGCCCTAAAATCTCATCTAATAACTGTTTTCCAAGTTCATTATAGCCAGCATTAAGCCATAGATTGGTATTAACATTTTTAGAGTCTTCGTCACGATAAGACTTCTCATTTGGGAAGCCGTTGGAGTTAACGAATAAGCGATTGTCTTCTACTACTTTTTGAAACTCACCATTTGTATCCGTTTTTCTCCACTGACCATCTACTCTTACATCGTTCTGCAGAATGCCATTTTTGATAATTGGTTCATCAAGGATATTAAGATAGGCAAGTTTATTCCTAACTGCCTGAAGTTTGCCCTTTTTCCATACCTTGCACTCAATTGGAGTCCCTTTAGGCACGGTTTGTGTTCTTCTCTTTCTGTCATCAAATGTGAAGAGAGGAGAGGGTTTAAAAGAACCTCTTTCATCAGTTCTTGTTCCCTTCATACCTCTAACGAGTTTAATAGGCTTCTCGTTGAAATATACTAAAACATACTCAGCAGATTCGGAAATTGTGTTCGAAGCGTTCTGTGGTTTTTGGTTCTTCTTCCAGTGAATTATATTGTGAGAATCTTTTTCCCCGAATATTTCATCGCAAAGTAGTTTCAATTGTGCAATTTCGTCATTTCCGATTGAAATAAACATAACACCATTGCTCGTTAGTAATGTTTTTGCTAACTCAATTCTCTTTTTCATAAATGATAACCAATAACTGTGTCTGTAGGGGCTATCTTTGGGGACATCTGTTCCGTCTGGGTATTTATCAAGGATGCGCTTATCTTTGTATCTAAATCCGTCATTCCCCGTGTTGTAGGGGGGATCAATATAGATTACATCAACCTTGCCCTTATGCGTGTAATTCAAGCAAGTCAGGGCGTGATAATTGTCACCTTCAATTAAAAGATGGGTTGGTTTATCGTCATTATTTTCAATAGCAAGAGATTTTTCTTCTTTAAGGATAGGTATTTTATTTTCAACATCGTCCTCAAAAGCTTCCGGAACATCTACCCAAACCAATCCATACCTTTGCTTTTTAATGTTACTTTTTAGCTTTTCAATCTCTTTGGAGAGTTGCAAAATCTGGTTATTTTTTTCTTCTAACAAATTTCTTTGCTTATTTTTTAGGAATACTTCGTAATCTTCTTTAGAAACCCTAAAATCCTTGCCTGTTTTATAAGCATTCAATTTCCCAGAGTTAATATACCTATAAATAGTCATTATATTGACTTTTAGTTTATCGGCTAGCTCTTGGGCTGTATAAAATTCTTCGTTCATATAATAACACCTAAATAAAACTATACTTTACTTTTCTTTACACATCAAATCATTTTCTGTGGATAAATTATCTGTGCGAAAAGGTTCAAAGCGATCAATTTGTTGCTTTATTTCCGGTATAAATTTCCAAGTAGGATTAGCAAAAATTTCATCATCAAGCATCTTGATATATTTTTTTACCGTATCCCAATTGCTTTTGGGTTTATGGCTATCAATTGTTTTTCTAAATCCTCTCATTCCTTCCTCATCTCTACAAAGCGAATAAAGGCCAACAATATTGATAGCTTTTATAATTTTTATCTTTGGATACCTCCGAAGTATCAACTGTAATATATCTTGTGGGTTACTATTGATGTTAAAGATAAATTGGTTGTCGCTAAAAAAATCATTCCAGTATTGGTTAATAATTTTTTTGCATAATTCTTGTTTAAAGATCTCTTTGAACGGAGGATTTGGGGCATATCCCAGTTTTTCCAATTGTTCATTCATTTTTCGTTTTGAGCTTAATCTTACTTCTAGCCTCAACACTTCAAGTCTTTTGTTTTCCTTCTGAATATATTCAAACAAATCTATTTGTTGAGGTGTCCGGTCTTTGTCTGTTGCTCTGCTTTTAGGTTTTTTAAGGTCATTGATTTTATCGTAAAGAACAAAGGAATGAGATTTGGTATATAACTGCAAAATTTCGCCATTTCTAAATTTCTTTTCGTCAAGATCAAACCTTTTACTTAAATCTATTTTTCTTAATTCCCTTATTGCAAAACTTGCCGTATAGCCTCCGCTTAGTGCTATGTTTTTTGACGGGTGAAAAGATAAAACATCAGCTTCTTCAATGTTCAGCGTCAAAATCCATACTCCCATACTTTTCATTCGTTCCTGTAATGTTTTAACAACGTTATCAAAATTAGTTTCTTCTAACTCGTCTAAGTTATTATTAAAAATTATCTTTGGAGCAGAAAATTCAATCGTTATAGTAAATACCCTACCTCTTTTAATTAGCGTCAGCCTAGGCTTATAAATCCCATCTTTTTTATCCTGTGCCGTTGGATTATTCATCCATTTTTTAAATGACGTTTTCGTATTAAACACTTCTTCTTTAGTTGTGTTAAACATTTTAAAGTCAATCATAAAGCACTTATCAATATGAATTTGTAAGATTATGGTATCCAGCATTTCATTACTTTTTTCTTAAATACATTTTTAAATTAATTTAATATTTCTTTAGCCTTTGATATTATTGCGTCCTCAATTAGTTTGCTTGTTTCTTTATTGATTGGATGAAAAATATTCATATCTTTATTGCCGATTTTCTTAGTGGGGTAGGTAATCCTATAACCGCTCCCATCTCTCTTCTTGTGTATCCCAATAGAAGCCAAATATAGGCTATCGTTAATAACAACACTGCCAAAGGCAACTAAGCCGTTATTTGCTTTGATCGGGATAATTTGTATTTCCGTTATTTTCATATAAATGTGGGTTAACTCTCATATCAATTTCTAAGAGCAACTTAAAAAAGCCAGTCAAATTGTATTTGGCTTCAAGTTTTTCGTTTGTTAATCTGTCGCTCTTTGTTTCTTCCATAGTTTTTAAAATAAAAAATAACCTTATATTCCAAAGGTTATTTCATAGATAAAAATAAGTATAAGAGCTTTATGTGTTACATATCATTTCTTGTGCACTACACTTCTTTTCTTTTTTGCTTCTCAAGCGATATTATTTTTGCAATATGTCCATCGTCTAAGAATATATTTTTATCGGCTAGAAGCTCCCTAACCTCCTTTAATGTTTTATCTCTATTTTGGTATATAAAGTCATTTCGTTCCTGAGTCGATTGGTTTTTGGCTTTAACTCTACCAATTTTTATATTTTTGTCCTTATATTTGTTTTGCAAAAATTCAATTTCTTTTTTCCAAACAATTTTGTTTTTTATAAAATCAATTAAATCTCTTTGGCTAGCATAAGGGCTTATTCTTATGGCAATAGGATAAGCCATATCATCGCTTTGTTGAACAAATTCACTAAATGGGTCTTCTTTTTCTTTAATAACATCGGATACTATAAATAATCCGCAAGCTCCAAGTTGGTTTGATAACTCAATATAATTATAAAAAACATAACGAAGCACTACGTCAGAAAAATCGAAATTATGAAGTTGATATTTACGACATATTTTCTCGATTATTTCATTTCGAAGGGCTAGTTCTTTTTGAAAATTGTCTTCAAAAATTGTGTTTCGTGGAGGAAAACGATAGCAACCGTCTTCATCTGGCTTGTAACCGTTCGGAGGAATTTCGTATTTTTTTCTTAGCTCTTTTATAACATCGTTAAAGTATTCTTTCTTGGTGATATCCAAAAAGTAATTCCACATTTTCTGAAAACCCTTGTTATCAAAATATATTTGATGTATCTTTTCATATTCTTTTAGCTCCTCATCGGAAAATCGCCCTTCATTAAATTCGTCAGACATAATTCATCACTTCTTTATTTAATTCTTATTAGTTATTATTATAGCATTATAGAATTTCTGTAAATCTTTCCTATAATAAAGTATAATTTTATTAGACAAGCATTATTATTTAATAAGAATAAGCTTTAGTAGAGGAAACAAAAATGGATAAAGTAAATGCAATCGACATAGCTAATTATTTTGTGGTATTGGCAAGCCATATAGACGAGAACGATTTGACAAACTTAAAGCTTCAAAAGCTTCTTTATTTTGCTCAAGGTAAATATATCGCTCAATACAAGAATCCTATTTTTGATGAAGAAATAGAGGCTTGGGCCTTAGGCCCAGTTGTTAAAAATGTTTATAGTGCATTCAAAAGTTGTGGGAATTTCCCCATTACTGTTTTTGATGTTCCTGCCGAACCGCAAAATATATCCCAACAACTAGGTGATTTTCTAAATAAGATTTGGGAAGATGTTGGTAAGTTTTCTGCTTCTTTTTTAGTAAAACAAACCCATAAGCCAAATACGCCTTGGAATAAGTTTTATCAAGAAGGGGAAAATAATATTATACCGAAAGCTGAGATTGGTAGCTACTTTAAAAGTAACGATATATAAAATGGCAAAGCGTGGTTTTCTCCCTTGTTTTTCTAATTATAAATATTCTCATTTTCCGGTTGAAAAGCTTTATCTAGATGATACCCACGTTATTAAGGTTAAAAATTTAATTTCCGCATTGATAGACTCAGAAAGCTTATTGGAGCTAAAAAGTAAAGGCGTTGGGGCGGACATTCAACCGGTTAGGCCAAATAGCAAAGAGGGTAAAAGGCTAGTCAATTTGTTCGGATATGAGAAGAATCTCTTTAGGGTAGACTATGGGAAAAGCGCTTTTAAAATTATTTTTGGGTTATCTAACGATGATAGAATGGCTTTCTTTTTCGCATTTGATATAGACCACTCTACTTTTAAAGTCTCTTCAGCTAAAAGATAAGACATATTTTATCTAGCAGGAAATTTTTGAATGTTAATTTTTTTGTAATTGAAATTGCGATATTCTTTGAAATATTTCTAATTCTTCAGCAATCTTCTCCCAATCCAAAGTTCTAAACACGTTTTTGTATGGGAGCCAATGTAAAAATCTGGAAAAATGCCTTTAGATAGGCATTTTTTAGTATGTGGAAAAGTAAACCCCGGATAGGATTCGAACCATAAGCCTGTTTTTTTGCTTTGCCAAGCCAACTCAATGGTTTGAACCCAACCTTTAGATACTTGACTAAAATACGTTTTTATGATAATATAAAGCGTCAAATAAACACTTGTTTATTTCGATGCCCCTTTAGAACCTGCATCAAAAGTTTCTACTTCAGAACTGACACTTCTCTTTATTCCTCAGGTAGCTGGGATATAGATTAATCCTTTTGTTTTATTTCTTGATGCAATAACCAGGTAATAAAAACTGTTGCTTGATTGTTGCATCAAGGGAAAAGTAGGATTCTCGCCTAGCGAGCCAGTTAAGGAGGAAATAAGGTGAAAAGTAAAACATCGCATGTTCAGGAAGCATTAAAGGCAAACAAGGACATCGAGATCGTGGAAATACAGGAGAGCAACTATCTGCCGGGCAAAAATGGCTTTAGCCACACGTTTGATATTTATGTGGCTCCTAAGCAAGGTATCTACGATGCCGAAAAACTTCAAGCCCTGATGGAAGCGCTCGTTCCCGATTTAGAGCCAACCATGTCAGACCGTTTTTGGGAAAGCGATTCTCAGATGTCTTTCGGAAAGCTCTACTTCGATGAAACCATTGGCACAGAGCACACACGACGCGAAATCACGCTTACAGATGCAGGCTTGCAATCAACCGAAGGGTTTGTTGAAGGCAAAAAGGTGATCGAGTCAACGCAAGACCTTCGGCGGCGTACATGGGTAAGGCTTTATCCCAATGTCCAAATTGCGGCTTTTGCAGTCGATGGGCAAGATCAGTGGAGCATTGACAAGAAGGACCTTATAAAATACCAAGGGACTTTTACCCGGCTAATGAACAGGTTCTTTGCAAAACGAAAATAATCGGTCGCTTCCATCCTTCTGCGGTAGAAAACATCATAAGGGTTTGCGGGGCTGTCCCCAGTATTGATTTATTGATACTGGGGACGTTTCTTTTAAAGAGGGCTTTGGCTATAATATATTAAGCAGTTGCATAAAGGCACAACTGCTCCAAAAGTTCGATCCTTACTTCTCTAAAAAACCTCAGTTTACATTGAGTTTACATTGAAAATATTGTTGTTTACATTGAGTTTACGTTATACTATAATAGTCGTACAATAAGAAGGATTCATATGGATATTAAGAAAAAAGTGACACAAACAATATTTAATGTCGCACATGTAAAAGGAAAACTTGGTCTTTCTGATATTTTAGCGAATTTAGACATAGAGGTTTCTAGGCAATATATTACCTCGATATTAAAGGACTTGGTCCAAAAGGGTGAACTCATTCGTTCTGGAGGCGGTCGTTTTACCGAATATGCGCTTCCTCGGGATGCGGATCTTTTAAGAAATAGAACCCACATCAGACTTAAAAATGTTAATTTGCAGGAACATGAGATTTTAGATCGAATCCAAAAACAAACGCCTTTCCTGGGCAAGCTAACCGAGAATGTTTTAAGCATCTTTACTTTCGCGTTTTCAGAGATGCTTAATAATGCAATTGAGCATTCCCTGTCTTCAGAAATCGACATAGAAGTTATTAAAGAGAATAATAATTTAAAGTTTACCATCTCGGACTCTGGCATTGGGGTTTTTAGAAACATTATGAAAAAGAGAGGCTTAAAATCCGAACTGGAAGCAATTCAGGATCTTTTAAAAGGCAAAACAACAACGGCGCCTCAAGCTCATTCGGGCGAGGGTATCTTTTTTACTTCAAAAGCGGCAGATATCTTTGTTTTGGATAGTTTTGAATATCGGCTAAGAATAGATAATCTAATAAATGATGTTTTTGTCGAAGATATAAAGCCTGCCAAAAAAGGAACTAGGGTAACGTTTACTATTTCAGTCGAATCAGGGAAACATCTCAGCGATGTTTTTGCTAAATATCAAACGGATTCGGAAGAAATGGCTTTTGATAAGACAGAAATCAGAATCAAACTATATGCCATGGGTACTATTTATGTTTCAAGGTCGCAGGCCAGAAGAGTAACGGTAAATTTGTCAAAATTTAAGGTTATAATTTTAGACTTCGACAAAGTGCCTACAATCGGTCAGGCATTTGCTGATGAAATATTTAGAGTGTTTCAATCAAAACATCCGGATATTGTTATAAAGCCAATCAATATGAATGAAACAGTTAAGTTTATGATTGATAGGGTTGAAAAACCTTAGTTCTTATTTAGTATTAAGCGCTGGCATATAAGCACAAACGCTCCAAAAGTTCGAAGATTGCCCGATCCGGGGAGCCAATATGGTAGAATCTGTAAATTAGCCTGTTTTAGGGCTCTGTAGAGCTAAAATATCGGTTCGAATTTTTGGAAAAGATTGGACCAAAAATAACCCAATTTATCGATAATGGCTCTGAACAGCCATTTTTTTGGTTCGAAGATTGACCGATCCGGGGTCTAAAATCATTGAAATTTGGCTAATATAGCGTTTGTCCATAACCGCTTTGTTAAACTATAATCGAACAACTGTTTGCTGTATAATGAACATGTCTTAGATAACGATTAAGTCAAGGGACTAGATGATGACGAAACAGTCAAGTAATATGGAGAAATTATGGAAATTATTAATATCAGTGGTTACAGCTTAATAAATCTAAATAACGTTAACATTGTTCTCGGCAAAAATGGATGTGGCAAGAGCAGGCTAATAAGAACAGTAGAGCAGAACCTTCTTTCGAATAATCCTGCTTTTGGTAAAGCTAAATATATAACGCCCGAACGAGGCGGATCCTTAATTTATGAAGCCGGTATTGAACAAAATTTAACAGATAGCCCCTCATGGCTACCCGATACCCGTAGAAATAATCAATATAACCAATTCAGACAGCAAAGCGTAGTGCAGTACAGGAAGTTGGAAACGTTGATATTAAGAGAGATAGAGAGAGGCAAAAGAAGCGATCATGCTTATACATTTGACCTTTATGTAGATAAAATCAATGACTTGCTTGATAATATCAGGATTGCGAGAGATGATACCACTTTTAAAATCTATCAAAAGGGAGATGACACAGAACTTAATGCCGGGATGATTAGTAGCGGGGAAAGTGAATTAATCTCTTTAGGTATCGAATGCTTAGTTTTCAGCAAAGAATGTGTGCCGAACAAAGACAATATGTTATTTCTTGACGAGCCCGACGTTCATTTACATCCAGACTTGCAAGTACGTCTAATGCATTTTCTTATAAATTTGGTTGAAGAAAATGCATTTAAGATTGTGTTGTCAACACATAGTACAGCAATTTTAGGGGCTCTAGAGTCTCAACATAACGCTCATATCGCATTCATGAAGTCAGGGCAAACCTGCTTAGAATTTAAACCAATTACTCCTGTATACAGAAGCATTCTGCCGGTTTTTGGAGCACATCCATTATCGAACATTTTTAATGAAGCCCCATTGCTATTAGTCGAGGGCGAAGACGATGAGCGTATATGGCAGCAAGCGGTTCGGTCATCAAATGGAAGAGTCAAGGTATATCCTTGCCCTACTGGTGGGATTAGTGAACTGAACGATTATGAACAAGAAGCTAAGAACATTATTCAAGCCGTTTATGACAATGCAACGGCCTATTCGTTAAGAGATCGAGATGATAGCGATGGGACGATAGATGACATTCTGCCCGTAGTACGGTTGAAGCTATCATGTAGAAATGCTGAAAATTTGCTCTTAACTGATGAGGTTCTGAGTAAGCTTGGAATGGATTGGGCTGCGCTTCAGGCTGGTATTGAACATTGGCTCGATGTTAACACAGCACACCCTAATTTCTTGGTGATGTCCGGGTTTAAAGAAAGTGATTTTGACCGGATGAATTATGATATTAAAAGCATTAGGAACGATTTAGTGGGCATCACTGGAAGCTCTAAGCCATGGGAAGTAGCAGTTGGACAGACACTTGCAGAACTAGTAGCCGATAATTCTATAGATTTCAACAAAGAGGGAAGCATTTATTCATTCTTAGGGGAGAAGATCATCAATAATCTTATCCCCTAAGGCTACTTAAAAAATGCAAATTATTAGGCACTAGCACATAAGCATAATTGCTCCAGAAGTTCGAAGATTGCCCGATCCGGGGAGCCAGTGTTTTTCGACGCATCAATCAACCCATAAAAATGCCTTCTGTAAAGGCATTTTGTGATGTCTCCCTACGGTTATAGGGTACAGTAATGGGCTAGTTTTGAGCAAGCCGAGGATTTACCGCAATTAATGTTTCTTTTTGTCGCCAATAAATTAGCCCAATAGTCATTACTAACAATAGAGTTATGATTATGCTTCCTTCTGGACCAAAACTACCGCCACTCAATAAACCCTTGTTTGCATCGTTTAGAGCAAGCAGTCCTCTTGTGTTATCGCTTCCATAAATCGGAAAGGTGAAGACATATTTCTGGAAGTAATTCCAACCGATATGGAAACCTATAGGCACCCACAAGCTCTTGAATAAATAAAATGATTGAGCAGCAAACACCCCGAAAAGGAATATGTTGAGCCAGCCGATAAGATGAACACCATGCCAGAAGTGAAGGAAGGAAAATAAGGCAGAGGTTACAAGAATCGCTGATAGGCGATTCTTCCAGGCCAGGATATTTAAGAAATAGCCCCTAAATAACACTTCTTCAACACTAGCTTGAATCATGCTATAGGCAAGGCCTGAAACAAGAATTATAGCTAAGGAAGAGCTAATTGTGTGTTCTGTAAAAGTAACGGCTTTTATGGAAAGAAGAAAGGCGAAGGTAGCCGTCATGAATCCGGCGCCGATAAGCAAACCTATTGTTGAGCGACTAAAAAGCCCCTTTTCCCCAAGGCCTATATCTGCAAAGGTTTTACCGCTCTTTTTGAGTCTTAAATAGACAACTAGCCACACGGTTACAAAAAAGACAAACGTTGATTCGGGTGGGAGCCTCTTGGTTTTAAATACCAGAAGGCCGATCAGCATCACCACAAACAATCCTAGAATGCCTGCAAGGATTGACCACAGAGTAGTTACTGCAATCTCCCTTATAATTTCATAACGGCGTGATTTGCTTTTCATATGGACCTCTTGCTATGCTGTTATAGTACCAACTTACTAAACCATTATAAGTCGGTCAATGACAAAAGGAATCTATTAGGCACCACATAAGCATAATGGCTCTAAATATTTCAAAAAATACGAATCTAAGAATGATGTTTTATCCGGAAAAGACCAACGCGACAAAATACCATTTTAGCCCACGCACGCCTGGTGTATAATGAGGGCGCAAAGTAATGCAAAGCGAATTTACCATTATGAAAAATGATCCTAACTCACAACTAATCATTTATAAATCCGAAGACGGTCAAACTAAAATCGATGTCCGTTTTGACGGCGAAACGGTTTGGCTTACGCAAAAACTCTTGGCCGAGCTTTTTCAGGTTACCGTTCCAACCATTAACGAACACATAAAGAACATTTATCAAGAAGGAGAATTGAGCAAAGATTCAACTATTCGGAAATTCCGAATAGTTCAAAATGAGGGTGGGAGAGAAGTCGAAAGAGATGTTGATTTTTACAACCTCGATCTCATCATCTCCGTTGGCTATCGTGTTAAAAGCTCTATTGCAACAGCTTTTCGTCAATGGGCGACTGCCCGTTTAAGTGAATATATCGTAAAGGGTTTTGTGCTAGACGATGAACGTCTTAAAAATCCAGATCTACCCTTTGACTATTTCGAAGAATTACTTCTCCGTATTCAGGATATACGCACTTCCGAAAAGCGCTTTTACAGAAAGATCACCGATATCTATGCGACCAGCGTTGACTATGATCCGACCGATGAAACAAGTATTCTGTTTTTTAAAACAGTCCAAAACAAAGTCCACTACGCCATTACCGGTCAAACTGCATCCGAGATTATAAGTTCTCGTGCCGATAGCACAAGGCCATATATGGGACTTACTTCATGGCGGGGGACGAAGCCTCGCAAAGACGATGTGACGATTGCTAAAAACTATTTGACAGAGCCGGAACTTCTTGCCCTTAACAACCTTGTCGAGCAATATCTTGTGTTTGCTGAAGGCCAGGCTATGCGACGCGTGCCAATGTATATGAAGGATTGGATAGAAAAACTACATGGCTTCTTAAAACTAAACGACAGAGATATCTTAACCAGTGCTGGTAAAGTATCGCACGAATTAGCAGTAGAAACAGCGGAAAAGCATTTTGATGAGTACAAGAAAAACGAAGCAAAAAGTCTAGACACTGATTTTGACACAGCGGCACTCTCGGCTGCTCAGATAGCAAAGAAAAAGGTTGTAAAAAAGAAGAAGCAATAAGCTTAAGCAGATGCGTAAAGGCACAACCGCTCCAAAAGTTCGAAGATTGCCCGATCCGGGGAGCCAATGTGGCAGAAACTGGAAATTAAGCCGTTTTAGGGCTTTGTAGAGCTAAAATAAAAGTTCGAATAATTTCCGAGATTTGCACAAATAAATAACTTAATTTATCTAGAATGGCTTTTACGAGCCATTTTTTTGGTTCGAAGATAGTCCGATCCGGGGTCAAAAATCATTGAAAAAACAGCCCTTTATTGTATAGTGCAAGCGTCAATTCCTCAAATATTTCTTGCTATTCATGCACATTCCCAACCAATTAATGCTTCCTAGGAAGCTTATTTATACTTTATTCCAAAAAACGTTTATTAGAATAGAAGGAGAGAAACCATGCGAGTATTAGTTGTTGGTAGCGGCGGAAGAGAACATGCTTTAACCAAGAAAATCCTGGAATCGCCTGAAGTAAGTGAAGTATTTGTAGCTCCAGGCAATGGTGGCACTAGAGAAATTGCACACAATGTTGATATTGCAGCCGCTGATTGCTCCCGGCTAGTTCGTTTTGCGAAGCGAAACAGAGTTGGACTAACCGTAGTGGGGCCTGAAGTTCCGCTTGTACTCGGAATCGGAGGATATTTCGATTACCGGAGCCAAAAGATGTTTGGTCCAGGACCTGGCGCTGCCATGCTTGAAGGTAGCAAGAACTATGCCAAGACCATTATGAAACGTTACGGTATTCCTACTGGTGAAAGCTCTCTATTTGCAGAATACCATCATGCTATTGACTTCCTAAAGAAGATGCCCCCACCGTATGTAGTTAAGGTTGATGGTTTAGCTGGAGGAAAGGGTGTAGTTGTCACAAGTGACCTCAAGGAAGCTGAGGCGGCGGTTAGAAGAGGCTTTTCCAAGTCAGAATACATCAATCCTCATGACCTTGTTCTTATTGAGGAATGTCTAGAAGGCTGGGAGCTTTCAATGCTGGCCTTCTCAGATGGTAGGAATATTTTACCCTTGGTTCCTGCTCAAGACTACAAACGTCTGGACACCGAAAAGAACAGTCCTAATACCGGAGGCATGGGTTCATACTCACCAGTGCCAAAGGTAACGCCAGAGCTTTATGAGGAGATTATCGAGTCCATCTTAAAGCCGACCATTACAGCCATGGCAAAAGAAGGTATGACCTACAAAGGGATCATCTACGCCGGACTCATGATTACTGAAGATGGGCCTAAGGTCATCGAGTTTAATTGTCGCTTCGGTGATCCTGAAACTCAAGCAATCATACCGCGGCTCGAAAGCGATATCATGGAGCCTATGCTTGCCGTAGTGGAAGGCGATCTTTCAGGAGTAAAGCTCAAATGGAAACCAGAAGTTTGTGCTTCAGTAGTTATAGCTTCTGGTGGTTATCCAGGCACGGATCACTATCCCGAGCTGGAAATCCAGGGTATTGATGATGCATCCAGAATCGAAGGTGTTACTATCTATCATGCCGGAACAACAATCAAAGATGGCGAATTCCATATAGCAGGTGGACGCGTGCTCAATGTGAGTGCTCTTGGAAAGGACTTTGGTGAGGCCAGAGAAAGAGCGTATGAAGCAGTTAGTAAGATCAAATTTCCAGACATGTGCTATCGCACCGATATTGCCTTAACGGGTATATAGCAAATAGCATCATTGAATGGAAGACCGTTTGCGGTCGTCAGAAATATTTGGCGACCGCTTTTGTTTTTTTATATTAGTATTAAGCACTAGCACACAGGCACAAATACTCCAAAAGTTCGAAGATAGTCCGATCCGGGGAGCCAATAGGATTCAAACCAAAAACATAGGCTCTGTAGAGCCTAAATAGAAATGTTTATAATTTAATAACCCTGGGTTAGGCGTTATTCAAACTGCAAGACAATGGCTTTAACGAGCCATTTTTGTTTTTTGGAAAGGTTTGAATCCAACCCCCTGGTTTCGCCCAAAATCATTGAATAATTGCCTAATTAATATATACTGCAAGCGTCAATCCGCTAGTCAATTCTTATTAAGTTTGCACGTTACCAACTCATTTATGCTTCCAAGAAGTTTACTTATAGGTGTCTAAATATGCTCACCGTATCTAAAAGGAGGAAAAGGAATGTCTCGGTTAATTGATTTGGATAACAGAGTTTCGAGTGCTCTTGTAGGTGTCCTAAGAGAAGTCCCTGGACTTAAAGAGGAAGACATAGAATCCTTAGAAAACGATTCTAGTTTTTGGGATCTTGGATTGGATAATCTAGATATTGTGGAGATTATAATGTCTCTAGAAGAATCCCTCAACATTGAGGATATTGAGGTGGGCGCCATTCCTTCTAGGATAGCAGACGCAATCGATAAGTATCCAACGCCAATATCTTTAATAGAGGCAGCGAATCAGGCTATGGCCAATGCTGACAATCAATCCTTGTAATCTTAACTTGGGTTTTGTTAATGACCAGACCTCACCACGGAAGGAATTAGAAATGAGAGCTCATATAGAAGAAACGCCGGAAGGTTATGAAATTGAACACAGAGTGGATTTTAATTGTAGATGCAATAAAAATGGAGCTCGTGTTTTTTTAAACGAAGTGCTTCTTCCATTTGCCAAAGAACGAATTACTCTTGGCGCAGAAAGTTATCCAAAAGAGCTCCAATTGTTGAGCCAAAAAATTGAAGCTAACGGGGGTATCGAATTTTTAAGAGGAGTAGAAATCATTCTAGCTCTGGATATGCAAAATTTAGGCAATCAACCAGTTGGAAGTGATAACCTTTTTGAGCTATCAAGATTAATTTTAAATCATATAGCTCTAACTGATTTTCAAGAAAAGCCGCTTTTTGCAACAGAGATAAAGGAGACTGAAGAAGGGTTTAGCGGAAAAGCGATTGAAAAATCGACTTTGTTTGCTAGCAAGGAACGGCTTAAAGATATTTACGAAGAAAGAGTTTTGCCAGTTATCAAGGACATTCCCAATATTAGTGCTGAGCAATTTATTCTCTATCTTCATGACCTGCGTAAGTTATATGAGCCTTCAGGCTCATTAGCACCTTCGTTGCCACTAAGAGCCGTAGAGTGCCCTTTGATCTTTAATATGCAAAAGCTGGAAGAAGACAAAAAAATTGAGACTGAGGATTATAGGTATTGTCTGATTGCCCAGAAGCTACTTATCGAAATTGCGGACCAAGATCAGTATCAAAAAAAAGAAACCTTGCTTAGATAAACTTTCATAGCATTATAGTACCGTTTTTTATAAAAGAGATTCGGCGATGGACCGAGTCCTTAAAGCTAAGAGGATTTTGTCTTATACATTTTTAAAATGTGTTTTACGAAGTCCTTTTTTATATTTAGGCAAAGATATTTAATTACGACTACTCTAAAAACCAGGAACAATCTATTCAAAAATGGCACTTTTAAGTGCCATTAAAAACATTCATTTTTCAATATAGTTTTATGCAATTTCCGGCATTTGAACAAACGTTTTGATGCCTTGGATTTCTTTTCCTTGGTTGTCTTGGCGATCGACTATGGCATTAAGCTTTCTATCGATTCTTTCTGTATTCGAATCCAGACTATCTACTTTTTCGCTTAATGTTGCGATATGAGGCAATACAATCTGTTCAAAGCCTTCATTAAAAATACCTACCATACGCTTTTCAAGATGCTCTTCCTGCTCTTGAAAACGGATATCCATTGCTTGATTAAAGCGCTCTGTTTGTTTATTTAGGAGTTCTTCAATTGCTTTTTTATCTGCTTCGTTCATGAACGTATAATAGATTCTTGGACAATTTTTGTCAATAATAAGAATCGCTGATTTATAAGGCATGACCTGCGATTACTTTTGGCAACAACAGTCTTAGAAGTCTAAGCAATCAAACTGGCAAGCTCTTCCAGAATATTGAATGAGTGCGAATCCGGGGAGCCAATAGGATTCCAACTAAAAACATAGGCTCTGTAGAGCCTAAATAGAAATATTTATAATTTAATAACCCTGGGTTAGGCGTTATTCAAACTGCAAGACAATGGCTTTAACGAGCCATTTTTGTTTTTTGGAAAGGTTTGAATCCAACCCCCTGGTTTCCCCAAAATCATTGAAAAATTAGCCCTTTGTTATATAATTCAAGCGACAATCCTCTGGATTCATCCCGTATAACCCGTACATTTACAATCCACCAACGCCTCTAAGGCTCTATATAAAGTTAAAAAAACCTTTATCGAAGGAGTGATTTTTGTGTCTAAAGTTTGGAATAAATATGCCAAGGAGCTTTTAGGTCAACCTTTTAAGCCGCTCACCATCGATCCTGACGCTGATAAGCACGTTCCAAGAGATGAATTGGAAAAAGTGCCTTATGGTGTCGTCAGCCTTAAAAAAGCAGTCAGGCCATACCTAGATCATGTGAAGAGTTGTCATGTCTGCAAGTGCAATATTCGTTTCATCGCAAAGCAACGCCGTGAAGCTGATCCGATCTGTCGCGATATCTGTCCAGTACCCTTTAAGCAAGCATGCTATTTTCTCGAGCAGTCGCCGAGTTATAGTATTCTGCTTTGTCAGTCTCCGATAATCTGTCACAACAACTATATTCAACCAGAGCACAAAGGCAAGGTTTGTTTCTGTTATGGCTGCGAAAAACCTCTTAAAGAAGCTCCTTGTGATGGTAAAGGGTGTATGAACTGTGGTGGCCCTAGGGATAAGCTATGCGAAGCGTCTACACGGATAGTCAGGGCTAATGATTATACGCATTTCGACCTCTAGTTAGGGAAAGAAGGTGAACAAATAACGATAGATTAGTCCACATATTCCTGAGCCAGAAAGGTGGTGAAACAAATGAGTGAAAGTCGATTTATTCCTGGTGGGACACTAACGGTATTAACGCCGGACGAAAAACCTGTTTGGGATCGGATTGCCGATCGCATGGCACTTCGATTTAAGAAGCAAGAAGAAGATCGCATTCAAATTCCATACTTACAACTTCCTGATGGCGATAATGCTTTACCAAATGAACCAAAGGGTGCAGAATATCTGATCTCGACATTCTATTCTCATCTTTCCGAGGAGAACAAAAAGACAGCAGCAGAATCTATAACAATGGTGGAGGTAGAACAGCTCGATCAACTAGTACAAGATTTGGAATCGCCTATATCTCTTAGGGAGCTAAATGCCAAATACGAGCTTGGTTTATCTGAAGTTATTTTGGCAGAAGCTGATCATTAGAAGTAAAGGTACAAGACCCCGCCTACTCATTTGTAGGTTGCCTAAAAGGGTCTTTTTATATTGCGGAAAGCCATTTAAAATATTCCTCCAACTTCGCTAACTGGTCTTATTGGTTAAATAGTGGCTCATAGCGGTTCAATTAAGCAATCAAACTGGCAAGTTCTTCCAGAATATTGAATGAGTGCGAATCCGGGGAGCCAATGTGTGATGTTCCTGGCGACCGACCTCCGTCAGTCGTCAGATATAAGAAGAAGAAAGAACGTTTAAACGTTCTTTCTTGATATCTGGTCTTGTGTTAATCTATGGTGCTATTTCGCCTTCGTAATCTAGCGGAATAGCCTCTGAAACCAATTCTTGATTTGGGAATTCTTTTCTAATCCTTGCTATATCTTCTTTTTCCATCGTCCAATCAACTGCGCCAAGATTTTCTTTTAAGTGATCAACATTGCTTGTTTTTACTATAGTAACAACGCTATCTTGAGAAATGAGCCAGTTAAGGGCAATCTGAGCTGGTGTTTTTTCATATTTTTTGGCAATTTTTAATATTAAATCTGATTCTGGAAGCAATCCTTTTTGTAGTGGTCGCCAAGCTACTAACATTACATCATTATCTTGGCAAAAGGATAAAACTTTTTTGTCCTCGACTTCTCGGTATTGGAGATTATAATGCACCTGGTTGCAGACAATCTTGTGATCAGAATATTTTTGAGCTTCTTTGAATCGGTTTGGCGTAACATTAGAAAGACCGATATTCTTTATTAAGCCCTGATCTTTTAATTCGTTCATAGCTTTCATCGTTTCTTCAATAGAATATCCATGTTTCGGGTAAAGATGTAAATAGTAAAGATCGAGATAATCCGTGCCAATTCGTTTTAAACTTGCCTCAAATGATTTGCGTACTCTATCGTAAGATAATTTTCCATCATGGCCGACTTTGCTGGCAATAAATAATTCCTCGCGATCAAATCCTCTGATTGCTTGTCCCAAGAGTTCTTCTGCATGCCCATTTCCATAAAGTTCTGCCGTATCAATGTGAGTAACTCCGGAATCAAGGTTGGCTTGTATCCCTTTAATTTCTTCGCTGTCTTTGCTGATATCCGATTCTAAACGACCACCAACCTCCCAAAGGCCTAGCCCATAGACTGGTAATTCGAAACCATTTTTTAGTTTTTTCGTAGGTATTTTCATGGGATTATCATACTACAAAAAAGGCTTTAATTAAAGCGGTAGATTGCTATTATGTCTTTATGGATATAATCACTTTAAGCATTTTTCTTGGCCTTATAGTAATGGTCTCGCTAGGAATTGCCAATTCCATGACAAAGAATATTACTGCCAAGGTCGGGGTAGACCAGTATATGGTCATACGCACTTTCCTTTGTGTGCTATTTTTAACAGGTATCTTTTTTGTTGGCTTATTTGAATATCATTTTGATTTGACCCAAATTCTTTTTGGGCTTTCTTTAACTTTAATCGGTTATTTTGCTTTAAATTTTCTTTATCGAGGATTAAATATCGGTAAGATTGGCTTGGTAAGTCCTGTTTCCTCGGTGAATGTAGTTTTTGCCATTCTTTTAACCACAGTTTTTCTTGGAGTAAAGTTATCAGTTGTTCAAATAATAGCTATTTCGGCTATAGTGGCGGGGGTAGTCTTAATTAGACTTGATCCAAAAGCATTAAGGGATCATCTAACAAAGAATGACAAAACCAGTCTAAATTATGCTCTGATATCCGGTGTTCTTATGGGTATTTTCCTTTTTGCCTCTCAAATCCCAACGAGGACTTTAGGACCAATTCTTGCACCAATAACTTTTGAAAGCGGCTCTTTTCTTGTTGGTTCTTTTGTCCTTCTATATAGAAAGAAAAAAATTACATTACCAGAAATTAGAACTTCAGTAAGCATAGTAATAGCAATCGCCTTAGTTACGGTTGCCACAGTGGGTTTGTATTATGGTTTAAAGAACGGAAACCCCGCCATTATTCTGGCCCTTTATTCTTCAAATCCTATAGTAGCTACCGTTTATGGTGCTATCGTGCACAAGGAAAGACTGACTTTTAATCAGTATTTGGCTATCGCCATTGTTGTAGCTGGGGTAATTTCGTTAAGGGTTTTTTCTTAGTAATTTTAAAGCTAAAACTCAAAAATATCTTTAGGGCTAACTTTTAAGTATTTATCATCAAGCATGCTTACTTTCCGGTATAATAAGGTCATGCAAACTAATTCATCTGTTAATCACCATATAATTTTTATCCCCGGCCTTAAAGATAACGATAATAAAACTTTAGCTTATCGTTTCTTTGCTTTTTATTGCAAAAGAAAAGGTATCACTTTGCATTTTTTTAAGATGGGATGGCAAGATAATGAATCTTTTGATAAAAAGCTTCAAAAGCTGATTAAATTGATTGATGATTTAGCAACTGGTGATAATAAGGTTGGCTTGATTGGATCAAGTGCTGGTGGCAGTGTTGCTTTAAACGCTTTTGCAAAGAGGAGTGATAATATTTCGAAGGTAATTAATATTTGCGGCAGGCTTAGGGCTGGCCAAAACGTAAGACCATCTCTTGAACAGGTAGCCAGAAAGAGCCTGGCTTTTAAGGAATCTGTTCTTACATTTGAGAAAATTGAGCCATCTCTAACCAAAGTGCAAAGGCAAAAAGTGATAACTATTAGAGGGATTTATGATGAGATTGTTCCAGTTTCCACAATCCCCTTAGAAGGAGCGGTTAATAAGAAAATATTATGTATTGAACATTCGTTATCTATAAGAATTGCTTTTTTTTCTATTCAAGATTGTTGACAGCTTGAACTACTATTCAATTGACTAATTGAGCTCTTTATTTTTGCCTTCCAGAAAATGCTCAGTCCAGAGATTCTTGAAATAAGGCAATGTAAGGGTTGAAAGAACAAATCCAATTACTGGTATTAGAGCACTTATCCAAGGTCTTTGGATACCAACTGAAGACAGAAAGAGGCCAACAAAAAAGTAGGTAAAAATCGAGATAATTATTTTTCTAGAGCTACTGATTTCCCACGCCTTATCGGCTTCGACTCTCTGATTTCTTTTCTCGATTTCTTGAACTTCTTTTTCTAGTTCTTCCAAAGTAGCCATATTTGAATTATAACACACACTCAAGCCTTCCTATCGCGTCTTGTGAGCTCAACATTTACAAAAAGCCTTTAATATGGTAAAATACCCCTCACGAAGGTTGGAATGAGACTGTATCTGAAGGAGGATAGATATGATTAAATCAGCATTGTTGATTTGCATCGAAGAAGGACGGCACCTTGGACAACATTTGGTAGTACCTCAATCCGAGGTAGACGCTCCCAAGCACCGAGACCAATCATATTGGGGCCAAGTCTTCGTAAAAACGATTCATTTCGAAGACATCGAATCCCAAATGGTCGGGGTCAAAGAAACACCGTTATCAGGACACAAGTTGAAAGAAGGTTGTGCAATCAGAGAAGTCCAACTTCTCACAGAGCAGGAATTCGAACAGGCGATGGTTGACTGGGGGTGGCTATAGAGTAAGCCTGGCTTCACCGGAACAAGAGAATAGACGAAAGGGGCTAAAAGTATGATTTCGAAGGAAAAGACACACGTACTTATTGCTGGAGCAGACGGCAATCTCGGAAAGCAAGTAGCTTGGGCGTTGCTTGGTGACAAAGAAGGGCGCTACAACGTTCTTCCCTACACGACCTCTAATACATCTTTAGGAGTCAATTTCGAAGGCTACATGGATCAGGGTCGCGGTGGGCACATCGAGATGGAGGCCTACACATTCGGTTCACCGGCATTCGCGGAAAAACTACTCCAAGATAAAGAGGAACTGGGTAGCTTTTTAGTCGTTGATTGCACAACCATACGACAAGCTGATGTTGCGGAGTTTTATGCTTCGGTACTGGTCGGCTTGCCAACTATCATCATGGGTACAATCGGACTCAAGAATCCGGAGAACGAGAAAGATCTTACAGCTCTTGCCGAAGAACACAAGGATGATAATTTCACTGTTTCTCGTGTTACTAACGGAGCCGCAGCAATTGCTGCCATTCTAAAAGCCTTAAGCACTATTCCTCAGGAAAGCCCCAATGCCTTTACTGGCCTTAGGTTCCTTCCTGGTGAAACTCATCAAGCAAAAAAGAAGGATCCTTCGGGAACGGCCAAACAGGTAATCGACATTTTTGACCGAGCTGGTGCCGATACAAGTGCTGTGCTCTATTCAGAGCGTGACCCTTCGGTCCAAGGGGGAATGTGGGGTGTTCCGCCGGAGCATCTTGATGGCCATGCGTATCACAAGTTCACTCTCGTAGGAGAAGACCAGAAGATAACTATCATGACCGAGATCAACGGCCGTAAGCCGTACGCTCTCGGCATGCGAGACGTCATCCTGCCGGAGATCATTCGTCGCTTAACCGAAGAGCCTGATAAATGGCAGGGATCATTCGTCTGGTAATCATCCAATAATGTCTAAAGGAAGAAGGTGGTATTTTGTCTACAGACATAAATATGGATGGGGATCCAAGATGGGAAGGTCTAGCAAGGCCATTCTTAGATTTTCAGAAAGAAGTGACATCAATTCTTCAGAAAGCAGTTGAAGATCCCAGAACTGATATTAAACAACTCAACCGGCAAATCCAGGAGCTTGTATTGAGGTATGAAGGCCAGTCTGAGGGGGCAAATCAAGATTATAATCTTATGATACTTGTTCCTGCGGTAACTGCTGACGATCTTCAAGAATATACCTTGGATTGCGAGATTGCTGTTCGGGATATTAAGACCCAAAAGGTTGAGGACAGGAGAATGTTCCCAATCATATTCTAGGATCGGCTGCAATCAAGGCAAGAAATCCAAACAAATATGAATTTACAATTTACGGGTAGACCCGTGCCAAAAGCACATGTCTACCCTTCTTGTTTTTTAGAGATCTAACTAAAGATACCTATATTTTAGGTAGTTAATGAGACACAAGACATCTCTTTTTTATAGTGTCTCATTTTCGCTTGATATGCAGGCCAATCTTCTGTTTTAAGGCTAAGACTAGCCAAAAAATGGTACTGAACCATAGTGGGGAGCCAATATGGAAGAATATGGTAATTAAGGCTCTGCAAACGCTAAAATAACGGTTTGAATAATTTATAGAACCGGATAAGACTTAATTCCAACCACAAGATAATGGCTTTAAAGAGCCATTTTTTGTTATCTAAAAAGTTTGAATCTGATCCCCTGGTTAAAGGCCAAAATGCCTTTCTATTGCCTAATAATTATCTTAACTGTTATGATAAATAGGTATTAACTAAGTAGGAGTTATATGGAAGAACAAAACAAAATTAAAAAAGGAATGCCTCTTTGGCTTTCAATCGTTTTGATCATTGTGATTGCCGGTCTTGCTACTGGCGGAACGTGGTATGTCATGGATCAAAAGGTAAAGAAGAATGATATGAGGACTGTAAACCTTCTCAGTCAGGTTGATAAGTTGACAAAGGAGAGCAAAGAAAACATGGAAGTTGCGCAACTTGAACCAGCACAAGGCGCCAAAGATGTAGATCTTAATAGCCAGGAAGTTATTACAACTGATATTACCAAAATGTTACCAGTAGTTCAAAAAGATCCCAATCAGAAACAGGAATTCAAAGAAAAAGATTATGGTTTTAGCTTTTCGTATCCAGGATCATGGTCTTTTCAGCCATGTGGCATGTCCACGACTAATTATAGCTTTTACGCTGTTTTGCTATCGCCAGAAAAGAATCCTCTTCCCAAGTGGAGTGTTGGACAAAAGTTACCCGAGAGCGCACAAATCGTTTTGTCCACGAATTACTCAGCCTCTTACTATAGCAAGGATTATCCAAATTACTACGACGACGTAAAGAAAGACACGGGATACTATACTTCGCATACCTGGAAGAATGTGCAAATTAATGGGAAACAAATGCTAAGGACAGAGACAACCTGGAGTGGAGCTGGCGGCCTTATACCTGCAGGAACAAAAACAGTAGAATACCATTACGTTGATTCAGGTAAGGATAGACTTTTTAAAGCGACTTACTGGTTAAGAAGTACAGACACAGACCACCTTCAAGAATTTGAGAATTTAATAAAAACCTTAAATATAGATATGTAGTTCAAGTTTACAAGCGCTAGTTTATAACGATGAAAATCCTCAAATTCATCTCTTATTTGATTCCAATCCAAGTGTCTAAACACATTTTTAATTGGGAGCCAAAAAGGCCTTTGCGGTATTTGGCTCGGATTACATTTAGGCTATAATATATTTGAAGACAATAATCTACTTGGCAAGCATACTTAAGTGCCCTACAATTAAGTCAACAACTGGAGGGGTAAGCTTTGATAGAGCTTAAAAACATAACCAGGACCTATAGCTTAGGCGGCGAAACTATCTATGCTCTAAATAGCGTGAGCCTTTCTATTAAGGAAGGCGAATTTTTAGCTATCGTCGGACCATCCGGTTCCGGAAAAACAACCCTGGCTAATATTATCGGTGGTTTAGATGAGGCTGATTCCGGTGATGTTATTGTTGATAATATGCATCTAGCTAAGACATCAGATAATGATCTTTCTGAGTATAGAAATAAAAAGATCGGTTTTGTTTTTCAATCTTTTAATCTTCAGCCCACATTTACAGCTTTAGAAAACGTCATGTTGCCGGCTTTGTTTTCTAAAATGAAACCTGCTGACAGAAAAGAAAAGGCGGAAAAATGCTTAAAAGCTGTTGGTTTAGAAGATCGGATGAATCACAAACCAAGCGAACTTTCAGGTGGCCAGCGCCAAAGAGTAAGTATCGCCAGAGCCCTAATGAATGATCCGGAAATAATAATTGCTGACGAACCAACCGGAAACCTGGATTCTAAAAAGGGGCAAGAGATTATGGCACTCCTTAGAGAACTTAATAAAAGAACAGACATTACGCTTATAATTATCACCCACGATCCAAATGTGGCCCGTTTGGCGGATAGAGTAATTGCAATTCAGGATGGGAATATTGCCGGATTGCCGCATGGCCGCATAGCCGGATCGCCTGGCAGGCAAATGGGATAAGTGATGGTCTATGGCCGCATAGCCGGATCGCCTGGTGGTAAAATATTCAAACTAAGAGGAGTAGTTATATGGGAAACTTTACAAAAATAGAAGTTTGGAAAAAAAGCTCATCAGCTAACTGCAGATATTTACGAGATCACAAATAACAAATTTAATTAAACGTTGTCGAATGTCTATTGAGTCATCAGGGCTTAAGGTTCAAGACTCAATCCGGCAATGCGGCCATCCGGCCACGAGGCTATAATGCGTCTTTTCGATTATATTAAGACAGCCTATAAGAATTTGATGAGGCGAAAGTCGAGGACATTTTTAACGATTGTTGCAATTACTGTCGGCTCTCTTTCGTTAATACTGATGGTTTCCATTATTATCAGCATCAAGCAGTCTCTTGTTAAACAATTCCAAGAGTTAGGGGCCTTTAATCTGGTTACTGTTATGCGCGATCCTAATTCTGTTGATTCGCATAGCTTGGTTGGAACCAATGGCGATCCAAATGAAGGGAAAAAGATTGATGATACTACCTTGGCAACAATGCGCAAACTAAACCATGTAGCCGAGGGCACTCCAACAACGCAAGTAAATGCCGGAACCATGCGCTTAGAGGGAGAGGCAAAAAAGACTTGGGGAAATGTGTTAGGAATTGATCCCAATAATAATGTTTTTGGGATGGAGGTCGTGGCTGGACGAAAACTCACCGAAGGTGATATGGATAAAATAGTTGTAGGCCAAAGGTTTCTAGAAGAAGTTGGCTTTAAGGGAGCGCCGAAAGATCTAATAGGAAAAAAAGTCATTTTGACAATTAAAATGGGCGGCGGTAGCGCTCCGGATTGGGGGCCTTTGCCAGAAAAACCACCGGAGAATGCAGATAAGGAATGGTGGGAGTCCGAGTCAAACAAAGGTACTGATATTCCGGCTGAGATTGTTGGCGTTTTACATAATGGCATGATGGATAGCGGGGGAAGTTATGTGACGCTTGACTGGGCAAAGAAATTAATGACCTCAGTCTCTTGGCGGTATCCAGAGCAAACAAAGGAGCAGAAAGAACATCAGGAACAGAATTCTAAGAATCAGGGACAAAATTTTCAAGCCTCTCAGCCTCAAATGGAACTACAAAAAGATAGTTGGTTTGAGCGTCAAGGATATTCATCGATTGTTCTAAAAGTTGATGATCAAAAGAATCTTGAAAAACTTGCTGAAGAAGTGAAGGTTCAAGGTTATGGAGCAAATACTGCCGAGGAAATGCTTGATCAAATAAATGAAATTTTAACCGGCATAGGAATAATTCTGGCAGTTATTGGCGGTATATCGCTGTTTGTAGCTTCCATTGGAATTATAAACACTATGATCATGGCGACGTACGAAAGAACAAGAGAAATTGGAGTGATGCGAGCCTGCGGGGCCAAAAAGAGGACAATTAGAAGGTTATTTACTTTCGAAGCGGCAATGCTTGGCTTTTGGGGAGGTGTTTTGGGAATGGGAATTAGTTATATATTGGGGACTATTGCGAAATATTTTGTAAATAATAGTACATCGGCAGCTATGAGTAATATTCCAATTTCAGAAATCGGTAACTTTCCTTGGTGGCTAATTCTTTCAGTGGTTGCTTTTACAACGTTTATCGGAATGATGTCTGGGCTTTACCCAGCTCATAGGGCTGCTAAACTTAATCCGGTGGAAGCCTTAAGGTACGAGTAATAATAACTAAAAATCTCCGAATGATGGTTACAAACTTAAGCATGAGCTTAAAAGTATTGTAACTTCATTCGGAGATTTAACAGCTAAAGCTGTTTTTAATCTGCGACAAACTCGGTGCGCATTTTCCTAGGGTTTGGCTTTATGTAGCCAGGAATAAGGATGCGCTTCGGCTGACCATCTTCGTGAGGTATGCCCATGTAGCAATGACCTTCTTCGCCTGTGTATGTGTGGGAATGGTCTTTAACCAGATGCTCGCCATTACTAATCCCCATTCGACGGTATTTCTTGTTTTTATAGTCGAGGGTGAAGTAGTCGAGAAGCGGATTTTGGCTTGCATGATGTCCGTTGCCATTCTTGCTCTCGCTTCCATTACCATTTTGGCTTGGTATTTCAAACGGAATGAGTGTCAGGTTTGAATAAGTGGACAGGAGCAAGTAGTAAGGGCAACATTTGCCAGCGGCAGGACCATTTCATTGAAACCTTGGGTATCGAGCACCAGGTAGTTTAAAAAGTTCGGGCTATAAGGTATTCCCCGATTCGTTATAATCTTTCCGCGGCTCGAGATAGGGATAAAGCACACGCCCAAGGGTTCTACGGCCTTCTCCTTATATTTGATGTAGAAATGGAAGCCATAAATTGTTGATACCCCCAGGGCTAGAAGTTCCCACGAGTCTCTTGCCCGTAGGCAAGCAAAAACTTCATCATGAATTCCATACTTAGAGACATCAATAATTGATATCGCTACTGCCATCTTTTCCGTGTCTTGATACCGGAGGCCCTCGAGGGCTCCCGTAAAGGCTCTTTTTGGTGGTCTTGGATACTCCACAAACATCATGCCGGTTTCTAGAGACCCAGGAATGCTAACTTTGATGTTTTCAAAATCTTCCAGCCTCAGCTCCTTTTCTGACGTGTAAAAATAGTGGTTATAGGGCTTTTCGGCTACAATTACCGGGGATCTTCTTAGATCACCAAGGCCTTCCTCGAACTCAGCTTTATCTAGTGGTGTTTGGGTATCTTGTACTTGTCTAATGATCATGTCAGCTACAAATGGTGGTGCTTTTTTTACTTTTGGCAAGTGCGTTCACTCCTTTGGGTAAAAATCTTAACATGACATTTTCTTCAATTTTTAATCATACTGGTTATGCTCTTTAGCAACGTCTTATAATGTCACAAATGACAATTTAAGTCAACAATTTCTTATCTACTCATAGATTGATTATTTCGTCACATTGTCTTTTGCTTGTTAATTTATAGAAGCTTTTTGGCTCTGATTAGTTTGAGAATAGGTGAGATAAGAGATGCTAGATAGAATAAAGAACGCTCCGATAAGAGTTGAGGATGAAGGATGCTCCGAAAATAAGAGCAAGCCGTAAAAAACCGAACTTAAAGGCTCGAATAAGCTTAAAATGCTGCCAGCAGCGCCGCTAATCTTTGTAAGCCCATAATTTAATAAATAGTAGCCTACAAAAACGGCAAATCCGGCTCCGATTACCGGAAGCCAGTGGCTTAAGTTAAGCGAAACAGATGTTGGTTTGTCGAAGATAAATATTAGAGGCAAGATGCCAAGGGCGCCAAAAAATTGCGACCAAAAGGTGATGGTAGCGGAAGAATATTTCTTTCCGAGAAAGCCAGTAATTACGAAGTAGGAGCCGAAAGTAAGACCGGTAAAAAGACCAAAGGAGTTGCCAAGGATATTTTGGGTTAAGTTACTTGGATTAAATAGAAATAAGAGGCCGACAAAGCTCATCAAAATAGCGATAACAATGTATCTCCGAATTTTTTCTTTTAGGAAAATAGCACTTAAAATAGCGGCAAAAACAGGCGCGGTATACAAAAGAAAATAGGTGTTAGAAATGCTGGTGTAAATAATAGAAAGGGTGAAAGCAGCAGTTTGTAAGGACATCCCGATCAAGCCGTTTGCGATAAAAAGGCCGAAATCTTTCCTGCTTACGTTAAACGTTTCTTTTTTAAGTTTGTTTTGGGCGAGGTTAAAAATAGTAATAAAGACAAAAGCCGTAAAAATTCGGCCAAAAGATTGAGTCATTGGCTGAAGATTCTTTTCGGCAAGTCGGACAAATATCCCAACGCTTCCTAAGACAATAGATCCTAAAATGATTGATAAAATCCCAATTTTTAATGCCGATAATTTTTGCGTCATAATGTTTCTAATATAGCATTTGTGTTACCGATAACCAAGGGTTTCTGAATCTTGGCTATTATTTTAGGATCTCGTAAAAAATCATAGTTTTTGCCTATAAGCTTATTAGTCTGTCGCCGCACTTCTACATAGTGTTATAATGCTTCCATGTCAGATTTACAAAAAATACTTACTTTTCTGCATGAAGCCGAAAATCTTAAGTCAACCATAAGGGCTTTGGCGCTAACCAGCGGGCGGAAGGAATCTGCTGCCGAGCATTCCTGGCGGATGGCTCTTATGACTTTTATTGTAGTTGAGGAGTTAGGTATCGAAGTTGATCTATTAAAAGTGTTAAAGATGGTCTTGGTTCATGACCTTCCGGAGTGTATCACGGGTGATTTTGACGCTTCTTTGATCAATTCCGGAGAACTTTCGGCCGAAGCTAAAGAAAAGGGAGAACTCGAGGCGATGGCGCATCTAAAAAATCTTTTGCCATCTGGAAGCGGCGAGGAGATTTATAAACTCTGGTATGAATACCAAGAAGCAAAGACAAAAGAAGCGATTGTTGCTAAGGCCATGGATCGCCTCGAAGCCTTAATTCAATTTGGCGAAACGGGTTACAAGATAATCGATCACGAATTTGACTTTTTGGCGACTTACGGAGACAAGTGGGCCGAGCAGTTACCTGAGGCGAGAGACCTTTTGGGGCTTGTCAAAAAAGATCTCAAGCGAGAGTATCTTAAAGGTGGGCTTGAGTGGAAGGATAGTTATAATAAGTTTATGGGGGAGTAGACAAAGAAGCTTAAGCTGATAATTTTGTTATCACCAATTCCTTTGTTTCGTCATTCTCTTCTCTCTTGCTGTTCTCACGAAGGCGGGAACCAAATAAAATCCTAAAGAGCTTTAAATATCTTTTATCAAAAGTATCCCTACTTTTGTAACCAAAAGTAGCAAAAGTTCCCGACCAAAGCTACAAAATTGGATTAGCACTAAGTCTCACTGCATGCATAAAAAGCTTAAACTCACCCTCGAAGATTCGGGCTCAAACAGCTGTTTTTATGCTTTCCGCTCGACAAGTGCATCACAATTTTTTCGTTAAGGTCGGTACGAAGACAGAAATACCAAGAAGAATGATCTTTCACCGGCATCCCGCAGGCAAAGCGAGGCAGTAGCAAGGAAACATCCTTAAAACCGTGCTCCCCGCCTAAGGGGCGCATCTTGAGACCCAATTCTTATCGGGGCGAAAGAGCGGTAAGGTTTTAAGGAGTGCAGCGAGCGTTAGTGCCGACCCTTTGGTGAGGACGCCGAGATCTTTGGTTCTTTCGAGAAAGAACAGAGATTATTTTGGAATTTTCTAGACTCCTGTTTTCACAGGAATGACAGAGTGAATTTGATCCTGTGTCAAATAAGTAAATAAAAATACTATCTCTAAAACTTCAACTCCTTAAACGAATGCAAATCGAAGCCGTATTTATTGTAAATAGCAACAGAGCCAATGTGGCCGCTATCTTTTCCTTCCAGCCCAAGCATCTTTAATCCTTCCTGGACTTTTTTCTCACTTCCGGCTTCAATTTCTAGGTAAGGGGGAATTTTGGGCCAAGTGTCGATGGTAAACTCGATGTCGTTTAGAATAAATAGATGTCGTTTGTTTTCCTGATAATATCGGCCTTCAAACGGAGCCTCGGAGAGTATCCTAGCAGTTTTCTCGAAATCGCTTACCTCTGTTTCCAGTTCTCGGGTGTCACAAATACCCCTACCACTTCTGTTTTTAAAAGTGAGGGTTGTTTTTTTGTCCCCCATTTGTCTTAGTCTTATCCATTTACCGGTGCCTTTAGCAGTACAAGGCTCAATATCAAAAACCCATCTTTTCTGCATCACTTCCGGTTCCTCTTCTGCGCCAAGTAAGCGCAATTTCTCGGCAATTTTTTCCGGATTAATGTCTAAAATTTGCGTTTCAAATTCTTGCTGCATATATTCTCCTTATCTAAGTAATATTACGCCCAGAAAGGCGATGCCGCCAGCGATCAATTTCTTGGTTAGATTTGTCCTCTCTTTCAACAAGATGACGCCGCCCAGAACGGTAAGTACAGTAGACGTTGAGGAGACTGGTATTACTTTTGAGGCATCAGCTAAAGTAAGGGCAATTAGCTGAGCATATGTTCCGGTGGCGCTAATAACGGCAAGAAGAGGAAGCTTCCACGAACCAAGGGAAAGTTCTCTTTTTAGATCTTTTAATGGTATGGACGGCAAATAGATGATTGGCAGGACGCCAGCCCAGAGAATGACGTTGAAAAATAGGGGCGAAAAGCCACTATTCATAACCATCTTGTTTATGATCCAGCCAAAACCAAGAGCGGTTGAACACAATAAGGTTAGAAGAAGATACTTTTTCTCAATTACGATTTTGCTATTTTTATAGCTAACCAAGATAGATGCTACAAGGACAAGCAAAGTCCCCATTAATTTGTTTAGCGTAAATGGTTCTTTTAGAAAAATAATTGAGCTTAAAAAAGTGATAATAAGAGTGGTCCTAAAGAGGATGGCAAAAGTCGAGGCTTCGATATGCTTCCGGGCGTAAAATTGCACCCGATCCACAATGCCATAAATGATTGAAGCCAAGATTATTAACAAAATGATGTTCTTGCTTGCCGTAATCTGGCTTTTATGTGGCAAAGAAAAGAATATAAGGATGGCAAGGCATGCGCCCCAAAGGTTAGCCACAAAAGAAAAAGCGCGCGGATTTTCGGAATTAACAGATAGAACCCGCATTACTAAATTTGTGGCTGCAAAAGAAAAGGCAGTTAAAAGAGACAAAAATAACCAGTTCATATGTAATTGGCCCTTTTGAAATAATTACAGTTCAAATCTTTTCTTAAAATAATTATCTTTGTATTCATCAAAGTCAAATATCTCATTTGCTTCATCATTTAACTTCTCGATATAACTAAAATAGTCTTTATCGGTAAAAATTTTTAGATCCAGTTCCTTGCAAACAGTCTTGATTTCTTTTTTAGCTTTATCTGAATCCTCATCGGAATTCAAGATCTTTTCTGCCTCGTAAAAATAACTGTGGCCAGGTACCTCTACTAGAGCAAATTCAATTTCCTTGTAGTCATAAATCTGGCTTTTTCTTATACAAAGAACACCCTTTTTTAGCCCAATGGCGCCAAAAATCTGAACTAGTTTATCGAATTCACCTTTGTTGGTAGGAACCGAAATTTCTTTGCGGTTTTCGGAACCCCCCCAACCACCAAGTTTAACAATCACTTCAGGAATTCCATTGGTTACTCGCAAACGGATATCTTTTTGCCGGTTTTCGATTCCTTCTTCCGGTAAAAAAGTTGAATAATCTATTAGAATTCTCTCTTTTGTTTTCTTAAAATGGCCCTCTTTTTTGAAAAGATCCTCAAGTTGATCAATTTTTTCCTTTTCAATCGGACCCCTTATTTCTACTTCGATGTCTTTTTTCATTTATTTTCCTTTCTTAGTCTTTACAAAGTAATTTAATTTCTTAAATCCCAGATATCAATGCCAAACTCTTTTAAGTCATTAACCAATGCGCCTAATTGAAGACCTATTACGTTTAAAGCATCTCCCTCTATTTTTTCCATGCCTTTTCCTTTTCGAGGTCTTCGATTAACTGTTCCACGAACTTTATCTCGGCTTTAATTATGGCAAGGGGATGGGAAAAGAGAGAGCTTACAAAAATCGGTAGGTTTTTGCCGCCTTGCTGCTCAAATTTATCCTGAATCCGATCGGCTTCACTGGATAGAAAGTTTTTTCGCTTTTTAAGGCAGGCTACGGCCTCTTTTTTGGTGACAAGGGGAAGGGAGGCAAGGGCGAGGTCGAATTGAGGACTCTTTTCCCGGCTTAAAGATAGTCCTTCGATAATTTCTTTTTTAAGTGTTTCTCGGCCTCTAGGGGTAAGGCTGAATTTCTTTGGTAAGGGGCCGCGACCGGTTTTCTTACTATCTAGCTTCGATTTTACAAATTTTTTCTTTTCGAGCTTTTCGAGGCCGACATAGATGGAGGTGGTGCCGATATTCGCCCATTCCCGATAACCCCTCTTATCAACGGTCTTGTTAATGTCATAACCCGACACGCCGTTTGATTGAGCGATAAGCTGCAAGATCGCAAACTCGGAATTAGATAAAAGCTCCATTTCTTCCTCTTTATTATACATAAGGAATATACCAGAGGTGTAATAATCTGTCAATTTTTTTAAAATGACTATTGCTGATTGCGCTCTCACCATCTATATTCGAAACAAGAAAGGTATCAATGAGTAGTATTAAGCGAAAACACGTAGTAATCATTTTATCCATTCTTGCAATTCTAATAATTGTTGGATTTGGAATGTGGCTTAGTTTCAATAAGGCTAATGAAAACATTGGATTAGACAAAAGAGAGCCGAATTTGATTTCAGTAACGCCGGAAGCTGAGCTAAATAAAGGAGAGGATAATAAAACAACACCGACACCTTCGCCATTACCGACGGCTCAGGTTAAGGAGTCGGTTACATTAACCGCACCTTATACAGTTCAGGCGCCCTTTGCCAATTGGGCGGTTCATGAGGAATCATGCGAAGAAGCAGCGCTGCTTATGTATCATTATTTTTTGGAGGGTCAGACGGATTTTAATGGCAGCTCAGTCATTGAGCAGCATGGAGCAGCCAATGATATGTTAGCTATGAAAAATTGGCAAGTAAAAAATTACGGCAGAGAACCGGATCTTACAATCGAAGCTTGGAGCAAATTTGCTCAGGAATATTATGGTTATAAGCCTCAAACGTTTAAAAACATCACTAAGGAAGACATAAAAAAGGAAATTGCGGCCGGACATCCGGTGGTGGTGCCGGTTATTACTCATGCCCTAGAAAACCCTCATTATGGGCGCCAGCCTTCTTATCATGTGCTTATAATTAAGGGATATAAGCCGGAGGGCATTATTACCAATGATCCGGGAGTCAAAGAAGGGGAAAACTACTTTTACACTTGGGATATTTTATTTTCGGCTATTGATGCTCAAACTTCAAAGATGGGTCAGGGGCGGGAAATGGCGGTAATTTATAAGTAAAACAAACAATAAATAAGCTACCTTCACAGCGGGCCTATTTGTTTATATAATTAACTCATGGATACGAAACTAAAACAGGCCATTGTTGAGGCCAAGCACTATGTTTATCAGATTCACGATTGCTGTCATAACTCAGTTCATGTGGAAGCCGTAGTCAGCTTTGCCGAGAGAATTGCTAAAAACCATCCGGGGGTAAGAAAGGATGTGGTGGAAGTAGCTGCTTGGTGGCACGATGTCGGACGCCTCTATAGCGAAGATCATGAAGAAATTAGCGCAAGTATGGCGCAAAAGGCCCTGAGAAAAATAGGGATTGAGCCGGAATTTTGTCATGAGGTTTATCGGGCGATTGTTAATCATCGTTACAGTATGCAGCCGGATACGCTTGAAGGGGAGATTATAAGAGACGCTGATAAGCTTGATTTTCTGTCTCCAAAAAGGTGGCGGTGCTGCTTAGGAGCCCGTGACCCGTCTCATTTAGGGGTTATTGTTGACGTTTTGCCAAAACTTCGAGACGAAGTGCTTCATCTTTCATCATCTCGGAAGATTTATGACGAAATTTACCCGGAGTTTATTCAGTTTGTAGAAAAAATGCCTTCGAGCATTGAGGGTTTTAGGAGGATAAGGGAAGAGGTTTTGAACTTCAACTATAATTCTGAATTTGACTGCGTAGCTGAAGCATAAGTGGAGATAGTTAAAATTGTTTCTTTCCACTTTTGGCAGCAAAAATGAAGTAAAACTGCCTGACGGATCTCCAGGATGGGATTAGGACGTAATGCTAATTCTTTTTCAAAAAGCAGAACTCGTCTTCGACAAGCTCAGACTCAAACAGCTGTTTTGGGAATAGCCATTTCTCATAGTCCATCACCATCCTTCCGAAATGTCGGGTTTAAGGAGTCACTTGGTCGATATAAATACATCATATAAAGAGAGGGTAGCAGATAATTTAAGGCCATCTGGCTAAGTTTTAGGGTATAAATTCTCTCGAAATATGGTGAAATTTACGAAGAAAAATTTGGCTCATAGTTTAAAATACTAGTAGATTACAATTAACTGCAAATAAAGGGGACTTTAAATGGCTTACGAAAAAGAAAACTCGTTTAAGGACGAAGAGGGAAAAAAGGAAGAAGTAAGGGAAGAGGTTTTTCGGGTGAGTCAAGATCAAATTGTAAATAAAGTAAACGAAATTATAAAAGAAGGAAATGCCAGAAGAATCATTGTTCAAAATGAGAAAGGCGAAACCGTGATGGAATTTCCGTTAACGGTAGGTATTGTTGGGGCAGTTCTTGCGCCAATACTGGCGGCCGCGGGAGCTCTTGCCGCCTTAGTAACAAGAGCGACGATAATAGTAGAGAAAAAAGGGTAAGGATATAAATTTATTATGACGGTTTTAGAACGATCGTGCTAAAACCGTGATTTAGGGTTAATAATTGGGGCATTATTAAATCTTCATTTATTCTTGCTTTTTGTGACCTTGCTTTTTGTTTACTGTTTTCCGATTTTTGCTATAATGTTCTTATGCTTAAGCTGGAAGATGCGCAAATTGTCTCAAACATATCCTTAACCAAGGATTTTTATTTAATTACGTTTAAAGCGCCAAAAATTGCCGTCGAGGCAAAACCGGGGCAGTTTATTAACGTAAAAGTTTCTCCTGGCACCGATCCGCTTCTAAGACGTCCAATTGGGATTTTAGACGCCGATCCGGAAAAAGGCATCATAAAAGCCCTCTATTTTATAAAAGGCAAAGGGACCAATATCTTAAAGGAGAGAGTTGAGGGAGAACGAGTAAGCTTAACCGGACCTCATGGCAACGGTTTTACGGTGAGTAAGGAGAGTAAAAATATTCTTTTGGTAGGTGGAGGTTTCGGAGTTTCGCCATTGCATTTTTTTGCCAGTCGGAATCAGGATAAAAACATTTTTGTGGCGATTGGTGGCCGAAGTGCCGAAAACATTCTCTTAGAAGACGATTTTAAGAAGCTTGGTGCCAAAGTTTTGGTGGCTACTGATGACGGCAGCTATGGCGACAAAGGTTTAGTGACTAAAAGAGTGGAAGAAATTATTGTTAAGAACAAAATTGATGAGGTTTTAACGGTGGGCCCAATTCCGATGATGAAAGCCGTGGCAGAGATTGCCGCAAATCATCAGATTCCTTGTCAGGTTACCATGGAAGAGCGGATGGCTTGTGGATCCGGTTTTTGTTTTGCTTGCGTTTGCAAGACAAAACAAGGTTACAAAACAGTTTGTTTAAACGGCCCGGTATTTAACGCCGAGGACTTGGAGTGGTAATGAGTACACTAGCTAAACCAAATTTAAGCGTTCAAGTTTCCGGCATCAAAATGAAGAATCCGGTAACGGTGGCGTCGGGAACTTTTGGTCTTCAGAGTGACAATTATTTTGATTTATCTGTCTTGGGAGCCGTTGTTCCTAAAGGCATCACCTTAAACCCTAAAGAAGGCAATAAGCCGCCGAGAACTATCGAAACACCATCCGGAATGCTTAATGCTATCGGGCTTCAAAATCCGGGCATTGACCATTTTATAAAAGAAGTTCTGCCAAGATACGAAAAATTTGACATCCCGATCATTATTAATATCTCGGCCGAGAGCGCCGAGGAATATGCATTGCTTGCCGAAAAGCTAACTGCGACCGGAAAAATAACCGGAATCGAGATTAACGTGTCTTGCCCAAATCTTAAAAGGGGTGGGTTTCAGTTTGGAAGCGATCCTAAAGAAACTGAAAAGGTGGTTAAAGCAGTTAGAAAAGCGACGGATTTAACCATTATTACCAAATTAACGCCAAACGTTACGGATATCATGGAAATTGCAAAGGCGGCAGAAGGCGCCGGTAGCGACGCAATTTCTTTAATAAACACGCTTCTCGGCACCTCAATTGATGTCAAAACCCGGAAATTTCATTTGGCAAATGTTACCGGTGGACTTTCCGGTCCCGCCGTAAAACCGGTGGCGGTAAGGATGGTCTGGCAGTGTTTTAACGCCGTTAAGATTCCAATTATCGGGATGGGCGGGATTTCTAATGCAAATGACGCCCTGGAGTTTATCTTAGCCGGAGCGACCGCCGTCGCCGTTGGTACTTATAATTTTGTCAATCCTCGTTCACCGTTTGAAATAATAGAAGGAATCAAGAATTACTTAATCGAGAATAATATTGCTGACATTAATGATCTTCGAGGAGCGGTGGAGACGGTATAAAAAATGAGTAGAGAGTTAGGAGTTGAGAGCTAAGTATATTTTATTCTTCGACCTTGTGGAGAAGTACATTAATGAAAAAACAATGGAAATGGTATGTATATATTTTGTGGTGTAAGGATGATACATATTATACTGGTTTAACTGGCTGCAGATTCACGATATGATCAGCATATATCTGGTTTAGGTGGTAAATATACAGCCGAGCACGGTGTTAAGAGAATGGTATATTTAGAAGAGCATGAAGATTTAAGAGAAGCAAGAAATAGATAAAATCAGATTAAAGGTTGGGGTAAAGAAAAGAAAGAAAAACGGATTAAGGGAGTTTGGGGAAAGGATTGGTAATTATATCTTAAGGTACTTCTCCACCTACTCCGTAGAGTCGAAGTATAAAAAGGAGACAATATGACCTTTTTTAAACAACTTGAACAACTACAGGAAAAAAATAATTCTCTCGTTTGTCCGGGTTTTGATCCGGATATGGATAAAATCCCTAAGCATTTACTAGGCGATGAAGATCCCATATTTTCTTTTTGCAAAGGGATAGTTGATACGACCATCGATCTCGTCTGCGCTTATAAACCAAATATTGCTTTTTTTGAGGCTTACGGGATAAAAGGATTAGAATCTCTAAAGAAAACGATCGACTATGTTCACGAGCTTGATGGTTTGGTAATTATCGATGCCAAAAGAAATGATATTGGAAATACCGCCAAGATGTATGCTAAGAGCATGTTTGATAATCTCGGCTCAGACGCTTTAACTATTAATCCTTATATGGGAAGTGACTCTGTAAAACCTTTTTTGGAATACAAAGATAAAGGGATTTTTGTGCTTGCGAGAACTTCTAATCCGGGAGGGGCAGATTTTCAGAACTTAATTTGCGATGGTAAGCCGCTTTACGAAACTGTGGTTAAAAAGGTACTCGAATGGGATGAGAACGGTAATGCTGGGCTTGTCACCGGCGCCACTTTCCCTGAGGAGTTAGGGGCAATTCGGAAAATGGCGCCAGGAACCACTTTTTTAGTTCCCGGAATCGGATCTCAAGGCGGGGACGTCGAAAAAACCCTTAAAGCTGGTTTAAGAGAAGACGGAAAGGGGCTGGTAATTGTTTCCGCCAGGGGCATTATCTATGCTTCTTCCGGTGAAGACTTCGCCGAAGCGGCCAGAGAAGCCACCATCCAGCTTAGGGATGAGATAAATAAGTATCGAAAATAGTTAGTAGGAAATAAAGAGTTTATTCTTCGAACGAAGTGAGAAGCTCCGAGATCAAAAGTTCTCCCTAGAGTTCGAACAGTAAGGAAGGAGCTTTATGTCTAAAAAGATTTCTATTCCCGGCATCATCGACCCGCATGTTCATTTTCGAACTCCCGGAGCAGAATATAAAGAAGATTATCGTTCCGGTTCGGCGGCAGCCTTGGCCGGTGGGGTAACTTACGTTTTGGATATGCCGAATACCAATCCGGCAACAACCACTGAGGCTGATCTTGATTGGAAGATTAGAGAAACAGAAAAGATAGCCGGCAATTATTCTTCGAGCGAGCGAAGTGAGTCGAGAAGTGCAATATTCGTGGGTATTTCCAGACAGGCTCGAGCAGTAAATAGCTTAAAATTCGGTTTTAACTTTGGGGCAACAAACAATAATTTGGAGGAAATTAAGAAAGTCGAGGATAAAATTGCTTCTATTAAGGTCTATTTCGGTTCTTCTACCGGAAATCTTTTGGTAAACGATCTTAAAATCATAGAAAAAATGATGCAAGAGACAACCAAAGTAATTACTGTTCATGCCGAAGATGAAGAACTGATTCAGAAAAATACCAAAAAATATGAAGGGCAGGCTGATCCTAAAATCCATTCTCTTATTAGAAATCCGGAAACGGCTGCCTCGGCCGTAGAAAAACTCCTTAATCTGGTTCGAAAAACCAATCATCCGGTTTATTTTTGCCATATTTCTACTAAGGATGAAGTGGAGCTAATTAAAAAAGCCAAGGCCGAGGGTTTGCCGGTTTATGCCGAAGTGACGCCTCATCATTTATTTTTAGACGAATCGGCCTACGACAAATGGGGCAATTTTGTAAAAGTAAATCCGCCAATTCGTTCTAAAGACCACGTAAAGGCGCTTTGGGACGCTATTGATGCCGGTATTATCGATTGCCTGGGCAGCGATCATGCACCGCATCTCCCTGAAGAAAAAAAGCAAGGATACTGGCAGGCGCCATCCGGAATCCCTGGTGTCGAAACTTTGTTACCCCTTATACTAAATGCAGTAAATGAAGGAAAATTGACGATGGAAAAATTAATTGAACTCACAAGCACGAACGCTTCAAGAATATTCGGTTTAGATAACGCTGGCGCTGAAACGATAGTTGATATGAACGAGATTTGGGAAGTAAATGCCAAGGATCTCCATTCCAAGTGCGGCTGGAGTCCCTATGAAGGGATGGGACTGAAGGGTAGAGTGATTAGTATCTAGTATTTTGTATAAAATAATTCTGTTAATAGCCACTTTTAACGCGATCGCTTAACAAGTGGCTATTAATTTATTAATTATTCTCGACTTCGCTCGAACAATCATATACAATCTCTAAAGATAAAAGGGAACTCCAAATATGCCAAAGCAGGACATCATTTCCATCAGCGATTTTAGCAAAGACGAATTGGAAGCTATTCTTGAGGCCTCTTTTAAGATGGAAGAAGAAGTTAACGCCAAAGGTAGTCTGGATCTTCTAAGGGGCAAAATCCTGGCTTCCCTCTTTTTCGAACCCTCTACCAGAACCCGTTTTTCTTTCGAAGCAGCGATGTTTAAACTTGGCGGCCAAGTAGTTTCGGCGACGGGAGTCAATTTTTCTTCGATGGCTAAAGGGGAGACTTTGGAAGATACCATCAAAACTATCGAAAGATATGCAGATGTAATTGTAATTCGTCATCCGGAACTTGGTTCAGCCAAAATAGCGGCAGGAGCGGCCAAAATTCCCGTAGTTAACGCTGGTGATGGCCCGGGCGACCACCCAACACAAGCCTTTCTGGATTTCTACACAATAAAAAAGGAAAAGAAAACGATTGAGGGGCTTAAGATTGCGATGGTAGGCGATCTTAAATATGGGCGCACGATGCATTCTACGATTCAGCTTTTATCGCTTTATAACGATGTAAAGTTTTATCTAGTCTCGCCGGAGGAGCTTAAGACCCCATCTAAATATTTGGAAAATGTGGCAGACTATGAGGAAACGGAAGATTTAAAAAGCGTTTTGCCGGAAGTGGATGTTTTGTACATGACTCGGATTCAAAAAGAAAGATTTGCGGAGGAGGCTGACTATTTGCGGCTTAAGGATTCGTTTATTCTAAATAAAAGTCTTTTGGCAAATGCTAAAAATGATATGATAATTATGCATCCGTTGCCTCGCGTGAATGAAATTGCCACCGACGTAGACGAGGATAGACGAGCCAAGTATTTTGATCAGGTAGAAAATGGACTTTACGTAAGGATGGCGCTCTTGGCTTTTGTGTTAGGAAAGATAGATATTAGGAAGTTGTCACTAAGAGCGAACGGAGAGCGCGGCAATCTCTTGAATAACGGATGAGATTGCTTCATCGTTTCACTCTTCGCAATGACGTTAATTATAAGGAGAAAAATGAAAGAAGAACTAATCTTAGATTTGTTTGACATCGGCGCCGTTAAGTTTGGCGAGTTTAAGCTTAAATCTGGCATGATGTCTCCTATATATATCGATCTAAGGATTTTAGTTTCATATCCGAGAATTTTAAAAGAGATCGCCTCCCTTATGATAAAGAAGATGAATGCTTTAGATTACGACCTCGTAGCCGGAATTCCCTATACGGCGATCCCGATTGCGACGGCTATTTCTTTAAAGAACGAGATTCCAATGATTTACGCTAGAAAAGAAAAAAAAGATTACGGCACTAAAAAACTTATCGAAGGGATATATAAAAAAGGCGATGTTTGTGTGGTGGTTGATGATCTTATTACTACCGGTGAATCCAAGTTCGAGACCGCAGAGCCATTTGAAGCCGAAGGCATCGTTATTAAAGACTTTATTGTACTGGTAGACAGAGAACAAGGCGGGGATAAAAAACTGGCCGAAAGAGGATATAAGCTTCATAGTGTGGCTAAGATATCTGAGATATTAGATACCTTGCTTACTTTTAAAAAAATCACTCGCGAAGAATATGACAAAGCAACCGAATTTATAAAGGTACATAAAGTAGCGTAATGCACTTTGAGTTTTCTTTAGGGTTCAATCCTTTAAAAAGGGTCTAACCCTTTTTAAAGGATTTGCTCTTTAATCATGACAAGGCCGGCAAAACGGCCGGTTTTGCCATGTTCTGCGCGGTGGGAATAAAAGTTATCGGTATCACAAGCAGTACAATGCGCCATTATTTCGATGTTTTCTTTTAAAACCCCGGTGTTTATAAGTTGATGCTCTATTGCTAACCAAAGGTTTAAATAATACTTCTCTTCAGAATTTCCCTTTTCTGTCATTCCCGCGGCGGCGGGAATCCAGTCCGAATGGGATTCTGAAACCCTACTTCGCTGCGCTTCGGACGGGCAGGCAAGTTCAGAATGACGTATTAGGGAGCTTTCAGCAAAGAACCGATGGACGTCGGGGCCATAACTTTTTTTAAATTCTTTATAAACCTCTTTGCCTACTTCTAACCGGCTGGGGCCGATTGCGGGACTGACGCCAACAATTATATCTGACGGTTTAGAACCGAAATCTTCGACCATCTTCAATGTGGTCTTAGAAACGATTCTTTGGGAGGCGCCTCGCCAGCCGGCATGTGCAATAGCAGCAACTTTTTTTATGGGGTCGTATAAGGACACTGCGGCGCAATCGGCTACTAAAACAACGAGAGGTATGTTGGGAAGGTTTGTTATAAGAGAGTCCGCTCCCTTAATGGCGCCTTCGAGGCCTAATGCGCCGCGGCCTTTGTCTTCTTCTTTTACGATAAACACATTAGAACCATGTATTTGTTCTCCAAGAGTAAGGGATTTGGGATCAATACCCAGGTCATCGCTTAGTATTTCCCGGTTTCTAACAACCATTCCATAGCTATCGCCAACATGAAGAGCAAGATTTAAAGAATGATAAACACCTTTACTCACTCCGCCCTTCCTTGTGGTAATAGCATTTAATACTTGCGGATGTTCGGAAAAATTATCGTAAGTTAGTAATTTTAATTCTTGGGGCATAGTTTGAGGATGGATATTATTTAAGTTAAATACTAGGACATTATCATAACTCCTTAGTTATTTCTCCCAATTTTTCTATCCTAGCTTCTTTCCTTTCCCTAACTTTGAGCCGTTTAGGTTGGTTAAGAAGCTGGAAGAAAAACTATAATTTATATCTTGCTTTTGTTTGTGTTTATTTTCAGCTAGTTCGATCAACCTTTTTAGCAGTTCATTAATATCTATGCCGCTTGGTTCCCAAATGTGTAGATACAAAGTGCCTGGCATGGGGTTTACTTCGGCAATATAAAAGTTATTGGTCTTTTTGCTTATCAAAAAGTCGACTCTGGCAATACCGCTGCAACCAAGAACCTTAAATACTTCTTTGGCCGTGTCCTGGATGTTTCTGGTCATTTCTTTATCTAGTCTGGCCGGGATAGCCAAACCGTTCTCGTTATTACCAATTTGAGCACCGCCTTCGTTTATATATTTTTCATCAAAATCAAAGAAGTCGGACTTAAATACGGATTCCTGCAAGAGAGACGCTTCGAGATCTTCATTACCGAGGAGGCAGCAAGTAACATCCATTAAGTCCGTAATACCTTCTTCTACTAAGACTTTATTATCGTAGTAGAGCGCCACCTCAATTTTGTCTTCCAAATCTTTAAAATCGTTAACCTTAGCAATGCCGATTGAGGATCCCAAATGAACAGGCTTTACAAAAACAGGGAATTTCAGTTCCTTTTTGGCTCTTTCTAGAATGTATTTTTTATTTTCTTTCCAATCTTTATTGTAGAAATAAATATATTTGGTGGTAGGAATGCCATGAATTTCGCACATTTGTTTAACCAGTACCTTGTCCATGGCGAGGGCGGAAGACGCAACGTCGCAACCGACGTAAGGCACATTAAACATCTCAAATAGACCTTGGATGGTGCCGTCTTCGCCAAAAGTGCCATGAAAAGTTGGGAAGGCAAGGTCTATGGTAACAGATTTTCCCCTAAGACCCTTTTTCTTAAAGGTAAGTTTACCGTTAGAATTCTCGAGGTCTAAATAATACTGTTTATATCTATTTTCCTTGCTTACATCCTTTTTGGGGTCCGTAAAGGTGGCAAGGCGCCCCAGCTCATCGTCAATCATCCAAATTCCATCTCGGCTAATGTAAACCGGGACAATGTTATAATCTAGCCCCTTTAGGCCGGATATGGCAAGTTGAGCCGTAATTATTGAAATGTCATGCTCAGCGCTCCTTGAGCCAAAAAAAACTCCAATAGTCTTGCTATTCATACTATCTCCTTTTAATTCAATCTTATTCCTTAATGGGAACTAAAGATATATACGCCACGTATTAAGTCAAAATTCAAAGGTCAAAAATCAAAATTACATTTGACTTTTGCATTATGAACTTTGAATTTTTATACATATTGGTCTCCCCAGTCATTCTGAAAAAGTATAACATCGTTTGGTTTTAGTATACCACCTAAAGCCTGGTGCGCTTCCTCGGCAGTGTCGAACCAGATAATCTGAGACGTATCAAAATTTCCTTCTGCTAGGCCCTTTTCGATAAACGGTGTCACGCTATTTCTAATAAGAATAACTTGCGTTGCCACTTTTGCCAAATTCCTGCCGATTTCTTGATGGACTTCGGGGGCCTTGTCGCCGGTCTCAACGAGGCCTGGGGTTATAAAAAGTTTTCGTCTATCTTTAAATTTATCAAGTAGCTCGATTGATTCCATGACGCCGTCAGGATTACCGTTGTAGCTGTCATCAATCACCAAAATATCGGCATTGCTTTTTATCGGTTGGAGCCGATGCTCGACCGGTTTAATCCTAAAGATGCCCATTTTAATTTCTTTATCGTTTAAATTTAAATATTTAGAAACCGTTATCCCGTTGATTATATGGCCTAAAATGTATTCTCCTAATACCGAAGTGCTAAGGGTGCCTAAGCTGTCTGCATCAAATGTCCAGACCAGATTTCGGGGATCAAATTTTTTATTTTTTATCTTTATTTTGACCAAGGCATCGTTTTTATAGCTATAAAAAGAGATATTTTTGCCTTCGGTAAAGCCTTTATAATTCTTTTTGATGTTTTCATCATCCGCGTTAAGAATTATTAGAGCGTCTTTTCGAGCGTTTTCAACTAGTTCGAACATCGTACTTATAGAAGTCTTTATACTGCCAAGCCTTTCGATATGAGCTTCGTTAATGCCTGTAAGGACAGCAATATCTGGCGGGGTTATGGAGCATAAATATTTGATGTCGCCCTTGTAATGCTCGCCCATCTCGATTATTAAAATCTCGGTATTATTGTCGAACTTATTAAGAAGCCAGCGGGCGATTCCGACCGAAGTATTAACGCTTTCTGGAGTGGCCAAAACTTTATAATGGGTCTCTAAGATAGTCGTTAGGACATTCTTCATAGTGGTTTTGCCGTAACTGCCGGCAATACCGATGATTATTAATTTCTCCTTGCTCTTAATAATTTTTTTAGCCTTACCAATGAGATATTTTTTAATGGTCAGGTCAACTGGTATAATAGAAACGAGGGCTATGGTAAAGAAAAGAGGCAGGGACAAAAGGGCAAAGACAAGCCACAAAATGACGGCAAAAAATCCAAATTGAAATGCGATTATCTTACCGGCTCCAATAAGGATTACAGAGATAAGAAAAATGATTTTGGTCTTATTAGTCCAAACCAGTTCTTTTCTTAAGGGCTGTTTGGACCTAAAATAGCCTTTTTTAAGGATTAATTTCCAATATCTTCCAAGCTCGTAATTTTCGAGCTGCAAAAGATAAAGCTGATATTTTATGATTAGTATTGGATTCATGATTAGCATATAAATTTAATTAATTCCTTGTAAAACTGATCCGGCTTGTCAAGAAAACTAAAGTGGCCGGTATTTTCTAGGATTACTAGTTTAGAATTTTTAATGTTTTGATGCATGAGCGCAGCCGCTTCAATCGGGGCATCCTTGTCTTTATCGCCCCAGATCAAAAGAACCGGTTGTTTTATCTTGGGGAGGTAATTTGTTAAGTCTTCGTTAATAAGGTTTAAAAAAGTTTCTCTTAGTTCCGGCGTGGCCACGTAATCCTCTGCTCCGATTTTTTCATAAATTTTCTCCCTAACTGTTTTCATAAATTTTGGCTTAAAGAAGGGCTTTACCAACTTTGCGATTGTTTTTAGAGCAGTTCTTCTATTTAGGATGAGGCCGGCGCTGTCCACCAGTACGACTTTTTCTACCAGTTCCGGCTTGGTAGCCGAGAGCATGATGGAAATTCTGCCGCCAAAAGAGTGGCCAATAAGAGTCGCTTTCTTAATCCCCGTCTTTTTTAGAAATTGGGTAACGATATCGGCATAATCTTGTAACGTAAAAGCGTTCTTGGGTAGGGCTGACTCGCCGAAACCGGGCAGGTCCAAGGCGTAAACTAAGAAACCGTCCTTTGCAAGCTTTAGGGCGGCATTTTGCCAAACAAGGCCGTTAGACCGCCAGCCATGAAGAAAAATGAGGACCCCATCGCCCTTACCGGAAAACTTGTAAAAGTTTATAAGCAAGCCATTTATAACAACCTGTTCTTTCATTTCAGGCTTAATTTTATCATAAAGTTAGGGGTTAAGGAATTTATTAGTTATTTACCAGAAGTAAATATTTATCAAATGCGTACTAAAACGGTTTATTATTTTTTAGAGTGCTATAGGTTTGTTTGTTTAGACAATGAAAATCTCTTGCCAGTTTCTTAAGATAAGTTTAAGTTTATTAATTAGTGGAGTCAAATATGTTAATTGGCACAGCCCTTCTTATTATCGGCCTGATCTATCTTCTGGCAAACTTAAATCTAATTACTCTTCCGGTTAGTTTTTTAGATATTTTATGGCCACTTCTTTTAATATTAGTCGGGGCCTACATTTTGCTTGCCTTCACTAAGGCTAGGCGTTACAAAAGATGGGCATTTCGGAAATACTTTAGAGATTCTGACAGGGATATGGATAGGTAACTATTGGTAATCCCGCATCACTTAGAAAAGTTCAGACAGTAAAGCAATTTTACTTCAGCTTCAAACAAATGTCGTCTTACTCATTTAATCAGCTAAGGGTGGCGGTTGCGGGCTCCCCGGATTTAGTATTGACTTTTTTGAGAAGATGTGGTAAACTCTCGATACGCAGTTTTGGTTAGTACTTTATCCTAGCGGTAAACATGTTGGGCGTTTTTGTAAGTCTAATCGTACGATTAGAGCATTAAAGCACCTTTATTCCCGACAATCGCTAGATTATATAAATGCCTACCCTCGGTAGGCTCGGTTGCGCGTGCAACCCTCCTTAGCGGCGGATCCAGCCAACAACCTGATCCTTTAGATTAATATTGGATCCGCCCGGATGTTAGCAGATCTTCGGATCTGAGAACATGTGCCACCTCAAGCAAGTTGGTGAACCAACCCATGATATCGCGTCCAACGCTATCATACCGGTTCACCAACCGCAAACTAACAGATAATCATCACCTGGGTGGAATTATCTGAGCCTATAAGCTCACCTTTCGATTATTGAATGTGTGAGCTTTCCCATTTATTGGGGTAAAATTTCTTTATCGCAATCTGTGGCTAAATTTGTGCGTTAATGTTGTCGTAGGGGGAAAAGCGTTATTTAATAATAGCCGGCAGGGGTCCGTTACTGTTAAAATAAGAATATCTGCAAACCGGATAAAAGGAGTTTAGGAGTCAGATGGAGATTTTAGTAGCAAGCCTTATGGCTTTGATCGTTGTGATTGCAATAACCAAGCTAATTATGAAGGCAGAGAAAGCTAAAGAGAAACATGCTTATGGAAAAAGCAGGGCTTTGCTTCCCAAGGTTTCCGTCATAATTCCTGCCTACAACGAAATTCCCCAAGTTATTCAAAAGATTGTTGATGTGCTAGCGCCTTACGTCCTTGAAGTGATTGTAGTTTGCGACGGTTCGGTTAGGCGCCTTCCCGAGCTTCCAGGGGCCAGGATGGTTTATCATCTTTCAAATTACGGTAAGGGCCAAGCCCTAAAAACGGGAGTTGAAGCCTCAAGAGGGGAGATCATCATTTTTCTTGACGCTGATCTTTTAAACCTCAAATTAGATCATATTTTAGGGCTCCTCTACGGTCTAAGACCGGGAATAATGGTCGTCGGAATTTTTCGGCCTGGACTAAGCTTTACTAAGATTGCGAACTTTATGTTTCCAATCCTTTCCGGTACAAGAGCGTTTTACAGAAAAGATGTGGAAGCGATGTTTGAAAAGATTGATGTTTCAAATTTCGGGATTGAGATTGCCATTACAGCTTGTTGTCTGATAAACGGCATCCGAACTAGAATTGTAACTTTTTCCGGTGTTAGCCAGCTCTTAAAGGAACAGAAAGCTGATGTTGGCAAAGACGATGCCGCTTGGGCTCGAAAACGTTTTGAGCAGTTTGCTCGCGGATTTCGATACAGGATGAAAATGTATCGGGAAATAATAGGAGGCATAGCCTGGGCTATTAAGAATCGTAAACGGCTAAACTATCGAAAGTCAGCATAAATTAGATACGAAAGACAAGGTTAAGTGAAGGCAAGGGTCGAATGCTTAGAAATTCGACCCTTTACCATCCTTCCTCTTCCCCACTTTTCTTTACATGTTATCGATTTTATATTATAATTCGTGGCCAAGGTACCTTAATACAATCATAAAGCGCTATGTTGCTGTTCAAGTCTTGATTAATGATTCTTATTGCTGCTTTCTTAAACGACAGTTTTGGCATACTCTATTGTCCCTGTTTTGATGACGTTAGAAGAGAAAGGTTAGTTATGAAAAAAATAGAAGGCGTGTCAAAAAAAGGCTGGAGGTTCCCTCAAGATATTTTAAGAAGCCTGGATCGGGAAGCACCGTTGGTATTTGATCCTGATCTTCTAGATCAAGTAGTCAAAGATTATGCGTACTTTAAAAAGAGCGGCGACAATCTAATTCTCTTAGGAGTAGAGAAGGATTTAGCTCAACTCATCCCGCAGCTTCTTCTTATCTCGGACTTAGAACCAAAACGACTAAAAGGCATCGTGTCTTCCTTACAGCAAAGAGGAGACGATATCTTAAAATGTCACAGCCTAAACTATTTCGAGAAAAGCCGTGGGCTTTTGGATCTTCTTATGCTCTTTCTTGAAGTAATTCTTCAAGCCCCAAATTTCAACGCATTGCAATCTGACAACGCAAAATGTAAGTTGTATTCAGACTAAGCCGGATTATAGAACTCCCCCAGAGTTTAAAAATTCCGGCTCCCTCCCAAGCAAATCATTAAGATGATTTATTTGGGAGGAAAAGTGATCCTCGAGACGTTAAGGGATCATTTTTTGGTTTTAAAATTTGTTGCCGAATGCAATTAGGACATAACAATGAAAAATGCTTTTGCTACTTTAGGAAGGATTATTATTTAAGCTAGGGCCTTATCTTTATCTTTCGTTAATCTTTTTGCTGTAACCTAAAGTTAGGTAAATACAGGAGGGATTATGGATAAAGCCAATTGTTGGGAATTCCATAAATGTGGCAGGCAGCCAAGTGGCAATAAAATTGACGAATACGGCGTTTGTTATGCCGCTATTGATATTGTTACTAATGGAACTAACGGAGGCAAATATGGCGGTCGCGCTTGTTGGGCCTTAAGCGGTACTCTCTGTAAGGGTCAAGCTGAGGGAACGATCGCCAAAAAAATTGGCTGTTGTAAGAAGTGCGAATTTTTTAAACGGGTTAGAAAAGAAGAAGGAGATCAGTTCGCAGTAGTTAGTTTAGAGGCGCTTTAGATTTAGCCGATTCGCTAATTTTACCATCTCTTATCTCCACGATTCTGGTAGCATACTTTTTTGCGTATTCGGAGTGAGTAATAAGGATGATGGTTTCGCCATTTTTATTTAACTCTTCCAGGATGTCTAAGATTTCTTCTCCGGTTTTGGTATCTAAGTTGCCTGTCGGTTCGTCAGCTAAGATGATTTGTGGTTTATTGATGAGAGCTCTGGCAATAGCCACTCGCTGTTGTTCGCCGCCGGAAAGAAGACTCGGCAAATGGCCCTCTCTTTCTAAAAGACCCACTCTTTTAAGAGCTTCCCGAGTCTTTTCGGTATCTTGTTTTGATCTTTCGGCAATGGCGGCTTCCACGTTTTGTTTTGCGGTTAAAGTTGGGATTAGATTAAAGCTTTGAAAAATAAAACCGATCTTTTTTTGTCTTAAATTCGTTATTTTCTTATCGCACATTTTGGCGAGATCTTCGTTTTCGATCTTTAATTCTCCCTTAGTGGGTTTATCCAGGCCGCCAATAAGCTGTAAAAGCGTGCTTTTACCGCTGCCGGAAGGCCCAATAATGACCAAAAAGTCGCCTTTTTTGACATCAATACTTATATCATTCACAGCACTGATGGTTTTAGTGCCTTGCTTGTATTGTTTCATGAGGTTTTTTATTTCGATAATTTTCATTTTGTCTCCTTATTCCAAATTTCTTAAGGCTTCTTGAGGTTTCATGCGAGACGCTTTAAAGGCGGCTAAGCCGCCGGCTAGAATCGACCCAATTATGGCAACACCGGCCCCCAAGAGTAAAATCAAGTAGTTAATAGCGACTTTTAGTTCCACCGAGGTTGTGAGGTTATTTGTGGCATTACCGGCAAAGCGTCTCATAAGGCCTCCCTCAGAACTCATGCTAGCGATAGTTGCCGAAAGAGAAATTCCAAATCGGTTTAAGATAACAATGATGCTCAAGCCAAAACCGATGCCAATAATGGCTCCTAAGATTCCAAGCATCGTATTTTCCAAAAGAATTTGTCTGATAACCGAAGTGTTACTCCAGCCGATAGCTTTTAGGGTGCCAATTTCTCGCACCCTCTTATTAACCGATAAAACTGTAAGAAGGCTTACAATGATAAAAGAAGCGATGACTACAATGATGCTTGTTATTCCGATAAATTTGTTTGTGAGATTAGCGGCTGATACTAAAGATCCGGAAACTTGCGCGGCGGTGTCGGAAGAGTTGGTAACTTTAGCGCCCGGAAAAAGTTCGGCTATCTTTTTACTGGCTTCTTCAACGGAATAGGAATTGGTTGATTTAAGTAATAGAACATTAATTCGACTATCTTTTCCGGCCAGTTTTTGCAAATCTGATAATGGAAGATAGAGATCGGCTGTATTAGTGTATAATTTCGGTTCGACAATACCGATAACCGTAAACTCCTTGCCTCCAAGAGACAGTTTGCCGTCGGTTTGAAGACTTTTCTTGTCGGCATAAGATCTATTTACCACAATTTGATCGGCACCGTTAAAATACTGACCATTCACAATTTGATCAGGTAAAATAAGTCCGATGTTAGGTTTGGAAGTATCTACTCCGGCAACGGTAAAATTTTCGGTTTTAATGTCGGTAGCGATTGGTCCGATATCTTGGGAATATGTTTTTCTTTCGGTGGTATATTCCATTTTAAAATTCTTAAATCTTTCTGGAATAACAGCATCCGAAGCATCATGAACCGCTTTGCGTCCTTCTTCCGATCTGGGATCAATGCCTTTTGCCTTTAAATCGGCTTCAGCGTTTTGCCTGGCGGCATCAGCTGCGGCTCTTTCGGTGTCGGTCATAGGCTCGATGGCTCTATTAATCTGAATTTTGTCCCCACCGGTTTCGAACTCGGCGGTTACTTTGGGAATTTTACCCTCCTGATGGGTGACGCTTAAGATAAGTCCGGAAGCATAGTCCTTTATAAGGTTCGCGTCAATTTTTTTGGTTTCGGTATCCGCAAACGTAAGCATGCTGCCGCTTAAGAAATTGTCATGAGAAAACTGATCGCCGGGATTACCGTATTTAGAAAGATCAGTTTCTATTTTGTTGTCGGCGAGAAACTCGGTCCTGGTGGCTTCGTCGAGCTGCCTGGCTCCCTCGGCTCCTACCGATCTAGAGACCATCACATCCGTACCCACGTTTTCTAACGGGTTTAAAACGGTCTTTTGAGCCGTAGATAAACTCTGGGAGACAGAAATGATGGCGATAATTATTGCGCCGGCAATGGCAAGGCCAAGAGAAATAGTTAGTGTTTTGCTCCAACGCCTTAGGAGTTCGGCTTTTAAGTACTGTAAATAAAACATGATTCTCCTTTATTACTGTCTTAAAGAATATATTAAAAAACTGAGAAATTGCTTAGAAATCAATTTTTAAAACAGCCCCCCCTTAGAGACTGTTTTAAAAAATTTGTGTATTTAATTGTAATTATCTCATCATTCCCATGCCGCCATGTCCGCCTCTCGGACCGCCCATTCCCATTCCTTTTCCAAAGCCGCCAATACCATATTCGCTTAGCTTATCAAAGTCGATACCGCTCTCGGTTCTCCATTTCTCCATGGCTGTTCTTTGTTCTTCGCGCTGCTTTTGAAGCTCAATGTGTTTGTCTAAGATCTGTTGCTTCTGGTCGCTCGTAATAACGCCGTCTGTCGCCGCCTTATCCAATTTAGAGCTCATTTCAGTCTTCATTTCTTCTTGTCTTTCTGAGTGGATCTGATCAAAGGCTGTGTTAACCTTAGTTTTGTCGATACCGAGCTTTTCGGAAAGCCTATCAGACACTGTCTTGTTAGTGGTAGCTGCCAATATATTGCCGGCTGCTATGGCTCCAGCTCCAACTAGGACAGTTGCGATTGCTAAACTGGCAATAAGTCGTTTAGAATTATCATTTTTCATTTTTTCACCCCCTTTCTTTATTGGAATGATCACAGTTTATCGCAGTTTTCTGAGAAATTGCTTAAAGAATCCTTAATAATCATCAGATTTTCTATACTATTGTAGTAGATAAAGAATTTAGGGGTTAGGTTGAAGTGGGAGTTTTATAATAAAAGTGGTGCCTTTTCCAGGAGTGCTGTCTACTTCGACTTTTCCTTTGTGAATATCCAAGATTTTTTTAGCGATCGAAAGTCCTAGACCATAACCGCTGGCATTATTTTTGGTACGAGATAGATCTGCCCTATAAAAGCGGTCAAAGATGTGAGGTTGATCAGAAGCTTTGATGCCGATACCCTCATCTTTTACTTTAATAACGGCATGTTTTCCGACGAGGCTTGTAGAGACAAATATTTTAGACCTGTTAGGGCTGTATTTTATGGCGTTATCCATCAAAATTACCATGAGCTCGGTTAGGCTTTGCGAAATGCCGCTTACAAAAAAATCGTTTACGTCAAACTCAATTTCGATTTCTTTCTTTTTAGATAGGCTTTCTATTTTTTTATAGGCATCCTCTATTATTTTGGATAAAGAAACTTTAGAAAAAGGGACCTTTGTTTGGTCTTCATATTGAGCTAAAGAAAGCAGGCCCTTTGAGAGGGTTTCAAGTTTAGAGATTTCTTCCAAATTACTTTGTAATAAATCTTTAGCTCCTTCGAGATTAAATTTTTTGTCTCTTAGGCTTACTTCGATTTCAGTTTTCATAGCCGTAAGCGGAGTACGTAGCTCGTGGGAGGCATCAGTCGTAAAGCGATTCTGGACATCTACCATTTCTTCTATCGGTTTTAGAGTTCTTCTGGCGAGCAAATAGCTGGCTCCACCGGAAAGGATCAGGATAACAAGATTAAAATAGATGAGATCTATTTTGAGCCTATCATTACTTTCTTCTAGTTGATCTAAGCGCATTTTCTCTAGCTCAGCAAGTGTCCTCGGCATATTTTTACCATTCGTTAGTTCCCGCATAACCTTTCCTTGTCTTATGGAGCCTGTGTTTAGTTCCGTTGCGGAAATTCTATACAGAACTACACTGAAAAATATGCTAATAAGCATCGCAATGACGATATAAAAAAGGGTTAATTTAAGATAAGCTCGCTTAAATGACATTTAATTGGGTCCTATTTTATAACCAAATCCTCTAACTGTATTAATTAGGGTTGGTTTTTTAAAAGGTTTGTCGATTTTATTTCTTAGGTAGCCGATATAAACTTCAACGGTGTTTGGTAAAACATCAGCGTCAAAATCCCAGACATGACCTATTATACTTTCTTTGGTTAATATTTGCCCTTCATTTAACATGAGATATTCTAAAAGGCTAAACTCGGTAGGAGAAAGGATGATTTCTTTCCCCGATCTCTCCACTTTATGATTAATAGCATTAAGGCTCAAGTCGCCAATCTTTAAAACCGTGCCGACATTATTTTCTGGTCTTCTAAGGAGGGCTTTTATTCGGGCTACTAACTCCTCAAAAGCAAAGGGTTTTACCAGATAATCATCTGCGCCGCAATTAAGGCCGAAAACCCGATCTTCTATCTTATCTTTGGCGGTCAGCATCAGGATGGGCGTCTTTACCCCTTTTTCTCTTAGAGTCTCACAAATGCTCATGCCGTCTACGGAGCCGGGAAGCATTCTATCCAGAATCATTAGATCGTAGTCGATGGTAAGGGCGGCACCCAATCCGTCATCACCCTCAAATTCCAAATCGACGGCCCAGGATTCTTGCTCCAAACCTTTTTTTAGGGCATTGGCTATTTTTATATCATCTTCAACTACTAAAATTCTCATGTGACCTATTTTAACAAAATTTAGCTGAGAAACAACTGAGGAAATAATATTCGTTTATTCTAAGTTTCTTCTCAGCTTGCTAATATATGCTTTGCAAGTTAATATGTTTTTCTAGATAAAGTTTTAAGGGGATCTGGTGCGATCAAAAAATAAAACAAAAAAACCATTTAAGCTAATCATTATTATCTTAGTTTGCGTTCTGGCATTTTATGCATCTAAACTTTTACATGCTAAAAAGAAAATTCAGAAAGAAGAAATTTCAGAGGCTGGTAAGATTGTTATTGCTCCTATTTCCACTCCTACTCCTATCCCAATTCCTTCAACTAGCATTGTAGAGGAAGAGGCGACACCAAAAGAAAACGTATTTAGGAAGGTTGCTTTTGGTTATTCGATAAAGGGCAAGCCAATAGAGGGGTATGAGATCGGATCGGGGGATGACTGCTTGTTTATGTTTGGCTCCATTCATGGCAACGAAATGGGAACTACAGATCTTTTAAACAAGCTAGTCGCAGAGATTAGGGCTAAACCGAATTTAGTTGGTGAGAAGATGAAATTAATTGTTTTACCCATTGCAAATCCGGACGGATATTATGATCGGACGGACAAATTAAATGCTAATTTGGTGAATTTAAATCTAAATTTTGCGACCACAGATTGGCAGCAGTATGGCGGAGAAGGGACCTTTGCCGGAGAAAAGCCTTTTTCGGAGCCGGAAAGCAGAGTGATTAAAGAAATAGTGGAGAAATACAAGCCAAGACGGATGATTTCTTACCATGCTAAAGGCGGTATTGTAAACCCGGAATACAATCACGAATCTTCTTTGGCGCTTTCGTTATGGTACGCCGAAATGACCGGTTACAAGTATTACGGCGATGGTGATTGGGATTTTTCAGGAACGGCTACCAGGTGGTTTAAAGAAACCACGGGGAATGCGGCCTTAACGGTGGAGCTTTCCGAGCTTTTAGCCAGCGATTGGGAAATAAACCGTGATGCTTTGCTAGAGCTGATTTCCTAATTATAGATTATTATCTAACAATCTTTACGGTTCCTCGTAAGTTATGGAGTTCTAGGATATCGCCGTCTTTTATGATTTTGGTAGCGTATTCTGTTCCCACAATGCACGGGATGCCGAATTCTCGGCTGACCACAGCAGCATGGCAAGTGACACCGCCGATATCGGTAATAATGGCACCGGCTCGTTTCATGCAGGTTACAAAATCGGGTGTCGTCATGGTGGTCACTAAAATTTCGCCTGCTTTTAATTTATTGCCTTCCCTGGGACTTAAAATTATCTTGGCAATCCCCCTAAAATATCTTTTGTTACTGGTTGAGGCTACTGTACCTTGAATGTTGGTGCTTTCCTCGAACTCTAATACATCAAACTGAGAGCTTATTTTGCTAGCGGTATTTTGGACGTCAATTTGCAATGATCCAAGAGCGATCTGAACAGTAGCGAGATGTTTTCTTTTTTCGATGGCTTCCCTTAGATCTTCTCCATCGGCAAATCTTTCCATTTCCTTAGGTAAAAGCCACTTTAAGTCTCTTGCTTCGATATCTCTTCTTGCGCTGAAGTCTCTTAAAAATTCTTCTAGATAATGAGCCGCTTTTAGGTTATATTTTTTTCTTACATCCTGAAATATTATTGACTCATTTAGAAGATTAACGATTCCTAGCTCTTTACCAGACAAATTAAGCTTCTTTTTATACACGTCTTTGCCTTCTAAAGCCTTGTTCTTATAATCTCTGATTTCGGTGAGAAACTTCTCGGCATCGTCTCTGGTTTTATGTTTAATCTGGTTGGCAAAGTATATTTCGTCTAAGATTTGGGTATCAAAATAATTATTATAAATCCAAAAATAGTTTTCCGAATGTTTTTTAAGGGCTTTAGCCTTCTCGCTTTCATCCAATAGAACGATTTTCACAAGATCGGCTTCTTCTTCCTTGTAGAAGCTCATTTGCGTTGGGGTAGAGAGAGTGGCAAAGGCTTTGTTTAAATCTCTCTCGTCCTCAAAATAAGCTCGAAGAGATTTTTTAAGCTTATCTTCTAGGGAATAATTAATGAGTTCGGCTGTCATGCCGATAGCCCAATAATTAAGATAGGCTTGGCTCCATCTTTTAAAGAAGATAGCTAGATCGTTGTCATTAAGGTGGCTTAAACTTATTTTGTCAATTTCGGACTCGATTTGGGAAAGTTTACCAACATATTCATCCCAAATTTTATAAAATCGTTCCCTTTCCGCGGGTGGCAAAATGATTTTTTCGGTAAATTTGTGGCTAGTTTCTACAACTGCCTCGTTTTCTAAGATCCAAAGTGCTTTATCATGATCATAAATTACTAAACCTTCCGGCCAGCAGATGCCAAAGAGTTCGTGCATCATATCGAACATCGGGACCATGGAATATCCGAGCGGCAAGAGCGTGGCATCAATCGGTCCCCATCTAAAAAGCTTTTTCTCTGGGTTTATCATGGGAGTATTATAGCAAGGAAGGGAATTTTTTTGTAGAAGAGCGACTTGTAATTTGATGTTCTAAGAATGTAAAAAAATATGATTATCTAAAAACTAGGTAAGGGGATTTAGGAAGTTTAGATATAAAAGTCAAAATATTTTGCCACCCTGAACGAATACAATTAATCCTTAAGAAGGTATTATTTTAGTATGAGTGATTTGCAAACGCCATGGCATCGAATTGTGCTTCTAAGGAGAAAGTTAGGAAAATATATTCATCTTACGGAAGAAAAGGATAACCTAAAGAACCGTTTTTGGTTTGGGAAATGGATGGGAAAGGCGAGGAAGAAAAGATGAGCCAAGAAGAGATCTTAAAAGAAATAAAAGAGATTGTTGAAAAAGTCCCCAAAGGGAATATATTTATTAACCTCTATCTAAATACCAACCACCGCGACCTTAATCAAAATGTAAAGGATAATGCATTTATCAGGAAATCCTTCCAGAAAATTGCTAAATCTTTGCCGAAGCATGGCGAGACCAGAGAAAATTACACAAAATTCAGGGAGAATTTTTGGCGGGAGTTCGAAAATTTGCCCGCGTCGGATCGAGGCGTGTTTATTATGGGATTCGATTCGGACATCAAGAAGTTTGAACTAAAGATTCCGGTGGAGACAAGGCTTATTTTTGCCAAGCATCCTTACATTTCCTATCTGGAAGAGGTGGCTTTAAAGCACCCCGATGTTAACATTCTTCTAATTGATTCTAAAAAAGCCAAATTTTTTGATTACACCTTAGGAGAGATAATCTTTCGAAATGAGATTCAAAGCGATGTGCCGGGAAGAATTAAAAGAGGCGGTTGGTCACAGATGAAATGGGAGCGACATGTGGAGGATCATATCTTGTGGCATTTTAAGACGGCGACAAGTAAAATGAAGAAAATTTATAATTATTATAATAAAAATGATTGGGTAATCTTTGGCCATCATGATTTAACGGAAAATTTTTTAAACCTTCTTCCCAAGTCTTTAAAAGAAAAAGTAATTGGTACGGATGAATTGTATATTAGAAGTAATGTTAACTTGATCGAAGAGAAGACAAATGATTTTTTAAATAGAAAAGTGAAGCATAGCGAGGAGGTTGACGCTAAAAATCTGATAACAACCGCCAAGAAACATAAAAAAGCGGTTCTTGGTTTAAAGGAGATGTTAAAGGCTCTAAATAAAAAGGAAGTTGGGATGCTTATAGTGAGTGAGGATTTTAAAGCAGAGGGTTACCTATGTTCTTTGTGCGACAGTTATGAGATGCAGATTCCTTGTAGCTGTGGCAGTAGGGCCGTAAAAGAAATTCATCTTGATGAAGTCATCATCGAAAAGGCTTTAGAGGATGAAGGTGTTGTGGAATTTACCAATAGCGAAGATCTAAAAAGAGAGGGTGGTATCGGGGCTTTTTTGAGGTTCATGGCATAAACAAAAAATAACCTGAAATTAGGTTAATTAAAAAACTTTGGAGGCCCGAGGATGTTTACTTTTTTAAGGTAAATTATCCTCTTAAATGGGCCCCCTTATAAATTTGCTGGTAGTATTTATCCCGCGACTTTACTGTCGATTGACGAATTTGGCTTTCTAGACTCTCGTGCTTTTGCGCATTTTGCGCATGAGTAGTCGTAACCTGTTTCCGTTGTCTGTATGCTGATACCGGCTCGATGGCCGATATCTATACAATCCTTGCATTCTGCGCACCTTACTTGTTCCGGTAAATCGATAAAGCAGTTATAGATACTATGGCCCGGGGTAGAATCGTTTATTATACGGTTAAGTACTGTGGCCGCGCGGCCGTTCGAATGTGGTGATAACCCAAAACTATTAATGATTGAGCTCAGATTATCGTAATGCAATATGCCTGCTGTCATCTTGGCATAATCTTGTAAGCTGACCTCATTATGAAACGCCGTGTTCAGGTCTAATTCACCTTTAATAAGTGGATCCAGATAAGGTTTTGCTTTCTCTTGCAGGCCATATGCCATTATTAGCGCCGTAACCCTCTTGATGTCCTCACTCAGGTGATTATATAGCTCTTGCAGCTTAGGGGTGCTGGCTTTTTTACTTTCGAACTCTGTCTTTATATTGTTGCATCTCTCTGTCATCTTGTCTCGCTCGTCTTCATTGCAAATCTTACATACGACTAACCTGAGTAGTGCAGCATAATTTACGATCATTGGTTTGCTGGCTTCCTGGATGTTTAACGTCGTTACTTTGACGGACCGTTTGTATCCGTCGATGAGCCTTTTTTCCCTGCTTTTTTCACGGTAACCAATTGTTAACGAGAAAATAGTCAATGTAAGGATAATTACGCTTAATGCTTCACAGAACATTACCCAAATCAAATCCTGCGGCACCTTGACCCCCTCCTTAGAACTAAAAAGGTTTATATATTTAAGAAAGATTAAAGTTTTTAATCCTTCGGATTTCAAAGAACGCTTGGCGTTGTTGCATTATAGCAGATTTTGGGAGAATTAAAACAGGGGGCTGTATTTGCTTTTTTGCAGCTCCCCTGTCTGAGATGCCTTACTTATTCGCTCAATTTTTCCATAGAGTCGGGTCTGTTGGCCCATATCTCCTCTATTTTTACTATGGTGTCTCTGCCGTAAGCCAGTGATACTCGAGCAATGTTAAAAATAGTCTCGATTTCCTTTTTTTCATCTTCGGCCTCGATCATTACTACGCATTGATCTATGAGCCATCGTGCGTTGTTTATGTGTGTGTTCAATTCTCTTGCGAGCTGGCAAAGCGTGAGGCGGATCTTACTCTCTTCGGGCGGCAGCTTGATCCATGCCGTGTGAGAGCAGGGAACTCTCTTTGAGCAGCCTTTATGATGGGTTAAAGATAGCGCGTCTAGAGTCGGTATTTCGGCGATTGCGCCTATCACCGATCTTATCTCATGCATGAGCCCGTTTTTTTGTTTGATGAGTTCTAGCAACCCATCTTTTTCTTTGAAAACCGTTTTCAATTCCATTCTGCGATCCCTCCTGTGCATATAGGTTGTCAATTTTATTCTTTCCAGCTTCGCGAACGCCTTATTATACTATTTTTAGGTGTGCATTTCAAGAATGATTAAGACCCGCGCCGCTTTTTACTTGATAAATATGAATAATTATGGTATGATAATCGTCCGTCAACGCGTACCTACACAATTTATCAAGGGAAACATATTTTTACGGCAGGAGGGGGTTAAGATTTCAATGTTAGGAATACATATTTCTGAAGCTCAGGAATGGATTGCTAGACATGAAAATATTGTCATTCTATTGGCTTTAGGGGCAATATTTGTAATCGCTGCAATTGACGAGGCGATAAAGAAGAGACCAAATAAGCCCAATAAGTATCAGCTTGCAGCTCAGAAATATACATATCGTGGCGATTTTAGGTCAGCAAGAATTCAGATTGAAGAGGCTATAGCGCAAGATCCTAGTGATGATCTAAATTATTTTGCGCTTGGAGTGATCTTTTATGAGCTGAAACAGCCTGATAAGGCGCTTTACAACTTGAGGCAAGCCATATCCATGAATCGTGATAACTATGATGGCTGGTTTCTCATCGGTCGTATATACTACGATCGCTATAATTACGAAAAAGCCATGAGGTATTTTGGAATAGCGCTGGATATTAATCCTAAAATGACAAAAGCGCTCTTTGGTTTGGCAAGCATTGTTTTTGATCGTAACCAATTCGATGTAGCTGCAATGTATTACAGAAGGATCATCGAGATTGATCCCAAGAAGGCTAATGCTTATTACAATTTAGGCGGTTGTTATTATGAGAAGGGGATGTACAACGAGAGTATCAAGATGCATAAAATTGCGGTAGACCTTTTCCATAAAGATAAAGTTGAGGATAAATCCTATGCTTATTATTGGATGGGTGATGCAAACCGTGAGCTAGGCAATAAAGAAAAGGCTGCCGAAGCATTCAAATTGTCGATAAAGTGGGGTTATAAGGGAGCTGTAGAAGCTCTGAGAGACTTGGAGAGGAGCAAATAAGGTGGGGAAGGGTAGACATATTACAGTGAATCCAAAAGGTGAGCAATCATCAGCGGGCGCAAGGATATTGCTGGCAAAAGTTGGCTCAAGCAAGAAGCAGGTAGGAACTATACAGAAAGAGGGGGGTAAGAAGTAAAGACAGTCTATGGGGCACCGGATGTAATAATTTCCGGAGCCCCATTTATTTATATTAGCTTAAGTTTTTGAAGCAGCCTTAAGTTTGGCGGGTTATGAGGATGAATTTACGAATTTATTGTACCATAGTTTATGTTTAGCTATACTTGGCTTAAAGGGAGACGAGATGAACGAAATAGAAGTAAAGGCGAAACTCAATAATGAAAAGCAAGTTTTAGAAAAGTTGACCGAAGCGGGTATCAAATTGTCTCCGTCATTAAGCCAACAAGATGATATTTACGTGGCTTTGGGTGAAGATCTATGCGGTAATAAAAAAAAGAACGTTCTTAGGGTCAGAACTCAAGGTAAAGAAATTATCTTTACCCTAAAAAGAAGTAGAACAAATGAATTGGATTGCATCGAGAAAGAAACCAAAGTTTCGGATAAAAAAGCCCTGGAAGATATGCTGGATCAGATGAGTTATAAAAAAGTGATTTCGGTAAGTAAAAAGCGGCGAAAAGGAAAATTTGAGGATTTGGTGATATGTTTGGATGAGGTAGAAGGACTGGGAAGTTTTATAGAGGTAGAGAAGACTTCGGCGGAAGATGGTGAGGCTATTCAGGAAGAATTATTTAATTTTCTAGAAAGCTTAGGAGTTAAGAGAGAAGATAGGGTCTTTAAGGGTTATGATACGCTTAAGTATGATAGTATAAACCAAAAGGGAGACAAAAATGACTCATAAAAAATCAATCGGTATAGATATCGGCGGGACAAAGATTTGCGGGGCTTTAATTGTTGAGGGTGGCAATATCTTAAAATCTGTTAAGGTGGATACTCCTCAAGGAGAAGCGTCGGACACGGCCCATGTTGTTTCGGGGGTCATTAAAGAAATAATTTCAAATGATGTGGTTGGGATTGGTTTAGGTGTGCCCGGCTGGGTGGATCATGAAAAAGGCACGATCTATAATACTCCTAATTTGTCTTTAAGTGGTTTTGATCTTCGTGGAGCAATCCATGATAAATTTAATTTACCAGTTTTTATAGATAACGATGCCAATTTGGCAGTTCTGGCCGAACACTCCTTTGGAATGGCGAAAGACTATAAGAATGTGATCGGTTTAACTGTTGGTACCGGAATTGGTGGGGGAATTATTTTGAACGGCAAAGTTTATCGAGGCGTTACCGGTACGGGGGCGGAAATTGGCCACATGGTGGTTCAGCCAAATGGGCCAAAATGCGGGTGCGGCTCGAGCGGTTGTCTTGATGTGATGGCTTCGGGTACGGGCTTGATACGTGCAGCTAAAGAAAGAATTAACAAAGGGAAAGAATCCCAAATCCTTAAACTTGCCAATGGAAATATCGAAAATATTCAGGGGCCAATGATAACCAAGGCGGCCGAGAATGGCGATAAATTAGCTAAAGAGTGCTTTGATGAAGTAGGATTTTGGCTTGGGATAGGAATAAATAATCTTATTAATATTTGTAATCCGGAAATGATTATTCTTGGTGGGGGTGTGGCGGGAACAGGCGATCTTATCATGGATCCGGTCAGAAAAGTAATCCTGGAAAGAACTATCTCGCCCAATAAAGACGTCTGCAAAATTGTTATTTCCAAATTGGGCAATGAAGCTGGGATGTTGGGTGCAGGCGCTCTAGTTTTTGAAAGTTCAAAAGTATCTCATAATAATTAGCGAATATTTCTCATTTCTTTTAAAACTTTTACTATATAAGCTTTTATGGTAGAATCCTTTGCTAGAGGGCGAACTTTAAAATCTCAAATCACCTCTTTTTTGTTTGGCGAGAAAATTGTTGCCCAAATCTAGTTTACTTGTCTTTAGTAGGCTGGAAAAAGGCAGCAAGAATCGTAGTAAAAGGAGGTGACGCATGAATACTTGTTTTACACTGTTGCAACCGATTCAGGAGATTCAAGGAGAAACGAAAGGAGGCCACATTGTTGTTGATAGTCCGGTGTCCGCTAGGCTATTTCCTAGAAAAAGCCTTAGCTTAGAGCATTCGGACATTGCAGGAATAACCTCAGCAATAATTAGCTTTGACGGTGATTATTGCCTGACGACATCCGAGGTGACAGCAATGATTAGGTCTCAGATTGAGGGATTGAGTTTGACCATACCAGTAGTAGCAAGATGCGGTAACTGTTTACATGTGATCCCGGTAAGCTATCTGGAAACGAGCGGACAATCAATTTGCCCTCACTGCCCTACGGTATTTTTGGATGAAATCAAAGTGCTTGTTCATCCGAGTGCTGGCGAAGTTGGCAAGCTTGTTAAAGAAGTATTTGAGAACGCCAGTACGATTCAAGTTTTGATTCCAAAGAAGACGAAAGCCTAAGAAAAGATAAAGAGGGGATTCGCCCCAATCCCCTCTTTATTCAAATTTTTTATAGCTTCGTCTTTTTTATTCGAGTTTATACTACACAACGCTTAACAGTAATGATTTAATCTATTTTAGTTCTTACGGTTATCTCAAAGGAGATTGAGGATTCGGCTTTTAACGTCGGGTACATAGTTGGACCGATGGTTGCGGGAATTTTGGCGCAAACTTTTGGAAATGAGGAAGCCTTTTCTCTTCTGTCGGTTCTTGGAGCTGCATCTGCCTTAATTCTACTTAAAATTACGCCTCGTAAAATAAACGTGAAAAGGATCGAAAAAGCAGTGATATCCTAAGTCGGATAAATTACTTAACAATATTTAAACGATCGTTTAAATATTGTTAAGTAAGGGATAGTCTGTTGTAAAGTTTGTAAATTTTTTTGTCTGGTTTCTTCATCAGTTTTTTAAAAAATAAAGGCCAGAGGTTAGTTTTTAAAAGAAAGAAGGGTGGTGAGTTGCAAGTGAGGCAATTATGCCTTACTAATCTATAAACCACCATTCTTTCCTTGTTAATCCTTGCCGGATTAACATGTTTCTAACATGGCCGGAATTTTGGTGCAGACGTGGGGGTGGTTCTATCAGTGCAAGCCGTCTAATCTGTTGCAGTCTTAGACGGCTTTGTTGGTTTGGGTAATTGTCTCTCGTGTACTACTTCTTTGTTTAGCCAAATGACTGTTGTCACTTAGATATCGAAACAAAGAAATAGAATGTGGCGAGAGGGTGCATTACCTTTTGATCCGATAAAACCCTTTGTACCCCATATGTAGTGAAAAGTTTCGCCTACCACGTCTGCCGCCAAGTAGTATAACCATAAGCTTAATAAAAATCAAGGCTTTTTGTTGCGACTGCTTATAATTTAGAGTGTCTAGGTTCGAAAAAAAGGTTTTTTGGGGTGGGATCGCTTAGGGTTATGAATAGTCATCTTCAATTTGGGCGTGAATTTTTTTGGGGTCTACGTTTAAATAAGTGGTTAACTACACACTTACAAAACGCACTTTTATAATTGGCTTTTAAGTTCAGAAGAGTTTTTTAGGGAAAAATGGAAAAGGTAATAATGGGATCGACTACAGGAGGTATTTTATGTACCTCTCTATTTACACCTTGATCTTTTTAATCTGATCGTCAATTATATGTTCGATGTATTCGGTGTCGTTTTTATGATCTTCGCGGGGCGTAGACTGACAAATTTCGGCCCACATCTTTTTTAGCATGTCGCCCAGATCTTCGCTTTTGTCTCTATCGGTTTCTGTTAAATTATCTGTTTCGGCTGCCATGTAGACTAATTCGCCCATGAGCTTATTAAAGTCAAGTTTTTGGGCATCCAAATCCACATCCGAACCTGCATTTGCCGCGGTTTCTTCTGCAATGGGTTCATAGTTCCGGATATTTGCAGTCATTTCTAAATCATTATTTTCTAAAGTTAGACTTTCTGACGCTGGGACTACTGTTTCTTCCGCTGAAGGCAAGATGGTAGTGTCTAATTTGAGTTCTTCTGCTTTCTCATCAGTTTCTGGTGTAATTGGAATCGGAGTCTCAGTGTCTAGATCGTCGTCCTCTGAGACCACCTCAGTTTCATTCATGGAAAGAAGGTCGATTGGACCATCTGTTATTTCTGGATTTTTTTCCGATGTTTCTTCTGCGAGAGAATCTTGGTGAGGCATAACCTTTATAGTCGAGTTGTAATTATCATCTTCGTTGCCTTCTTTGGAAGGTTCGAGTATTGTTGGATTATCGATGGCATCATTAGTTATAGTGTTTTGGCTATCGTCAGCGCTCTCATTTGCTGTCGGAATCTCTGATTCAGTGGTAGTTGGGACAATTATGAGTTCATCTTCAATCGCTTTATCTGTTTTAGGTTCTTCGGGTGGGGTATCTACTTTTTGAGTGTTATTTTCCGTAAGTTCCTTATTTCTGAGACTGGCTTTCTCGGCGAGGATTGCGCTATTGTTAAATCCTTCGGCAATCGCCATCTTTAGATTTTCTCTAAGCTCATCTAAGGTTTCGGATTTATAAATCTTGTTGGCCAGCTCTTTTTCTCTGTCATTTGGCGAGAAACCGTCGTTTGCGATTTCATTAGAATTAGTTGTATTAATAGGAACTTCTATTTCCTTTTCCATAGTTACCCTCCAATTTGTTGCTATTTCTATAATAATTTAATTTTTTTTAAAGGGGAAGGGTTTTTAATTCGATTCATTCTTCCTCTTGCATTAACTCAAGGCTCAACTATAATGATGATGAAGGGAAAGGTCTTTTATGAATAGCTTTAAAATAGCACATAGATTACTTCTTAGTTCAAGTTTAATGATACTTATGTTTATTGGCATCTCGAGTCAGGTTCAGATGCCCGGCTCTTCGATAAAAAAAAATAAAAAGGAAGAAGTTAAGGGTGTAAATACGATCAGCGAGGGGGCCCAGAAAAATATGATTTGGCAAGGAGGAGTAAGAGTCAGCCAGGTGTTGGGAGAAATCATCCTGCCTCCGGAGAGTTGGCAAACTTTAGGATCCACGCTTCAGTCTGGAAGATCAGTTGATGTAAGGAATATGCTTGAAGATAAAAAAACAAACGTTATGATTAAAGAAATATCATCCGATTGCAAAGGAACCATTAACTGCAAGAAGTCATATAGGGTGACTTTTTCTGAGGAAATTTTGTCTGTTGTTTCAAAAGATTCGGCTGAAGCAAGCCTTATTTTTTACGCCCCTTTTTAAAAGTGGACTTTTAGTGGCAATGACATGAGTGTATAATCTATCTAGGAGGGTAGTAAACAAATGTGCAAATATGCACCCAAAGATTCTTTTAATAAAGAAGATGTAACAATAGCCTATTTCTCTATGGAAATAGGTTTAACATCTAAAATGACAAATTACAGCGGCGGCTTGGGTATTTTAGCCGGGGATACTATTAAGGCTTGTGCCGATTTAAACATCCCGATGGTAGCCGTCACCCTTTTAAATAAAGACGGTTATTTTAAACAGGTTATTGATAAAGATGGAAATCAGATTGAGGAAGCCGATCCTTGGGAGCCTCATGGTTATACCACGCTTTGTCCGGAGATTGTTTCGATATGGATTCAAGATAGAGAGGTAAAAGTCAGGGCCTTTAAGAGAGAAGTTAAAGGTGTTGGCGGATATACCTTACCAGTTTATTTTTTGGATACGGACTTTGATCATAATGAGGAGTGGTGCCAATCTCTTACGAAACATCTTTATGGTGGCGATGAGTCTTACCGTTTAGCTCAGGAAATTATTCTTGGTATCGGTGGTTTTAGAATGCTTCAAGCTTTAGGGTATACCGTCATAAATAAGTACCATCTAAATGAAGGTCATGCCAGCTTCCTTATCTTAGAGCTTCTTTCAAAAACGGCTTTAGAAACTGAATTTGGCTGGCAATATAAGTCGGAACTCGTAAAGAAAATGTGTGTTTTTACGACTCATACGCCGGTAGCGGCAGGCCATGACCGTTTTAGTTTTGATAAAGTCAAATCTTTTATGGGCGCCTATTATCCGTATCACATGGTAGAAGCGGCGGTAGCTGATGGCAATCTTAATGTTACCAAAATGGCGCTGATGTATTCTGGCTATGTAAACGGGGTTGCTAAAAAGCATGGAGAAGTTTCCAGGGATATGTTTGGTGATAGTGAGATTGATCATATTACAAACGGGGTTCATTCTGTTACCTGGACCTCAAAACCTTTTAAAAAAGTCTTTGATAAATATATTCCTGGCTGGAGGGAGGATCCTTTTACTTTAAGATCGGCTTGGGGTATTCCTTCTGACGAGGTTTGGGATGCACATCTGGAAGCTAAAAGAAAGCTGATTGAAATCATAAATGAGAAAACGAATGAGAATTTTGAAGAAAACGTTTTTACCATCGGTTTTGCCAGAAGATTCACTCAATACAAACGGCCGATGTTTATTTTTAAGAATGAAGCGGCTCTAAGAAATATCATAAGTCGTTCCGGCAAGATTCAGATTGTGTTTGCCGGAAAGGCTCATCCAAAAGATTTCGAAGGCAAGGGAATTCTAAAAGAAGTTATAGAGAAGGTAAAAGATCCGAACTTAAAGATAAAAGTGGCTTTTTTAGAAAATTACAATATGGAGCTGGCCGGGTATCTAACTTCCGGAGTAGATATTTGGCTTAATAATCCGCAGCGGCCGATGGAAGCCTCCGGTACCTCGGGCATGAAAGCGGCTCATAACGGTATCCCAAGCCTTAGTATCTTAGACGGCTGGTGGATTGAGGGGCATATCGAAGGAGTAACCGGCTGGGCAATCGGGGAAGAAAATTATCGCTGTAGCGGCGAAACGGCCGAGCAAAGAGAATTGGATGATTTTTATAAGAAATTAGGAATGATAGTAAGGTTTTATTACAAAGATCGCAAATCTTGGGTAAAGGTCATGAAAAATGCCATTACTATTAACGCTTCTTTCTTTAATACCCATCGCATGGTTCATCAATATGTCTTAAATGCTTATTTTAAAGCGGGCAACGTAGTTGAAAAGCCGAGTGATTCGGAAACTCCGAAAGCATAGATAAAATCTCTTTCTTTTTGGGCTCAATTTTGTTAATCTTGGTAAAATTAATATCAAGGCGGTTTTATGGATTTAATGAAGTACATCGATCGGATTATTAAGAACGTAGCTTACATCTTAATTATTCTTGGTGGTTTTACGTTAATTTTAATTGGTCTTTTAAGCCTCTTTTTACCAATTCTACCAGGATGGCTTCTTATAATTGCTGGCGTTTTGCTTCTGGGAGAAAAGACAAAATTAAGCCGGTATATAATAGGGAAACTTCCGCCGAGGATTAAGGAGAAAATTGTTGAGAGACAGAATAAAGAATTATAAATCAAGAATATAGAATGGGAATAGAGAATTAAGAATCCCGAATTAACTGCTAAGATAGATGTTCCTTTATTTCTTAACTTATTACTTTATTCTTAATCCTAGATTCTTTTTTTAAAATGAGTGTAATGATATTTATAATCCTATATTTGAAGTGATTACACCTATAGGGCCTTAGCACACTTTTTCCTTGCGTTCGCTCTTAAATTCCATCATAATAATTTTATATGAAGCTAATAAGATTTCTTTCGCTCATTACTTTTATTTGCTTGGTTCCGGTCTTTTTAGTGATGATTGTCTTATTTAATTTAAGGCTGTTTCTTTTTAATTCCGAAAATATCTTGAGGGCCGCAAATGATGCTAAAATCTATGAGGTTATCTCGAACAATACTGATTATCTTGCCAAGCAAATCTTAAAAGATAACGAGAATCCTTTTATTACAGAGGATGTCGTTGCGGTTGCTATTAAAGAAGCTTTTCCGCCTGAATTTGTGAGGAAAGAAACCGAAGCCCAAATTAAGGGTTTTTTCGACTTCATGGAGGGGAAAGAAGATGAGCTTCATGCAACGGACATTTCCTCGAATAAAGGGGCTATTCGTAAAGCTATAGTGGGTCGGTCTACTCCGGCTAGCCTGCCTATAGTAAACTTAGTTCTAGACGAGTCATTAAAGAGTATTCCCGATGAAATGGCGGTATCCGGTGTTAGTTTGGAAAGGCTAGAGAACATCAGAGAAAATGTGCAAGTTGCCTTAACAGGAATATTACTTCTACCAATAATTCCTTTTGTCATAATTACTGTACTTGCTTTTTTTAGAACTTACGGGGTTCCAAAGAAAAATATTTTTAGGGCCATTGGCTGGTACACGTTTATCGTAAACATGCTATTTTTGATTGCTTTATTTTTATTTCTCACTATATCAAGCATTATAAAGGTCATTGTTTTGCCGGAATTAAAAATGATCCCGGATTTTATAAAAGCAGACATTTTTATGCCGATAGCCGCCAACCTCCAGACCACTCTATTTAAGGCGGCCTTAATTGAATTTTTTGGTGTGCTTTTTGTTTCTCTAGTAATTTTGATAATCGGCTACAAATACGCTAAAGTGAACGTGCCTAAAAAATTACCACCGCTTGATTAGTTTGATTAACAGTTTAACGGCATAATAGGTTAAGAGCGTAACTGCTCACAACTGTCATCGCGAGCGAATGAAATGAGCGTGGCGATCTCTGTCTGGAACCGAAAAGAGATTGTTTCGTCGTCTGAACTCCTCTGAGTGACGAGGGGGTTGTGAACAGTTACCTTAAAGCCCCTTAACAAATCTCTATCAATATGCTATCATATCGGTAATGAAAGTAAGCCAATTCTTCAACTTTTTCTTCTTTAAAAGCCTTTACTAATTGGAAGGAAAAGTTAAGTTACGAAAAAAAACGAAACCTTCCGACGGAAGGTTTTTTAAGTCTAATGGAGACTTTAGATGGACAAGTATTTAAACAGCCAAATTGCTAAGATCGACACTTCCGGAATAAGAAAAGTGTTCGATTTAGCTTCAAAAATCAAAGATCCTGTTAACTTATCAATCGGCGAGCCGGATTTTGGTTTTATACCCGATGTTGCCAAGTCGCTTCATGAGGCAATTGATAGTAAGTGTTATAAATACACTAACACCTGGGGGCTTTCAGAGCTTAGAGTTGCGGTTGCCGCCAAGTTGAAGATGACTAAAAAAAGCGATGTTTTGCCGGAAGAAGTGCTTATTACGGCGGGTGCTTCCGGAGCGCTTGATCTTTTATTTAGAGTAATTACCGAGCCGAGGGACGAAATCATTATATTTGATCCCTATTTCATGTTCTATCACGAGTTGCCGCGGATGCTTGGAGCAAATGTTATAGTTCTGCCGACCACAAAAGAGTTTTGGCCGGATATCGAGGCTCTAAAAAAGAATATAAACAAGAAAACTAAAGCGGTAATCATTAATTCTCCCAATAATCCTACCGGAGCGGTTTATCCCGAACGCATCATCAAGGATATAATTGACGTTTTAGATCCATACGATACTCTTTTAGTTTCCGATGAGGTTTATGAAGATTTTATTTACGATGTAGGGCATGTCAGTCCGCTTTGTTTTTATGAAAATACTATTTTAGTGAGCAGCTTTTCTAAAAATTTAGCTTTAACCGGACAAAGGGTGGGTTATGCGGCGGGATCGAGGGGAGTCCTTATGGCGATGGCGAAGTTACAGCAGTATACATATGTTTGTGCGCCACATTTAGCTCAAGTGGCAGCGCTTCAGAATTTAAATCTTGATATTTCAAATTATGTTTCGGAGTACAAAGAGCGTCGGGATCTTATTTATGACATGCTTAAGGACACTTTCGAGATTCAAAAGCCCGAAGGCGCTTTTTATATTTATCCCAAGGTGGGTGATGGTGAGAAGGTGGCTCTAAAGTCCATCGAGAAAGACCTAATCGTGGTTCCGGGACAAGTATTTTCTAAAAGTAACGAATATTTAAGAATTTCTTATGCGGCGCCAAAAGACGTTTTAATCAAAGGCGCCAATATCCTAAAGGAGGTGGCTGATGAACTTAGATGAAGTGAGACAAGCAATTGATAGAATCGACGCCGAAATTTTAAACTTGATAGCCGAGCGAATGGAACTTGCAAGGAAAGCTGGGGAAGTTAAAAAAAACCTTGGCAAAGATATTTTTGACTCTAAAAGGGAAGAAGAAGTTATAGAGTCGAGGGTTAAGACAGCTGAAAATCTAAATCTCAATTCTAGATTTACGGCTCAGCTATTTAATTTCATAATTAAATATTCGAGGGAAGTTCAAGGAGAGAAGTCATGAAAATTGCGGTTTTAGGTCCGGAAGGCACTTTTTCGCATCAGGCAGCTAACCTGATCGACAAAAAGGCGGAAATTGTATTTGTAAAAACCATCAGAGACGTCTTTGAGGCGGTAAGCGAAGGTAAAGCGGATAAAGGAGTGGTTCCGGTGGAAAATTCGGTTGGAGGAGCAGTTAACTTTACCCTGGATGCTCTCCTGGATTTTGATCTAAATATAGAAGCGGAGCAAATAATTCCGGTTATCCACCACTTGATGGCGCCAAAAGAGATTGAGCTTTCTGAGATTAAAACCCTCTACCTTCATGAGCAAACCTTTTCGCAATGCGAAGATTTTATTAGAAAGAATATGGCGAGTGCCGACGTGGTTGAGACTTTGTCGAACGGCGAATCGGCAAAACGGGTTAAAGAAAATGGGGGCACTTCAGCATGTATGGGTCCAGAAATTGCCGCTTATATCTATGGCCTGAAGGTAATTAGAAGCGCGGTTCAAGACAATCGATTTAATGTAACCAGATTTTTTGTAATCTCAAATACAGAAACCAAGCCGACCGGCTACGACAGGACGTCCGTTACCGTTTACCCTCAGATTGATCGCCCCGGGTTGTTATGGGAAATCTTAGGGATCTTTAATACAAATAAGATTAATCTTACGAAGATCGAATCCCGTCCCTCTAAAGGAAAGCTCGGCGATTACGTATTTTACCTCGATTTTGAAGGCCATATTAAAGAAGAGAAAGTTAAAAAGGCTCTAGGAGCACTCGAAAAAATGGCCTTTGTGAAGGCATTAGGGAGTTATGAGAGGAAATACTAGATTGGTGAATGGGTTAATTGGTCGATAGGGTTAATAGGATTTAAATCCCTAGTAAGTGCATTTCCATTTTTTGATCATTATTTTTGATTCACGGTTTCTTATATCTTGCCATCTACCTATTTTCCCTTCTCCAAGCCATCTTAATTAAATCTTAATAAAAAATACCATCGAACCTAAAATTTAGGTAATTTTAATTTGCAAAAACTTCTTGCGCTAGACTTGGCGCAAGGTATATAATTGGTAGGTAACATATAAATGATTCTAGGAGGGAATTATTAGAATTTTAATGCTAGGATGGGAATTACCTCCATTTCATTCCGGCGGCTTAGGAATCGCATGTTCCGGCCTTACTAAGAGTTTGTCTAAGCTGGGAATGGATATTGATTTTGTATTGCCTAAAATTTATGGGGGTTCTTATCCCTGGATGCGCCTTCATGATGCTTCCAGTAAAATTTTGGATAACGGCTTTAGCCACAAATGCGTCGAGATCGCGAGAAAAAATCAATGTTCTTTGGTGAACGGCTATCAAGGCGTTAATTTGGAAAGCAATTCCAAAAAAATGTGTAATTCATGCATCAAAGTTTTAGATAATTCCAGATACGCTCATATCAATCTGTATACTAGGGGTGTTAAGGAGCTTGCGGAAGGTCTCGATTATGATCTGATTCACGCTCACGATTGGATGACTTTTCCGGCTGGTTTTGCGGCCCAAGCTGTTTCTAAGCTTAAGGGAAAAGAGGTGCCGCTTCTTATCCAGGCACATGCTACCGAGATCGATCGGCATGATGGCTCGTTTATTTATCACACGGAAAAAGACAGTTTTCAAAGATCAGATCACATAGTAGCGGTCAGTAATATTACTAAAAGTACTATTGTCAATTATTACGGCATTGACCAAAATAAGATCAGTGTTGTTCATAACGGCATCGATCCCAGAGAAATTACGGAAAGAATCAGTAATCCTATTAAGAAAAAATATAAGGTTGTGATGTTTTTAGGCCGGATCACGTATCAAAAAGGACCTGATTATTTTGTAAAGGTGGCCAAAAAAGTGACAGAAAGCTATCCGAATGTAAAATTTATGATGCTCGGCAGCGGCGACATGCAAGCAAGAATGATTGAGGAAGGAGCGAAGCAAGGTTTAACGGGCAAGCTTTTGTTTAACAGTTGGATTTCCGATGAGGATAAGGATCTGGCTTATCAGCTAGCCGATGTCTTTGTGATGCCTTCGGTTACCGAACCATTTGGAATTGTTCCCCTGGAAGCTATCCAGAACGGTACGCCGGTAGTGGTTTCTAAAAGCTCGGGCATTGCGGAAGTGGTAGATAATTCTGTAAAAGTTGATTTTTGGGATATCGAAAAGCAAGCTGAGGAAATCGTCAAATTATTAAAGGATAAAAAATATGCCGCATCTCTTGTAAAAGGGGCTAAGGCAGAAGTAAAGGGGCTTACTTGGGACAAGTCCGCAAAAGAGATGGCCCAAGTTTATAAAAAAGTAGTCGCAGGGGGTAAAGTTCATGCCTAGTGTTTGTTTATATTTTCACGTTCATCAGCCAATAAGGGTTAAGAAATTCGGCGTTTTAGATATTGGCAGATCCGAGGATTATTTTGACGATCGACATAATAAGACTATCTTGGATAAAGTGGCTTCTAAGTGCTATGAGCCCACCAATAGGCTTCTTTTAGATCTTATAAAAAGACATGATGGTAAGTTTAAGATAAGCTATAGCATAACCGGAACTTTTATCGACCAGGCTAAGGCCTGGCGGCCGGATCTTATAAAAAGTTTTCAGAATTTAGCTAAAACCGGCTGTGTGGAATTTTTGGGTGAGACTTACTATCATTCCCTTACCTCTTTGTATTCTGAGCAGGAGTTTTATGATCAGGTAACTAAGCACATGGATACCATCGAGGAACTTTTTGGTCAGCGCCCTACAGTTTTTAGAAACACGGAGCTAGTTTACTTTGACCATTTGGCTAACCTGATCTCCGAGCTTGGTTTTAAAGCAGTTTTAGCTGAGGGTTGGGATAAGGTCTTACACTGGAGAAGTCCCAATTTTGTTTATGAGACAAACGATCAGCCAATCAAGCTACTTTTAAAGAACTATAAATTATCCGATGATGTTGCCTTTCGGTTTTCTAATAAAGGCTGGGAAGAGTGGCCTCTTACAGCAGAGAAATTTGCACAGTGGGTGCATGCTGTAAATGGCAGCGGCGAAGTTATTAACTTATTTATGGATTATGAGACTTTTGGCGAGCATCAATGGGAAGACACCGGCATCTTTAACTTTATGGATAAAGTACCGGACGAAATCTTAAAGCATCCGGATATGGACTTTATTACTGTGGGCGAAGAGGCTGATCGTTACCCGGCGGTTGGCAAGCTTTCGATGCCTTATCCTGTTTCTTGGGCGGATACCGAGAGAGATCTCTCGGCTTGGCTGGGGAACGATATGCAGAGTGGCACTATAAGAGCTCTTTATGATCTCGAGGAAAAGGTAAAAAAGATCGGGGATAAAAAGATGATTGAAGATTGGCGCCGGCTTCAGACTTCGGATAACTTCTATTATATGTGTACCAAGTGGTTCTCGGATGGTGACGTTCACAAGTATTTTAACGCCTATGACAGGCCTCATGATGCATATATTTATTTTACAAATATTCTGGTAGATTTTGTGCATCGGGTAGAGGAGAAGTTGGCCGAAATGGAAGAAAATTTTGCCCATGAGGTGGAACAGCAGAAAGACGGTTTAGAGAAGGTACTACACGGATTGATGAAGCCGGAGAAAGTAGGAGTTGAGTAGTCAATGACTAATTACTAATTGACCTAATTAATCTAATGAAATCCCAATGAAAAAAATCCTAAGCATCAAATTTCAAATACTAGATAATGCAGAACATTGGCCCAAATGCCATTGGGACAAATGTTTGAAACGTTAGGAAATTTGGATTTGGGCTTTTTAGAAATTAGAAATTAGGATTTAGAAATTTGATTTATGGGGTATAATAAAACTAGCGATAGATTGGTAAAATATCGGTTATAAGAAATTTTTACCAGAAATCGCTTGGAGGGTAAGCGAACATGAAGAAACCATTTGTTTTTGAGGTTTCGTGGGAAGTCTGCAATAAAGTTGGCGGCATTCATACTGTTTTAGAATCCAAAGCTGAGTATATAAAAGCTCAATATGGGGAGGGATATTTTTTAGTTGGTCCATATTTGGGTCAATCCTCTGAGATCGTCTTTGAAGCAAAGGAAATGCCTGACTTTCTAAAAAGTATCGTCAAAGAACTTGAAAACCTAGGAATTAGGTTGTTTTACGGCACTTGGCTCATTGATGCCGAGCCCCAGGTAATTTTAGTGGATTTTACGGGCGAGACAGCCAACATTAATCAGACCAAAACTAAACTTTGGGATTGGTATCAGGTTGATTCTTTAAATTCTGATTTTGAATTTGATGAGCCGGTAGCCTGGTCTTTTGCGGTTGGTAAGATGATCGAAGCTCTAAAGAAAGGTCCGTTAGCAAAAGAAGAAATAGTTTTGCAATGTCATGAGTGGATGGCCGGCGCCCCAATCCTTTATCTTAAAAAACAGGACGTTAAGATCTCGAGCATTTTTACCACGCACGCTACTTTTATGGGTCGGGTTCTCGCTTCTAAGGGCGTTGATTTTTATAAAAGCCTTAATGAAATCGATGCCGAGAGCAAGGCGTATGAATTTGGGATTTATGCAAAATTTCTTTTAGAAAAAGCCATTGCCTTAAACGCCACCGTTTTAACCACTGTCTCCGATATTACGGCTTCTGAGGCGAAGGCGTTCTATGGCCGAAAACCGGAAGTTATCTTAGAGAACGGTTTAAATATAAATCATTTCTCTGATACGGAAAAAGCCACCTTTAGACATACCGAGTTTAAGAATATCATAAGAGAATTTCTGATGTATTTCTTCTTCCCTCATTATAAATTCAATTTGGATAAAGCTCTTATCTACTTTTTAGTTGGACGTTACGAGATGCACGCCAAGGGTATTGATACATTTATTGATGCCTTGGGAGAGCTTAATAGGCGGCTTAAAAATCAGCATAGTGATAAAACGGTAGTGGCTTTTGTGGCGGTACCGTCAGGATCCTATACGCTAAAATCGGAATTAATTCAGAGTAAATCAGTTTATTTAAACATAAAGCAAAGTATTGATTCGGAAATCGATGATATTTACAAACGGTTGGTGAGAGCTTGTACTGGAGAGTTTGATATTACCGGTCAAAACATCTTAAAGCAGGAAATCAGAAATAAGGTGGCAACCAAGACCAAGCTCTTTAAGAGAACGGGCGATCCCCTCCTTATTACTCACAACATTGGGGATGAATCTTCGGATCAGATATTAGGCCGGTTTAAAGAACAGGGCTTATTTAATAGGGAGGAAGATCGGGTTAAGGTCGTTTATTTTCCGGTTTACCTAAACGGCGCCGACGGGCTCTTAAACCTGAATCTTTACGATTTTATGTCCGGTTCTCATTTAGGAGTGTTCCCATCTTTTTATGAACCATGGGGCTATACTCCTCTCGAGGCTGGGGCTTTAAGTGTTCCCTCGATAACAACCGATTTGTCCGGCTTTGGTTTGGCGGTCAACGCTCTTGGGGGTAAGAAGAAATTCCCCGGAACTTATGTGGTAGAAAGAAGCAAGTTTGATTATAAAAAAGAGGTTAAGGATTTAGCATCTCTAATGCATAAATTTTTGACGTTTGATAAGGATGAGAGGATGATTTCCAGGATTCATGCTAATCAGACCGCCAGGAACTTCGATTGGAAAATACTGGTCAGAAAATATTTTGACGCACATGAGATGGCATTAAAGATCAAGGGATCAAAGGTTAAAAAATGAGAAAAGATTATTTTAGAGATTTATGGACAATTATCGCGCCCGCAAGGGGAGAGAGACCAAAAGAGTTTGCAGATCAGGAAATTAAAGATACGGCAAATTGTCCTTTTTGTCCCGGAAATGAACACTTAACTCCGCCAGAGATAACCAGAGTTTCTAATGGCAATAGCTGGCAGGTAAGGGTGTTTCCGAATCGATTTTCTATTCTAGAAGGAGTTTCGGATGTCAATGAAAAATCCTTAAAGAAAGCAGAAGTTAAAGGTAATCATGAACTTGTAATAGAAACCCCAATTCACACAAAAAGGACTTCGGAGTTAGAGATTAGAGAGCTAAAGACGCTTTTAGAAGTTTTTAGAGACAGAGCGGCTCATTTAAGCACGATAAAGGATTGCGATTATATCGAAATATTTAAAAATTTCGGGCCCTTGGCCGGAGCTTCGATTATTCACAATCACTTTCAGATTATTTCTTTAAATAAAATTCCTCCCAGAATCGAAGAGAAGATCAGCCATTCTTATGGAGGAGATTGTGCTTATTGCCATATCGTTGAAGTAGAAGAAAAATCAAAGAGGAAGGTCTTTGAAAACAACCATTTTGTCTCATTTGTGCCTTATGCACCTCAAAACATGCACGAACTTTGGATAGTTTCCAAGAAACATCTCCGAAATTTTGATGATATGGATGATAAAGATCTGTTGGCGCTCGCAGAGATTTTAAAAAATACTTTAACAGTGGCGGAGAAAGCAAACGATAACTACAATATGATTTTTAATATCGGTCCTAAAGATAAGAGTTTTCATTTTCATATAGAAATTTTCCCTCAATCATCCCATGCTATAAAGGCAGGTTTTGAATTGGGGACCGGAATCTCTGTGGTGGCGTCAACCCCGGAAGATTCTGCTAAAATCTACAGAGGTGAAATATGAAAGTAACCCACAAGTTAACTAACCCCGCAATTACTAAACAAATTGATGTTCCCCAAGCCTTTTTGCTTGGAAACGACCGTCAAGATTTTGTCAACTTTTATGGGGAGACCTGCAGTCGTTACGAAGGCTGGTTCGTAAAGCATAAAGATGATCACTTAAAGGTGCTGGCTAATATCGAAGTTTCAGGAGAGACCCCAACAGAAATTATTTTAGAACCTCTGTTTTCGCTAGTGGGACGAAAGTACAAGGATTTTAAAGAAAGCTATTTTTTATTAAAAGACGAACCCGTTCTTATTTATGAGCTTTCTCAAACTAAGAATTTTACGGTCAGATTAGATATAAGACATATTTTTGACGAGCCGCAATGGGGGCGAAATTATTCTACTTGGAGGATAGAAAACGGGATTATGGTGGGTTACCTAGACGAAGGAAAGAACGAACAATATTTTGTAGCGCTTCTTACAGATGGCCCTATAAACGAAACCAAAAGCTGGCAAGAAACCCGCTATTCAAGAGATGAAAAAAGGCACTCGGCACCAGTGAGCTTATACGAATTTGAGGTTGGCAGCTTTGAATCTAGCAAACTGGTGATGGCTTTTGGCGCGACAGAAAAAGAAGCCAATAAAAGAGCTCAAAATTCATTCGATGAGAAAAAAATCAGTCTTTTAAAAGAGGGCAAAAACGTTTCGGTCAAACCGGCTCACAAAAATGCCGTAAAAGCGGCTACCTTCTACTCTCATAAAGCTTTGGAGGATTTATTTATAGGTAATGGCTTGATGGCGGGGCTTCCTTGGTTTAACAAGACTTGGAGTCGAGATGAGCTTTTATCAATTCCGGCCTTAGAACCCAAAAAGGCTAAGGCAATTATTAAAAAATACTTGAAGGCTGCCTGGCCGAGCGGTAAGATTCCCGTTATCTTGGGAGGAAGTGCCTTATCGTCCGATGCTTTGGGAACTTTATGCTGGGCGATCTTGAATACGGGAATTAAATTATCAATTGATGAGAAAATCACTCTGGCCGATAAGTTAATCAAGGCTGTTGGTTTATTGGAAGAAAATGACTATTTAGGCTTTGTTTATTCTGACACTAATGAATCTTGGATGGATAGTATTGATAGAGAAGGTTATTTAATCGAGATCCAGGCGCTATATGCTAAGATCTTGGAACTGACCTATGCTCTTACCGGTGACATAAGATACGACGAGAAAAGAGCAAAAGTTTTAAAAAATATCAGGATGTATTACCTATATTCCAAACACTGTTCTGCAGACCGGCTAGAAGATCCGGCGATCAGGCCAAACGTTTTTCTAGCAGCTTTTTTTGCGCCGGAGATACTAACCAAAAAAGAATGGGAGAAAGTTTTTGATAGGATTTTGCCTCATATATGGTTAAATTGGGGCGGTCTTTCATCAATAGATAAAAAATGTCTCGAGTATTCGGAAGTTTCAACCGGTGAGGATAACATGAGTTATCATAACGGTGATAGTTGGTTTTTTGTAAACAATATTGCGGCCTTGGTTCTTTACAACACCAATAAGCTTAAATATCATAAAGTTATAAAAAAGATCCTCGAAGCCTCGACGGATGAAATTTTGTGGCATAATTTTGTGGGTCGGCCAGGCGAGATAAGCTCGGCTAAATCTTTAGACTCCTGGGGTTGCGGCACCCAAGCCTTTTCAGCCTCCACCTATATTTACTTGGTTTGGAATATGGATATAAGAAAGCAGGGGTTTAAAAGAGAACAGGTGAAAAGTAGTGCTGGAAAACGGTATGTATTCTCAAATCTCTAATATCTAATTACTAATTAAACTAAAGAAGTCCCAATAACTAATTAACAAAAATAAATACTTATCACGACTTACGCACTTAACACATTAAACATACATTAATATTCTTAGACCTTGTGGAAAAGCACCTTAATTTATAATGAAAGTTTTCCACCCTCTATGAGGAGTCGAACAATACTATTTAGGTGCATAAGTCGTGTTATATGGCATTAGGCATTTATTGGTTGAGATTTAATTAAAAATTAGAGCAATTAGGAATTAGAAATTTAGTGAAATATTTTTATGTCGGGATTTAATTTAAGGCTATAGGGGTTAATTTGTTAAAGAAGCAAAAGATCATAATTGTAGGTGGTGTTGCCGGTGGGGCAACAGCAGCGGCAAGAGCCAGGCGTTTGGATGAGAACGCTGAAATTATTTTATTGGAGCGGGGCAAGTATGTTTCTTTTGCAAATTGTGGGCTTCCTTATTTTGTAGGCGAGAAGATTGTCGAGCGGGATCGGCTTTTGGTGCAGACTCCGGAAGGAATTAAAAAAAGATTTAATATTGATGTTCGGATATCTACCGAAGTACTAAAGATATATCCCAAAATAAAGCAGATTCTGGCGACTGACCTAAAAACAGGTCATAAATATAAAGAAAGTTACGATAAGCTAATCTTGGCTCCGGGGGCAAGCCCCTTTAAACCACAAATGGCAGGCATTGATCATTTTAGGGTTTTTACCTTAAGAACGATTCCGGATGCCGAGAAGATTAAGAAGTATGTCGGCGACAAAAAACCAAAAAGGGTAGCCATCCTCGGGGGCGGGCCGATTGGCCTAGAGATGGCTGAGAATCTTTATGGCATAGGTCTCGAGGTTTCCATCTTCGAGCTTTCGGATCATGTTGTTGCTACTCTCGATCTTGATATGGCATCCATTGTCCATAATTACCTTAGGTCAAAAGGGATTAAGCTTTATCTTCAAACGGAAGTTGTAAAAATTGAGCATGAAGAAAGCACATCGACCGTGATTTCCAAGGACAATGTTTGTGTTAAAGCCGATGTTATTATTTTAGGAATCGGGGTTCGGCCGGAAACTTCTCTTGCTTTTGAGGCTGGACTTAAATTGGGGGGTACCGGAGGGATCTCAGTTAATGAATATCTGCAAACTTCGGACCCGAATATTTATGCCATTGGAGATGCGATCGAGGTTAAGGATTTTGTTTCTGGCGAGTATGCGGTCATTGCGCTTGCGGGTCCGGCAAATAAACAGGGTCGGATCGCGGCTGGAAATATCCTAGGTAAGAAGGAAAAGTTTTTGGGGTCCGAGGGGACCGGAATTTTGAAAGTCTTTGATATGACCATCGCCTCAACCGGACTTAACGAACGCTTGCTAAAAAAGTTTAATATACCCTATAAATTGACAATTCTTCATACTATCTCTCATGCCGGCTATTATCCCGGCGCTTTTCCGATCACGCTGAAACTTCTTTTTTCTCCTAAGGGTGAGATTCTAGGCGCCGAGGGGGCGGGGTATGACGGCGTTGATAAGCGGATCGATGTTATAGCCACGGCTATGCGAGCCGGCATGACGGTTCGAGATTTACAAAAAATTGACTTGTGCTACGCTCCCCCATTTTCTTCGGCCAAAGATCCGGTTAATATGCTGGGATATATGGCGGCTAATATTTTAGATGGCTTAGTTAAAACATACACCCACGAGGAAATTGAAAAACGAAATAAAGAAAAGACCACGTTATTAGATGTTCGAACCAGACTTGAATATAAAGGCGGCCATATCGATGGGTCAATAAACATTCCGATTGATGAATTAAGAAGTAAGCTATCTAAACTACCTAAAAATAAAGAGATCTATGTTTATTGCGCCGTTGGCCTAAGGGCTTATCTTGCCTCCAGGGTTCTATTTCAACATGGTTTTAAGGTAAAAAGCCTCGTGGGCGGCTATAAAACTTACGAACAAATTTACAGTGAGTCAGAGAGCGCATTCCAGCAGGTAAAGACAGAAAGCGTCTTGGAAATGGAAGAAAGAGGCATTCCGAACAGTATCCCAATGGAGGTTTCGGATGTTACAATAGATGAAGAGATAGATAAAGATGAGGGGATAGATAAAGAAATGCCAACAATTCATACTAAGGTTAGTCTAAAGGTAAATGCTTGCGGTCTCATGTGTCCCGGCCCTTTAATGCGGGTAAATGAAGGAGTCAAGAAGTTAAAAACCGGAGAGGTTTTAGAAGCACGGGCAACAGATCCAGCATTTTTAAGCGATGTTCCGGTTTGGTGTCAGCGAACCGAAAACAAGCTCTTATCTCTTAATTCGAAAAGCAATATTATTACTGCTCTTATTCAAAAAGGCGATTCAGATCACGCCATTCATATCGACCACAAGGACGAATCAGGGAAAAACCATTCCAAAACAATCTTAGTTTTTTCCGACGATATTGATAAAGTTATCGCTTCTTTTATTATAGCTAACGGGGCGGCGGCGATGGGCCGGAAAGTAACGATGTTTTTTACCTTTTGGGGCTTAAATGTCATAAGGCGTCCCGAAGCAGTACCGGTAAAAAAAGATATTATTTCTAAGGCTTTTGCCTTGATGATGCCAAGAGGCTCAAGACATCTACATTTGTCGCAAATGAACATGGGCGGCATCGGAACCAAACTCATCCGTTATTTAATGATCAAAAAACATATTGGAACCTTAGAAGAGATGATTAGTGAGGCCACAAAAGCGGGAGTCAAGATGATTGCTTGTAGCACATCGATGGATATCATGGGTATTAAAAAAGAAGAATTTATAGATGGAGTAGAAGTTGGAGGCGTTTCTACTTTCTTAGGCGACACCGAAGAATCAGACGCCAGTTTGATTATGTAATTTAAGTTTTTAAATAGTTTGGAGGCTCAGATGAAAAATAAAATAAAAGAAAAAGCCGCAAAAATAAAATTGGATAAAAAGATCTTTATTCCGCTTGGTATTCTGGCTGTAATTTTAGTCTTATTTATTAGTGTTGCTGCTTTTTTGAGGTTAAATAGTATAGCTCGAGTTAATGGCCGGTTTGTAAGTCGCTCTGATTTTCAACATCGGGTAAATGCCCAGATTAAGTATCAAAAAGAAATGCAAGAGATTGGCTTTGATGGTGACGAAGGAAAAAAGAGAACCGAGGCCATCGAGAAGCAAGTGCTAGATCAATTAATTGAAGAAAAAGTTATTGATGCCGAAGCTGAAAAATTTGGTGTAAAAGTCATTGAGGCTGATATTAATAAAGAATTTGAGGCTATGGCAGGGGCAAATAAGACAAATAAGCTTCGCGAAATAATTTCTAGTTATGGCTATACCGAAACAGAGTTTAAAAATTACAACTTAGCTCCTAAGATTTTAAGACAGAAAGTAACTGAAAAATTAGTGTCTTCGGGAGAATTGGATAATAGCGCTAAGTCAAAGGCTGATGAGATTTTAAAACAGCTAAAAAGCGGCACTAAGTTTGAAGATTTAGCAAAGAAAGAAAGTCAGGATGTATCTACTGCCGCTAAAGGTGGCGGCCTTGGGGAGGTCGATCTTAAATCCCTCCCCGGCGAGTCTCAAAAGGCGGTCATAGCTCTTAAGGATGGCGGCGTTTCAGAGGTGGTTAAAACTTCTTACGGGTATCAGATCCTAAAGCTAAATTTCGAAAAAGGCGGTAAATACAATCTCTCACAGATACTTATAAAGCAAAAAGATTTCGCTACCTGGGTAAAAGAAAAAGTAAGCCAAGCCAGAATAAAGAAATACATTTAAAGTCAAAAAGGGTCTAACCCTCCTGTAGGAGGGTTAGACCCTTTGGTGCTTGAGTTTTATAGGATTTAGCAGTAGCATAAAAATATGCCGGCTAAATACAAGATTAAAAACTTCGAACAAAATGGAGCTTATCATATCTTTAACCGCGGGGTTGAAAAAAGGGATATTTTTCTTGACGATAAAGATTACAAGGTGTTCCTCTATATTTTAAAAATGTACCTCCTAAAAAAAGAAGATGCCGAAAAAGGGTCTAACCCTTTTCTGGAGGGTTCGACCCTTCAAAAGGGGAGGTTTTATGGAGAGGTTGAGCTGCTTTGCTTTTGTTTGATGCCTAACCATTTTCATCTGTTGGTTCGTCAGACAGGAGACGAAGGTCTTTCGGAATTTATGCGAGGACTGCTTACGAATTACGTCATGTATTTTAATAAGCGCCATGATAGAGTCGGTTCTCTGTTTCAAGGTACATACAAGGCGGCTCCGGTTTTAGCGGATGAGTACCTATTGCATGTTTCAAGGTATATTCACTTAAATCCCAAAGATCTAGATCTCAAGGCTTCGTCTTATGATTATTCAAGCCTTCACGATTACCTAGGTAAAAGAAAGACAAATTGGCTTAATACTGATTTCATTTTGGAGATGCTTAGTCATAATGAAAATAAGGCATATCGCAATTATTTTGATTTTATGGCTTCCGATAAAGTAGATATCAAAATGATTATTGGGGATATTTCTATCGATTAAGTTGAAAAGGGTTAGACCCTCCATCCGGAGGGTCTAACCCTTTTTGAGTATTGGGATTTTTTAAAAAGGGCTTGCGGGGCGAGGGTTGTTTGGATACAATAGAATAGAGTTAATGTTGATATTAAGAGCGTGCAAAGGGATATGATAAAAAAAATATTTAACAAGATATTTGGTAAACCCGCAGGGAGGGTCGAACCCTCCAGAAAAGGGTTAGACCCTTTTAAGGGGATTGTTTATCGTTGGAATTTGGGTCGGTTGTTTTTTATGGAGATTCGGTATTTTTTGCATATTAGATTTAGAAAACTTCACGATAATGCCTTTCAAAAGAAAAGAACTTACTACAAATACTATTCCAAGCCCTACGCTCATTCTATAAACAAAGCTTCTGTTTATGCTTTTTGTATTTCTTTTGTAGCCTTTATGGCCCTGCAATTTATTTCCCCTTTTAACTTTTCCGGCAAGCCGAGGATGGCGGAGGCGGGGAGTCATACTGTTGCGTGGGACGCGCAGGCGGATTTTGATTATAATGCGGTTAGCGGCGGAACGGACGGTCATGCGGATTGGGAGACGAATCCGCGGACTAATTTGGAGATACAAGCAGCCGGCAGTGTTGGCATAACGGGTGCTTGTTGTAATACGGGAGCAGCTGCCTTTGCTTATAATAACAATCCAACGGCTTATGACGATTATGCTACTGCCGTTGCTGTAGGCAGCGATGGTATATATGTGGGTGGGGTTGATAAGGCGTTAGGACAATTTGCTTCACAGTGGCGGGTAGAAAAACTAAATTTTTCCGGCCAGCACCAGTGGACTTATACTAATAATATTAGCTCTACTACAGTGTACGCAATCGCCGTCGGCAGCGATGGTATATATGTGGGTGGGGTTGGTTCATCTGGTTGGCGGGTAGAAAAACTAAATTTTTCCGGCCAGCAACAATGGGCTTATAACAGTTTAACTAACAATGGCGGAAATATTCTTTATGCAATCGCCGTCGGCAGCGATGGTATTTATATAGGCGGGAGCGACCAGAGCACCCTAGGCAATCTTCAGTTGCGGGTAGAAAAGCTAAACTTCTCCGGCCAACACCAATGGACTTACACCAACAACCCAACAACTTCAACATACGGGGGTAATGAGGGGGTGCGTTCTATTGCCGTTGGCAGTGATGGTCTTTATATAGCTGGAAGTAGCGGCGGTGGATTCATGGGCGCACCACAATGGCGGGTGGAAAAGTTAAACCTCTCCGGCCAAAACCAGTGGTCATATGTTTCGACTGCGGCTTATATGGCCAACTCTATCGCCGTCGGCAGCGATGGTCTTTATGTGGGCGGCTATGATATCTCAGGAAGTAGCCGATGGCGAGTGGAAAAATTAAACTTCTCCGGCCAAAACCAATGGACATATAACAGTAACCCTTCGGGCGGTTTTGATTCTGCAAACTCTATCGCCGTCGGCAGCGATGGTCTTTATGTGGGCGGCATTGATATCAGTCCAGGAAATAACCAATGGCGAGTGGAAAAGTTAAACTTCTCCGGCCAAAACCAATGGACATATACCAGCAATCCATCAACTGGCTCTGATCAAGCCAATTCTATTGCAATGGGTGGAGATGGGCTATATATAGCAGGCTATGATGTCAGTCTAGGTAATAATCGGTGGCGGGTAGAAAAGCTTAGTAAAACCTTTACTTCTCCCGGCTCCCTTGGCGGGACTGGGGCTGCTGATGTGGGGTTGCGGAAAGATTTTGGGGCGAGTCCGGAAAATGTAAACTTTCAATCTATAACTTCAACTAAAAATGCTTTAAGTACGGGCGAGGCGGTTAAGTTTTTGGTGCGGACTTCGCCGAATAAAACAAATTGGACTTATTACGGCCGGAGCGGCACTTTTGACGTGGCCAATATTGCTACGGCGTGGACGGATAATTATTTTGGCCAAACTTATGCTGATCAGCAAAATACTCCGACCCCGCTTCATTATACTTCCATGTCTGCATCCGGACTGCCCAGTTCTCCCGCACAATATTTTGAAATTTTAGTTCGGTTGGAATCCGACGGCACCTCAACGCCCACCCTAGATAACGTAACCCTTACCTATAACACCATGGACGCGCCTCAGGATACGGCTTCCGGCGGGGAGAATTATATCTCCCAGCATCGCGCGGATGATGATGCGGCTATCGCTAAGGGCACGGGATTTACAAATCAAAACCAAATCAAAATTAAAGGCACTAATTTAAGCGGCATGAATGACGGTTCGACTCTTTATTTCCAGGTTGAGTTAAGGCCGACTGCTGATGTGTGGAATGACGCTGTTTGTGGTCCGCCATATAATACTGATGGCGCTTGTAAAACAGATGATGGTCCAACTGATGCAGGCATCGCCGAAGGCGGAAACGGAGAAGTTACTTTTGATCTTAATTTCCCAACCAGCACCACTTACAAGTGGCGCTCAAGGCTTATAGACAGTGCTGCCAGAGTTTCTACTTGGACGGAATTTAACGGAGCCGACAATACCGACTTTACGGTGGAGCAAACTGCGCCGTCCGGAGGGGCCATAACCATAACCGACCCCACCGGTTTAAACCCGTCAACTTACGCCAAGGCTACGGCCGTTAAGGTGGCTGTTACTACCGAACCGACGGATGCCGGTTCCGGCATGGGCTTTATGCAGTTTTCTAACAACGGGACGGATTGGGGATCGACAACTAATATTGACGGCACCATTTTAGACCCCGGCTGGCTGGCTTATGGGGTTGGGCTTCAGGATTGGAATATCCCCACCGGCGACGAAGTAAAAACCGTTTACGCGAGGTTTAGGGATAATGCGGGGAATATTTCATCAAAGATATTTACATCCCAAACCGATTGGAACGGCACAACCCAAGGGGCGGCGACAACAACTAGCCAGCTTGATTTGACAGCTGGGGGGGATACGAAACTTGAATCTTTAAGTATAGATGTAGGGACTGGCGCTGATGGTAACTATACCCTCTCTTCTTCTAAAACTATTAAAACAATTTATGAAACAGATTTGGGTCACGGGGCTAGTTCATACAATCCATTAACTGGGGCTGTGCCTAATTTTAATAATTTTACTATTACCGGAACAGGGATTTTAACAACTGATGGGCCATCTGGTTCAGCATCTGGGGTAAAAATCGAATTTAAAGTAATGGGAACTTTAGACATACAGGTTGGAGGCAAAATTGATGCTTCGGGAAAAGGATTTAATGGCGGTAATGGTGGCGTTTTCCCTGGTAGTGGTATTGCGAATGGTACAAATGGTTATGGTAATGGTCCTGGTATTGGAGGAATAGGCTCTATCGGCACCACGCCGCATACTCATAGGAGTGGTAGTGGCGGAGGTTATGGGGGTAGCGGTGGTAACGGCACAAGATGTACTTTTGGCTGTTATACTACTGATGTTGCTCTTGGTGGTTCTTCGTATGGATATGCAACCAGTATTTTTGGTTCCGGGGGGGGAGGAGGAGACAGTGGCGCTGCATCTGGCCAAAATGGTGGTAATGGTGGATCCGGGGGCGGGGCAGTTAAAGTCCGAACCGAAAACTTAATATTAAATGGTAATATTTTGGCTAACGGTAATGCGGGAGGTAACAGTACTGGTACTTATTGTAGTGGCGGCGGCGGCGGAAGCGGTGGCAGTGTTTATCTTGTTAGTAAGACCGCTGTTAATAATGCTAATAATATTTCTGCTATTGGTGGTAATGGTGGAGGTAATTGGGCTGGCGGCGGCGGCGGCGGCGGCGGCCAAATTATAATTGAGGCGCCAGCAGTTAGTGGGACGCCGCTATCGTCCGGGGGTGTTAAAGGAAGTGGCGGTAGTCCGGTAGACGGTTCAGCAACTGTTCCAAGTCATCAGTTTACTCCTGTGGCCACTTTCCAAACTTCCGGCACTCTCGGCTCAACCGGTACCGGTCTTAGGATGGGGAACCCAGCCAATCCCGAAAAATATAAATGGCTTAATTTAAAATGGAATGGCAGTGGCATAGGTGCCACATATAAGATAAAAGTCCAGGTGCGTCCGGCTGATGATTGGGGTAACGGAGACACGGGCTATGTAAATCCGTCTGATAATACCGCTACTTGGTACGAAATAACTTCCAATTCCGGTACCATTCCTTTGTCATCTGCTTTTTCAAATACTAAAACAATTGAAACAAGATTAGAACTGGTTGGCGATGGAGCTAACACCCCAACTCTTTCCGATTTGACTATAGAATCCGCTCTGTTTGATCAAATCACCCTCGACCAAACAGCCCCGGCTGCTTTTGATATTTCCACGCCGGCTAATAATTCCTGGCAGACGGTTAATAATCCAACCCTTTCTTGGGGCGCTTCGTCCGATTCTTATTCCGGCATGGCTAAGTACCAGTTGTTTATAGACGGCAGTTTGGATAAAGACAATATTTCTAATGCCGTTACTTCTACTACTCCAACGGCCGCTCTTTCGGACGGCACCCATACCTGGCAGATAAAGGCGGTGGATAACGCCGGCAACGTAACCGCGTCTACTTCCACCTGGACGGTGGGCATCGACACCTTACCCCCAGGACAGCCCAACCATAATAGTCATGCGTCCAATGAATCAACTTATCATAAAGACAATACCGGCACTTATAATGTAGACTTTGCCGACTCTGGCTCGGGTTTAAAAGAGTTTTATATTCAGGCCACTTCTGCCTCCACGGCCGTAGACCAAAACATTATCTTTGTCTGGACCAAAAACCAGGATTTATCCGGCAATACATACACCACGGATTGGTCTTTGAGCGCCGCCGTGTGGAGCGCCATGCAGGACGGGGAGAATTACGTTTGGATAAAAGTGGTGGACAATGCGGCAAGGGAAACCGTTTCTTCGGAATACGCCTTTAAGGTTTTAAAGGATACGGCCGCGCCAACCGGCGGGACGGTTACCATAAATGACGGTAATAATTATACTAATGATTTTCAGGTTAACGTAAAGGCCGGCGGGGCCACGGATGCTCTATCCGGCATGACTCCGGGGCAGATGCAGTTTAGTAACAATGGCACGGATTGGGGGAAGACTACCAATGCTGATGGCACAATTCTTGATGCCGGTTGGCTAGACTACGATACGGTCAACCATTCCTGGAATTTACTTGCCGGCGGCGGAGAAAAAACAGTTTACGCCAGGTTTAAGGATGCGGCCGGGAATGTAAGCGACCAGTTCAGTCATTTTGACACCTTTGCAAATACTAATAATAAAGACGGGGCAACCACGGCGATTTGGGATGGGACAAGTGGAGAGATTAAGTTACCATTTTCCGAAAGCTGGACTCAAAAGACCGCTGACGGTGCCGCCGGATCACCGGCTAAGAGGAAGAGCTTTTCTATGACTTATGACGTACAGAGTCAAAAAGTAGTTATATTTGGTGGAGAAGCAACTGGGTCAGCTTTATTAAACGACACTTGGGAATGGGATGGTACAAGCTGGACTCAAAAGACCGCTGACGGTGCCGCCGGATCACCAGCTAGAAGAAAAGAATCTTCCATGGTTTATGATACTCAGCGTCAAAAAATAGTGCTTTTTGGAGGCTATTCCGCCGGTTCTGTTTATCTTAATGACACCTGGGAGTGGGATGGTAACAGTTGGACACAGCGTACAGCTGACGGTGCCGCCGGATCACCGGCTAAGCGATATGCAGGCGCCATGGCTTATGATACACAGCGTCAAAAAGCGGTTTTGTTTGGAGGGTATAACGGTTCTTATTTTAACGACACTTGGGAATGGGATGGTACAAGCTGGACTCAAAAGACCGCTGACGGTGCCGCTGGATCACCAGCTAGAAGATCAACCAGCCAAAGCATTGCCTATGATATTAATCGTCAAAAAACAGTTTTATTTGGCGGGTTTACTGCAGGAGGAGCGCGTAATAACGACACTTGGGAATGGGATGGTACAAGTTGGACTCAAAAGACCGTTGACGGTGCCGCTGGATCACCAGCCAGAAGAGGGTACCATGCTTTAGCATATAATGCTTTGAGTCAAAAAACATTTTTATTTGGCGGCTGTACTGCTAGTTTTTGTGCAGGGCTAGTTAATGATACTTGGGAATGGGATGGTACAAGCTGGACTCAAAAGACCGCTGACGGTGCCGCTGGATCACCAGCTAGGAGGAAAGAATCTTCCATGGCTTATGATATTTATAACCAAAAAGTAGTTTTGTTTGGTGGAATTACCGACTCAGGACTAGTTAATGATACTTGGGGGTGGGGACCAGTTTATACATTTCCCAAGCTCGCCCAATCAATAAAACTAAACGCTACTACCGACACTATCTACAAAGCAACGTTAACAACAAACCAGACTTTAAATGGTCAGACTATTACTTACGAAATGACTGCAAACGGGGGTACTAATTGGTATTCGGTTACGCCCGGAGTAGAATTTACTATTCCCGAGGCAGGCAGAGGAAGCGATTTAAGATGGCGGGCAACATTAAATTCTGACGGTTCGGCAACGCCGATTATCCAAGATATAAACATCGCCTATCAGGCAACGTCTACCGATACCATCACCATCGATCAAACTAATCCCGAAATTACCCTTGTTTCCGATTCTTTAGATCCTTTTTCGCCCTCGGTAATTGACACAAGAAGGGATGATGTAAGCCTTAACTACACTATTTCGGATAACGTCGCCACTAATCTAACCGTGACGGTAGAAATCTTTAACGAGGGTCTAACCCTCAAGAGGACTTTAGTAAATGCCGTATCTAGAGGGCAGGGGGCGCAAATAGACGTTTGGAATGGCAAGGATGACCTAGCGGCTTTTGTTTCTGACGGCAACTATACCTACAAAGTTATCCTTACGGATGCGGCCGGAAATTCGGTAACGTCTAATGACGACGGTAACGGCAGCCAAAGGGTAACGGTGGATAATACCCATCCTCTCTACTCCGGTGATTTAACCTATTCCATTAGTCATGCCGTAAAAGACGCCGACACTCTAACGGTTACGGCAAACTTTAATGAGGATTTAACCTCCGCTCCAACCATTGCCATCAATTACGCCGGAGCTGATCAAGACTTAAGCGCTACTGCTATGACTCAGGGAGCCAATGCCAGTGTTTGGTCTTACAACGTAAACGTGCCATCCGGCGAAAACAATGACGGCATGGCTACTATTGCTATTGCCGGCACGGATATTGCCGGAAATGCCCTGGAAGTTCAAGCGGCTAACAACACCTTTACGGTAGACAATACGGCTCCGGTGTATAATCCAACAACGCTTACTTATTCTATTAATCATCAGGTAAAAGACGCCGATACTCTAACGGTTACCGCTAACTTTTCTGAGGATTTGGCAAACTATCCAACAATCGCCATCGACTTTGCCGGTACAGGGTCGGACCTTACGGCAACCAATATGACCCAAGGCGCCAACGCCTCGGTTTGGACATTTGACATTAACATTCCGACAGCCAATGACGGCACGGCCACCATTACCATCGCCGGCACGGACATCGCCGGAAACGCCTTGGCAACTCAGGCGACTAACAATACTTTTGTGGTTGATAACACGGCTCCCGGATATTCGGGAGATTTAACCTACTCCCTAAACCGAAAAGTGAGAGATGCGGACACCCAAAGGGTAACAGCAGTCTTTAATGAAGACATGACGGATACTCCAACCATTGCCATTAACTATCAAGGGGTAGACCAAGATTTGGCGGCAACGGCTATGACCAAAACCAGCGCTACTACCTGGTACTATGATATTAATGTACCGTCAGGCGCAAATAACGACGGCACGGCTACTATTACTTTGGCCGGCATGGACATTGCCGGAAACGCACTGGCAATGCAGGCGGCAAACAATACTTTTGTTGCGGATAACACAAATCCTGTTTACAACCCGACAACTATTACCTACTCCATTAATCATGCCATAAGGGATGCTAACACCTTAACCGTAACGGCTAATTTCTCGGAAGACTTGGCAGATAGTCCAACCGTGACAATCGATTACTTTGGAATAGGCCAGGACCTTTCGGCGACAGCCATGTCCCAAGGAGCTAACGCTTCCATTTGGACTTATGATGTTGATGTGCCGGCCGGAAATGATGGCACGGCTACTATCACCATCGCCGGCACGGACATTGCCGGAAACGTCCTTTTAACTCAGGCAACAAACAACACTTTTGAGGTTGACAATACCGCTCCGGCTCAGCCATCCGCTATTGATCTGGATGCGGCGGATGACACCGGTTACCTGGACAACGACAATATCACCAAAAATACTTCCGGACTTACTCTTTCCGCCTCGGCAGAGGCAGATTCAACGGTAGAGGTTTTTGACGGAGTAATTTCCAAGGGCACAACTACAGCTACGGGAGGAACCTGGACATTGGATATTGATCTTACCGAAGGTTCTCATAATGTAACGGTAACGGCCACCGACATTGCCGGAAACGTCTCCTCGGCTTCTATTATTTTAAACATCATTGTTGATACCACATCTCCGGCAGTCTTTAATTTAACCGCACCCGGTGATGGGGTTTGGATTGCTACTAATCAGCCAACCCTTACCTGGCAACAAGCCACTGACGTAAACTTACTTAAATACGAAGTCGATATTGATGCGGCGCTTGTTAAAACACTTGAAGGTGGCACGCTTGCCGAATCCTGGCAGGTGGAGACTCCGCTAACTGAAGGAACTCATCCTTGGTACGTTACAGCCTACGACAAAGCCGGAAATACGCCAACCTCTACTTTGCTCAGCCTGTTTAACGTTCAGGTAGATACTAACGCTCCCCTAGCTCCAACCAACATCCATGCTAATCCTCAAGCTAACGAAAACTGGAAATCAACCACCACATACACCTTTACTTGGGACTCTCCAAGTAACCCAGGCGATGTGGCTCCAATTTCCGATTACTGCTGGAAGATAAATAGCTCTGGTTTTACCTGTCTTGGCTCTAACGCCGTTACTACCGGAGCCCAGGTTTTACTGGGATTAAATCAGGGCACCAACACTTTCTATGTTTATGCAAAAGACGAAGCCGGAAACTTTAATACGGGCGTTACTGGTTCCGTAGCTTTTCAGTTTGACTCTCTTGACCCAACCTCAGCGGTTAATATGGCCAATACTTACTACGGCCCGGTGGCAAACCCCACAAATCTTGCTCTTTTAGGCACGGCCAGCGACGATAAATCCAGTGGAGTGGGTAGCTATTCTGACTTGTTAAAAACCGAAATTAAGATCCAAAGAGCCGATACCAAGTGGTATAACTTTACGGCCGGAAGTTGGGATTTGGGCGAGAGCGCCGATACTTTAAACAACGGCGGTTCCGGCGAGACCTGGAGTTACAGTCTTCCCATCTCCAAGCTTTTAAGCGGCGTAAGTTATACTGTTTACTCTAAGGCAACAGACAACGCCGCTCCGGCCAACGTCCAAGATGCTTTTGCCCAAGACGTTTTTGCTTGGGATGACGCGGCTCCAACCTCATTGGTCTCCGCCTTTTCCGGGTCTTACTACTCGCTACCCTCTAAACCGGCCTCTGTTACCGGCACCAATTCCGACACCGGCGGTTCCAATACCTCCATTGTTAAAATTAGAATCAGAGACGATCAAAACAGTTATTGGACAGGTTCGGGCTGGGGCGCTTTAACCGACCTTAGTGCAACTAATACCGGAACCAGCTTTTCCACTTGGAGCTACGATCTATCTGCCGTTACCTGGCAGCAGGGTAAGACTTACAACTTTGGCGTTTACGGCGTTGACGGCGTAAATAACACCGAAACGTATCACGAAGACAGAAGCTTTATTTATGACAATACCCAGGCGGTAATCTCGCTAACTCCGGCCGATACTTTCCAGGACAACACCGCTATTACGGTTAACAAGGCCATGGCTGATGCCGAATCCGGCATTGTTACTTGTCTATTGGAAAAGAAAACCGGAGACTTGGTAAGCGGAGCTACTCAAAACTGGGGCGCTTATGCCCAGGTAGACACGACCTGCGACAATTCTTACTCCACAACCGGCCTAACTGCCAAGGCTTATAAATTTAAGCTAACCGTAACTAACGGTTCGGGGATTACAAACTCTACAGAGAGCGGCGGGATAAAGATTGATACCACGGCGCCGATGGTTGATTCCTTTTCTTACTCTGACGGCTTTAATACAACCGGCAACTTTACGGTTACAAAGACCGAAAGCGACCCTCAATCCGGTATTAAGGCAGTTGAACTTTTGGAATACTTTGCGCCTTTAAACGACAATGCGGTTGGGGAGTGGAGTCTGGCGAATACTATTACTGCGGGAGGCAATTATTCTAAAACCGGGGCTCCTTCCGGCGCTTACAAATACGAATACCGGGTTCAAAATAATTCCAACATTTGGTCCAATCTTTCTACCAGCGCCAATATCGTAAAAGTTGACACCGCTCTGCCGGCCGAGGTAGGCAGTATGGCGGCTTTGGGTACGGATTCTACTACCATTAAGGTTACCTGGAATCTGCCCGTGGAAACTCATTCCGGCGTTTCTCAATTTGTGATTGAAAGAACGGCCAAGCTTGATACTTATAATGCCAATACCGACCCCACCACTTACACTTATTCGGCTTTATCCAAGACCATTAATGTTTCAGCTTTACCGGCAGACGTTACTTACAGCGCCGGCACTTATGCCTTTATGGATACGGCTTCCGGCATGACCGACCAGTCTTGGTACGCTTATCGCATGAAAACCATTGATAGAGCCGGTAATGATTCCGGATATATTTATGACGGCACCCCGACTTCTGCCGATAACTACAAAGCCGGCAAAACTAACACACCACCGGCAGTTTCTAACCTTGTTCTTACGCCTAATGGAAATTTAACTCCTCCTCAAACCATCAATATCTCCTTTGACGTAACCGACCCTGATTATCTTGACGTTTACAACGATTTAGACTCTTTTTTTAACCCCACCGGCGGCCTTATTCAGGTACGGGTTTTGAGCGGCCAGGGAACCGAGGTAATGGGCTGGACTAACGCCTCGAGGTCGCCAATTACCGACGGTTACAGCGCGGTTTCCTCCTACAGCTTCCCATCAGGCGCCCCATATGGCACTTATACCGTAGCGGTAAAAGCGGTGGATTCTGTAGGGGTATATCCGCGCCAATCCGGCACTTCTACTGCAACATTTACCTATCAACCCGAACCCGTTACCAATATTGCCGCTATCGGTACGGACCAAAATTCTGCCGTTAACCTTACTTGGACGGCTCCTAGAACAAACTCCGTAGATTCAGCCGTTACCGGAATTGAAAAATATGTTGTTGAAAGAAAAATAGATGCGGACGGCGAGAGTTACGGTAATGCGGTAGATGTTTTGGCGAATTCTGCCAATCACCAAGGCAGCGGCAATTATCTTTTAAATGATCAGGGCCTTACCGTGTTGCAGTATTACAAATACCGCGTTAAAACAGTAGACGTTTCCGGAAATTCATCCGGATGGGTGGAAACTTCTAACTCGGTAACGGTGCCCGATACCTCGGCTCCATCTTCCGTAGACGACCTAATTGTTTCTTCGGTCGGTTCTAATGGCACTTCCGTTAATTTATCTTGGACGGTGCCGGCGGACAACTCCGATTCAGCTACCGAGCCCACCATCCAGAGCTTAAAAGGTGTTCAGCAGTTTAAAGTCTACCGCCGAACCGCAGACACCAACTTTGTGTCTGGGGATCTTGTTAAGACAATAACCAAGGGAACTGATCCGGAATTCTCCGTCCTTTCTACAGTTGGCTCTCCTATTACTTTAGTAGATACGGGCTTAACAGAAGCTACCGCCTATTATTACCTGGTGACGGTTCTAGACAAAGCCTTGCCGGAAGGAGACGCCTACAATCCGAATGAATCAACTTTAACCCCGACATCTAATCAAAATTCCGCAACTCTTACCACTCTTACCGTTCCTAAAAACGTCCAGACAAAGTCGGCTTCTTCAGATTCCAACGGCAGAGTGATTGTCTACTGGCAGGCTTTGGATGCAAATTACAACAACGCTCCTTTAGCTCCATATGACTTTGATGCCTACATTATTGAAAGACAAGTTGAAGGGGAGGGCTGGAACGCTTCCTACCAGACCATCACTGACTTTGCGAGAAACTACTACATAGACGAAGGAGCCAATATCTCTAACTTAAGTCTTAATTATACCTATCGCGTAAAGGTAAGAAATGCCAACGGCAATGTTTCCGAAGTTTCTTCTCAAACGACCATCAGGCCCGCTGATGTCGGAGATACTACTAAACCAGTTATTACTTTTGATTTTAACAATGTTACAAAAACTCCTTCCAGTATCACCATTCCGTTTACCACGGACGAGGCAGTCTTTGGAGTGGTGGAGTACGGCACAGTATCAAACAATTTAGATCAAACCAAGTCCACCGGTCTTTTTGCTACAAGCCACTCGATTGTCCTTTCCAATCTAAATTCTGATACCGACTATTTCTTTAGGATAAAGGCTATTGATGGGTCTGGTAACACTGAAACAAAGCTAAATAACGAAGTCCCTTATCAGATTACAACCGATATCGATAACGGGGCCCCAACAAATCCGGATGCCGGTAATGGCTACGGAGATCAACAAAAATCCAACCAACTTCTCTTTGGCGGTTGGTTTAATATTGCCCACCCTTACTTTGAGTGGAATGCCGGAACCGATATCAACTCGGCAATTAGCGGCTACTATGTTTATTTTGGGACTAATCCCAATGCCGATCCATCCTTAACCGCGGGTATTTTAACCTCCAATGAAGACGCCAAAAGATTTGAAGCCGGTACTTCACTAACGGTTACCGAGTCTTTAACTTCCGGTCAGACCTACTATTTAAGAATTAAAACGAAAGACACTTCAGGAAATATCTCAGCGACTGCCAAGACCCTCTTTGACTACAAGTATGATGCCACTTTACCGGACTCCAAGATCTATACTCCTAGAAACGGAGACACGGTAGACAGTGTTTCTATAGCGGGCACCGCTTCGGATGATCACGCCAATATCAACAGGGTATTGGTAAGGATTAAGAGGACCCAAGGTCAAACAATTACGTATTGGAGCGGAGCAACTGGTGAGTGGGTTGATAGCGAAAACACCTGGAATTTGGCAGCCGGCCTTACTAACTGGACTTATTCAAACGGATCTTTAAATTGGGACATGGGAACAACTTACAATATCGAGTCCAAGGCTTATGACAATACCGAAAACGAACAAGCCGCACCGGATTCTATTTCCTTTACTTACGGTACGGTAGATAGAGACGCTCCAATTATCACTTTTGCTGCCGAAGCCTTAGCTGACGCAAATGACACTGTAGGCCTTGAGGCGGGAGTGACTTCCGTTAAAATCAAATGGACCACGAATGAAGGGGCAGATTCGGCTGTGTTGTATAGAAAAGAGGGAGAATCAGAGTATAGGAAGGGAAACATTGATCCTAAGATTATAGGTCAGACTTCCCATGAAATCACTCTTTCCGGTCTTACCTCCGATACCAAGTACTTTTTCAAGCTAAGGTCCGATGATGCTTCTTCCAATAGGGCTGAAACCGAAGAACTTAACTTTACCACTGTTTCTCTTGGCATCAGCGAACCTAAAGTGGTTACTACTTCCTCTTCGGCTAATATCACCTGGACTACCAACGTTAATTCTTCCTCCCAAGCTGAATATCAGAAACAAAACTCCAATATCCCGTCAAAGATCGAAGGCTCTTCGGAACTCTCAAAAGACCATTCGGTTGTCATTAAGCCTCTTACTCCTGGCCGATACTCCTATAAAGTAAAGAGTATTGATAACGACAACAATATTGGCGAATCACCCTTGCTGTACTTTGAGATTCCAACGGCCGATACCAATACTATTTCCGAACCGAAGACCGGCAAAGTAGAAGAAAAAGAAATAACCGCCACCTCGGCCAAGATCACTTGGGAATCCACTATCGCCACTACCTCTTGGATTGAATACGGAACCGAATCTGCTGTATATAGCATGCTTTCTGGAAACAATGATTTGGCTAAGTCGCATATTGTTGAGCTTAAAAATCTTACTCCCGGTACCCTATACTATTATCGGGTTAAGGGCGCGGATGCCAATGAGATTGAATATGTTTCTCCGGAATATTCTTTTACCGCTACGTTAAAACCTCAGGTGTCCAATATTAAGACAAAGAACGTAAGCTACTATGCGGCAACGATCTTCTGGGAAACAAACGTAAGCACTGATACTATTATGGCCTTTGGCAAGGATGAATCTTTAGGACAAAGGAAAGGGAACCAGGAAGTGGGCAAGGCTCATGAGATCGTCCTAGATAACATAGAAGATAATGCCCAATACTTTTATCAAATAATCTCCAGAGACAAGCACGGAAACGAAGTGAGATCCGATGTTTTAAACTTTAAAACTCCGCTAGACACAAGAGGTCCGGAAATAAATGACATCAAAATTGATCTTTTGCCAATGGGAGCAGAAGACGAATATGCTGGAGTTATAATCTCCTGGAATACGGATAAAGACTCTTCTAAGCAGATAGAGTACGGCGAAGGCGTTGTTTCCGGCAAGTATGACTTTAGAACAACCGAGGATCAAAACGCGTCTACGGGGCACACGGTTATTATTCGCGACCTAAACCCCTCATCCACTTATCACTTTAGAATTAAAGCTACCGATAAAAGAGGCAACCAAACTAACTCCCAAGACTTCTCCTTCGTAACTCCTACTAAAGAAAAATCAATCCTTCAACTTATCATCAAATCCTTAGAAGAAACCTTCTCCTGGGTAAAAAACATTGGCGGATTGTTAAAGAGAAGCTAAGTCTTTAAAAAAAGGGTCGAACCCTCCGTCCGGAGGGTTCGACCCTTTTTACCTTTTAGCTAGTTCGATTCTTCATAAAGTCTCAACCTATATCCTGCCAAGGTCGGACCTTGGCAACCGGAAGGCCTAGGAATGCAATGAACTTCCTGGATTCCCGCCTACGCGGGAATGACGACTCAGGTGGCTCTTTCTATTTTTTTTAAAAAGCGCACGTGGGTCAGGAAAAAATACTTGACACAGCTCTTGTCCGATATTATATTATTATTAGCACTCAAGGGGTGAGAGTGCTAATTGAAATAAATATCAGAATTAATTTGGTTAGTGGCATAATTATTTGAACGCGTGATGCAACGACAAAGCCCTGCATCATTACGATGTAGGGCAGTATAGCGGAGGGACTTATCGATGAAAGGAAGATGGCTATTCTTGATGCCATCATTGAAACTTATATCGAATTAGCAGAACCGGTAGGTTCTAAGCTTCTCACCCAGAGATTCGGTTTTCCGTTATCTTCGGCCACCATCCGGAATGAAATGGCGGATCTCGAAAGAATGGGTTTTATTTGTCAGCCCTACACATCAGCCGGGCGAGTGCCAACAGAAAGCGGCTATCGGTTTTACGTTAACAACCTGCTTGACAGATACGAGGTGGCATTGCGGGAGCAGAATGCTATAAAAAAGAAATTGCTATCAATGCAGCGGTTTGAGAGAGCCTTAGAAACAGCGGCTCAAACTTTGGCGGAAAGAACTGATTGTGCAGCCATTGCGGCTTCCGGGGAAAATATTTATTTTTCCGGAATGTCTAACATCTTTAGGCAGCCGGATTTTTACCGCTCTCCTCTTCAGGCCTTGCGTATTGCGGAAATTTTTGACAACCTACTTCATTTAATTAACGAGCTTCCCGATGGCGAGGAGATTAATATCTACATTGGAGATGAAAACCCAATCGGTAAAGACGCAAATTGTTCCTTTATTGTGTCGCGGTTTCAGACGCCTTTTAACACGGAAGGTTTTGTGGGGGTGTTGGGGCTTACCCGAATGCCTTATGAAAAATCAATTTCATTAGTAAAACTTGTATCAGAATATTTGGAGGAAATGTAGTTCCTTAGAGGGTCTAACCCTCCTTGGGGAGGGTTAGACCCTCACTGACAATCTGAATTTTAAAGGAGAAGAGATGAAAAAGAAAAAAGACGAAACACTGGAAGAAGTAAAAAATCCAGAAATGGAAAAAATAAAGCAAGTGAATGCTGAACTGACCGGACTTCTTAAAAGAGCGCAGGCGGATTTTGTAAATTTTCGGAATCGGGTGGAAGCCGAGAAAAAGGATTGGGTAAAGTATGGTGAAATCCAAGTTTTAATGGACTTAATCCAAGTTTTAGATAATTTTTCTCAGGCTGCTAAGCACGTGCCTGAAGATATTAAGAGTAATCAATGGGTTCTAGGCGTTCAAAACATTGAAAAACAATTTGAGGAAGCATTAAAAAACAGAGGCATAGAAAAAATAGACGCAGTTGGTCAGTTATTCGATCCAAGTTTGCATGAGGCTTTGTTTATGGAGGAATCCGATAAGCCAGAAGACACGGTTTTGGAGGTGTTTGCGGACGGGTATAAGCTTGGAGATAAGATTATCAGACCGGCTAGAGTTAAAGTTTCCAAAGGAAAAGGCTAAAGTCTTTTCATTGTCATCCCAAACTTGATTTGGGATCCGGGAAGCCTCAAAGAAAGGTGGGGCATCTGGATTCCGGGTCAAGGCCGAAATGACAGAGAGAACAGAAACCTTTGCACTTTACCGGACATTTAAGCTTTGAAATTTGGATTTAATTAGCACATTTTATAAAAATTTAGTTAGTAAGTATTAATCCTATAAATTAGTAAATTAATAGTTAAAAAGGAGAAAAATATATGGGTAAAATCATTGGAATCGATCTGGGGACAACCAATTCTTGTATGGCTGTGATGGAAGGCGGAAGCCCAACGGTTATTGCCAACGCCGAAGGTAACCGTACTACGCCATCAATCGTCGCCGAAACAAAAAACAAGGAAAAATTGGTAGGCCAGCTTGCTAAGCGTCAGGCTGTAGTAAACCCGGAAAACACAGTCTTTTCGATTAAAAGACTTATTGGCCATGCCTTCGAAGACAAAGAAGTAAAAGACGCCGTAAAAAACATGCCTTACAAGATTGAGAAGAGCGGATCGGGTATTAAAGTTAAGATGGGCGACAAGAGCTACACTGCGCCCGAGATTTCGGCTATGGTTTTGCAGAAACTAAAAGCTGATGCCGAAGCGTATCTTGGCGAAAAGGTAACCGAAGCGGTTATTACGGTGCCGGCTTACTTTAATGATGCCGAGCGTCAAGCGACAAAAGACGCCGGAACCATTGCCGGCCTAGAGGTTAAAAGAATAATAAACGAGCCAACGGCAGCTGCTCTTGCTTATGGGTTAGACAAGAAAAAAGAAGAAAAAATTGCCGTCTACGACTTTGGCGGCGGTACTTTTGACATCTCCATTTTGGAACTCGGTGATGGTGTGTTTGAAGTGCTGGCCACAAACGGCGACACTCATCTAGGCGGCGACGATCTTGACCAGGCTTTAATTGATTACATCGTTGAAGAATTTAAAAAAGATCAGGGCGTGGATCTTTCCAAAGATGCTATGGCTTTGCAGCGGCTTAAAGAAACGGCCGAGAAGACCAAATGCGAGCTATCTTCCGCCATGCAGTCCGAAATCAACATTCCGTTTATTACGGCAGACGCTACCGGACCAAAGCATTTGGTGATGACCGTTACTCGGGCAACGCTTGAGGAGATCGTAAAGACGCTGGTTGAGCGAACAATCGAACCGTGCAAAAAGGCACTAAAAGATGCCGGTCTTACCGCAAAAGACGTAAACGAAGTAATCTTGGTTGGCGGCCAGACCAGAATGCCGCTTATTCAGGAAAAAGTGAAAGAAATTTTTGGCAAAGAGCCTTTAAAAGGTGTAAATCCGGATGAGGTAGTGGCCATTGGCGCCGCAATCCAGGGCGGTGTGCTTGGCGGAGAAGTAAAAGACATCCTTCTTCTTGACGTCACTCCCCTTTCATTGGGAATTGAGACCTTGGGAAGCGTAGCTACAAAGCTGATTGAACGAAACACCACTATCCCGACTTCTAGAACCGAAGTTTTTACCACCGCCGCTGACAACCAGACTTCCGTAGAAGTTCATGTAGTCCAGGGCGAGCGCGAGATGGCCGCTGACAACAAGACACTAGGCAGATTTATCTTAGACGGAATACCGCCAGCGCCAAGAGGCATCCCCCAGGTGGAAGTAACGTTTGATATTGACGCTAACGGTATTCTAAACGTCTCCGCTAAAGATCGGGCCACCGGTAAAGAGCAAAGGATTACTATTACCGCCTCCTCCGGGCTTTCCAAGGATGAAGTGGAAAAGATGAAAAAAGAAGCCGAAGTCAATGCCGAGGAAGATAAGAAGAAGAGGGAAACTATTGAAGCTAAAAACCAAGCTGACGCTCTAGTTTATCAATCTGAAAAGCTTCTAAAAGACGCCGGAGATAAGGTTTTGGAGACGGATAAAAAAGAAGTGGAAGATAAGATTAAAGCCTTAAAAGCAGCAATTGCGGCTGATGATAAAGAAAAGATGGAAGCGGTTACCAAAGAGTTAAGCGAAGCTATCCAAAAAGTAGGGGCGGCTATGTACCAGGCAGCCGAACAGCCGGCAGCAGACGCTAACGAAACTCAGGCTTCTGGCGAAGAAGAGAAGAAAGATGATGGCCCAATTGAGGGAGAAGTGGTTAGCTAACGCAAAAAACAGTTTCAAAAGGGTTCGACCCTCTTAAGAGGGTCGAACCCTTCCAGGAAAACGTCATCCAGAACTTGATTCAGGATCTTGTCTTGAATCTGAGGGGATTTTGAAACCCTCCTACGCTTCGCTTCGGAAGGGCAGGCAAGTTCAGAATGACGCAAGAACCTCGACAATTACCTTAAAAAATGATAAAATCCCTTTACCGAATGCTGATTTGTCATGGGAGGGGGTGAAGTAGATGGACATCAAAGATAGTATTGAAAACATATTTATGGCTATTTCAAACAATGATTATCTCGTGGAGGAAAAGAGAAGAGAAACCAGAGGATATAAGTGCGACCGTCTTAAGATGCACGGCAAGCTGGTCGACTGTTTTAAGAAGATGGGCGCGCAGGAATTCTACCCGTTTCTTAGAGCGAGGCGCGAAAATCGGGCAAACCGGATTCTGACTCGTTTTCTTGCCGAAGCTCTTAATCAGTGGTTTATTCTACATGAGGTGGAACGTGCGGATGTGCCCGATGAGTATCTCGAGGATTATATCTGGCTCTTGAGAGGAATGGCACGAGTTGAGGTTCAGGCATAGATACTATGACAAATCAGGCAAAAGGGGAGCGGTGGAGCTCAAACAAAAAAGAAACATCCAACGCTCCTTTCCCCAGAAATTATTCTTTAAGCCCCAATATGTCATTCTCGAACTGAGTCTAGTTCGGCATAAACTTCGGAGGGAATCTAGGAAGACTGGGTTCCAGAGACTGTCCTGTACTTGATTCAGGATCAAGCCCGGAATGATAGAAAAGCTCCTTTACCGTCATTGCGAACGACCCAAAGGGAGTGTGGCAATCTTGTCCTGAATAAGACTAGATTGCTTCGTCATTTCATTCCTCGCAATGACCGAAAACGGGTCAATTTCCCAAAAACCTTTACAGTCAAAAGAATCTAACCTAAAATATAGGTAAGGTCACAAATTAAAGAGGGTTCCCTCCAAAAGGGTCTAACCCTTTTGGAGGCATTATGTTAGAAGAATTATTTTCATCTAAAACCAGAGCCAGGCTTCTTAGAACCTTTTTTGGAAATCCTGGTAAAAGCTTTTACCAGTCAGAGCTTAGAGGGGGTGATGCTATTTCTGTGGTTCAGTACGAACTAGGAAAATTAACTCACTTAAAAGTTGTTAATACTTTTTCGGCTGGGAATAAGAGGTATTATCAGGTGAATAGTAAGCACAAAATATATAATGAGTTGAAAGATTTAGTGCATAAGGCTAGTTAAAAGTTTAAGGTGAAAAGTTAAAAATCACAGTTAGAAATTAAAAATCAAATGGAAACAAATAAAGCATATAAACAGAAGCTTATCAAAAGAGCTTATAAATTCTCTCTTGATACCATAAAACTTATTGATTCGTTGGATAAGCGTGCTTTTTCAATTCAAGTTATCGCTAATCAGCTTATAAGATCCGGAACTTCCATAGGAGCGAATATTGTTGAGGCTCAAGCTTTTTCTTCAAAAAAGGATTTCACGAATTTTATAAGCCATTCCTTAAAAAGCTCTAATGAAACTAGGTATTGGCTAGGCTTGCTCCGAGATTCTGGCAAAGCAGAGATTCATGAAGTTGGAGAGTTGTTGCAAGAAGCAACTGAATTATCTAAAATACTTGGATCAAGCATTTTGTCATTAAGGGGTAAAGGATAATTTTAAACTTAAAACTTTGACTTTTCATTTTTCATTTTTAACTTATAACTTGTGAGACTATGCAAAAAGATTATTACAAAACATTAGGGGTTTCAAAAAGCGCAACTCAGGCAGAGATAAAGCGCGCTTTTAGAAAACTTGCTCAAAAACATCATCCAGATACAGGCAATGGGGATGAAGCCAAGTTTAAAGAACTAAACGAGGCTTATTCGGTGTTGGGTGACGAAACTAAAAGGAAGCAGTATGACAAGCATGGTTTTGTGCCGGGATCCGGAGCCGGTCCGGGAGGCGCGGGACGTGGCCAAGGATCATATAACTGGCAGGATTTTTCTAACGCCAACATTAATTTTGAAGACTTGGGCGGTTTTGGCGATATTTTCGAAACCTTTTTTGGGGGCGGCCGAACGGGAACAAGAACCAAATCTCAAAGAGGCGCCGATTTAGAGACCAGAATCACCATCGATCTAAAAGAAGTAATTACCGGAGCTGAAAGGGAACTTGGGCTTAATAAATGGGCTAAATGTTCGCATTGTAGAGGAGAAGGAGCAGAGCCAGGGGCATCCATTAAAACCTGTCCAATTTGCCATGGTTCGGGAAAAGTAACTAGAGCTACTCAAACTATGTTTGGCTCTTTTGCTCAAACTGTCGTTTGTTCGGATTGCCGGGGTCAAGGCAAAGTGCCGGAAAAAAAATGTACCAAATGTAACGGTCATGGCCGCACAAAGAAATTAAGAAACCTAAAAATAAAGGTTCCGGCCGGAGTTCAGGATGGATCTGTGATTAGGGTTACTGGTGAAGGAGAAGCAGCGGAGTTTGGCGGTAAATCCGGTGACCTTTATCTTCACATTGTGGTCAAAAAAGATCCTCGGTTTATAAGGGATGGCAACAATTTACTTACCGAAATTTCTATCCCTTTTTATGAAGCGATCCTTGGAGCTGTCTCAAAGGTATCAACTGTTGAGGGAAGCGTGGATCTAAAAATTCCCGCTGGTACTCAGCCGGGCCAGATAATTAAAATTTCAGGCAGAGGCACTCCGGTACTAAATAGCTTAAGGCGAGGCGATCTTTTGATTAAGGTTAATGTGGAAATTCCCAAGAAGATTTCTTCTGCACAAAAAAAGCTCTTGGAGGAATGGGACGGTAAAAGGGGTTGGTTTTAGATAGGCGAATAGGCCGATGGGAAAATGCTTGGATATTTGTATCATTACTTTTTGACTATTGATTGAAGTTTTTTTAAAATGGGGATAATAGAGGGAATTTTTATGTCTGACTATGAACTAAAGGAAAAAGTGGGTAGGGATGAGTTTAAGCTTCTTAAAAAGGCGGTGATTTTCTTAGAAAAGAAGCAAAAATCTACATAAAGTTTTTTAATTTAAAATAGTAAAATATCCAAGAATTTGTTATGATATTGCTTGAGTAGTTGTTGATAATTCAAAAAATAATCTTAGTTTAGGATAGTGGGGAGGATAGATATGAAAGATATAACGCTGAAGATTTAGCCCAGATGATGGCCAATGGGTTTAGTGAAACTCATGGGTTAATAAAAGAAACAAATAAGAGAATTGATAGGGTTGAAAGAAGGCTTGATGCGCACGACAAGAGATTTGACAGGTTAGAAGCGAACTTAAAGAATTTCGCAATGAATATCTAACGGGTCAAGATCAAATGATGTCGATCTTGCAACGCCTAGATCAGGGAAGGGTATTCACGAATCAAGCTATTCAAAGATTGGAAGAAAATGTTAGGAACCAACAGATTGAGATAAATATGATCAAAAAACAATTAGAATTGGCCTAGATTTTTCAATAAAAAAAGTTTGCAAAGGATAAATGAATAAGAAACCGCTATCCAAAAAAATAGTAGGGGGAATAAAGGACAAACTGGATGATATCCGGCACGGTTTTAAATTCCGAAAATTTTCTAAAAGGGTTCGACCCTTTAGAATAGGGGGAGAGCTGCTGAAGCCTAAAACTATAAAGTGGATTGTCTATCGTTGGAATTTGGGGCGGTTGTTTTTGATGGAGGTTCGGTATTATTTGCATATTAGGCTTCGGAAGTTTCATGATAATGCTTTTGCTAAGAAGAAGACTTATTACCGGTATTATTCCAGGCCATATGCTCATTCCGTAAACAAGGCTTCGGTTTATGCTTTTTGTGTTTCATTTATTGCCTTTATGGCCCTTCAATATATTTCCCCTTTTAACTTTAGCGGCAAGCCGAGGGTAGCGGAGGCGGGGAGTAATACGGTGACCTGGGATACTCAGGATCATCTTCAAAACAATAATGCGCCTGGAGCATCAGGTGGTACGACTAGCCAAAACAATGTGGTAGTAAACACAGATGGGACGGTAGCTCTTACGAGTATTTCTGTTGGTTCAGGAGCTGATGGAAATGTGATAGTAACTGGCAATAACGTAAATATCAGGGAACTTTTTGAAAATGATAATGTAACGGGAGTTACAACAATAAGGGGTGCAGACAAAGGGCTTAATAAGGGTGGCGGCACATATAGCCCTTCTGCAGGTAGCGTGCCGCAATTTAATGATGTAACTATCACAGGCACAGGTATATTAACAACAGATTCTCCTTCGGGGATAAATCCAGGTAAAGAGCTAGAATTTAAAGCTACAGGAACCGTGACGGTTCAAAATGGCGGCAGAATTGATGCTAGCGGTAAGGGCTATGGCGGTGGTTCTGGCGGAACTAGCTCGGGAATAGCTGGTAGCCGTGGTTACGGTACAGGAGGTGGATATGGCTCAGGTGCTATGAGTGGTGCCGGATATGCAAGTGGCGGCGGTGGCGGTGGATATGGAGGCGGTGGCGGCAATGGTGCAACTTACAATAGTTCTGTTGGCGCGGGAGGTCCTACCGATACCAACTTCTTAAGTTTTGGTTCAGGTGGAGGCGGAGCCGGTGTTTCTGGTACTTTGGCCGGTGGGGCCGGTGGGGCCGGAGGTGGCATTATAAAGATTCAGGCATTCTCAATAAACTTAAATACTGCAACAGGGTCAATATTGGCAAATGGTAATATTGGTAATATTGTTCAAAGTTCTGGCGGTGGTGGCTCTGGAGGTGCTATATGGATTGTTACTACCGGTAATTTTAATAATTTAGGCTATGTAACTGCTAAGGGTGGTAATGGTGGTGCTAGTCGTGGCGGTGGTGGTGGCGGCGGTGGCGGCAGAATGCGAATTGATGTTGCAACTTCATCGGGTTCGACAACCCCCTCTGTTTCGAATGGTAATGGTGGGTGCGGCACCTATTGTGGATTAAATGGAGCTGGCGGGGTTTATCCCAACGTCTTGCCTACAGGATATCCGGCGTCTGGTAGTCTTAGGAATCTTAAAATTAATTCTGGTCAGGGTGCCACATCTAAATGGACAACAATTGTTTGGAGCGCCACTACCAATAACGGCACTATTATAAAGTTTAGAACAAGAGGGACTAATTTGAATGATCCTTCAGCCGCAACAACGACCGGTAATAAGGATACCGGTTGGACATATTGGAATAATGATTCCGGTGGCACAACTTACTATACTACTTCGGGGGCAAATATTTTGACTCTGCCTACCCAATGGTTAGAGATAGAGGCGACTTTGTTGTCTGACACTCCAAACAAAAATTATACACCGTTATTGGATAACGTTACTGTTACCCATAACTATCTAGATCCGCCGGCAACTCCCAAAACCTACCGCACTGACGATACAACCACAGAAATAACAACTTATACCAACCAGGCACAGGTCAAACTAAAGGCTGATCTTGGTACGCCCTTTGCTAACGCTTCTCCTATAGCTCCCCAAATAGAGCTAAGAACAGACCAGAGCTTTACCGGTAGTCCCTCTGCTCCCGTCGGTGTAACGGTAAGTACTATAGATTATACCTATTCCTGTGTGGCCGATCCTTGCTCTGCGGCCGGAGAGCAATGGCTGGCTGATATCTCGGGGCTTAGCAGCGATCAGACATATTACTATAAATCAAGGTCTACCGATGCCGCAGGCCGGGCTTCTGCCTGGAGTGAAACCAAAAGCTTTATTATAGAACAAACCCCGCCTTCATCTTCCGGATTTACGGTAAAAGGGAACGTTTCTAACCGTACCGATTATGTAAACCAAACTGATGACAAAAAGATAATTAAAGCCGAGGCTACTTTATCGGACAATGTTTCCACTACTTTAGATGTCCAATTTTCTGAAGACGGCGCTACTTGGGGTATTTATGACGGTACGGCTGACGGAGCGGGCTCCAACAGCACCACAAACGGGGAAAACTGGGCTATTAATACTTATGCAACTATTTCCGGCATTACCTCTGCGCCAACCTTAACCGCCATAAATCTTGCAAACGGCAACGGTGTTTGGAAAATATCCGCTGACGGCACTAAAACCATCTATGTTCGGTTTAGAGATAATGCAGGGAATGTAAGCGGAAAACAATTTACAACTCAAAATGATTGGAACGGCACAACCCAAGGGGCGGCGACAACAACTAGCCAGCTTGATTTGACAGCCGGCGGGGATGTAAAACTGGCAAGCAGCGTTGCTCTTGGTACCGGGGATGATTGCGATGTAACAATAGCTGCTAGTAATACGCGCACCATAGAAGAGATTTATGAGAACCCAACTGTAACCGGCGTTACTCTAGCCAATTGCACAAATCCAGCTAAAAATGGGTCGAATGTAGGGCTAAACTATGGCAACACTTATGCCCCGGGCACGGCGGCCATTCCTAATTTTAAAAGCTTGACCATTAACGGCACCCTGACAACCGCCGCATTGGTTAAGATTGATTTTAAAGTAAAAGAAAGTTTAACCATTAATACAGGTGGCAAAATAGATGCCAGTGGCAGGGGTTATGTCGGCGGTGTTGGTAAAAATAGGGGCGGTTATCCTTCCGGAACCCAAGGCGGCGGTTACGCTTACTCCGGAGACGATGAATATTGTTATTGGAGCGGTGGTGGTGGGGCATACGGTGGTAACGGCGGTAATATGATTTATTTTATGGGCGATGTTGCCGGAGGCACGGCTTATAATACCGACTTTCCTAATTTTGGTTCAGGTGGCGGAGGTTGTGGAACCACTAATCCTGCTAATGGCGGGAATGGTGGCGGCTCCATTAATATTTTAGCAAATAATATAACAGTTAACGGAAACATTATTGCCAATGGCAGTGAAGGTACTATGAGCCTTACTGGTTATGGTGGCGGTGGTGGTGGTAGCGGTGGGGGCATACATATTGTTTCTCCCAACAACGTAACGGTAAGCGGTTCCAGCATAATAACAGCTAGAGGTGCCAACGGTTTGTCCGGTGGTGGTTATACTGGATCAGGTGGCGGTGGAGCTGGGAGAATAACTATAGAAGCGCCTAAGGTAAATGATACAATCGTGCTAAGTGATGATAATGTTACTACTGCAGATTCTTTAAAAGGGGGCGAAGCTGGTGTTGGCGGTGATGGGTCTGGCGAAGCTGGTGCTGCTGGTGTTTACACTTTTACCCAACTTACCCCCTACCAACCTTCCGGTACCCTTGGCGTCAATTCTCCATATACCGGTCTTAGAGTCGGCGATCCATCTGGTCCTCAATATAAATGGCTTAATCTAAAATGGACCGGCAGCGGTTTAAGCAGTACATATAAAATCGGTATTAAAGTACGTCCTGCTGATGCGTGGGGCTCCGGTAGTTATGTAAACCCTTCTGACGGATCAGCTTCTTTTTACTACTTTGTTCCCGGATCATCCGGGACAATTCCGCTGCTATCATCATTTGCCAATACCAAAACTTTTGAAATTCAGTTGCAACTGGAAGGGGATGGTAGCAATACTCCCGTTCTTTCTGATCTTAGCATAGAATATCCTCTTTCCGACCAAATTACCCTCGACTCCACTCCTCCAGCTGTGGCTTCAGACACCGTAACTTCTCCAAACAGTGCGGAAACCTGGCTTGGGGGGTCTAACCATAATATCACCTGGAATACGGCCGGAATATCCGACGCTAATCTTTTAGCAAGCCCCATTAAGTTGGAATACACTACAAACAATGGTTCATCTTGGACAGTAATCGGCAACTCCGACGTTACCCCTCTTTCTAATTCCGGCACTTATGCCTGGAACCCCATTCCGTCTGCCGATTCCACCCAAGTTAAGGTTAAAATAACGGCTACAGACGTGGCCGGCAATTATACATCGGACGAATCAAATGCCGCTTTTGTTATTGATACTACCGGGCCAACACAAGGGATAGTAGATGACGCTAATCTCGCCGCTATTACTAATAGTCTTACCTTTAATGTTCCTTATAATGCTTCGGATTCTGCTTCCGGCATTGATTATGTAAAGCTTTTCTATACTACTCAAACCGCTTCTCCCTACACATGGACTTTGTACGGCACCACCCATACTTCATCGCCCATTTCCTTTACGGCCTCAACCAACGCTACTTATGGTTTTAAAATTATTTCTTATGATAAAGTGGCTCTAAGAGAAGCTACGGAAGCCAATGATCCTCCGGCAAATACGGCTGTTCCCGAAGCAAGTATTATTGTAGACAACGTGGCCCCGGCTACTACTATTACCATGCCCGAATCTCCGGCAGCTTGCGGCACAGACCCCGACCCATGCGCTTACGGCGGAGTTTCCAACCCTTGGTCGGGTCAAATAACCGGAACGATTACCGACACTCAAACAGCTATTACAAAAGCGGAAATCCAAATTCAAACTTCAAGCATTTATTGGGACGGTACTGATCCTAATAAGTGGGATGGTTCCGGATCTACCTGGGTTTTGGCAAATGTTACGTCTACCGGGCCCACTTCCGCATCGTTTGCATATGACATTTCTCACATCAATTTTGCCGACGGCAATACATATATTGTAAAGGTAAAATCAACAGACGAGGCCACTAACACCGAAACGGCAGTTGAGCGCAGTTTTATTTATGACTCGTCCCCTCCGAACTCCGGTACTTTTGTTATTAATTCCGGCAATCCTACTTACACAAAATCCCAAAGCATAAACACCCTTTGGTTTACTAATGTTGACAACGATGTCCGTTCCGCTCCCCAATATACAGGAACTAACGGGGGACTAAGAATTTCTAATGACGGTACCTTCGACACCGAACAGTGGGAATCCTACGACGCTTCGACCGGCAGAAGAGACCTTTGGGCATTAACAGTTACAGACGGTACCAAACAAGTTTGGATCCAGTGGCGGGACAGAGCCGGCAACATCTCCGCTGTTATCATTACCGATACTATTATTATGGACCTAACCCCGTCCACCTCTGATATTTTAACTCCGGCAAACAACCTAAAAACCAACGCCATTGCCGAAATCTCCGGAACGGTAACGGACGAAACTTCCGGCGTTACCAACGCCTCCCAGATTAAAATGTCTATTACCAAAGACGACTCCGGCACGGCCGTTTACTGGTCCGGGGTAATGTGGCTGCCATATGCTGATTTGAGTACTACTTATGTTCTCCAGGCCGATGAAATTTTAGGCGCTAAACCGGACTATACCTTTAGAAGAAACGCTTATTTGCCGGACGACTGGGCTCTAAACCTAACCAAAGATTATGTCATCAAAGTAAAGACCGTTGACGATGCTACCAATGACGGCACGGTTGCTACTTCTAATGTTACTTTTGATAACATAGGCCCATCTCAACCCTCAGTCTCTTCCAGTTCCCATGCCAATACCAATGTTTGGTATACCACCAAAGATGTCTCTTTGGCCTTTTCCTCAACGGATACCGTAGGGGTAACGGGATATTCCTATACTTGGTCCTTAACGCCAACTGACCCGGATAACGCCGAGGACGCGGATGCAGCCGGCGGCACCCTATCTAAATTAAGTCAGGCTGACGGTGCTTGGTATTTTAGGGTAAAAGCCAGGGATGAAGCCGGAAATTGGAGCGCTTATAGCCAGCTTATTGTAAGAATTGATACCACGGCTCCAACATTTGGGGATCCGGCATTTGCTGCTAACGGTGTTTCGGATACGGTTATTGACCTTTCCTGGGGCGCTTACCTTGACCCTAGCTCGGGAGTAAAAGAATATAAGGTTTATCGCTCGACGTTAAAAGCAAACCCAGTTTCCACTTCTACTTCCGACCCCAATATTGATCCCTCCTCTTTAACTTACACAAATCTGGTTTCTACCGAAACTTCGGCCAAAACTCCGGCAACTCCTCTTCATGATACAGACCTTGCCCAGGGCTGGTACTACTATGCTATTTACGCCTATGACAATGCCCAATCGTCAGCTAACCAGTCCCTAGTGGCTTATTCCCATTCTAAGACCAATTTTATTCCCGATTCCATAACCTTTAGGGTTAATACTTCTGCCGGGCCGGTGAGCGTAAATCCGGGAGATAATCGAAACCTAAGCCTTACATGGACTACTACCGATCCGGATGGAGCGGGGGACATTATTACCACCAGAGTAACCGTTAAAAAACCTGATGATAGCGTTCTTGCTACTTTTGACCAGACTGATCCCAGAATGGTTAGAGCCTCGGTTGCTAACGGATACCAGATAACGGCTACTTATGCTCTTCCCGCCGATCTTACTTATGGCAATTATTCCATCCTTGTTACTACTATAGATACTATTGTCCTTAATGCTCATACCAAAAACTCCAATACGGTAGTAGTTAAAGTTATTCCGGATAAACCCGCAAATGTTACCGTTACAGGATATTCCTCAACTCAAATTGATCTTTCCTGGCAAGCACCTCCATATGTCGGAGCCGGAACTCAGTATGAGATCTACCGCTCGGCAAGTTCTGACTCGGGAGACGTCGCCTGGAATACTCCTATTATTACTGTTGGCACTCTAACGCACCGAGATTCCACGCTTCTGGCTGACACTACTTATTACTACAAGTTAAAAACAGTTGATGCAAACTCCAACAAATCCGCATTTTCCGACTTGACTACTCAAAAAACCCCGACACCGGCTGTTCCTAATTCTTCCGCTGTAAAACTAATTGATGCCTCTAGCGTGGAGGCTCCGGTTGAAAACCGCTTTGTTCTTGTTTGGAACGATCCGGTGGCTGGTACCGATACCACTCTAAATGGCATTACCGGCTATCAGATAGAAATAGCAGAAGATGACGTCTATGTAAGAACTGCAGAAACCACTAACAAATATTTAGTTGATCTAAATCTCCCCAGCTCTAAAAAATTCACCTACCGCATTCGAACCAAAGATTCATTTAATAACTTAAGCAAGATTTCAGAAAGTCCGACAAAAGAAGGAATCCCGGGTTCCAAGCCGAGTGTGAGTATTAGTAGTGTTGAGGTGGGCGTATCCTCGGCCACTATCAAATGGACGGCAACTCAAGAATCAGAAACGCAAGCGCTATATTCTACAAATAAGGATGATCTAACTAATTCTAATGCCGCGCCGAGCTTTGCCGGTGTTGGCGGCAGGCGTACTGCCGGAGCGGAGCATAAAGTTGACATTGCCGGCTTAAAGCCCAATACAACCTACTATTACAAAATCGTTTCCAGAAACATTCTAGGCTTTGCCAACGATTTTGATGTAGATGCCCATACTTTTAAAACGCAAGATTTTTCAATTGACTCCAGTGTATCAATAAAGACAAATTCCTCTAGTATCTCGGTTCAGTGGAAAACCACTTTGCCATCAGATTCGCTTGTTGAATATCAAATTGTTACCAAAAAGGGCATGAATGTAACCTCGGAAGATTTAAAAAATGCCAGCTCCCTAATGAAGGGAGGCGCCTTTAAATCCGATCCGGTTACCGAACATGCCGTTGATTTTGCCGCAATTCCGGGAAGCAAATATAGCTATAGGATAGTTTCAAAGACAAATGACGGCTACATTGCTTACTATCCGCCTGTTGGTTCCGGGGAATGGCCAACCTTTTTAACTCCGTCAGACGACAACGCTAAGATTTCTGTAACGCCCGACGCCACCAAAGTAGCGGAAGAAAACATTACGGCGACCAGCGCCCGTATCGCCTGGGATACGGCTATTCCAACGACCTCCTGGGTAGATTACGGTTTGGAGCCCGGCAAATATAGCATGTCAGCCGGTGATAATCAGCTAAATACACATCACGTGATTGATCTTAAGAATCTTACTCCCGGGCAACTTTACTACTATAAAGTTCGTGGGAAAGATGCCTCCGAGCTGGAATACATCTCCTCCGAATACCAATTTACCGCCGTCCTCCGCCCCGAGATCCCCAACATCAAAATTAAAAGCGTTACTTCTTACGCCGCCACAATCTTCTGGGAGTCTAACGTCAACGTAGAAACCATGGTAGCCTACGGCAAAGACGAAGCTTTGGGCTTAAGAAAAGTTTCTTCCGAACAAGGTAAAGCTCATGAGGTAACTTTGGAATCTCTGGACGACAATACCCAATATTATTTCCAAGTTCTTGCCAAAGATAAACACGGCAACGAAACAAAATCCGACGTCTTTAACTTTAAAACCCCATTAGACACCACCGGAGCCGAAATTAAAGACTTAAAGATTGATCTTCTTCCCATGGGAACAGAAGACGAGTACGCCGGAGTTATTATCTCTTGGAACACTAACAAGCCGGCTGCCAAACAAATAGAATACGGAGAAGGCGTAATATCCGGCAAATACGAATACAAAACCACCGAAGATAGTAATATGTCTACCGGACACACCGTCATCGTAAAAGACCTAAACCCCTCATCCACTTATCACTTTAGAATTAAAGCCACCGACAAACGAGGCAACATAACCCACTCCCAAGACTTCTCCTTTGTTACCCCCACCAAAGAAAAATCAATCCTTCAACTTATCATTAAATCTTTAGAAGAAACCTTCTCCTGGGTAAAAAATATTGGGGGATTGTTTAAGAGAGGATAGCTTTTCACCAAGGCAAGCCTGCAAGGTAGTATTATTGTTATGGCTTGCTTCTTATTTGTGATTAAGGTATTATTTTTAAAGAGGGCAAATGGAACAAATAAGCCAAGTTAAAGGCGAGGCAACTGAATTAGCGGGAAACATCAATTTAGCACCGTCATGGGACTTGTTTATATTTCTTTTTTTTGCTGTTTGCGTGGGTTATAGTTTGCTGCTTGGAAAAGCAAAGATTTCCGGAATCATGCTCTCCACATATGTGGCTTTAGCGATTGCCAATGAATCGGGTAACTTTCTCTATAATTATTTTAATAAAAGTTCGTACGGCGCTTCGACTTCGATTTTCACTTTTAAAACTGTTTTATTTGGTCTTATAATTCTCTTTTTTACTTTAAAGAATGAGAATATTAAGATGGGAGAAGTCACAAGGGGTCTTATGGGTACGATCATGTCAGTTGTTTATGGTTTTTTCAGTGCGGGCCTTATTCTTACTTCTGTGGCAAGCTTTATGTCCGATATCCAGCGAGCTGCCATCTACAAACAGTCCAACCTTGCGGCCCATATGATGCAGTTTAGATTTATTTGGTTAATCATTCCGATTGCTTTTATTGTTTTCTTTTCTTTTACGAAAAAGGAAACGAAATAAGTTAAAGAGGATAGACAAACTTAGAATTTTGTGCTATTATATTCGGGTGTTTATGATAGAAAACGGTAATCCCTAATCGAGCAGGCAGTAATCAAAACAAATAATAACAAAATATAGTTTTTTTGTTTTTGTTGACTGCTACCTGATCTGGGCCGGTAGCTCAGTGGTAGAGCAGTTGCCTTTTAAGCAATTGGTCGCGGGTTCGAGTCCCGCCCGGCCCTCCAAGTGAAACACAATTGATATGTTAAGTTAAAAATCCCTTATTTAAGGGATTTTTTGGTGTTCGAACTTTTTGAGGAGTAGCCAAGAAGGTACTTTATAAAATGATTACCAGTTAATGGGGACTCGAACACTTAGCTATCTAATAATATCAAATAGCTATCATGATCGTACCGTTTTGATACGGTTATAATGTTATAGTCTCTAACTAATTGTTGACAACTTGTTGACATCTTATAAAAACTCATCTATAATAAGTTGTATACAAGAAGGTTGTGATGGATATTAAAGATTTAATCACAAAAAAAATTAGAGAAAAAGGGACACTGAAGGTTTCGGATATTGTAGATGAAACCGGTTTTAGTCGTGCTTTTATTCAGAGGTTTTTTAAAGAACTTCAGAATGAGGGTAAAATTATCTTAGTTGGTCGGGCTAATAGAGCCCATTATGTATTAAGGGGTAAGGCTAAAGAGGCTCTTAAAAACAAAGTTATTTGGGATTTAAAAAATAGAGATCTTAATGAGGATATTGTTTGGAATAAGATTAAAAGAGAAACGGCTATTCTTGCTGATGCTCCCGAAAACATTACCAAAATTTTAGGATACGCTTTTACAGTAATGCTCAACAATGCCATAGAGCATTCGGAAGGTACTAAAATCCGGATTATTTTTAGCCGGGATAAAGAGAGAATACTTTTCGATATTTCAGATAATGGTATTGGCATCTTTAATAACATTGTCCAAAAAAAGAAGCTGAAAAATATTATGGAAGCTATTCAAGACCTCTTAAAGGGTAAACAAACAACTTCCCCGGAGGCTCATTCGGGAGAGGGTATCTTCTTTACCTCAAAGATGGCTGATCGGTTTGTTATCTATGGATCGGGAAAGAAAATCATTTTTGATAACAGCCTAAAAGATATTTTTGTGAGTGATAATCCAAACAGAAAAGGCACTAGAGTATTTTTTGAGATCGGTACCCGGTCAGAAAGAAACTTGGAAGATATCTTTAGGGAATATGCAGATGAGTCTTTTGAGTTTGCAAAGACTAAGGTGGTTGTTAGGCTTTATGAAATGGGTAGAGAATATATTTCTCGATCCCAAGCTAGAAGAGTGGTGAGTGGCCTTGATGAATTTAAGCATATTGTTTTAGATTTTGATCGCGTGCAAACTGTCGGTCAAGGATTTGCTGATGAGGTATTTCGAGTTTGGCAGAAAAATAATCCCGATATCAGGATTGAAGACATTAATACTAACGAAAATGTTGAGCTGATGATTAATCGCGTCAGAAGCGGAATTTAAGAAAGATTAGTTAACCATTTTCTTCAAATACCTTCATTAATCTATCAATCTACTCCAAAAGGTGTTCGAAACAAAATTCATCGAGGCCTCCATTTTTCGCCGTGAGGCGGAAAATGTCCGTCGAAGCTTTTATCGAGTAGGACAGCCAGCCTTACAACAATGTTTTGTTTAAGGCTTCAAATGGTAAGCCAAGCGAGAGACAATCCATATGATAAGTTAAAAAGCCTTGTTAGAGGGCTTTTTTTAGTATTTTCTTATTTATATTTCCCCTTTGCTTGTTATACTACTCTTATGAAAGCTAAGCTTTTTGTTTTTGGGATGCTAAATTTTGCGGTCGGGGTCGCTACCCGAACCTTTTTTGAAATCCCGTTTGATTATCTTTTAATAGTTTTCGGTTTGGTTATCGGGATCTTTTTTATAAAAAAAGATAGGAAAATTTTTGCCCTAGCTATGGGTTTGGCGGGATTTATTTTTGGATTCTTTTGGCTTGGGTTTTATGAATTAAAGACTCAGCCAAATATTAATATTACTAATGAGGTGGTGGCTAAAGTTTGGGATCTAGAAGGTAGTAACCAATTTCAGTCCCAAACTTATCTTGTAAAACCTATAAACTCGAATTTTTATGTGCGCACTAGAACCGAAAAGTACCCTAAATATGAGTTAGGGGATACCTTAAGAGTTTCCGGAGTGTTTAAAAAAAACAATGACCCCAGGGCTCAAAAAGACCACATTTATTATTCAGTCGATTACCCTAAAATTAGTTATTTAGAGGGTTTTAAAAAGGCTAAGGAGTATGATTATTATTTAATTTTAAAGCAAAAGATGGTATCTCTTAGCTTTGATTTGAACACAAAAATTGATCAGATATATCCGGAACCCTATTCTTCCTTAGCGTCTGGAGTGCTTCTTGGGGGAAGGTCTAATTTTTCAAAAGAAACTCTTAATAAATTTTCCGTAGTTGGAATTATCCATATTGTAGCGGTCTCCGGTTATAACGTAGTAATAATTGCGACAATTCTTGGACACATATTAAAAAGGGCGCCAAGACGTTTTAAATTTATGGCATTTGCTTTTGGAATTTGGGGTTTTGTCCTTTTAACCGGGGCGTCATCGTCTGCTGTAAGGGCTGGAGCTATGGCTTCGGTTTTACTTTTAGCTCGTTTTGTGGGACGGGATTATTATCCTTTGGGCTCGGTTCTTTTTGCGTCATCGGTGATGATCTTTTCGAACCCTTTAATTTTAGTTTATGATCTTGGATTCCAACTTTCTTTTCTTGCCGTTGTGGGCATTATTTACTTTTATCCTTTATTGTCTTCTTTTGTAAAAAATAAAGGTTTAATTTCGGAAACTTTGCTTGTTACTTTGTCGGCTCAGGTTTTAACAATGCCTTTAATTGCATATAAGTTCGGGATGATATCTTTAGTTGCACCTCTTGCCAATATTCTTATTTTGCCTGTTATTCCTTATCTGATGGCGACTGTGGCGATATCGGTTGTTGGTAGTTTTCTTTTGCCAAGTTTCGGTATTCTCGTTGGCTTTGTGGGTTGGGTTATGATGGAATATATTTTTAGAACCGTTGATTACTTATCAAAAATTAGCTGGTCCAGCGTTCAATCATCTTTTACTTTTTGGCACATGATCATCATTTATTTTATTATTTTAGATATAAGGCTAATGACTTTAAAACATGGCAAAATCAAAAAAGAAGAAGATTTTTTACATAGCAATTCTATTGCTTCTTAATGCAGGTCTTGCTTATAGCTTACTGATCGAGAGGAGCTCCTATGTTTTATTTGCAAATGTGGGCCAGGGAGATGCAAGCCTTATAAGGACTAAGGAAAATCAAATTATCTTAATAGATGGTGGGCCGACTTCAAAAATCCTGGAAATTTTAGGAAGAGAATTGCCTTACTGGCAAAGAAAGATTGACTTAGTAGTTTTAACACATCCGCATAGTGATCACATGAATGGTCTTATTGATGTTATAAAAAAGTATGAAATTGGGATGATTCTTACCAATGGGGTCAAAAGTAGTGAATCTGAGTTTAAAGAATGGGAAAGGGTAATAAGAGAGAAAAAAGTCCTCACAAAGACATTGGTTAAAGGAACAAAAATTATTTTAAATAACGAAGATAAAATTGAGGTGCTTTGGCCTCAGGACCCGCATTTTGAAGAGAAAGAACAGAATGACAGTTCGCTAGTTTTAAAACTCGATACTCGGGGTAAGGATTTTCTGTTCACGGGGGACGCTGGATTTGAAGTGTTAAATAAGCTTTTTCAAGTTAATGCTGAAGTCTTAAAAGTGCCGCATCACGGTAGTAAAAGCGGTTTAGACAAGGAGGTTTTAGAGAAAATTAATCCTAAAACTGCAGTTATTGAGGTTGGGGAGAATAGTTATGGTCATCCAGCGAGTCAGATAATAGACTTATTAAAACTATTTAAGGTTAAAATTTTTCGAACGGATGAAGGGACGGTGAGGATAGGATACTGACACAATGTCTAATTGACCTAATATCTAATTACTCTAAACAAATTTAAAGCACAGAAGCCCAAAGCAAGAAGGGCGTTTTAGGGATTAAGTCTTGAATTTTGAGCATTAGATATTTGCTATTGTTTAGAATTAAGATATTGGGATTTAGGTTTTTTAGTCATTGGGTGTCACTAGGTTAATTAGATCAATTAGTCATTAATAATTTACCATTTATTATTAAAGAGTTTGGTTGATATATAAGCTAAGATTTATCGTCAATTTAATGCTTGATTATTAAATATAAATCCTTATAATTGGTTGAAATGAGTATGAGTTTCAAGCTAAAACAGCATGAATGGTTAGCAGAAGTGGGAAAAATTGCAGCGAGCAGTTCGTCTCCCGCCGAAAAGATCGAGGCCGTCAAGCTTCTTTATAAGAGAATTGATTCTTTCATAAAAGATGCCGGAGATAAAATTATTGTTGATGAGTTAACCGGATTTATCAATCAGCCCTTTCTGGGGCAATTTTTAGATAAGCGTTTTTTGGAAGCCGACGATTTTGGAGAAGATATATCGGTTGTTGTCTTTGAGATTAAATTATTTGATATCTTTTGGGATGGTTTCGGAGATTTGGAAGCGGCTCGGGCGATATCTAAGATTGCCAGTGTGATCGAAGATTCTATAAGAGATAACGATTTGGTTTGTCGCTTCGAGACAAATAAATTTGTTTTAATCCTGCCGGATACTCATGAAACTCAAGCTTTGAGAATAGCCGAGACCATAGCGCTAAAATCAAAAGAAATCAATTTTGAGAAAAATGATCATTTGGAATTGGTTTATGGTATTGCTTCAAAATCAGACGGGGCTAATACCTCTGATGGTTTATTCGAAGCAGCCTTAGCCGGCTTAAACTAGTTTCTTGTAAGACGCTCATGTCATTTGGGTTTTAAAAACCCTTTTTTTAGTTTATAATGACGAACGAAAGGGAATCTCATGGTAGAACGAGAAAAGATCATTGATTTTTTAGATAAATACTTGGAAATCGACAAATGGCCGGACGATCCAATCAATGGTCTATCGGTTTCCGGGCAAGACAATATTGAGAGAATTATAACAGCCGTTTCTCCTAGCCTGGAGTTGTTTAAGAGGGCAGATTCTAAGAAGGCTGATCTTATAATTTGTCACCATCCTTTAAATTACGAAGATCCCTCTCCGGATTATGTTAGGCGTAGAATTAGCTTTTTAAAGGACAGAAAAATAAATTACGCTAATTATCATTTGCCCTTAGATTTTAACCAGAATGTTGGCAATGCTGTTCTAACAGCTAAGGAATTTGGTTTAAATATAAAGACCAATAAATTAGAAGAAAGAGGCTTTTTTGGCGGCGACTTATTAGATTCTGTTTCTCTTGCCGGTCTTAAAAAAAAGGCCGAGTTGATTTATGGTCAGAAGCCATTTGTTTTAGCGTCGGGTCCAGAAGAGGTAGTTTCGGTAGCTATCTTTACCGGCTCGGGAGGCTCTCATTTCGAAGATGCCTTTAAGGTCGGTATCACTACAGTTATTATTGGCCAAATTAATGAATGGGAATATCAAGCAGCCAAAGAGATGGGTCTTAATATTTTGGCTTGCGGCCATTACAATACTGAGAAAGTCGGCATCAAGGCACTTGGAAAGTTGGTGGCTAAAGAATTTAATGTCGCCGAGGAGTTTATTGATATTCCGAATCCGATATAAATAGGTTAATAGGCTATTAGGTTGATGAGTTAATAGTAATACTTAAGAACCAATTAACCCATCGACCTATAAACCAAGGAGTTAATTATGTCCGGTCATTCTAAGTGGGCAGGTATTAAGCACAAAAAAGCCATCGTTGATGCCAAGAGAAGCAAATCTTGGACTAAAGTGGCAAATATGATAACAGTTGCGGCAAGAGGCGGCGGCGATCCAACAGCTAATTTTAAGTTGCGTCTTGCTATAGATAAGGCTAAAGAAGCTAATATGCCTAAGGAAAATGTTGATAGAGCGATAAAAAGGGGAACGGGCGAGTTAAAAGGGGCGGCAGTTGAAGAAATCAGGTACGAGGGATACGGGCCCGGAGGTGTTGCGGTTATTGCTGATGCAGCTACTGACAACCGAAACCGAACGGCGGGTGAAGTTCGGGCGGCCTTTTCTAAGCATGGAGGTAAGATGGGCGAATCCGGATCGGTCGGTTGGATGTTTGATGAGAAGGGGCAAATCCTTGTATTTACTCATGCAAAAGACAAAGAAGAGCTGATGCTTCAAGTTATTGATCTTGGAGCAGAAGACGTAGAGGAATCAACTGATGAAGAGCTTATAATTTATGTTAACTCCAAAGACCTAGAAAAAGTCGAAAAAAATCTTTTGGATAACGGTGTTAGAGTAGATTCTGCCGAAGTATCCTTGATTCCCAAGAACGAGGTAAAAGTAGAAGACGAAAGAACGGCTGCTCAAATTTTAAAACTGATGGATGCTTTAGAGGAAATTGAAGATGTCACCGATGTTGTTTCTAATTTTAATATTCCAGACGTGATAATATGATTATCCTTGGAGTTGACCCCGGTACTGCCACAACTGGCTATGGTTTGGTAGATTATAGTAACGGAAAATTAAAGGCTATTGAATACGGCTGTATTTTAACGCCGGCTAAAACGGACCTTCATTTACGTTTAAAAACAATCAGTGAAGATCTTAGAGAAATTATAGATCAATTTAAACCGGATGTTATTACGGTAGAGCAGCTCTTTTTTTGCAGCAATGTAAAAACAGCGCTAACCGTGGGGCATGCGAGAGGCGTAATTCTTCTTGCAATTGCCGACTCTAATACGCCGTTTTCCGAATATACGCCGCTTCAAGTAAAGCAGGCTATTTCTGGTTACGGCAAAGCAGGGAAAAAACAAGTTCAGGAGATGGTCAAAATCATCTTAAATTTAAGCGAAATTCCAAAACCGGATGACGCAGCCGATGCTTTGGCCATAGCAATTTGTCACGCCAATTCTCATAAACTAAACAGCTTATAATATTATTAGTCCCACAAAAGATGATAATATATCTACGATCGTAGAAATATTATCATCTAAATAAAGGTTTCTTTTTAAGGAATTTGGGATCTTTTAGCTTCTAATAATCCAAAACTTTAATTTTTGAGGTTCTTTTTTATTGTACGAATGGGTATTTTACTTAAGCTTGAATGCAGCTATTTTAATATATATGCAAGCTGCTCCATAAAGGAAAAATATGAAAATAGCCATGCTGGCGCCAGCAATCGAAAGAGTTCCTCCAGTCATGTATGGCGGAACCGAAATTATTGTTTCTCATCTTACGGAAGGCCTCGTAAAAAGGGGGCATGAGGTGACTCTTTTTGCGACCAAAGATTCTATAACGTCGGCTAAACTGGTGCCCATAAGAGACAAGCCAGTCAGGATGGACCCGGACAATATTTGGCCTTTAGATTATTATGTGGCACAGACAATGGCTATCGAAATAGCTGAAGAATACATAAAAAGCGACCCAAATATTGACATAATTCATAATAATATGGATTTTTATGCGCTGCATTTTAGCAAGCACGTCAAAGCCCCCTTTGTTTCTACTTTCCACGGCAGAATAGATTTTAAAACAATGCTCGAATTTTATCCTCGTCATAATGATACTCATTTTATTTCTATCTCTAATAATCAGCAATCGATGATGCCTAACTTGAATTGGGCGGGTACTGTTTATAATGGTATCGATCTTCAAAAATATCCGTATAATCACGAACCTAAGGGCGATTATCTGTTATTTTTAAGCCGGTTATCCGACGAGAAAGGCCCGTTGGAGGCAATAGAGGTAGCCAAAAGGACAAGAAAAAAGCTAATTATGGCTTCTAAGGTTGATCCGTCGGATTCCTTTTTTTTTGCTAAATATCTTGTGCCACTTATTGATAACGAGCAAATTATCTATATAGGCGAGGTAAGTCACGAGGAAAAAATAAAACTTTACGAAAATGCGTTGGCTTATCTCTTGCCTCTTAAGTGGCCGGAACCATTCGGGCTTACCATGGTAGAGGCAATGGCTTGCGGTACGCCGGTCTTGGCTTTTATGAGCGGCTCGGCGCCGGAAATTATCCAGCATGGTGTCTCCGGCTATCTTTCGACAAATGTCGCTCAGATGACCCAAGATGTTTTGAGGGCGGATAGGCTTAGGCGGGAAGACTGCCGAATGCGAGCTGAATTTTTTTCTAAAGAAAATATGGTAGAAAACTATGTTAAAATGTACGAAAAGATCCTAAAAGAAATACGCTAGAGATTTAATCCTAAAAAGTAAGAAGGGTGCCACCCATTTTTAGGGTTCTTGGAACTATTTCTCTCTTGTAACTTAAAAATCAATAATGCATAGGTTGAAAATCAAAAGCGCATACTTTTAAAAGTGCAGTAATTTTTGAACCTATTCTATTTTGATGATTAAATAAATTATTAATTTTAAAGATAGATAATTTAAATGTGGGCTTAATTAGAGGATGTTCGGAGTCTTGGGATTTTGATTTGCTACAAATTAAAGGCTTGTCATTCCCGCGGAGGCGGGAATCCAGACGCTTCCTAGACTTATTCTTCCTGGTCCCCGTTTTCACGGGGATGACTAGACAAGGATATTTTGACTTTCCCATTGCACTTTCGATTTGCAGCTAGCATTTAACTATTTCTCTCTTTTAACAGCAAAGAATAGATTATATAATAACCACATGAGCTACAAGGGTTTTTTTAAGAAGAAGAATACTTCCTTAACCAAAAAGGGATTGTTAGCTTCGCTTAAG